>OLGD01000053.1_pt1 | contig 205567 bp, 158 predicted proteins | sample 1605311 | NCBI WGS metagenome assembly OLGD01 (sample SAMEA3888917, study PRJEB22519) | human gut metagenome | biome: human gut; feature: human-associated habitat; material: faeces | place: Denmark | collected 2010
TAATGGTTTAAACGGCTCTCTTGAGATAGGGAGCGCAATTTATTTACATATGAAAAAGAATGACAATAAAGTTGTTCCGCAGAATACGGTCGCTTCTGATGAATATTTGAATGAAGAGTTGGGGAAGGCCTATTCTTATTTAAAACTGAATGGTAAAAAGTTTGAGAATATAAAAGGGACGTTGGGCTATCAGGATAAAACGATAGGGCGTACGGAACTGGAAACATTAATCAGAGGCGATAATGTTGTTTTTTATTTTTCGGACTTATCTTGTTCCTCTTGTATTATGGAACATCTGAATTCATTGGAAAAACTGAAAAAAATAATCGAAGGGAGAATGTTGATCGTATCGCATTTGCCGCGAAAAGATGTACAAAACGAACTAGTACGATTGAAATCGGAAATACCGGTATTCTATATGGATGAAGAGTATGTATCTGTATTGGAAGAGTTAAGCGGAAATCATCCGACGGCCACAACATTGATGATTATGGATGATTTGTTTGTAGTCAGCTCTTGTGTGACTGATAGCCAGACCAAACATTTTAATCCGGAGTTTTATGATGCGATTGTACGATTCTTTAAATATAAGGTTATATACTGAAAAATAGGTGACAAAGTCATATTTTGATGAAAACAGTCTTAGGAATTATTTTAATCATACTTTTTTGTATTTTTATCCGAATTGCAGTAGGAGAGTTATGTATAGTACCTTCCGGTAGTATGGAACCGACACTCCTTTGCGGTGACAGGGTTTGGATAGATAAGATTACGTATGGAGCACGTTTCCCTACTAGATGGGCGGATATTCCGGTTATTAATGTTTTTACATGGATACGCCCGTTGCGGGAAATGGACAGGAACACTCATTGGAAGTACAGGCGACTTCCTGGAATAGGCTATCCGGAAGTGGGTGATATAGTGGTTTTCAACAGTCCGGAAAGTACGGACCAATTATTAGTAAAGCGAATCACTCGGATAAAGAAGAAGAATGATACTTTGCATGTCAGACGGGACAATTATTTGTTCCTGAGAAAATTAATTGCAGAGGAAGGATGTGATGTGAGGATGAGAAAACGTTCTGTCTATATAAATGGTATTTGCGATTCTATTTATGGGCTCAAACGTACTTATTATTATGTTGAGGGAGATAACTCAGCCGATTCAAGGGATAGCCGGTGTTTTGGATATATTCCGGAAACCTTAATTGTGGGTAAATTTAATTACGTACTGTTTTCTGTTAACAATCTGGGGAATAAAGGCAAAAAGATTAGGTTTGGACGCTTTTTTTATAAAATAACTAGATAGGTCCTGATTCTTTTATCTCACATTGTTCCAGCCAAAGAGTTTGTTTATAATAATCAACGTAGTTCTTGTAGAACGATGGAATAATAAATACAAAAATAGGGTAAAAAAGTATTATATCCCTTTATAAAGGAATGATATTGTATGAAAAAAGAGATTTGGCACAAAAAAGTGACCTCTTAGGCTTGATTTTTTTACCCGAATCAATAATATCTCATACATATTTGGTCAATTGCTAATAAAAATGCATTTGTTCTACAAGAACTATGGAATAATGGTCCATTGCATAATAAATTAGGAAAAATGTTGAAAACAAAACAATGTGACTATAAAAGACTATATGAAAAATATGTAGGTCAGATGTATTCATATGGTAAGGCACTCGGTGTTGATGATGATGCGTTGTATGATTTGATTCATGATGTATTCCTACATTTTTTTGAACATCAGAATGAGATTGTCGATAATGATAATGTAAAATATTATCTTTTCCGGTGTTTAAAAAATCGAATGATTTCTGAAAAGCGGAAGGAAGTTACTATGGAAGATATCGATGAATCAGATGATTATCTGTTTTCTATAACTGTGTCCGGACTGGATTATATAGAAGAAGAGGAGGAGCGAAAGGAAATTGCCGAACAAATTGAAAATATGTTATGCAGTCTTACGGGACGACAAAGAGAAGCCATTTATTTACGCTATATGCAAGAATTAGAGTATGATGAAATTGCTGTATTACTGAATCTTACGACTAAGGGGACACGCAAATTAATATATCGCGCAATCGAACGTATGCGTGAGCAATATGGTCCTGTTTTATTTTATTTTTTTCTTTCCGATCATTTTTTCCCATTTTAATGGGGTCATATTTCTTCTTTGTGCGTATTTATTTAAATGAATACTCATAAAAGTAAGGAATGAGCGATAAACAAATACCAGAAATAGTACATAGATTGTTGCATGACAACAGTTTTGTCATGTGGTGTATGGTGCCGACCCGAGAGTTGGATATTAAATGGCATGCTTGGATAAAAGAACATCCGGAAAACCAGCGAGCTATTGACGAAGCACGTTTAATATTAAGATCAGTACGGTTGAACGAGTATTCTATTCCGGATGAAAAATCAGAACAAATTTGGCTGAGGTTACAAAACGAAATGCAGCAAAAGCGTTTTAAAAAGCGTAATCTATTTATGAGATATGCAGCGGCTTGTGCTGTTTTTGTAACAGTTAGTCTGGCAGGATACTGGTTAATGGATAGAGGTCTGTTTTCAGGAAATAATCTGATGATAGGTATCGGTATGGCTATTGACACGGTTCATACGGAGGTTACATTGATAACAAAGGATCACAAAGTCATAAATGTGGAGGACAATACCTTGATCTCTTTCAACTCTGATGTAACGATGAAAAATTCTCCGGATGAAGAACTCGTTGTAAAAAAGATTGAGGCTGAAGGGATTGAAAAGAATATTGATGAGACAGTGATGAATACGTTGGTCGTACCTAAAGGGCGCCGTTCTTCATTATTACTGGCTGACGGTTCTAAAATTTGGATAAACTCAGGGAGCGTGTTGCGTTTCCCTTCCCGGTTTGAAGGTGACGATCGTACTATCGAAGCGGAGGGTGAGATTTATATCGAGGTCGTAAAAAGTGGCAAACCTTTTCATGTGAAAACGGCTAGTTTTACAGTCAATGTGTTGGGGACTAAATTCAATCTTTCCGCTTATGGTGACGAGCAGGCACAATCAGTTGTTTTAGTAGAAGGTAGCGTGATGGTTGACACAAAGGAAGAAGAAAATATACAATTAACTCCAAATCATAAGTTGACCCTTCAGCCTGATAAACACGAAATTAATGAGGTAGATGTTTTAGACTATATCTCCTGGAAAGATGGCGTACTTATTTTTAAAGGAGAAACAATGGAAAATATCCTGATGCGTTTAAGTCGTTATTATAATGTGCAAATTGAATGTGCTCCTGGTATTGCCCAGCGGACAAGTTCCGGTAAACTCGTCTTGTTTGATAACATAGAGCAGGTCATGGAAACTTTTTCAATGCTTTATAATGTTCATTATCGCTTTGAATCAAATACATTACTAATAGAATAATAACTTAAAAAGAATTGCCTATGGAATATAGAATATGAAAAACGCTTGAAATTAAAAGCCCGAACGATGGGCAAGATCGTCCGGACTTGTCAGAAATTTAAATTTTCCAATTAAAAATGAAAAACCTAAAGACATACAAATGTATGAAAAAAATCAGACATATTATTGTATTACTGCTGAGTATGGGTATAACCTGTGCTTATGCAAATAATGAGTCGTTTATTTCGATAGAACAAATACTGGAACAAAAACAGTCCACTATGCTGGACGTTCTTAAATTCATAGAAACCGAGACCGGTTATGTGTTTTTCTATTCCGATGAGATCAAAAGCGAGTTGAATAGAAATGCGCAAACTGGAGTAGTGAAAGGTTCTATACAAGAAATTCTTAATCCGCTGTTTGAGAAGACAGAACTAACTTATCAGATAAATGGTAACCAGGTGGTGGTAAAAAGAAAAGCGGTTTCCGGTCCTGTTTCTTTACCTGCTGTTTCGCAAAAGAAAAGTATAACGGTAACCGGGGTTGTCAGCGATGCGACCGGTGAACCTTTGATTGGGGCGAATATCTGGTTGAAGAACAGTTCTGTTGGGGCTGTTACTGATATTGATGGTAAATATTCAATTAAGATAGATGGTGTCGGCGGTGTTTTAACTTTTTCATATATGGGTATGAAAAGTGTGGATATTGCCGTAAATAACCAGACAACTATCAATGTCACATTGGCTACCGATGATGAAGTTTTGGATGAGGTGGTGGTGGTCGGCTACGGTCGTCAGAAGAAAGAAAGTGTGGTTGGTGCTATTTCTACCGTAGATGTAGCAAATTTAAAAATGCCTGGCTCATCTATTTCCAATGTGCTGGCCGGACAGTTGGCTGGTGTTGTAGCAATGACCCGTTCGGGAGAGCCTGGAAAAAATAGTGCTGCTGATTTTTATATTCGTGGTGTATCTTCGTTTAAAGGTAGTTCTACTCCATTGGTGCTGGTTGATGGTATCGAACGTGAACTGGACCTGGTAGATACCGATGATATCGCTTCTTTTTCTATCCTGAAAGATGCTTCGGCTTCAGCTGTGTATGGGGTACGTGGAGCAAATGGTGTTATTCTGATCACAACTAAAAAAGGTAATCTTGGAAAACCCGTTATTAATGTGCGTGCCGAAGCAGGTATAACCAGCCCTACTAAGATGCCAAAGATGGTTAATTCTGCACAATGGGCTGATTTGTATAATGATATCCAGCCGGGATATTACTCTCAGGATGCAATTGATAAATATCGTACCGGTGCTGATCCTGATCTGTATCCGAATGTGAACTGGATCGATGCACTCTATAACGACCTGGCATCTAACCAGCGTGTAAACCTGAGCATTACAGGTGGTACCGATATTGTGAAATACTATATTTCAGGCTCTTTTTATAATGAAAGCTCTATTTTTAAAAGTGCCGGTAATTTGTATGACTATAATTCGTCTGTTCATTATGATAAGTTCAATTTTCGTGCTAATGTAGATTTGGCTTTAACCAAAAGCACGACACTAAACCTGAATCTGGCAAATATCTATGAAAAATCGTTTGGTCCGGGTGATAGTGATAATGATAATCGAATATGGGAATATACCTATCTGGTATCACCCAACGCTTTCCCCATTGAATATTCGGATGGAACGATTGCTGCTCCGTCAACCGATTCCGGTTATAATCCCTGGAATATGCTTGTGCACTCCGGATATCGCGAACAATTCTGGAACTCTTCGCAATCCCTGATAGGATTGACACAGGATTTTGGAGCTTTATGGGAACCCTTGGAAGGATTAACCGGTAATTTCAAGTTCTCATGGGATGCATGGAATACAACGATTCAACGCCGTAGCAAAGAACCAACCCAGTATCATGCAACCGGAAGAGATGAGAATGGGGATCTTATTTTCGGTTCTCCTGTCCGTACAGGTAGCGGAGAGTTGTCATACGCTATCGGTCGTGACGGAACAATGACTACTTATATGGAAGCTTCATTGAATTACGACCACTTATTCGCAGACAAACACCGTGTAGGAGCGTTGTTCCTTTATAATCATAAAATACATACACGTACGCAGGAAGGGGATAAATTTAAATCTTTACCTTATAAGAACCAAGGTATTGCCGGACGTGTGACCTATGCTTTCAATGATACGTACTTCGCTGAGGCTAATATGGGTTACAACGGTTCAGAGAATTTTGCCCGTGGACATCGCTTTGGCTTTTTCCCTGCTGGTGCTATCGGTTGGATGGTTTCGAATGAAAAATGGTTCAAGCCGCTAACAAAAGTGGTCGATATGCTGAAACTGAAGGGTTCGTATGGTATAGTTGGAAATGACGATATCGGAGGAGAACGCCGCTGGGTATATGAATCGACTATTCTGGTAGGTAATGATGCTGGAGCAGGCCAATGGAATTATGGTTCCGCCGGAGCTAATGGTGGCGGAGGTATTCGTGTTGGAGATGTGGAGAACTTATCTGCATCCTGGGAAGAAGCTACTAAGATGAATGTCGGAGTTGAATTGTCATTACTCGACAAAGTGAGGGTACAAGCCGATTATTTTCATGAAAAACGAACCGGTATCTTTCTTCAGCGTGCCGGCTTACCGGCTATTGTAGGTTTATCGGTTATTCCTTATACGAATATCGGGGAAACAATGAACCAGGGATTCGACGGTACGGTTGAATATACACAGAAGGTCGGAGAGGTATTTCTGACCGGACGTGCCAACTTTACTTACAACCGAAATAAATTGCTGAATAACGACGAACCGGATTGGGAATATAAATATCAGAACAAAATCGGCAAACCGTTTGGTTCGGGTGGCAATTTACAGCCTTTTGGATTAGTCGCCCTGGGACTTTTCGAAAGCCAGGAAGAAATTGACAATAGCCCCAAGCAATCCTTTGGTGAGTATAGAGTCGGCGATATCAAATATCAGGATATAAACGGTGATGGTCAGATCGATTCACAAGATAAAATCGCTATGGGATTTACAAACCTGCCGGAAATTGTATACGGTTTCGGGGCTACCGCACAATGGAAGAATTGGGATGTGAATGTCTTTTTCCAGGGTGTTAGCCATGTAAACTTCTTTTTAAGCGGGTCTACCATTAAAACACCATTTGGTTCCGGAAATATGGAACGTGCTGCCATCAATGAAGATGTGTATGATAAAGTATGGCGTCCGGGTAATACGGCTGAACAAAATGCTGGTTCGATTTATCCCCGGTTGAGCTGGAGCGGTGCTGTCGGATCATCTAATAACTCACAGACATCCGATTGGTGGATGCGTGACGGTAGTTTTCTGCGCCTGAAAAATTTTGAAGTGGGATATACGATGTCAAAAGGGTTAATGAACAAAACGTTTATCAAATCGTTGCGTTTTTATCTTTCGGGTAATAACTTGTTGACATTTAGTAAATTCAAACTTTGGGACCCGGAAAAAGGGAATGGTGACGGCTCCGGTTATCCTCCTAACAGGGTGATTACCGTAGGTTTAAATGCTAATTTCTAATTCATTAAAAAAGATATATATGAAAGTCTCGATAAAAACTTCTTTTCAAATCATTTGTTTTGCTGTGGGGGTAATATTCTTTTCTTCTTGTAATGATTTTTTGGACAGGCAGGAAGATGAAAAACTGACCTTCGATAAAATATGGGAAACTCGTAATGATACAAGGAGTTATTGGCTCAACTCGATGAGTTTTCTTCCTGATGATGCCGGTGACTTTACGAATTTACCCTGGCTGGGAGCCTCTGATGAAGGAACTGTTACTTATGCCCGCGAACTTCGCTGGATCAATTTCGGATCCTGGAATGCAAGTAATGTCCCTAATTATCAGATGGATCGCTTTTATAAGGGAATTCGTGAATGTAATATTTTTATGCAGAATGTAGATAGATGTTCTGATCCTATTGTCACAAAAGAAGAATTAGCCCAGTATAAAGTGCAGAGTCGTTTTGCCCGTTCTTATTATTACTTTCTGATGATGCGTATTTATGGTCCGGTCTTCTTGTTAGGTGACGAACTGTTGGATTTTACAGCGTCTACGGAGGCTCTTTATCGTCCGCGCAATACATGGGAGGAATGTGTGGATTATGTTGTAAGTGAAATGGAAGCTTGCATTAACGATCCGGCTATGGCTGAAAGTTATTCGGATGCGGAGAAAGGATTGGCTACTAAAGGTACTTGCCAGGCTGTTATTGCTCGTTTGAAACTTTATTCGGCACGTGACTTATTCAATGGTAACAAACTTTATAGTTCTGTAAAGAATCCGGTTACTGATCTGTTTCCCGAATTGTCGGGTGTGAATCTTTTTCCGCAAAATTATGATGCTAATAAATGGTTGGAAGCAGCCAAAGCAGCCAAAGTGTTAATTGATAATCCGTTGTATAAATTGTATCGTGCCGGTGACGGTTCTGACCCATATGCTAATTACTATGGTATCACACAGGAATATTGGAATTCAGAGCTTATCTGGTCTACAGGGTATAAAGGACGTTATCAGTTAGGAGTACATACAGTACCGACCGGTATTTCCGGAACTGCTTATGGCGGTGTTGGACCGACACAGCAGCAGGTTGATGCGTATGCTATGAGTAACGGACGTTATCCTATTACCGGATATAACGGAAAAGAACCGATTGTTGACAGAAGTTCGGGATATAGTGTTGATGAGTTCGAAAAGACGACATGGAAATATCCGGTTTGGGGAGGTGCGGGAGAATATGATTTGACGGCTCCTAATATGTATAAAGATCGTGAACCCCGCTTCTATGTGTCTGTATTTTTCGGGGATAACTGGTGGCATCACGGCAGTGGAATGACAAAGATTTCTTTTGCGAAAGGTGCTAACAGTAATAAATCGCATGACTATCCTAAATCCGGATATCTGGTTAATCGTTTTTATGACCATACGCTTAATTCAGCGAGTGGACAATGGGGAAATATTGTATTTCCGACTTTTCGTCTGGCTGAAATGTATCTTAATTTCATTGAAGCGGTACTTGAATGTAAGCGACACAATGTTGCTATGCCCGGAGGTTATGAGGCGCAGGCAATGGAAGTGTGGGCTGATTTGCGTGATCGTGCTGGGTTGGCTCCTATTACTGAAGTTTACCCCAACGCTTCAACAGAAAAGTTGATCGAACTTTGTCGTAACGAGCGCCGGATTGAACTTGCTTTCGAGAATCATCGCTATTTCGATACGCGTACATGGATGATAGCCAAAGATGTTGATGGTGGCCCGATGTACGGAATGAATGCACAATTTCCTGGCAGCGGGGATGTAACTCCTGACGGTTTCTGGGAGAGAACGGTTTTCGAAACACGTGTGTTTGAAGACAATCATTATTTGTATCCTTTCATACAAAGCGAATTGGATAGAAATAAATTGTTAACCCAGAATTATGGTTGGTAATAGAAACCATTCTTACGAATCTAAAAAGAATTATTTATGAAAAAGATTTTAATGATATCGCTTTTGTTCTCTTTAACTGTCGGTTTTGTGGCATGTGATGACAATAAAGATGAATATCTGAGCGACTATAGCACAATTGTCTATTTTAGAAACAGCGGGGAAATACCGTTGACACTCTATAAGACCGGGGAAGATACGGAGTATCAACTAACTGTTAATAAATCAGGCTCAGACCTGGCAAGTGTGACAGATGTAGAAGTGGCAGTATTGGACGATGCGGCTTTGGATGCTTACAATGCACAAAACGGAACTTCTTATGTCAAGCTGCCGGAGAATTGTTATCAACTTGCAGATAACCGGTTGGCATTCGGTTCGGACAATTTATATAAAATGGCGAACATTGTTTTCAAGACAGATCTTATTTACAACTTGCCGGCTGGTACGAAGTATGTGTTACCCGTTTCTTTGGTAAATTCAGCCGATTCTATCAATTCGGAAAAAGATAAGACTATTTTGATACCATCCGTAGAAATACCTTTCGTTTATTTCGAGCAAACTGGTTTTGTTTCGAATACATTCACCGACGGAGGGGATACGCAGGCTAAGTTTACATTACCGGTCTCTATACCGATGGTTAGTAAATGGACGTTCGATTGCACGGTAGGAGTAGACGAATCTTTACTGGAGGAGTATAACAAAGAGAATGAGACTAATTATGCCATATTGCCACAAAGTGTATATTCACTAAGTAACGATGGAACCGTGTCGTTCGTTCCGGAAGAGAATTCGAAAGATCTGGAGATAACGGTAGATCGCACGAAACTGGAGTATGGAAACTTTGTTTTGCCGCTACGGTTGACTGATTGTTCGAAAGACGGATTTGTGATCGATGCTGCTAAAAACGCTTGTTTATATGGTATTTCATATGTACCGGACGAAAGCAAATTGAAAAAAGTGGAATTGACAGCCGGTATGCTTTCTTCAAATGCCGTTGAGCCGTCGGAAGGTTCATTGGCAAATCTGTTGGATGGAGATGTGGAAACTTACTTCCATTCTGCCTGGAGCGTTGCTGTGGAAGGTTCTCATTACCTTCAGGTTGCATTACCGGCAGAGACTACTGCGTTTAATTTCTATTATACGACACGTTCGGCAAATGGCAGTGCCGCACCGGCAAAGATCATTATTGAAGGAAGTCTGGATGGTGTATCTTTTAATAAGATAAGCACGCTGACCGATGGACTGCCGACTGGTGGTAAAGAAACTTATAATTCGAAGATTATGGTAGGAAAGCCGTTTAAGATTATTCGTTTCTCTGTTCCGGAAAATGCGACAGGAGGTAATTTCTTCGTATGGAGTGAATTTGGAATGAAGGTTTTCTAGACTTTATTTCCCAGACATAAGTCTTTTGTTATTAAAGGCGGAAGTATGGTTCATTAGATTCCATATTTCCGCTTTCTTTGTAATTGTTCTATGAAATAATCAAATGCTGTAACTTGAAAAATACTTACCCTTTCTTCTGCTTCTTATACTCCCTCGGTGACATCCCCATCACCTTGCTGAACAGGCGGGAGAAATAATAGGTATCTTCTATCCCTATTTTATAACAGATCTGGTTTACCTTCATATCCGTAAAGTCCAGTAGCTGGCAAGCCTGTTGTATCTTCAGTTGGTTGAAATAAGTCAGGGGGGCATATCCGGTACGCTTGCTGAACAGGACGGAAAAATGGGAAGGGGAATAGCCTATATGGGTTGCCAGGTCTGCTAATGTTATTTTCTTTTCCAGGTTTTCTTTCATATAGTGGATGGCAGCGGTAACGATATCGTTCTGATCCGATTCGTTACGGGCTGCCTCACGATATTGTTGGAGATAACGTAAAGAACCTAAGTAATAATGAAAAGCAGAACAGGCATACAATAAGTTTTCATGGCTGTATCCCATCTCCAATGTGCGGAATATCTCTTCGAAAAGATCATTCCGGTTACTGATCCGGGACTGGACGCTCGGTTTTATTTCGATCGGACGGCTGGCCTGGCCGGCAAAGTAAGAGGCCAGCTTCCCCTTGAAATGTATCCAGTAAATGGTCCAGGGATTCGTATCATCCGAACCGTAGGCATGCGTGACTCCGGCTGGCAGGATAAAATACTGGTTGGCTGTGACCGTATATTCCTGGTCGCCGCAACGGAACCATCCGGCTCCCTCTATACAATAAATGAAGACGAACTGGCAGATCGGCTCTTTCCGTTCACGGAAATGATGCAGGGCCTTCGGGTAATAACCGATGTCCGTAATGTGCAGGATCGATGAAAGCGCGTCTTTCTCCATTTCTTGTATAATAGATTGGGGTAATACAAGGGCCCGTTCTCCGCTAAAACCGTCTTTGAGTTTGATCATGGTACTGGATTTATAGATATGCACAAAGATATGTTATTTATATTATATCTTGTTGTTTTTGGAATGTAAATCGAAAGATTGTCCATCTCTAAGCCAGTTTTATCTATTTCACTATTAACCGGAAACCTGTTTCTTTGCACCATAACTTTAATACTAATGTCATGAAGCGAACAACAGCTTACTTATTACTTATTTGCCTGGTCTCAGCTATGGGCGGATTATTATTCGGTTACGACTGGGTAGTGATCGGAGGTGCCAAGATATTTTATGAACCCTTTTTCGGACTTGAAGGCTCTGCCGCTCTTCGTGGGTGGGCGATGAGTAGTGCCTTGATCGGTTGCCTCGCCGGTGCGTTGCTTTCCGGTGAATGGAGTGATAAGTACGGGCGAAAAAAGATGTTGATTATCGCTTCTTTCCTTTTTGTACTGTCTGCCTACGGAACGGGGGCGGTCGACAGTTTTAACTGGTTTATCATTTATCGTATAGTAGGTGGATTCGGTATCGGTATCGCTTCGAACATTTCGCCGGTATATATTGCTGAGGTCGCTCCGGCCTCTGTCCGGGGAAAGTTTGTTTCCCTGAATCAGCTGACGATTGTTTTGGGTATCCTGATGGCGCAGTTGGCTAACTGGCAAATCGGAGAGTACTTTACACAGGGGGGTGAAACGTTGAGTGCCAACAGTATCGAGTGGGCCTGGCGATGGATGTTCTGGGCGGAACTGATTCCGGCCGGATTGTTCTTTATCCTTTCTTTTATTATTCCTGAAAGTCCGCGCTGGCTGGCAACCGTGCAAAAGACGACTCAGGCACGGGCTATCCTACTACGTATCGGTGGAGAGCAATATGCCGATCAGACATTGGACGAACTGGCGCAACTGACCGATAAGAAAGAAGAAAAAGTAAACTGGGGAGCTCTGTTAAAGCCGGGTGTTCGGAACGTGCTCATTATCGGAATCGTATTAGCGATCTTCCAGCAATGGTGCGGTATCAATGTGATCTTTAATTATGCTCATGAAATCTTTTCGGAAGCCGGTTATGCGGTGTCGGATGTCTTGATGAATATTGTAGTGACAGGGGTGACTAATGTGATCTTTACTTTTGTTGCCATCTATACGGTTGACAAATGGGGTAGACGAAGCCTGATGTTTGTTGGTTCGGCAGGACTAGCTGTTATCTATGGAATATTGGGAACCTGCTATTTCTTTGAAGTAAGCGGTTGGCCGATGCTTCTACTGGTAGTGATGGCGATTGCATGCTATGCTATGTCTCTTGCACCGGTGGTTTGGGTGGTTCTTTCCGAGATATTCCCTGTAAGGATACGCGGGATGGCAATGGCTATCTCCACATTCTTCCTGTGGGCGGCCTGCTTCCTGCTGACTTATACTTTCCCGATATTGAATGAAGCGGTGGGTGCTTCCGGAACCTTCTGGTTGTATGGTGCCATCTGTTTGAGCGGATTCTTCTTTATACGTGCAAAACTTCCTGAAACAAAAGGAAAAACATTGGAAGAACTGGAAAAAGAATTAACAAAATAAATATACTGAAATGACTGAAAATGTGAAAGTGTGGGAAGAAGATATCCTTCTTCCTACTTACGGTATTGGCAAAGCCGAAAAGAATCCGATGTTCCTGGAGAAGCGTGTTTACCAGGGAAGCAGCGGAGTGGTGTATCCTTATCCGGTAGTGGAAAAGATTGAAGATACCTGCGAAGAAAAGAGTTATCATGCTGTTTATCTTGAAAACGAATATATCAAAGTTATGATCCTCCCGGAGCTGGGCGGACGTGTACAGATGGCATACGATAAAATCAAAAACCGCCATTTCATCTATTATAACCATGTGATTAAACCGGCTTTGGTCGGTTTGACCGGTCCGTGGATTTCTGGTGGAATCGAGTTCAACTGGCCGCAACATCATCGTCCGAGTACATTCCTGCCGATCGATTATACGATCGAACGTTGTGCCGATGGCAGTGCCATCGTTTGGGTGAGCGAGCGTGAACGTATGTTCCATCAGAAAGGGATGGCCGGTTTTACCCTTCGTCCGGGACGGGCTGTCCTGGAGATTCAGGGAAAACTGTATAACCCGACACCGATACCGCAGACTTTCCTTTGGTGGGCGAATCCGGCTGTGGCCGTAAATGATGCCTATCAATCGGTGTTCCCTGCCGATGTAAATGCCGTGTTCGATCATGGTAAACGTGATGTGTCACGCTATCCGATTGCTACCGGTACTTACTATAAGATGGATTATTCGGCAGGAGTGGATATTTCCCGTTATAAGAATATCCCTGTTCCTACCTCTTATATGGCAATCCGTTCCAACTATAATTTTGTGGGAGGATATGAGAATGATACCCGTGCCGGTGTGCTTCACGTAGCAAACCATCATATCTCGCCGGGTAAGAAGCAATGGACCTGGGGTAATGGCGATTTCGGACAGGCCTGGGATCGTAACCTGACAGATTCCGACGGCCCTTATATCGAACTGATGACCGGTGTCTATACCGACAACCAGCCTGACTTCACCTGGCTTCAGCCTTATGAAGAAAAAACGTTTACCCAATACTTCATGCCTTATCGCGAACTGGGTGTGGTGAAGAATGCCTCTTCCGACCTTCTGATGAACCTGGAACCCGATGGAAAGGGCGCTTTATTAAAAGTTTTCGCTACGTCCGTGCAGAATGATTTGCATATTGTCGTGGAGAAATCCGGAGAGGTTTGTCTGGATATTACCCGTGATATTACTCCCGAAAATATACTGGAGGAATTTGTTCCGGTTGCAGATTTGTGCGATGTGAAAGTCTGTATCCGTAACGCAAAAGGGAAGCAGATGTTATACTGGGAACCGGAACCCGATGTGATTAAGGAAGTACCCGAACCCGCCAAAGCGGCTCTTGACCCGAAAGATGTGCGTACCACCGAACAGCTGTATCTGACAGGCTTACATCTGGAACAATACCGCCATGCCACTTATTCGGCAACTGATTATTATGAAGAAGCACTTCGCCGTGATGCGACCGATGTACGTAATAATAATGCGATGGGATTGTGGTTGATTCGTAAAGGTCAGTTTGCCAAGGCAGAACCTTATCTGCGACAGGCGGTGAAAACACTGACGGAACGTAATCCGAATCCTTATGATGGCGAGCCATTATATAATCTGGGTCTTTCTTTGAAATATCAGGGGAAAACAGAAGAAGCATATGACTTTTTCTATAAAGCCTGTTGGAATGCAGCCTGGCAGGATGCCGGCTACTATTCCCTGGCTCAGTTATCGGCAGCACGCGGGGATTGGGAAGAGGCTCTCTATGAAATAGATAAATCTTTACTTCGCAACTGGCATAATCTGCGGGGACGCCATTTGAAAGCGGCTATCCTTCGCTATCTGGGACGGAAGGATGAGGCACTGGCTTTGATTGAGGATTTCCTGCGTATCGACCGTTTTAATTTCGGTTGTGGTTTTGAAAAATATCTGATTACCGGAGTTGAGGCTGACCTGAAAGGATTGCTCGCTCTGATGCGTCCGGAGGCCCATAATTATGAAGAACTGGCCTTGGATTATGCATCTGCCAGCTGTTGGGAGGAAGCATTGATGGCGGCTGAAACGGCTATCGGCCAAAATGTTTCGGGACAGACTATGCTTCATTATTATAAAAGCTGGTTCCTGATTCAACTGGATCGTAAAGAAGAGGCCTTGGCAGCTATCCGTGAAGCGGAACAGCAATTGCCTGATTGTTGTTTCCCCAATGTATTGGAGGCAATTCTTGCTCTACAGTCTGTTATCGGGTTTGCAACAGAAACTCCGAAAGCCTTGTATTATCTGGGTAATTTGTGGTACGACAAGCGTCAGTATCCGGAAGCAATCACCTGCTGGGAGACTTCCATGCAGCAGGATGATACCTTCCCGACCGTCTTGCGTAACCTTTCCCTGGCTTATTTCAATAAGCTGAATAGGCAGGAAGAGGCGGTTACTCTGCTTGAAAAGGCTTTTGCGCTCGATATGACGGATGCCCGTATCCTGATGGAGCTCGATCAGTTGTATAAACGCCTGAATCGTTCGCATGAAGATCGTCTGGCTTTCCTTAAAAAGCATAAAGACATAGCTTTCCAGCGTGATGACCTGTATCTGGAATATGTCACCTTACTGAATCAACTCGGACAATATGAAGAAGCAATCCGTATGATCGATGCCCGTAAGTTCCATCCGTGGGAAGGGGGAGAAGGCAAGGTCCCGGCACAATACCAGCTGGCTCGTGTAGAATTAGTAAAGCAGTTATTAGCTGAAAAGAAATATGAAGAAGCTCTGGCCTTGATTGAGGAATGTTTCATCTATCCGCATAATCTGGGCGAAGGCAAACTATATGGTGCACAGGAAAACGACTTCAATTATTATAAAGCCTGTGCTCTGTCCGGCTTGGGACGTAAAGAAGAAGCGATGGAATTATTCCTGGCCGCCAGCATCGGAAACAGCCAACCGGCTGCCGCTATGTATTATAACGATCAGAAACCGGATAAGATATTCTATCAGGGACTGGCTTTACGTAAGTTGGAACGTGAAGAAGAAGCTCGCGGACGCTTTAATAACCTGATTTCTTATGGCGAAAAGCATCTGTATGATGTCTTTAAGATGGATTATTTCGCTGTATCCTTACCTGATTTACAGATATGGGAAGATGATATGAATAAAAAGAACCGTATCCATTGTAATTACCTGATGGCATTAGGCCACTTGGGATTAGGTAATAACGAGAAAGCAATGAAATATTTCAATATCGCTGCTGAAATGGATAATAACCATCAGGGAGTTCAGATACATCAGAAGATGATCTGATCTTTTCCGATGGCATGAACAGTGCTTTTCATAGTGTATGAACAGTACTGTTCACGGTATATGAACAACGTTGTTCGTGCTATCGGAACAGCATTGTTCATGCCTCTTGAAAAAACTGGTTTTTTATGGCATTTTCGGAGATACTCATTTAAAGAAGAAATAATAAATATGTTGAAGTTTTTTTTATCTATATGTATAACACTGATGTTGCTGACTTCTTGCCAAAAGCCATCGTCAGAGATTTCTTTGGCAGGCAAGTGGCAGTTTGCCATGGACAGTACGGATGTCGGGATAACGGAGAAATGGTTTGAACGTTCGTTTGCTGATAAAATACAGCTGCCGGGAACGACCGATGAAGCGGGATACGGCATTCCGAATACGCTTCCCCCTTCAGTGGAGAAGCCGCAGATTCTTCATCTGACTCGTAAAAACAGTTATGTCGGTCCGGCCTGGTATTCGCGGGAAGTATCCATTCCATCGGATTGGGAGGGGAAGTCTATAGAACTAAAACTCGAACGTGTTATCTGGCAAACTTCTGTTTGGGTAGATGATAACCCTGTGCAGGGGAGTTGTGAAAGCCTGATAAGTCCGCATCGATTCGATCTGACCGGTTATCTGACGCCCGGTAAACACAAACTGACGATTCGTGTGGACAACAGGAAACAACATGATATTACTGTAAACGATATGGCACATGCTTATACCAACGAAACACAGATTATGTGGAACGGTATAATCGGCGATATCTCTCTGATAGCAAAAGAAGCCCTTTCCATCGAAGATTTGCAGGTTTATCCGGACGTATCAGGTAAACAAATCCGTATAAAGGGAAAAGTTTCCAATACGGGTGAAGCTACAGAAGGTTCGCTCTCGATAAAGGTGGAAAATCAAAAAAGTGGATTGGTCGTATCTGCCCTTAAACAAAAAGTGGATTTTCAATCAGGCGAAAACCTTGTAAATCTGACCTGTTCAATGGGGGACTCGATAGAAATGTGGAATGAGTTTAACCCCGTTTTATATAAAGTGGATTTAGAGGTGAATGCAGGTTCGGTTAAAACGGAAAGGAGTACAAAGTTTGGCATGCGCGAATTCAGCCGAAACCAATCGGACCTGCTATTGAACGGAAATAAGGTCTTTCTGCGAGGTACACTCGAATGTTGTATCTTCCCGCTGACCGGACGTCCTCCGATGGAACCGGAAGGATGGAAGAAAGTGTTCCTTACGGCTCGCGAATGGGGGTTGAACCATCTGCGTTTCCATTCCTGGTGTCCGCCCGAAGCCGCTTTCCAGGTGGCAGATTCATTGGGATTCTATTTGCAGGTAGAGCTTCCCCTATGGTCGGTAAAAGTGGGAGAAGATTCTCATACAAATGACTTCCTGTATGCTGAAGCTGACCGTATACTTGCAGAGTACGGCAATCATCCCTCTTTCTGTTTCTTCAGTCTGGGTAATGAACTGCAACCGGATTTTGAATTCTTATCCCGATTGTTGAAGCATACCAAAGAACAGGACCCGAGACATTTATATACAACCACTTCTTTTACATTTGAAAGAGGACATGGAGACTGGCCTGAACCGGATGACGATTTCTTTATCACGCAATGGACTAAGAAAGGTTGGGTACGTGGCCAGGGGGTATTCGATTCCCAGTCTCCTTCGTTCGACAAGGACTATATCGCTTCTGTCGAAGGAATGAATGTTCCGCTTGTTACTCATGAGATCGGGCAATATTCTGTTTTTCCTAACCTGAAAGAGATAGATAAATATACCGGAGTCCTGGATCCTTTAAACTTTAAAGGCGTAAAGCAGGAACTGGAGAAAAAAGGCTTATTGGATAAGGCTGACGATTACCTGAAAGCATCCGGTTATCTGGCGGCTATCTTATATAAAGAAGAGATTGAACGTGCGATGAAAACGGCAGGTTGCAGCGGTTTCCAGTTATTGGACCTGCATGACTTCCCGGGGCAGGGAACTGCTTTAGTCGGATTGCTGGATGCCTTTTGGGATAGCAAAGGTGTAACTGATGCAGAAACATTCCGTCAGGCCTGTTCGCCGGTAACACCTCTGGTTCGTTTCCCGAAAGCAGTTTATACGAGTGGGGAATCTTTTACGGCGTCTGTCGAAGTTGCTAATTTCACAGATAAAGAACTGAAAGATCAGTCTGTTTCCTGGATACTGAAAGATGAAAAAGGAAAAGAAATAGGAAAAGGCCTGATGTCCTGCCCTTCGCTGTCAATCGGGTTGAATAGATTGCCGGAGGCTATTACCTGTCCGTTGGCGCAGCAGGAAGCAGCTCGGTTACTCCTGTCCGTTGCTTTGGATAATACTCCCTATAAGAATGAATGGAGTATTTGGGTATATCCATCCCAATTGAATCCGGTGAAGGATGATGTCGTTGTTACCCGTGATTTACGGGAAACTCAGAAGGCGCTTGCCGATGGAAAGAAGGTTTTATATAATCCGGACTATAAAAAGATAGAAGGGTTGGAAGGTAAATTTGTCCCTGTATTCTGGAGTCCGGTTCATTTTCCGAAGCAGGCAGGTTCGATGGGAATCCTTTGTGATGCGTCCCATCCGGCATTCGCCCATTTCCCGACAGGCAATTATACCGATTGGCAATGGTGGTCTCTGCTGAAGCAATCAAAAACGATTGTTATGGATACTTTGCCGTCCGTGACCCCTTTGGTGGAAGTTGTCGATAACTTTGCTAATAACCGCCGTTTGTCAAACCTGTTTGAAGCAAAAGTAGGTGAAGGAAAATTGCTTTTCTGCTCAATGGATATATTGTCGGACTGGGAACAGCGTCCGGAAGCCCGGCAGTTGTATTTTAGTTTGCTTGAATATATGAAAAGTGATTCGTTTGATCCGTCAAGTGCGATGGAATCGGATGTTTTGGCTCAATTGTTTAAATCCGGCCTCTCTTCGGGAGCAAGTAATCCGGAAGATATTTATTGATTAATGTAAAGATGTAACTTATGAAGAAGCTGTTTATCGTATTATTTGCTTTAATGGCAGGGATGACTTGGGCACAGCAATCTCCTGTTACTGCCGGCAGCGACGGAAAGTCGTGGACATTGGCAACACGTTCTTTTATCTATCAGATCCGTGTTTCGGATCAGGGAAAAGTGAATATGTTCTATTTTGGCGATAAAAGTCAGAATCCGGACATGCTACGGAATCCGCTGGGAGAAGAAATAACTGTCCGTGGCGGTTATTCTGCTACGACACCGATGCTGGAAGCCGTTTTTAAAGACCGGGTAAGGGATATAGAACTCACTTACGAAGGGTCGGAAATGCTGACGCAGGATGGGTATGCCACATTGGTTATCCGTCAGAAGGATAACTATTATCCGTTGGCTGTTACCGAATATATCCGTGTTCTGCCGGAATACGATTTGCTTGAGAAATGGGTAGAAATAAAGAATACCGGAAAGAAAGGGAATATTGAAATAGAAAATGCCCAGTCCGGAACGTTCTTTCTTCCGAAGAACGCTTATGAGCTGACGCATTTGTCCGGCAGATGGGGCTATGAATATCAAATGAATGTAACCAAACTGACACAGGGATTGAAGACGATTCAGACAAAAGACCTGCGTTCGTACGGTTCCTCTTTCTTTGCAATCAGACCCGAAGGCGAACAGGAGGAGACTTGCGGCGAAGTATGGTTCGGCTCGTTACAATATAGTGGCAACTGGCGGATGGACTTTGAGAAATATGCTCCCGGCGAAGTTCAGGTTACCGGAGGAATAAATTTCTGGGACCAGTTGTTGGTTCTACAGCCCGGAAAGAGTTTTACCACTCCTAAAATGATGATCGGATATACCAACCGGGGGATGGAAGGTGTTTCGCAGAACCTGGCTTCGTTTACCCGTGAGAAAGTTCTGTATCCTTCTCATCGCGATCAGGTTCGTCCGGTTTTATATAACAGCTGGTATGCTACCACTTTTGATGTGAATGAAGAACATCAGCTGGCTTTGGCAAAGATCGCAAAAGATTTGGGCGTTGAAGTCTTTGTTATTGACGACGGTTGGTTTAAAGGGCGTATCAACGATAAAGGCGGTCTGGGTGACTGGACGGTCGATAAGAATAAATTCCCTAACGGTTTGCAACCGATGATCGAGAAAATCAATGCTCTGGGACTGGATTTCGGTATCTGGATAGAGCCGGAAATGGTAAATCCGAACAGTGACCTGTACCGCCAGCATCCCGACTGGGTGTTCCATTATCCGAACCGTACCCGGCATGAAACCCGTAACCAGTTGATGCTGAACCTGGCACGTGAAGATGTCTATCAGTATTTATATAGCTGCTTCTCTACGTTGTTACGTGAAAACAATATCAAGTTTATCAAATGGGATATGAACAGAGGGGTGACGGAACCTGGATTCCTGTCGGCTCCGACCGATGAACAGCGGGCCGTTCGTATTAAATACATCGAGAACCTGTACCGCTTGTTTGAAACATTGCGTGCGGAATTTCCGGAAGTATGGTTTGAAAACTGTGCCGGAGGTGGCGGTAGGGTCGACTTGGGTATGATGGCCCGTACCGATTTCTGCTGGGCAAGCGACAATACCGACCCGGTGGAACGCACGTTCATCCAGTATTCTTTCCTGAATGCCTTTCCGTCTAATTCTATGATTAGCTGGGTGACACAGGAGGACTGGCATAACCAGAGGCATCCGCTTGAATTTAAGTTCGATGTATCCCTGTGCGGTGTCTTGGGGGTTGGTTATGATATTACGAAATGGTCTGATAAGGAAAAAGAGGTTGCCCGTGAGAAGATTGCTCTTTATAAAGAAATCCGTGAAACAGTTCACAAAGGTGATCATTACCGTCTGATATCGCCTTACGAACATAACCGGAGCGTACTCCAGTTCGTCAATAAACCAAAATCGGAATCAGTTGTGTTTGTGTATAATCTGGCGGAATATCCGGATAATGCCATACCGGAAACCAAACGTTCTAAAAAGGTAAAGCTGCGTGGTCTGGAACCTGATGCCTCTTACCGGATTGAAGGTATGGATGGTCTTTATGCCGGTCGTCAGTTGATGAATATCGGAGTGGAATTTCCCTTGTACGGAGCATTCAAAAGCCGTATATTTAAGATTGTAAAACAATAATACATGGTTTGTCAGATGAATTTATTGTCTGCATCAGCATTCAGCGGAGAGGGTTCAACCTCTTCCGCTGAACTGGTTACATTAAAGAACCGTAACGGCCTTGTCGCCCAATTCACCAATTATGGTGCCCGTTGGGTGAGTATGTGGACACCCGACCGTAATGGCTGTATGGGGGATATTCTCCTTGGTTTCGATACGCTCGACGGCTATTTGACGGCAGGCGAGCAATATCATGGTGCGATAGTGGGCCGTGTCTGCGGACGAATTAATAATGCCCGTTTTACCTTAGAGGGACAAGAGTTTTTACTGGCTTCCAATGATGCCTATGGAAAACCTGTCCGCAATCATTTGCACGGTGGAATGGCCGCTTTTCACAATCGTTTCTGGAAATCCCGCCTGTTTGTCACTCCTTCCGGAGAGGAAGCTGTTGAATTTACAACCTGTTCCCCAAACGGGGAAGAAGGCTATCCGGGAAACCTCGAAGTAAAGGTGACTTACTTGCTGAAAGATAATAATACCCTGCGGATGGAGTGCGAAGCAACAACCGACCGCCTAACACCTGTCAATCTCACGAATCATGCTTTCTTTAACCTGCAATCATCTTCTGGTATTACGGATAAAAAGAATGTTTTATCTCACAATCTAACCCTGAATGCTTCCGCTATCATTGAATGTGATAATGAATTAATCCCTACGGGCCGGTTATTACCTGTAAACGGTACCTTGCTGGATTTCCGTTTGCCCCACACTATTGCTTCGTCTTTGACAGAAGAACATTCACAAATACAAAAAGGCAAAGGTTTTTCCCTGGCGTATGCTCTGGACGGAGAAAGTGGTGGAGAATTGAATTTTGCTGCTTGTTTATCAGATGAAATCAGCGGAAGAAAGATGGATATTTATACAAATCAACAATCTGTGCAGGTATATAACGGTTATTTTATGGACGGAACGGATATTGGAAAGGGGGGTACTCCTTATTATGCCAGTGCCGGTATCGCTATCGAAACCCAGGGATATCCGGATGCTCCGAACCAGCCGTCTTTCTCCTCTATCTTGATTGATAAAGTGGAAAAGTACCGGCATATCACTGAGTATTGTTTTCTTTCGGATTGAAATTTACCCTTACTTTGTTTCTTTATCAGAGCAAATTTACCCCTACTTTGTTCCATTTGAGCGCATAATTTACCCTTACTTTGTGCCTTTGCTGAATATAATTGTTATCTTTGTCATTGTATAACAGTATGATATATGGAATTTCGAAGAAACATAGAAGATAAGTTAAAGGCATGGAGCCAGTCACCTTTCCGGAAACCGTTGGTTTTGCGGGGAGCCCGACAGGTAGGAAAGACTACGGCTGTGAAGCAGTTCGCTGTCAATTACGAACAGTTTATTTACCTGAATCTGGAAACGGATGATGCAAAATCGTTTGAGGGAGAGCGTGATATACACAAAATAGTTGATCGGATCTTTTTCTTGAAAGATGGCGAAAAGGGGAAGGCTGATACATTAATCTTTATAGATGAAATTCAGGAAGTCCCGTCTGCTTTGAATATGCTGCGCTATTTTTATGAAGAATATCCGGAATATCATGTGATTGCTGCCGGTTCTTTGTTGGAATCGCTTTTCGATCGGGATGTCAGTTTTCCGGTAGGGCGTGTGGATTATCTTTATATGTATCCGTTTACGTTCGGTGAATTTTTGGAAGCTTTGGGCGAAAGGAATGCATTGAATGCCTATCGTCAAGTTCCGGTTCCTGATTATGCGGTTGATAAATTGATGCAGCTATTTCATACCTATACGCTGGTAGGAGGAATGCCTGAAGCGGTGTATCGTTATGTAGTCACAAAGGATTTATCGCAGGTCAAACCTGTATATGATTCGCTTCTTCTGTCTTACCTGGATGATGTGGAGAAGTATGCGAAAACAACGAATCAGATGCAGGTGATGCGCCATTGTATCCGTTCTTGTTTTGCGGAAGCGGGTGAGCGCATCAAGTTTGCCGGATTCGGGGAATCGGCTTATTCTTCGAAAGAAGTAGGAGAAGCGATGCGTACTTTGCGTAAGGCGTTAATTCTGTATCTTACTTATCCGACAACGCAGACGATGCTTCCTTTTACCCCTGATATTAAACGGTCACCTCGTTTACAGGTATTGGATACCGGCATGCTTAACTATTTCTCTAATATACAGAAAGAAGTGTTTACTTCTAAAGACTTGAATAATCTTTATAAAGGAAGGATTGCCGAGCATATCGTAGGGCAGGAACTGATTGCTCACTCTGATAATTATCTGCAACCTCTTCAGTTTTGGATAAGAGAGCAAAAAACTTCCAATGCAGAGGTTGATTTCTTATATCCTTCTGCTTATGGCCATATACCTGTGGAAGTGAAAGCGGGAGCTACCGGACATTTGAAATCATTGCTGATGTATATGGATTTATCCGGAGCATCTTTGGCGATTCGTTTGTATGCAGGACCTTATCACCAGGAAGAAATTAAGATTTCCGAAAGCAAGAGTTTTACTCTTATAAATATGCCGTATTGTCTAACAGGTATGTTGTCTGCTTATATTGAGTCGTATATGGCTATTAAGGAACGCGGATGACGCTAGCTTCCGCGTTCCTTAATTGTTTTTATAAGCCTAATTTTGTTTTGATAGCCTTCGGGATCGCGTCTTTATGAACCATTACATAAATGGTTTTGGCGCGGACGAAGCTTTCCGACATATTCAGGTAGCCACCGAATTTGTTACGGTCTGTGCCCCATGAATTTTTGGTGATGTAGTACTTGGTGCCGTTCTGGTCTTTGGCGATACCGGTCAGATGCATCAGATGGTCATCGGTAGTCACGAATGCTTCGAAACCTTCCTGACGGACTTCGGGGGTTACTTTTACTTCCGGATACGGCTGTTCGAACTTGTATACTTCTTCCAGGCGCTCTTTCTCGTCCATCTTTTCGAAACGGGCACGGTCGGTATTCGAAAGGTCTTCCACCTTCTTTACTTCCGGGTTGATGGCTACGCCATTCTTAAAGGAGAAGCCTTTTTCGCTGACATCACCGTCCCAGCATACGGTGAAACCGTTGTTCAGGGCATAATCGACTGTCTCGATCATTTCGTCGAGCGGCAGGTTGTACATGAGCTGATGTTCCCAGTTGTCCGGTACTTCGATGTCGAATTTTACGTAATACGGATGATGGGTGAAGCTCGTCAGTTCGATGTAATCGTCCATATTCAGTCCCAGGGATTCAGCAAATGTCTTGGGAGTATATTCTTTCCCTTTGTAAGTGAATGTAGCCGGAAGCTGTCCCAGGTAGGTATCGAACAGGTTTTGTATCAGTTTGTCGTATTCAGGGCTGCGTTTCTTATTTTTTACCGCAACATCAGCGATAGCTTTCATATATTGAACCATTTCGCTGTGATTGTGGCGTTCGGAATTGTAGTTGATCCCTTTGTAAACCTCTTCGGGAACGATTCCTACCTGACGGTATGCATTTTTAAAAGTATGTGCCAGACTGCCTTGTCCGATATTTCCTTCGCCACGTCGCAGGTAATTATCCTGTAACTGGTTCATATATTTCTGGCGTACGATGAACATTTCAGAGAGGTCGTATTCTCCCTTTCCCATGCGTAATAACTCCGATTCCATAAATGAGGTGGTGGCGAAACACCAGCAAGTACCGGTGGCTGCCTGATTTTTTACCGGGGTAGCCGGAACTGTCACGACTTCGGTAAACTGATAGCCTTGGGCGAATGCGCTGAGTGCGGAAAGCAGCAAGGCGCAGGATATGAATAATGCTTTCATAAAATATGATTTAATAGTTTGTAATCGTTATTTAGAAACCTCGTGCAAACATCTTCCAGAACTCGTTAGCCATTTCGCGCCAGCGTTGCATGGCGGCGCCGGCAAAGTCGGAAGTATAGCCGGTCAGATAAGCATTTGCAGCTTCATCGCCTTTCGTTTGTTGGATTTGTTTGTATTGAGCTTCAACAAAAGGTAATTCTGTTTGTCCTTTTTCTTCGAAATGGGCGATGGCTGTTTGCATTTTCTCTTTTGTCAGTCCCCAGCGTACAGTTGCCAGTTTATTGGCTTCGCGGAACGACCAGATGGCGGCATCGGTACGATGGCGATGCTGTCCGCAGATACCGAAACTCGGAGGAAGTGCGGTGGAACCGGAGAAAATAGGAATACGCGGGCTCTGTCCCGGATTGTCGAAAGACAACCAGGCAACCCCTCCGACTGCATCAGGCAGCCAGTTTCGTAACTGGATAACATGGGAGTAAGAACATTGGGGAACGGCTACCAAACGGTTGCGGTCGACCGTCCTGGGTTTTACTTCATTCAACATATTGATCATATCGGTCGTCATCCAGGGATTGGCTGCCGGACTGGTGATAGAATCTTTATCCGAACTGTCTTTCTTTTTGGATGGGACTTTCAGATTTTTGGTTGTATCCCAGTCTGTCCCTTCATAGGTTGCACGCAAAAGCGCCATTACATCGGTTACGGCTACCTGCTTATCCGGTTTTACGCTCAATGGCAGTTCTTCCGAATCATACGATAGCTTCAGGGAAGGAGCAAGGCTGTTCAGGATAAAGAACTCACGCAGGCTAAACGATTTCGGTTCGCCGAAATAATTCCCTCCGCTGTAAGCCTTCCAGAAACGGAACGGTTCCTTCCCATCCCAGAATCCCATCTTTTTGGCTACATCGAAGACATTGGCGGATGCCATATAATTGTCTTTATCCTTTAAATCCAAAGTCGATATGCGGGAGATATTAGCCGATACACTGACATGGTCGTCCGGAATGCGGACAGCTGCCCAGACACCGCCGATTTTGTCCGGCCCTTCACCGAAGACTTCAAATATCCAGACTTCATCCGGGTCGGCAATTGTCAGGCATTCGCCGGAATCGCCATAGCCGTGTTCTTTGACCAGTTCACCGATCAGGCGAATGGCATCACGGGCAGTCGTACAACGTTGAAGAGCGATCTTTTCCAACTCTTCGATCATGAACATGCCTTTCTTGTTAACCAGTTCTTTCCGTCCGGAAATGGTCGTTTCGCCGATGCCCAGTTGTTTTTCGTTGAGGCAAGGGTAGGAGGTATTCAAAAACTGATAGGTGGAACGGGCCTGCGGGATGGTTCCTTTTAACTCGACGTTGGTCTGGTCGCCCGGATATTCCGTATGCATCCGTCCGTTCCGGATGGCGACGGTCGTGTCGCGGTCATAGGTGGCGGCCGGGACAATATCCATCCAGGTACGGTAATTTCCGTCGCAAGTGTGGCTGGTCATTACCGAGCCGTCGGCAGAGGCTTTCTTGCCGACCATAATACTAGTGCAACTTTCCGGTGTGTTGACCGGTTGGGCATATTCAATCTCCTGCGCAGTTGTGATCAGACAGTGGCAGATAAGTGTAAGAGTAAAGAGAAACAATCTGTTCATGTGTTTGTCATTTGATTTAATGGCTAAAGATACAAACTGTATCGGAATAATTGCATATATTTGCCCAAATCTAAGGTGTGTACGATAACATAACAATTATAATCCCATGAGAAAACTATTATCTATTGTAGTATTGCTGGCTTTTCTTGCTTTGCCGGCATTTGCACAACTTGCTTTGTTCCCCACACCGGCGAAGGTTTCGGGAGGCAAAGGATCGTTTACAATCGGCACGGCTTCCCCGATCAGCGGGAATGGCGGATATGCCGATGAATTGGCTAAAAAACTACAGTCTGAACTAAAAGGACTGGGTTTATCAGGAACACCTTCCAAAGGCACGGTTCGACTGGTATTGGATGAAAAACTGAAAATGCCGGATGAGGCTTATTCATTAACAGTCAGTCAGGAATCCGTTTTACTGGAAGCCTCTTCGGAATCCGGCCTGTTCTATGCGAAAGAGGCCCTGAAACAACTGGCCCGTTTTGGAAAAGGAACAGTGAGAGCTTGTAAGATCACTGACCAGCCCCGTTATGGCTGGAGAGGTTTTATGCTGGATGAAAGCCGTCATTTCTTCGGTAAGGAGAAGGTGAAACAATATCTGGATATTATGGCTTCTCTCCGTATGAATATTTTCCACTGGCATTTGACCGACGAACCGGGCTGGCGTATCGAGATCAGGAAATATCCGAAGCTGACCTCTGTCGGTGCTATCGGTAACTGGCATGATCCGGAAGCCTCGGCTAAATTTTATACCCAGGAAGAGATAAAGGAGATCGTGGCTTATGCGGCAGAACGTCATATTATGGTAGTGCCGGAATTCGATATGCCCGGACATGCTACCGCTGTCAGCCGTTCTTATCCGGAACTGTCCGGTGGCGGCGAAGGTAAATGGGACGGTTTTACTTTCCACCCCTGCAAGGAGACGACTTACCAGTTTATCAGCGATGTTCTCGATGAAATCGTCTCTTTATTCCCTTCTCCATATATCCATATCGGTGGGGATGAGGTTCATTACGGTAACCAGAGCTGGTTTACCGATCCCGAAATCCAGCAGTTCATCAAAGATAAAGGATTGCAGAATGAAACCGGACTGGAGCACTATTTCGTGAAACGCGCAGCCGATATTGTAGCCTCTAAAGGTAAAACCATGATCGGTTGGGACGAAATCATCGATGCCGGTGTTTCTCCCGATAAAGCAATTGTGATGTGGTGGCGTCATGACCGTAAACACCAGCTGGTAAAAGCGCTGGAGAATGGTTACAATGTGATTATGACACCGCGCCGTCCGTTTTATGCAGACTTTGTCCAGTATGGCGAACATAAGGTGGGCCGTCTGTGGAACGGTTATAATGCGATCGAAGATGTCTACCGTTTCCCGGAACCTATTATTCACCTGACGAAAGATTATGAAGACCAGGTGATGGGCTTACAGTTCTCATTGTGGACGGAACGTGTGGCAGATGAGAAACGTCTGGACTTTATGACTTTCCCCCGCCTTGTCGCTGTTGCCGAAGATGGCTGGACACCTGCCAAGGCAAAAGAATGCAGTCTCTTTATGAAGAAGTTGCCTGTTTTCCTGCAATATCTGGATTCATTAGGTATCTATTACTTCAATCCGTTTGATCCGGCTTCGACTCCTGAGCCAAATGCTCCGGAAAAAGAAGATGTGTTGCAGAATGGTTGATCTGAAATAAAAAGAAGGGACGGAATCTATTACGATCCGCCCCTTCTTTTTGTTATCTATAATTATAGATTAATATCTTTTCTTACGGGCATTGCGGTCTGACGTTTCACGTCTCCACGGTTTTTCGTTGTTGCGTCTGTCGGTTGTGCTGCCGCTGAAACCACCGTCGCGTTTGCCTTTATAGCCACCGCCACCCTTATAACCGCCTCTGGAACCACTGCCACCGCGTGAGTTATTTCCTCCACGGCTGAATCCTCCACCCCGGCTGCTTCTGCCTTCGCCTTTGCCCTGCGCAGGCTCAACGGAGATACGGCGTCCTTCGATCTCGAAACCGTTCATGCTGTCCATTACGCGCTGTGCTTCGCCTTCCTCTACTTCGAAGAATGAGAAGTTGTCGCGCAGGTCGATCTTGCCGATGCGAACCTTACCCGGTACGCATTTGTTGACCAGTTCGATCAGTTGGTTCGGATATAAGCCGTCTGATTTGCCGAAGTTCAGGAAGAAGCGTGAGAAACCTTCTTCTGCATTGTGGGCACGGCGTTCGCCGCGTTCTGCACGGTCGAGACGGGCCGAACGTTCGTCTACTTCCTGTATCTCGTCAGCATCTTTATAATAGTCGATCATACGGTTGAATTCCAGCGAAACAACACGTTTGATGATGTCTTCCTTGTCCAGCCATTCCAGTTTACGATAGATCTGCGGCATCAGTGTTGCGATCTCTTCTTCGTCCACCTTCACTTTTTCGATCTGGTCGACGAGGTTGAAAAGCTGCTTTTCACAGATGTCGTGTCCGGTCGGCATTTCACCTTTTTCGAATTTCTTCTTGATGATATTCTCGATCAGACGTATCTTACCTTTTTCCTTTACGTGGCAGATGGAAATAGAAATACCAGTCTTGCCGGCACGACCTGTACGGCCACGGCGGTGAGTATAAGATTCTACTTCATCAGGTAAACCGTAGTTAATTACGTGAGTCAGGTCATCCACGTCCAGTCCGCGGGCAGCGACATCGGTCGCAACCAACAACTGAATGTTTTTAACACGGAACTTCTGCATCACATAGTCGCGCTGCGCCTGGCTCAGTTCGCCATGCAGCGAATCGGCGTTGTAACCGTCCTGTATCAGTTTGTCGGCAATTTCCTGTGTTTCCTTACGGGTACGGCAAAAAACGATACCGTAGATGTTCGGATAGAAGTCGGCAATACGCTTCAATGCCAGGTATTTATCCTGTGCACGAACCATATAGTAGATATCCTTGATGTTCTTGTTACCTTCGTTTTTGTTCCCGATAACGATCTCTTTCGGATTCTTCATGTACTTATTCATGATGCTGGCAATACCCTGCGGCATTGTAGCGGAGAAAAGTAACATGTTACGTGCGGGGGGAACCTCAGCCAGAATCGCATTGATGCTGTCGGTGAATCCCATGTTCAGCATTTCGTCCGCTTCGTCCATAATAACGTTCCGGATCGTACCCAGATCGACTGTCTTACGGTTCATCAGGTCGAGCAGGCGTCCCGGTGTCGCTACCACTACATGTACGCCACGTTTTAACGTCTTGATCTGACTTTCAATGCTGGAACCTCCGTATACCGGCAACACCTTCAGGTTGTCGATATATTTGGAGTAATCATTCAGGTCGTCGGCAATTTGCAGACAAAGTTCCCTGGTGGGACAAAGTATGAGTGCTTGAGGCTGATATCTTGTCACATCGATCTTCTGCAGGATGGGCAGACCGAAAGCGGCTGTTTTTCCTGTTCCTGTTTGTGCCAATGCAATTACGTCGTTGTCTTCTCCCAGCAAGAAAGGAATCACTTCTTCCTGTACCGGCATGGGCGATTCGTAACCCATTTCTTGAATTGCCTTCAATATGGGGGCGGCAACTCCTAATTCTTCAAATGTTTTCAAAATGTGATATATGTGTATATAATAAATTCAGAGGGTACAAAGGTAGATAAATAATTCGGATTCACATTAATATAACATAATTTCTTTTAATGTATCCCGCTTCTTATCTGTCAGATGTAATCCTTTTGACAGATATTTGTCTACCGAGCCGTAATCTTTCCGGATCCGTTTCAGGACCAGGTCGATCAACCCTTCGTTGACAGTGACCAGCGTGGTGATCGTTTCCTGTGCGTTTGTACTCAGGTCGCGTGCCATATAGGCCAGATGTCCGATATTGATGTTCTCGTTGGAAGCCATGTAATCTTTAATGATTGTTTCTTCCGGTATTCCGAGAGCAAACAGCAGTATGGCGGTCAGGTAACCCGTACGGTCTTTTCCCATCGAGCAGTTAATCAGGATCGGATAATTATCCTTATCCAGAAAAACATCGAGCGCCTTAGCGTATTGTTCGCTGTAATCAGTAACGTACTGCAAATAAGTGTCCTGCATGAACAGGATTCCGTCTCCTTTACGCATCCGGTCTTCCTGTATGCGGGCAACTACGTGATCCATATTCTTTATGGGAATAGGGATGTGTACGATGTTTGCATTGGAATAACGTAGCGGACTGGCTGCTACTTCATCATTCCCGCGCAGGTCTATAACCGTTTTGATATGCAGATTGTTCAGACGGATCGAATCCCATTCGCTCAGGGAGCTGAGTTGTCCGGAACGGAATACCTGTCCCCAGCGGGTCGTTTTATGGTTGTGGGCAGTCCCGTAGCCACCGATTTCTCGTAGATTCTGGAGGCTGTCCATCGATACGGAGCGGGCACCGATCATCTTGAAATATTTATCGTTGAAAGACAACAGGAAATATTTACGCGACATATTATCGTTGGTGATATAAGTCGTGACACCGTCTTTTATGTTGGCATATCCTGCGGGAAGAGATCTGTTGAACGATTCGGGATCGTCGGAAACATACATCTTAAGTATACCTTCCATTTGCGGTTCGGTTTCCCATTTCAGAATATAATTCCCTATATCATCGCGCAGGCAGAGCGCCCGTATTTCCGGATTGTTGGAGGAACAACCCGTTATCAACGTAACACAAGCAAACAGAGAAAAAATCTTTACTAACATCGTCTTTCTAGCATACATACATTACAAAGATAATAATTCCTGCCCTTTTTCGTACCGGAGTTAATGATATTTAAGACTACTGGCGGTATGAGGTTGCAAATTCTTTAGAAATGTAATTATCATAGCTTTGGCATACTTCAGACGCAAGGTCCATGCCGCAGCGGATAATCTTTTCCCAGGTTTCTTTGCTCATGGTCGAAAGATCATGATATCCGATATTATATTTCAATAATCCGTAAATGATACCGGCATTGAAATTATCTCCGGCACCGATAGTACTGACCGGATTGATCATGTCGGTATCGAAATGTTCGGACAATTTGCCTGTGTACAGATTCACCCCGTTTGCCCCGTGTGTGGAGATGAACCGTTCACAGTAAAATTTGATATGGTCGGCATAGACCCGTTCTACCTCTGTCTTTCTGAAAATATTGAAGAAGTCTTCGTCCGAACCACGTACGATATCTGCATATTCCAGATTTTCGAGGATGGTGGGAGTGAGGTATATCGCTTCATGGGCGTGCGCTTTCCGGAAGTTCGGATCATAATAAATGATCGCTTTCCGTTCTTTCGCATATTCCAGAAATTCAACCATCCGTTCTCTCAGAGCCGGATTCAGGGAGTAATAGGAGCCGAAAATAAAGATATCGTCCTCATTGATGACCGGTAGCGGTACTTCCAGCCGTTGTTTGGGATAATCTTTATAAAAAGTGTAATTGGCATTGTTTTCATTGTCGAGGAAAGCCAGCGATATCGGACTCTTCCCGTCCGGGAAACGGTCTACAAATTCTGTCGAGATATGATTCTCTTCCATGAATCTACGGATGATCTCACCTACATGGTCGTTGCCGACTTCGCTGATGAAAGAAACCGGGACTCCCAGACGCCCCAGCGACACTAATCCGTTGAAGACTGATCCGCCCGGCACGGCTGTGTGCGGCTGGTCGTTCTTAAAGATAATGTCGAGAATCGTCTCTCCGATGCCAATAACTTTTCTCATATAATGGGCTGTTTATAGTCTATTCATTCTTGCTCTGTTCGCGGCTTTTCGATCCGAGGTAACCGCCGTGATGCCGTTTGGCATAGTCTTTATTGTTGAAATTGATCCTTTTCATCGTACCTACCACCAAAATATCCCCGATAACGGTCATCACCGTCGTTGAAGTGGTCGGAGTGAGTCCCAGCGGACACACTTCTTTCGGAGCTCCCGTAAGCAGGCATACGTCGGCATCTTTTGCCAGCGAACTTTCCGAATTGCTGGTGATAACGATAAATTTCATGTCGGGCACCAGACCGCGTGTCAGTTCTACCAGTTCCAGCAATTCGCGTGTCTTTCCGGAATTGGAGATCAGTAACATGATATCATTGTCACGCACGATACCCAGGTCGCCATGTTGTGCTTCGCTGGGATGCAGGAAAAAGGCCGGCGTACCGGTCGAACTGAAGGTGGTAGCAATGTTCATGGCAATCTGGCCGGCTTTTCCCATTCCACTGGTAATCAGTTTCCCTCCCAGTTCGTGAACATATTTGACAATAAGAGTTACTGCTTCTTCATAGCCGGAGGTTACCGGGATATTCAGTACTGCTTCAGCCTCCTGTTGCAGGATGCAGGCGATTGCTTCGTGTGACATAGATACTTTATTAATTATACAATTATCCTAACAGTGTGCAAAAATACGATTAAAAAAATCAATTCATTCCCCGGGCTTTATAAATTTTTGCCTTAGCATCATTGATGCGCTGGAATTTTTCGTTGGCCGCTTTGTGGATATCTTCTCCTAAGGCAGCCACTTTGTCCGGATGGTGTTTCAGGGCAAGCCGGCGATAGGCGGCACGTACTTCTTCGTTGGTTGCTTCCGGTGTTATTTCAAGAACCTTGTAAGCCTCTTCCAGCGTATTTGTTTCCAGATTAAGCATCGACTCGACCTCTCTGTCCGATAATCCCATGGATAAGGCTACTTCTTTGAGAGCTTCTATCTCTTCCGCGCATACATGCCCGTCGCTTTTGGCGATCTGGGCCAGAAAAGCCAGGAGTTGCAGGCGTTCTTCGTAACTCAGGTTGTATGCGATCTGTGTTCCGCATTCCCGGATGGTATTTTTGAAAGCCATCGGATTTTCACGATCCATGCGTTTCTGTTGTTCGAAAAGGTTCAGTAAAATCTGTTCCCCCTGGGATACGGCCATTTCTCCGAAATTTCTTCTGAGGAACTGGCGCACAAACTCCATTTCACTGTGCATGATCCGCCCGTCGGCTTTGATGATGTACGATGCCATCACGAGCATGGAGAAAAGGAAGCTGTTTCGCTGGCCCGTGTATCTGTCTTCCGGGGAGGGTTCACTTTCATAACTCCTTCCGCCGTATGCCTGTCCCGCCTGATTGATTCCTTCATCAAACAAAGAGCCGAATACGATTCCGGCCAGAGCGCCCAAAGGCCCTAAAGCCATAAATCCGATAATGCCGCCGATCCATTTTCCTATTCCCATACGATTTTTGTATACTTTTCCGGCAAAGATATGAATTATTTTATTGGGATGATATATGATATGTATAAGGAGGATGAGAAACCGTTTCTTTGTTCCCGAACAAATATAAAATAGATCCCGATGTTTTTGGATTTACTATACGTACTAAACAGAATTACTACGGCAGCTAATCAATGGTTGATAACCATCAACCGATTGGCCGACAATCATCAACCGTTTGGTTCATAATTATCAACCATACGGCTGATAATTATCGGCCGCTGAAATGTAACGGTTGTCTCAATGAAGAGAATGGAGTAACTGGTTGGTAATGAAGTAATAACTTTGACAAGCGAAGATAAGGATAAAACTGCTGTGTTGCAAGAAAATTTTGCTTTTTTCAAAACCATTACGGGTTTATTTTAACCGATGAAAGGGAAACCTTGAAATTCCGCGAAAGAAATTGATTCTATCCACATATTAATGTAATATAAAATCTTATATTTGCCACATAACGAAATCGTTGATCTAAATGCTCTGAATATGAAACCGTTTAAGCAAGTTTACCTTATTATTATTGTGATTGGCCTTTTGTCTTGTCATTCAGGGCAACTCGATAAAGTATTACAGCAGGCAGATTCTCTGATGGAGAATGAACCGGATCATGCATTGGCACTTTTATCGTCTTTCCCTCATCCGGAAACATTGAACCAGGCAGACTTTGCCGCTTATCAGTTGATGTATACGAAGGCGAAGGATAAATGTTATATGGATTTATCCTGTGATACCACCCTTATTTTAAAATCATTGGTATACTATAAAGAACAAGGCAATGCTTCTCAAAAAGGCTGGTCGAATTATTATGCAGGCCGTGTCTATGAAGAGGCCGGAAAGCTATTTGAATCCGGATTGTATTTCCTGAAAGCGGCCGAATATGCGGGGGAGATACCTGACCATCTTTTGGGGATGATGGCGAATTATTATTTAGGAGAGTTGCACGATAAGCAGTATGCTTTTGATAAATCACTGGAGGCTTATAAAACATCGTATGCTATTTATGGTCAAACCTCCGGAGAGAAATATACAGGAACTTTACTGCATGCGATTGGTTCCGAGTTTGGAATAAACGGTAATCGGGATAGTGCTTATTTTTATTTGGAGAAGGCATTGGAACTTACTCGTGAGCGGAATGATTCTGTGGAAATAGCTGCTATATATAATGATATAGGACTTTATTTGAGAGAAGATAGCCAATATCCGAAAGCAAAATATTATTTCCAGCAATCATTGTCATTTGACAATGATAGTAGTTGGACAACCATTCAAAAGATAACTTTAGCTGAAATTCATGCATATTTGAATGAGACGGATTCAGCACTTTTTTTATTGAAAGATGTGAAATCTGTCGTGGAAGCGTCAGAAGATATAGAATTACAGGCTATTTATTATTCGGCCTTGGCAGAAACGGAAGCCGCAAATAGAAAATATGAGTCTGCATATCTTAATCAAAAGCGATATGTTACCTGTGTTGATTCTATTTATCAACTTCAGCGTAAAAGTTCATTAGCTGAAACAGAGCAAATCTATAATTATATAAAGTACCAGGAAGAGAATGAAAAACTAAATGCGATACAACATAATGCTATTATTATTGGGGGAGTTGCTTTGGGTGGATTTCTCCTTCTTATTTTTGCTATTATCTGGAAAAGATGGAAGAAGAAACTGGATTTATCAAATGCAGAAGAGACAGTAGAAACCTTGCGAAAGATGGAAAAAGAAAGTCAAACATCATCCGGTTGTTCTGGAGAGAAGAAGGATAAGATGGTAAAAAAAGCATTGTTGATGCAATTAAATATAGCAAAAGTATTGGCACAATTAGACGAAAGTTCAGATGAGGACAGGACTTTCCTGGAGGAATTTAATCGTTTATTTTATAAAGGTCAGCATACGATAGGGATCAATTGGAATGAATTTTATTCGTTAGTAGATTTACTGTATGATGATTTTGTCAATAAATTGCAAGATAATTATGGGAAAATCTTACTGGAAAAAGAAATTCAACTTTGTTGTCTGCTTAAGGCAAATATGAGTACTTCTGAAATAGCTTGTATAATGGGACAAAGTATATATACGGTTCGTACACGAAAGACTAGTATACGGAAAAAACTGAATGCTCCTGATGCTGCCGATATTATTATTTTTTTGGAGAAGGAACTAGCATCTAAGTGTTAAATGGATTTAAATATTAATCTCTGTATATGTTGATGGTGAATCATACTATGTGAAATATTAATTTTATCAAATGTGTGAAAATTTAATTGTCTGATTTATAGCTGCTTTTAGATTTTACATATTAATAGCTACCATTGAAATATAATTCATTAAAAGCTTGTTATATTAATTCTTCTCAAAATACCTTTGCTAAAAATTAAAACAAGTAGCAAATATGGGAACGAGAATAATTAGTTTATTGTTAACTATTACGTGTTGTACAACATTCTTAGTGAAAGCAGATCAAGTAAAAATAAAAAAATCAAGGAAAGATTCTGGTGGGGTACGTTCCATCTCCTTAGATCCCTCTCATCTCACGGTTAATTTGGATAATAATGTAATCCATGTTGATTTTCTCATATTGTTGAGAGATGTCAATATTTCTATTGTCAGTTCGGATGGCAGACAGGTTCATCAACAAGTTATTTCTCCTCAAACTTCTTCGGTTGATATTGACTTAAGCGGAGAAGAGTCGGGAGTATACACGGTTTATTTTACTGATGCGACAGGTATCTGTTTGTTTGGTGAATTTGTATTATCGCAGATAACATATAAAATTTGATACTATGAATAAGAAATTGTTTACCTATCAATCATGGTTGTTAAAAATTACCATGATTACTTTTTGGGGTGTTGTTTTTTGTCAGTGTAAGTCGGATAATGATTTACCAGAACCTGATAGCCCTGAACCAGAAGGAGAAATACCTCTTATAACTAAAGCTGCCTTTGATGACTATTTTGAGTGGGACAGGTTGGATAAATTTCCAATTTACAATCCTAATATAGGTCGTTCTGATAATATTGAATTACCTTGGGCCAAAGGTTCTACAGTCTCATTGGGTATTCCGAACGAATGGCTGGATCCTAATGCATATAGTCCGACATTTAGCGAACGATATTATTCGAGGGAAAATAATTGGGTGTTAGTCTACAGTAATTTGACAAAAAATACGGTAAATAAATATTTTGCTTTGTATAATACTCATACAGGGTTGCTACGTTTTTTTGTTTATGCTTTATCTAATGCTTCTGGTGGTGGAGTTAGCAGTTCGTATTGGGGGATTCGTGTTGATAAATCAACATCTCTGTTCAATTTTACAACAGAGTTTGCGGATGATATGACAAAAAAGATTGCAAGTCCTTCTTATATAACTTCGCCTCCTGGAACAGTTATGGGTACACAATTTATAGGGAAAGGGTATCAGGTCAATAATTGGTATGGTCTGGAAGTTGAATGTGCATATGACCCATCTATTGCAGTTGGAACTCTATATAATTTTGAGATGATGGGATGGGCAGTTAATAAAACAACTATAACTGGTGACGGGAAGACCGATGGTTCAATAACAGGAACTGTTGAATTTATGGCACCTACCTCTAATTTTAATATTAGTCTCAGTGAAATGTTTAAGCAGAGCAATTCCAAAACAAATATTGTGGCCGACAATGGTGGTGTTGTTCGAGGTCTGGGTGATAAGATAGAGGAAGGAATCAGTAAAAATGATTCTTTTTTTAAAGGATTATGGAATAATATAAAAAGAAAAGCAATGTCCGGTATTGGTGACGGTGTGAAAAATGGCCTACAGGCTATATTTACCTCTGGTGGTTCGGTTGCTGCTAAAGCGTTGACCGGTGCTGTCAGTTCCATATTGGGAATAGGAGGAAGTAAACCTTCTGTCGGTAAAGTTGATTTACGCCTATCTTCTAATACTAAGTTTACCTTCGAAGCGGAGCAGGTACTTCCTGGTTGGGGAACAGTTTCACAATTACCCATTCCCGGTTGTTCAACAAATCCTAATGATATGCCGCTATATAATGAATCGCTTGGCGTATGGAACCTGAGTAAGATGCCAATTCTGAATATAGAAGGAATTTCTCACGATTTTTATATTAATACGCAAACCTTTTACAAGGGAGTATATAATTTTCGCTATTATTTGGATTGTACCCAAAACGATTTAATCATAAATAGTGCTATCAGGAATAAAGTGACGATAAGTAGTTTTAATGTGCAAATCGCAGCAGAAGATAATAATCCATATATATTCGGTTCTTCTTCTGTTGGTGAATATGGTGGATATGAGCCAGAACCGTTTGGATGGATTGGAAATAAAAAATATTATTCTAAAATACTTATTGGAAGACCGTCAGGAAGTAGTTCTACAGTTAGTGCTCTATATGGTTCTGTTTTTGTTAAAAATTATCCGGTATATGAAGATATAAGACATGTGTCACCTACGGAATTCTATCATGGAAATTTTAAAGCTGTTGTTTCCTTTGATATGAAGGATAATGCGACAGGAAAAGTTTATTCATTCTCAAAATGGTTTAATGTGAAATTAGGTAGTCAGACTGTTAATTACAAGAAAATAGAGGTGAAGGGTGAGAGTGATTGTGAAAATTATATTAATGCGATTAAAAATTCAGCATATCCACCTGCATCAGGATATTATACATGGGATGAGTTTGATATAAAAAAGTAATAGAATTATTTTTCTATTCATATTTTAGAAAATCTTTCTTGACATGGAGATGTTATTTTATTATTGCATCTCTATGTTTAATATTTTATAATATGAATGATATTTGATTTTTTATTCGTATGTTTAAAGCCATTGATTAACATAAAATATAATCGCATGAAAAAACTCAATCTAACATTATGTTGGCTGTTTGTGGCAGTATTTGCTTTACAACAGCTTTGTGCACAACAGTTGCAACCTCTTCCCGTTGATCCGAAGGTAAAATATGGGAAGTTGGATAACGGGCTTACTTATTATATCCGGCAGAATAAATTGCCGGAAAACCGTGCCGATTTTTATATTGCGCAACAGGTAGGTTCCATACTGGAAGAAGATTCCCAAGCCGGATTAGCTCATTTTCTGGAGCATATGGCTTTTAACGGAACAAAAAATTTCCCCGGAAAAATGATGACTAACTATCTGGAAACAGTCGGTGTCCGTTTTGGCGAGAATCTGAATGCCTATACTAGCTTTGATAAAACTGTGTATATGATTATGAATGCGCCTGTTACGCGTCAGGGTATTATCGACTCCTGTCTGTTGGTGCTTCATGATTGGTCTAACGGTATTTCGTTGGATGGTGAGGAGATCGATAAGGAGCGTGGCGTCATACGTGAAGAATGGCGTACCAGCGGAAATGCCGGCATGCGCTTGATGAAACAGCAGCTTCCGGCTATGTATCCGGGTAGCCAGTATGCCAATCGTTTGCCGATAGGAAGTATTGATGTGATCAATAACTTTAAACATGATGAGATACGCGCTTATTATAAAAAATGGTATCGCCCCGATTTGCAGGCTGTTATTGTGGTGGGTGATATTGATCCGGATAAGATTGAGGCTCAATTAAAGACGCTGTTTGCCGATGTGCCTAAGCCTGTAAATCCGGCAGAACGTATTCTGTATCCGGTTCCTGATAATGAGGAACCTTTGGTTTCGGTTGCACAGGACAAAGAGGCGACAATTCCTTATGTGTACCTATTCTTTAAACATGATCAAATGCCGGATGAGGTAAAAGCATCGGTAGCGGGAATAGTGATGAACTACATAAAAAATGTCTCCAGTGTCATGATGAACGAACGTTTCCGTGAAATCCTGCAAAAACCGGATGCTCCGTTCCTGGGAGCTTCGGGATATGATGGTAATTACTTTGTCGCTAAAACAAAAGATGCCTGGAATGTATTCTGTGCTGCAAAAGAAGGAAAGGTTACTGATGCGCTTGCTGCCATTACGCGCGAAACAGAGCGGGTGAACAAATATGGGTTTACCGCTTCCGAATATGAACGTGCCCGGGTGAATGTGTTGAAGAATTATGAATCGAATTATAAAGAACGGGATAAACAGAAAAACGGAACTTACTCAAACAGATATGTGGGCCATTTTACAGATGGGGGTTCCATCTCTGGTATAGAAAATGAATATGTTATGATCAACCAAATAGCACCGTCGGTTACTCTTGAACAGGTCAATCAATATATTCAGGATATAATCGGAGAGAAAAATGTTGTTATATCTGTATCCGGCCCGGAAAAAGAAGGACTTGTATATCCCACGAAAGAAGAATTGCTGGATGTATTTAATAAAGCACGTCAGGAGGAATTGACGCCTTATGTTGAAACGGTGTCTGATGAACCTTTGATAGAGGAATTGCCTGCACCCGGCAAGATCGTATCATCTAAGGAAAATGAGTTGCTGGGTGTAACGGAACTGACTTTATCCAATGGCATTAAGGTTTTACTGAAAAAGACAGATTTTAAAGATGACCAGGTATTAATGACAGCCACCAGTCCGGGAGGTACGACTATGTTCGGCAATGAAGATATTGCGAATCAGAAGTTGATAAATAGTGCAATCAATCTGGGTGGTGTTGGAAATTTCAGCAAAACGGATTTAGCTAAAAAACTTGCGGGAAAGAAAGTTAATGTTTATGTTTCTCTTGGTCCGGATTGTGAGAAAGTGGATGGGTCTTCCTCTCCGCAGGATATTGAAACAATGTTCCAGTTGATCTATCTCTATTTTAATAAGCCTCGTATGGATAATGATGCGTATGCTTCATTTGAAGAAAGAATGAAATCACAGTTGACAAACCTGGATCTCAATCCGATGGTTTCATTCAGTGATACACTGAGCACTTATCTATATAATGGAAATCCCCGTGTAATGCGTGTACAGTTGTCTGATTTTGATCATATAAGCTATGCCCGGATGATGGATCTTTATAAAGAACGTTATGCGGATGCATCCGATTTTATTTTCACATTTGTCGGAAATGTAGATACGGATGCTATCAAGCCGTTGATAGAACAATATCTGGCGACTTTACCATCTCTTGGTCGCAAGGAACCGAAAGGTCGGGAAGATGTATATGTTCATATGCAAAAGGGAATTACGGAAAAGCGTTTTGCTCGTTCGATGGAGACTCCTAAAGCTTCTATTGTCGGCATTTATTCCGGACAACTGGATTTTACACCCGAAAATATGACATTGCTCACCGCCTTGAAACAAATACTTGATATTGTTTATGTGGAGAAGGTCAGGGAAGAAGCCGGTGGAACGTATGGCGTCAGTGTTTCTTCACAGTTGGGTTATTTCCCGAAAGGAGAGGTAGCTTTGCAAACATATTTCGATACGGACCCAGAGAAGGCTGATTTAATGAATAAAATTGTACGTGAGGAACTTCAGAGTATTGCGAAAGATGGTCCGCGTATTGAAGATTTTAATAAGACGAAAGAAAATATGCAGAAGAAATATGCGGAGAATCTGAAAGAAAACAGTTATTGGTTGCGTGTGGTCGATGATTACTATTTCCATAATCTGGATCGCCATACACCTAATAAAGCAGTGCTTGACGGTATGACTTCAAAGCAGATACAGGAGATTGCTCAAAAGATACTTTCGCAAGGGAATATGCTGGAAGTATTTATGGAACCGGCTAAATAGGATTATATAAAAAACTGATATAGAGGATCTGGGAAGTGTTTAAAATACTTCCCGGTTCTTTAAATGAAAATAGGCATTATTAAACGAATTCTGGTCTAAATCCTTATCTTTGTCTGAATGTTTAATCCGGTTGAGTTATGGAAAGAAATTATCCGATAGGAGTACAGAGTTTTGAGAAGATACGGAAGGACAATTATGTATATATAGATAAAACCCGGTATGTTTACAGGTTGGCGAAAACCGGTTCATATTATTTTCTGAGCCGTCCGCGACGTTTTGGAAAAAGTCTGTTGATTTCTACGTTTCAGGCCTATTTCGCCGGGAAAAAAGAACTTTTTGAGGGGTTAGATATCGAACAATTGGAGAAAGACTGGACGACTTATCCTGTGCTTCATCTCGATCTGAATGCACGAAATTACGAAGATGAGAATTCCCTGCTGGAAGAATTGAACAAACATTTGGAAATATGGGAGCGTGAATATGGAAGCCATTATGGCGATCGTGCTCCGGAAGAGCGTTTTTTTCATGTCATTCGTTTAGCATATGAGAAAACGGGGCAACGGGTAGTTATTTTGGTGGACGAATACGATAAACCGATGTTGCAGGCTATCGAAGATGACAGGTTACAACAGGTGTACCGAAACCAATTGAAGCCTTTCTACGGGGTGATGAAGAGCATGGATAGTTATATCAAATTTGCTTTCTTGACAGGGGTGACCAAATTTGGGAAAATAAGTGTTTTCAGTGATTTGAATAACTTGAACGACATTTCAATGAACCCTGATTTCGCAGCTATTTGTGGTATGACTGAAAAGGAGATACATCATTATTTTGATTTGGATATCCATACATTGGCAACCAAAGAGGATCTGACTTATGATGAAACTGTTGAATTGCTAAGGGATAATTATGACGGTTATCATTTTACCGAAAATTCGGAGGGTATCTATAATCCTTTCAGCTTACTGAATACGTTTTATGCCATGCGCCCCGATAGTTATTGGTTTGCAACGGGAACACCAAGTTTTCTGGTGTACCTTTTGCAAAGATCCCGTTATGATTTATGGGAATTGGAAGAGGTGGAAACAGACTCCGATGTGTTGGATAGTATTGATTCCTTTTCGAAAAATCCGATACCGGTAATTTATCAAAGTGGATATCTGACCATCAAAGGATATGATAAGCGCTTCAAATTATATACGTTGGGTTTCCCGAATTTGGAGGTCAAAGAAGGCTTTTTTAAATACCTGTTGCCTTATTATGCCGATGTAAAGAAAACGGATACGACTTTCAATATCCGTAAATTTGTAGGTGAAGTGGAAACTGGCGATTACGACTCTTTCTTTTCCAGGCTTCAAACCTTCTTCAGTAACATTCCTTACGACTTGGTCGGCGATTTGGAGAAACATTACCAAAATGTACTTTATATTATAAGTTGCTTGATGGGATTTTATGTTGATGCTGAATATCACACCAATCGTGGAAGGGCGGATTTAATCCTGAAAACTCCGGCTTACATTTATATAATGGAGTTCAAATTGAACGGAACATTAGAAGAAGCGATTCGCCAGATCGAAGAGAAAGGTTATGCCGAGCCGTTTGCTCACGATCCCCGTAAATTGGTCAAGCTAGCTGTAAATTTCAGTTCTAAAACAAGGAATATCGAAGGATGGAAGGTGGTCTGAGCATAACTTTAAAGATTGTCTACCACGGAAATTTATCCGGCATTCTTCCTTTCTCCTTTTATTATTGTACTTTTGCACGTCAATAAAGCGAAAGATAACAATGCATTACTTCTCACATATTTTACCTAATGGTCTTCGTATGGTACATTTGCCGATGGAATCGCCGGTTTCGTACTGTGGATTTGCTGTAAATGCCGGAACCCGGGATGAAGAATCGAACGAATTTGGCCTGGCTCATTTTGTGGAGCATATGATGTTTAAGGGTACCGAAAAGCGGAAAGCCTGGCATATCCTGAACCGGATGGAGAATGTAGGCGGAGAACTGAATGCTTATACGACCAAGGAAGAGACATTTGTGTATTCTATCTTTATGGAAGAACATTATCAGCGTGCTTTCGAATTACTGACGGATTTGATCTTCCATTCACAGTTTCCGCAACAGGAAATAGAGAAAGAAGTGGATGTGATCCTGGATGAGATTAATTCGTATGAGGACAGCCCTTCGGAACTGATCTTCGATGAATTCGAGAATTTGCTTTATGACGGGCATGCGCTGGGACATAATATATTGGGAGATGAGGCTTCTCTTCTGACCTTTAATTCTGAATCGGGCCGTTCGTTTATGCGTCGTTTTTATGCACCGGAAAATATGGTATTCTTTTCGATGGGGCGTATGGATTTCAAGAAGATAGTTAAACTGGCGGAAAGTCTGCTGTCGGATATTGCTTTCCCGATTGCTTCCCGCAACCGGGTGGCACCTGCCGGAATCCTTCCGTGTGTGAAGAAGGTGCATAAGGATACGCATCAGGCGCATGTACTGATCGGTAGTCGTGCTTATAGTATGCATGATGAAAAACGGATACCGTTGTTCCTGCTCAATAATATGCTGGGCGGTCCGGGCATGAATAACCGTCTGAATGTTTCACTCCGTGAGAAGCATGGATTGGTTTATAATGTGGAATCGAATGTTACTTCTTATACCGATACCGGCCTGGCAAGTATCTACTTTGGTACGGATCCGAAGAATATGGAGAAAGCTCTGAAGCTGGTTCATAAAGAGTTAGGTAAGATACGTGACATCAAGTTGTCCGCCACGCAACTGGCTGCTGCCAAAAAGCAGGTTATCGGTCAGTTGGGTGTTTCGGGAGATAATAAAGAAGGACTTTTCCTCGGTTTGGGAAAGAGCTTCCTCCACTATAACCGGTATGATACCCTTCCGGAAGTTTTCAGCAAGGTCGAAAGCCTGACTGCTGAAGAGATACAGGAGGTGGCGAATGAGGTGTTCGTGCCGGAGCGGTTGTTTAGCCTGATTTATCAGTAAGAAGTTCAGAAAGTCAGTTCCAGCCTATGGAACAACTTTTCAGTTTATTTTATCATACATTTTATATCATACAAAATGTATGATGTTTTTTACCAACATTCTGCCTTGTCCTTTAGCTCAGGGATGCTGTTTTTGGTGAATACGGGACTTGCTATTCCTTTTCGTTTCTGGGTGATGTAATCGTTGAGTAGGAGGAATGCCTGACGACCGAGCAGGGAGATGGCAATCAGGTTGCAGATCGTCATCAGTCCCATTGTTATATCGGCCAGGCTCCAGGCCAGGTCGAGGCTTGCCAAAGCACCGAACATAACCATTCCACCGACTAACAGGCGGTAGGTGAACAACACGCTTTTCTTTTGAGTGACGAATCGTATATTGGCCTCTCCGTAATAATAGTTACCGATAATGCTGCTGAATGCGAACAGCAAAATGGCTACAGCGACGAAGATACTGCCGATATTTCCAACCTCATTGGTCAGTGCATGTTGCGTCAGTTGTACGCCGTTCACACTCCCGTCGAGCGGGGCACCACTGAAAAGGATAATGAAGGCCGTACAGGAGCAGATGATCAGTGTGTCGGTGAAAACACCTAATGTCTGGATAAGACCTTGCTTTACGGGATGCGATACGTCGGCTGTTGCCGCTACGTTCGGAGCCGAACCCATACCTGCCTCATTACTGAACAGGCCCCGTTTGATTCCCTGCATCAAAGCGGCTCCGACCGTTCCGCCGATGGCCTGTTCCCATCCGAAAGCATTGCCGATGATGAGTTCTAGTACGGCTGGAAGTTTTCCTATGTTGAAAAGAACGATACCCAATGCCAGCGCAACATATCCGAGAGCCATTACAGGAACAATAATACTGCTCACTTTCGCGATCCGTTGAATGCCACCAAAAATAATGAGGATGGTCAGGATGGTTAGTATGCCGCCAATAATCCTGTGGTCGAAACCGAAGGCCCCTTCCCAGGCTGCGCAGATCGTGTTACTTTGTACCGAATTGAAGGCAAAGCCGAAAGTGATGGAGATCAATACAGCAAAAAACACGCCCATCCATCGTAACCCGAGGCCGCGTTCCATGTAATAGGCCGGCCCTCCGATAAAGGAGTCTTTTCCTCTTCTTTTATATAATTGTGCTAATGTCGATTCGACGAAGGCGCTGGAGGCTCCCAATAAAGCAATGATCCACATCCAGAATACGGCTCCCGGACCGCCAACCGCAATTGCCGTAGCTACTCCCGCCAGATTGCCCGTTCCGACACGGCTGGCCAGCGATACGGCAAATGCCTGAAAAGAAGAGATATGTTTTTCACCGTTTTTAGATTTTCCGGTAGAATCTCCAAGCAATTTTATCATTTCTTTTATCATGCGGAACTGTACGAAACGGGTTTTGAAGGTAAACCATATTGCACAGCCCAACAGCATGATTATTAATAAGTATGACCATAATACATCATTGATGATGCTAATCCATGAGTTTACGATATCCATGTGTTTGGCTTGTTTTGTTTCAAAGATAAAGTTTTTTTGCGTACCACCTCTTCACTCCTTATAACAACAGCGAAAAAAATCGTGTTAAAATCGCATTAACATTTACCCTCGGAAAATGGCCCATTTGTTAAAGAATTACCTCCGTTTTACCCCCAATCGTAGGGAGTGAACCTTCACTGGACCTTCACTGGAGCTAATACGGAGGTTATATGGAGCATTTCGGTATTAAAACCGACAAGAATCTTTATGTATATTTAACCGGTTTTGCGTGAACACAATTTTGGATTATTCGCTATCGGCATGTAACCAACATCAACCCGGTAGAGCATGAAGTTTGAATTATTTTTCATGATTTACTGTTTGAATGTCAAATTATTAGACACTGGTGTATAAAAATTAGACATTGGTATTTTTATAGGGTGCATACAATTATGTGATAAACAATCAGATATGTTTTTGGCATATATTTTGGATAATAGGAGGAAATGATAAATCATATGAAAACGATATTAAGAAATTCTCTAAGTGTATTACGACGTTTTAAGATGGCGGCCTTTTTGAATGTAACAGGGTTGGCCGTTGCTTTTGCTGCGTTTATTGTTATTCTGATACAGGTAAATTATGAACGGAATTTTGATCATTGCCATTCGACTTCAGATCGGGTATATCGTTTGGATTTGACGTTTCCCGGTACTTTTGGTACGATTCTGCCTCGTGCTTTTGTGGAGGAAGTTATCCGGTCATCGCCCCATATCGAAGCCGGTAGTCTGATCTATCCGTATAATCCGGAAGTCTATTTTTCTGTGATGGAAGACGGACAAAAGATTGGTTATCGGGAGTTGATACAAACTTGCCATCCGGCTATTACCCGGGTATTTGATTTTCAGATTATTGAAGGAGAACGGGATTGTCTGAAAGATCCGGAAAAAGTAATCTTGCCGGAAAGTATGGCTCTCAAAATGTTTGGTGAACAGCCCGCTGTAGGAAAAGCCATTCATGCCGAAGAAGCAATTCAGTCGAAAGACAACCGTGAGTATACGGTTGGGGCGGTCTATAAAGATTTTCCGGGAAACTGCCAGATGCGTAACCTGATCTATACGGCAATCGGTGAAACCTATCAGCGGGACAATTTCGATGCCAGCAATTATATTTGTTACCTTTTGCTTGATACGCCGGAGTCGGCACAAGCTGTAACGGATAATTTTAATACCCATTTTGATTATGCCAAAGTAGGTTTGGAGGGAGATGGAGGTATCAAGTTGACCCCGTTGACAAGTATTTATTATATGAATGAAAGCCAAGACGGGACGATCTTTCGGAGTGGAAATAAGGAAGTTACTGGGTTGTTATTCTTTATTGCTTTGCTAATCATCATTGTGGCTGCCATCAATTTTACCAATTTCAGTACATCGCTGACGCCTATGCGCATTAGAAGCATCAACACTCAAAAGGTATTGGGTAGTTCGGATGCCGTATTGCGTTGTGCGTTATTAGTGGAGGCGGCAATTATCAGTATGATAGCTTGGGTACTGAGCCTGTTTATGATATGGATATTGGGACGTACGGAGGCTTTGCCTTTTGTGGAGGCAAATTTGGAGATAGTAAGTAACCTGTCTATTATATTATTGACCGGTGTTATAGCGCTGATTACCGGTATTGTCGCCGGATTGTATCCCTCCTGGTATGTGACTTCTTTTCCTCCGGCATTGGTTTTGAAAGGGAGTTTCGGACTTTCACCTTCCGGGCGAAAGTTGCGTACGGTTTTGATCGGTGTTCAGTTTGTCGTTTCTATTCTGTTGATTATCGGAGCTGTTTTTGTACGTCTTCAAAACAATTATATGCGTGGTTATTCTTTGGGATTCGGCAAGGAGCAGATTGCCGTTGTCCGTTTGAACGGAGAAATCTATAACAAATCGCGCGAAACGTATGTAAATCGACTGAAAGAATATTCGGGTATCGAAGATGTTGCTTTTGCTATGGAGAAAGTAGGTTCGAAAGATGGTTACAGTACCAGCTCCGGTTCTGTAAAGGAAAAAGAAATACAATTTTTTCAGATATATGCCTCATCCAATTTTCTTCGTGTTATGGGAATTCAGGTAGAAGAAGGGCGTGATTTTTTACAAGCAGATGAGTTGTCGGAAGAAGCCGTATATATCTTTAACCATACAGCGCAAATGAGTGCGGATATGGAAGTTGGCGACCGGGTTACGTCGTGGTTGGCTGGTCGTATTGTAGGTCTTACCGGTGATGTGAAATTTACTTCGCTTCGCAATGGAGAGAATAATATTGCTTTTGTGACAGGTAATATGCCTATCCCTTTGACAGTTTCTTATATTCGCTTGAAGGCCGGAACAGACATACTTGGAGCTGTTTCTCATATCCGTGAAACAATGGCCGACATGGACCCGTCTTATCCTTATGATATTGAGTTTTATGATGAGATATTTAATCAATTGTATCATAAGGAAGAGAACTTGCGTAGTCTGATTATGGTTTTCAGTATATTGGCGATTATCATATCACTTGTGGGGGTATTCGGTTTGGTCGTATTTGATACACAGTATCGTAGAAAAGAAATCGGTGTACGCAAGGTACATGGGGCGACTAACGGGGAAATATTAGAAATGCTCAACCGCTCTTATATGTATATCGTACTGGTTTGTTTTGCCTTAGCAGCGCCGGTAGGCTACTATGGTATTAAGAAATGGTTAGAAGGTTTCGCATATAAAACACCGATGTATTGGTGGGTATTTCCGGTTGCTTTATTGGTGGTGTTGAGCATTACGATCGGAACAGTGACATTCCAGAGTTGGCGGGCGGCAAATGCCAATCCGGTAGATAGTTTGAAATCGGAATAAACGGATTCGGTTAGACAGGTTTGCACATATGTTTTCCGGTAACAAATGTTGCTTGATACCTGGATATCGAAGCCTTCGATACCCAGGTGCGAGCATCATTATATTGCGTTCCTGTTTTTTTGAGGTAAGTGTTTTGGGGGGGGTATCATGCATATTGAAAGCCATCCAGTTTATTCTGTAATTCTTTACGAGCGAAAAAGATACGACTTTTCACTGTGCCTAGGGGAAGATTCAGTTTATCTGCTATTTCTTGATATTTGTAGCCGTTTACGAATAAAGAAAACGGGATTTTGTAATCCTCATTTAAAGCGGCAATCGCTTTTGTGATCTCTTTGATCTGATAAATCTTGTCGGGAGAACCGGAAATGGAGTCGCAGGTAATATTCAGGTTGTACAAATCGACATTTTGATCTACTGAAGTTTGTGCACGTACCATCTTATGATAATTATTGATAAAAAGATTGCGCATGATGACCATAACCCAACCTGCAAAATTAACATTGTCTGTAAATTTTTCCTGACTGTTTAACACCTTCAGCGTTGTGTCTTGTAAAAGATCCAGAGCATCCTCTCTGTTTGCTGTTAGTTTGAGAGCAAAATTCATCAGGCGATCTTGTATTCCTATTAGTTTTTGTTGAAATTGTAAGCTGTCCATAATACTAGTTTTTTATTGTTGTTGATTTGATTTTGTTGCAAATCTATTTTTTATGTTGCTTTTGTGATGTTCAATGTGGTACGCATTGTTTCAGGTATTGTTTGATAAAGAGTCTGGAAATTATATATCGGTAAATTTCGAACATTTGCTGAACGATTTCGGTATACGATTATGTGGGGCGATGAGATTTTTTTTCGTTTTTCGTGTAACTTTTTTTGAAGTAGCTTCGTCTTACTTGCAGAAATAAACGATAGGCAGGCATGGCCACCCTACCGAAGAAATAAATTATAAACGTATGAAACGGATTCTATTTGCCATCATGCTGCTCGGCTGCATGATACAGGGAGTTTTTGCCCAAAATTTGGAAATAAAAGGTATGGTGAGGAATGGTCGGGATAAAGCTCCTCTTGAATTTGCCAACGTTGTGTTGCAGACGGCAGATTCTGTCTTTATAACCGGTACGACTACGGATGGAAAAGGGCGTTTTATGTTGGATAAGGTGAAAGCAGGCGATTATTTACTGGCTGTATCCAGCCTTGGATATGAAACACAATATATTGCTTTGGATGGATTTAATAAAAGTATCGACCTGAAAGAGATCTTGATGGAAGATGCGGCCGTCTCGTTGGATGGCGTCACGGTCAGTGCGTCTAATACAAACAGTCGCTCCGATCGCAAACTGATATTCCCTTCCGATCGGCAGGTAAAAGCATCTACTAACGGAATGGATTTGCTACAACAGTTGATGTTGCCGAAGATAACAGTTAACCCGATGTCGAATGAGATTAAAGTGCCGGGAAACGGTGAAGTGCAGCTTCGTATCAATGGCGTAAAAGTGGAGTTGGATGAAATCAAAGCTTTATTGCCGACTGATATTATTCGTATTGAGTTTCATGATAATCCGGGTTTGCGTTATAGGAATGCGGAAGTCGTGCTCGACTATATTGTTCGCCGGCCTGAAACGGGAGGAAATTTCAGTGTGGATATGAGCCAGGGGGTGAATGCTTTATGGGGCGAACACCGTGTTTCGGGAAAGATCAATCATAAGAAATCGGAGTTCGGTGCTTCTTACCGGATCGGGCCACGCGATTTCTATGGCATGTCGAGAGATAATGAAGAGATTTTTCATTTGGCGGATGGAACAGTGTTGCATCGAAAAGAGACTGGCGATCCGAGTCATGCCAGTATGTTCATGCATAACCTGAACCTGAATTACAGTGTGCAGGATCCTGAAAAGTATCTGTTCAACGCTACGTTCCGTTATTGGAACAATCATCAGCCGCACTGGGATTACCGGGGAATTCTCTCCAACCTGGACAATCCGGATGATTATGTAGACATGGTTGACTTGAATAGTAGCGATAATCAGGTTCCGGCTTTGGACTTGTATTATCAGCGTAATCTGAAGAACGACCAGACATTGGTGTTCAATGTGGTGGGAACTTATAACCGCACTTCTTCCCATCGTTTCTACCAGGAAAGCCGGGGGGAGGAATTACTGACGGATATCAATAACCGTGTTTCCGGAAAGAAATATTCCCTGATCGGTGAGGCGATCTATGAAAAGAAATTGGCTAACGGGAATAGTCTGAGTGGCGGTGTTTGGCATACGCAATCTTTTTCCGATAATGAGTATCGAAACGGACATGATTATGAGACACATATGGATCAGTCTGCTAGTTCTATTTATGGTGAGTTCAAAGGCAAAGTCCGAAAATTGGATTATATGTTGGGAGTAGAATTGGCACGTTTGTACTACAAACAGGAGGGGACGGATGATTCGGATCAGTTTTATACATTTAATCCCCGTTTTACTTTGCAATATGCTTTACCCGGACAGTCGTTTATACGCCTGAAGGGGTATGTCGGCAATCTGTCTCCTTCTTTAGGCAACCTGAATGCCGTTGAGCAGGTGATCGATTCCCTTCAGCTGCAACGCGGTAATCCGAGACTGGAGTCTTATATGAGCTACCTGTTGGATCTTAATTACGAATATCAGAAAGGTATTTTTTATGCGCTCGTCAACGGTACGTATGAATATGTACCTAATGCTATTATGGATGAGAAATACCAGGAGGGCAATAAGATTATCCAAACTTGGAACAATCAGAAAAACTGGCAGCGTGTGGTGGGCTTTGCCATGTTTCGGGTAGGGCCGATCAAGGATATTTTGCAATTTTCTTTTACCGGTGGTGTGAATCATTATATCAGCAATGGCAATACGTATTCTCACCGCTATACGAACTGGTATTGTAATATGCAGGCGTCGCTTACGTGGAAGAAGTTCATGTTGATGTATCAGATGAATACGAACTGGAACAGGTTCTGGGGTGAAACGTTGGAAGGGGGCGAGAATATTCAGATGTTCATGGCGAAATATAATTTCAAGAACCTTTCTTTAGGTATTGGGGCATTTAATCCTTTCTCCGATAACTGGAAAGTGCAGTCCGAGAATTGGAATCAATATGCTTCCAGCAAAAAAACTTCTTACATCAAGGAAAGTTCCCGTCTTTTTGTTGTTTCGGTATCGTATAATTTCTCTTTCGGACGTACATATAAGGCCGGACAGAAACGTTTGAACAACAGTGACAGTGATTCGGGCGTAATGAGTACAGGTAAATAATATTCTTTGTATCTTTGAAGGAAATTAAAGAGTATAAAGTATGAAAGCAATTGAACCCAATCTGATAAAGGATAACTTTATTGAAATTATCGGGAAGGAGTGGATGCTGGTAAGTGCCGGTGATAAGGATAAGTTTAATATGATGACAGCCAGTTGGGGCGGCGTAGGTTTCCTTTGGAACAAACCGGTGGTGTTTGTCTTCATCCGTCCGGAGCGTTATACCCGTGAATTTGTCGATGAAAAGGGGTGTTTTACGCTCTCTTTCCTGGGAGAAGAACACAAAGATGCTCATAAAGTTTGTGGTTCCAAGTCAGGCCGTGATATGGATAAAGTGGCGGCTACAGGCCTGACTCCTTATTTCACAGAGCTCGGAAATCCCTGTTTTGAAGAGTCACGCCTGACGTTGGAGTGCAAAACGCTTTATGTGACAAAGATGGATAAAAATAGTTTCATTGATCCGGCTTTGTATGAAAAATGGTACAGCGCATTGGCAGGTAATCTGCATAATGTATATGTGGCAGAAATCGTGAATGCCTGGGAAAAGTAATTTTACTTTATTCCCAATTCCCTGAGCATTTGTTCCGTATGAGTCAGAAAATACTTCGTTAACTGGTAATGTTGTGTTTCCTCATACGGAGTAATATGTGCTCCATCCTCATCTATGGAATAGATATCTGCTCCCGGATAAGCCATGATGATGGGAGAATGCGTAGAAATAATCAGTTGGCAGCCTTGTGCCACCAGTTCTTGTATCCGGACCAGTAAAGCCAGCTGGCGTTGAGGCGATAGGGCTGCTTCCGGCTCATCGAGGATGAAAAGGGTATTTCTTCCCGCATAATTCAGAAAAGTGCTAAGAAAACTTTCACCATGCGACTGTTCGAGGAGGCGGCGTCCTCCGTAAGCTGCCATAGAATAATCGCGGCCATAGTTTAGTATGTCTTTCATCGATTTGGCATCTATTTCGGCTGCATGTTCAAAGAAAGATTCTGCCCGAAAGAAAAAATGGTCGAACGGTTTCCGTTCTTCGATGAGGCGGATGCATTGGGGCAATACGTTTGAATAGGATTTCCAGGCTTCTTTTCCGTCATATAGCATGCCCTGGCTGTCTTCATCCCGTTCTTCGTATTTGAACATGATGCCTTCGAGCAGGGTTGATTTACCGGCACCGTTTTCACCGACCAGGAAAGTGACCGGTTTTCGGAAAACAATCGATTCGATGTATCGTACTGCTGCGGCTCTGAACGGATATTTGAGCTCTTCTACCGGGCCTTCCACTTCGGCAGGGTTGAGTAATTGTGCTTGTTTGAGATAAATCATAGCTTTCTTTTTTACAAATGTATATAAACTTCCTGTTTTATTCAAATGATAAATAAGGAGTCAGTCTTTCTTTATCTGTTTCAGTAAATTCTTCCAGTAATTGAAGATTTTCCCAGCCGGATAACTTCCCTTTCTGTTTCCGTAGCTGCTCGATGATGCGGGCTTGCTGATAATTTATATACGGATGTTTGCATAGTTCTTTAAAGGAGATTTTATGGATCTCTAACGGACAGATTAGGGACATATCTGCCGAAAACCACGATTTCATCGCATTATATCGTTCTTCATCAAGACCGTACACTTCACGAAGTTGTTCAACTGTAAAGAAACCTCCCAGCAGTTCTCTGTATTTAATGATTCGGCGGGCAAAAGTGCTTCCGATCCCGGGAACTTTTTTCAGGATTGTGGTGTCGGCAGTATTTAGTTCGACAACAGTTCCGACAGGGTATTTTTCTGTTTTAGGAAAAGTCCTTCTTTCGGATGTATTTTTGGTTTCTCCCGAATGAAATTTATTTTTCTCTCGGGAGGAATTGTTTTTTCTCCCGGATGCAGGAGTTTTTACCTTTTCCGGATCAGGACTATTTACAGGGATATTTTGAGCCGTTTTTACTGGTTCAGATAGTCTGTTATTGTTGACAGGTGTGTAATCGGTTTTTTCATCCGTCAGCAGTAAAATGATCCAGGAAGCAACAATCAGACAAAGTAGGAGAGTCAACGCTCTGCGTTCTCCTTTGGAGAAATAAAGTAAATCACGCCAGTTCATAGTTGTTACGGTTTAATGTTTCTGTTTTTTTTAGCTTGAGTAATACTTACAGCTTGATGTAAGATGTTCAGAACTTCTATCCGATCTTTTGTTATTCGATAAAGAATAAAATGAGCGGGAAGTATGGCCCTTCTGTATCGCTTATCTTTTGTGGGAAGATAAGGATATTCTGCATTTAACAAATAACCGGAAGTTAATTGTCGAACAGTTTCATAAATAAGGTTTTCGTATTCGATAGCTTTTTTTTCTCCAAAGTTTATTTTTCCATATTCAAAGATTTGGTCAACAGAAGAAAAAAAGAGAAGCGAAACGACTACCGGTTTCTTCTTTGTTCCCTCCATTGTCTTATCATTTCTTGTCCTTCTTCCAAAGTATAAAAAGGTCCTTTTTCTGCAACTTTTACCATTGATTTAAATTCGTCAATAGTTAATTCCCCTCCCTCAATGGCTGGATTGAATTTCAGTCCCTTCCATTCCTGCATTTTTTGTTTGATTTCTTCCAATGTATAAAATGGTCCTTCTTCGGCTTTACGAACGCGGGCAATAAATTCTTCCCGAGTCATGTCTAATCCGGGAAGTAACTTTCTTTTCTTTGAGACGGTTTTGATTTCCATACTGATAATTATTAAATGATGAATATTCTTTTGCAAAGTTATAAGTTACCTGTTGATAAGCAAATAATTTATACCTTTTTATTTTCAAAACAAGGAGGTTATCTTTTTGATCAGTCCCAATTCGTTCAGGAAGATCAGGCCGATTGCTACGGGAGCGATGTATTTTATAAAAAACGCATACGTATTGAAGAAGTAAAAGGTGATTGTTCCTTTATTCGTCAATTCTTCTTTCAATACTTTTCTTTCGATGCGTAAACCGACAAATACGCAGATCATCATTCCGCCGATAGGCATCATAATTTTTGCCGTAAGATAGTCCAGTGCATCAAAAATGATCAGTCCGCCGATGGTATATTCTTTCAATAGGCCGAAAGAGAGAGAAGCAAGGGCTCCGATGACGGCGACACCGGCGGAAACGATCCAGGCCGCTTTCTTTCTGGTCATATGATATTCTTCATGTACATAGGCCGTTGCCACTTCATGCAGAGAAATGGTAGAGGTCAAAGCTGCCAAAGCCAGCAAAATGAAGAATATGAAAGACCATATATTTCCGAAAGGTAGCTGTTCAAAGATATTCGGAAGGGTGATGAACACCAGTTCCGGGCCTGCAGTTGGCTCAATACCAAAGCTGAATACAGCCGGGAATACCATGATGCCGGCCAGTAATGCGACAAAAGTGTTCAGAACAGTCACCTGTATCGCTGTTAATTGCAGATTCGTATCTTTCCCGAAATAAGAAGAATAGGTGATCAGACATCCCATTCCGATACTCAGAGAAAAGAATGTTTGTCCCATAGCGCTTAAAATAACGGAGGAGGTGATCTTCTCGAAGTCCGGTTTGAACAGGAAAGATAATCCTTCGTTTACCCCCGGTAGGGTTATGGACCGTATACATAATACCAGCAGTATAAGGAATAAGGCCGGCATCATGATCTTGGATGCCCTTTCAATTCCTTTTTCAACCCCTGAGACGATGATGAAATGTGTGATTGCGATGAATACGATTGTCCAGCCGATCGGTCTGAGTGCGCTGGAGGAAAAGGCTTCGAACTCGGTGGTAAACTCGGCAGTAGTTTTTCCCGACAAAGAGCCGGTCATTGCCTGCCAGATATATTCCAGCGTCCATCCGGAAACGACGGAATAGAAACCTAATATAAGAAATGCAGCCAAGACTCCGTTATAGCCGATCAGCGACCATTGTGTTCCCGGCGCTAGCTCCTTAAAAGCTCCGGCAGCGTTTCTGCGTGAGTGGCGGCCGATAAAAAATTCGGTGATCATGATAGGAAGTCCCAGTAAAACAGTGCATATCATAAAGACCAGCAGGAAAGCTCCTCCACCGTTCGATCCTACCATATAAGGAAAACGCCAGATACTACCTAAACCTACAGCACACCCTACAGTTGCTAATATTACTCCGATTTTACTTCCAAAAGTTACTCTATCTTTATTTGCCATAGATTATTTGTCCTCTTTCTATTTATAATAAAACAACCCCGTCCTTGATATGGATTACGCGGTCGGTGTTGGCAGCCAGTTGTTCATCGTGCGTTACGATCACAAATGTCTGGTGCATCTGGTCACGTAATTCGAAGAAAAGGCTGTGTAATTCTTCTTTGTTTTTGGTATCCAGGCTGCCCGAAGGTTCGTCAGCCAGAATGACGGCCGGGTTATTGATTAATGCACGGGCCACGGCGACGCGTTGTTTCTCGCCACCGGATAATTCAGCCGGTTTATGAGTCATACGGTCCGATAGTTTCATGAAATCAAGTATTTCCTTCGCTCTTTTTTCTGCATCGGACGCCTTTTCCCTGGCAATCAGTGCCGGGATCATTACGTTTTCCAACGCTGTAAATTCCGGTAGCAGCTGGTGGAACTGAAATACAAAGCCGATATTCTTGTTTCGGAAGGCAGCCAGTTCTTTTTCGGAAAGTTTGCCTGTTTCTGTTTCGTTAATAAATAACTTACCGTTGTCCGGCGTATCCAATGTCCCGATAATCTGGAGCAACGTCGTTTTTCCGGCACCGCTGGGGCCGACAATAGCTACAACTTCACCTTTATTGATCGTCAGGTCGATGCCCTTCAATACCTGTAAATTCCCGAAACTTTTAGTAATACCCTGCGTTTGTATCATGTTGATTAAATATTTCTTATTACATAGGAAGCCAGATAACAGCCGAAAATAGCCGGCATATACGAAACTGTCCCGGTAGTCGTCCGCTTACATTGTTCGTTTTCCACTTCCACTACGGCTTCCGGATTGGCGATTTCTGTTGAGAAAACGACCGGAATACCTTTGTTTAGTCCCATTCCCCGAAGCCGTTTGCGCACCGCTTTTGCCAGTGCACAGTTGCAAGTCTTGGAAATGTCAGCTATTTTCACCTGCGACGGATCGATCTTTGCTCCGGCACCCATGGATGAAACAATGGGAATTTCACGTCGGTAAGCATGATATAGCAGATATGCTTTCGGACTGAGTGAATCGATGGCATCCACGATGAAATCGTACTTTTGGGCAGAAAGAACCTCTTCTGTCCGTTCGTCACGCAGGAACTCATTGAGTATTGTCAGCTTCAATCGCGGGTTGATATCCAGTAAACGTTGTCCCACAACTTCTGCTTTCTGCATCCCCAAGGTAGAATGTAAAGCCGGCAGTTGGCGGTTAATATTGCTGTCGTTCACCGTATCCGCATCAACAATGGTCATATGTCCTATCCCGGCACGGCATATCTGCTCGGCTGCATAAGCTCCGACGCCTCCGAGTCCTACGACCAACACATGGCAATGTGACAAGTACTCCATCCGTTCGGCCCCCAGTAAGAGTTCCGTCCGTGTGTTCCATTTGTAACTCATTTATATGTTTTTGAGCACAAAAGTAATAAATCAATCAGAAACCGCCTTTTTATTAGTCATCTTTTAACTATTCCTTCATTTCCGGTTTGTGCAGATGAGTAAAAAGCAGTAATATTGTACGCTTAAATTTAAAATACAATGAAGATAAAACGCTATTTAATGCTGGTTGCAGCGTGTACTCTCTTTTTAGGGAAAAGTTTTGCTGCCAATAACGAGAAACCGTTCGTGATACCTGAATTACAGGAATGGAGAAGTGCTCAGGGAATGTTTACTCCTTCTGCTACTTCCCGTATTGTTTATGCGAGTAAAGATCCTGCCGTTGCCCGTGTAGCCAATCAGTTTGCCGAAGATTATGAAACAATGTTCGGGCGTAAGTTGGCTGTTGTGCAGGGAAGAGCCTCTGCCGGTGACTTTGTTTTCTCCATATCCGGAGACAAACAACTGGGTGAAGAAGGATATGCCGTGAAAATTGCTGACCGTGTAACCGTATCGGCTCCTAAAGCTAAAGGTTTATACTGGGCAACCCGTACGCTTCTTCAGATGACGGAGCAAAACAGTGACCTGGCTTTGTCAAAAGGTTCAATGCGCGATTATCCGGATTATGCGATCCGCGGTTTTATGATGGACTGCGGCCGTAAATTTATCCCGATGAACTTCTTGCGCGATTACGTTAAGATGATGGCCTATTATAAGATGAATACGTTACAGGTTCACCTGAATGATAACGCTTTCAAACAGTATTTTGAACATGACTGGAACAAAACATATGCAGCATTCCGTCTGGAAAGCGAGTTCTTTCCGGGGTTGACGTCACGTGACGGCTATTATACAAAGAAAGAATTTATTGATTTCCAGTTGATGGCCGATAGTCTGGGCGTAGAAATCATTCCGGAAATAGATGTCCCCGCTCATTCTCTGGCATTGACACATTATCGCCCGGAAATCGGTAGTGAGGAATATGGTATGGATCATCTGGATTTGTTCAAGCCGGAGACTTACCAGTTTGTCGACAGTCTGTTCCGGGAATATCTGGAAGGCAGAAATCCTGTATTTGTTGGTAAACGGGTACATATCGGAACAGACGAATATTCAAATAAAAAGAAAGATGTAGTGGAGAAATTCCGCGAATTCACCGATCATTATATTCGTTTCATGGAAGGTTTCGGTAAGCAGGCCTGTGTGTGGGGTGCTTTGACACATGCCAAAGGCGATACTCCTGTGAAATCGGAAAATGTGCTGATGAGTGCTTGGTACAATGGTTATGCTGATCCGAAAGAAATGATCAAACAGGGATACGATCTGGTTAGTGTGCCCGATGGTTATCTGTATATTGTTCCGGCTGCGGGTTATTATTACGATTATCTGAATACGGAGATGTTATATAAGGAATGGACTCCGGCGCACATCGGAAAAGAGGTTTTCCCCGAAAAGCATAAACAGATTAAAGGAGGAATGTTTGCTGTATGGAATGACCATGCCGGTAACGGAATCAGTACGAAGGATATTCACTACCGCGTATTCCCGGCTTTGCAGACATTGGCTGTGAAGATGTGGACTGGAAAAGACTGTAAAGTACCTTATGAAACATTCAATGCGGCTCGCCTTTCCTTGAGTGAAGGTCCGGGAGTCAATGTAGCCGGGCGTATCGGTAAAACACCGCGTGCCGTATATAATCAGGAAACATTGAAGCCGGGAACCGAGACCGGGCTGAAGGAAATAGGTTATCAGTATACTGTTTCTTTTAATATCACATCAGTTCCCGAAGAGCGGGGAACAGAGTTGTTCCGTTCGCCGGATGCCGTCTTCTATCTGTCCGATCCTGTTTCTGGCAAACTGGGATTTGCTCGTGACGGTTATCTGAATACGTTTAACTATCAGTTCTACCCCGATGAAATGGCTTCAATTGCTATCAGTGGCGATGAAAAATCGACTCGTTTATATGTAAACGGACAGTTGAAGGAAGATTTGAATATCCAGAAACGTTTCTTCAACGGAGGAAAAGATTCCATGAGCTATGTTCGTACATTGGTTTTCCCGCTGGAAAAGGCCGGAAATTTCAAGAGTACGATTACTAATTTGGAAGTTTTGAATTATTGTAAGTAATAGGAAAGAGTCAAAAGCCTTTAACAATGGCTTTTGACTCTTTTAAGATATTTAGAGCGGGATATTCTTGTCTTATTTTTTATAAAGAACTCCTGTCTGTTGCTTTCTCTTTATTTTTCAGTGGACCTGTTTTGGATAAGGAATGGAAAGAGGTTCATATTTCGAAAGAAAATCTTCTACCATTGCTTTCAGTTTCATGCCAATATATTTCTCATCTGATACATTAATGATGTTTGTTGTCTCATAAGGATCCTTATTCAAATTATAAAGTTCATGATTTCCACTACGTGTATAAATGAATTTGTATCCTAAATGGATTACGGAAGATGCCTGGTCATCGTAGCTGCGATAGAAAAATAAAGGCTGTGCAGGTGTAGTTCCTCCTTCAAATGTCTTTTTAAGAGATAACCCGTCTAATTGAGGATAATCTTTCAAGTCTCCTCCGGAAAGTTCGACGAGAGTTGGAAATACATCTAAAGTACTGATTCTTTCTTTTACTACACGCCCTTTATCCATTTTAGGTAATTTTACGATGAAAGGAACTTTTGCTCCCCCTTCGTAAAGGGCTGTTCCCGCTTGTTTACCTCCTTTAAGAGGGTAGTTTGTAAAAAAACCTCCCTGATCAGAGATAAACATAACAATGGTATTATCTTCAACTCCTGCTTGTTTAACTGATTTAAGAATGTTTCCTACAGATTCGTCTATGCTTTCTACCATAGCATGATAAGTTGCATATTTTTCAGGAAGTCCCTGTTTTCTGTATTTCTCTATTTTATCTTTAGGCGCTTCAATAGGAGTGTGTACTCCATAATGAGCCAAATACATGCATAAGGGAGCTTTTTTATAATCATGTGTTTCGATAACCTTTGTTGCGTATTCTGTCAGATAGTCTGTCAAATATTTTCCATTTTTATCATGTTTCTTTTCATGTGTAAAATAAGGAGGAAAATATCCGGCAGGATTGCCCAGGTCGCTTTCTCCATATACGATGTCAAAACCTTGTTTTTGAGGATAATAGAATTTATTACCTAAATGCCATTTGCCGATAGAACAAGTTGTATATCCTTCTTTTTTTAATGCTTCCGCGAAAGTAACTTCTTGAAGAGGCAAATGTTGTCTACTGGGTTTTTCTCCGGGATCACCATCCCATAATCCGAATTCTCCATTATTGTAAGGATCCAATGCATTCGCTTCTATGTGGCGTGTAAATCCGACTTTAATGGGGTGTCTTCCTGTTAAAAGTGCGACTCTGGAGGGAGAAGAGGTTGGGGATGGTACATAAGCATTTGTAAAATCGATTCCTTCGGCTGCCAATTTGTCGATATTGGGCGTCTCAAATGAAGACGAACGATACCCTAAGTCATTATACCCTAAATCGTCAATAAAAAGTATAATAATATTCGGTTGTTGTTTCTCGGCAGCAAACATATTTGCTGCTGAGAAATGTAATACACTAACAAAAAAGCAACTCTTTTTAATGAGACTGATAGATTTCATTTGTATTATTTTATCTAAGATTAGGATTGATATCTTGTTCGGATTGTGGAATAGGCCATTGATAATCCTGTGGTTTTCTGAAGCCATATGAATCTACAAACCATCTTCCGTATTTGTCGACAATACCTTCTTTATTCGGGCTTGTCACAATTGAGTTAGGGAAAGGTGCACCATAGATATCTCCTTTGAATATTTCATGAGCAATTCCCCAACGGAGTAAGTCCCAATAACGAATACCTTCCAATGCTAATTCTACCCTACGTTCGTTGCGAACAATGGTGCGTAGTTCAATTGGATTGGTTTCGGTAATAGGCGGCATGTTTACAGAAGCTCTTCCTCTGATTTTATTAATTGTCTCATCCAATAATGATTGCGTAATAGGCTCTCCCGATTCTATTTTTGATTCCAGATAGCTGAGCAATATCTCCGCATATCGGATGATTGGAATGTTCCCTCCATAACTGACTAAGTTACCGGAATAAGACTCATCGAAATACTTTCTCATCAAAAAACCTGTTACAGTCGAGTTACGGGTAGTAATTAAGTCCGGACTTGTTTTATCCGGATGACAAACGAACTCTGTACCACAGAAGATTGCTCCGTCATAGTAGATAGAAGCTTTCAGACGTGGATCTCTGTTTTTACTTAAATCAGTAGGATCATATAGGGGATTGTCATAACTGAAATTTGTACCGTCTATGAACTGGTATGCTTCAAACAAGGCTGCTGTAGGGTTTAATATAGCCCAGCCCCCATCTTTTCGTGGATAAAAATGTTGAGGCATGCCACAACCGGTCATATCCTGTACATATTGTGTAGAAAATATATTTTCAGCACTGTTTTCGTTGGCTGTTGTAAATATAGATGTATAATCAGAATCAATAATATTATCTCCGAAATCAATTATCTGTTTGTATACATTTACCGCTTCTTTATAGTTTTGCTCTCCCAGATAGGTTCTTCCTAAAAAAGCCAGGGACGCTTGTTTAGTTGCCCGTCCTATTTCAGTTGTTGCTAAATCTTTATGGCGGGGAAGACCTTCTGCAGTTTCTTTAAATTCGGTAATAAGAAAGTCGACAATCTCTTTACGAGTGTTTTTTTCAACAGTATTTGCTTCGTCACGGGTAAGCACTTTCGTCACTAAAGGAACGTCGTGGTAAAATTGCGACAAATAGAAATATTGTGTTGCACGAATAAAGCGAACCTCTGACTTAAAACGATTGACTAATGCCGGATCTGTTTCTAATTTATCAATGCCGGCAAGGAATCGATTACATCGTGCTATTTTTGAATATGAGTTCTTCCAGTAGCTTTGTACTATGCTGTTGTTTGATAGTAAGTTTCCATTATTCAGACGGTTATAATCGGAGTTCATGCCTCTTCTGTCGTAACAATTGTCACTTGCATTTTCTAACATAACCAAACCTGCATAATCCCACCAATCACTTGCAAACCCCGTTCCATTAAATAATAAGTTTGCTCTGTAAATTCCTGTTAAAGCCAACATTGCATTGTCTTCACTTACCCAGAATTTATCATCTGAAAATTGATCAAGCGGTGTCCGCTCTAAATCACATGACTGGATGAGGAAGAGTAAACTTAGAATAGATACTATATTTGTAATTCGTTTCATGGTTATTTAAAATTTAAGATTGATACCCAATGTATAAGTAGCAAGAATTGGATAATAGTTTCCGCTTGTATTAATTTCCGGATCCCATCCTTTTCTATAACTGTTGAAAGAAAATGGATTCTCTGATTGTGCATAAATACGTAAATTGCTGATCCTTAGCTTTTCTATCCATTGTTTGGGGAATGTGTAACCCAATTGTATATTTTTTAACCGGATATATGACGCATTTAGAATCCAGAAATCGGATGTTTGGTAGTTCGGTGGTACCGAATTTCCTAAAATATCCTGAAGTCTTGGATATTCCGGATATTGTGTCGGATTATTCGGATCGAATCTGCCATCCGCTTGCCAAGTTTGTATATTCCCTTTATTACGTAAAGCATAGCCGGCATCACCTTCCAGAAAACCTTTTACCCCTGCTACTCCTTGTAACAAAGCAGAGAAATCAAAATTTTTGTATTCTAAATCAATGTTTAATCCAAAAGTATATTTGGGGATACGGGATCCTAGCGGGACTCTGTCATAGTTCGGATCTACTTTACCGTCGGGAACGCCGTCAGGTCCGCTAATGTCGACATAACGAATATCTCCGGGGGCTGGGCTAGCATTTACTTTTGATTGATCCACCCAATTATTAATGTCATTCTGATCGACGAAAACGCCATCTGTTTTATATCCATAATATAATTGCATCGGATGACCTATGAATAGATCGCTACCATTACCAATCATACCGTTAAGTTGTTCTACATTTCCTACGCCAAGACTGATGACTTTATTATTGATGATACTTAAATTTCCACTTAAACTATAAGAAAAATCACCGATTTTATTTTTATGGCTAATCTCAAATTCCCATCCCTGATTCCTTAGTTTCCCTGTATTCATTTCTGATATATCTTGTCCTAAAATGGAAGAAACGCTGCCTGTCGGTTTATAAAGGATATCGTAAGTATTTCTGTGGAACCAATTTGCATTAAAACCTAAGAGTCCGTTCCATAAAATACTTTCAAAACCGGCATCTATAGTCTCTGTTTCCTCCCATTTAATAGTTGGGTCAGTCGCTTTTATAACAGCTGCGCCCTGATATACGGTTCCTCCGTATGAATAGTTTTGACCTAATTCATAAACTGTTTGATACGGATAATTGGTAATATCCTGATTGCCGAGTCTTCCCCAGGATGCTTTTATCTTTAATCCGGAAAGCCAGTGAAGTTGTTCGTTTTCTTTTATAAACTGTTCTTCGGAAATACGCCAACCGGCAGCTACAGAAGGGAAAAAACCAAATTTTTGGTCGGCAGGAAAACGTGAAGAACCGTCATAACGGAAAGTCGATTCAAATAAATATCGTTCTGCATAATTATATTTTAATCGACCGAAATAAGATTGGATAGCCCAACCATATCCTCCCCCCGAGACCTTCTGGTTGTCTGGCGAACCTACATTTAGATAAGGAAGATCATTGCCGGGAAACTTATCTCGTGAGCCTAACATATTTGTATAATCTTCTTGTTCCCATGAATAACCGGCTAAGACCGCAATATTGTGTTTATTAAAAGTTTTATTGTAGTCAATAGTAGCCTGGAACGTCTTATATGTTGTTCTTTGGGCTTCTTCTGCTAAAGTTGATGGAGAGGTTGTTCTGCCATCGGAAAGCTTTAATGTAGAACGGTATGTTTTAGTGTCATTAAATGTCTTATTATAACCTCCGATTGCGGATAATTGTAAATCTTCAATCGGTGAATAATCCAGTCTGACATTTCCATTGACATTGAAATAAGGATTCTCATAGAAAGAAGAACTTTTTATCCATGTGGTTGGTGTACCTGTCATTTCCGGTCCGACAGCATAAGATCCGTCTGATAAAATAGAAGGAGTTAAGCCCGGAAAGCGGAATGCCAATTGTATTGCTCCCAACATATTGTTTGCAGCCGGGTTGCCTCCTGGAACGGATGGTTCTTTACGTTTACTATAGATGCCGGAAGCACGGGTTGTAAGTTTTAAATTAGGTAAAAGTTGATTCGTTAAATTGATTCGTGCATTATAACGCGAATAGTTATTTTTCTCAACGATACCATCTTGCGACAGATAACTGAATGAGACTGCATATTTCGTTTTCTCATTTCCTCCGTTAATAGAGAGGTCATGACCTGTTTGAAGTCCTTTCTTTGATAAAACTTCTTCTAAATAATTTGCATTTCCGTAATGGTCAGGATCGCTACCGTCTTTATATTTTGCGATTTGTTCAGGTGAATAAATCTGAGAGTTTGTTGCTTCATTATATAACTCGGCCCATCTCCAGGTATCGACGAACTCTGGGAGTGCAGTTGGGGTGTTGAATCCTACGTATCCATTGTAGCTGACGGTTGTTTTTCCTTCTTTTCCGCTTTTAGTTGTAATAAGTATAACACCGTTGGCTGCTCTTGCTCCGTAAATAGCGGAGGTCGATGCATCTTTTAAAACGGAAACGCTCTCCACATCTTGCATATTTATGTTATTCATATTACCAGGAATACCATCAATTAGTACTAATGCTCCGGGAGTTGCTCCGAAGGAACCGACGCCACGAATTCTGATTTCACCACTGCTATCTCCCGGATTTCCGCTGCGCTGTATAACTGTCACACCTGACATTTGTCCAGTCAATGCATTTGATAACTGGGGAGTTGGGCGGTTTTCTAATACCTCGCTGTTTATTTGTGAAATAGAACCGACTACATTCGCTTTTTTCTGAACACCATAACCAACCACAACAACTTCATCAAGCGCTTGTGTGTCTTCTTTTAGATTAATTGTGAACGAACTGGTATTATTCACTGGTATAAATAGTGAATTGTATCCGATATAACTTATTTGTAAGGTCGCATTTCGATGGACCTCGAGTGTAAATTTACCGTTAATATCAGTAATCGTACCATTGGTTGTTCCTTTTTCTACTACATTCGCCCCAATGATAGGGGTATCTTCGTTATCTAAGACTATACCTGTAATTCTTTTATTATCAGATTGCTGAGGAGATGAAACTTTCGTTTTGATAATATTGATATTCCGGTCATTTATGGTATAAGTCAATCCTGTGCTATTTAGTGCATGTGAGAGAATTTCATCAACCGACTTATTTCTTGCCTGAATGTTTACATATATATTATTAACTTCCTTATCTACATAAAAAAATAGAAACTCGCTTTGCTTCTCTATTTGAGAAAAGAGGTCGATAAGTGATATTTGTTGGGCTTTTACCGAAATAGTAGTCGATTGAGAGTATGACGATTCAATGGCTACAGCTTGCAACATTACTGTGAAAAGCATAACAACTGTAATTCTCATAATTGTAAAGATTTTTTTTAAGTCTTTGAATAGGAAAGACTTGTAATACGAAACATTTTCCATATTTTTGTACTGATTTAATGATTAATGAATTACATTATCCATAATGTTTGGTCGCGGAATGGATGGTGCGTTGTTAATTTTTGAAAGTGAGCCGGTTATACAATAGCATAACCGGCTTTTTAATGATGTTATCTTTCTTTCATGGGCATTCTTTTATAGTTTAACAATGTTGTAAATTTGATTATTGGATATAGTATATCCCGTTATCATACGTCCAATTAAATGGTAGACTTTGAGAAATAACTTTTAGAATTTGTTCTATACTTTGCTTTTTACTGAAACTGCCGGATATGATAATATCATGTTTCATCAGTTTTTTGTTCTTAATGATTATTCTTGTTTGATATTTATCTTCCAATTCCTGAATTAATTCGGTAAAAGGAATAGACTTATATCTTAACAGTTCACTTTTCCAAGAAATAGACTCTTCTGTATCTACATGTGCGATATCCAGACTGTTTGATTGTTGATTGAAACTGAGTTGTTGTCCGGGTTTCAACAAGACTTTTTGTTCCGGAGTTTCAAAACAAATGCTGCCTTCGATAAGAGTCGCTGTTATACTGCTTGATTTAATTTCATTTTTGAGATTGAAAGAAGTACCTAATACGGTAATTGTGCTATTCCCCATTGTTATACGGAAAGGTTTCAGAGAATCTTTGGTTACATTGAAATAGGCTTCTCCTTCCAATTGTACAGACCTCATTTCTTTTCCATATTTATCGGAATAAGTTAAGCGGCTGTTTTTATTCAATGTGATTTGGGTACCATCTTCCATTGTCAGATCAGTCTTATCATTATTAGTTAAATAAGTATAGTATTTGCTCTCGGTGTTTTTCATTTGTGTTAAGATGAAACTGCCTGATATCGCTAATAGTAAGGCTATTGAGGCCACTAATGGAATAATATATGTCTTTATTCGTCTTCTTTTGGCTACTTTGTTTTGTTTTTCTATCTTTTGTTGTAGCTTTTCCATGGAAAGCATGGGTAAAATGGAGTGTTCGAGGCTAATTTCAGCATCCCAGTAGTTTTTTAATTCACAAAACTCTTTCTGATGCACTTCATTTTCGTTCAACCAATTACTTAAATAGAGGATATCTTTAGAGGAAGCTTCTCCACTAAGTACTCTTGCAATAATATAATCTATCTTGGTTTCCATCTTTATTGTTTCTATAAGTATAGTCGCAATACTTTAGGAAATCCCTTAGTTATAAAATCAAATTTATTTTTTTCGATGATTTTTATTTTCGAATGAATTATGATTTTGCAATTAAAACCGTACCTGCAATCGAACCTGCATCATATTGATTTCGCATTTACCCAATGCAGAATACTTGTCCATCCAAAGATGTGCGTAGTTCAGGCGGGAAGAAATGTATTTGTTGAAATAATAATTGATGCCGATGGATACGTCGTGCTGGCTTCCTCCTGTGATATGGCTGCTGAAATCATTCAGGTTCGTATAGTTGTAACGGCAGGCAAGCAGAATAGAATGTGGGTCTTCAGGCATTACCGGTATTGCATCGAGTGTATCGTAAGCATATTTGCTCCCTTTTAGGAGGAATCCGCCCAATATATATCCTCCGTGGGCGGAATAGGAGGGTTGGGAAGAATTTTGTTTGATTTTCGTGTAAAGAAACTCTGTTTGTAACAGCCATTTTTTTTGAAACAACAGGCATTCTACGTTCGACTGAACCTGATTTTTGGCATGTTTGAATGTCAAATCTAACGTTCGGGGGGATGGAATATAAGTAACGCCTTTTGTCTTTAACCGGATTTGTTGTTCACCGGTTTCCGTATTTTCATCAGGGACTTTGAATAAAGCTCCTGTGCCTATATGGAATAATTGTCCCGGAGAATTTATTGGGCGCCAGACGACACGTCCGGAAAAGTTATAACCGGGTTTGGTTGTCTCGGAGAAGCTGAGTCCGTCACCGCAAAAAGCACCGGCTGATAAATAATAAGAAGGAAGGGAACGTGTGTAGGATATGCCTATTCTGCGATCCGGATAGAAAGTTTCCGCCACATTGGAGGCTGTGTTGAAAATTAAATCATTTGTGCTGGTGGACTGGTCTATACTGTAATAGCCGAGCATATAACCGGCACGGAAATAATTTCCGTCTTTGCCATATTCGGTGAATGCATCTTTCAGTGTTATCTTATTGTTTGCAAAGCCTACATCTATTTTGGTATACCAGTTCGAATAGATACGGACTTTAGCTGCCAGCCGGACATCTGCGATATGCGCTCCGGCATGTAACTCTTTGGGAGAATGAATATAAACACCGCCATCCAGGAATAAACGGCCTGATAATTTCCAGTCGATAGGTGAAGAATCCGGCGTTGCAAAAACTGAAAAAGCAAATAGAATAAGTAGAAATAAGGGTGTTATCCGTCTCATGAAAAATGTTCCTTTACAGTATTGAAACTGTAAAGGAACGAAAAAAATGGAAAAAATCGAAGTGATATTGTAAAGATATTGGTTATAGACCGAGTTATATCGTTTACTACTAAGACAGGAATTTTGAAAATACCCCTACTGGTATGGAAAGAAATATTGTAGTTTGGAAGATACAAAAAAACGAAAGGGAAAGTCCGGATTTGACTCCGGGCGTTTCCCTCTCTAACTTAACCGACCCCCTTATTTCCCAATAAGTTTTATATTACAAATGTATGTGATTTGTGACAATGATTTGTTTCGTAATTCAAGCAATTGGTATTAAAGGTCAGACAAATTTCATTTTGTTTTCTGCCGCTTTATCTTTTGGCCGATAAAAGGATGATTTCTATATATTGTTGTTTTGAAAAGAACAACAGGCTGTTGATGTTTGTTTCGGTTCGGGAGTATTGAGGGATAGCGGTGACTTTTTTATTTATTCTTCCTTTCTAAGAGATTCGCGTAGTTTCTTGATAGCAGTAGCAAGGTGGGCTTCAAGTGTTTTTACGGAAATTTCCAATATAGCTGCTACCTCTTTATATTTGAGCTTATCTTCACGGACTAACTTGAATGCCGTTTTGCATTTTGCCGGCAATGCTTCAATGGCATTATTTAGTTGGTTGATTCTTTCTTTGGAGATGAGGTCGTCTTCCGGAGTTGTTTCCGTATGGATGAAAAGGTCTATTGAAAGTTCGTTCAATTCTATTTGTTCCATGTGTATGGAACGGTAATAGCTGATAGCTTTATGTCTGGCGATAGAATAAATGTAAGAATCGAAATTCGTTACTTTCAGTAGAGATTTTCTATTATTCCATACTGCCAGGAAAGTATCGGAAACAATTTCTTCTGCTTCCACTGTGGAGGAAACATAGAGTCTCGTAAATCGTATTAACCTTTGGAAGTAAGTCAGGTATAACGATTTAAAAGCAGCTTGGGAATCGGTCAATGCCATTTCACAGAGCCATTGCAGTATGTCATCTTTATGGTCGGTCAATGATTGAAAGTTAATAACTATGATATTGTAGTCGCATTTTAGAAGAAAAACCCTTAGTGTGATAACTTTCTTTTTTCTCCCTTGTTTTAATAATAAGGGCGTTTTAACAATTGTAACATGTTTGTAATATCTGTGTAACACATGTGAAATAATTGTTTCAGACCTTTGTTGTCGAATATGTAACACTCATTTATGGAAACATTCTATCTGTTCCTCGTAATTTTTCTTTTCGTGCTGGCGGTATTTGACCTGTCGGTCGGAGTCAGTAATGACGCAGTAAACTTTTTGAATTCTGCAATCGGTTCGAGGGCCGCATCGTTTAAAACTATTATGGTCATCGCCGCAATCGGTATTTTTGTCGGCGCTTCTTTGTCTAACGGTATGATGGATATTGCCCGGCATGGGATTTATCAGCCGCAACACTTCTTTTTCTCTGAGATTATGTGTATCCTGCTGGCTGTTATGCTGACCGATGTCGTACTGCTCGATATCTTTAATTCATTGGGGATGCCGACATCGACGACCGTTTCGCTTGTGTTTGAATTGCTGGGAGGTACGGTGGCCCTGTCACTGGTCAAGATAGCCAATTCCAACGGTGCTTTGCAGTTGGGGGATTTGCTGAATACCGATAAGGCTTTTACCGTGATTCTCGCCATCTTCCTTTCTGTAGCGATTGCTTTCTTCTTCGGAAGCGTGGTACAGTATATTTCACGTCTCATCTTTACATTTAATTATAAGAAACATACAAAATACTTTATAGCGCTGTTTGGCGGCCTGGCGGCTACTTCCATCCTTTATTTTATGCTGATAAAAGGGTTGAAGGAAAGTTCTTTTATGACCGGCAATCTGAAAGAGCTTATTTACGGCAATACCAGCATGGTGGTGTGGGGTGCTTTTATTTTCTTTACTATCCTGATGCAAATCCTTCACTGGCTGAAGGTGAATGTATTCAAGATTATTGTGATGCTGGGTACTTTTGCCTTGGCATTGGCTTTTGCCGGAAATGACCTGGTGAACTTTATCGGTGTTCCTCTGGTTGGCTATTCTTCCTATATGGATTTGATGGCGCAGGGGGGAACGACGACGACGGATACATTCCTGATGGGTTCGCTGCTTGCTCCGGCTCAGACACCCTGGTATTTCCTGGTCGGTTCGGGGCTGGTGATGGTGATTGCACTGGCTACTTCCAAGAAAGCGCATAATGTGGTGAAGACTTCGCTGGATTTATCCCGCCAGTCGGAAGGAAACGAGAGTTTCGGAACATCACCGGTGGCACGTATGCTGGTCCGCACTTGCAATAATGCTTCCAGTACGATTCTGAGTGTGGTTCCGCCGAAAGTAAAGGACTGGATTGACAGCCGTTTTAATAATGATGAAATTATTCTGGAAGACAAAGCCAGCTTTGACCTGGTCCGTGCTTCGGTTAATGTGGTACTTTCGGGATTGCTGATTGCGTTGGGTACTTCTCTGAAGCTGCCGCTTTCAACGACTTACGTGGCTTTTATGGTGGCAATGGGTAGTTCGTTGGCCGACCGTGCCTGGGGACGGGAAAGTGCGGTTTACCGTATTACCGGTGTGCTGTCGGTTATAGGCGGATGGTTTATTACGGCGGGAGCTGCTTTTACGATTTGCTTCCTGGTTGCTATCGTTATTCATTTCGGAGGCATTGCAGCGATGGCAGCGATGGTCGGCCTGGCAGTTTATATGTTGATACGTAGCCAGATTGCTTATAAGAAAAAGATGAAGAAAGAAGCCCTGAAGGAAGAAGTGAACACGACAGTTGCCAAACTGCGTGATACGACAGACAGCCGTGAAGCCCTTTCTTTGTTCCGTGAACATAGCCGCGAAGAATTACAGTCGGTATTGCTGTTTACTGCGGATGCACTCGACCGCTCCGTCCATGGTTTCATGAATGAGAATCTCCGGGAGCTGCGTAAAGTCCTGAATGAAATAGAAGAGAAAAAGATACATCTGAAGCAAGTAAAACGTGTCGGTACGCTGGGCGTAACGCATCTGGAACACGATATTGCCGTCGAAAAGGGATTGTATTATTATCAGGGGAATGATTTCGCCAGCGAGATTATCTTCAGTGTCCGCCGTCTGACAGAACCCAGCAAGGAGCATGTGGATAATAACTTCAGTCCGCTCAACGATATTCAGAAAGAAGATTTCAGCAAAATGACGGAGAGCATCATTACTTATCTGAAACGTTGCGCTGTCATGATTGAAACGAACGATTATCATCGTCTGGACGATGTCATAGTCGAATCCGTCTCCTTGACCAACCAGCTCACCGCCCTGAAGAAAGGTGAATTGAAACGTATACAGGGACAGAGCGGAAGTACGAAGGTAAGCATGGTCTATCTGAATATGGTACAAGAAGCGCAGAACGTTGTATCGTTTACTGCAAACCTGGTGAAAGTAAGCCGTAAATTCCAAAAGGAATAAGGTTGAAAAACGGCACCGGGGCAAAATGCTTTATAGTGTTATCCGCTAGTCGATTACAGTTTCCTCGTAGTTTCTGTTTCAGGAAACTGTAGTTTCCTAATAAGGAAATTGTAAGGAAACTATAAGAAGTTTATAAAGGAACTGTCAGGAAAGAAGATGCCGGCTTTATAATGCCAGCATCTTCTTTTCTTTTATCAGGTCGCTTTCGTCCATGCGGAGAGAAGGGACGGTGCACATTTTGATGTAATCGCCGGTCTGGCAGGTGTAGTCGTAATAGGATTGTTGTTCGGGCGTGAAGTCTTCTTTGGCTATCAGGCCGTTTTTCATTGCCAGAAACTCTTCGATGTCCGTACTTTCCGATTCCTTTATGAGGACGATACGGCGGGCGACCGGATTGCGGTTGTAATCCAGTCCCAGATATAAACCGCGCAGCTGGCGGGGATTCTTGAACATGGGAATTTGCAGATAGACAGTAACCAGCGTTAACGGGGGAACCGGATTTTCACTGAACATGCAATAGAAGTTTTGAGGGTCCCCGTTTACCCCGATGCCCCATTGCACTTCATCGTATGCATTGAGCCGGCCGATACGGATATGGTCCTTATTGTCGGACAATGTGATTATATAAGGTTCGCATTTCAGGCAATCGCTGGAGGAAGAGAGACTATAGCTGGTATATAACCCGCAGATGTTGGTCGTCTTCCGGGCGGAAAGAGATAATTCCTCGTTGAGCGACTCGATGAAAGGAATCCCTTTCTGTGTGTGCAATGCCGCCGGTTCCAGTTCGTCGAGCCGGTTCAGCGTGTTTTCCAGTCCTGAAAGCAGTTTTCTTTTGGATACGTTATTAACCAGCGATAGCGCCTGGTCGAGCGCCTCTTCCTGCGGCATTGTTTTGGCCGATTCAAAATAGGCGGGCAAGACGGTCGTATAGAGCGATGACAATACGCTCGGAGCCATTCCCACCCAATCGGCTATTTCTTTCATCTTCGTACCGTTGTTCCTTAAATATTCAATCCTTTTGTAGAGTTCTGAGAAGTCATTCATCATGTAACATTTTCTTTAATACAATACAAAATAACGCCCCGTTTGTTGCATTTCCGTTACATGAATGTTACATAAATATTTCTTTATAATTTATTGATATTTAGTTATATATTAATAATACATATTCATGTGTTCAGTAATATTCCTGTAACATCTCCGGGATACTTTTGCCGTCGAAAACAAAACGACAGCATGATGAATAATTTGTTACATATCAACGAAACAACCCGGAAACGTCTTTCCGATTTTCTTTTTATCCTTTGGGCTGGAGGAGCCGCCTTGTTATCCTATTCATTAGTATATGCACTACGCAAACCTTTTACGGCTGCCTCCTTTGAAAATGCGGAATTCTTCGATTTGGATTATAAAGTGGTGGTGACAATCTCACAGATACTGGGATATGTCATTTCCAAATTCATAGGGATTAAGCTGATTTCCGAGTTGAAGCCGGAAGAACGGTTTAAGTTTATCCTCACTTCTGTGCTGCTGGCGGAGTCTTCGCTTATTTTATTCGGATTGCTTTCCACGCCGTTCAATGTGGCTGCCATGTTTCTGAACGGGTTGTCGCTGGGATGTATGTGGGGAGTCATTTTCAGTTTTATCGAAGGACGCCGGGTGACGGATATTCTGGCAAGCCTGCTGGGAGTCAGTATGGTGATTAGTTCGGGTACGGCCAAGTCTGTCGGGTTGTATGTCATGAACCATCTCCATGTGAACGAGTTCTGGATGCCGGCCCTGATTGGTGGCGTTGCGCTTCCCCTCTTGTTGTTGCTCGGTTGTGCGCTGAACAAACTTCCGGAGCCTAACAAAGAAGACATCGCCATGAAGTCTGAACGCGAAACGTTGAACGGACAGCAGCGCTGGGAGTTGTTTAAGAGCTTTATGCCTTTCCTCAGTATGCTTTTCGTGGCAAACATAGCCATTGTAGTCCTGCGGGATATAAAAGAAGACTTCCTGGTGAATATCATAGATGTCACTGCTTATTCTCCCTGGCTTTTTGCCCAGATTGACAGTGTGGTGACATTGATTATCCTGGGGATATTCGGTTTGATGGTCTTTGTGAAAGACAATCTGAAAGCATTATCCGTCCTGTTCGGTCTTATCATCGTGGGAATGATTGCAATGTCGGTCGTTTCTTTCGGGCAGGACCGGTTCCGTCTGTCGCCTGTGACATGGCTGTTTATTCAGAGCCTGTGCCTGTATATTGCCTATCTGACTTTCCAGACTATCTTTTTCGACCGGTTCATCGCCTGTTTCAAGATACGTGGAAATGTAGGGTTCTTTATCGTGACGACAGACTTCCTGGGATACACCGGAACCGTATTGGTTCTTATCCTGAAAGAGTTTTGTAACCCCCATATTAATTGGGCGGTATTTTATAATCAACTAGCCGGTTATGTTGGCATCTTTTGTTGTATCACTTTCATCTGTTCTTTCGTATATTTGCATCAACGTTTCCGTAAAGAAACGGGTATGACAGCCGCCAGGGAAGAGACACTTGAAGCCACTCCGCAGAATGCCATCACCGTAGCCTGAGAGAAATAATAAAAACTAGTATATAAAGTTATGAAGAAGATTTCGTGTGTAATTATGGACTGGGCCGGAACGTCCGTCGATTTTGGTTGTTTCGCTCCTTTGAACGCCTTCCTGAAAGTCTTTTCGGAAGAAAAAGGAATAGACATTACTTACCGTCAGGCACGTGAGCCGATGGGACTTCTTAAGATAGACCATATCAAGGCTATTCTGAATATGCCGGAGGTGAATGATAAATTCCGTGCACGTTATGGCCGCGACTGGAATATGGACGACGTGAACGAGATGTATCAGAGTTTCGAAAAGCATCTGTTCGCTTCCCTGAAAAACTTTACGACTCCGATACCCGGTGTATTGGATACTATCCGACTGTTACGTGAAGACGGACTGAAGATTGGTTCGACAACCGGCTATACGCAAGCTATGATGGACGTGGTTCGTCCGGGTGCCGCCGCAAAAGGTTATGTGGTGGACAACCTGGTGACTCCCGATGATGTCCCCGCAGGCCGTCCGGCTCCCTATATGATTTATAAGAATATGATTGACCTGGCTATCCCGTCGGTGGATAATGTGGTGAAGGTGGGCGATACGATTGCCGATATTAAAGAGGGAGTGAATGCGAAAGTATGGACTGTCGGTCTTATAACGGGAAGCAACGAGATGGGGCTTTCGGAAGAAGAATACAACCGCCGCTCTGCCGACGAACTGGCCGGACTGAAACACGAAGTACGTGAACGCATGTTGGCTGCCGGTGCCCATTTCGTATTGGACAACATCACGGAACTTCCAGCTTGCATTGAGAAAATTAACAGATAAAATAAGGATATAATAGCTATCATTAAATATGAGAAATTATCTTTTACTGACACCCGGCCCATTAAGTACGTCACAGACCGTGCGCGAAGCCATGCTCCAGGATTGGTGTACCTGGGATAAAGATTATAATGGAGGAATCGTAACCCCAATCCGTAAAGGTCTGCTGGCTATTGCCGGACTGGATGAAAACGAATATACCGATGTGCTCCTGCAAGGCAGCGGAACCTACTGTGTGGAAGCAACCATCGGAGCCGCCGTGAAACCGACCGACAAATTGCTTATCCTTGCCAATGGCGCTTACGGGAAACGTATGGCGCAGATTGCCGGATATTACCATATCGACCATGTCCTAGTCTCTTTGCACGAAACAGAACTGATAACAGGCGAAGTTGCCCGCCGTGCCCTTGAAGAGGATCCGGGCATTACCCATCTTTCGATGGTACACAGCGAAACGACGACCGGCCTGCTGAACCCGATTGAAGAGGTGGCGGAAGTCATTCGCGGCAAGGGTATCACTTTTATTGTCGATGCCATGAGCAGCTTTGGCGGTGTACCTATCGACATGAAGAAGCTGGATATCGACTTCCTGGTGAGTAGTGCCAATAAATGTATCCAGGGAGTTCCCGGTTTCGGTTTTATCATTGCAAAGAGGGAAAAGCTGATGGCTTGCAAGGGTGTGGCCCGTTCATTGTCACTGGATATCTATGACCAGTGGGAAACGATGGAGAAGGGTGGAGGTAAATGGCGTTTCACGTCTCCCACACATGTAGTCCGTGCCTTTTACCAGGCTATGAAAGAGCTGAACGAAGAAGGAGGTATTGCCGCCCGTTACGAACGTTATAAAAAGAATCACCGGACATTGGTTGACGGAATGCGTGCACAAGGTTTCAAGACCTTGCTTCCCGATGCTTCCCAGGGTCCGATTATCACTTCTTTCCTTTATCCGCATGCAGGGTTTGATTTTAACGCATTCTATGCAGCTCTGAAGCAGAAAGGATTTGTGATTTATCCGGGTAAAATATCCGATGCGGATACTTTCCGTATCGGTAATATCGGCGATGTGTTTCCGGAAGATATGGAGAAGCTGCTGGAGGCAATCCGGAATACTGATTACAAATAGAATATAACTCTGAAAACAGTTGATATACTATATTATAACCGGATGTTGCCGTTCACTTCCGGTTATAATTAGCCCAATCTGAAAAAAATGCAAGAATAATGAACCGATAATTGCTTTTATATTGTATATGATAATAATTTTGAGTACGTTTGCTCCCATTAAAAATCAAGTTATTCAGGAGATTGTTCGAAATTGATTCATCAGTGCCTATTTAGTTGATGGATGGTAGTAATTTAATAATAAAAGCAAATGAAACGGTCAGATTTAATTGCAGCTATAGCTGCTGAAAGTGGTTGTAGTAAGAAAGATGTAGATGCAATGCTTGAAGCATTTTGTTCTGTTGCGACTAATGCACTTCGCCAGAGGGACCCAATAGTGCTGAAAGGCTTTGGTACTCTTTCTCCAAGAGAGCAGAACAGTCGTCCGGCCCGCAATCCCAAGACAGGTGAGGTTGTTATTATCCCGAAACGTCTGAGTGTGAAGTTCAGCGTTGGTAAGTTCCTTTTTGAAGACCTGAACAAGTAACTGCTATCGGTGGGCGATGGAATCCCGCAGGACGAGTATTCCTTCCGGTCCCATATTGAATAGTAAGTCTACGATACTTAAGTTGGGGAGGAATCCGAATTTATCTCGAAATACCTGATAATAGGGTTGCGGGAGAAAGGCGGAATCTTCCCCTTCGTGTTTCGGGCGGATGATTTCCCGGAAATCGTTCGGTACTTCCGGCATGTAAGCTTCCGTATAGACAACGTTCGGTTGCAGGTCCAGCAACCGGCAGACCAGCATGCGCAGCTCCTCGTTGAAATCAAACAGGAACTCATATTTCTTCTCGTAGAACGGTGCGAAATCTTCCTCATAATATTCAAAGAACGGACTCATATTATAAGCCGAGACCAGTGCATTCCAATGCAGGTGGCGCCAGTTCCCGTGGTCGGATATGCGGATATCCTTCGTCGGGCATTTCAGCGTGTCGGGCTTGACGATGGGGACGGAGAGTGACAGCGGACCGTTGGCAGCCGCGATTGTACAGCGGTTGCGGTAGGTTTGCTTCAGATAGTTTTCGGCTGTTTCTATCCGTACCTCTTCAAATTGGTAGAGTTTGCAGTATTGTTGTACCGGGCCCAGGTAGGCTGAAGAAATATATACAGGTTGCATGATTAGTTTACGGGTTTAAAAATTCGTTGCCGGTCTTTGCTGTACCAGCAGAGCCAGGCGTTTCCAATGATATGGTTGCGTGGGATGAATCCGAGGTGACGCGAATCCACCGCTTCGTTGGCATTGTCGGAAAGCATCCAGTAATAATCCTGATTGAAGAAGAAGAAATCTGTTTCCCGACCGTCCAGGAATAACTTCCCGTCACGGAACACGGCCTTGTCGCCGGCTTCGGCCCGGATGGCTTCACGGCAGGCGGTGAGTGCAGCTGCATTGAGGCGGTAGGCTCTGCCTTTTTGGGGAACAACCAGTTCGTACGTATCCATCGGGTTTTTAAGGAAACGGATGTTGGCATCTTCCGATAATTCTTCTCGTATCTGATATTCCTCAAAGGAAGTCAGGTTGAAGGAGATGCCGAACGATTCTTCTTTCATCTCCCTGAGCGGGATATTCAGTTTCTTCTGTGCTGCCAGTACTTCCTCCTGTGCCGCCTGTGTCACGATATAAGTATTGAGTGACCGGGGGGAATGAGGAATCAGCCTTCCGTTTACCCGGTATCCGTCATTACTAATCCGGATTGTGTCGCCCGGCATACCGATACAACGGCTCAGAAATAATGGGCTCGATGTCGTATCTTTCAGCAGCGGACTGGTAAATAGAACTACCCGGTTGCGCCCCGGGTTGTCTTTTTGCGGGAGCTTGTTCACCAGCATATAATCGCCTTTATGCAGGGCAACTTCCATGGAGTCGGTCGATACGCGATACGACTCCATACAGAAATAACGGATTACCATAACGCCCCCCACCAGCAACACGATTGTCACCAGCCATTTTACTGCGGATATGAAGGAGCGCTTTGTCATTATTCTTAATTCGGATGCACCATGCGGAACAGACGGTTCCAGCGGATACCACCGTCGAACAGGCTGCGGTCTTTATCCAGTGACAACCAGATAAGGATAGGCTTTCCTACGATATGGTCTTCCGGAACAAATCCCCAGGAGCGGCTGTCGGCACTGTTGTGACGGTTGTCGCCCATCATCCAGTAATAATCATATTTAAATGTATAGTCTGTTTCCGGCTTTCCGTTGATATAATATGTACCGTCTTTTTCTTCCAGTGTATTGTTTTCGTAGTTTTTGATGCAACGGCCGTATAGAGCTATGTTGCGTTCGTTCAGCGGTATTGTCGCCCCTTTCTTCGGAATCCACAGAGGACCGTAGTTGTCGCGTGTCCAACCTGTTTCATACCATGCTGGATAAGTCAACCCCGAAAATGCATCCGGTTCGATTACAATCTTTTTTACAATAGGCAGTTTCTCGGCTATCGCCAGTGCCTTCTTGGTCAGCGGCATGCGATAGACCGGATTGTACTGTCCGGGGGCAATCGATTCGAAACCGAGGAAAGACATTAAATCCTGGTAATATCCGTTGTTGGAAACCAGTATCCGGTCTTCTTTGCTTACGTTCATCAGGCGGAACTGTTCTTCCGTGATAGGGGAACCATCCGTTTCGACATAGTAACAGAACTGCATATTCTCCGGATTCTCTGCTGCTTTACCATCGATATATACCTGGTTGTCGCGTATTTCTATGGTGTCGCCCGGCATACCGATGCAACGTTTCACATAGTTTTCACGTTTGTCTACAGGACGGTAGACTACATCCCCGAAGGTGTTTTTATCCATCCAGATACGTTCGCGTCCGTGCTGCATAACCAGTTCGTCATAGCTCGGATTCTGCTGTTTCAGGGCGACTGTGTCGCCGGCAGGAAAGTTGAACACTACGATATCATTGCGTTTTACATGACCGAAACCTTTCACCCGTTTGTAACCCCATTCCGGCCAGTCCAGATATGATTTACAGTTGAAGAACGGCAGCGTGTTCTGTACCAGCGGGAACGACAGCGGCGTGTTCGGGACACGCGGACCGTAACTCAGCTTGCTTACAAACAGATAATCGCCTACCAATAAAGATTTCTCCAACGAAGAACTCGGAATCTGATAATTCTGGAAGATGAACAGATTAATGAAATAGACGGCAATCAGTGCGAACAGGATATCGTCCACCCATTCCAACGCATTTCGTACTGCTGGGTTCTTTGACCGTTTCCAGGCTCCCCAGGGAATATATTTGGTCAGGAAAATATCTACGAGTACAATCAACCCGAGCAACAACCAGAGGTTCTGCATCCAGATTGAAAAGAGTATATACAGCACGGCAGAGATGCCGAACTTAATCCATTGTTTCTTGGAAATTTGTTTCATTTGCTGACTAATGTGGAATTAAAATTTAAGCATATCGTCCATACCCAGAAAGCCTTTCTTCCCGGCGGTAAATTCAGCGGCAACGACAGCGCCGAGTGCGAAACCTGCGCGGCTCTTGGCGTCATGTTTGATACTGATATAGTCGACATCCGACTCATAGGTCACCTCGTGGATGCCCGGCACTTCGCCTTCGCGGATGGCGTGGATTGGCAGGTCGGTTGGCTGTTCGGCTGTTTCCAGTGTCCAACGGTCTTTTCGGTCTACGTTTTCAATGATTCCTTCTGCCAGTGTGATAGCGGTACCGCTCGGAGCATCCAGTTTGTGGATATGGTGCGTTTCCGTCATGCTGATATTGTAGGAAGGAAAATTATTCATGATTTTCGCCAGGTACTTGTTGAGGGCGAAAAAGATATTTACTCCGATGCTGAAATTGGAAGCGTAGAAGAATGTCTTGCCTTCCTTTTCACATTTCTCTTTTATTTCGCCGATACGGTCCAGCCAGCCGGTTGTGCCGGAAACAACGGGAACGCCGGCAGCGAAACTCTTCATATAATTGTCGAATGCCGTGGCCGGAGTCGTGAACTCGATGGCTACATCTGCGCTCTTGAAATTAGCTGACTGAAATTCTTCCGGGTTGTTTATATCTACGATAGAGACGATTTGGTGTCCTCTGTTCAATGCAATCTGCTCGATGGTTTTACCCATCTTTCCGTAACCGATAAGTGCAATCTTCATAATCTTTTCAGAATAAAATGAATAAATAAGCTAATAACTTAGCCTTCAGGGGTGCAAATATAAAGAAAATGAATTAGATTTGTGGCATAAATCTTAACTCTGAAAAGAATATGGAACGTTTATTACATTATGTTTGGAAATACAGACTGTATCCAACGACTTCGCTTCTTACTACTGACGGACGTACAGTATCGGTCATTGACCCCGGAACACCCAATACCGACGCGGGCCCGGACTTCTTCAATGCAAAGATGAAAATAGACGGCACTTTGTGGGCTGGGTGTGTTGAAATCCATGACAAAGCCTCCGACTGGCTGCTTCATCGCCATGATAAGGACAAGGCTTATGATGCCGTTGTTCTCCATATTGTGGAGGTGTCGGACTGTATCGTTTACCGGATGAACGGAGAGGTTATTCCGCAAATGGAACTGGCAGTGCCGGAGTCGGTTGTGCGGAATATCGACTGGTTGCTCCATCATGACAACTCTCTTCCCTGTGCCGGATATATCCCTCAAATGGAGCCTGTTCACATTACATCGTGGCTGGGGGCTCTGCTCGGCGAACGGCTGGAACGGAAAACGGCCGATATATTCCGTTTGCTGGACCAGTATGCCGGTGACTGGAACGAAGTCTTTTATATTACTTTAACCCGCAATTTCGGTTTCGGTGTGAATAACGACATCTTCGAGCGTCTTGCCAAGAGCTTACCGCTCAGGTATATTCAGAAGCAACGCGGCAGCAGTTCGCAGGTCGAAGCGATGCTGTTCGGACAGGCCGGGATGCTGAATGAAGCGATCGATTGCCCTTATTATCGTTTGCTGCAACGCGAGTATCAGTTTCTTCGCTATAAATTCGGATTGACTCCGCTGGACTGTTCTCAATTCAGGAACCTTCGTACCCGGCCCATCAATTTCCCCTGTCTGAAGTTGGCGCAACTGGCGGCTGTCTGGATGCAATACGATACCTTGTTTTCTGTTATCCTGACGGCAGGCAGTATCGGTGAGATTAAGCAATGTCTGCGTGTCACACCTTCCGCTTATTGGGAGACGCATTATCATTTCCGGAGCGCTTCCGCTATAAAAGAGAAAACAGTCGGGGAGAATTCTTTGTGTATATTGTTGATAAATACGGTAGTTCCCATTCTTTTCGCTTACGGAGTCAGGAATAAGCAACCCGAATACTGCGAGCGTGCAATCCGTATCCTTGAAAATCTTCCTTCGGAGAAGAATACGATTGTTTCGGGTTTTAGCCGGGCAGGGATAAAAGTCTGCCATGCAGGCGACAGTCAGGCGCTGATTCAATTGAAACGGGAGTATTGCGAGAAGAAGAAATGTTTGTATTGCCGGATCGGGTACAGGTATCTGAAACGGGGTATTCCCTCTTTATAGAATGCAAAGATTTCTTATTTAGCGTATATATCACTATTAGTCACCGGATTTTTCCCTATTTTTGCCATCTGATTAAAAAGCGATTGAATGGGTAACAGATATATAAAAGATTTATTGCTGGTACTGTGCGGAGTGTTTCTGTTGGTAACCATGTATTCGTGTGCCAATATGGCTTCTCCGAACGGGGGACCTTACGACGAGACCCCCCCTAAATTCATAAGCAGTCTGCCTGCCCCTAATCAGACGAATTATAAGGGGAAGAAGGTGGAGATTCTGTTTGATGAACTGGTTCAGCTGGACAAGCCGTCGGAGAATGTAATCATCACGCCGCCGCAGATGCAATTACCTGTGATCCGTGCCGCGGGAAAGAAGGTCGTGGTCGAACTGAAAGATACACTGAAAGAAAATACGACTTATACGATCGACTTCACCAACTCGATCTCCGATAATAACGAGAAGAATGTATTCGAGAATTTCTCCTTTGCCTTCTCTACCGGTGATGTGATCGATACGCTGGAGGTATCGGGTATCTTGCTGAATGCCGAAAACCTGGAACCTATGCCCGGTATCACGATCGGTCTGCATAAGAACCTGGAGGATTCGGCATTTGTGAAACTGCCTTTCGACCGTACTTCGCGCACGAACGATAAAGGACAGTTCACCATCCGCAATATCTCTCCAGGCAGTTACCGTATTTTCGGTCTGAACGATGTCAACCGCGACTATAAATTCGACCAGCCGGGCGAGGAGATTGCGTTTAACGACTCCATTATTATCCCTTCGCTGGAGTTGACCACCCGGCAGGATACGCTCTGGAAAGACAGCCTGACTATCGATACGATCCGTACGGTTGCCTATACGCGTTATTTCCCGGATGATATCGAATTGCGTCTGTTCAAGGAAAACTTCGTGCGCCAGTATCTGCTGAAACCGGAGCGCCAGCAGGAAAACTTGCTGACCATACGGTTCAACGCTCCGCTGGATACCGTACCGCTTCCGAAGCCGCTCAACTTTACGCCGGAGAATCCTGACTGGTTCTTTACACAGGAAACGGAGGCGGGAAAAGGCGTTAATTTTTGGCTGACCGATTCGCTGGTATGGAAACAAGATACGTTGCAGGTGGAACTGTCGTATCCGAAGAGCGACTCGCTGAACGTTCTCCGACCGCAAACCGATACGCTTCAGTTTGTGATGCGCCGCCGTCCCGAAAAGAAGAAAAAGAAGAAAGATGACGAGCCGGAACCGATCGTCTTCCTGGGTATGCAGATCGACGCGCCCGGTTCGATGGACTTGTTCGATACCGTATCCGTTACGTTCAATGAACCGATCCTCGAACTGCCGAAGGAAGTCTTCTATCTGGACCAGAAGGTCGATACGGTGTGGACTCCGGTTGATTTCGAGCTTTTCCCGGACTCTACCAATAGTCTGAATTACTTCATTCGCCGTCCGTGGAAATATGCCGAGGAGTATCGCCTGTCAGTGGATTCGGCAACGATCTTCAGTCTTTATGGCAAGTGGAACGAACCGTATTCGGCTGAGTTCAAGATCAAGAAAGAGGATGAATACGGACACTTATATATTAATGTAGAAGGAATTGATACGACCGCTTATGTGGAATTGCTGAACGGCAGTGATGCCCCGGTGCGGAAGGCGAAGGTGAAGAACGGCGGTGTCCTTTTCATGGACCTGAAACCGGACAAGTATTACGCACGCCTGGTGGTCGACCTGAATGACAACGGCAAATGGGATACCGGCAATTATGCCGATAAACGCCAGCCGGAAGAAGTCTTTTATTCGCCAGTTCAGTACAACGTATTGCAGAACTGGCAGGTAGAAGAGACTTGGAATGTCAAGGCAACCCCATGGGCAAAACAGAAACCTATCGAGATTACAAAGAATAAGCCGAAAGAGGCAACCAAGAAGAAAAGAAATTACAAAGATGAAGGACAACAGAAGTCTTCTTCGCGCAATAGCGGTATGGGCGGCAGCATGGGCATGCCGTTCTAAAGGAACCGGTTTATGTCTGCCGGTCCTGTTGTTGCTCCTTTCCGGAGTGGCCGGTGCGCAGACTATTCCGGTGAAAGAGCGGTTCAATGCCGGTGAGGAGGTGCAATATGAATTGTACTTCAAATGGGGTATTCTGATGCCGCGCGCCGGACAGGCAACCTTATCCATTAAAGATACCCGCTATGAGGATAATCCGGCTTATCATTATAACCTGTTATTCCGAACTTCCGGCATGTTTGAGAAGATATTCTCCATGCGCGATACGATCGACTGCTATTTCACGCCTGAGATGCTGTTACTCCGTAGCGAGAAACGGGTGAATGAGAATGACTACTATCTGATCGACGACCTGAAGTTCTCTTATAGTACAGGGAAGACTTCGGCCCATTCCCATCGCTATACGCCTTCACGGACGAAGATCGACACGATGATCGTTTCCGAACAATATATGTTCGATATGCTGGGTGCCACCATGTATCTCCGCTCGCTGGACTGGGATAACATGAAACAGGGCGATGAATTTCCGTTTCATGTGGTGATCGGACGGGACCGGATCAACATCAGTTTCCGCTATACCGGGCAGCAGATCGTGGAACGCAACGAGACACTGAAATACCGTACCCGACATTTCTATATCGATATTTTTGACGACGCTTTCACCCAAAGCAAGGCGGCTGCCGAAATATGGATCGGGGACGATGAGAACCATATCCCGGTCAAGATTCGTGCTAAGCTGAAGATAGGAGCGGCCGAGGTCTATTACAAATCATCCAAAGGATTGCGTTACCCGCTTACTTCGCGGGTGGAAATTCCCCGGCGTTAGGCAGTGAGAGAGTGAAACGTGTTTCGGAGTAAGGCTGTGAACTGACCAGGAGTTCGCCGCCATGCATCCGTACGATCTGGCGTGAAAGGCTCAGGCCGATACCCGTACCCTTGTTCTTGGTTGTGAAGAAAGGAATGAAAATATCTTCCAGCATATCGTGGGGGATGCCCGGCCCGTTATCCGTTACTTCGATCAGGGTCGTGGTGCCGGGTTGTTTTACCGTGAGTGAGATTTCACCGTTATCCTGTCCTTCCAATGCTTCCATCGCATTTTTCAACAAGTTGATCAAGACCTGTGAGAGCAGTTCTTCATCGGCATTGACTGTTATTTCGTCTTGGCAGAGGTAAACAGTCAGACCGATCTGTAAACGTTGCAGGTCCGACTGGAACAGCAGTTCGATGTTGCGTACCTGGCGGGAGAGGGAGAACGGATTGGGATTGGGAGCCTGCAACCGTGCCAGTTGGCGGTATGAATTGGTGAAGTTCATAAGGCTCTGTCCCTGGCTCTTGATCGTATCCAGTCCGCGGACCGTCTTCCGGATGGTGGCGTCGTTGATCTCGTCGCAGCTTTTCGTCGTGTCGTTGCTCCGGTAATAGGAGAGGAGCGTGCCTGAGAGGGAGACGATCGGAGCGATCGAGTTCATGATCTCGTGGGTCAGGACGTGCATCAACTTGTCGTATGCCTCGTATTCTTTCCGTAACAGTTCGCGTTCGAACTCTTTCTGCTTGCTCTCCGTCATCAGGCGGTGGATGCGGTTGAATGCCGTATGCAGGCGGCGTTGTTCTTCCGGTCCGCTGTTTTCGGGGAAGTAAAGCATCGACTCATTGTCTTCGATGGCATCGAGGAACAGTTGGATACGGCGGTTCGATGTATTGAGGAAATAGACGAGGATCCCGACCAGCCATAAGGCGATCAGTAGGGTGACGCATCCCAGTATGATGGCTTTACCGGTGATAATACCCGTTAGTCCCACGCCGGTAACAAGGAGGATGAGCGCGACCTGGAAGACTATCTTCAGATAGATGCGTGTGCTGAACATTCGTTTCACAGGTTGAACCGTTTTAGTTTGTTATATAAGGTCTGCCGGCTTACCCCCAGTTGCTCGGCGGCAGCGGTCAGGTTGCCGTCGTTCTGGGTAATAGCCGCCTCGATCGTCTTGCGTTCCACTTCTCCCAGGTTGGGGGCATCGGAGAACGAGACGGATTTTCCGGGACGGATAAAGAGGTCGGCGGCACGGATTACATTTTTCTCGGCCAGGATCACTGCTTTCTCGATGGTATGTTGCAGTTCGCGTATGTTGCCCGGCCAGTCGTAACGTTCCAGTTTGGCGGCTGCCTGTGGATGGATAGTCAGGCCAGGCTGGTTGTACAGGGCCGTATACTTTTTCAGGAAGTAGTCGATGAAAAGGGGAATATCTTCCCGGCGGTTCCTGAGAGGCGGTATCTCTATTTGTATGGTGTTGATGCGATAGTAGAGATCCTCCCGGAAAAGAGATTGCTTCACCAGTTCCGGCAGGTCGCGGTTGGTGGCGGCGATCAGACGTATGTCGATCGGGATTTTACGGTTGCTTCCCAATCGGGTGACTTCGCGGTTCTGCAGGGCGGCGAGCAGTTTGGCTTGCAGGCCGACCGGGAGGTTGCCTATTTCATCCAGAAACAGGGTGCTTCCGCTGGCAGCCTCGAATTTACCCGGCCGGCTTTCGCGGGCATCGGTAAAGGCACCTTTTTCATGTCCGAACAGTTCGCTTTCGAAAAGGGATTCACTGACGGCTCCCATGTCCACGTTGATCATTTCCCGGCGGCTGCGGAGCGACAGGCGGTGTATTTCGCGGGCGAGCATTTCTTTACCTGTACCGTTCTCGCCGGTGATAAGGATGTTCGCATCCGTTTTGGCAACCTTGGTCACGACCTTGATCAGTTTCATCATAACGGCGGAGTGGCCGATGATCATGGCTGGCTCCACAGGGCGGTCGGGTCGGTTACGATCGGTCTTCTGTTTGACCTTTTCCCGTTCTACGGCTTGTAAGGCGGCGTGTATCTTTTCGAGCAGGACTTCGTTGTCCCAGGGTTTGAGTATAAAATCAACGGCTCCGCTTTTCAAGGCTTTGACAGCTAGTTCCACATCTCCGTAGGCGGTAAGCATGATGACCGGCAGTTCGGGGGCTATTTCCTGGATACGGCGTAGCCAGAACAGGCCTTCGTTTCCGGTGTTTACGCCTGCGGAGAAATTCATATCTAGAATGACAAGGTCGACCGGCATCGTATCCAGCACGGATAAGATGCTGTTCGGGTTGGAGGCGGTCTCTACCCGTTCGAATTCATCTTCCAATAATAATTCGAGCGAAGTCAGTACACTTTTATTATCATCTACAATGAGAACTGTTCCGGTTTGCATACGATTAATTTTTCCGTAAAGGTATCGGCTTCCGGGGTACTTTGCAAATGAGCGTCAAAATATTTGACACTAATAACAGGATAATATAACACTATAGTCCTAATCCGATTAGCACTCGTATGCTAAGGCAGTCAGCACAGTAGTGCTGGTGAGGGTAACACTACTGTGCTGGCCCCGTATCCGGCACAGAAGCAGGGCCTGTTTTTTTATGATTGACACATCAGCGTCCATATTTTTGACAATCGGGCGTCCATATATTTTACACTTTGCGAGGCTGTTTCTTTTGTGGAATATGATAATCAGTCAGTATGAAATGTGGCACGCCTTTTGCTTTTACATGTACATGATGAAAATGCAAATAACAATTAAATATGGATGGAGGTTAGCCTGCCTGTTGCTGTTTGGTTCGGTAGTGGGAGCAGGTGCACAGGAATCCTGGAGTGTCGACTCTTGCATGCGCTATGCGCTGGAGAGGAACCTGGCACTGAAAAACAGCCGGTTGGATACCCGTATCGCTCGCGAAGACTTTACGGCGGCGATAGGAGATTTCCTGCCTTCGGTCAGTACCAGCGGGGCTTTCGGGAAACGGATGGGACGTTCGGTTGACCCGAAAACGAATTTGTATACCACCTCTTCCTTCGTGGAAAGTACGCTGGGAGTCGATATATCATTGCCTGTTTTCGACGGGTTCAAACGTATCAACCGGGCACAGTTCACCCGGCTGAACAGGCAACTGAGCAGCGTTGCCGGAAAAGCGGAGGAGAACCGAGTGGCTTTCGAGGTGATGGATGCTTATTATGTATATATCTTTGACAGAAAGATGAGTGCCCTGGCTGCCGAACAACGTAAGCTAAGCGAGCGTTACCATGAGCAGATGCTTGAATATGTGGACCTCGGCCTTCGTTCACCCTCTGACCTTCAGGAGGTGAAAGCCCGTTTGCAGAGCGATATTTATCAGGAGACAGTGAAGAAGAAGACGGAGCGTCTTTCTTTTCTTGCACTAAAAGAGTTGTTGCAGATGCGCGATTCGGACTCTTTATCCGTTAGTGACAGAGAGGGGGATGACGGTGAGTTGCCGCTTCTTGCCGGTTATTCGGCACCGGAAGTGTATGCAGAGTCGGAAACTGCGCTTCCCGAGTTCCGGATGATGGATTTGCGGGAACAGGCGTCGCGAAAGTCGCTTGCCATCGCGTCGGGAGCTTTCTCGCCTTCCATCCGGGCGGATTTCAGTCTTTATTCGAGTTACTATGACACGGAACGCGATGCGGACGGGCACATCTCCTCGTTCGGGCAGCAGATGAAAAACAATTGGAACAAATATATCGGTCTGCGGGTATCTTTCCCTATATTCAGCGGTTTGTCCCGCTTTACGGCAGTCAGGAAAGAGCGTTTCCGCCTGCAACAGATAAGGAATAACAACGACCAGCAACGAATATCCTTATATAAGGAGATAGAAGATGCCTGCCTTTCCTTACAGGCTTCGGCAGAGGAACATCACCAGGCTAAACTGCAATTGCAGGCGGCTGCAACCACCCTCAAAGAGAACGAGGAGAAGTGGGAGGAAGGGATGGTTTCCGTCTTCGAACTGATGGAGAAGCGTAACCTGTATATCCAGGCCAAAGCAGAACTGGCCCGTACCCGGCTGCAATATGACCTGAAACACCGGATGGTCGAGTTTTACCGTACCGGTTCATTTTTAGTAAAATAACAACAAAGAACAGATATGAATAACAACATGGACACCCCTATCGAACGGAAATCCCGTTTGAAGAAGAAACATCTGTATGCGATGGCAGGAGGCGCTTTCCTCCTGGTCTGCCTGCTTTATTTTATTTTCCGCGATACCTCTTCCTCCATGAAAGTGGACAAGGAACGGCTGACCATCTCCACCATCGTCCAGGGTGAGTTTAATGATTATATCCGTGTGATAGGGCAGGTGCTCCCGGACCGTATCATCTACCTCGATGCCATCGAGGGCGGTCGGGTGGAAGAACGCCTGATAGAAGAAGGGGCACAGGTCAAGGCCGGTGATGTTATCCTCCGCCTGAGTAACCCGCTGCTGAATATCGGTATCCTGCAAAGCGAGGCAGACCTTGCTTATCAGGAGAACGAACTCCGTAACACCCGCATCAGCATGGAACAGGAACATCTGCGCCTGCAACAGGACCGTATCAGCCTCAACAAAGAACTGGTACAGAAGGACCGCCGTTACCGGCAATACGAACGCCTGTATAACAAACAACTCCTGGCGCGCGAAGATTTCCTGCTGGCAAAGGAAGACTATGAAAGTGCCCGCGACCAGCTTGTCGTGTTGGACCAGCGTATCCGCCAGGACGACCTTTTCCGCAGCAGCCAGCTGGAGAGCCTGGATGAGAATATCCGGAACATGAAACGGAGCCTCTCCCTCGTCCGCGAACGGTTGGAGAACCTGAAGGTGAAAGCGCCCGTCAGCGGCCAGCTGGGTAATCTCGAAGCACAGATAGGGCAGTCTATCGCCCAGGGGGAACGTATCGGGCAGGTCATCACCCCCGAACTGAAGGTGGAGGCCAAGATTGACGAACATTATGTGGAGCGGGTGATGCCCGGCCTCCCCGCCAGCTTCGAGCGTGAAGGAAAGACCTACGACATGGAAGTGACGAAAGTCTACCCTGAAGTGCGCGACGGCCAGTTCCGTACCGACCTTCATTTTACCGGAGGACGTCCGGAGAATATCCGTGCCGGGCAGACCTATCACCTGAACCTGCAACTGGGTGATCCCGTACAGGCCATCCTGATTCCCCGTGGCAGCTTCTACCAGGCAAGCGGCGGCCTGTATGTATATGTCGTGGATGAGGACGAGACTGTCGCCCGTCGCCGTCCGGTGAAGATAGGCCGCCAGAATCCGCAGTATTATGAAGTGACCGAAGGAGTGAAACCGGGAGAGAAAGTGATTATCTCCGGCTATGAACTGTTCGGTGAAAACGAACGATTGATTATCAGATAACAGAAAGGATAAAGATGGATTATCTCTCTCAAGTCATAAAAAGCCAGCGCGCCCGCAAGTCACTTTCGGTCATTAATATCTTCGGCCTGTCGGTGTGTATCTCTGCCGCCCTGCTGATTCTGCTCTATGTCCGTTTCGAACTGAGCTACGACTCTTTCCATGACGGCGACCGCGTGTACCGTGTCGAAAGCCGTTTGTATGAGGGAGCAACGCTGACGGATAATTGGGCGACGACCGCATTCGGCCACGGTCCGGTGATGAGCCGGGAGATACCGGGCATCGAAAAGTTCGTCCGGCTGACCGCCCAGGACCGGGAACAGGTGGTTACCTATCAGGATAAGCAGTTCGCCGAAAGCCGCTATTGTTTTGCCGAACCAACCTTTTTCGACCTCTTCCGTTTCCCTATTCTGAAAGGGGAGAGAGACGGCCAGCTGACCCGTCCCAATACCGCCGTGCTGACGGAAAGTGCCGCCCACCGTTATTTCGGCGAGGCGGAGCCGTTGGGCAAAATCCTGACCTTCCGCACGTCGACAGCCGAACAACATTTCGAAGTGACAGGCATTATTGCCGACATGCCGGCCAATTCACATCTGCATTATGATTTCCTGCTGTCTTATTCCACGATACCGAAGGAACGGCAGGATATTTGGTATATTCACGGCGTCTATACGTATGTCCGCCTGGAACCGGGGAAAAAACCGGAAGATATAGAAAACGCCTTTGCCGCTATTTCAGATAAATACAAAACCGCAGCTTTGAAGCATAAGGACTGGAAGGTGGAGTTAATCCCATTGAAAGATATTCACCTGACTCCGCAGAAGTCGTATGAGAAGGAGACGAAAGGCAGCCGTACCGCCGTGTATATCCTTTCGGTGATGGCGATTGCCCTGTTGCTGACAGGCTGGGTCAATGCGTTGAACCTGATGGTGGCGCGTTTCCTGGAACGGGGAAAAGAGTTCGGAGTGCGTAAAGCCTTCGGTGCTTCCCGCCGGCAGATGCTGTTGCAGGGACTGACGGAGGCCGGCATCGTCAACCTGCTGGCAACCTTGATTGCGCTCGGTTGGCTGGAGGTATTGCTGCCGCTTGTCTATACCTGGGCGGGACATGATTTTGGTGCCGATATATTAGTACAATCGCAGTTCTGGCTGGCCGTAGCGGTTATTGCCGGGCTGGGGACGCTCTTCACCGGCTTATATCCTTCCTATCTGCTGACACGCATCCGTCCGTCGGATATCATACGCGGGAAGTTATTACATAGCCGGAAAGGCAATAAGATGCGGAAAACATTGATTGTCGTGCAGTTTGTCGCCTCCTTTATCTTGATAACAGGTACGTTTGTCGTTATCTCCCAGGTTCGCTACATGCAGAAGGAGGCCGCTTCTCCCGGGACAGACCGGATCATCGTATTGAAATATCCCTCTTTTACAGATGAACTGTCCGTCAGGATGGAAAGCTTCAAGAAAGAACTGAAGCGGAAGACGTATGTCCGCCAGGTGACTGTTTCCGGTGCCGTGCCGGGGGTGGAGGTCGCCAATTATTTTGCCAACCGTCCGTTCGGCAGCGACCCGTCCGAGGTGAAACTGATTCAGATGTTCGCTGTCGATTACGATTACCTGGCCACCTATTCGCCGGAGATGGTCTGCGGCAGGGGATTCTCGGAAGAGTATGGAGATGAACTGAATAAGGTCGTGCTGAACGAAGAGGCCGTCCGCCTCCTGGGTTTCCCTTCTGCGGAAGCGGCTTTAGGCAAACAACTGACGATGGAAGTGCTGCAAGACCCTCTCCAGGTGATAGGGGTGGCGAGGAACTATTACCAGCAGTCGCTGGCCGTCCCTTATAAGCCAATCATCTTCTTCCTGAAAGACCGCGTTCCGATTATCGGGACACCCTATATTTCCATCCGCATGGACGGTGTGGCCGGTCCGGCCCGTCTGGCGGAGATAGAACAAATCTATCGCGATTTCTTCCCGACTTCGTTGTTCTCTTATTTCTTCCTCGACGATTTCAACAGGAACCAGTATAAGGAAGACCGGAATTTCGGATGGATATTTGCCGCATCGTCTTTGCTGGCCGTCTTTGTCGCCTGCCTGGGATTGTGGGTAATCACGCTTTTCTCGACCCTCTCGCGGGTGAAGGAAGTGGGAATACGTAAGGTGCTGGGAGCGGGTAAAAGGAATCTTTTTGTAGTTTTGACGCGTGAATTATTGCTCCTTACGGTACTTGCGTCCGTGATAGGTATTCCCGTGTCCGCTTTCCTGATGAATAGCTGGCTTGAAAGCTATGCGTTTCATATCCCGTTGCCCTGGTGGAGTTATGTGGTGGCGTTCGTGCTACTGATGTGTATCGCTTTCGGGACGATTGCCCGGCAGGTATGGCGCATCATCCGCCTGAAACCGATGTATATTTTAAGGAGTGAATAATTTATAAATAGGAACATATGATTAAAACAGAGAATCTGTCTATGCTCTTCACCACGGAAGACGTACAGACCAAAGCATTGAATGAAGTAAGCCTGGAGATAAAGAAAGGCGAATTTGTGGCTATCATGGGGCCTTCGGGTTGCGGCAAATCCACCTTGCTGAATATCCTGGGAACGCTTGATTCGTCAACTTCGGGCAAATATTTCTTCGATGGAAAGGAGATCGATAAGATGAGCGAGAGCCAACTGACTTCTTTCCGTAAAGGGAATATCGGCTTTGTATTCCAGAACTTCAACCTGATTGACGAACTGACGGTCTATGAAAACGTAGAACTCCCCCTTGTCTATCTGAACAGCAAGAAGTCCGAACGCAAAAAGAAGGTGATGGAGGTGCTTGAACGTATGAATATCGCCCATCGTGCCGGCCATTTCCCGCAGCAGTTATCCGGTGGCCAGCAGCAACGTGTGGCTATTGCCCGTGCGGTGGTAACGGACTGCCCCCTGATTCTGGCGGATGAGCCGACGGGTAACCTGGATTCGACAAACGGCCTCGAAGTAATGGAACTGCTCAGCGAACTGAACCGGCAGGGAACGACGGTCGTTATCGTCACCCACTCCCAGCGGGACGCGAAGTTTGCCCACCGGGTCATTCATTTGCTGGACGGGCGGATTGTATCGGAGGAGAAACGTTGACGGTAATCATCAACGGAGGTTGACGGTGTCCGTCAGTTACCGTTGACGACTGTCGTCAATGAGAGTTGACGATGACCGTCATCACAGACAGGATAAAGTGAAGTACTAATATTTTATTGACAGATTCAGAATACTATGATTATTTCAAACTATTGGAACAGTGCCCTGCGCAGCCTGACGAAAAAGAAAGGCTTCAGTGCAATCAATATAATCGGCCTGGCAATCGGTATGGCGGCCGCCCTGCTGATTCTGACCTACGTGGCTTTCGAATATAGCTACGACGATATGCACAGCCGTGCCGACCGCATCTTCCGCGTGGAAGCACGTTTCTACGAAAACGGCGAACTGACGGATGACTGGGCGAGCAGTTCGGCCGGCTATGCCACCGCTATGAAACGTAACCTGGCGGGCGTGGAGGATTATACCCGCGTCGGCAGCCAGTACTATCCGGAGCAGGTCGTGAAATACAACGAACTGCTCTACCGTGAGACTGGCATCGGGTATGCCGAGAAGAATTATTTCAACTTCTTCGATTATGAATTACTGAAAGGGGATAAGAATACCTGCCTCGACGGGCCGAACAAGGTGGTGATAACCGAGCGCATCGCCAATAAATACTTCAAAGGGGCCGACCCGATTGGGAAGATACTGATTTTCCGCAGCAATATCGGCGAAGAGACGTGCGAAGTGACCGGCATCATGAAAGATATGCCCGTCAATTCGCATGTGCGTTACAGCATGATGATCTCCTACGAAACTCTTCCGAAATGGATGGATGAATACTGGTATCGCCACGAAGTGTACTCATACGTCCTCCTGAAGTCGCCCGCCCTGAAGAAACAGGTGGAAGAAGCCTTCCCCGCAATGGCGGAGAAATATAAGACGGAAGAGGCGCTGAAGAATAAGACCTGGGCAATCGAATTGACTAACCTGCGCGATATCCACCTGAATCCGCAGAAGGCGTATGAGCCGGAGACAAAGGGGAACAGCTCTTCCATGCTGGTGCTGATATGTACGGCGTTGGCGATCCTGTGCATTGCCTGGATCAATTATATCAATATGACGGTTGCCCGCTCGATGGAACGGGCCAAAGAGATCGGCATTCGACGGGCTTCGGGGGCGAGCCGCCGGCAAATCGTGGCGCAGTTCCTGTTCGAATCGTTGATAACGAACGGGATTGCCTTTATCTTGGCTATCGGGTTGATGGAGGCGTTGATGCCTGCTTTTAACAACCTGACCGGGCGTGACCTGGGATTTTCCGTGTGGGTGACGACCTCGTTGGGGTGGATGCTGTTGCTGATTTTCGCCCTGGGCGTGTTCCTGTCCGGTTTCTATCCGGCGACGATTTTGTCCGGCATTAAGCCAATCCGGATGCTGAAAGGGAAATTCACGCATACGAAGAATGCGGCGACGACTCGTAAGGTGCTGGTCGTTTTGCAATATACGGCATCGATGGCTTTGCTCTGCGGGACGCTGATCGTGTATGCACAGTTGCAGTTTATGCGTCAGGCCTCGCTGGGTGTCCGTGTGGACCAGACGTTGGTGTTGAAATTTCCGGCGCATTGCGAGGAACTGTCTACGAAGCTGACGGCGATGAAAAGGGAGTTGAAGGCATTGCCTTCCGTGAAGAATGTGACGGTTTCCGGTGCCGTTCCCGGGACGGAGGTGGCAGATTTCCTGTCTATTGTCCGTTTGAGTGATGCCACGAAGCAAACCCGCCTGCTGGAAATGCTCAGTTGCGATTACTATTATCTGGATGCCTACGACCTGAAGTTTGTTGCCGGCCGTGGTTTCGGGGAGGATTTCGGTGGTGATGTATATAATATCGTCCTGAATGAAGCGGCCGTCCGTACGTTGGGCTTTGCCTCGGCCGATGCCGCGATTGGCGAACGTCTTTCCGTGGAGACGGTAGACCAGCCGATGAAGATTATCGGTGTGGTGAAAGATTATCATCAGCAGTCCCTGAATAAAGGCTATACACCTATCCTGTTCGCCCTTCACGACAAACTGAGCTGGATGAAGCAGCGTTATATCTCCGTGGTGATGGAGAATGCCAATCCTCGTGAGTTGGTGAAGCAGGCGGAGACGGTCTGGAACCGTTATTTCCCGGATTCCAGCTATGATTATTTCTTCCTCGACCAGTTCTTCGACCAGCAATACCGGCAGGATGAGGTGTTCGGGTTGATTGTAGCTCTCTTTGCGATACTGGCGATTTTCATCTCCTGCATGGGACTTTGGGTGCTGGTGATGTTCTCCTGTTCGACCCGTGTTCGTGAAATGGGTATACGTAAAGTCTTGGGTGCTTCCAAAATACAGCTGTTCTATGAACTGGGACGTGAGTTCTTTGTCCTGATCGGCATTGCGATAGTGATAGCTCTTCCTCTCTCCTGGTGGGTCATGGACGGCTGGCTGAGCAATTATTCGTTCCGCACCGACTGGAAAGCCTGGTTCTTCCTGGTTCCGGTGATTTTGTTGTGTGTGATTTCCCTGTTGACCATAGGCTGGCAGACTGCTAAAACAATCCTTAGCAAACCTGCCCGGTCGTTGCGGTACGAGTAAAATAATGTGCCAATATGCCAATGGAAATAGCATTCCTCATATTGGCACATTGTTTCACGTCTACTATTCAGGTAGATAATGTATTTTATACCTGTTTGTCGATTGACATTTCGTTTTATTCTATCGGTGCAAACGGAAGTTCCATGTCTTTCCTGTATCCGGAGCCGCTGAACGTAGCAATCAGTTCTCCGGCTTCATTCGTGATATTTACTTCGCAGTTGGCAAGCCGTTTATGGCTGAATACTTCCCGTGCTTCGGCATACAGGAATCCTTTGCTTTCGGCCTTGAAGAAGTTGATATTGGAAGTGATGGACAATGTCAGCCGGGCATGACTGTTGGTAGCTGCCGCAAACGCCAGGTCGGCCAGCGTAAAGATGGCACCTCCCTGGCAGACACCGCCACCGTTCAGGTGCATCGGTTTTATCTCCATACGGGCTTTGGCATAACCATTGCCCGTTTCCAGTAATTCTACCCCGGCAAATAAGGCAAATTTGTCGCCTTGAAGAAATTCGTTTATTGTCATTACGATAATAGCTAATTTGAAAATATGCCAATGTGCCAATAAAGTATATTCCGATTGGCATATTGGCACATTGACCGATTGATTGATTATTTACTTAGCTTCCATTCTGCTCCGTCTTTGGTATCCTTAATCTCGAATCCCATAGCAGTCAGTTCGTTACGAATCTTGTCGGAAGTAGCCCAATCCTTATTGGCTTTTGCCTGTTGGCGGATAGTCAGCAAGAGGTCTACAGCTTTACCGAATGTCTCATAATTGTCACCTCCGGCAGATGCTTCGTCTTTCATTCCCAGGATATCGAATACGAAAGTGTGGAATACATCTTTCAACTCTTTCAGGTCTTCAGCCGAGATAGTCGCTTTGCCATCCTTTACGGAATTGATAGCGCGGGAGGCATCGAACAGATGAGAGATGACAATCGGAGAGTTCAGGTCGTCATTTAAAGCGTCATAACACTTCTTGCGAAGGTCTTTCACATCTACTGTCGAGGCATCCGAAGCTGTCAGCTTTTGCAGGTGGTTGTAAGCATCCATCAGACGGCTCAATCCTTTTTCTGCGGCTTGCAGGGCTTCATTGCTGAAATCTACCGTACTGCGGTAATGCGCCTGGAGGATGAAGAAGCGGATTGTCATGGCCGAATAAGCCTGGCTCAGCATTTTGTGGTCGCCGGTGAAGAACTCATCCAGCGTGATAAAGTTACCGAGCGATTTACCCATCTTCTGTCCGTTGATGGTAATCATATTGTTATGCATCCAGTAGTGAACCATATCATCTCCTTGTGAAGCGACAGCCTGTGCAATCTCGCATTCATGGTGCGGGAAGATCAGGTCCATGCCCCCCCCGTGGATATCGAAATGCTGTCCCAGGTATTTCTTGCCCATCGCCGTACATTCGCAGTGCCATCCGGGGAAACCGTCGCTCCACGGAGAAGGCCAGCGCATGATATGTTCGGGTTGCGCACATTTCCAGAGGGCGAAGTCGATCGGGTTATGCTTCTCGTCCTGGCCGTCCAGCGCACGGGTCGTATTCAGCATATCTTCGATATTACGGCCCGAAAGGATACCGTAATTATGGTCTTTGTTGTATTTCTCTACGTCAAAATAAACGGAACCTTCGCTTTCATAAGCATATCCGTTGTCAAGAATCTTCTTTACCAGTTCGATTTGCTCGATGATATGGCCCGAAGCATGCGGTTCGATGCTGGGAGGAAGCACGTTGAGGGCCTCCATCGCCTTGTGGTAACGGTTCAGGTAGAACTGCACCACTTCCATCGGCTCCAACTGTTCCAAGCGGGCTTTCTTGGCAATTTTGTCTTCGCCTTCATCGGCATCGTGCTCCAGATGACCTACGTCGGTAATGTTGCGTACATAACGTACTTTGTATCCTATATGTGTAAGATAACGGAACAACAGGTCGAATGTGATAGCCGGGCGGGCGTGTCCCAGATGCGCATCGCCATAGACCGTCGGACCACAGACATACATGCCTACGTGGGGTTCATGCAACGGGATAAATTGTTCCTTCTTTCTTGTGAGCGTGTTGTAAATACTTAATGGATGTTCCATATCTGTTCATACTTTAAAAGTTGCTTTGTCTTTGCCTGTATCATCGTAATACAGAGGAAGACAGAATGCAAAGATAATGCCTTTGTCTATTTTGAGCAATCTTCGCAGCAACCTTTTAATACATAGTTGATACTTTCCAGCGTAAAATTACGGGGTAATTCGACCATCGGCACCGGAATATTCCGCAGGCAGAATGTCCTGTGGCACTTCAAACAATAAAAATGCGCATGAAGTTCACTGACGGAACAATTGCAACCGTTGCCGCAAACCGAATATTTCAAAGAACCCGAACCGTCGTCGATACAATGGATAAGGTGATGATCCAGGAAAAGGTTGATAGTCCTCGATACGGTCGATTTGTCTACCGTGTCCAACTCATTCTCCAGATCGAGCAGGCTGAAAGCTCTTTCAAATCGCATCATCGCTTTCAGGATAAGCAGGCGGATGGCTGTCGGTCTGATTTCTCTTTGTTTCAATATATCTAAATAAGCATCCATATCAATCTGTTTTAGTCGTCTTTAATATTCGTACAGCATTGAGGATTGCCAGCAAAGCAACACCGACATCGGCAAAAACCGCTTCCCACATGGTAGCAATTCCTCCGGCTCCCAGCATCAGAACAATCAGTTTGACACCGAAGGCCAATGCTATGTTTTGCCACACGATAGTACGTGTAAACTTTCCGATGCGGATTGCCGTTGCCACTTTGCTGGGCTGGTCGGTCTGTATTACGACATCTGCCGTTTCGATAGCGGCATCGCTTCCGAGGCCTCCCATGGCAATGCCTATGTCGCTTAATGCAAGGACTGGCGCATCGTTTATCCCGTCGCCGACGAAAGCGATTTTGTTTGCTTTGTCCTGCTTCAATGCTTCCAGGTGGGCGACCTTTCCTTCCGGCAGCAGGTCGCCGTAGGCCCGGGGAATCCCCAATTGTGTAGCTAATTTAGAAACAATAATTTGTTTATCGCCTGATAATATTTCCAGGTTATTAATATTTAAGTCTTTTAATTGTTTGATAGCTTCCACTGCATCTTCTTTGGGCGTATCGGCAAGCAGGATATAACCGGCGTATTGCCGGTCGATCGCACAGACAACCACGGTATCCGGATTCTGTTTCCTCCTAATGAAACAGTTGTTTCTATATGGTGAAACAGTTGTTTCATTAGGAGGAAACAAAACACCTTCCGAGTCCAACAGACGGGGGTTACCTACTAATACTTCCTTCCCGTCGACTATTGCTTTTAATCCGTAACCTGGCAGTTCGGTCGTATCGATGGTTATGTCGATTGTTACCTGCTGCTCTTGGGCGTATGCCAGGATCGCTTTGGCAATAGGGTGGTTGCTCCGGCTTTCGACGGAAGCAATGACTCGGAGCAGTTCTTTTTCAGGAATGTTATTTTCCGTAGAGAGGCTCCGTACTTCAAAGACTCCTTTGGTGAGCGTACCTGTCTTGTCGAATACGACCGTATTTATCTTGGTGATGGCGTCGAGATAGTTACCTCCTTTAAACAAGATTCCCTGCCGCGAAGCTGCTCCGATGCCTCCGAAATATCCCAGTGGAATGCTGATAACCAATGCACAGGGACAAGAGATAACAAGAAATACCAGCGCACGGTATAACCAGTCGTTAAAGATGAACAGGAAGTCCGGCTGTACCAGTGAATAAAGATAAGGTATAAGGACAATCAGAAAAGCCAGTCCGGTTACGATTGGTGTATAAATGCGGGCAAATTTCCGGATAAACAGTTCGGCCGGCGCTTTCCGTTCGGATGCATTCTGCACCAGTTCAAGAATACGTGCCAGGGCGCTTTGGTTATATGGTTTGGTTACTTCCAGCCGGATTACCTTATCGGTCACAATCATTCCGGCCAAGACATTTTCATTCGGACTAATCGTACGCGGAACGCTTTCTCCCGTAAGTGCTGCGGTGTTGAAGGAAGCGGCTCCGCTAAGTAATTTACCATCGAGAGGAACTCTTTCTCCGGCTTTCACCTCTATGATTTCTCCCGGAATTACATCGGCCGGAGCTAACGGGACACGTTCGTTATCACGAATGACAACTGCTGTTTCGGGCCGGACGTCGAGCAGCGCACTGATATTTTTACGGGCCTTCGACAATGCATTTTCCTGAAACAGTTCACCGACGGAATAGAATAATATAACAGCCACGCCTTCCGGGTATTCTCCGATATAGAATGCGCCGAGTGTAGCGATACACATAAGCGTGAATTCACTGAATATTTCTTTTTCGCGAATACTTTCAATCGCCTCTTTCATCACCGGAAGTCCGACCGGCAGATAAGCGAGTGCATACCATATAAATCTGACGGTTGGGTCGAAGAATCCGGTCTCCGCTACCTGCATCGCAATTCCTCCCAGTAACATCCCGAAGGAAATTGCCGGAAGAAGATAAGGCGAAATTTTTCTTTTACGTTCCGTATGGCAATGATTACAACTGCAATGTCCCATATCTGTCATGTTTTATTTATTTTCCTGATACAAAGGTAGGTGTTATGAGGTGCAACAAAGTTGCAAAGAATCCGTATATTTGTCGGGTTAATGTTTAGAAAATGAATAATATGAAAAACTCTCGGACTTTTATTGGTATTTTATGCTGTCTGGCCATGCTCTGTTCCTGCTCCCAGACAAAGAATCAGTATGACTTGTCGAACTTTGGCCTGACTCCCGACAAGAAAGATAATGCTTCCCCTTTGATGGCGAAGGCTTTGGAACAGATAGCCGCTTCCCATACAGGCGATGATACGATAACAATCGTACTCCCTAAAGGTCGCTATGATTTCTATCCCGAAGGTGCAGCGCAAAAGGAGTATTTTATCTCCAACCACGACCAGGATAATCCCAAATTGGTGGGACTGCCTTTTGAGAATATGAAGAATGTCATTTTCGATGCACAAGGTTCGGAATTGATTTTTCATGGCCGTATGTTACCTGTTTCATTGATTAATTCGGAAAACTGTACCTTGAAGAATTTCAGTATCGACTTTGAGAATCCGCATATCAGCCAGGTAAAGATATTGGAGAACGATACGGTTGCCGGTGCCATTACCTATGAGGTGGCTCCCTGGGTGGAATATGAAATCCGTGACAGTGTATTTTATGCCAAAGGTGAAGGTTGGGAGCATGCTCCGGCCTGGGGCATCGCTTTTGAAGGAGATACCAAACGCCTCGTTTATACAACCAGCGATATTGCTGTAGGTTCTAAAGGCGTATCGGAAGTTTCTCCCCGCGTGCTTAAATCAACTAAATGGAATAACAAGAAACTGATTCCGGGGACAGTTGTTGCCATGCGCGGCTGGGGACGTCCGACACCGGGTATCTTTGTTTCTTATGATACGAATACAACACTTGAAAATATCCGGGTTCATTATGCAGAAGGTATGGGATTACTGGCGCAGATGAGTGAGAATATCACACTGGATAAATTCTCCGTATGTCTTCGTGGTGATAACGATTCCCGTTACTTCACGACGCAGGCAGATGCCACTCATTTCTCCGGTTGTAAAGGAAAAATCGTTTCTGTAGGCGGCTTGTACGAAGGTATGATGGACGACGCCATCAATGTACACGGAACTTATCTGAAAATCCAGAAACGTGTAGATGATAAAACGCTGGTAGGTGAATATATGCATCCGCAAAGCTATGGCTTTGAATGGGGATTCCCGGGGAATGCCGTACAGTTTATCGACTCGAAAACAATGGAAATAATCGGCGACCCGAATAAGGTTACAGCCATCAAAGCGTTGGATAAGCCAAGTGCCCACGGAGCTAAAGTGTTTGAGATTGTTTTTGAGAAACCGATTGATCCGGCTATCAGTGAGAAAGGAACATTCGGTGTCGAGAATTTGGAGTGGACTCCTGAAGTTTATTTTGCAGACAACGTAATCCGTAATAACCGTGCCCGTGGTTCCCTGTTCAGCACGCCGAAGAAGACGATTGTTGAAAAGAATGTATTCGACCATACATCCGGTACGGCCATTCTGCTCTGTGGTGACTGTAATGGTTGGTTTGAGACCGGTGCCTGCCATGATGTGGAGATTCGTAACAATAAATTCATCAATTCATTGACGAATATGTTCCAGTTCACGAATGCCGTTATTTCCATCTATCCGGAAATACCCGACCTGAAAGACCAGAAAAAGTATTTCCATAGTAATATAGTCATTGAGAATAACGAGTTTGAAACATTCGATGCCCCGATCCTGTATGCTAAATCGGTAGACGGTCTGATTTTTCGTAACAACACAATCAAACAGAATAATCAATATCCGGCTTTCCACTGGAACAAACACCGTTTCTTCTTCCAGCGTGTGATTCATTCAGAAATCAAGGATAATCAGTTTGACGGCGGCTTCGACGAGAAGCGCGATGTGAAGGTAGAGAATTAATCTGCCTTTTGAATAGCATTGTCAGACCTTTTCAAAATCTATTTTTTGAGAAGGTCTGATGATTTTATATCACATGCTATTGTAAACCGGAACGTACTTCCTTTCCCTAATTCCGATTCAACAGACATTTCTCCGCCCAGCTTGTTGACAATCATTTGGCAGATAGATAAGCCGAGCCCGGTTCCGGGGACGAACTTGTCGAATTTGGCAAACCGTTCAAATACATGGTTTAAATTCTCTTTGTCTATCCCTTTTCCTGTATCGGAAACATAGAAAGATAATCCGTTTGGAATGACTTCATAACCGATTGTAATCGAGCCTTCCGAGGTGAATTTGGCTGCATTGTTCAGTAAGTTGGTGATTACCTGTATCAGCCTGTTCTTTTCGGAATGGATAATGTACCTTTTATAAGGCAGGTTACAGATAAGTTTTACCTGTGATGGTAAGTGCGAATCATAGACCTGCTTCAAATCAGCAATGACTTCTGTAATATCAAAATCACTGTAGTTAAAGGTCATTTTCCCCGCATCGATTTTGGATATGTCGAGTATGTCGTTGATAATCTGTAGTAACAAATCGTTGTTTTCTTCGATAATCCGGATAAATTCATCTTTATCCTCATGATCATCTGTCTGGGCGAGAAGCTGGGAGAAGCCGACAATGGCATTCAACGGTGTCCGTATTTCATGGCTCATATTAGCAAGGAAAGCCATTTTCATCCGGTTGCCTTCTTCTACTTTTTCAATATGTGTGATATCGATCAGAAGACCCGTTACGCTTTTAATACTTCCGTCAGGATAATATTCAAGCGGAACGGAGAAGGTATTTGTCCAGCGGTAATCCGTGTCTCCGTCCAGCATGATCCGTAAATGCAGGTTGCTGTATCCTTTACATTCGCGGATACGTTTATCCTGTTCCTGTTGTAAAATAAGACGGTCGTCCGGGTGAACCGTGAAATTGAATGATCCCCGGATGAAGTTTCCGGGAGCGACCGGATCAGGATACAGCCGGGTATATTCCTGTGTCTTGATATCCAGATCCCATTGGATAATATTAGCGGCCTGGATTGCCAGTTCGCTACGTTGTATATAGTTGCGCAGCTTTTGTTCCCGCTCTATCTCTTCCGTTATATCTTCGCGTGTCCCGATCAGTTTATGAACATTTCCATTCTTATCATATTTGGATACTTTGGCGATCAGCCTGACCCATCGGTATGAACTGTTAAGATCTTTTATGCAGAATTGAATATTTAAAAATTCGGAACGTTTATTCAGAATGTCGTCGAATGCTTTTAAATAGGTTTCCTGATGTTCGGGGGCAATTGCTTTATAAATATCTCTTGTTGTCGTATCCTGATTGAAAAATACGGATTCTCCGGCAGAAGAAAATATGCCGGTCTGATTATCATATTCCCAGATAATCATATTTGTGATTTGCAGGAGTAAATCACGCTGCTGACGATTCTCTATCAGTTCCTGTACCTTATTTTTCTGGTCTGTGATATCTTTTTGGGTACCGATTAGACGGTCTATCTTCCCGTTCTCTCCACGTATGCCCATTGAATAAATCTCATACCAGCGTATTTCTCCTTCCGGTGTTAACAGGCGGAATTGTTCGATGCTTTGTTTGTGTTTCTCTTCAACAATGTCAGTGACCAGTTTGACATGACGTTCTCTGTCCTCGGGAACCAGTTGTTTGGTGACATCCCATAGTTTCATTCCCGGCTGTGGCACCGTATTTTCATCAGATAAATCGAAGGAGTCGCTTTCGGGGAGATAAGACCATACCGACAGGTTTCCGGCTTTTAAGGCCATTGTCAGTTTGTTCTTTTCATTGATAGTCTCTAGCTGGGCTTCTACCCGTTTGGTCATGTTTCGGAATATGCCGAAAGTATAATCTTCGAAAGGAATTATATATCCTTCGGCATAACCAATATGACCTTCATTTTCAACTTCGTAATGAATTATATTCGATTTACGCGTTTCCATCGTATCCAGAAATGCATTCAGGAGTTCATTTCCGGAATCACCTCTTAAATTCTTGTAGCAGAACAGCTCCCGGATAGTTTGCCCTTTTTGCTGTTGAGGCGTAAGGAACAAAGATATTTCGGGCTGATAATTAAGCAGGTCTTCAATAAAACCTTCTTTATTAACTATTAAAACTGTATCAGGAAGGAGTTCCAGGAACTGCTTCATGCCTGTCAGAGAGTTTTCATCATTCGCCATAGCCTATAAATTTCGGAGGTTGACCGGTCGGCAAAGTTACTGAATATATTTCTCCCTGATTAAAAAAATAGAATAGAATATATTAAAACCCGATGAAATTCACAACTTTTAGTGCGTACAGGAGAATTACTACTTTATTCGTTTTAAACTATAGTTCAGTCCGGATTCTGCTTTTTTGAAATCATCTCCAATCAAAGTGATTGTAGAATCATTCTCGCAAAGGAAATTCATCGTTTCATCGCCATTATCGGAAATTAACTGCCAGATGGTGGCATTGTCGTCTCCGGGTATTCCACGTAATGTAAGCCGTTTGCCGGTAGTGACGAATGTTGCATCTTTACCGTCTTCGGCTTCCAGGTAAGTCTGTGAAAGAGAGAACGTACCATCGCCGCTATGTTCGCGACTACGGATTGTCAGGTCGTAACGGATGCCCGGACAGTCGGCGCAAGGCAACTCACCTTCATAAGTGAGCGTTTGCATTTTACCCAGGGAGTCATCGCTTTCCGCCTTGTCTTGCCGGTATATTTCTTTTTGGCGCTGGCTGATTGTCCATATACCATCTTCGAGACGTATATTCTTAGTGTCATCGTCTTCTATATTCCAGGCATAACCGCCGGCGGGAAGTGAGCGGCGGTCGAGTATTTCATTCGGTGTACCGTTTGAGAAAAATAACTCAGCCTTTAATGAGTCCGGGCTGAAAACGATATAAGCGGATGATTTACCATCGGTGGCTTCCAGTCGTATTCCCGATTCAAAAAGGCGGATACAATTTTGTTGCACTTCCGACCAGGTATAACCGGCAGAAGCAATACAGCCATGTTCGTCTTTATCATTTCCAACCATTTCGGCAGATTCGTTTTCAGCCAGGGATTCTTGTTTCGCTTTCTGTTGTCCACAGGAAAAAAGAAGGCCTGTGCAAAGGATAAGGGCGGATAGGATAGGCCCGTTGTTTGTTCTTTTCATCAGAATGAATGTTTTTAATTTGTTTATAAACGGATATCGTTACACTATAAGAAACAAAGATAAGTTATTTTTTGTTCCTTTGTGGCTTGAATAAAAGATAAAGCCTGCAAGGAATGAGAACAGCTCTTTTTACTGTAATTTTTCTGATAATAGCATATTTGTCGCCTCTCTGTGCGCAGAATGAAACAGTGTTGTCTGACAGTTTAAAACAGAAGATGCCTGTTATCGAGTACAAATTCAATGCGAAACATCTGATATTTCCGGCTTCGCTGATTACAGTCGGGGCAGTGGGTACGGCTATTGACGGTATGAATGATTTTCATCTTTTTTCGCGGAAAAGCGATGTGAAGAAAATTCATCTCGATGATTATATGGAGTGGGGGATGCTGGGCTGGGTATTTGTCTGCGACCTAATGGGGAAAGAAAAGCATAACTGGGTGGATCAGCTTTTCCTTGTCACTCTGGCGGAAGGGATGAATGCCGTTATGACACGCACCTTAAAATATACGGTAAAAGAAATACGCCCGGACGGAGGCCCTTATTCTTTTCCTTCCGGACATACGGCGAATGCTTTTTTAGGGGCGCATATGGCCTATAAGGAGTTTAAGGATAGCAGTCCTGTATTGGCTTATTCAGGATATGCCCTGGCCCTTTTTGTTGCGGGTTCCAGATTATATAATAACCGGCATTGGGTAGCCGATGTCGTCGCTGGGGCCGGATTCGGTATTTTGTCCGTCGAACTGGCTTATCTCACCTATTTCCCTATTCGTAACGCCATTGCCCGTAAGATAAACCGCAAAGCAGCTCAAAATATGGTGATTGCTCCGACCTTTAATGAGCAGGGAGGAGGTGTTTATTTCTCTTATTCGTTTTGATAATCAGGATAACTGCTTATTGATAGCCAGTAATTGTTCGATATGTGTCCGATCGTTGCTGAGGCGTGGAATTTTGTGCTGGCCGCCTAATTTACCTTTTTCTTTGAGCCATTCGTAGAAGGCACCTTCATGGGCGATTGTGATTTCCAGCGGTTGAAGAGATATTTCCTTGTAACGTTTGGCCTCATAGTCCGAGTTTAATTCCTGTAATGTTTTATCCAGTAATGAAGCGAACTCTTCCATGGAAGGAGGCATCTTTTCAAATTCGATAAACCATTGATGACGGCCTTTCGCCTTGTCGAGCATAAAAAGAGGGGCTGCTGTATATTCTTTGACGATAGCTCCGGTCTGCCGGCTGACCTTACTGATCGCTTTGTCGGCATTATCTACCATCAATTCCTCTCCGAAAGCATTGATATAATGCTTGGTTCTTCCTGAAATAACGAATTTATGTGGGAAAAGAGAGGTAAAACGCACCGTATCTCCAATCTGATAACGCCATAGTCCGCCGGAGGTCGTGATGACCATCGCGTAGTTTTTTCCTGTTTCCACTGCTTCCAGCGGCAGAATGGTCGGATTGGGCATACCGACTTCCGACATAGGGATAAACTCGTAGAATACACCGTAATCTTGCATCAACAGCAAACTCTGATCCGCCGGATCATCCTGTATGCCGAAAAATCCTTCTGAAGCATTGTACGTTTCCATATAATGCATCTTGTCCGAAGGAATGAGGGCTTTATATTGTTCCCGGTAAGGTTCGAAGCTGATACCTCCATGGAAAAATACTTCCATATTGGGCCAGACTTCGGTCAGATAGTCCCGTCCGGTCTTTTTCAGAACAGACTTGATTAATACCAGCATCCATGAAGGAACACCGGAAAGACTGTTTACATCCTTATTCCACGTACTGTCTACGATCGCTTTTATTTTGCTTTCCCATTCATCCATCAGAATGATCCGTTTAGCCGGAACACGCATCAGGTTGACCAGCGGATTCAGGTTCTGTAGCAGAACTGCGGACAGGTCGCCGCAATGGGATTTTTGATTTAGAGGAGAAGGACTGTGGCTACCGCCCAGAATCAATCCTTTTTTGGAGAAAAAATGACTTTCCGGATTATTTCTCAGATAGAGGGCAACCGTGTCGAAACCACCTTTGTAGTGACAGCCCTGCAATATTTCCGGAGTGACGGGAAGGAATTTACTCTTGTCGTTCGTGGTGCCACTGCTTTTGGCGTACCACTTGACTACCGAAGGCCAGAGTATGTTCCTTTCTCCATTAATCATCCGTGTGACGTAAGGTTTTATGTCGTCATATATCTGCAACGGGACACGCTGGCAGAAATCTTCATATCTTTTGATACTTTTATAATCATATTTCAACCCCCATTCCGTGTTGCGGGCTGCCGATAATAACGACCGTAGCTGCTTGCGTTGCAGCCGGTCGGTCTCCTGCCCATATTTTTCTATCTCCTTTTGACGGGGGCGGAAGAGTAGTGATATTGTATTTGTTAAAATATCCATGCTCTTTTTATTTGTATCGGTTGCAAATGTAGGCATTCTCTTTTTATTTATATCTTTGTCGTATACATAATTAACAAAACAATGAAAATAGGTATCCTTTCTTCGGGAGGTGATTGTCCCGGTATAAACGCAACGATTCGTGGTGTCGGTAAAACTGCCATAATGCATTATGGTATGGAAGTGATCGGAATTCATAGTGGTTTTGTTGGCTTGTTGAACAAAGATATTCAATCGTTCGACGAACGTAGTCTTTCCGGTATCCTGAACCTGGGCGGAACGATCCTGGGTACTTCCCGCGAGAAACCATTCCGTAAATTACTTGCCTCCGGTGAAAGTGAAAAACCTCAGGTTATTATACAGAATTATGAAGAATTAGGATTAGACTGTCTGGTCTGTATCGGTGGAAACGGTACACAGAAGACAGCCGGAATGCTTTCTGCCCTTGGTCTGAATATTATTGGCGTTCCTAAAACAATCGATAATGATGTATGGGGAACGGATATAACGTTCGGTTTCGATACGGCTGTCAATATTGCGACGGATGCGATCGACCGTTTGCATTCTACTGCCAGTTCGCATAAACGGGTCATGGTAGTGGAAGTTATGGGGCATCATGCCGGATGGATTGCCCTTTATGCCGGAATGGCGGGAGGAGCGGATGTGATACTGCTTCCCGAGCTGGGATATGATATGGACAAAGTAAACCAGACGATTCTCGACCGTGCCCATCGTGGCAAACCCTATTCGATTGTTGTTGTTGCCGAAGGAGTGGAAACGCCCGATAAGAAGCGTCCTTCCGATTATATCACCCGTGCAATTGAGGCGGCAACCGGAATAGAATCTCGTGATACAGTGCTGGGATATATCCAGCGTGGCGGTAATCCTTCCCCTTTCGACCGTAACCTGGCTACCCGGCTGGGAGGACATGCGACGGAATTGATTGCCAACCGTCAATTCGGGCGTATGGTCTGCATGAAAGGAAATAATGTGGAATCGATAGCCTTGTCGGAAGTGGCTGGTAAATTAAAACTGGTCACTCCGGAGCACGACCTGATCGTTCAGGGAGAAAGAATGGGGATTTCGTTCGGTAAGTAATTAATTACCGGACTTCTTCATTGATTGTGGCATCGATACACTGCGGGCTGTTATTGGTCACTTGCTTGACCGGAGCCTGTTCCTGCTCCGTTGCCAAATCTTCCTCCGGAAGATCTTCAAACTCATGTTCGGCAGTTGTTTCGCCGGTCTGTTTCTTTTTCAGTTCGGAAATGAATTGCTGGAATACTTTATCCGTACGCAATTTCTTGATTGCCATCTTAGCAGCGTTCTGCTGTGACTCTTTTTTGGAATAACCGATACCGACGCCTATTTGTGTGTCGGCCAGTGTGACGCCCGTTTGGAAGACCGGATTGCCGTCATTGTCGGTGAACGATTCTATCAATTCGAATGTAATTTCCAGTTTGTTTTTCTGGCTCCATTCGATCAGACTGGATTTGAAGTTTACTTCTTTACGGGCGATATTATCCAGGTCGATGTATTTATTGATGATTACATCTTCTACAAAATGATAACACATACGGTATCCCTGATCCAGATAGATTGCTCCGATCAGTGCTTCCAATGCATTGCCATACATATGATTATTGTGAGAACTCAGTTTGGCTGAGTAGACAACCATTTTGTCGAGTCCCAGTTCAACGGCTACGCGATTGAGTGTTTCGCGTTGAACGATTTTGGAACGGGTATTAGTCAGGAAACCTTCCCGTTTATTTTGAAAATGTTTGTATACAATGTCTGCCACGACGGCATCCAATACGGCATCACCCAAGAACTCCAGTCGTTCGTTGTTCAGCCATTTTCCATCGCTGGCTTCCACAGAGGAAGATTTGTGCAGGAAGGCCTGTTCGTAAACGTGGATGTTATCGGGGTAAAATCCCAGTATTTTATATAAAGAAGAATAAGGCTCCTTATTCTTATGTTTGAGGAGCCTTATCTTTTTGTATAATTGTGTAAACACTTTACTTCACAAATTTTTTTACAATCATGCTGGCATTGTGGCCACCGAACCCGAAGGTATTGGACAGTGCTGCGTTAACCGTTCTTTTTTGTGCTTTATTGAACGTGAAGTTCAGATTGTAATCGATTTCAGGATCATTGTCTCCTTCTTCATGATTGATAGTCGGAGGAACAATATCTTCATTAACAGCCATAATACAAGCAATTGCTTCCAATGCTCCGGCTGCACCCAGTAAGTGTCCAGTCATAGACTTCGTTGAACTGATGTTCAGCTTATAGGCATGTTCGCCGAATACATCCAGAATAGCTTTCGCTTCCGAGATGTCTCCTACCGGGGTAGAAGTGCCGTGAACATTGATATAGTCTATCTCTTCCGGTTTCATCTCTGCGTCTTCAAGAGCATTCTTCATCACCAGTTTTGCACCCAGACCTTCCGGATGAGAAGCTGTCAGGTGGTAAGCGTCTGCCGACATACCTGCACCAACAATTTCACCATAGATCTTAGCGCCTCTGGCCAATGCATGTTCCATCTCTTCAAGAATCAGACAGGCTGCACCTTCACCCATTACAAATCCGTCACGACTTGCGCTGAATGGGCGCGAAGCTGTTTCCGGTGATTCGTTTCGGGTTGAAAGGGCGTTCATCGCATTAAAACCGCCAAGACCGGGAGCCGCAATAGCAGCTTCTGCACCACCTGTAACAATTGCATTTGCTTTTCCTAAGCGAATGTAATTGAAAGCATCGGCAATAGCATTGGTTGAAGATGCACATGCTGAAACAGTCGCAAAGTTCGGACCACGGAAACCGTACATCATTGAAATATGTCCTGCTGCAATATCTGCAATCATTTTAGGAATGAAGAACGGGTTGAATTTCGGACCGATGGTGTCTTTTGTTTTTTCATAACCGGCAACTTCTTCTTCAAAAGTCCTGATACCACCGATTCCGGCAGCGAAAATAACACCGATACGATCTTTATTCTCATTCTCCAAGTCCATAGCTGCATCTGCAACAGCCTGTTTGGCTGCGCTGATAGCCAATAAACTATAGCGGTCGCATTTGCGAGCTTCCTTACGGTCCATCACCTCTAAGGGATCAAAACCTTTAACTTCGCAGGCAAAGTGCGTTTTAAATTTTGATGCATCAAAATGAGTAATAGGTCCCGCTCCACTCTTCCCGTTGATAAGGCCCTCCCAGGTTTCTGCGAGGGTATTACCAAGAGGAGTAATGGCTCCAAGACCTGTTACTACAACTCTTTTTAATTCCATACCTTTAATTAAAAGGATTGATTACTTCGCGTTAGCTTCGATATAAGCGACTGCATCGCCTACTGTTGTAATCTTTTCTGCCTGATCATCAGGAATTGAGATACCGAATTCTTTTTCGAATTCCATAATCAATTCTACAGTGTCAAGAGAGTCTGCTCCTAAATCATTAGTAAAGCTCGCTTCGTTTGTAACTTCTGTTTCTTCAACACTTAATTTGTCAACGATGATAGCCTTTACTCTAGATGCAACTTCAGACATAACTTTTTCAATTTAGATTAATAAATACGAATATACTTTTTAAATTTGCAGTGCAAAGAAAAGAATTTTTTATGTTACAAAACAAATTTAATGCACTAAAAATGCGGAAAACTGCACATTTTTTCTTTTCGTGTGCACTAAAACATAGAAAAATATGAAAAACGTAGCAATTTTTGCCTCCGGTTCGGGTACAAACGCGGAAAATATCGCCCGGTACTTCTCTAAAAGTGAAACCGTTAAAGTCGCGGTTGTTTTGTCCAATAATAAGAATGTAGGCGTTCATGCACGCGTCAATAATCTGGGAATTCCGTCTTTTGTGTTTTCCCGCGACGAATTTGTGGAAGGAACCCCTATCTTGGCGAAACTGGCGGAATATCAGATCGATTTGATTGTTCTGGCTGGTTTTATGAATAAGATTTCAGATGCGTTACTGACAGCTTATCCGGGTAAAATCATCAATATTCATCCGGCTCTGTTACCTAAACATGGCGGAAAGGGAATGTATGGGATGCATGTGCATGAGGCTGTCGTTGCTGCCGGCGAGAAAGAGTCAGGCATAACGATACATTATATAAATGAGAATTACGATGAAGGTGATATCATTTTCCAGGCTAAATGTGAGGTGTTGCCTGCCGATACCCCTGAAGAAGTGGCTACTAAAGTGCATGCATTGGAATATGCTCATTATCCGCATGTGATTGATGACTTATTGAAATAGTAAGAAAAAGGTATAAAAAATTAAGCCCTACCGGTAATTTCTTGATCCGGCAGGGCTTTTCATCTATTAGTGGTTTAATCAGAATGTCATGTTCAATTGCATCACATAAGTACGTGGTGCCGATACCAGCATCGGGCGTGTGCAATATTCTTTATTAAAGAGATTGTTGATCATAAACTGGAATGATACGTCTTTCGTTATCTTTACGCCGGCACGCAGGTCGACTACACAATAGTCCGTATTCTTTTCTTTCCAGTATGTATTAAGCGTTTCTCCGCCGATATTTCCATACAGCAGCTGACGGATATACTCCATGGCATCCGGCTGTTCTTTTTCGCGTTCGTCTACCATCAGATAATCGACTGCCAGCATCTTACTTTTCCAAGTCACATTCATACCCAGGTTCAGGCGTTTCCACTGGAGATCAAGCACACCTTTCACCGTGTGTTTCTGACGATATTTCAGATATTTGGAGTCGTTGGATTTTTCCTTGGCACGGAGAGGGTCGTTATATTGTGCTTCGATTTCATTCTTTTCCTTGTAATCGATATCCTCGGGTTCGATGAAAACATATCCCAGGTTATAAGATAACTTGGTGTCGGGATTGAAGTTGTAGAAACCGTTTGTACTTATCTCTGCCCCATAGATGCGTGCTTTGGATACATTGTAGAATTGTGCACCGATACCCGGCATCTGACCTTTGGCGATGATACCCAGGATTTCCTGTGTACTGTTGGCATAGGCATAAGAGTTGGGGTCGAAGAAGCCGAAACGGAATTCGATCATGTCCGTATATTGCGTATAGAAACCGGCCACATCGAAGAATCCCATCAGATTACCGAATTTATATCCTTGTTTGAAACCCAGTTCTGCATTTACCCCTTTTTCTGCCTTTACTTCATTGTTCGGGAATACACCGACTCCACCGATATCCTTGCGGGCATATTTCTCGGTCAGAGAAGGATAACGATAGCCTTGTCCGAAACTGGCCCGGATAAAGCTGTAATCAGCCAGTTGGTAATTCAAACCTGCACGGAAGATAGGTTTGACAGGTACTTTAGCTCCGAATATCTTTGTGTCGGCTTCACGAAGAAAATCATCCACACGATAATATTCGGCACGCATACCGGCAGACACGCTCAGACGGTCGAAAAAGCGTTGGTCATACTGGAAGAACAGGGCTGCATTGTCGCTATCGTGATTGCCTGTCGTTACAGAGGTGCTTCGCATATGTTCGTAAGTGGCTCCGGCTGTGATCTGTGTACCGTTGTCCCATTTTTTGTTGAACTGGTAATCCAGATAATACGTATAATTCTTGTCGATGGTTACCGGGTCAGCTTTCGGGTTGATCGCATTGGACAACCAAGGGATCAGGTCGGAGGTACTGCTAGGAATACCACGTTTCATCACCCATGAAAGCAGGTCGCAGTAATCGGCTGTAGTCGCTGTCGGGAAAATACTTCCCAGCAGATTGGTTGTTCCGTTTACCAGTCCGTTAAGGTCGCCTTGCAAAGCCGGCTGGATGATTGGATAGAGCATGCTGTAATCGCCGTTTTGTACGTTTTGCACAATACCGGTAATGGCATTGACATCAGTACCCATATTTCCCAAAATGTCCGTGATCGACTTCCCGCTGTTCGAGCCGTCTGCAATATTGTCACCGCGGTAATAGAAGCGGGCCTTTACCTTGTGGGAGGTATTATTATTCGGGTTTGTAAAATTAAAGAACGGGTCGATGTAGAAAGTATTTGCTTCGCGTCCCATATTGGCAATGGGAGACGGTTCATAAACATCTTTCGGCGAACGCCAGAGGAAGAAATCGGCATATTTGTCACTCATGAAGTTTACGTTGAAACCATAGTTCAGCAAATTGCCGTCTTTCATCGGCTGATGGTAAGTCAGGTTACCGCCGGCACGAAACCGTTTGTTGTAACCTTGTTTTTTATATCCTTCGTCGGTAAACATATTCAGTCCGGCCGATACGTCGAAGTTTCCGATGCGGCGGGCATGTGAGAAGTCTATCCCTTCATAAATCGGGTTGCGGATACCGGAGAATACGTTTTTACGCAGGAATGGCTCTACCTCATATTTACCTTCTTTCCAAAAAGATTTGTCGCTCCACCGGTATTCCTCGTTGTCGGGATCGCCGTAAATACCTAAATAAGCACGCAAGGTCGTTACCGGTGTCAGGCTTGGCCGTTTGGTCCGGATGTTGATTACACCGTTCAGGGCAGACGAACCGTACAGTACGGAAGAGGCCCCTTTCATAACTTCCACTTGTTCGATATTTTCCAGCGGAACGATATTCCAGTTAATGATTCCTGTACCCGAAGTAAGCGCACTCATTCCGTCGATCAGCACAAGGCTTCGTGAACCGACGCCGTAGGTCCAGCCGTTACCACCACGGATAGAAGGCTGTTTGTCGTTGATATCGACTCCCGGCATTGTATTCAGTGTGGCACTCAGGTCGGTTGGCGCTTGCTTGGTAATATCTTCGGCCTTCAGTAAATCCATGGAGACGGTGACATTGCTTAGTTTTTGTTCAAAACGTCCGGCACTGACTACCACATCTCCCAACAGGTTGGCTTTTACCTGCATGAATATATTTCTTGTCTTCGTTTCATTCCGGTTGATTACTACCGGGACCTGTTCGTTCTCATAACCGATGTAACTGAACAGCAGGTCGACACCCCCTTCCGGAAGGTTGATCTGATAAGAACCGTCTGCTTCGGAAATTGTACCGTTTGTTTCTCCCGTGATCCTTTTATAGGTAATATTGACTCCCGCCAATGGCTCATTGGTCTCCTTGTCATATACGAACCCTTTCATGATCTGTCCGAAAGCAGGACCGGTCAGGAAGGCAAGTAAAAATAGTATTGTATATTTTTTCATGTCTGTACTCTTTATTTATTATTGTATCTCCTTTTGTTTGCTTAGCATCATGCCTAGTTCCAGTGTTTTTGTTTGTTGCAGGCTACTGGCAAGCATTTCAAGCAAAGATGTTATCATCGGTCCCATTGGTCCGCCAATTATTTCTTCCGGCAGAAGATCTTTTATTAAGGGTAACAGCGGAAGGAAAGCTGCAATTTCATCTTTATCCAGATATAGGAATATATCTCCCTTATAAGCGATTTGTCCGCCCATGCTGCTGTAAGGGGCTTCCGAATTTTTGCGGATATTCATCCGGATACCGGTAGTACTCCATTTATTAAGCTGCTGGTAAATGGCTGCGATAACGGAAGCGTCGAGGCCGCCGTCTGCCTTAGTCTTATTCTGTTGAATCTGGTAAAGAATCATATCGATGTTGGGGACTATATAAAGTTCCGAGTCGTCTTTTACATAATAAGAAGCCAGATTGATCGGCGAAGTGAGCCATTCGCTGTCTTTTCTGTCCGGGGGAATGCTTATCAAATCTCCAATAGCTTTGCCTTCCGGCATGGTGGCGTAGCGGGCTGTGATATTGCCATCCGGATTGAAAGAGACTTCATTGATAAACCAGCAGATCAGGTTTCCTGCAATAGGCTCCAGTATGGGAACTACCTGTCCCAGAAGAGCATTGTCAGTTACCATATGAAAGGCATGGCGCATCAAAGTATATTCTCCCAAAACAGGGTCTGTTTCAATAGATTCCCCACCTTGCACCGGATACCATGTCCCATTTGAAGTCAGTTGGTTCGATGCGATTTTTACATCGGTCAGATCGAATGTCATCTTGCCTTTTTCAACATTCCCTCTGTAAGCGAAAGTAGTGCCGTTGTTTCCGGTTCCGTTTCCTGAAAAAGAGTAACTGTTGCTTCCGGAAGTAACTGCTACGTTCTCCAGCAATGTTGCGGCTTCCCCGGGGAGGACGTAATGCAGTGTAATGGTTGCCGCATTGTTACCGGTTAGTTTGAAAGAGACGTCCTTACCGATGAACTCACGTCCACTGTAAGTCAGGTTCAGTGTATTGCCACCTTCCGGTGTACTCAACTTATTGGAATAGATTCCGTTTAATTCGGAACCGCCCTCATCATCATTGTCATCGCAGGCAAACAGGAAGGGGACCATGCAGATAACATAAAGAAAGTTGCGCAATAAATACTTGTTCATTTACTTTTCTTTTTATTGTTTAATTTTGATGATACAAAGTACTGATATAACTTTGTACCAAACAATAGCTATCTTTCAGAATCAATATTCCATTATTAAGAATCGGCATTTCGGAGGTGTAATAACTATCTGTATATTAGTGTATGGTAAAATGACATTATTAATAATAGAATATCGAATGTGAAAAATAGACATTGACGGATATGTTTATATCTCCTTTCTTTGCTCTCATTATGTTAATGAGTATATTGTTAGGATTTTTAGCCTTTTTGGTCCGGATGCTTTTTAAAAGGAAGGTAGCAGGTAAAAAGGTAAGTGAGGCTTGTGAGGTAAAAGAACAATGTCTCCCAGATAGCAAAGAAGGCAAAGAAGTCTGATTTGTGATGAAAAAACTACGTGTAAAATATTGAAGAATGAAAATACTGCTTGTAACAAGAGGATCGCAAGGCGATGTACTGCCTTATCTGGCTGTAGCCCGCGAGTTGGTTAAACGGGGTCATGAGGTAACGGTAAATATTCCCCATGTTTTTGAAGAAATAGCAAAGAAATATCCTGTAAAAGTCGTTTTGCAGGATTTTGATAATATTGGCGGGATGATGGCCGACGCAGCCGAGAATAAACAGAGTTTTAAAAGGATTGTTGAGTGGACGCGCGAGGCGATAGACAAACAGTTTGTGCAGGTAATTCCGCTTTTGGAACAGAACGATGTTCTTGTAGCTGCTAATACTGAATTTGCCGCTACGGGGATTGCCGCGTATTGCAAGAAGCCGTTCGTCCGCACTTCTTTTGCACCTTTTCTTCCGGGCGAGAAAATGCCGCCTCCTGCTTTTCCTTATCCGAAACCCAATCCGATCATTACACCTAAATTGCTTTGGCTGATGATGAACCGGGTATCCAACTATATGGTGAAGGATACGATAAACAAGAACCGTCGGAAATACGGATTGGCTCCAATCAGTAACTTTGGGGAGGATGCCGCAAAGAATAGTGATAACTTCTTATTGTACAGTCGATATCTGGGACATACCGATCCCGTCTGGGACAAACGTTTTCGCTGGAATATAGGCGGGTATTGTTTCAATGATACTTTTGAATATGATGAAGAGGCTTATCAGGAATTGATGGCTTTTATCAAAAAGGAACAGACACCGGTTCTCTTTTTTACGTTAGGTAGCTGTACATCGAACGACCGGGAGCGCTTTTGCGGTATGCTGGCCCGTATCTGCAAACGGAAGCAATACCGGCTGGTGGTCGGTTCAGGTTGGGCAAAGACCGGAGAGACGTTGCAGGGGAATGAACAATTGTTCCTGATGCAAAAGCCGATTCCGCATCATCTGATTTTCCCTCATTGCGACGCCGTGATTCATCATGGTGGAAGCGGAACGACGCATAGTGTGGCACGTGCCGGGAAACCTCAGCTGATCACTCCTTTACTTCTGGATCAGCCTTATTGGGGGTATCGGGTCCAGGTGCTCGGAGTCGGCCCGGAAAGAGTGAAGATCGCAAAGGTATCGGAAAGTGAACTGGAGCAAAAAATGGGTGACTTGATCAGCAATCCCGAATATAAAAAGAATGCAGCGATGCTCAGTGAGCAAATTGAAAGTGAAAAAGGAATCGAAAACATCTGTAATTATATAGAATCTTTGGCACGATAACCCTTTTTTACCGCAATTTGTTCCTGTTGAAATGCGGTCCAGCCTTGAAGATAAAAAAGAAAGTGGATAAAACTGTCAGGCAGGCTCCAAACAGATAAGCGTGGTTGAATCCGCCGAATTCCTGTGCGATACTTCCGCCGATCATTAATCCGATTCCGATACCGACATCCCAGCTAGTGAGGTAGGTGGAAGTTGCCGTTCCGCGCTGGCTGTTGGGTGCCAGATTGACAAACAGGGTGTTGAATGCCGGGAACATGGTTCCGAAAGCAACACCTTGTGATAAAGCGATGGCTATATATAAATAGGAAGTGAATACCGGATTCCATTTCATCAATGCATCGAGGGAAGCGAGCGCAAAGAAACTGGCACATGCCAGATACATCCCCAATGTAATAACCAGTGTGATACGCCCTTTATCTACTTGCCGGCCGGAAAACAGCCTGGAAGTTGCGAGTCCGATCGCCATAAAGGTGAAATAAAGTCCTGAATTGACAGATATACCGATCTCGTCGGCATACATTGCCACATAGGTGGTTGTCATCCCGTAAGGAATGGAAAGCATTAGTAGTGATATTCCTGCCCAAAGGCCTTTTACCAGGAAGAAGCGGTCGAGCGAAATCGGTTCTTTCTTTATCGGTTGCTTGTAAGGCGTTTTAACCAGATAAGCCATGATAAATCCCAAGAAGCAGGAAACCAGCGAGCAACTGAAAATCACTTCATAACTGAAACTGTTATGCATGAACAATCCGATCATCGGACCGAAACTCATTGCCAGATTATTCGCCATCCCGTAATATCCAATTCCTTCGCCACGACGTGAAGAAGGAAGAATGTCGATCACGATCGTATTACCCGATACCGTGACCATCCCGAATGCGAATCCGTGAAGAATACGCAGCACAATGAAAATGCTTAACACGCTGGCAATCATATATCCGGCGAATATAACCATGAATATGGCATACGCCAACAGATATAACGGGCGACGGGCAAAGGTATCCAGCAGATATCCGGAAAACGGACGGATACAAAGACAGGCTATCGTATAACAGGACAGGATAAACCCGATCATCGACTTATCCGTCATAAACCGTTCCTGTAAATAGAAGGGCAGGATTGGCAGTATCAGGTAAAATGCAAAAAACAGCAGAAAATTAGCCGTTAATATGTAGCAAAAACCGGGTGATAATAACTTGTCTTTCGCCATAGCAGTGAATAGTAGAATGGTATTATTTGAAACCTAACTTATCAAAAAGTTCCCGCTCTTCTGTTGTCGCGTTCTTTACCGTATAAGCGGCAAACTCCCGGGGATGATGATAATTTGCCCGGAACCATTCGAACTTTTCCGGCGTTTCCCTCAGTGCTCTGTCTACACCAAGCGGACTAAAACTTTTAAGTATTGCGTGTTCGATACGATGTTCCGTCACTCCGGCGAGATCGATAACAGGATCGGCAGGCTCTGGCGGCATAACTTCTCTTAATTTCTCTATTTTCACACCGAAGAAACGTTCGATATTTTCCAGGCAGGTACGAGTCCCGTTGGCTTTGCCATCAGCGGAGAAGCCGGCAATATGGGGGGTGGCAACGGCTGTAAGACTTAACAGTTCCCGGTCGATCGCCGGTTCGTTTTCCCAGCAATCTATCACTGCTTCGCTGATTTTTCCTGATTTCAGAGCTTTTATCAATGCCGTCGTATCGTGTACAGCTCCTCTTGAAGCATTTACAAACCAGGGCTTTTTACGTGTTTTGTTGAAAAAAACTTCGTTGGCAAGGTGACGGGTTGCAAAAGGTCCTTCTTTTGTCAACGGTGTATGGAAGGTGATGATATCAGCTTCTTCTGCGATCGTATCCAGCGAAACGAATCCTGCCGCTCCCTCTTCTTCTGCTCGTGGCGGGTCATTACGCAAGATATGTAAACCGTAAGCCGTACACAGTTTTTCCAGTTCTTTCCCGACATGCCCTACACCGACTATCCCGATCGTTTTTCCTTGAAGCGTTTCTCCTCTGCGAAGGACTATCGTGATAAGTGAAGCCAATACGTATTGTGCAACCGAGACAGCATTGCAGCCAGGTGCATTTTTCCAGGTGATACCTGCTTCATCACAATATTTTATGTCGATATGATCGAAGCCGATAGTCGCTGTAGTGATCAGTTTGACACGGCTACCTTGGAGCAATTCGCGCGTACATTTGTCGATGCTTCGTACAATGAGAGCATCTGCGTCGTGGATGGTTGAAGGAGTAAACTCGTTTGAGTTGAGGTATTTTATTTCTGCGATTGGTTCGGCTACGCCTTTTAGGTATGGGACCGTGTTGTCAGCTACTATTTTCATTTTATATGCTTTTTGCAGGGCAAAGATAGAGATTATTTGCGGAATAGACCGGTAGGTGATGGCTTGAAATCAGCATATCCATTGATAGATTATCGAAAAAGATTTTCTACCTTTGTCAACAGTATTTACAGAAAGCAAAACGATTATTTATGAATTTCAGCGAACAGTGTTACCGGATATTTGAACAGGCTACGAAAGCGTATCATGTTTCTGATGATGTGGATGCAACTATGCATAATCCGTATGAGGTAAAAAGTATAGAGTTTTATCTTTATTTGAAAAACTGGATTGATGCGGTACAGTGGCATCTGGAAGATATCATCCGTAATCCGGCAATCGATCCGGTGGAGGCAGTGGCTATCAAACGCCGTATAGACAAGTCTAATCAGGATCGTACCGACTTGGTGGAATTGATCGACAGTTTCTTTCTGGATAAATACAAAGAAGTGAAAGTATTGCCGGATGCGACGATCAATACGGAAAGTCCGGCATGGGCGGTCGACCGGTTGTCTATCCTGACATTGAAGATTTATCATATGGCCGAAGAGGCTAGCCGTCCCGATGCAACTCCCGAGCATAAAACGAAATGTGAAGAAAAGCTGAACGTGTTGCTGGAACAGAAGGTTGACCTGTCAACGGCTTTGGACCAGTTACTGGCTGATATTAAAGCCGGACGTAAGTACATGAAGGTGTATAAACAAATGAAAATGTACAATGACCCGGCATTAAACCCAGTGTTGTACGGGAAAAAATAAAACGGAATGAAAGTATATCATGGCAGCAGCACTGGAGTCGTTAATATATGAAAGGAATTACGAGTTATGAAAAATGTATTCTTTCCGGATGAAGTAATAACGAAAGAGGATGTTTTCTATGTCTGTAGCCTGATTGAACGTATTGCACGTCGTTTGAAACAGCCGAACCGGTATGTCGTGAATTGTATGGGGAAACAGGCGCTGGCCGAGAAATTATCCCTGGCAAATGTTATGCACAGCGAAAACCAGCAGGCTGTCGTTGAACGTTTGATTGATGAATTCCGGTTGCAGGAAGGTAATTATGATGTGACAAATGTCAATCCGGCATTGGTCGATCATATTCCGACCGAGCAGGATATGGGAAAAGTTTATATGCGCCTCGTGTTGTCAACTCTCTATTCCTGGGAGGATTATGCAGATGCTATTTTACGTGTATATAATGATAAAATATGCCGTACGATAGATAATTATAATGGAAGTGCTTATTATGAACCTTCCTATTATTTAACCCGATGTTATTATAGCGGAACATTTAATTAACTCATTGCAAAAATACTTGTTATGCGACTCTCTGCATGAGGTATTTTGCCCGGTTTCGATAATTTTCTCTGTCGCAAAAGCGAATTATACTGAATGATCTTGATGGCAAATTGATGTTGTTTTTAGGAATAAGGTGTCTTATTGTCTTGTTTTAAGCGGTTGCTGTGACTGTGATGTCTGTCAGAATAATTGAAACAGGAGAGTTGAATATACAATATTTAACATCGTGCCTGTTTCTATGAATTTCCAATCACCGTTTTAAACAAATTATCATCTCGTTTAAAACGAATTTTTTTTCATTTTAAATGAGATGAGAGTTTATTTAAGACGAAATATTTGTTAAATTCAGTCGGTGAAACTTTTTTGATGAGCCTTTTTCCCTTTAAAAACTATGCTGTACAGCAGATTTAGATTTCAGATGTAACGAAAAGTTGTATTGGATTTAAATATCTAATTCATATATTTATTTAATCTTTTATATCATCATTTATGGGTATAGACTATTGATGGATCAAAAAGCTGTATTTATATAGTGAAAGCCTGAATAAGGATATTTGCTATCTTCTTCTGGGCGAGATAAAAAGCGCTGTGTCTGGTCAGGACTACATACAGCTTATTGGCGATAGGGGTAATTTGACATTTTGATAAATACGACGATATCCTGTCGTAACAATGATTGCCGTGACAATATGACAACGGCATGTAATGAATTCAGATAACTTATTCCGGAAATAATTTATATCTTTGTGAACAGTATTGATAGAAGTTACGAATCATGAAAATGTATTAAATTCATTACATGGCAAAAATACTTGTTATAAGACTTTCTGCTATTGGCGATGTTGCTATGACGGTTCCAGTGATCTACTCTGCCGCCAAAGCAAACCCCCAACATACGTTTACTGTACTTACGCAGGCTTTCCTGATACCTGTTTTTATGAACCGTCCGGCAAATGTGGACGTGATCGGTATCAATACGAAGGCGGCAGAAAAGACATTGGGCGGATTGCTCCGGTTTGCCTCTGCGTTGGTCAAGTATGAGTATGATGTCGTATTGGATTTGCATAATGTGATCCGTACCATGATTATCCGAGGTATGTTCCGGATAAAAGGGAAAAAGGTTTATGTTGTGGATAAGGCAAGGAAGGAACGGAAACGGCTGACCGAGCGTAATCATAAGGAACTGAAACCCTTGCGTCCGGTGATAGAACGCTATGCCGATGTGTTCCGTGCTGCCGGTCTGAACTATACGGAAACTTTCACATCCCTTTATGAGTCGAAGCCGGCCGATTTGTCGGCTATGGAAGCCGTGGCCGGAACAAAGACCGGTAAATGGATCGGAATTGCCCCGTTTGCCAAGCATCGCGGAAAAATCTATCCGGTGGACGATATGGAACAGGTTGTCGCCCGCTTGTCGGAAAATGAAGATTATACGATCTTTCTGTTGGGAGGTCGTGGTTATGAAGAAGCTGTTTTGGAGCAATGGGCATTCCAGTATCCGCGTGTAAAAAGTGTTGTCGGTCGTTATTCGCTGGATAACGAACTTGCCTTGATCAGCCGGTTGGACGTATTGCTTTGTATGGACTCAGCCAATATGCATTTCGCTTCTCTGGTCGATACAAAAGTGATTTCGGTCTGGGGAGCAACGCATCCCTATGCCGGATTTTACGGTTATCATCAGAACCCGAAAAATGCCGTTCAACTCGATCTTCCTTGTCGTCCCTGTTCAGTCTTCGGCCAGAAGCTTTGTTTCAGGGGGGATTGGGCCTGTATGACACAGATTACACCGGAGATGATTGTGGATAAGATAAATTCCACCTTGCAGAAATGAAAGTAGTAACGAATCCGGCATATCCTTTCCTGGCAGATTTTTTTTGTCATTTATCCGACCGTTTTGAGACGGAAGGAACCACGATATATGAGGGACGAAACGTGTTGAAGCGGTTTAATATCGAAGGATGTGAACTGGTGGTGAAGAGTTTCAAGGTCCCGTTCTTTGTCAATCGGGTTATTTATACGTTATTCCGGAAATCAAAGGCCAGGCGTTCGTATGAATATGCTTTCGAGATATTGAAGCGGGGGAGCAACACGCCGGAACCTCTTGGATACATAGAAGAATATAAACATGGCCTGTTGAATCATAGCTATAGTGTTTCTGCGTATAGCGGAGCTTCCGATATCCGGGAATACATGAACGGACAGCTGAAGGATAAAACCTTGTTGACTGCATTAGGTGTTTTTATAGCCAGTCTGCATCAGGCTAGAATTTTTCATATAGATTTATCACCGGGAAATATCCTGTATTATAAGGAACAGGAAACTTTTCGTTTCACTCTGGTAGATATCAACCGGATGCAATTTAAGAAAATAACAGTACGGGATGCGATCAGGAACTTTTCACGGTTGGCCATTTCCCGTGAAGCATTGTCATGCGTCACCTGTGAATATGCACGGATTCGCGGGTTGGATGAGGACTCTTTTGTACGGCAAACTAATCAATACAGTGATCGTGTTTATAAAAAGTACGCTTCCCATCTGGCATGTAAAGCCTGGAGGAAAGAGGGTGGAAATTGGTTTACCCAACCTTATTTCCAGTACGTTATGGCGAATCTGTTCAGTCATTGTCCTCTTTTCACGAAGGCTGTGCGAGATCGTTTCCATAAAAAACGTATCCGGATTTATACCTCTTGCATATTGCCGTTTGATTTCCGTAAAGTCTTTCCTGAAAGCTCTCAGGAGGATTGATCCTCTTTTTTTTGTGATTGGGAGGTCCAGCCTGTTATCTGTGAGCAGTGGCTGATATAATATGATTCTTCTTCCGACAGATTTTTAGAATCGTTATACCATGGCTTATGTTCAGCCTGATAAGGGTATGCCGTGCGGTATGCCTCAACCGACCGGCTTCTGCTCAGTCCGACATGCGGTCGGTAAAGGGCGAAAGTCGTATCGATGGGAGCCCGGAATAAACCGTTTTCGGTCGGACGGGCATAGTATTGTTTTTCCCAGTCAATTACTTTTTGCTTATGCTCGTACTGATCCGGCAGATTATCGATCCGTAATGAAAAACCGATTTTGCGGGCAAACGGATGCGCTTTCAGTTCTTTCAGGAAATAATCGATGAAATCGTCCGGACAATCAGCTATGGGGATGACATCCGAATCCGTATAGATATAATAGTCATTACAAAATTTCTTCTTCAACTCTGATTTCCACAAAGCCTTGAATCCGAGGTTCTCTTTAAGCCGGAATACGGTAAAGGGGCATGTCTGGTAATATTCCAGCAGAGGCGGGTAGGTTGAGGCGTTATCCAATATATAAATACGCGTATATCCTCTTGAAGTCAGACTGTCCGTCAATTGGATGAGTGTTGTCAACCGGTTGAAGTTATTGATGATAATAGGGATGTCCTTCCCGTTTGATATGTGGGATGGTATTATCTTTCCTTTGAGGAAATAATAATAATTCGCGATGGCTGTAGTCAGTTTCTTTAGCATATAGAGTAATAATTTATTTAGATGCTCTGATTAATCCTCTGCGTAAATAAGGGGGCTGCATGTCATGATTGTGTGTGTAGATCATGTAGCCTTTTGAAAAACTTGTTTTGAATCCGTTACCCTGCAATATGTCCGTTAATACAACTTCATCATCATGCCGGTGATAAGTACATAACGCAATTTGCATGGATTTATTTTCATTTATCAGACGTTTTGCCCCGTACAATAGATCTCGTTCTGCTCCTTCAACATCGGCTTTTATAAAATTCACAGAGGAGTCGTCAGAGAAAAACGAATCGAGAGTTATGCAGGTATCGGTATCTTTATTTCCGACAAATTTGTGAATAATGGATACTTTCTCTTTCCAGGGTTCAAATGTTTTTTCCAGAGCCTCTATCCAGTCGTTATCTGTTTCAAAAAGATAAACATGTTGTACTTTATCTATTACACTGAGCGAAAAGTTCCCTTCCGCAGCTCCGATATCTGATAGAATATCATTGTCTTTAACATTGAAATTTCCATCGGTATAACGGTGAGGAGAAGCTATGTCTTGTTCTGCTTGCAGGGCGTTGTAGGCACGCTGTATCCGCTTTACGGACCATTTACGTTTGAAATAAAGTCTTTTCTCTTCGTGCAGGACGTATTTTAGCTGAGAGTCGTCATCTGTGAAAACCTGAATGTCTTTCGCTTTGTACTGTTCCGTAAATGATGAAAGAAATGTTGTTATAGGATGTGATCTTAAGTATCCGATTGCTTCTTTCTGCTCATTGGATAATGAATTTTGCGGAAGAGAATCGAAATAAGACAGGATGACTTTTCTGAATAATTTTCTGCGGAGGCCGTGGGGTAAAATCCGACATTTGTAAAAAGAAGATAAAGCGAACATGATTGATCTGTTTTGATAGGTTTATTATATTTATTCTTGGAATGAGATGAATTCTGTCTGTACATAATATCCGGACAAAGATAATGATTTTCTTTTGTATGGTAGGTTGGAAGGCATGCATATTCTTACTGAATATTTTGCAACTAAGAATCCATTCTCTACCTTTGTGGGGTAAAAGAGAGAAGAGATAGGCATTCTTTTCATATTATAAACTATATATGTATGATTCCGAAAGTAATTCATTTGTGCTGGTTTAGTGATGATCCTTTTCCTGTTGAAATAAAAATCTGTTTGGCAAGTTGGAAACGAATATTGCCGGATTATACGGTAAGGCGCTGGACCTATGCTGATGCGATGGCTATTGGCTGTGATTTTATAGCAGAGGCATTGCATGCTAAGAAATGGGCTTTTGCGGCAGATGCTGTACGTTTTTATGCGATTTATAAAGAGGGAGGAATATACATGGATAGCGATATGCTTGTAGAGAAACGCTTCGACTCTTTTATACCTCAGCATGGTTTTGCAACGTTTAATGAGCTGTGGGGTACGCTTTTTTTACAGGCAGCTTTCCTGATTGGAGAACAGGGAAATGCTTATTGTAAGGAGGTTTTTGAATATTACAACCAACGTCATTTTCTATTGCCTGACGGATCTTTCGATATGTTGATCTCACCCAAGATTATGACGATGATTGCTGAGAAAAAAGGATATAAGCGGGAAGATGTCGAGCAGCGTTTGGGAGATGATATAATTATCTATCCAAGTTGCTACGTTTCTCCGTGTAAAACAATCAGATATCCTGAGGCTTTTGCCTGCCATCAGGTGTATGGCAGTTGGCGAAAACGTCGCTTCGGTAGAAAAATTGAGCGATTTTTAAAGCATATATGCCTTGTGGTTCGTTTTGCATTATTCAAACGGTAGAAAAAAATTGGATACGGAGAGTCTGAAAAGACTCTTATCGGCTTGGAATATCTAAAAGTGGATAATCGGTTGCCAGAACTTTTTCATTTTCCGTTTATACCATGAATGGCATCCGAAAGGTAACTGTCCGCCTGTCAGCTTATAACAGTAAGCCGGATATTTATCGAAGGCGAATCGGATTGCTTCCATAGCTTCCGGATAAATGAACCCTGTTGCTTCTGTTGCCCAGAACACGTCTTCATTATAGAGGTGATGCCGGTCTTGCGCCAGGTAGAAATTGATACGGTCTGCCTGTTCGCGGGTTACCCGGTAGTGGCTGTCGGTTTTGCGTAATGATAATCCTCCGTTCCCGATTTTGTTGTAGAGGTCTTGTTTGGATGGCTCTCCTTTTTGCCGGTGGTACATATGTGCCAGATGCATAATGGCGGAGATAATGGGAAAGCGATATACCGGTTTTTGCAGCCAGGGAGCACCGATGTAATCATAGCCTTTGCTGCACCATTCCTTTAACTCATCCCGGAAAACAAAGGCATCCAGTTGGTAGATCAGTATATAAGTGCTGTCAAGGAACCGTTCGTAAAAACCGGAAGCAAGCATTAACCGGTTGTAACCACTGATCCCTTTAAAATAAGCATCATCGAATGACGTAAATGTCAATCTGGGAAATTCAGCCTGTAGTTCTGAAAGGTCCAAAGACTCGGGCTTTATTACAACCAGCGGATAAGCCTTTAAAATATCGTATGCCTGCATCAACGAACGTTTTTCCGTCGCAGTGAACGTATTTTTATAGATGGGTATGATTACTTTTACTAACTCCACAATTTACTACTATAACTTGTTATTGCGTCCAAAGATAACTAAAACTAAATAATTTGATCTAATCATGGTTGAGTGATTTCTGATCGAATGTAAGAAAAATCATTTCATAACAAATCTTTAACCAGACTAGAATACAGAACCATGACTTTACTACATATGGATGAACTATAGCCCTTCGGAAAAAGGGAGGTGTTAATTCCGTTGTAGAAATAGCGACGACGATAATGGTTAGTATAAGCAACCAATAGTTCAGTTTTTTATTTGAAGCAGGTGAGTTGACATACCAGATACCTACTCCGAGCATGGCCGTTACATAAGAACTAGCCTCGCTTCCGGAACTGAACAAGACTGTGAAAAGCAGTACATTGGCTAGTAGCAGGAAACGGAAAGAGAGACTTTTGTATTGCCTGATACGCAGATATGGAATAAAAAATAAAATGAGTCCGGGAACTATCAGCCATAAGTCGCTGTAATCGGGATTTCCGGATACCCTCCTGACTAATCCCAGTAAAGATACATTCTGTGAAATGGCGAACATATTATGTGAGTTTTTCTCAGTGATGGCTATAAACCAATCCTGATACTGGCTCATCGTATATTCCAATCCAAAGAAAGGAATCGGGAATATGAATAAAAGGATCGTCCAGAATAAACAAGATAGTAAGAATTTTATCTTGTGTTTTGAGAAAAAGAAGAAAGCCAGTCCGACAATTGAATATATTTTTACAAATGTACCGAGCAATATGACAAATGCTGCCCAAAAATCTTTTTTCTTTTCGATAAAGGCAAAGGCCAACAGGATAAAGGCAGCGACAGATATATTGAATTGCTGGACTAACTGGGCTGTTATCAATTCGATATAAGCAGTCCAGCATATTATCGCTTTTTGGTTTTTTGACAGGGGCAGTTGCTGTATGGCGTAAAATAGCAGGGCTGTATTGGCCATTACCCATAATATCATTCCCAACCACTGGGGGAGAATGGCAAAAGGTGAAATGATAAAACTGAATATGATTCCGTAAAGATTGACGTCGCCATATTCTTCAGGATAAGGACCGTATAATGTGAGTCCGTGTATCGCGTGATTGTAAACACCTTCAAATATTTTGTAATTGTTGAACTTTCCGATAATCAACTTGGCTATGACTGTAATTGCTGCTGTAACCAGCCATATCGCAAGAATCGTTTTGTTTTCTTTCAGTTTAGGATTATGTAGAAAGGAGGTTACAAATTTGAGTTTACTGTTTATTTGAGGTCTGCTACTTACTATTCCCATTTTGTATTATGTTTTGTTGAAATGAAGAAAAGGTCATAAAAGTATAGTCCTTTTTTATAGAGAAGGATATCAAATCGTCCAATCGTTTTATCATACCTTCTCCCGAATGATTGGTTATGATAAATGGTAAATTCCATTTTTTCAGATTGGTAAATTCCCAGGGGTGAAAATAAGTAACAATGTAGCCATCGTGTTTCAACGTTCTCTGAAATAACCACCGATAGACTTTAGCCGGGAGGTTATGGTAGGCCAGCCAGAATAGAGGAAAACGGAAAACAGGAGAAACAGATGCAGGAAGTTGCAGGACGTCATCTTTGTAAAACCACGTGCGGGGTTTATCCAGGTGGTTGTATCTTCCCGGAATACATGTCGGGTTTAATGAAGAATTATATGTATATCCTGCTTTTTTTATTTCTTTTTCATCAATCGGCATCATACGTGCCATACGGAATCCTTTTACAGGCTGCCCGGTTTGTTGCTCAAGAAATTCGCGGGAGCGTTTCAAATCTTCCATTTCAAATGAAGAATGATAGTATCCGTGTGAGGCGATCTCATGACCGTCCTGTAGGATGTTCACGATGATTTCGGGAGCGTGAGCAGCGAAATTGGCCGTGCAGAAGAAAGTGGCATGTATCTGGTGTCTTTTAAGGCAAGCCAATATCTTTCTGGTCCCTTCGATAGACACAGCCATTTGTTGTTCAAATGGCACTTCTATCCCATGTTCCAGGGGAACATCGAATTCTTCAATATCAAAACTGAGTAAGATCATTGCTGAGTAAAATTGAAAAAAAGTTTACCATTTCACGTTTTAGCACTTTGAATCCCATGTCGGATACTGTTAAGCCATCCCTGATACGTGACTGTACGGCCTGTATGTTCATTTTTTTCCGTTGAGCCTTGTATATGAACTCAGTATCAAACAAGAAGCTATTAACTTTTGTTGATAAAAAAATCCTTTTGCCTGAGCGGTTGAATCCTTTGAGTCCGCCTTGAGTATCATGTATTTTTAAACGAAGGAAAACAGCGTTGCATATATGGGACGATTCGGAAAGAAACCTCCGGAAAGGCGGTAAATTTTTTTGGTAATTCCTGTCCCTTATGGCAACAACGATATCTGCTCCGTTGAGTAATGTGTTGATTACCTGTCTGAAAGAACTATCTGTGTAGGGGAAGTCATAGTCGGTATATATGATATATTCCGATTGACAATGTCGCACGGCTTCACGCAGAGCGTATCCTTTCCCTCTGTTGGGACGATAGTCAATTACTTGGACTCCGGGGATTCCGTTTTTTAATGCGGCAACTACTTCCGGTTCGTATCCGCGTTTAGAACCGTCACTAACAATAAGCAAGTGAAAATTTACAGGATTAAACAAGGATTGTATCTCTTTGAATTTCCTGATAACCTTTTGCTCCCAGCCGGAAGGTGGGTTATAGCAAGGTAAAATAAGATCAATATCAGCTCTGCAATTCATCTTCTATTTCTTTAATCAACTCTATAGGTAAACAGATGCTCTACGTAAATATCTGATGCAAAGATATGATATTAAATTACTTGTATTGATGTTTAAACTAATTTGTACGGATATTGACAGACGTTTACAGTGTTGGCGTATAAATAAATATACAGAAATAAGTTGTATCTTTGCCTATCATTTCAGAACGGAAAAGAAGAATAAAATAAATGGAAAATATAAAGGTTGCAATTATTGGCCTGGGATATGTCGGGTTACCGTTAGCGCATTTGTTCGCAACCAGATATCCGGTTGTTGGTTTCGACATTAAGCAGGATCGGGTTGAGGCCTTAAAGAAAGGGCAGGATATAACGATGGAAGTCTCTGACGGAAAACTGAAATCTGTTTTATTGTCTCACTTACCGGAATTTGATGAAACAGGGCTCTATTTTACATCTGCTCCTTCTGATCTTCAGTCATGTAATTATTTTATAGTAGCTGTGCCTACTCCTGTAGATAGTCATCATAGTCCGGATTTGACACCTTTATATAAGGCCAGTGAAACAGTTGGGCGTGCATTATCAAAAGGGGATATTGTTATCTATGAATCAACTGTTTGTCCGGGCATTACAGAAGAGGAATGCGTTCCGATTCTTGCAAAGACTTCAGGATTGGTATATAATGAAGACTTTTTTGCCGGTTATTCTCCTGAGCGTATCAATCCGGGGGATAAGGAACATACGGTAGAGAAAATTATGAAAGTAACCTCCGGCTCCACACCGGATGCGGCGGAGAAGGTAGATGCGCTATACCGTTCTGTAATTACTGCCGGAACATTTCCGGTATCCAGTATCCGCGTGGCAGAAGCATCTAAAGTGATTGAAAATACGCAGAGGGATATTAATATTGCTTTTGTAAACGAGTTGTCTAAAATTTTCCATCTGTTGGATATAGATACAAACGAAGTGTTGGCTGCTGCCGGAACGAAATGGAACTTTCTGCCGTTCAGACCGGGGTTGGTTGGAGGTCACTGCATTGGTGTCGACCCTTATTACCTGATCCGGAAAGCGCAGGATTACGGATATCATCCCGGCCTGATCCTGTATGGGCGTCGTATCAATGATACGATGGGCGAATACATAGCCAACCGTGTGGTGAAATGTATGATTAAAAAGGATGTACCGGTTAAAAATGCGGAAGTGCTGGTGTTGGGTTTTACCTTCAAGGAAAATTGTCCGGATGTGAGGAATACAAAAGTAGGGGATGTTGTCCGTGTATTGAAAGATTACGGCATCAATGTCTCCGTGTATGATCCTTGGGCTCGTGCGGAAGAAGTCCGGGATGAATACGGAATAGAGTTGACCGGGTCTTTATCCGAAGGCAGGAAGTATGATGTGATTGTACTGGCTGTGGCTCATAAAGAATTTCTGGAACTTGACATCCCGTCGCTTGTCAGTGAAAATCACGTAGTATATGATGTAAAAGGTTGTCTGAATCCGGAATGGGTGGACGATCGGTTGTAAATATAAATCCACAACATTATAGAATGAAAACAAACATACTTTTTTCCCTCCTTGTTTTTTGCTGTAGCTTTTTTACAATCTTTCCTGCCAATGCAGATTGGAGGGATAAAATACCCTTGTTAAAGTATTCTCCCCGTTATTTTGGTGCGAATGCTTTCCCTTTTCCGGAATTGATGGGCGGGAAGTTATCTCCGCGCTGGGAGGTCGAATTAAGAGGTGAATATCATAAAATGACCGGGGATAAGACGAAAGACGTTTTTGCCCGTTTGTATATCCCTATAGCCAAAGGACGTGCCGGTGTATCGCTTTACGGGGTGATTCAGGAATGGTACGAAACATCACCGGAAGTGCGTGACGAGCGTAATGCTGTCGATGTGAAATCTCCGATCCCTTGTCATGGGGATTTTATATTGAGTTGCCATTATCAGGTGCTGAAAAGTGAGAAATGGGTGGATATCGTGGTAAATGCAACTCTGAGAACAGCCAGTGGGGGACGTTTGTGTGATGCCCGTTATACAGATGCGGCTGCTTATTGGTTCGATTGTAATATTGGACGGACGTTGTGGCAGAATCCGGAAAAAAATGCCTCTGTCCGTTTACAGGGAATGGCCGGTTTTTACTGCTGGATGACGAACGATCTGATACATCGGCAGAATGATGCTTTGACATATGCGATAGGGGCACAGGCTACTTATCGTGGTTTTACATTGAATTGTGACTATACAGGCATAAAGGGGTACAGAGGAGACGGGGACAAACCGATGATTGTCCGCTCAAAACTCAATTATGAGATAAAAAAGAACATTATCTCTTTCGGTTATAAACACGGTATACAAGATTATCTTTACGATAGTTTTTCGTTGGCCTATATCCGCTGTTTCTGAAAACCATCTTGAAGGAGGATTTTTCTGTTATTTCCGTCCGAAATCAGCCGGAATTTCCCCCCACACCGAAGTCTCCCATTTCAGGATCGTTGTAGTATAGGTGTTTGTATTCAGCCATTTCTCGGCACGTTCGATCAGATCGAAGATTTGCTCGTTGACAGGTTCACGTTCCAGCAGAGTCTTGCATTTCTTCTTTTTGACCCAACTGATCGCATTACGGCTATCCGAATAAATAGGCAGGTTGCTTCCTTTCTGCTTTAACAGTGCCAGACCATGAACGAGTGCCAGAAACTCGCCGACGTTGTTTGTCCCTTTTTTCAAAGGTCCGATATGGAAAATCTCTTGTCCGGTGGCTGTGTAAACACCCCGGTATTCCATATCCCCCGGATTTCCGCTACAGGCGGCATCTACCGCCAGGCTTTCGTTGATCGGTTTTCCGACAGGTGCTTTCGGTGCCAGATTGGCGGCAGCTTTGGCTGACGAAGCAGTTTTCAGGTAATGCGTATATCCTTTCTCAAAGGCTTCAACGGCCTCTTCGCGGGTTTCGAACGATTTGTATTTCGCTCCTTCTTGTCCTTCCACCTGCATTTTACACTCTGCCCAGTTGTCGTAAACACCTGGGTTAAGTCCTTTCCACACGACATAATATTTGTTCTTCGCCATCTTCTGTATTCTTCGGATATGATTTGCAAAGGTAATATTTTGTTACTTTTCTATTGAAAGAAAAGTAATGAAGAAAAAAAACTTTACATTTGCGGTAAACAATCATATACGAGATGAAGCGTATTTTTTTGATAGGTTATATGGGAGCCGGAAAGACGACGGTCGGCAAAGACCTGGCCAAACGAATGGGGCTTTCTTTTATTGACCTGGACTGTTACATAGAAGCCCGCTACCATAAAACGGTCGGGCAGATATTTGCTGAAAAAGGGGAGGAGGCTTTCCGTGATATTGAACGGCGGATGCTCCACGAAGTGGCCATGTTTGAAGATGTACTGATCTCCACTGGCGGCGGTGCTCCCTGCTTTTTTGACAATATGGAGTTTATGAACGAAACAGGCTCAACCGTTTATCTGAAGGTGTCGGTGGAAGAGTTGGCTAAACGTCTTGAAATCTGTAAATCGACTCGCCCCGTACTGAAAGGACGTTCCGGTGATGAGTTGGTTGCATTTATTGCCGAAAGCCTGGAGAAAAGAACTCCCCATTATATGAAAGCTTCAATCGTGTTTGATGCCGAAGTGATGTTGACGGAAACGGATGTGCATGAGATTTCGGAAGCATTGGAAAAAATAGTATAATATATAATGTAAGGCAGTTAGGAATTGCCGGCCGTGGAATCGTATTATGGAAGCAACAGGAGACAAACAGCTTCAGGGTTCATATATTACACAGGAACTGTTGAAGGAATTGAATAAGGTAGGTAATCGTTTACTGATTGGTATCCCTTGTGAACGGAAAGAGGGGGAAAAGCGGCTTGCGCTTACTCCTGAGGCTGTTGACATGTTGACCGATCGCGGACATCGTGTATTGGTAGAGTCGGGTGCCGGGTTGGGGATCAATTACTCCGATAATCACTATTCCGAGGCTGGTGCCGAGATTGTCGCTACTCCGGCCGAAGTTTTCCAGGCTGATATCATTCTGAAGATACTTCCTCCTTTACCTCAGGAAATCCTGTTGATGAAACCTCGTTCTACTGTCTTCTCCATGGTGCAACTCAATCTGTTTGCTCAGGAAGCTTTTGAACTGATGATGGCTAAACGCATTACGGCGATCGCTTATGAACTGATGTCGGACGATCAGAAAAGATGTCCTATCCTAAATGTTATTTCAGAGATAGAAGGAACAGCTTCTATTACCATTGCTTCCGAATTGCTGAGTAATACCCAGGGAGGAAAAGGTATTTTGCTGGGAGGAATCCCCGGAGTGTCACCGACTGAGATTGTGATCGTCGGTGCAGGAAATGCAGGAACCGTGGCTGCCCGTGCTGCTTTGGCGCTAGGTGCATCCGTTAAGGTTTTCGATGATGATATCAACAAGCTGCGCACGATTCAGCAAGTATTGGGGCAAGGTTTGTTTACTTCGACTTTTCATCCGAATGTATTGCATAATGCTTTCCGTACGGCGGATGTAGTGATCGGAGCTATGCGGTATATCAATACACGTTACCGTTATGTGATTGCGGAAGAACTGGTCAGGACTATGAAGCGGGGGTCTCTGGTGATTGATCTGCGTATCAGTCAGGGTGGTTGTTTCGAGACAACCTGCTGTCTGGCTAAATCCGATCCGACCGTTTTTGAGCAATACGGTGTATTACATTATTGTATACCTAATATAAGTAATCGGGTGGCACGTACCACCTCGATGGCTTTCAGTAATATATTTGTACCCATCTTTCTTGCTTTGGGAGATGCCGGGACAGTCCAGAATATGATAAAGTCGGATGATGGCTTTCGTTCAGGTGTTTACATGTATTGTGGGAAACCTGTAAACAATTACGTGTCTAATCATTTTAATTTATCATCAAATAACCTGGATCTATATCTTTCTGCTTTTTAAGCCTCAAAAGTTTTGAACAAGCCAAGTTTATTCTTTACTTTGCGGAAATCTAACTACAAACAAGCGATTAAGCTAATATAAATAATTATGGCAGAACAAACAAAAGTAACAACGTTGGAGAAGGTTGTGATCCGTTTTTCGGGTGACTCCGGAGACGGTATGCAGTTAACCGGAACGATCTTTTCTAATCTGTCGGCTATTTTTGGAAATGAGATTTCTACATTTCCCGACTATCCGGCGGAAGTACGTGCTCCTCAGGGAACACTGAGTGGTGTATCAGGATTCCAGGTGCATCTGGGATCACGTAAAATTTTTACTCCTGGTGATAAGGCGGACGTTTTAGTCGCTATGAATCCCGCCGCTCTGAAAGTGAATGTGAAGAATATCAAGCCAAATGCAATTGTTATTATCGATACCGATTCATTCAAGAAGAGTGATCTGGATAAGGCTTTGTACACAACGGACGATCCGTTCAAAGAACTGGGTCTGAACAGTGTGCAGGTTGTCGCTGCCCCGATCTCTACGATGGTGAAAGACGGTTTGGCAGAGTTTGGCTTGGATAACAAGTCTGCGCTCCGTTCAAAGAATATGTTTGCCCTGGGCCTTGTTTGCTGGTTGTTTGACCGTCCTCTGGAAGAAGCCATGAACATGCTTCAGAATAAATTCGCCAAGAAGCCGGTGATCGCACAGGCTAATATCAAGGCGTTGACAGACGGTTATAACTATGGTCACAATATCCATGCGTCAGTTTCTACTTATCGTATTGAAAGTAAGAAAGCTGAACCGGGATTCTATACGGATGTAAATGGAAATAAGGCTACTTCCTACGGTCTGATTGCTGCTGCCGAAAAAGCCGGCCTGCAACTTTTCCTGGGTAGTTATCCTATTACTCCGGCGACTGATATTTTGCATGAATTATCTAAACGGAAAGATTTGGGCGTAATTACCGTTCAGGCTGAAGATGAAATTGCCGGTATTTGTACGGCTATCGGTGGTAGTTTTGCCGGTTGTCTGGCTGCTACATCGACTTCCGGTCCGGGTTTGGCGTTGAAGAGTGAAGCGATCGGTCTGGCTGTAATAGCTGAATTGCCGCTGGTTATCATCGACGTACAGCGTGGAGGTCCATCAACAGGTATGCCGACAAAGAGTGAGCAGACCGACCTGATGCAGGCGCTTTACGGACGTAACGGTGAAAGTCCGCTGGTAGTGATTGCCGCTTCTACTCCGACAGACTGTTTCGATGCAGCTTACTGGGCTGGTAAGCTGGCTGTAGAACATATGACTCCGGTTATCCTGATGACGGATGCTTTCATTGCAAACGGTTCGTCTGCCTGGAGATTACCTGACCTGGACAACTATCCGGAAATCAAACCGAACTACGTGTCCAACTATCAGGGAGAAAAGCCCTGGAAGGCATATCGTCGTGATAAAGATACACAGGTTCGTTACTGGGCTATCCCGGGTATGGAAGGATTTGCACACCGTTTGGGTGGTCTGGAGAAAGATTACGATACAAGTGCTATCTCGACCGATCCTATCAACCATCAGAAAATGGTTACCATCCGCCAGGCAAAGATCGACAAAATTGCTGATTTTATCCCGGAACTGGAAGTGCTCGGAGATCCCGATGCCGACCTGTTGCTGGTAGGCTGGGGCGGTACATACGGTCATCTGTATGAAGCAATGGAAACAATGCATGAACAAGGCAAGAAAGTGGCTTTGGCCCACTTCAAATTTATCAGTCCGCTTCCGAAGAATACGGCAGAGGTACTTTCCAAATATAAGAAAGTGGTTGTTGCTGAACAGAATAACGGACAGTTTGCCAACTACCTGCGTGGTAAAGTTCCCGGATTCAATCCGTACAGATTCAACCGCGTGAAAGGACAGCCTTTCGTTGTTGCGAGATTAGTTGAGGAATTCACTAAAATATTGGAGGCTTAAAAAATGACAGATATAAAATTCGAACCGAAAGATTATAAAAGCGACCAGTATGTACGTTGGTGTCCGGGTTGTGGAGACCATGCCGTATTGAACTGCTTACACAAAGCGATGGCGGAAGTAGGAGTGGCTCCTCATAATATGGCCGTTATCTCGGGTATCGGGTGTTCTTCCCGCTTACCTTATTATATGAATACATACGGTTTCCATACCATCCACGGACGTGGTGCTGCAATAGCAACAGGTGTGAAGACTGCCCGTCCCGACCTGAGTGTCTGGCTGATCACCGGCGACGGCGACTGTCTGGCTATCGGTGGTAACCATTTTATCCATGCCGTACGTCGTAATGTCGACCTGAACATAGTTCTTTTCAACAATAAAATTTATGGTTTGACCAAAGGACAATACTCCCCGACTTCCGAACGTGGCTTCGTTTCCAAAAGTTCTCCTTACGGAACAGTGGAAGACCCGTTTATCCCGGCTGAACTGGCTTTGGGAGCACGCGGAAACTTCTTTGCCCGGGTGATCGATGTGGATTTGAAGAATACAACTGAAGTATTGGCTGCTTCTGCACGCCATAAAGGTGCTTCTGTCACGGAAGTGCTGGTAAACTGTGTAATTTTCAATGACGGCATTCATAAGAGTATCGTTGATAAGGAATATCGTGCAGACCGTACCATCTTCCTTCGCCACGGCGAAAAGATGATTTTCGGAAAAGAAGGTAACAAAGGTCTTGTGTTGGATGGTCTTAAACTGAAAGCCGTTACGATCGGTGAAGGTGGCTACACAATGGATGATGTGCTGGTTCATGATGCCCATGAAAAAGATACGACACTTCATATGATGCTGGCTATGATGAAAGATGATATGCCTATTGCCCTGGGTGTTATCCGCGATGTGGATGCTCCGGTATACGATGAAGCCGTTCATCAACAGATCGAAGAGGTACAGGCAAAGAATCCTACCCGTAAACTGAAAGACTTCTTAATGAAGGGTGAAGTTTGGGAGGTGAAATAAGATTTTATTATAATAACTGGAATAGGAGGGGTGATCATATGGTCATCCCTTTTTATTTTTATAAGAAAAAGTGAGTATAAATGATCGAAACCTGTGTTTTGAAAGAAAAACGTTATTGGAACAATGAATAAAGATTATACAAAATATACTGCGGAAAAATTGTTGGAAGATGATTTTTTTATCGAGTCCAATACTTCTCCGACGTTGGATACGATCAATTTCTGGAAAAGACAGGTTGTAGACGGACTGGATGAACAGGAATATCAGTTAGCTATATTCTTTTTGCGTTCCATAAAGGTAAAAAAAGAACAAATGACTAATGAACGGCAGGATTTATTATGGACAAAGATCAAGGATTCGAATAAGATTCTGCAACTGCAACGTAGCCGTCGCTTTCGTTCTTTTATGTGGATGGCTGCCGCTAGTGTCGCTGTTTTGATTATATTCTCTATTTCATATATATATACCAATGTAAATAAGACTCCGGATGTAGAAGCTGTTGCCCGGGAAATGGCTGTCACTCCGGATGAGGGAGAGATACAATTGGTTTTATCCGACAAGCTGATTCCGATTAGCGGACAGGAATCTCAAATCGAATATGATGCGAAAGGGACAGTGGCCGTTAATTCGGAAAAGATTGCTGATGTATCTTTGAATTCTGCCAATTCCTCTAAACGGTTGTCAGAGTTTAATCAGTTGATTGTCCCGAATGGAAAACGTTCCACCCTGATTTTAGAAGATGGGACTAAACTCTGGGTGAATGCCGGCAGCCGGATTGTGTACCCGGTTACATTCGCTGATAAAAAAAGGGAGATCTATGTAAATGGCGAAGTTTTTCTGGAAGTGACACCGGATAAAAAAAGGCCTTTTATCGTAAAAACGAAAGAGATGGATGTACAGGTTTTGGGTACTTCTTTTAATGTAATGGCATACGAAACGGACGAATCTTCTTCAGTTGTCCTGGTTACAGGGGCTGTACAGGTGGATACTAAGGATGACGAAGATTTCCGTTTGGAACCTAACAGAATGTTCTCTTATAACCAGGGAGAATGTGACATAAAGGAGGTTAATGTGAATGATTATATTTTATGGAAAGATGGGTTATATACATACAGAAGTGAACATTTGTCAGTAATCCTGGATCGTTTATCCCGTTACTATGGAAAAAAGATCAGCTATAAATCTGATGTGGCAGATTTAAAATGCTCGGGAAAACTTGATATGCAGGAGGATCTGGAGGTTGTCCTGGATGGGCTGAGCCAAACAGCCCCGATTCTCTATAAGAAAATAGATGAAGAGTATATAGTAGTCAAAGAAGGCAGATAAAAGATTGTATATTAGGTTATTATTTTTTTAACATATATGTTAACAACTTAAATTGGAAAGCCTATGGAAAAAGCTCGGATGGAAAAATGACAGATCTGTAAATACTAACAAAACCGGATAACACTGCCATGTTATCCGGTTGGATCTCTAAATTAACTAGTTGAAAATAACCATTTAAAAATCAATACAAAGATATGGTAAATAAACGATTCTCCAATTCCTGGAGTATTAAATATCGAATTATGAAAATCGCTGCCCTATTCCTGATCTTAGGAATAAATGCAAGTTTGGCCAGCAGTACTTATTCGCAATCGGCAACATTGTCTTTGAAAGCGAATAATAAGACAGTGCAGGAGATCTTCTCTGAAATAGAAAAACAAAGCGAATATGTTTTTTTCTATTATGACGGCATATTGGATGTAAACCGGAAAGTGAAATTAGATATCACTGATCAGACTGTGGATATTATATTAAATCTGTTGTTTACAGGAACGGATAATACCTATGTAATTAAAGATCGCCAGATATTTATATCAAAGAAAAAGAATACCGGTTTGATTGGTCCTTTGCCATTGAAAGCCCAGGACAGAAGTACTTTTCGGGGAAAGGTACTGGATGATTTGGGCGAACCTTTGCCGGGAGCGGCTATCCTGGTTGCAGGAAGTACCCGTGGGGTGACGACTGACCTGGACGGTTCTTTTGAACTGGAAGTAAATAAATCGGATAAACTGGTCATTTCTTATTTGGGGATGGAAGATCAGGAAATCGTTATCGGTAATCAGAATGATGTTGTGATCAGAATGAAGCCAAAGGCCGATGAACTGGAAGAAGTGACCGTTGTAGCTTATGGTAAGCAAAAGAAAGCCAGTGTGATAGGTGCTATATCAACTATCACCTCCGAACAACTTCAGGTACCGGTTGCGAAACTGAGTACAAGCCTGGCCGGACAGATGGCCGGTATCGTTGCCATACAACGTACCGGTGAGCCTGGTGCCGGAGCAGATTTCTGGATACGGGGTATTAGTTCTTTCGGGGCAAACAATACACCGCTTATACTGGTGGATGGAATAGAACGTTCGATGGATTTGGTTGATCCGGAAGATATTGCTACTTTTTCAATATTGAAGGATGCGACTGCTACGGCTTTGTATGGGGTTCGTGGTGCAAACGGGATTGTTCTGATTACGACAAAGCGAGGAAGGGAAGCCAAGCCTGCTATCAATGCCCGGGTGGAATACGGAATTTCCAATCCGACCGTAACTCCCAAAATGGCGAATGCCTCTCAATGGATGGATTATTATAATGATATCACATTGCAGGGGAACGGACAACTGGCTTATCAGCCAGTAGAATATGATAAACACGTCAATCATACGGATCCTGATTTATATCCGAATGTGGACTGGTGGGATACTACTTTCCGCAATATATCCAACAATATCCGTGCGAATGTAAATGTTTCGGGAGGTGGAAAAAGTGTCCGCTATTATGTTGCCGGTTCGTTTTATAGTGAAAATGGCATTTTTAAACCGGTAAAAAATCCTCAGTATGATCCTCAGGTCGGATATAAGAAAATTAATTTTCGGGCCAATGTCGATATCAATGTAACCCGTCTGACAGAACTGAGCCTTTCGTTGTCGAACCAATATGAAATAAAAAATCGCCTCGGGGTTGCAATGGAAAGTGTTTATAATAATACGCTGGCTGTCCCTTCTGTTGCTGTTGTGCCCGTATTTTCAGATGGTAGTTTATCCCGCCCTATTGTAGGTACTAATCCTTATCTGGACTTGAACTATACAGGGTATTCCGCTGATTTCTGGAACAATGCCCAATCTTTGATCAGCTTGACACAGGATTTTTCATTCATTACTCCCGGCTTGAAAGGAAATGCAAAATTCTCGTGGGATGCCCGTAATGAATCGACGCTGGATAAACGTAAGTCGCCGGTTACGTACGATGCCCTGGGAAGGGATAAGGAAGGAAATCTGATTTTACATCAGAACCGCGACGGTAATGATTTTCTTTCTCTGGCTCGTTCTAACAGAGGGGCACAAACCTGGAATTTTGAAACATCGCTTACTTATGATCAGGTATTCAACGATGATCATCGGGTGAACGGCCTGTTTTTATTCAATATCCGGGAATATACCAACAATTTCCCGACTGATTATATTGCAGCTTTTGCCAATAGAAATATCGGTATTGCAGGTCGTGCTGCCTATTCCTTCAGGGATAAGTATTTCGCTGAATTTAATTTTGGTTATAATGGTTCTGAAAACTTCGCTCCTGGAAAACGTTTCGGTTTTTTCCCTTCAGGTGCTTTGGGCTATATGATCAGCAATGAAGATTTTTGGAAATCCCTGTCGTCTGTGATCTCCTTATTGAAGATTAAAGGCTCTTACGGAGAGATCGGAAATGATAAGATCGGCGGTGATCGTCGTTTTGCTTATAATACCGAGATGCAGTATACGGGAGGTTGGAATTTCGGACGTGATCAGGCAAAGTGGATCGGAGGTATCGCAACCGGACATCCCGGTAACCCGAATGTATCCTGGGAAACTGCCAAGAAGACGGATGTCGGTTTTGAATTGGGACTGTTCCATCGTATTAAACTGAGTGCCGATTATTTTAAAGAAAAACGCGAAGGTATTTATATTCAGCAACAAAGTATTCCTTCGGTAGTCGGTATTAACGTGACGCAGTATGTGAATTTAGGTAAGATGCAGAATCAGGGGATAGATATGACGCTGGAATATGAACAGCAGGTAAATGATGAGTTATATATATCCGGACGTGGAAACTTTACCTTTAACCGTAATAAAGTATTGTATGATGATAAACCGAGTCAGCAATGGCCTTATTTGAATGATGTAGGTTTTCCGATGGATCAACATAGGGGGCTGGTTGCTATTGGTTTGTTTGAGTCGGAGAAAGATATAGCGAACAGTCCGACACAAACCTTCGGTCCGGTACGTCCGGGAGATATCAAATACCGGGATATAGACGGGAACGGGATTATCGACTCAAACGACCGGGTTCCGATGGGATATACGACAATCCCTGAGATCAACTATGGTTTCGGTGTGAGCCTGCGATGGAGACGTTTTGATTTATCCGTATTCTTTCAGGGAGCTACCCATGTAGGGCGTATGATCGGAGGAAGCCAGGTGTACGGTAGTGACGGCAGTATTCTGTCTCTTGGAAACTTCTATGAAGAGGTAGCAGAGAACCGTTGGACTGAATGGAATCCGGATCCGAATGCGAAATATCCCCGTATGTGGATGTCTGCTTTCGACAATAATAAGCAACAGTCCTCCTATTGGTGGCGTGATATGAGCTATATCCGTTTGAAAAATGCGGAGATAGGATATTCATTGCCTAAAGAACTGATACAAAAGATAGGTCTTTCGACAATACGTTTTTATATACAGGGTGTCAATCTTCTGACGTTTAGCGGCTTCAAATTATGGGATCCGGAACTGAATACCGGAACCGGAGGGTTATATCCTCAAATGCGTACGGCTGCTATAGGAATGAATGTTAACTTTTAATTATTAAGCATATGAAAAAATATAAGCATAAATATACAGTAATCAGTCTGTTATACATGATTGGTATGTTGTTTACCGGTTGTGACGGTTTTCTGGATGTAGAGTTGGATAATCAGATTAAACTGGAGGAAGTATTCAATAAACGTTCCACAACCGAACAATATCTGGCACAGGTGTATGGCTTTGTTCCACAGACATATAATTGGCACGAAAATGCAGTCGGAGCTAGTGTTCCCATGAGTGATGAAGCTTTGTTTTCCTGGATGTCCGGGTTGGGGTATCATAGTTTTTTGAATGGAACATGGAGTGTCACGACAACTTCCTATGCAATCTGGAAAAATATGTATCAGGCCATTAATCAGGCTACCGTATTTATGAACCACGTAGATGAGTGTGTGGAGTTGACCCAGAAAGAAAAAGATATAATGAAGGCGGAGGCTCGTTTTTTGAGAGCTTATTTCTATACGCTCTTAATAAATCAGTACGGACCTGTTTATGTTTGGGGAGATCAGGATTCTGATTCCAGCATTCATGCGGAAGATATTGATCGCCACCCGCTGGAAGCAAATGTACAGTTCGTGCTGGAAGAATATGATAAGGCTGCAGAGGTTTTACCTTTACAGATAACGGATCTCAGTTGGTACGGACGTGTAACGAAAGGAGTTGTGTTAGCTGCTAAGGCCCGTTTCTTGTTGTATATGGCGAGTCCGTTGTTTAATGGTTGCTCTTTATATCAAGGGATGCAGAATAAAGACGGAGAATTATTGTTCCCGCAGTCACCAGACCTTGAAAAGTGGCAAAAGGCGGCTGATGCAGCTAAAGCTGTCATCGATCTGGGAATTTATGATCTGGTACGGAATACGGCGGAGACTGATCCGTTCAAACGGGCAATCCGGTCATATATGGGGGTAACATTGGAAAAGTGGAATAAAGAGGTTATCTGGGGGCAATGGCAGACTGATGGAATGTTCATTGTGGTCCGCTGTAATCCTCCTAAGTTCTGTAAGACCGGCTACGGTGGATATTGTCCTTCTATCCGTTTGGTCGATACTTATCCTATGGCTGCTTCGGGGCGCTTCCCTGTCACGGGATATAATGCGGATGGTTCTCCGGTCATAGATCCGAAGTCCGGTTATGTGGAGGATGGTTTTAAGGATAGTTATAAACACCCGTTAGATACTTTCCTACTTGTAAAAGCACATAACAGCTGCGTCGGACGTGATGCCCGTTTTTATGCTTCTGTTTTGGCGAATGGATTTCCTTGGCTGAATCCGGCGATGAGAAAAGATGCTGTTACATTTTTTGATGGAGGTACTTCTTCCTATTCAGGTAGTGGCGATTGTGTAAAGGCAGGATATTCCTGGCGCAGAATGACCGACCCGACTTTGAATACGGACCAGGGTAACTGGGGGCAATTGGTCGCTCTGATCTTTCGTTTAGGTGAAATTTATCTGAACTATGCGGAAGCCTGTAACGAAAAACCGAACCGGGATGAGGCCGAAGCTTTGAAGTATATCAACCTGATCCGTGAACGTTCCGGTTTGAATAAATTGGAGGATGCTTATCCGGAAGTCAAAGGGAATAAAAACTTACTTCGTGAGCTGATCCAGAAAGAACGTATGGTCGAATTGGCTTTCGAGACACTCCGGCTATCGGATCTTCGTCGGTGGATGACCGCTAAAGATGTTCTGAACGGAAAAGTATGGACAAGGAATGTCGCTGCGAAAAATTATGAAGACTCATGGCACAGGACTACGTCTATCTGGGCTTCAGGAGACAGGGTATTCACAGACAAAAATTATCTGTTCCCTATTCCTCAGGAGCAATTGAATGAAATGCAGAATTTGACACAAAATTATGGTTGGTAATAAAAAATGAAGAATATGAAATTCAAATATAATATATTTCTGATAGCCTTATCGGTATTCTCGTTGTGGTTTGTTTCATGTGACGAATACAGGGATGCAGATGAATTGGATGATCAGCTTTATCTGCAAAAATCAGGTTTGCTTGAAGCTAAGGTTTTTAATTGGGGTACTTTTACCTATGAACTGCCTGTGATAAAGAGTGGTAAAGGAAATCATTCCGCAACCGTCCGCCTGTCGGTGGATGAATCCGTTTTGGCTGCTTATAACGAAACGAACGGTACCGATTATAAACTAATGCCGGATAATTGTTATTCGCTGAAAGAGGGGAGTTTATCTTTTACGGAAGATGATTACAGAAAGTTCTTTCTGATTGATTTTGATCCCGCCTCCCTGACTGATCTAGGCAACGATGGTTTGCAATATGTACTGCCCTGTTTGTTAGTGACCGATAACGCGGATATTCGGATTGCAGAGGAGGGTAAGGCGCAGATTTTGATCAAGCCTTCTGTCTATCAGCCTTATATTGGTTTCGAAACTCCGGGTATATACAGGACGGGATCTGAGTTCAGCATAAAAACGGATGACGATGATGTTCTGGTCATTTATCCTAAGGTACAGGTCAATTATTATAATGACTGGGATATTTCTTATGATGTCGAGGTCAATTCAGCTGCACTGGATGAATATAACGGTTCCCTGAGTGCAGGTGCCCGAAAATATAAATTACTGCCGGAAGGTGCGTATACGATAGATCGTTCGACTTGTATCCTGAATAAGAACCGGGATTATGAATATCTAAAGATCACATTGGAGGAGAAAGCATTTAAAGTGGATGAAAATAATTATGCTTTCGGGTACTATGCCCTTCCTCTCAAAATAGCTTCTGTCTCAAAGTATGGAATCGATCCGGAGGCGGATGTGACAATCTATCCGATTTCTATCCAACCCCCGGTTATGGAGAAAACCGGCTGGACGATAGAAGAGTGTAATTCTATTATTACAGATGAAGTCGAGAACGCTTCGTCGATGGATATACCGGATAATCTACTGGATAATAATAATAACACTTATTGGTGTACTAGGGCTATCAAGCCGATAGAATTCCCTTATTTTGTCACTATAAACTTGCAGGAGAATTGTAGTTTGTATCGTTTGGGATTCCAGTTGCCGGAAGATGAATCACTGGGAAATATCAAATCAGGCTATTTTGAAGTTAGCACAGATGGTGAAAATTGGACAAAAATTGTAGATTGGAACCGCAAAAGTAATCTGGAGGATCGTTCGATGGAACTGGATTTCTCAATGCAACAAGCCAATTATATCCGTTTTGTTATTACGGATGCATTTGAATATGCAGATCCGGCATTGGGCAAAGCAAGTGGTGCGGTTTGCCAGGTTGCAGAGATTAATGGTTGGGGTATTTAATAACAGATGTTATGTCAAATAGAAGAACTTTTATTAAACAAATGATGGCTGGAGGTATATTATTACCTTCAGCTCCCCAACTCCTGGCGGAGGGAAACTCTTCCGGAGTGGTTGGAAATGGGGAATCTGTCGGTTCCCGCGAGATACGAATTGCTTTAATCGGTAAAGGCGGAATGGGGACTGCTGATGCGAATTGTGCTTTGCGGGTACCAGGGGTAAAGATCACGGCCGTATGTGATGTTTATGAAACTCGTTTGGAGGATGCTAAAAAACAGTGGGGAGATCATATTTTCATAACAAAAGATTATAATGATATTCTGAAACGTAGTGATGTCGATGCCGTACTGATCGGAACTCCCGACCATTGGCATCAACCCATTGCCATTGCAGCCATGAAAGCTGGTAAGCATGTATATTGTGAAAAACCGGTTATCCATAAAATAAGTGAGGCGGAAAAATTGATTGATGCGCAGCGGGTAAGTGGTATGTATTTTCAAGCCGGAAGTCAGGGTATGGCTTCTTTAGGGAATAGAAAAGCCCGGCAACTGTTGCGATCCGGAGCTATCGGCAAAGTTAATTTCATAGATGGGCAGTTTACGGGTGCTCCGGGAACATTGGGATATTATCCGGTTGCTGATAATGCTTCTGAAAAAACGATCTGGTGGAAACGGTTCTTAGGAAATGCTCCTAAGCATAAATTCGATCCCCAACGTTTCTTTTATTGGAGGAACTGGAAAGATTACGGAACCGGCATTGCCGGAGATCTGTTCGTGCATGTGCTGGCAAGCCTTCACTATATAACTGATGCTATTGGTCCGGAAAAAGTTTATACGACAGGTGGTATCCGGCATTATACAGACGGATATCGGGATACTCCTGATGTGATGCTTGCTTATCTGGATTATCCGGACAGGGAGGATCTGGGAGCGTTCACCGTACAGTTGGGTGCAAACTATGTCGACGGTGTTTCGCGTAAATGGGGAAGTATGGACTTTCGTATTGTCGGTTCGGAAGGAACTCTCGATGTGGCATGGGATAAGGTCACTTTGAAAACGTTGCATAAGGCTGATACAGCTTTCTTGCAGGCATTGGAACCGATTGGGCAGGGGATCGATACGCCGGTTGTCAAATCGGAAAAGGAGATAGAATTCATTGCTTCATCGGACTATAAGGGGGGGCATTATGATCATTTTGAAAACTTTTTTACGGGTATCCGTAATAAAACCCCGCTTGTTTGTGATGTCATGTTTTCTGTAAGATCTGCTGCTCCGGCCTTATTAAGTTATGAAAGTTATGAACGGGGAGAGGCTGTTTATTGGGATGCTGAGAATCTGAAAGAAAGAAAAAAATAAACTTAAAAAAGAGATTTGTCTATGAAAATTATAGGATATGCAGTCTTGTTGTTGTTAATAAGCTGTCCTTTGTTCGCATCGAATCCGGTTCTTTCGTCGACAGCGGAAACAGTTGTCCCATACCGGTTATCGGAGCAGGAGAAGAAAGATGGTTACCGGTTGTTGTTTGACGGAACTACTCTGGATGGATGGATTAACAACTCTGATGAGTATATATTGGAAAACGGTTGTATTGCTAAAAAAGCCTCGGGATTCGGAAATCTTTATTCGGAAGATAGTTTCTGTAACTTTGTATTGAAGTTTGAATTTCAACTGACACCCGGAGCAAATAACGGATTGGGGCTTCGGCACATCATAGTTCCGGAAGGTTATTTGGGAATGGAACTTCAGATACTGGATAATGACGATCCTCAATATAAGGATCTGAAGCCCTACCAGTATCACGGAGGTTTATATAATTATGCTCCGGCCAAACGCGGGTATTTAAAACCAGTGGGCGAATGGAATCAACAGGAAGTGATAGCTCGGGGAGCCAATATTAAGATCATTTTGAATGGGACGGTCATTCTCGATACGAATATCAAGAAAGTGATTAAGGATATTCCGTATGATAAGGTACAGTCCGGATTGCGGAACTCATGTGGTCACATCGCTTTCTTGGGGCATGACTCGGTAGTCAGGTTCAGATATATCCGTATAAAAGTTCTCGAGTGAGAACCACGCAATTGCTTATAAAACAACGACAGACTACTGATTGACTTGTTTTATAGGCAATTGTAAGTTACATGCTGATAAGAAGGAGCAGGACAAATTGCATTTCTGCCTGTGAGAAAGTGGTACGTAGCTTTTTTAAAGACCTTTGTATCAGATTCTGGGTAGATTGGTAATTCATATCCATGATCTGGCAAATCTCTTCATAAGATAATCCTTCTACAAAACGATAATAGATGATTTCTTTCTGGCGTGGCGATAAAACCTCGAGCATCCGGATCATTTTCTCATTCAGGAATTGTTCTCTTTCATTTTCGATAATCTCATCCTCAATCGTATATTCTGCCGCAAAAACAGGTTCCAGCGAATCGATCTGACTGTATTTTATGTCTTTTCTGAATATATTGAATAGCTTGTTTTTCAAGGCAATAAAAAGGTATAGTTTGATGTTGTCTGTAGACTGGAGGTGTCTGCGGTTCTGAAATATCTTTATAAACACATCCTGTATACAATCCTCTACCAGCCCTTTATCAGAGGTAAAATGCATGCCATAAGCATATAGCGCCTGCGAGTACTCTCTATAAATATATGTATAAGCTTCATCATCTCCACAAAGAAAATTCTCCCAGATTATCTGATCTGAGTTTCTCTTTTTTGTAGTCATGGGGGTTGACTCAGTGTTTTTTCTCATAAGAATGCTACGTGGTTAGACCTTGTTCAGAATCAGAACACAAAAATTGGGGAAAACTACTCATCTTTTTCTGTAAATATATTCACTTTTTTCTAAGTGACTACTTTAGTTGACACTTCTGTCGCAGATTGTAAAGTCTAGTTGACAAATAGACTGCCCGGATTGTTAATTGCATGGAAAAGAGCAATTATTACTGAAAAATTTCCTTAATAGAGTACCAGCTATAAAAAAATGTATTACTTTTGTACCGGTCTTAACAAGGCGCGATAATAGCAAGTTAGATGTAGGTATTGGAGCCCTGTTATTTTAATTTCGCGAGAGAGAAAAGTTATATAAAGTCAATCATTTAAATTATTATCAAGAATGGCTAATTTAGATTTAAGCAAGTACGGAATTACCGGTGTAACAGAAATTTTACACAATCCGTCTTATGATGTTCTGTTCGCAGAAGAAACAAAACCATCTTTGGAAGGTTTTGAAAAAGGTCAGGTAACAGAACTGGGTGCTGTAAACGTAATGACAGGTGTTTACACAGGTCGTTCACCTAAGGATAAATTCTTTGTAAAGAATGAAGCCAGCGAAGACTCAGTATGGTGGACTTCTGAAGAATATAAAAATGATAACAAGCCTTGTACTGAAGAAGCATGGGCTGATCTGAAAGCTAAAGCTGTAAAACAATTGTCAGGCAAACGTCTGTTCGTTGTCGATACATTCTGCGGTGCAAACGAAGCAACTCGTATGAAAGTTCGTTTCATCATGGAAGTAGCTTGGCAGGCACATTTCGTAACTAACATGTTTATCCGTCCGACAGCTGAAGAACTGGCTAATTACGGTGAACCTGATTTCGTTTGTTTCAACGCTTCTAAAGCAAAAGTTGACAACTTCAAAGAACTGGGTCTGAACTCTGAAACTGCTACAGTTTTCAACTTGAAGACTAAAGAACAGGTTATCCTGAACACTTGGTACGGTGGTGAAATGAAGAAAGGTATGTTCTCTATCATGAACTACATGAACCCGCTTCGTGGTATCGCTTCTATGCACTGCTCTGCTAACACGGATAAAGAAGGAACTAGTTCAGCTATCTTCTTCGGTCTGTCTGGTACAGGTAAGACTACTTTGTCAACTGACCCGAAACGTCTGTTGATCGGTGATGACGAACACGGATGGGATAACGAAGGTGTATTTAACTACGAAGGTGGTTGCTATGCTAAGGTTATCAACCTGGACAAAGAAAGCGAACCGGATATCTACAACGCTATCAAACGCGATGCTCTGTTGGAAAACGTAACAGTTGCTGCTGACGGTACTATTGACTTCGCAGATAAGAGCGTAACAGAAAATACTCGCGTTTCTTATCCTATCTATCACATTGAAAACATCGTTAAGCCGGTATCTAAAGGTCCGCACGCAAAACAGGTTATTTTCCTGTCTGCTGATGCATTCGGTGTATTGCCTCCGGTATCTATCCTGACTCCGGAACAAACTCAGTACTACTTCCTTTCTGGTTTCACAGCTAAATTGGCAGGTACAGAACGTGGTATCACTGAACCGACTCCTACATTCTCTGCTTGTTTCGGTGCTGCATTCTTGTCATTACACCCGACTAAATACGGTGAAGAACTGGTTAAGAAAATGGAAATGACTGGTGCTAAGGCTTATCTGGTTAACACTGGATGGAATGGTAGCGGTAAGCGTATCTCTATCAAAGATACAAGAGGTATCATCGATGCTATCCTGGATGGCTCTATCGACAAAGCTCCGACTAAGGTTATTCCTTACTTCGACTTCGTTGTTCCGACAGAACTTCCGGGTGTTGATCCGAAAATCCTTGATCCTCGTGACACTTACGCTGATGCTGCTCAGTGGGATGAAAAAGCTAAAGATTTGGCTGCTCGCTTCCAGAAGAACTTCGCTAAGTTCACAGGTAACGAAGCTGGTAAGGCTTTGGTTTCTGCCGGTCCGAAATTGTAATTCAAACGCCGGAGGTAAATCTTACCAAAGGTTAAGAATAATATCATCAAAAAGCGTGGAACATACCGTTCTGCGCTTTTTTTTGTATATCTACATTAATTTTATCATAAATGTTAGTTTGTTTTAAAATCTATTGTTATCTTTACCGCGTATTATCCGTTAATGTGTGGGTTTAAGGTATAATGATAAAACGTTTATTACTGATTTTAGGAGTCGCATTGTTTTTGTCGTCGTGCGGCAAGGACGTCTCTTACCGAATTGAAGGCAAGTTGTCTAATTTGGAAGATGAGACGCTATATGCTGTTTTTGAGAATGACAATTATAAAGTTGTTGATACCATCACTTGCGAGAAACCCGGACAATTCTCCCTGAAACGGAACGAAGGAGACTTCAATACCGTAACGATTTTCTTCGATAATAAAAAAAGCTGGACCACGGCTTACCTGATGAAAGGAGAGAAAGTCACCATAACCGGCGATGCTCTTTATCCGGCTTTGCTTCAGGTGAAAGGCGGACGTGTCAACGACCAGTTGAATTCTTTTCGTAAAAGTGTTACTCCCCTACTGAAGGAGCAGGCAGACCTGATCAAGATATTAACGAATAAAAGCAGTCATACAAATACAACGGAAGAAACTGATATTCCTTCCCGTCTGACGAATGTAAACCATACCCTGAGTGAACGGGCGATGGAATATATACAAGAACATCCGGATGAAGAAGCTTCGGCTGTTTTATTGCAATATTATTTTATGAATCCGGATGATACCCGCAAAATGGATGAATTGCTGGCTGTGTTAAGTCCGAAATTGAAAGATTTTTATCTGATTCGTAAAATGCAGGATTACAGTATGAAAGCACAGCGAACTTCTTTGGGTGCAGAAGCTCCGGGTTTTAATGTAAAGAATGTATATGGACATACTGTGAGTCTGGATTCGTTCCCGCAGCGATATTTGTTACTTGCTTTTACGGCTCCTTGGTGCGATATGTGCCAGACAGAAGATCTGTTTTTGGATAAGGTTGCGATGAAGTACCCGAAAGAGAAAGTCGATATGCTGTTGATCAGTCTCGATGACGACCCGCAGGAGGTACGCAAGTTGTTGGCAAAGGATAGTATCAACTGGAATTTGGTAACCGATTCTGCCGGACAAGCAACAATGCTGGTTGATCTGTATAATGTGAATGCACTTCCTCGCTGTTTTCTGATCGATGAGGAAGGAAAGATCATTATGAAAACGGACAATGGTGTAGAAATAGAACAAACACTTGAAAAACTGGTAGAAAAATGAGATAACGAATTATAAACTTCCAACCAAAATCATTAATTATGTTAGTAAAATCTTATGCCGCCGCGGTGCAGGGCATCTCTGCAACCATTGTCACCATTGAAGTAAATTGTACAAAGGGAATCCAATTCTTTTTGGTAGGTCTTCCCGATGTTGCTGTGCGTGAAAGCCACGAACGTATCATTTCTGCGCTTCAGGTGAGTGGATATAAATTCCCCCGTAATCGAATTGTGATTAATATGGCACCTGCCGATATCCGGAAGGAAGGTTCTGCTTATGATCTGCCACTGGCTGTCGGGATACTGGCAGCCGCCGAGGAATTGGACGCTTCGCGGCTGGATAAGTTTATCCTGATGGGCGAACTATCGTTGGACGGAAGCCTGCAACCGGTAAAAGGCGTGCTCCCTATTGCTATTAAAGCGAGGGAGGAAGGCTTTAAGGGTTTCATACTGCCCAGACAGAATGCCCGTGAGGCCGCTGTGGTTAATAATCTGGAGGTCTATGGAGCCGATAATATCAAAGAGGTGATCGAATTCATGGGCGGAAAACGCGAACTGGAACAGACTGTTGTTGATACAAGGAAAGAGTTTTATGCCCGTCAGGAGCAGTTCGAGTTTGATTTCTCTGATGTACGCGGCCAGGAAAATGTAAAACGAGCTTTGGAAGTCGCTGCGGCAGGAGGCCATAATCTGATTATGATCGGTCCGCCGGGAAGCGGAAAATCAATGTTGGCCAAACGACTGTCCACGATTCTTCCGCCATTCACTTTACACGAATCGTTGGAGACTACTAAGATACATTCCGTGGCCGGAAAGATAGGGGTGGAGACTTCCCTGATGGTGCAACGCCCCTTCCGTTCGCCGCATCATACCATTTCAAATGTAGCAATGGTGGGAGGCGGTGCCTATCCTCAACCGGGTGAAGTGAGTCTGGCTCATAACGGCGTGCTGTTCCTCGATGAATTGCCGGAATTCAACCGGAGTGTTTTGGAGGTGATGCGACAACCGTTGGAAGATCGAAAGATTACTGTTTCTCGTGCCCGTTTCTCGGTCGATTATCCGGCTAGTTTTATGCTGGTTGCCTCGATGAATCCTTGTCCCTGTGGTTATTACAACCATCCGGACAGGGCTTGCCTTTGCCCTCCGGGGGCAGTGCAGAAATATATGAACCGTGTATCCGGCCCGTTGCTCGACCGTATCGACATACAGGTGGAGATTGTACCTGTTCCTTTTGAAAAGATATCCGAACAACGTCCGTCTGAACCCAGTGCTGCTGTTCGTGAACGGGTTGTTAATGCCCGTGCAATTCAGGAAAAACGTTTTGCCGACTACGAAGGTGTATATTGCAATGCACAGATGACCACGCAACTTCTGCATAAATATGCCGTACCCGACGCCGCTTGCCTGTCTCTTCTTAAAACGGCCATGCAACGTCTGAGCCTTTCCGCCCGTGCTTACGACCGTATCCTGAAAGTAGCCCGTACCATTGCCGACCTTGATGCCTCTGAAAAGATAGAAACACGCCATCTTGCCGAAGCCATTAATTACCGGAATCTGGACAGGGAGAGCTGGGGATTGTAAAAATTATTCCGTACCTTTGCCCCTCAAAAAGAGAACACAAGGTATGGAAAAACATTTTAAGAGAACGCTGATAACTACGGCGTTGCCGTATGCGAACGGACCGGTACATATCGGACATCTGGCCGGGGTGTATGTACCGGCCGATATTTATGCCCGCTACCTTCGTCTGAAGGGGGAAGAGGTATTGATGATCGGGGGATCGGACGAACATGGTGTGCCTATTACCCTCCGTGCTAAGAAAGAAGGTGTTACACCGCAGGATGTAGTGGACCGTTTTCATGGCATTATCAAGAAGTCTTTCGAGGAGTTCGGCATCTCGTTCGATATCTATTCACGTACAACTTCGCCTACTCATCGTCAGGTAGCGTCGGACTTTTTCCGTACCCTGTATGAAAAAGGAGAGTTTATCGAGAAGACCAGCGAACAATATTACGACGAGGAAGCCAAACAATTCCTTGCCGACCGTTATATAACCGGTACATGTCCGCATTGCGGTAACGAAAAGGCTTATGGTGACCAGTGCGAAGCCTGCGGTACATCGTTGAATGCTACAGACCTGATCAACCCGAAGTCTGCCATTAGTGGTAGCGAACCGGTGATGAAGGAGACCAAACACTGGTATCTGCCCTTGGATAAGCATGAACCGTTCCTGCGCAAATGGATTCTGGAAGATCATAAAGAATGGAAACCGAATGTGTACGGACAGTGCAAGAGCTGGCTGGACATGGGATTGCAACCGCGTGCCGTAAGCCGCGACCTGGACTGGGGTATCCCTGTTCCGGTAGAAGGAGCGGAAGGCAAAGTGCTTTACGTATGGTTCGATGCCCCGATCGGTTATATCTCCAATACAAAAGAATTACTTCCCGACAGTTGGGAGACCTGGTGGAAAGATCCTGAAACCAAGATGGTACATTTCATCGGAAAGGATAATATCGTGTTCCATTGCATCGTATTCCCAGCCATGTTGAAGGCGGAAGGTACTTTCAATCTGCCGGAGAATGTGCCAGCCAATGAATTTCTGAACCTGGAAGGCGACAAGATCTCTACTTCCCGCAACTGGGCGGTATGGTTGAACGAATATCTGGTGGATATGCCGGGAAAACAGGACGTGTTACGTTATGTCCTGACCGCCAATGCTCCGGAAACAAAAGATAACGACTTTACCTGGAAAGACTTCCAGGCACGCAATAACAACGAGTTGGTTGCCATCCTGGGTAACTTCGTAAACCGTGCTCTGGTGCTGACTGAGAAATATTTCGAAGGAAAAGTGCCGGCAGTAAGCGAACTGACTGACTATGACTGTCAGACTTTGAAAGATTTCGAAGATGTAAAAGCAAATGTGGAACGTCTGCTCGACACCTATCATTTCCGTGATGCTCAGAAAGAAGCTATGAACCTGGCCCGTATCGGTAACAAATACCTGGCAGATACGGAACCCTGGAAGCTGGCAAAGTCAGATATGACTCGTGTGGCAACGATCATGAACATCGCTTTGCAGATCACAGCCAACCTGGCTATTGCTTTCGAACCCTTCCTACCGTTCAGCATGGAGAAACTCAACAAGATGCTGAATGTAGAACCGTTAGGCTGGAGCCGTCTGGGTGCAACCGACTTGTTGGAAGCCGGACATCAGCTAGGCAAATCCGAACTGCTCTTTGAAAAGATCGAAGACAGTGTGATCGAAGCGCAGGTTCAGAAGTTGCTGGATACAAAGAAAGCGAACGAAGAAGCCAACTATAAAGCGAAACCGATACGCGAAAATATCGCGTTCGATGATTTCACAAAACTGGATATCCGTGTGGGAACGATCTTGGAATGTACAAAGGTGCCTAAGGCCGATAAGTTGTTGCAGTTCCGTATCGATGACGGTTTGGAGGAACGTACGATCGTTTCCGGTATCGCCCAGCATTATGCCCCCGAAGAGTTGGTCGGAAAACAGGTTTGTTTTATTGCCAACCTTGCTCCGCGTAAGTTGAAAGGCATCGTATCGGAAGGTATGATCCTCTCTGCTGAAAACTTCGATGGCAAGCTGTCTGTCATCACTCCGGAAAAGGAAGTGAAACCGGGTAGCGAAGTAAAATAACATAAGATCTCCGGTGCTATGGAACGTAAGAGTACCGGAGATATGAATGATAATAGAGCCGGTATTCTTATCTGTAAGAGTCCCGGCTCTCTCATAGGTAAGAGTCCCTAAGCTCTCACTTATCATAGAAAAGAATGTTAAAGGTCTTTTATGCAATAAAAGATTATTTGAAACGTTTTAATCTTCATAAGATAAACAGTGGTATACAATAGGAAAGATGCTTGATAGACATATACAAATGGTTGACTTGCAAGGTCAGTATCATCGCCTGAAAGAGGAGATAGATGCAGCCATGCAAACTGTTATTGAAAGCAGTGCCTTTATCAACGGTCCTCAGGTGAAAGCTTTTGGTGATCATCTGGCTGATTATTTGGATGTTCCCTATGTGGTTCCTTGCGGGAACGGTACGGATGCTCTTCAGATCGCTTTGATGGCGTTGCAGTTGCAGCCGGGGGATGAGGTGATTGTTCCGGCATTTACCTATGTGGCGGCTGCCGAAGTGATCGCTTTGCTGGGATTGACTCCTGTGCTGGTGGATGTAGATCCGCGAACCTATAATATCGATCCCCGTAAAATAGAAGAATCTATTTCCCGTAATACCAAGGCAATCATTGTAGTTCACCTGTTCGGACAGTCCTGCGATATGGCTTCGATCCTGAGAATAGCCGGCATGTATCATCTTCATGTGATAGAAGATAATGCGCAGTCTGTTGGTGCGGAGTATACTTTCCCGGATGGGCAGGTGAAGAAAACAGGGACAATGGGCGTTATCGGTACAACTTCGTTTTTCCCATCCAAGCCGCTGGCCTGTTTTGGTGACGGAGGCGCTTTAATGACTTCTGATGAGAGTCTGGCAAAGCGTATCCGTATGATCGCAAATCATGGTCAGGAAGTTAAATATCACCATAAGTTGATAGGATGTAACTCTCGTCTGGATACCCTGCATGCCGCTGTTTTGGATGTGAAGCTGAAGTATATCGACGAGTTTACGAAAGCCCGGCAGGTCGTTGCCCGAAGATATGACGAAGGTTTGGCTTCATGCGAGCAGTTGATTCTTCCGAAGAAGAGTGATTTCTCTACACATGTCTATCATCAATATACGGTTCAGTTGAAACCGGTTCCGGAATATTCGGATACGGCAAAGCATCGGGAGGCATTACAAGCGGCCCTTAAAGAGAAAGGTATTCCTACCATGGTATACTACCCCGTTCCTTTACAAGCACAAGATGCTTATAAATGGATGGCACGTACCCCCGGAAGTATGGAAACAGCAGCCCGTTTAAGCAACTGTGTTCTATCTTTGCCGATCCATACGGAGATGACAGTGGAAGAACAGGAATATATAATAGATGTATTGGTAAAGGAGTTAGAGAATAGAAAAATATGAAAGAAAATAAGATAAAATTCGCCGTAGTCGGTTGTGGTCATATCGGAAAGCGCCATGCCGAGATGGTAACCCGTGATCAGGATGCCGAATTAGTCGCTTTATGCGATATCCGTCCTCGCGAAGAATTGGGAATAGAGGGGTATGAAGTCCCTTTTTTTGCCGGTTTGCAGGAATTATTGCAGAGTGGCATTCAGATAGATGTCATTAATATCTGTACTCCGAACGGTTTGCATGCGTCTATGGCGGTACAAGCTATCGAAGCCGGTTGTAATGTGGTGATAGAAAAACCGATGGCGTTGACACTGGCTGATGCGGAGAAGGTGGTATATGCTTCTTTGAAATACCGTAAACAGGTATTTTGCGTCATGCAGAACCGCTATTCCCCTCCTTCCGTGTGGATTAAGGATATGATCGACTCCGGCAAGTTGGGTAAAATATACATGGTTCAGTTGAACTGCTATTGGAACCGTGACGAACGCTATTATAAACTCGGTGGCTGGCATGGTGATGCTGCGCTGGACGGAGGAACACTCTTCACCCAGTTCTCCCATTTTATCGATATCATGTATTGGTTGTTCGGGGATATCTGTAATATCCAGGCTCGTTTTGCCGATTTCAATCATGAGAAACTGACCTCTTTTGAAGATTCCGGCTTTGTGAATTTCAATTTCGTGAACGGAGGAATGGGAAGTCTGAGTTATTCGACTGCTGTCTGGGACAAAAATATGGAAAGCAGCATGCTGATCGTGGCAGAGAATGGCAGCGTAAAGATCGGTGGACAATATATGAATGAAGTGGAATATTGCCATGTGAAGGAGTATGAAATGCCTGAACTAGCTCCAACCAATCCGGGTAATGATTACGGTCCTTACAAGGGATCGGCTCAGAATCATAATTTCGTGATCCGCAATGTGGTCCGTGTCCTTTCCGGCTCCGGTTCGGAATGTATTACAACGAATGTATTAGAAGGTATGAAAGTCGTAGATATAATACAACGTATCTATGCTCAAAAGTAACGATTCTGAATAAGAAATAATGATTGGTATTTTCCCTTTTATATAAATAACGATTTTAGAAGGGAAAGAATCCCTTCAAATTCCTATCTTTGTGGAAGTTTTGTCATTTCCGGCATGGGACTGACCAACATTGTTGTGCTCTCATTCTTATGAAAAGGACTGAGATATATAGAGAAACTCAAATTGAACAGATAGCATGAAACAGATTTTAGTTACCGGAGGAGCCGGTTTTATCGGCTCTCATCTTTGCGAACGCCTGCTGAAAGACGGGAACAATGTGATTTGTATGGATAATTATTTTACAGGTCTGAAACAAAACATTGTTCATTTACTGGACAATCCCTATTTTGAGCTGGTTCGCCATGATGTGACATTCCCGTATTATGTAGAGGTCGATGAGATTTATAATCTGGCTTGTCCGGCATCTCCGATACATTACCAGTTCGATCCGGTGAGTACGACTAAAACATCTGTTATCGGTGCCATCAATATGCTTGGGTTGGCTAAACGTACCAAAGCACGTATTCTTCAGGCTTCTACCAGTGAAGTTTACGGTGATCCGATCGTCCATCCCCAGGAAGAAAGTTATTGGGGAAACGTGAATCCGATCGGTTTGCGCAGTTGTTATGATGAGGGCAAACGTTGTGCGGAAACTTTATTCATGGATTATCATCGTCAGAATAAGGTAGATGTCAAGATTATCCGTATTTTCAATACCTATGGTCCCCGTATGCGTCCGGATGACGGCCGGGTTGTTTCCAACTTTATCATGCAGGCGTTGAAAGGCGAAGATATTACTATTTACGGAGATGGAAAGCAAACCCGTAGCTTCCAGTATGTCGACGACCTGGTGGAAGGTATGATTCGTATGATGGCTTCCGAAAACTTTACCGGACCTGTCAATTTGGGAAATCCGAGAGAATTTACCATGCTGGAGTTGGCCGAGTTAGTATTGAAGATGACTAATTCGAAATCAAAAATAATATTTACCCCTCTTCCTTCTGATGATCCGAAACAGCGTAAACCGGATATTACTTTAGCAAAAGAAAAACTGAATGGCTGGGAACCTAAAATCCGTTTGGAAGAAGGTTTGATAGATACGATTAAATATTTCAAGAGCCTTTAATTTTGCATTTTGATTATAAATTATGAAAATAGCGATAGTAGGAACAGGCTATGTCGGCCTGGTTACCGGAACCTGTTTTGCAGAAATGGGGACCGAAGTTTTTTGTGTAGATGTTAACACCGAAAAAATTGAAAACCTTAAAAAGGGGATAATCCCTATCTATGAACCCGGTCTGGAAGATATGGTCCATCGTAACCAGCAGGCCGGAAGATTACACTTTACAACCGATCTTACTGAATGCCTGGACGAAGTGGAAGTTTTGTTCAGTGCCGTAGGTACGCCTCCCGATGAGGATGGTAGTGCCGATTTGAAGTATGTGCTTGAGGTAGCCCGTACTGTCGGTCGGAATATGAAGAAACATATTCTGGTCGTAACAAAGAGTACGGTTCCCGTCGGCACGGCAAAGAAAGTACGCCGGGCTATCCAGGAAGAACTGGATAAACGTGGAGTAGAGATCGAGTTCGATGTCGCTTCTAATCCTGAATTTCTGAAGGAAGGAGCAGCGATCAGTGACTTTATGAGTCCGGACCGTGTTGTTGTTGGTGTAGAATCTGAGCGTGCCGAAGAGCTGATGACTCGTCTGTACCGTCCTTTCCTTTTAAACAATTTCCGTGTGATTTTTATGGATGTGCCATCTGCCGAGATGACCAAATATGCTGCGAACGCCATGTTGGCTACCCGTATCAGTTTTATGAACGATATTGCCAACTTGTGTGAGATTATCGGTGCGGATGTAAATATGGTACGTAAAGGTATCGGTTCCGACAATCGTATCGGTAACCGTTTCCTGTATGCCGGCATCGGTTATGGCGGTTCATGTTTTCCTAAAGATGTGAAAGCATTGATCAATACAGCCAAGCAAAATAATTATCCGATGCGTATCCTTCAGGCAGTCGAGGAAGTAAATGACGAACAGAAATCTCTTTTGTTCCATAAACTCGAAAAGCATTTTAATGGAGACCTGAAAGGTAAACGTATCGCTATCTGGGGACTGGCCTTTAAGCCTGAAACAGACGATATGCGTGAAGCCCCTTCTTTGGTTTTGATAGAAAAACTGTTGGCGGCAGGTTGTGAAGTATATGCTTACGATCCTGTAGCAGTAGAAGAATCAAAACGTCGTATCGGAGATGCGATTCATTATGCAAAAGATATTTATGATGCAGTAGTGGATGCCGATGCCCTGATGCTTGTAACGGAATGGAAAGAGTTCCGTATGCCTTCCTGGTCTGCCATAAAGAAACTGATGGCTACCCCGTTGGTTCTTGATGGCCGTAATATTTATGATATCAAGGAGATGGAGGAGAACGGGTTTGTTTATCATTGCATAGGGAGGTAGAATGCATATTGTAAACTAAAATTAATTAACTATGAAAGAAAATGTGATTAGATTCAGTGATGTAGAAAGTTGCATAATTGAATTACGGGATCAAAGAGTTCTGCTTGACAGGGATGTCGCTATGCTTTATGATGTAGAAACAAAAGAAATAAATCAGGCAGTCAAAAATAATCCGGATAAATTTCCTGCCGGATATTTAATCGAATGTAATAAAGTTGAGAAAGCCGAACTGGTCAAAAATTTTGACCGGTTCAATCCTTTAAAACATTCAACAGCTCTTTCGACAGCTTTTACTGAAAAAGGATTTTACATGTTGGCAACAATCCTGAAAAGTAATAAGGCAACGCAGACAACAATCGCAATCGTTGAAGCTTTTGCAAGAATCAAGGAATTGTCCAGAACTGTTTTACAGTTACCTACCGCCGATGAAGCACAGCAGAAAACACTTATGCAGCGCACGAGTGAGTTAATGGCTGACTTATTAGATGATGAACCGAAAGTGACAGATTCGGAAACGACAATAGAATTGAATCTGGCTGTTTTAAAGTTTAAGCATACGGTGAAAAGAAGATAAGAGTGGTTGGTCATAAAGAAGTTTTTTGAAAAATAACTATCATACTATCATATTTTGTTTGTGCTCTTTGATTTATAGGATATATAACTATGATGGTTGATGAATTTATCTATCATAGAACTATCATAAACTGTCATTACCGTCTTACTCTCCGTCTGTTTTGTGTTAAGTATGGCATTTAATTTGTCAAAGTAGTTATCTTTTTTAGCTAAAACAGGGAGAAAATTTTCCCGGGCCCCCTATTTCGACAGTTTTTATACCCCGGTCTGAGTGATGCTGACACCCGGGTGTGGAGATGGTTAAGACCCGGGTCTCAATGAGTTTATATAGTTATATCTTTGAAAATAAGCAATATACTGTTTGAAAAAAGATAGCTGTTTTTATGATAGTATGAGAGGGTAATTTGTATCTATCATGTATACTGTCATTTGTTGTAATAATTGATTTACAATCGGTGTAATGATGTTGATGATAGTATGACAGTTGTTTTGCAAAATAAATTAAGAATAAATAAAAACCAAGACAATGACTAGGAAAGAAGCTATTAAAATTTTCGAGGAGAAGAAAGTTCGTACTCTTTGGGACGACGAAACGGAAGAATGGTATTTTTCCATAGTAGATGTGGTGAGTGTATTGACAGAGAGTGTAGATGGTCGGAAGTACTTAATTGATACAGGTGATTTATGAGGTATGATTGTGTGATTGTAGGTGCAGGATTAGCAGGGGCAACTTCGGCTCGATTATTAGCGGAGGTTGGTTTTTCTGTTATAGTGGTAGAGGCTAAAAGGCATATTGCCGGGCAATGTTATGACTATAAGGATGATTCTGGAATTACAATCCATAAATATGGCCCACATATATTTCATACTCGGAAGAAGGAAGTATGGGATTTTGTCAATCGTTTTTCTGATTTTTCTGATTATCAACATCGGGTTCAAAGCTATTCAGAAGGGCAATATTATAAATTTCCAATCAACAGAGACACTGTTAATTCTGTATTCGGTGTAAACTTGAAATCAAATGAAGTGTCTCTTTTTTTAAAACAACAGGTTGAAAATTCAACCTTTGATTCATCTCTAAAATCATTTAGAGATGTTGTTGTTTCTCAGGTGGGAGAACGATTATATAAGATGTTCTTTGAATCTTATACCCGTAAACAATGGAGTTGTGATCCTTCTGACTTATCAGGAACTTTGGCGGGTCGTATTCCGATTCGTTTTAATACGGATGACCGTTATTTTAATGATCCTTATCAGGGAATGCCTGTTCGAGGATATACTACGATGGTTACTAACATGCTGGATCATGAAAAAATACATCTCATGCTGGGATGTGATTATTTTAGTATAAAAGATCAGATAAATTTCTCAAAGGTTCTTATATACACTGGGTTACTTGATCGTTTTTTTGATTATAAATATGGACAATTACAATATCGTTCTGTTGATATCAGATTGAAGACTTTAGAAATGCAATCTTATCTACCGGTAGCTGTAGTTAATTATCCGAATGATTATGATTGGACTCGTATAACAGAGTTTAAAAAACTTACAGGAGAGGAGTCTCCACGAAAAACAACAATCTGTTATGAGTATCCAAAAGAAAAAGGAGATCCGTTTTATACGGTACCTACTGAGGAGAATCTTCAGAAGCGCATGCAATATATGAGTGAGGTTGAAAAACTTGAAAAATCAAGTAACTATTTATTTATAGGTCGTTTAGCAGAATATCAGTATTATAACATGGATCTGGTTATAGAAGTAGCAATGAATAAAATTAAAGAATGGCTATCGAAGTAATATCTTATATATATAATAAATTCAGGAATCAAATATTATACGGTATCATAGGAGGTATTAGCTCCGGTTTGGATTTTCTTGTTTATTTTTTATTGGTAAATATTGTAGGAGTACACTATTTGATAGCGAATACTTGTAGTATCTTAATCGGAATAACTACCAGTTTTACTTTGAACCGACATTATAATTTTAAAGTAAAGGATAAAACCAAACGACGATTTGCTATTTTCTTGTGTGTCGGCCTTGCGGGTCTTTTGTTAAGTTCACTGATTCTTTATGTATGTATTCAACAGTTGAAGTTGGACGAACTATTATCTAAGCTCTTGTCGATTGTTTTTGTTGTTATAATGCAATTCATTATAAATAAGAATATAACCTTTAAAAAATAATATTCAGTGGATAAGTTATATATTGTCATGCCTGCTTATAATGAAGAGGCTAATATTGAGAAGACAATAGAAGAATGGTATCCTGTTGTTTCACAGGTTGGGAATGGTTCCAAACTTGTAATAGTAGATGATGGGAGTAAAGATACTACTTACAAGACAATGGAAAGGCTGCAATCCGGATTTCCTGATTTTGTGCCATTAACAAAACCAAACTCTGGCCATGGGGCAACTTGCCTGTATGCATATAGATATGCTTTGGAGAATCAGTCTGACTATGTCTTTCAGACTGATTCAGATGGGCAAACATGCCCATCTGAATTTTGGTCAATGTGGGAGGATCGGAATAATTATGATTTTATTATTGGGACGCGGACTGGACGGCAAGATGGATTCAGTAGAGTTGTTGTTACAAAAGTTTTACGTTTAGTTGTCTGGATAACGTTTGGTGTCTATGTAGAGGATGCGAATACACCGTTCCGGTTGATGAAGTCAAGTCGTTTGCAGAAAATAATGAATTATATTCCTTCTGATTTCTTTTTAAGTAATGTGGCGGTTAGTGCACTAGCCGTATTGAAGAAAGAGAATATGAAATGGGTACCAATAACCTTTAAACCCCGCCAAGGTGGGGAGAACTCCATTAATTTAAAAAGGATATTTAAGATTGGAGTGAAAGCTATTGGTGATTTTAGAATGATAAAGAAGAGTTTGAAGTGATAAGAAAAAAGACAGAAAAGGTTTGGTCGAATGATTCGAATTTATTGATTGTAATTGGATTCAGTCTCTTTTTTGTTATATTGAATTTAGTAACATTGGAGTGGACTCCTTTACCATGGATTGACGAGATATCTTATTCGGATTATTCTGTTAATTTTGTTTTAGATGGTGAGTGGAGGACTACTGCGTGGTTTGGAGATAAGAACAATGAAGCATATTCGGTTTATCCTCCTTTGTATCAGTTTGTTTTAGTTCCGTGGGTTTGGCTTTTTGGCGTATCTCCATTGGCATGTAGGAGTTTGAGTGTGATATTGGCTTTTATTTGTTGTTTGGTTATATACCGAGTCATGAAAAAAGCGAATCTTATAAATAGTAGACTAATACTGGTTTGTTTTCTTTTGTTGTTTTGGGGAGCCGATCTTTTTTCATGGATGTATAGAAATGGACGGGTTGATATATTGAATATGTTGTGTACAACCTGCTTTTTTTCTTGTTTCTATAATTACTTATTGGGTTTAGGTAATAAATGGTGGTTAGTTTTTTGGTCTTTTTTAGTTTTTATATCTGGAATTCAGGCTTGCCCATTTATAGGTGGAGTTTTAATTCTTTTACTTCTCTTTCAAAGAAAAATCAGAGTTAAGACTATAAATGCTTTATTACTGTTTTTAAGTGGTTCTTTTTTAGGACTTTGCGGCTTAAGCTTGTTTTTCGGGTCGCAAGGGCATTTGTTGTCATTTTATTATAGAACTTTTATTTTTTCAAGTAGTTTAAAGAAGGTCGCGTTGGTTTTATTACCTTACTTTGCTGATGTATTGAATATAAATGTCAATGAATTTACGTCAAAATTAGTAGTATCTGAATCAGTTCCTTTTAGTCAGAAGTTGTTGGATGCGTATGTAGCGAATGCCGAGTATCTGATAGTTTCTGCAATTAATATTCTGGTATTTAGTTATATCATTTATAAAAAACAGCAAAAGTTGAAGTCGCAGGAGGGAGTATTGGGGTTAGTAGTATTTTCTATTCCTTTGTTGATGGGGTTAGCAGGGCGATTTTCTCCTTACTATACATGGATGTGCTATATACCAGCGATAATGTATATGGTTTATTTATGTGCCCGATTCGACAGCAAGCCATTATTATTTATTTATGCAGGAATGACTTGTGTAATTGTTTCCTTTGGTTTCCCCCAAGTACTATATAAGGCAGATAAAGATTCTTATTCGAATGTAGAGAATTTTATTCGTAAGCAAAACTTTTCATCCAACGATAAGATTATTTCCCCTTTTGTTTCTTATTATCCAATACGAAATATAACGAAGCATTGTTATTTTACAGGGATTTATCCTTTGGCACTCGTACCGGAGGATACACGTTATATTTTGAAAGCAGTGGATGACTTCGGATACCAAAATATGGATACTTATATCCAGCAATGCAAAAAGGAAGGGAAGAAGGTGACTTTAGTGGATCAACTAGAATTTCCTAAAATGGAACTATTTGTTATCGAGTGATAATCATGGCGGAGGAAACTTTAAAAGATAAAATGGCTAAAGGTCTTTTTTGAGGAGGACTTAGTACATTCCTTCAACAGATTATAGGGAGGTTAGTATTCTTTCTCATTTCAATTAATGGGAATTATTGAATGAACTAAAGTAGTAAAATATGTATAAATGTCAAGTATGCCAGAATGAATTAAATAATGTTCTTTATATAGGCGAAGAAAGAATGTTTGGCATGAAAGATAAGTTTCAATATTTTAAGTGCTCGAATTGTGGTTGTTTACAAATAGCTTCAATTCCAAGTAATATGAATAAATACTATCCTAATAACTATTATTCATATACAACAGAACTGAAACTGAAATCTTTAAAATCAAAAATTGCACATAGTTTGTTGAAAAGGGTAATTGCGGTTCGTCTTGGTCATATTGATTTTATAGGAGTATTAGCATTAGTTTATAATCGTTATTATCATGATGTATATCCATATCTAGATAAATCAATATGTGATTTTGATTCAACAATATTGGATATAGGATGTGGAAATGGTTTTTTTCTAAATTATCTAAATGGATTAGGATTTACGAATCTAACAGGTATAGATCCTTTTTTAGAATCAGATATTTATTATCCCAATGGAGTTAAAGTTTTAAGAAAGAGTATATCAGAGTTAGAAGGGACATACAAAGTTATAATGTTGCATCATTCATTTGAGCATATGTCTGAGCCATTAGATGTTTTTTGTTATTTGAATAGATTATTAGAAACAGATGGCACTCTTATTATTAGAATACCATTAACAGATGGATATGCGTGGCGTAAATATGGTATGCATTGGTATCAGGTAGATGCTCCACGTCATTTTTTTCTTCATACACAAAAAAGTATTTCAATATTAGCGAAGTCTTCAAACTTGAAAGTTGTTAAAGTTGAGTTTGATTCAACAGGTGCTCAGATTATAAATTCAGAGAAATATTTGAATAATATTGCATTCATAGATGATTTTAGTATTTCTGATGAAAAATGTAAAGCCGCAAATAATAAGGCTAATGAACTCAATTTACTGATGGATGGTGATCAAGCATGTTTTTATTTAAAAAAGTAATATGTCAGAGCAAACTCTAAAGGAAAAAACGGCTAAAGGTATATTTTGGGGAGGAGTTGGTTCATTTTTACAACAATTTGTAGGAATGATTTTTGGTATTATTATAGCTAGAATATTAGTTCCAGATGATTATGGTTTAGTTGCAATGCTAGCTATATTTAGTATCATTGCAAATACAATTATGGATAGTGGTTTTACGACAGCATTAATAAATAGAAAGAATATCAATCATGAAGATTATAATGCTGTTTTTTGGTTTAGTTCTCTGTGCGGTATATGTATGTATGTCGTTTTATTTGTTTCAGCAAATTTTATTGCATATTTTTATAATCAGCCAATATTGATAAATTTATCTCGTGTACTGTTTCTGAGTTTTTTGTTTTCTAGTTTAGGTATTGCTCATAATGCATTCTTATTTAAAAATTTAATGGTTAAGCAGCGTGGTATAATTGATATTATTGCAGTATCAATTTCAGGTGTTGTTGGAATTGTTTTGGCTTTAAATGGATTTTCATATTGGGGATTAGCTATTCAGCAGGTAATTCAAAGTTTTATTTCAACCTCGTTACGATGGTATGTTGTTAATTGGAAACCTTCTTTTCGAATAAATTTCTCTCCGATAAAAGAAATGTTTAATTTTAGTGTAAAAGTCTTTTTAAATAATATTTTGACTCAGGTTAGCTTAAATATATTCTCTGTTTTATTAGGTAAAAATTATAGTCCAAGTGAAACTGGATATTATTCTCAAGGTTTTAAATGGACCAATTTAGGGAATTCTGTTATATCTGGTATGCTTCATAGTGTTGCTCAACCTGTTTTTGTAGAGGTTGACGGAGAGCAAGAACGCCAAAAAGCTGTGTTTCGTAAAATGCTTAGATTTGCAGCTTTTGTCTCTTTCCCAATAATGATAGGTTTGGCCTTTGTTGCAAAGGAATTTGTTTTGATAACAGTTGGAGAAAAATGGATTAATAGTGTTTTTTATTTGAGGGTTTTTGGAATAATGACTTCTTTCAGCTTTTTATCATTATTATATGGTAATTTATTGTTTTCTCGAGGAAAATCAAATTTGATGTTGTATGGAAATGTGTTAATATATAGTTTTTATTTATTACTAGCATTATTTCTTATTTCATATGGTATTTATCCATTAGTTATAGGGTGTGCGATATATACAATCTTTTTTGCTTATTTTTCATGGCATTTTGTGGCAGCAGGATTAATAAATATTACTTTTGTTGAACTTTTGAAAGATATTTCTCCTTATTTATTTCTGTCGTTATTGGTGTTTTTGTTAGTCTATTTTATAACATTAGGTGTAAATAATGTATATTGTTCTTTTATTTTGAAAATAGTATTGTCAGGTTTAATTTATTTGTTTATTTTGTGGATTTCTAAGTCTATAGTATTTAAAGATGCTGTAAATTATATATTTAAAAAAGGCGACTGCTAATTTTTTGTGTTTAACAATATCACATATGGATAAGAAAGTTTCTGTTGTTTTATGTACATATAACGGTGAAAAATATTTGAGAGAACAAATTGATTCAATATTGAATCAGACATATCCTATTTATGAATTAATAGTTCAAGATGATTGTTCAATTGATAATACATTGAATATATTAATCAATTATAAAGAAAAAGATCCTAGAGTTAAAATATATACTAATAAAAAATCTTTAGGGTATGATGCTAATTTTTTAGATGCATATTGTAAAGCTACTGGTGATTATATAGCCTCTTCAGATCAGGATGATATATGGAAGATTAATAAAATAGAAATCTTAATGAATACAATAGGTGATAAATCTCTGATTTTTCATGATTCAATTCTTTTTACTTCTGATATTTATAATCCTATAGGAACTAGAACTTATTCAAATACAATTTTTAATGAAACAATCTTTATGATGCGTCCATTTGTTGCAGGTCATCAATGTTTATTTCATAATGAGATATTGCCTTTAATAAAGATGTTGACTCAAAAAGAGCGAGTTATTTCGTATGATTATCTTATTTGTTTATTGGGGGAAATTGCAAATGGTGTTGTTTATATAAATGAACCTCTAGTATATTGGAGGAGGCATTTAGATGCTATAAGTTATAGTTCTTCTGTAAGTAAACAAAGTAATATAAAAGGTTTTATGCTTGCAATAAAAGCGCTATTTATAGAAGAGAGAAGGAGGATTACTAAACATTATTTTTTGTTAATGAGTGGTTTGGCGTTTAAAAATGAATTATCTAGTTTAATTATAGAAAATATGAAACGTGGGGATATTATAGGAATAATAAAAACATGCTTTATTTGTATGAAATATCGTGATTTGCTATTTTCTAAAGAAACTTCTTGTATAATTAAATCTTTTTTAATGCCATTGTATTTTATTAGAGATCAAAGTACTTTTATTATAAAAGAATGATTTTAGTCGGAATAAATATTGATTTATATATTACATTACATTGATTTGAATTATGAATGTTTTTTATTCTACTGATTGGCTCGCTTCAACTTCTGTTTTTTACAATGAGAAAACAAAAAAAGTTAGTTATAATATAAATGATGTAATAGATTGGGCCAATTTTTCAATTGATTCAGAAGGTTTGTATTTTTATGTATTATTTGGATATTCAGTTTTAGGAAGAACTCCTGTAAAAGATGTTTTTTTTCTTCCTCCTACATCTGATATACAGATTGATCAAAATCATAATTTAATAGTACATAGAAGAGAAGATACAGTACTTGATGCATTGGATAATGGTTTGAATTTTACTGAAACTGATGTGTTGGATATGATTGAGTCAAAAGTCCAAACCTGGGAATCACAAGTTTCTGGTAATATTATTATTCCTTCTAGTGGTGGATATGATTCTCGCTTGCTTAATTGTATGGTTAAAGAAAAAGAACGTATTAAAGCTTTTTCATATGGAACTGCTCCTATACAAAGTCAATCGTTTGAATGTGTTCGAGCAAAAGAATATACAAAGAAGTTAGGTATTGACTTTAAACAGATAGAGTTGTCAGAATTTCATAATTATATTAATGAATGGTATTCATTATATGGAGTGTCGACCCATTTACACGGGATGTACCAAATAGAGTTTTATTCTAAGATAAGAGAAGAGGGGTATTGTCAGTGCCCTTTATTAAGTGGTATTATTGGAGATGCTTGGGCTGGGAATGTGAATATAAAGAGTATTGATAAAAGTTCAGATATTTGTAATCTATCTTATTCCCATGGTATGGCTGGTGATCCATCATTTTTAATAAAAAAAGCTAGAGAGGAACTATTAGAGGAGTATTATGAAAGGGAAAAGTATAATTTGAAAGATGAACGTTATCGAATAATATCTTCAATGCGATTGAAAATTATGCTATTATCCTACTTATTAAAAGTACCTGCTTCAATGGGGTTTAAACCATGGAGTCCTTTTCTTGATATGGATGTTGCAATATCTATGCTTAAATTACCTGTTGAAAGAAAGAAAAATAGAATTTGGCAAGATACTTATTTTAAAAAATGGGGAATTGATAATAATAGTTTACATTCAAAAAGTAGTCGTGTTAATATGTTGGATAGAATGGCTATGGAAAAAGTACCTTTAAATCCGTTAGATGTCTCTATCCTAAAAGAATTTGTGAAAGTAGAATATATTGAATGGATTAATAAGTATCTTACAGCAAAACCTTTTTACAGTAAGATGTATTATGATTTATTTTATATCCCGAAGATTAAAGAAGGTGTAAAACTTTTGGGTTTTAGAAATCTTGAAATGGAAGCATATAATGCTTATCTTGTATTTAAGCCTATTGAATTGCTTCTTAAAAAAAGAAATAGCATAAATGGATAAACCTATATCAATATTGTTTTGTGGGGATGTTCTTATTTCGCCAAAGACTGTTAGTGCTTCAATATCATTAGAGTTACAATCCTTATTTAACCGATGTGATCTTGTGGGTATAAACTTAGAGGCACCTATTACAACTTGCCGTAAAAAGATTAAAAAGGCAGGACCTAATATATATCAAAGTGAAAAGTGCGTTTCTATTCTTAGAGAATGGGGGGTTACTTTAGTGAATTGTGCAAATAATCACATTATGGATTATGGTGAATTTGCACTAAAAGAAACGTTAAATAATCTTTCAGAGTTTGTTGTTGTTGGTGCTGGTATGAATTTTGAAGAAGCTTATCAGTTAAAAAAAATTGTTCTAAATAATAGGACATTAGGATTTTTGTCTTTTGCTGAAGGAGGATATGGGATGATTGCCAATGATTCTTCCTCTGAAGCGGGCTATGCTTGGATTAATCATAATCGCACAAATGAAATAATAAAAAAGTCTGCCTTTGAATGTGATTATTTATTAGTTCAGGTACATGCGGGGGTTGAGGAAATAAATATCCCTTTGCCTGAATGGAGAGCTCGCTATAAAGAATTGATAGACTTGGGTGCTTCTGCTGTAATTTGTTCACATCCACATATTCCACAAGGTGTGGAAGTCTATAAAAGTGCTCCAATCTTTTATAGTTTGGGAAATTTCTTTTTTGAGTATTCTGAAGCAAATAATATAGAACGGAGTTTCATAACAGAATTGCTAATACAAGAGGGTAAAATAGAATACTTTATATATCCAATAGAGAGGGTAAATTCTTTTGTTTCTTTATGTATTGATTCTGACTATAAATCTTATTTGAAATGCTTAAATGAATATTTGTTAGAACCTTCATATTCTCAGTTACTTGAAGAGAATATAAATAACCTTTGGAAAGATAGATATAAACCAATGCTTCTAAATAGTTTTAATGGAATAGAACAATTTTCTATGATAAGAATTTTGAAAATTATTAAGCGTTTGTTTTGTCGAACTTCCATAAATGATGATTTGTTTCATCATTTGTTATTTATTGAAAGCCATCTTTGGACTATAAATAGGGCATTATTACAAAAAAGAAAAAAATGAAATTAGCACCAATTGTCTTATTTGTATATAATCGTATTATTCATACAAAGAAAGTTGTGACAGCTTTATTACAAAATGAATATGCATCTGAAAGTGATTTGATTATATATTCGGATGGCTTTAAAAATGAAATAATTAGGCCTGAAGTAGAGGCTGTTCGTGATTTTTTAAATTCCATTACGGGATTTAAGTCTGTTACAATATTTAAACGTTCCGAAAATTGGGGATTAGCTAACAACATTATTGATGGTGTGACCTCTGTTGTTAATCAGTATGGTAAAATAATTGTCCTGGAAGATGATTTACTAGTTTCTCGATATTTTCTTAAATATATGAATGAAGCATTAGATTTTTATGAAAATGAAAAGAAAGTGGTTTCTATCCATGGATACGTTTATCCTGTAAGAAAGTCTTTACCTGAAACCTTTTTTATAAAAGGTGCTGATTGCTGGGGATGGGCTACTTGGAAACGTGGATGGGATTTATTTTGTTCAGACGGAAAAGTTTTATTAAATGAGATAGATAAACAAAACTTAAAGAAAGAATTTGATTTTAATAACTCTTATCCTTATTATAGAATGTTGAAACATCAAATAGAGGGAAAGAATAATTCATGGGCAGTTCGTTGGTATGCATCTGCTTTCTTATATAATAAATTGACATTATATCCTGGTCGATCTTTAGTTAATCAAATAGGGATGGATGGGAGTGGAACACATTGTGACACTAATGAAATGTTTGATGTTTCTTTAACTGATTCACCTATATTGCTTTCTAATATAGATGTTCAAGAATCTAAACAGGGAAGAGATGCTTTTATTTATTATTTTAGATATGTAATGTTTTACTATAAAGTCAAGGCGAGACTAAAACGTATTTTTAAATATTAGTTAATATGCTTAATTTTTGTACCCTTTTTGATTCTGTATATCTTTCAAGAGGTTTAGCGATGTATAATTCGTTAAACCAACATTGTAAGGATTTTCATCTATATATATTTGCTTTTGATGATAAGTGTTATTCTGTTTTGAAATCATTACAGTTAGAGAATGCAACAGTGATTTCTTTGTCTGAGTTTGAAGATGGAGAATTATTAAGAGTAAAACCGACTCGTACAAGAGCTGAATATTGTTGGACCTGTTCTTCTTCAACCATATTGTATGTATTGAATCATTATAGTGTCGATCATTGTACTTATTTGGATTCGGATTTGTATTTTTTTTCATCACCTCAAGTTTTGTTGGATGAAATGGGAGAAAATTCAGTGTTGATAACTCCTCATCGTTATACTCAACAATATGATCAAAGTAATAAAACTGGGATATATTGTGTACAGTTTGTCACTTTTAAAAATAATCAACAAGGAAGAACTGTTTTAGAATGGTGGCGTAACGCTTGTCTTGAATGGTGCTATGCACGATTTGAAGATGGACGTTTTGGGGATCAGAAATATTTGGATGATTGGCCAGAACGTTTTGAAGGTGTCTACGTTTCTCAAAATTTGGGCGGAGGGGTTGCTCCTTGGAATATGCAACAGTATGAATTTGAACGGTTGGAAAGTAATGTGATAGGGACCGAACTGAAAACGAATAAAAAATTTCCTGTGATTTTCTTTCATTTTCATTCTTTTGTCTTTGTTACTCCGGATTATTTTTCTCCTCGGCCTTATTATAAGAGAAATGAAACTTCAATTGTTTTGCTTTTCAAACCATACGTGGAAGAAATCAAACGAATAAGAAGTAATTACCCTGCAATACAAACTTCTGAGTTATATTTGCATGGATGGAAATATTATAAATATCTGCTAGAACTTTTTGTTCGTCGCGGACTGAAGGAAAAAAAATATATTAAATTATTACATGAGAATTAAAGTATGGCTCATATTATTGATTTGAAAACGTTTACAGATGATCGTGGAAATCTGACTGTAATAGAAAAAGTATTACCGTTTGATATGAAACGAATATTCTATATATATGGTGTTGATGACTCAGAAAGAGGTGGGCATCGCCATCATAAAACAGTACAAGCAGCAATATGTTTACAAGGTCACTGTACAATATCTAATAATACCGGGACGGAGAAACAAGAATTTAATTTGGATTCTCCTCATAAATGTCTGATATTAGAACCCGCTGATTGGCATGTTATGCACCATTTTAGTAAAGATGCCATCCTCATGGTTATAGCATCTGAGTTTTTTGATCCAAATGATTATATTTACGAGCCTTATGATTGAATATGAAAGTTTAGGAAGATTGAACAGGGGATTCGAAAAGGAATATTTACAATGTTTTCGGGATTTACTGGATAGTGGCTGGTATATTCTTGGAAAACAAGTTGAATCTTTTGAGAAAGCGTTTGCTTCTTATTGTGGTACAAAGTATTGTATTGGTGTTGCATCAGGTTTAGATGCCTTAATGTTGGCATTGCGTAGTTATGAGTTTCCAGTAGGCAGCGAAGTCCTTGTTCCTTCAAATACTTATATAGCAACTATTTTATCAATCCTTCAGTGTGGTCTGAAACCGATTTTAGTAGAACCTGATATTCGTACTTATAATATAGATCCATTGAAAATAGAGGAAAAAATAACCAAGAACACTCGGGCAATCATAGTTGTTCATTTGTATGGAAAATCATGTGATATGGAAAGCATTATGCAAATTGCTTCTAAGTATGATTTGCCAGTTATAGAGGACTGTGCACAAGCTCATGGTGCTATGTTCAAAGGTCAAAAGGTTGGAACATTTGGTATTGGTGCTTTTTCTTTTTATCCGACTAAGAATCTGGGAGCTTTAGGTGATGCTGGAGCTATCACAACAGGTGATTCTGATAAAAATGAAATGTTTAGAACTTTAAGAAATTATGGTTCTAAGATTAAATATCAGAATGATTATATTGGCTATAACTCTCGTTTGGATGAAATTCAAGCTGCATTATTAAGTGTAAAACTTAAATATCTGGATGAAATCAATCAACATAAGAGAAATCTAGCAAATATTTATTTGACAGAATTGAAAGATGATTTTATAAAGCCTGTAGTTTCTTCTGATTATTTTGATGTATATCATATCTTTAACATACGTCATCCGAAAAGAGATGAATTAAGGGATTTTCTCCTTAAAAATGGAATTAAGACAGATGTTCATTATCCAATACCTCCGCATAAACAAAAAGCAATGGAAGGCATTATTGAAGGTGAATTTCCTTTATCGGAAGAAATTCATAAAACAACCCTGAGTCTCCCTATATCTTATGGGCATACTTTGGATGATATTTATAAGGTCATAGAAGTCTTGAATAAGTTTTGACGACAATGAATATACCAATAATCATAGTACATAGGGGAGATACTTTTTATCTAAAACTTGTTTTAGAACAAATTCGTTTATTTAATCCTCAAAATAGAATTTGTCTGATAAGTGATGATTCTACAAATAAATATGATTTTGTAGAACATTATAATATGGACGATTATTCTGAAGGCGCTAATGCATTTAAAAAGGTATATGTACATATGTCTTCTAATCCTTATGATTATGAGTTGATATGTTTTCAGAGATGGTTTTACATTAGGGATTTTATAGAAAAACAAGAAATGGAGTATTTCCTTTGTATGGATTCTGATGTGTTACTATATTGTAATATAAATGAAATCATGCAAGAATATATACCCTATGATTTTACCACATGTAATAAACAAGGACCGGGATGTGCATTGTTTAATACATCATCTATTTCTAATTTTTGTAGATATATGATGTCTATGTATACAGAAGATATTCTTTTAAGTAAAATGAAGTCTATGTATCAAGGTTTTATTGACAATAAAAGATTAGGTGGAATATGCGATATGACTGCTTTTGTCTGGTTTCAGGATAATACAGAATGTAATGTAATAGATATTGCTATTCCAACGAAAGGAACTTGTTTTGATGGATGTATTACATGGGGATTGGGTTTTGAAATGGAAGACGGTAAAAAGAAAGTCTATTGGATAGACAATCTTCCATATGGAAGATTAACGAGTGACCACTCGTTAATCCGTTTTTACTGTCTTCATTTTCAAGGGCGTTCAAAATACTCTATCTTTAAATATATATTAGATAAGAATAAAGTTCACCATTCAGGTTTCTGGTATGATTTAAAATGGTTATTATCGAAGGATATTCTGAATGCCCGTTTAAAAGGTATAAAAAAGGCAATCAATAATCCGAAGATGGTGGTTAATTTTGTTAAGGCGAAACTGAAGTAAGCCGTAAATTTTAATGTAAATACAAATAGGAAAGTCTAATTAATGCAACAACCAGTTTTTTCAATCATAACAATCACCTATAATGCTTCCCGTTGGTTAGAGCAGACTATTCTTGGGGTGCTGAGCCAATCGTATCCGAATATTGAATATATCGTTATTGACGGAGGTTCGACGGATGGGACGGTGGATATTATAAAGCAATATGCTTCCGGAATTTCTTATTGGATAAGTGAGCCGGATAAAGGTATTTATGATGCAATGAATAAAGGTCTTCAGAAGGCTACGGGCGACTATGTATGGTTTATTAATGCCGGGGATTCTTTATTTACCTCCGATATCGTACAACGGGTTGCCTCTTTAGTTCAGAAGAAGAAAGTTCTGCCTGATATTATTTATGGAGAAACGGTTATTGTTGATGAAGAAGGTAAATCGTTAGGACAACGGAGATTGAAGGCCCCAAACAAACTTACATGGAAAAGCTTCCGGATGGGCATGTTAGTTTGTCATCAGTCATTTATAACAAAACGTAGTATTGCTCCGTTATATGATTTAACATATCGCTATTCTGCTGATTTCGACTGGTGTATCAGATGTATGAAACAAGCAGGTAAAATATATAATACGCGAATGACATTATCTAACTTCCTGGATGGCGGGGTTAGCACGACTCAGCGCAAAGCCTCTTTGAAAGAAAGATATGATATTATGTGCCGGTATTATGGAGTAATATCAACATCTTTACTCCATGTCTGGTTTGCTATTCGCTTTTATTTTGCTAAGTGGTTCAAAGGTAGAGTGTAAACGAAAATATATAGAAGATACATATTATGCATAGTATGATGAAAAATGTGGGTAAGCATGTGGCTGCCCTTGTCTTGTTTTTAGGGTTGGTGATGGCTTATTTCTCTCCCGCAGTGTTTGATGGAAAGGTTATCAGACAAGGTGATAATGTGAAAGCTGCCGGCATGGGAGGAAGTCAGGTCGATAAATATGCAAAGACTGCTGAACCGGGTGAGTTTAGTGTATGGTCGGATGCTATGTTTTCGGGGATGCCTTATGGACCGGGATATGGAAGTCCGGCTCCGGAATTGCCCTCTTATGGCATCGTTGACGGATGGTTGAAGACTCCGGGATATACTCATGCTGCCATGGTTTTTACCGGGTTAGTCTGTTTCTATCTGTTGATGTGCATCATGGGAGTGAACTGGTGGCTGGCGATAGCGGGAGCGATTGCCTTTGCTTTTGCTTCTTATAATATAATCATTATTGAAGCGGGACATATTGTAAAGGCTTATGTGATAGGGTATATGCCTGTAACGTTGGCGGGTATGTTCTTGCTGTTTAAACGAAAATGGCTTTGGGGAGCAGTCCTGTTCCTTTTAGGAGTGGCTTTCTCTTTGTTGAACGGACATGTTCAGATAACTTATTATCTGGTTTTGTTATGTTTCTTCATCTATTTGGGATATTCTATCAGGATGCTTAAGGAAAAGCAGACTGCCGACTGGTTTAAAACGTCTTTGATTATGCTGGCATGTGTAGTTTTAGCAGTCCTTCCCAATGCAAAACATATGTATTCCAACTGGGATTTGGGACAACATTCTATCCGTGGAGCCTCTGAACTGACGCCTAAACCAGACGAAACGGGAAAAGTGGAGAAAGCCTCTTCCGGTTTGGATAAAGATTATGCTTTCCAATGGAGTTATGGCTGGAAGGAGTTATTGACTGTCATGATTCCGGATGTATATGGAGGTAGTTCGGGAGGTACATTAGGCAGTTCTTCCGAGTTGTATAAGGAATTGAAGAAAAACGGTGCTCAGGTGGGAAAAGAGGTTCAGACTTATACTTATTGGGGGGATAAACCATTTACATCAGGACCGGTTTATTTTGGAGCATTGGTATGTTTCTTGTTCGTATTGGGAATGTTCGTGGTGCGTAACCCGATGAAATGGTGGTTGTTTGGCGGGGCTGTTTTCCTTACATTCCTGGCTTTAGGACGTAATTTTGATGCATTCAATGATATAATGTTCCATTATTTGCCTTTGTATAATAAGTTCAGAACAGTAGAAATGGCTCTGGTGATTCCAGGATTGGTATTTCCTCTTGTTGCCATTTGGGGATTACGGGAAATATTCAGGGGAAATGTGGATGATAAAACGATGAAAAAGGGCTTTTTATGGTCTTTGGGCATAACTGGTGGTATTTGTCTGGTTGTTTTCCTGATACCTTCATTATTATTGAATTTCCATTCTGCTTATGATGCACAGTTCCAGAACCAGGTTCCGGAATGGTATTACACTGCTTTGTTGATGGACCGTGCTTCGCTGGCTTCGTCGGATGCATTGCGTTCTTTGATTTTTATTTTGTTGGGAGCCGGTTTATTGCTTTGGTACTGGAAGGCGAAAAATAAGACGACTGCCTCTATGATTGTGAGTGCAGGTATGGCCGTATTGATATTGGTTGATTTATGGTCGGTCGATCGTCGTTATCTGGACGATAGTAATTATGTAAAGGAAAAAGCGGAAGAATCCTATAAGGAAAGTGTTGCCGATAAAGAGATATTTAAGGATACGGATGAATCTTTCCGCGTGTTTGGACTGAATAATCCGTGGCAGGATACAAACGTTTCTTATTTCCATCATTCGATTGGAGGATATCATGCCGTTAAATTACGTCGTTATCAGGAATTGATTGATTATCGTCTGGATGGTGAATACCGTAATATTATCGGTGCTTTGCAAAAGGCACAGAGCATACAGGATATAATGCCTGTCCTGGCGGCCTCTCCTTCTTTGAACATGTTGAATACACGGTATATTATTTATAATCCGGACCAGGCACCGATTCGAAATCCGTATGCTTATGGAAATGCATGGTTTGTTGATAAGGTGGATATTGTAGAAAATGCGGATGCTGAGATTGAAGCCTTGAATACGATTGACCCGTTGAAGACAGCGGTGGTGGATAAGCGCTTTGCGAAAGATCTGGAAGGCTTTACTCCGCAGGTAGATTCCACGGCAACGATTGTGTTGGAAAAGTATCGCCCTAATCGGTTGACATATAAAACGAAAGCATCTTCGGAACAACTGGCAGTTTTCTCCGAAATCTATTATCCGGGCTGGAAAGTTACAATAGACGGAAAAGAAGCGACTCATTTCCGTGCCGACTGGATTTTACGTGGAATGCTGGTACCCGCGGGAGAACATACAATCGTTTTTGATTTCCATCCGGATACTTATGTGCTTGCCGCTAACGTGTCAGCTTATAGCTCTTTTCTAATCTTGTTATTGCTGATTGCTGCGATTGGATGGTCTGGCTGGAAATATTGGCAGAAGAGTCGTGAATGAAAGACAATTATAGTTCCATAGTGGAATTTCTGGAGAATAAAGGATTGCTGACGGAATCTTTTGATCTGGAGTTTAAAAGTGCGAAAGGTGGATTTCCTAAGAGCTTTTGGGAAACTTATTCTTCTTTTGCAAATACCGAAGGCGGTATCATCATCCTAGGTATTTCAGAGAAGGATGAGCAATGTTTCTATGATGGTCTGCCACAGATGGTGATGCGTAAGTTTCAAGATGATTTTTGGAATCAGGTTAATAATAGGGAAAAGGTTAGCTTTAATCTATTGCTGGAAAATGATGTACAGATGCTTGAGATACAAGAAGAACAATTTATTTTAACCTTCCGTATTTCTTGTGCTGATTATAGGAATCGTCCTGTTTATATCGGTTCAGATCCGATGAAAGGTACTTATAAGCGTTGTCATACGGGAGATTATAAATGTACTCCGGACGAAGTAAAAAGAATGCTTGCCGATAGCTTGCCAGACAAACCGGACTCCAGAATTTTGGAGAACTATACATTGGAAGATCTTGATGAAGTATCTGTCGCTCAATATCGGCAGTTGCTAGGAAGTGTAAGACCGGGTCATCCTTTTTTAAAATGGGATGATAAAGGATTATTACTGAAATTAGGCGGTTGGAAAAAGGATAGGTATACAGGAAAAGAAGGCTTGACAGTTGCTGGTTTATTGATGTTTGGTAAAACAGAAAGTATAGTAGAGGCTTTTCCTGATTATCATGTAGATTATCAAGAGATACCGGAAAGCGGAGAACGTTGGATAGACAGAGTTTATCCGGATGGGACCTGGGAGGCTAATCTATTTCAATTCAAACAATGTTTCTGCTTTTAGGGTATGGAGAAAAGGCAGGTTCCGGAAGCACTCGGATTATGAATGCCTGGGAAGGAGCACATTGGAGAAAGCCTCTGATAAATGTGTTGCCCCGTCCGGATAGAGTTGAGTTGTGCCTGAGTATGGAGCAGTTATTGCCTCAAAAAAGTATAAACAAACTTATCTCTGTTTTTGGGGAAGAAATTACCCATTTATATGGTGACGGATTAATTGCACTCACGACTGCCGAAATGGAAGGATGTGTGTCTAATGTCAGATTACAGCAACTGATAAATAAACATTCAACGGAAATATCTCAGTTATTGAAAGATTTATGCAATGAGGGATACTTGGTCGCAGAGAATAAAGGACGATGGACTGTCTACCATTTGAATTTACGCGAAGAGAAAAAAACTGTTCAAAAGAATCTTTTTGAAGAAACGATGATACCTCCGGGGAGAAATGATGACACCTCAGGAGAAATGATGACACCTCCGGTGAGAAATGATGACACCTCGGGAGAAATGATGACACCTCCGGTGAGAAATGATGACACCTCGGGAGAAACGATGACACCTCGGGGAAAGAAATGGATGAGGAATGAAGAACTAATGACGTTGGTTGTTGAGATTTGTTGCGATACATTTAAAAGCGTTGATGAGATTGCAGCAGTGATTCTTCGTACACCAACTTATTTGAAGAATAAGATATTGCCTCTCCTTTTGGCTCAGGAGCGTTTAGAGCGTCTTTATCCGACCATTCCAAATCATCCAAACCAAGCTTATAGAAAAAAACAAAAGTAAAATTTATGATATCTTACTCAATCATAATCCCCGTATATAACCGTCCGGTTGAAGTTCGGGAATTGCTTGAAAGTTTATTGCATCAGACTTGCAAGGATTTTGAAGTGCTGATTATTGAAGATGGTTCAGCGGTTCGTTGCGACGAGGTAGTCAAAGAATATGAAGACCAGCTGAATGTACGTTACTTTTTCAAACCGAATTCGGGCAGAAGCCTGACCCGGAATTATGGTATGGAACGTGCCGAAGGTAAATATCAGGTCTTTTTCGACTCGGATTGTATTATTCCGGAAGACTATTTCGAGAAGGTTACGAACTATCTGAAAGAGACGAATGCGGATTGTTTCGGCGGGCCGGACAGGGCACATGCCTCTTTTTCCCTGATGCAGAAAGCTATTAGCTATTCGATGACCTCTTTTCTGACAACCGGCGGTATCCGTGGAAGTAAGAAAGGACTGGAGAAGTTCGTGCCCCGTACATTCAATATGGGATTCTCGCGGGAAGTTTATCAGAAGGTAGGCGGCTTTAAGGATATGTTCGGAGAGGATATTGATTTAAGTACCCGTATCCGTAAAGCCGGTTTTACTGTAGAGCTGTTTCCGGAAGCCTATGTATATCATAAGCGCCGCGTGAGTCTGAAATCATTCTACAGACAGGTGTATGTTTTTGGAATGGCGCGTGTGGATTTATATCAGATGCATCCGGACTCGTTGAAGCTGGTTCATCTGTTGCCTGCCTGTTTTGTACTGGAAGTGTTGTTTTTATTGTTATCGTCGTTAATCTGTCCCTGGGCTTTACTGCCGTTGGGTGTTTATATACTGGCGCTGTTCCTGGAATCTCTGTTTGTCAATAAAAGCCTGTCGATCGCTTTACTTTCCATCGTGACCAGCTTTATTCAATTAGGCGGTTATGGTATGGGATTTATCGGTGCATTTGTCCGCAAAGTGATTTTAGAGCAGAAAGTAGACGTTGAGGCAGAGCTGAAGAAGCATTATAAGAAGAAAGCCTGAGCAAAACTCAGCAAATCCGCATAATGGGCCTGGTAGAGTGTTTTTGATACTTCTCCCGGGCCATATTTGTTTCCTATAAATACTCCCCTCATCCCGGCATTTTTGGCAAACAGCATGTCACTGATGCTATCTCCTGCCATTATACTTTTCGTGAAATCAATGTCCGGAAAATCATCTTTGGCCTGAAGTGCCATGCCTGTGTTGGGTTTACGGTTCTTGCTGTAATCGCTGGTATCGGTACAAACATATATCTTATCTATCCTTCCTCCCTGTCCGGAGACTTCATTTATCATATAAGCATGTATCTCTTCCAGGTCTTTCCGGGTCATTATGCCTTTTCCGACTCCGCGCTGGTTAGTGACAATTATAATATGTTTGAACAGGGGAGAGAGTAGCCTCAGGGCCTCCAGTGCTCCATCGATAAAGATGAATTCCCCGGTTGTTTTGACATAGTCGTGCGGACGTTGCTGGTTGATAACCCCGTCGCGGTCCAGGAATAATGTGTTATAAGGCTTTATATCTTCCATCTTTGAAGTCTGTTTGAGCTTGTGCGTAATCGTCAGGGATACCGATGTCTATGAAATATCCTTCCGATATATATCCGGAAAGGATGGAGGAGGTGACTTTTGCCTCAAAGAAATCCTTTTCGAGTGAAAACTTTGCCGGATAGGCGTCCAGTTCGTTGCTGTTAATCAGATAGATGCCTCCGTTGATAAGGCCCGATTCGCAATATTGCTTTTCGTTGAAACGCAGGATACGGCGGGATTCTTGTTCGATGTCGACAACCCCGTATCTGCTGAACTTCTCCATTCTTTTCAATGCGAGGGTTGCTGATGCGCTGGTTTGCCTGTGGAGGTTTAATAACTCCGGATAATTCACTCCGAAGAATGTATCGCCGTTCAGGACGAACACATTTTCTGTGCGGGCTTTTGAAAGTGCCAGCTTTACTGCTCCTCCTGTTCCGAGCGGGACTTCTTCGACTACGGTCGATATGTCGGCGGAGAAGCGGTTTGCCCCGAGCCATTCCTCGATAATCTCATGTTTGTACCCTAAGGAAAGGATGATATGTTTGAAACCGGCTTCAATCAGCGTTGTAATTAGGTAATGCAGGAAAGGATGCCCGGCTACCGGAGCCATGCATTTGGGAACGTCAGACACTACACTTTGCAGCCGGGTACCCATTCCTCCCGCCAGTATGATACATTCCATTCCTTATTCCTTTCCGAATATTTCTTCTTCTACCAATTCACAGATGATATGCCCGATGGTGATGTGCGCCTCCTGGATACGTGGAGTATCGGTAGACGGCACATTGATGAGGAGCTTCGTCAGTTCACGCATGCGGCCACCGTCGGCACCAGTAAAAGCTACCGTTGTAATTGCTTTTTCATGGCATGTCTCGAACGCCTTTACGATGTTGGCGGAGTTGCCCGATGTGGATAAGCCGACCAGGACATCGCCTGCCTTTCCGATACCCGAAATCAGCCGGGAGTAGATGATCTCGAAACTCAGGTCATTGGATACGGCCGTGATGTAAGAAGAGTTACAGTGTAATGCTTCAGACGGCAGAATGTCACGTTCCAGATAAAACTTGCCGGAGAACTCGGCAGCCAGGTGCTGTGCATCGGCGGCACTTCCACCGTTTCCGCAGAAGTAAACCCTTCCACCGTATTTAAAACAGGTGACAATCGTGTCGGTAATCTGTGCAATTGTGTCCTGCAACTTCTCGTCCGCCAGTATCTGTTCGATAATGTCGCGGTGTTGCGCTAGCCGTTTTCTGATTATTCCTTTACTGTCCATGTAATCAATCCTTTCTTACAAAATTCAAATTGTTGTATATGTCCGATATGCATCTTGTCCAATGCTTCGGACACTTTGTAGCAGCTATTGCCGGGACAGTAGAAGAACATGAATCCTCCTCCTCCGGCACCGGAGATTTTACCGCCCAGGGCACCGTTGGCCATGGCAGTTTCGTATATATGGTCGATAAATTCGTTGGAGATGTTGCGGGCCATTTTCTTCTTACTGGTCCAGCTTGTGTTGAGCGCTTTTCCCAGTTCCTGCAATTCTTCCCGCAGCAGGCAATTCTTCATGCGGAATGCTTCATGCTTGACATTGTGCATGGCTTCCAGCGAGTCGTTTTTATTGTTTTTGACGTTTTCGGCCTGTTCTTCGATAATCTTTCCGGAGCAACGCTGTTGTTCGGTGTAGAAGAGAACGGTGTTCATGGCCCATTCCTGCAAGATATCATCGCCGATGCGGAGAGGATTGACAATGACTTTGTCGTCTTCCAGAAACTCCATGAAGTTAACGCCTCCGAAGGTAGCGGCATATTGGTCCTGTTTGCCTCCTGCCATATTCAGGTCAATGCGTTCGATTTCGTAAGCGTAATGGGCAATATCATATTTCCCCAGTGGTAACCGCAACCATTCGGTGAAAGCTCCGAGGATGGCGACAACCAAGGTGGAAGAGGTGCCAAGGCCGGAACCGGATGGGACGTCCATCTGGGTGATCAGTTCAAAAGAAAGAGGTTCTCCGTTGTTATAACGCGAAACGATTGAATTGTATATACCATGTTGCAGTACTAACGGGCCGTCGAGAGGCAGTTCACTTACAGCCTCAAATTCTTCTGTAATGTTTTCATTGATATGGACAAACCTGATTTTCCCGTTGTCGAGTGGGCGGATAGTGGCATGGGCATATAAATTGACGGTAACGTTGAGGATTGCACCACCATAGAGGTTGGAGTAGGGGGAAACATCTGTTCCTCCTCCGGCAATTCCCAGTCTGAAAGGTGCTTTGCTTCGGTATAACATAATAATTTGCCAATTAGTTAATGTGCCAATATGCCAATTAATAATTAGCTAATGTGAGAATGTGCCAAAAAGCCAATGGAAATAGTAATTCATTCAATTATTTCCTAAATTGGCATATTGGCACATTCTTTTATTGGCTAATTATTTTTAATATCTGTAATGGTCAGCCTTATACGGACCTTCTACCGGAACTCCGATATAGTCGGCCTGTTTGGGGCTTAATGTAGACAGTTTCACACCGATACGTTCAAGGTGCAGGCGGGCAACTTCTTCGTCCAGACGTTTCGGAAGACGGTAAACACCCACTTCGTAAGCCATCTGCCACAAATCCATCTGTGCCAGTACCTGGTTTGTAAATGAGTTACTCATTACAAAGGAAGGGTGACCGGTTGCACAACCCAGATTCACCAGACGTCCTTCTGCCAGCAGGAAGATTGAGTTTCCTGTCGGGAACGTATATTTGTCAACCTGTGGTTTGATATTGGTATGCTTGATGTTCGGATAGTTCACCAGGTTGTCTACCTGTATTTCATTGTCGAAGTGACCGATGTTGCAAACGATTGCCTGGTCTTTCATCTGGCTCATGTGGCCGATGGTGATGATATCGCAGTTTCCGGTGGTAGTAACGAAGATATTACCTTCTTTGACCGCTTCTTCCATCGTTGTAACTTCGAATCCTTCCATAGCAGCCTGCAAAGCACAAATCGGGTCGATTTCAGTAACCAGCACACGTGCTCCGTAAGAACGCATGGAGTGTGCACAACCTTTACCCACGTCACCGTATCCGGCAACTACCACGACTTTACCTGCAATCATCACGTCGGTAGCACGTTTGATACCGTCGGCCAGCGATTCGCGGCAGCCATACAGGTTGTCGAATTTGGATTTCGTTACCGAATCGTTCACATTGATGGCCGGAACCAGCAGTTCGCCTTTTTCCATCATCTGGTACAGACGGTGTACGCCGGTCGTTGTCTCTTCGGAAACGCCTTTCATCTCTGCAATCGTACGATGCCAACGCTGGTTATCTTCTTTCAGGATGCTGTTTAATGTATCCAGAATAACCTGTTCTTCGTGGTTACTACCTTTACGATTGATGGTTTCTGCATCGTTTTCAGCACGATACCCCATGTGAACAAGAAGAGAAGCGTCACCTCCGTCGTCTACAATCATCTGCGGACCTTTTCCGTCAGGGAAGCGGAGTGCCATGTCGGTACACCACCAGTACTCTTCCAGAGTTTCACCTTTCCAGGCAAAAACGGGAACACCTGTTGCAGCAATAGCCGCAGCGGCATGGTCCTGGGTAGAGAAGATGTTACAGCTTGCCCAGCGTACATCTGCTCCCAACGCAACTAATGTTTCGATTAACACTGCTGTCTGAATTGTCATGTGCAGTGAGCCGGTGATACGGGCACCTTTCAGAGGTTTCTGAGCGGCATATTTCTGGCGAAGAGCCATCAGTCCCGGCATTTCGTGTTCAGCGATTTCGATCTCTTTGCGACCGAATTCAGCCAAACTCATATCTGCCACTTTATAAGGCAGATTAGTTGGAAATAATTGTGACATAAATAATAATTATTTTGAATGTGTGGCAAAGATAACAAATTATTGAGTTGTACGGATGATTTGCAAGGACAAACATATCCGTCTGCTTATCTCTTTATAATTTCCTGCTTAGGAAACCGTAGTTTCCCAGGCAGGAAACGCGCGTTCCCTTAGGAGGAAACTCCAGTTCCCTGCGCAGGAAATTACAGTTTCCTGAACGGAAAACTACGAGGAAACTGTAATCGATTGAGCCGTAGCATTATAATGAAAATAGCCGCTGATACTAATCAACGGCTATTTTGCCGGGCAAAAGCCCTGTGCTTTTAATATGTTTTCGTTTTATACCGGCGTAATCCCTTGTTCGGCCAGCAGCTTCAGGCTGAGGTCTTTCAGCTTGAACTTCTGAATCTTGCCGCTACCGGTCATCGGGAAGGTATCGACAAAGAAGATATATTTCGGAATCTTGTGGCGGGCTATCTTGCCACGGCAGAAGTCTTTCACTACGTCGTCCGTCATCGTAACACCTTCGTGCAGGATGATGAAAGCACCGACTTCTTCGCCGTATTTCTTGGACGGGACGGCTGCTACCTGAACGTCTTTCACTCCTTCCAGGTGATAAAGGTATTCCTCTATTTCACGCGGGTAAACATTTTCTCCGCCGCGGATAATCATATCCTTGATACGTCCGGTAATACGGTAGAAGCCGTTTTCGTCTTTTACGCCGAGGTCGCCGCTATGCAGAAAACCGTCTTTGTCGATGATTTCGGCTGTGGCGGCAGGATTATTATAATAACCTTTCATGTTGTTGTAACCACGGTTACACATTTCTCCCTGTACGCCAACCGGACATTCTTCGCCGGTTTCGGGGTCGATAACACGCACCTCTGTAAATTCAAAGTCGCGTCCGACAGTATTGTAACGTTCTTCTGCCGGGTCGTCGATACGTGAATGGGTCATACCGGGTGATGTTTCCGTCAGACCATAAACGCTGGTTACACGCATAAACATCTTCTCTTCCACCTGGCGCATCAGTTCCACCGGGCAGAGCGAACCTGCCATGATACCGGTACGGAGAGAAGTCAGGTCGAACATCGGGAACATCGGATGGTTCAGTTCGGCAATAAACATGGTCGGTACGCCGTAAAGTGCCGTGCACCGTTCCTTATGGATAGAGGCCAGTACTACCAGCGGGTCGAACTTCTCGACCATAACCTGCGTACAACCGTGTGTCAGCACGTTCATGGAAGCCAGCACCACACCGAAGCAATGGAAAAGAGGGACGCAACAACAAAGCTTGTCGTCTGCGGTGAATTTCATATGCTCGCCGGTCAGCAAACCGTTGTTCGCAATATTATGGTGAGTCAACATAACCCCTTTCGGGAAGCCTGTCGTGCCGGAGGTATATTGCATATTGACAACATCGTGACAGTCAACGAGCTTTTTAGCGGCTTCCAGTTTGTCGTCTTCTATATTTTCGCCCAGCAATAACAACTCCGGTGTGTTATACATACCTCGATATTTCTCCTGGCCGATATAAACGACATTTTTCAGTCTCGGGAAGCGTTTGCTTTTCAGATAGCCGCGTTGCGATTCCTTTAGTTCGGGAAGCATGGTGTACATCATATCGATGTAACTGCCGTCAAATACGCCTTCGGTGATACACATGGTGTGGATATCGGCATTCTCTACCAGAAACTCCAACTCGTTCTGTTTATAATTCGTGTTGACGGTAACGGCTACGGCTCCGATTTTGGCGGCAGCATAAAGGAATGTCAGCCAGTCGGGTACATTCGTTGCCCAGATACCGACATGGGTACCGTGTTCGATACCGATAGAGAGCATACCTTTTGCCATCCGATCGACACGTTCGTTGAATTCTTTCCATGTAAAACGCAGGTCGCGGTCGGAATAAACCAGGTATTCCTTGTCCGGCGTCGTTTCGGCCCAATGTTCCAGCCATTGGCCTAATGTCTTATCTTGCAGTTGTAATTCCATATCTTTTCTTTAACATTAATACGGAGTATAAACAACTCCAAGGATTTTAGCCGTGCTTTCGGCGGCTGCATGAACGTGGTGAGCAACAATCGAATCATAATAGATGCTGTCGCCTTCTTCCAATATATAGGTATTCTTTCCGTAGTTTATTTCAAGTACGCCTTCCAGCACATAAATGAATTCTTCACCTTCATGTGTGGAAAGAATAAAATCAACGCCATCTTCCGAAGGGGAAACATCGATCAGGAACGGTTCCATATGGCGGCCTGATTTATCCTGCGACAGTGAATGGTATTCCATATGTTTCCGGTTCTCCATCGAATTGTTGGTAAAACCGATGCTATTGGAGTCATTACTGTCTTTTTTGCGGCAGATAACCGGACCGAGTTCGGATTGGTCGTCAAGGAATGTACCCAGGCGGACACCGAGTACCCGTGCTATTTTGATAAGAGGTGCCAGTGAAGGAAAATCTACATTACCTTCTATACGTTCGATTTGTTCTGTGCTCAGGCCGGAACGTTCGGCAACTTCCTCAACAGTGAGTTGTTTTGATTCACGGATACTTTTAATTTTGGCTCCGATGATTTTGTTGTTTCCCATAAGTATGTTTATTTTTAGATTATCTTTTAATTTGTAACTGAACGCCGCAAATTTACATTAATATTTTATTTTACCATGTAATTTACTGAAAGAAAAAAAGGACAACCCTTGTGAGAGTTGCCCTTTTGTAACTTCCTGCGAAGTAGTTTCTTATTTTCTGATACCAAGTTCTTTGATGATAGCACGGTATCTTTCGATATCAACTTTAATCAGATAATCCAGTAAACGACGACGTTTACCAACCAACATTTTCAGAGCTCTTTCAGTGCTGTAATCTTTGTGATTAGCTTTCAAGTGTTCTGTTAAATGTGCAATACGAACTGTAAACAGTGCGATTTGGCTTTCTGCAGAACCTGTGTCGGCAGCTGATTTGCCATACTTTTCGAATAATTCTTTTTTCTTTGCTGAATCTAAATACATGATTCTTTTTACTTTAATAAATTGATACTATATTATCTAAGCGGCGACAAAGATATGCATAACTTTTTTGTCTGACAACTCTTTTCTGTATCTTTTTTATATTTTGCAACATGAATATCACATACATATCGTAAAAATGTCGTACTTTTGCAGCCAATAAATTAGTCTTCGATGCAAAAAATCAGAAACATCGCGATTATCGCGCACGTAGACCACGGCAAAACGACGCTCGTGGATAAGATGTTATTAGCCGGTAAGCTTTTCCGTGAAGGACAGGCAGAGCCGGACCAGTTCCTGGATAACAATGACCTGGAACGTGAACGAGGTATCACTATTCTAGCTAAGAATGTATCTATTAATTATAAGGATTGCAAAATCAATATTATTGATACCCCGGGTCACGCCGACTTCGGTGGTGAAGTAGAACGTGTATTGAACATGGCCGACGGTTGCCTGCTGTTGGTAGATGCTTTTGAAGGCCCGATGCCTCAGACACGTTTCGTGCTGCAAAAAGCAATTCAATTAGGATTAAAACCTATCGTAGTTATTAATAAGGTAGACAAGCCGAACTGTCGTCCGTCGGAAGTGCAGGAAATGGTGTTCGACCTGATGTTCAGCTTGGATGCAACCGAAGAACAGTTGGATTTCCCGACAATCTACGGTTCCGCTAAACAGGGGTGGATGTCTGAAGACTGGCAGAAGCCGACCGAAGATATCTATGCATTGCTGGATGCTATCATCAAATATATTCCGGAACCGGAGGTATTGGAAGGAACTCCCCAGATGTTGATTACATCGCTGGACTTCTCCAAATATGTAGGTCGTATCGCTGTAGGCCGCGTTCATCGTGGTGAGTTGCGCGAAGGCCAGGAAGTTATGTTGTGCAAACGTGACGGTTCGATGGTAAAATCGAAAATTAAGGAGTTGGATATCTTTGAAGGTTTGGGCCGTACGAAAGTAGAATCCGTCCAATCCGGCGATATCTGTGCCGTGATTGGTATCGATGGTTTCGAGATTGGCGAGACTATTGCCGACATCAATGAGCCGGAACCGCTGCCTACGATTGCAATCGATGAGCCGACGATGTCTATGCTCTTTACCATCAACAACTCTCCGTTCTTCGGTAAAGATGGTAAGTTCGTTACATCGCGCCATATCTTTGAACGTCTTCAGAAAGAGTTGGACAAGAACCTGGCTTTGCGTGTGGTTCCTACCGATTCAGCCGATTCATGGTTGGTATATGGCCGTGGTGTGCTCCACTTGTCTGTGTTGATTGAAACGATGCGTCGTGAAGGATACGAATTGCAGGTCGGTCAGCCGCAGGTAATCATTAAAGAAATTGACGGTGTAAAATGCGAACCGGTCGAGCAGCTTACTATCAATCTCCCGGAAGAGTCTTCCAGCCGTATCATCGATATGGTGACAAAGCGCAAAGGTGAGATGACAATGATGGAAAGCAAGAACGACCGTATGCATCTTGAATTCAATATACCTTCACGTGGTATCATCGGTCTGAACAATGCCGTTCTGACAGCTTCTGCCGGTGAAGCGATTATGGCTCACCGCTTCCTGGAATATCAGCCGTGGAAGGGAGATATCGAACGCCGTAACAACGGTTCCATCATTGCAATGGAAACGGGAACAGCTTTCGCTTATGCCCTGAACAACTTGCAGTCACGCGGACGTTTCTTCATTGCTCCGCAGGAAGAAGTATATGCCGGACAGGTAGTTGGTGAACACACGAAAGAAGGCGACCTGGTTGTAAACGTAACGAAGTCGAAGAAATTGACGAACATGCGTGCTTCAGGTTCTGACGATAAAGTATCATTGGCTCCTCCTGTCGTATTCAGTTTGGAAGATGCTTTGGAATATATCAAGGCTGACGAATATGTGGAGATCACACCGAACTATATGCGTATGCGTAAAGTCATCCTGGATGAGACCGAACGCAAACGTCAGGGTAGATGAACCTGTTGAAATATATAATGGGAAACCGGATATGCATTTGTGTATCCGGTTTTTTTATAAAGTTACTGCATGATTGTAAATCTGCAGTACGTCTTCAATCTCGTTGAAATCCGTTTTATTGTCATCTGCATATTTCTTTAGTTCCTCTTTATGGTCGGGGAATGCTTTGAGGAATTGCTTTTCATTGAGGAACCGGAATTGTTTTCCGTTACGCTCTATCCGGAATATTTTGTCGATACGACTGAGAATCAGCTTTTCTGTTTCCAGCTTATGGGTAGTGTTTCCTGACTGGAAAGAGGAATAGGAGTCGACCGCCGATGTTTCCGAACGCCCTCCGTAACCGACCTGTTTGCCTTCCCATTTTAATGCACCTCTGTACTGGACGAAAATAGGAGGGTCTTTTTGCAGCACTTCAGTTGCCCCGTCTTTCGTTGGAAGAAAAATTCTTTCGCCTATCTTGACGGTTGCCACCATCTCCGGTTCAGAGAATTCTTTGATATTGTTATTGTCGTGCTGGTCCTGAAAAAGGAACTTTTTGATGAGCAGGCTATAGTTTAGCGGGACATTGAATGTCCGGCCATCTTTGTAATAAACATATCCGTTTTCAAAGTTACGCAATAAGAATTGTGCACTGTCGATTTGCGCAGCCAACTTATTACTTCCGGAGATAATAGCCAATAATAGTATAATAATGAATCTACTCATAATATTATGATTAAGCTTAGCATATGCAAGAATAGGAAAATAATACTGAAATTGCAATATTAAACGGCTAAAAATGAATAAATTGTTATCTCCTTATGATTTTGGTAGAAATAAAAAAGCCGCCTCTTTTTACGGAGGCAGCTTCTATTATAGGATTGTGTAATATACTAATTACTTAACCAAGCTAGCGAAATCGCTGTTAGTTGCATATTTTGCAAATTCCAGATCGATAGCAGCTTCTTTAGCCATAGCTTTGTCAGCAGCGATAGCAGCTTTCAGGTTGCTGATAACTGCGTTTACATCGTTTGTGCGTGCTGCAACAACAGCCTTCAGGTAAGAAGTAGTTGCATCAGGTTTAGCAACAGCGTTCAAAGTCTGAGAAGCTTTGCTGTAGTCTTTTACTAAAAGCTGAGCCAAAGCAGCGTTGTTAGTCTTAACAGAACCGAAAGAGTTAACAGCTTTAGCATATTCGCCTTGTTCCAGATAAAGAACACCCAGAGCTTCGCCTAATTCAGCAACACCTGCAGCATTACCGAACAATTGCTGAGCTTTTGCCTGGTCACCCTTAGTCAGAGCGATCAAACCTAAGTTCATGTTAGCTTCGTTGTTAGCCTTAACAGAGTTAGACTTGTTGAACATTTGTTCAGCCTTAGCCAGGTCACCAGCCTTGAATGCCATCATACCGATGTTGTTCCAAGTGCGGTAGCAGTTAGGATACAGTTCAGAAGCTTTTGTATAGATAGCCATCTTTTCGCTGTCGTTGTTAGTTAATGTGGCAGCGTAAAGAATTTCTTCGATATTCAGTTCAGAAGGATTGCTCTTAGCCAATGCGCTGATTTCGTCGTCAGACTTACCGATGATTTCGATGTTAGCAGTCAAACGAGAACGACGCAATTGCGGAAGGATAGTTTCAGCCAGATCAGAATAAACAGCAGAAATGTTTTTGATTTCTTTTTCTCTTGTTTCAGGATCCTGGTACATAGAGATAACTCTTAATACAAGGTCTTTATCCTGCAAGTTGGAAGCAGATACCAATTCTTTGAAGCCTTCCCAGTCCTGAGCAGTGTAACGAGCGTCAACCGGAGCATCAACTTTCATTTTCTTCAATTCTTTATTCAGATATTTAGAAGTATTGCCTTCACGTCTTTCGGCCAAGCCTGTGTTCAGTTTAACACCGCCGTCAGGAGAAGCGTAAGCAGAGATTTCGATTGCTACGTTCTGGTTAGGAGCTTCATCAGCATTTTTAACCAAGTCTTTCCATTCTTTGATAGCATCAGAGTTCAACTCTTTAGCACGAAGTTCAGCCTGCTGGATAAGGAACATGATGTTAGCATCGTGAGCTTCTTTGATGATGCGCTGGAATTTGTCAGCAGCGATAGCTGCAGTTGCAGTAGCAGCATCAGCCAATTCAGAAGTAGCGATTACGCCTTCACCGATTTTTACGTCCGGTAATTTAACTGTTTTGTTCTTGATCTTTGCGTCGAAAGTCAGGTACAGTTCAGATTTCTTCATTTCAGGTTTGTAAGTGAAAGAAGATTTCATTGTTACGTTACCACCTTCTTTTTGAGCGATAACCTGATTGTTACCTTTTACTTTTTCACCTTGATAAGTGTAAGATGTTCCCCATGCTTCACCACCGGCATAGCGGAGAACCGGAGTTACAGTTACAACGGCTTTCTTGTTGAACCATTTTGCAGGGAAAGTCGCGTTGATAGTCACGGGTACTTTGCCTCCGATAGCCTCAAGCGGCTGCGGCTCAGCTTTGATGTACTCTTCAGCTAGCGGTTTCAACTTGTTTGAACAAGAAGAAAGGGTTAAGATTGCTGCCATTACAAAGAATGACAATAAAAACTTTTTGTTCATAATTTGATGTAAGTTTAAAATGTTACTATGTTTATATATTCACTTTCAATTGTCCCTTAGCCATCAAAGTGCAAAACTAAAGCATTTTTTTGTTATGAATAGCAAAGATACGATAAAATCTTTCTAATTAATACTTATTAATGAATCCGGTCTTCTTTTTTTGCTAAAAAGAGTATAAATGACAGGATTTATGGACGCTTTAATCATTTCCATCCAGTACTAATTTAGTTAATTTGTAATGTATTGTTTTCATCTCTTTATCTTATCGGGCTCTGCCAAGTGCTTTCTTATTGTGTATTTTTGATTAAAATAAAATCTTTTGAGTAAAACATTCGTTTCCGTAGCTGATCTGTACCAGATAGATACCTGACGTGGCTGTGGTGGCGGTAATGATGTTTTGTCCCGAATGAACAGTGCCGTTCTGTAAAGTTTTTCCCTCCATCGACAGTACTGAATACCGTGCCTGACGGATTGTTTCCGGTAGCAGGACATGAATTGCTTTGGAAGCTGTTTCCACAAATATGCGGATTGGATTACTTTCGTTAATGGAAGTGTTAGCCGATGCCGTATTGTACTGGATGACCGGGTCGATGAATAAGGAAGTACTCATCGGGGAAGCCGGATGGCTGGTAGCTTCTATCCATTGGCCTTTATAATTGATCCATACGGTATTTTTACTTGTTTCTCCTTTCGGGAGATTGAATGCCGAAAAAAAGGTATTGCCGGCAGCCGATTTGATCTTGTATCCGATGAAGAAATTGCCGGACACATCGATTGGCTCTTTGAAGGTTATAAATGATTCCTGGTTGCGGTTCATCGGCTTGGTAGAATCGATAAAAGCACTTTTGTCATTGAGCGTTACGAATGAGGGGCTGAATGACTCGCTGTATAACAGTGTTTCCGGTTTATCCGAGCCATTGTAAACGGTGATTTCTACTTCAAGGTCACTCATCTTGCTTATAGCCGGATTTACGATGTATGTGCCGTATATTTTAGCGTTGCCCGTTATTTTATAGGCTTCGGCAAATTCGTTCATTCCCAGTGAATTGTTGCCGAAAGCCGGGCCTGTACCGGGAGAGGGGAGAGGTGTTGATTCTATTGTGTTGGCTTTTCCGCTTTCCTTTATATTGCTCAGGCGCAGGCATGGGGTCGCACTGTAAGGGTCAAGTCCCTTGCAGATCCGTTCGGAGTTTGTTCCTGCCGGGTCGAGCCATATTTTTAATTGTTTGTCGGCATCCGGAGATATTTCCCAGTTTTGGCTTAAGGCGAAATAGAAATCGTTATAAGGACGGGGACAGTCGGACTCTCCTCCGGACAGACCTCCGATAACTAAGCCGTTGCTGTCAAATAACCCGGAACCGGAAGAGCCTCCTGCCGTGCTTCCGTCCGACCATTCCTTTATGTGCCAGTGCCCGTTTTTTATAAAGTTTCCTACCGGAGAGTTGAATGTCGTTAATTCGACTTCTTCTGTCGTGCTAAGTCGCTTTACGGTGCCCTCCGGATGATGGATTCCCACGTATGGGGCAGTACCCTGGTCTTTGGCATTCCAACCGGCATAATATGGCTGATAGTAAGCCGGTGGTGTTTCCATCAGTTGCAGTAAGGCCATGTCGGTCTGTTCGTTGGTCGCTTTGAAGCGGGTGGAAGCCATCGACATTTCTTCGGTACCTCTCATAACCGGGTCGCATAGAGGACTTTCATAATTGAAATAGGTGACGATATTGCCTGCAATCATTTCATAGTCCGGATTCTCAATGCTGAACTGCTTGTTCAAACAATGGGATGCTGTTAACAGGTAAGGTGTACCGTCGTTTGATGTATTATTAATTAATGTACCGGTACAAAAATCAGTCCCATTGATAATGAGCAGGACGACACTTCGGCCTATCTCATTATATTTATCCGTACTTTCTTGCAGGCAGGCCAGGGTTTTTATGCATCCGAGATACGTCCTGCTATATTCTTGCGGTTCGTATCCTCTGATATTACGATAGTCATGGTTTACTTCACCCACTTTTAGCTTGCCATGAAACGGAACATTAGCCGGTTCCTGATATTCGATAACTAATTCATCACCTTGTACCGGAGAGACGGGAAGTATGCCCAGTTCGGAGTTGTTCAAATGGTTGAATGCTCCTAATATATGTGTCTGGTCCGGATTGTACAGGAAGAGCTGGGCTCCTTCCGGAATTTCGTATTCAGAAAACAATACATTGATCGAATAGGCACCGGCCGATCGAATGCCCAGCCGCCATACGCGGGTGCCGTCGGCTTGTGTAAACCAGCTGCCCGAGTTATCCGGAGTAAAATCGGTCATGAATTTGTAGGCAAAATGAAAACTGCTGCGCAAATCGCTTTCGTTGAGTGAGTCGATTCGTAATTGTTCAGCGATGTCAAAAGCAGGCATTTCTTGAAACATACTTCCTGAGCGGGTGCTGAGTATCGTCATCGGAAGTGGTCTGCCTCCGTGACTGGTCTGTCCTGTTAAATGGGCGGATACCAACAGGCAGAGGAAAAAAAGAGTGACTAGCTTTTTCATATTCATGCAAATATATGTTTTTCTTTTAATTAATTCTTCCTGTACTACGAACAAATTTGTGAAACCGCTCCCGTATTTCGTGATTTTTGTCTAAGTTTGCCAAGCGAAAAAGAATGATTCTGAAATTGTAAAACCAATATTACATAATTAAATAATAAAGATATGGCAACACCTCCTTTCAAGTATCAGGAACCGTTTCCACTGGGACCGGATACAACAGAGTATTATCTGCTTACAAAAGATTATGTGTCGGTATCCGAGTTTGAAGGACAACCGATTCTGAAGATTGCAAAAGAAGGATTAACAGCGATGGCTAATGCTGCTTTCCGTGATGTGGCTTTTATGCTTCGTCCGGCCCACAACGAACAGGTTGCTAAAATCCTGAGCGATCCGGAAGCAAGCGACAATGACAAATTCGTTGCATTGACTTTCCTTCGTAACGCCGAAGTTTCAGCTAAAGGCCAACTTCCTTTCTGCCAGGATACAGGTACGGCTATCATCCACGGTGAAAAAGGCCAGCATATATGGACCGGCTATTGTGATGAAGAAGCGCTTTCTCTGGGTGTTTACAAAACATATACGGAAGAAAACCTGCGTTATTCACAGAATGCACCGTTGAATATGTACGACGAGGTGAATACAAAATGTAACCTGCCTGCACAGATCGACATCGAAGCAACCGAAGGTATGGAATATAAATTCCTTTGTGTAGCGAAAGGTGGTGGTTCTGCCAACAAGACTTATCTGTTCCAGGAAACAAAAGCGATCCTGAATCCGGCAACATTGGTTCCGTTCCTGGTTGAAAAAATGAAAACATTAGGTACAGCTGCCTGTCCTCCTTACCATATTGCATTCGTTATCGGCGGTACTTCAGCAGAAAAGAACCTGCTGACTGTGAAGCTGGCTTCTACTCATTATTATGACAACCTGCCTACAAGCGGTAACGAGTATGGCCGTGCTTTCCGTGATGTCGAACTGGAAAAAGAAGTTTTGGAAGCGGCTCAAAACATTGGTTTGGGTGCCCAGTTCGGTGGTAAATATTATGCACACGACGTACGTATCGTTCGTCTGCCGCGTCACGGTGCTTCCTGTCCGGTAGGTATGGGAGTTTCCTGCTCTGCTGACCGTAATATCAAATGTAAGATCAATAAGGAGGGTATCTGGATTGAAAAGATGGATTCTAATCCAGGTCGCCTGATTCCTGAAGAGTTGCGTAATGCCGGTGAAGGTGATGCCGTAAAGATCAACCTGAACCAGCCAATGGCCGATATCCTGAAAGAACTGACTAAATATCCGGTATCCACCCGTCTTTCTCTGAGCGGAACGATCGTAGTTGGTCGTGATATCGCCCATGCAAAACTGAAAGAACGTATCGATAAAGGCGAAGGTCTGCCTCAGTATATCAAGGATCATCCTATTTATTATGCAGGTCCTGCCAAGACTCCGGCCGGAATGGCTTCCGGTTCATTCGGTCCGACAACAGCCGGCCGTATGGACTCCTATGTCGACCTGTTCCAGGACAATGGCGGTAGCATGATTATGATTGCCAAAGGTAACCGTAGCCAGCAGGTAACAGATGCTTGTAAGAAGCATGGCGGTTTCTATCTGGGAAGTATCGGTGGTCCGGCTGCTATCCTGGCACAGGAAAGCATCAAGAAAGTAGAATGTCTGGAATATCCGGAACTGGGTATGGAAGCAATCTGGAAGATCGAAGTAGAAAATTTCCCTGCTTTCATTCTGGTGGACGATAAAGGCAACGATTTCTTCAAACAATTGAAGCCGCGTTGCTCCTGTAGCAAATAAGAACAACTTATTATAAGAGGTGAAAGGCCTGTTCCGTTTATTCGGGGCAGGCTTTTTCTTTCTGTTTTCTTCTTTTCCCTGCCTTGTTGTTGCCTGTTCATAGTGATCTTTTCCGATTGAGTTCCTTATGTATTTTATTGCCGATAGCTATGCGCAGACTTACTGATAAATATCGACAAGATTACCTATAATTGTCGATAAGCTTACGTATAGCTATCGGCAACAAAATACATAAGGGAATTGAAACATTTTGTTCGGGATGTATTTTTTTACTAATAGGATACTAATGAGGATATAGAGTCAACGATTATTGTCTATTTGTTAACGAAAAGGAGGATTGGTAGGCTAATTGACAGATTGATGTCTGATAGTTGTTTGATAAATAGGATGTTTGTGTGTTGACTTAAAAGAGTATTCTTCTTTTATTGATTTTGAATTTTTGGAGGATATATTGATTTGTTTATGAAAGAACCGGATCGCTGTGTATTGGTTGGATAAACTTTTCATGGTAGCATAGTTCTCTCAGAACTAAGTTTAATACATGTGCAAAATTAGAATATATTTTAATATTATGCGTCTTTTTTTGAAAAAAGATTAACAAATATATTTTATAACATATTGTTGAGTTGTGTACGGTATGATTGCTTCTACATAGCCCCATTGTTTTATTGCATGAAGTCATTGTAAATTAAGTAATGATATTTTAATAGGATAAATGCGTTTTTTATATCTCACACAAATCCCTACATGTTATTATGATTGATATTATGCACGTAGGCTTTCAATTTGTTCTATTAAAGTTGGATGCGGAGTCAACATGTTTCCCCCTTTTTTCTGTGATATTTCCTGATCCTTTACAAAATAAGCGATTTGAAGAAAGTTTCTATCGACATAGTTCTGAGAGAACTATGGGATATTATGAAAATATTCTAAAAACAGGTTGCTGATTAAGTACTGTTTTGGATTAGATAGAAATATTATGTAAAACTCTAAATCAAAATGTAGATGGAAATTAAGCCAGTACAAATTCAATCGCTGTCATTTTCTATTCCGCAAAGAATTGTGAAAGCAGTACAGGTCGCTTGTTTGTTGTCATTTGTTTTGCCGGCTTTTGCTGCGGCTGATTCGAATGATTTGTTGACTGTACGGGAGTCCAAGTATGTGGAAATGCAGCAAACCCAGAAAGTTTCGGGTTCTGTTTCAGATGATTTTGGTCCATTGGTTGGTGTCAGTATTCATGTTAAAGGTACTACAAACGGAACTGTAACTGACATGGACGGGAATTTCTCTTTGGAGGCTAAGCCTGGAGATATTCTGGTAATATCTTATGTCGGGTATCTCACTATTGAGCACAAGGTGACTGCCGGTCCTGTCAATTTATCTATGAAGGAAGACACTCAGAAGCTGGACGAAGTAATAGTCCTGGGGTATGGTACGACAACAAAACGTTCGATGATTGCAGCCGTATCAACAGTAAATGCAGAAGAGATGGCTGCTCTTCCGGTAACAAATATCACGCAGGGGTTGGCCGGGCGTTCACCTGGTTTGATTGTACAAGGTAGCGGTGGTGGTATTAATAAGACGAGTACGGTGAGTATTCGCGGTGGTGGCACTCCGCTCGTTGTTATTGATGGCGTTATTCGGGACTATGGAGACTTTGTTGCTTTAGCTCCCGAAAATATTGCGAATTTATCTATTTTAAAGGATGCCTCGGCTACGGCTGTGTACGGTTCGCGTGCTTCTAATGGTATTTTGCAGGTAACGACCAAGCAGGGAAAAGAAGGAAAACCTCAGATTGATTATAACTTCAACCAAAGCTGGTCTCAACCGAATGTATGGCCTGATAAATTGAATTCGTATGAGCGTGCTATACATCGTAATGTGGCGGCAGCGAATGACGGAGTGACCATTCCTTACAATGACGACGATTTACGCATGTTTGCCGATGGTTCGGATCCGTACGGACACCCTAATACAGATTGGCAAAAAGAGGTAATGAAGAATTTTGCTCCGCAACAGAAACATAATATTACGATTAGTGGTGGTGCGAGCAATACTTATTATGCTTCTATAGGTCATATTAACCAGCAATCGCTGTATAAGAGCGATTCGCATTATATGAAACGAACGAATTTTCAATTGACTCAAACTTCAACTTTTAAATCCATTGGCCTGAAAACAACGGCACAGTTGGATGGTTACATGCAGTTTAAAACACATCCGTATACTTCCACATCCAGCGGATACGGGAACGTATTCTCCCATGTCCAGAATAAATCACCGATGGAAATTGGTCGGAATAAATATGGATTGGTGTATAATAATACAGATAATCCGATCGCTGAAATTTCTGATGATGGTGGCTATATTGATGAAAAAGAGAATGTAGTCAACGGCTTGTTGGGGGTTGAATGGGATCTTCCCTGGGTAAAAGGCCTGAAACTGCGGGCGAAGGGTAGTTATCGCTATTATATAAAGGATAATAAGTCCTGGAGAAAAGATGCAGCTCAGTATGCATGGGATTCCCAAGAGCCTACATATGCTTCAAAACCACAGTTGAGCCAGTATGGGGAATTGGGAAATTCCTGGACCTTACAGTATTTTGCCGAATATAACCGTACGTTTGGCAAGCATTCGGTAAGCGCCTTAGGAGGTTACGAATATACAAGCGGTTTTGGACATAGTATGGGCTTGGTCCGTAAGAATTATGATTTCCCGATTGATCAAATTAACCCGGGACCTTCTTCGACGATGGAAAATTCCGGCGGTGAATGGGAAAATGGCCGGGCCGGTTGGGTCGGACAGGTCAAGTATAATTATGATAACCGTTATTTTGTAGAAGCCAGTATGCGTTATGACGGGTCGGATAATTTTCCGAAAGATCATCGTTGGGGTACTTTTTACTCTGGTTCGATCGGTTGGTCGCTGGCAGATGAAGCTTTCATGGAAACCATACGCGAAAAACATATTTTCGATATGTTGAAAATACGTGCCTCTTACGGACAAGTGGGTTTGGATAACTGGGGAAATGACGGGGATACGTATCACATCGGACGTTTTGCCTATCTGACATCTTACGGATTAGGCGGCCAGGAGTATGTAATGAATGGTGAGTATGTACCCGGTTTTTGGGAAGGGAGCTTGCCTTCTCCTGATTTGACTTGGTTTACCACTGATCAGTTTGATGCCGGATTCGATTTTAGTTCGTTGAATAATAGATTGTACGGCTCTTTCGACTATTTCTATTATGCAACCAAAGGTTTCTTATATGCACCGGATGCATTGGATGTTGGTTATACCGATCCGTTGGGTGTATCGCTTCCTAAAATATCGACAGATGGGGAACATCGTCGTGCCGGTGTGGAGTTTCAATTGGGTTGGCGCGATGATATTGGTGATTTCCATTATGATGTAGCCTTTAATTTTACAAAATTTGATGAGTTATGGGCTAACAACCCGTCTGAGTCACTTGAAAATAAGAAAAATCCTTACAAGCGTACAACCCAGCAACGGGGATATGCCGGTGTCTATTATGAGAATATGGGCTTTTATAAGGATGCAAATGATGTATATAACAGTGTGCAACGTACAGGTTCCCACTCACTAACGGCAGGTGATCTTAAATATTATGACTTTAATGGGGATGGCGTTATTGATGGGGCCGACCAGCATCGTTTGGGTAAAAGTAGTTTCCCGCGTGCCAACTATGGATTGAACATCAATTTATCTTATAAAGGATTTTCTTTCAGTACCCTCTTTCAGGGGGCAACCCGTTTTGATATGTATTTAGGTAGTGTGCTGATGATGAGTGATGCCAATACCGGTTCAAGTCCTACCTATGAGTTTCAAACGGACTATTGGACACCGGAGAATACTGATGCCAAATTTCCGCGTTTGTTGTCTTCTACCGGAAATAATGGTTCTAATAATACAGTCGGAAGTGATTTCTGGTTGATTAACGGAGGATATTTGCGAATGAGGGACATTCAGGTCGGATACGATTTCAAGCGTATACTATTGAAGAAGACCTCGTGGATCACTCGGTTGAATGTGGCTTTGAGCGGACAAAATATTTTTACTATTTCGGAGGCAACAAAGTACGGAATTGACCCTGAAAACGGATCAGCCAACCGTTATGATTATCCAAATGAGCGCGTGTTCGCGATCAACTTTGGTATAGGATTTTAATTGAAAATAAAAACAGAACTGATATGAATAAATATTTAAAATATGGTTTGCTGTGTTTCACTGGTGGAGTTCTCGCGACTTCTTGTGATGTGATGGATACAAAACCGATGGAATCGTATGATGAGGATTTGGTGTGGTCTTCCAAAGAAACCGCCGATGCTTTTGTGACAGAGGTGTACAAATCCTCGGTAGCCCTATATGCCGGAGAGTATGCTTATCTGGAATCATATACACCGAATGGAATCCATAGCGATTTGACAAACCTGGATGCTTTTCCTACTGAAGTGGGGATGGACCGGACAACGAATATGGGATTCGGCTATTTCGCTAATTTAAGGAATTGTAATTTGATTATCGAAAAAGCTGCTGCTGCCACTGCACTTACAGAGGTACAAAAGTCGGAATTGATTGCCGAAGGTCATTTCCTCCGTTCGTTAGTGAATTTTTATCAGACGCTTTGGGAAGGTCGTTTTGTCCCAATCATGAAGGTGTTGACCCCCGAGTCTACAGAAGATTTTAAGACTCCGCTGACTGCTAATGTAGCAGAAAGTTATAAACTGGTAATTGACGATATGAATGCTGGTATTGAAGGACTTCCTGAAGAATCGGCTTCAGGACGCGTCAATAAGTATGTAGCTTATGCTTTTCGTTGTCGTGCAGCACTCCAAGCTTATGCTTATACGAAAGATGCGTCTTATCTGGATATGTGCATTGAATCAGCGAATGCAGTTATTAATTCTGGTAAATATACATTGAGCAGTAATTATGGCGAGATGTTCCAAAAGGCAGGAGCTTATGATAATGAGATTATTTTGGGTTATTACCGTTTGGAGAAGAACACGAATTGCGGTTCATTCAGTGAAATGATTAGTTGTGTGCCGAATGTAAATAATGATGAAATAGCCAATTCAAATGCTTCTCCATTATTTAAAGATGCTGGCGGACGTTCGTTTGAAGGCTGGGCCAGTTATTTCCCGACACAGGATATGGTAGACCAATATCTTGTCATTGATGAAGTGGATGGAAAGGCAAAACCTTGGAATGAAACGGCACAGTACAAAAATAGTGTAAAGGAAGAAGACCCCTCGGCGTTGCAGGTCGGTGATTTTGTCAAAGTTGAATTGACTGGGCGGGTAGTACCGGATGAAGATGATATGGGTTCTACCGAAAAGGGGAAAAAGATTGTACGTTACGGACGTGTAACGGATGATTCCCGTATCAATGAGATTATGTATAATAATCGTGACAAACGTTTTTACGGAACGATAGTGTATGATTCTTGTACTTGGTTAAGCGGCGAGCTAGTGACACTTTGTTGCCAGGGTAATTTGTGGGCCGGTGTACGTAAAGACCAAGCGGATTCCTGGTATACTACGGCATCTGGTTATTATTGGAGGAAGAATGTTTATGAAGTTTCTCCTCGTTTTTATGTCTCGAATAATACGGATTATCATTTTGTATTGGCTCGTTTAGGAGAGATGTATATGAACCGTGCTGAAGCTTACTTGCTGAAAGGCGAAATAGATAAAGCAGTAGCAGATTTGAATGTGACACGTACACAACATGGCGGATTACCTCCTTCTATGGCTGTAACGGAGGAAGAGGCATGGCGGGATTATATTCGCGAACGTCGTGTTGAAATGGCTTATGAAGGTAATTTATACTGGAGTTATTTGCGCTGGGGCAAATATGGCGGATATGCAAATGAAGGGGAAAAGGCTAATGGTGTTATTCAGGCGTTAAACCGTCCTGTCCATAAGATTCAGATAACAAAAGACCGTAAGCGTTATTTCATTGGACAGATCGTAAGAAACAGAGCCTGGAACAGAAATTTTACAACAAAACGTTATTTAATGCCTATTCCGCAATCTGCGATTGATAGACGCGCAGCGAGTGGAATTACTGATGAACAGAATCCGGGTTGGTAAATTTAAAAATGAATATGAGTATGAAAAAATATAGTTATTTGTTATTCTTGTCCATTCTTTTCACTCTATCTTCTTGCCTTACGGGAGGATTGGAAGATCTGCCTGAGTTTGAAGAGAATGAGATTAGCGGGGTACAACGTGTAGAGTATCGTTATATAAGCGATGAGGTTTCGAACGCAAGCGGACAGCAGATCGTGAAAAAAGTCGAACTTGGACGATCTAATATTGTTATTGATAAGGAGGCTAGTACAGTTAGTCTGGATGTATCAGTTCCTGCTGCCAATGAAGGATCTTTTCCGGCGTCAGAGTGGGAGAAATGTTCAGTAAATAATATAGGTGTGATGGTCACTTTGTCTACGGCTGCCAGAATTACTCCTAAAGAAGGATCGCCTGCTTTAGGTGTTCCTGGTGATTGGTCTAAACCCAATAAATATCTTGTAACAGCAGCTAATGGAGAGCAACGGGAGTGGACGATTACAATTGTTAATTTTACGAAGTAAACAGTCCGTTTTTTCAATATAATTTTTAGGTGGAGGTGTGTCGTAATGCACGATACACCTTCTTTTTTATTCATTACTATACAACT
>OLGD01000054.1_pt1 | contig 201924 bp, 170 predicted proteins | sample 1605311 | NCBI WGS metagenome assembly OLGD01 (sample SAMEA3888917, study PRJEB22519) | human gut metagenome | biome: human gut; feature: human-associated habitat; material: faeces | place: Denmark | collected 2010
TCAAACCACTTAGCACACATGCTTTTTTTCATATATAATTTCTACTCTCCTTCACACCAATACAGACTGTTTGCTCTTTTGTTTCCACAAGGTTGCCGGATTTATCATATTCGTTTACTACGGTCTGGTAACCGGCACTTCCGTCTGTCTACTCATTCATTTTTTCTGCAAGTTCCGTAATCCACTCCTTTTTCGGAATAACTGCCAGCCAATCCTTTGGAAGAGCGTCCATTCCATAATACAGTCCTGCTAATCCTCCGGCTACAGCACTTACCGTATCGGTATCATCCCCAAGATTCACCGCCTTTAACACACATTCTTTGTAGCTCGTTGTATTTAGGAAGCACCACAGGGCAGCCTCCAAAGTGTCAACTACATAGCCACTGCTTTTTATCTCATTTTCCTCTAACATTTTAAACTTCTGCAAATCCCACAAGCGCGAATAGTGCTGCATTTCTTCGGATACATTTTCATCGCAGGAAGAATCTAAATACTGCTTGCATTTATGGATGCTTGACTCCACTGTGTCAAATTTATCGCCGGTGCCATAAACCATATCCGCTATTACCTTAGAATAAATCAGACATCCCAATTTACTTCTCATATGTGCGTGGGTTAAGGCAGACAAATTGTAAATGATTTCAGTCCCGCTCATTTCATCACCAGCGAGTTCTGCACTATAATAAAGCGCTGCCGGAAGTATCCGCATCAGCGAGCCATTTCCATTATTAAACTCTCCCTTTTCTCCACACAATAGAGGTTCTGTTCCTCTGCCGTAATTCATAATTGCTTTGCAGGTTGAGATGCCACAGTCAAAATTTTCCTGATATGGTGTGTAATCACCATATAAAATCCAATTACTAAATTTGTCCATCAACTGTTTGTAATCCGGCTGTTGTGTTTCTATCTCTCCCAACCACTCCATCGTTGCAACTGCCATACTGGAATCATCTGACCATGTACCGGCCGGCTGATTATGTGTTCCGTATCCTATCATGTCCGTTACCGGATTGTCTTTTAACTCGTCACGGGACACAAACTCCACCGGAACTCCCAGGGCATCTCCGATGACCAAGCCCATTATGGAAGCTGTATATTTCTTTTTACTGCACATACTTCTATACCAGTTGCACTTCTTTTTGTAATTCAAGCACCTGTTCCAAGGTAAGCCCAGAATACATTGCAATCTCTTCATAAGACAGTTTGCCTGCTTCTATCATCCGCAAAGCAGCCTGTTTATTTCCCTGTTCAATTCCCTGCTCATATTTTTCCTGATAATTCATCTGTAAAGTCATATAATCCAACCTCCATTTCTCATTTTTCCTAACCGACTGCACTGCCTCATCTAACTCCCTCGTGAAATCATCCTCTGGTTCTTTACCGTCAATAAAGTCAAGCAATCTTTTCATTTCCGGTGTGACATCATCCATTATACCCTTTGTATTTAATATAATCTTTGTTGTTCCGTCTAAAAGACTTAATTCTGGATTTTGAATACAGCGATTTTCAAAAGTATAAATGTGTCTTCCCTCACCAAACAAATCAAATGTACATACAAATATGACAAAACTTCGCTTCAAATCTCTGTAATTTTCCCCTTTTTCCAAGATATTCAAATCTATCATTCCTTGATAATATCTTGTTCGCTTAGGTAAATTTCTATTCTCTGTAGTCTGCATTTCAATATTGTAAACGGTTTCTTTTCCATCCTCTACATAAATATCCAAACGTACACTTTTCGCATCTGCAGAAATATCTATTGTTTCCTGTGACTTAGGATATTCAATACGGGATATCTTTATATTAAGTATCCGTTCTAAAAAAGGCTTACAAAACCTTGGATTTCGCATAATAACACTAAACATGAAATCGTCCTTAATTTGCAGTTTTTCAAAAGCTTTTCCCATAAATAATACTCCTCCTCTACTTCAATTTTATTATAATATGCGCCTATTTAATTGACAAGTATTTTTCCTATCAACACAATAAGTCCTGCAACCGCAAAAGCAAGAACCAAATACATTATGGTAGCAAGTCCACGTTTATGTGCTTCTTCTATGTACTCTTTTGGATAAAAATACAGGCAGTTCAACCCATTGTTTCTTGCCGCGCATTTTACCAGCGAAATAAACAAAAGACAAAATAATATATTTTGCAATGCTATTAACATTTGTTTGTACCGCCTTAAATCATCGTAACTCTTTTATTATCATATACTCATAATGTATATTTGACAAGGATTTGCTTCGTCCCATAGTTTTGGGAAAACTTCCAATTCCTTAAATCCGAGTGATAAATAAAACAAGTTTGTTTTATCATAGTCCTCATATACTCCCATTTTTACAGTTTTTACTTGTATAAAACTAAATCCTTCTTTTTGTGCAATATATCGGGCTCTTTCAAAAAGTTTTTTCCCAATTCCCATTCTATGATATTCTTTTCTGACACCCATAACAGCAAGTTCAAGTGTATCTTTCCCCGTTTGCGAAAGATATAAGAAACCAATTGGCTTATCCTCATCATAAGCACATACAAATTTTTTTCCACAACTGTCCTTTATGTATTTCTCTCTTCCCTCTGGCATTTCAAACCACTCTGGAAGAGCTTCTAAAATTTCTCTTGCTATACACGCTTTCTGTTTATCCTCGAATATTTCTTCTATATTCATTTTTGCTCTCCTTCAATAATTCTACACACCTCATATAAGCACTTTCACAATTTCTCCTATATTCTCTATGATATAATCTGGTTTTTCACATTCTTTTTCAACGCTCTGATACTTTGCAAATCCCTGACGTACCCAAATCGTTTTCATACCGAGCTGCCTTGCCGGAGCAATATCATTTTCAAGTCTGTCCCCGACCATTATTGCATTTTGTGGATTACAGCCAGCCTGCTCAAGCGCCAACTTAAAGATTCTCAAATCCGGCTTTTCATACCCTGCTTCTGCGGAAGCTGCGACAACATCAAAATACTGCAAAACTCCCCAATTATGTAATCTCTTTTGCGTCCCCGCTAACTGATTTGCAATAATGCCCAATTTATATTTGCCTGACAAAGCTTTTAGCACATCTTCTGTTTCTAAATAAAGTTTTTCTAAACTACTGTTCCATTCCGGCAAAGCGACTCCGTAAGCCTGCGCCGCCTGTTTTATCGGTGTAGGACTTACCTTTGCCGCATGATGCACTTTTTCTATAAATTCATCATGCTCCAAGCCCTTCGCACTTATCACATAGTTACATCTGCTTTCATAAACATCCGATTCATCAACCAATGTTGAACCCATATCTAAAAACACCCATTTTATCTCACTCATCCATACCCGCCTCCTATTTCTTACAATATTTCATCACAAGTCCACTAGGCAATTGACCGAAAATTCAAATTTCGCTCTAACAGTCAACCTTTTTTGCTGTCCTCGTTGACTGCTTTTAAGCTTTTTCTTAACTAGGTCAACCTTTTTCACCGCCCCCGTTGACTGCTTTTTAGCTTTTTCTCAGCTAGGTCAACCTTTTCGCCCTTTTTCGTTGACTTGAATCCCCATTATTGAAATTCCAGTCACCCCTGATGTGTGATTTAGATGACTTATTTGACAAAAACCTATTATTAGGTCAACTTTCTCGCAAATATTGTTGACTTATTTTGCGTTTTTTGCAATAGCAGTCATCCCATCTCTGGAATCCACTTACTCGCCTTTATAAAATTCACGAATCTTATCCATCCGTGCGGTCATTCCGACGAAAAGCCGATCAACAATTGTAATGGCTGCCATGGATTCTACCACAACAACCGCGCGAGGCATAATCACCGGGTCATGGCGGCCTTTAATCTCGATTTCGACGTTTTCGCCATCGCGGTTTACGGTTTCCTGCGGCTGGAAAATCGAAGGCGTTGGCTTGAATGCAGCGCGAAGCACAATGTCATCACCGTCGCTCATGCCGCCTAAAATTCCACCGGCAAAATTCGTATGTTTTTTCACCTTGCCGTCCGCTCCCATATAGAAACCGTCATTATTTTCGGAACCACATTTATCGGCAACAGCGAAACCGGCGCCGATTTCAACACCTTTTACCGCACCAATGGAGAAAATCGATGCGGACAGCATAGCATCTAACTTGCCAAAAACCGGCTCTCCGATTCCTGCCGGCATGCCGCTGATTACACATTCAATCATACCACCAACGGAATCATGTGCCTCCATTTTTTCTGCCAGATAATCTTCAGCAAGAGAAGACTTTTCCAAATCCGGCATGCGCAGCGGACTCTTTTCAATATTATCCAAAGACATCTTTTCTTCCTCGCATACAAATGGTCCAATCTGCTTTGTGTAGGCAGTTACAGTAATTCCAAGCTCGCTTAGAATTTTCATAGCAATGGCACCCGCTGCCACACGGCCAATGGTCTCACGTCCGGAGGAACGTCCACCGCCTCGGTAGTCACGGAATCCGTATTTGGCATCAAACGTGAAATCCGCATGACCCGGGCGAAATACGTTTGCAATGTTAGAATAATCACCGGATTTCTGCGAGGTATTCACGACAACCATGGAAATCGGTGTTCCGGTTGTCTTTCCTTCAAATACACCGGACATAATTTTTACTTTATCGCCTTCTTTGCGTGGCGTCGAATACTTCGTCTCGCCCGGTTTTCTTCTGTCGAGACATTTTTGTATATCTTCTTCGGAAAGGGAAATGCCTGCCGGCGCACCATCCACAACAACTCCTACCCCCTCGCCATGAGATTCTCCCCATGTCGATACGCGAAACACTTCTCCCCATATTGAACCTGCCATACGACAAACACTTCCTTTCTCTACATTTCTTCATTGAACTTTTCTGCGTTCTATTGTATAATAATTTTACAACAATTGAAAGGAGATTTTTATGTTTAGTCAGTTTTTTGGTCAATATTTATTAGATAACCAGAAAATCACCGCTGAGCAATTTTCCTCCTGCATGAAATACATTAAAGACAATCGCGTCAAACTGGGGTTAATTGCAGAGAACGAGGGGTTATTAACTCGCAATCAGGCGAATGAATTGAATTATTTGCAAATGCAGACAGACAAACGTTTTGGTGATTTGGCTGTGGAGAAGGGTTACTTAACGGAAGCAGATGTGAATTATCTGCTTGGTCGCCAGGGAAATCCGTACCTGATTTTCATTCAGGGGCTGGAAGAAAACGGCATTATGAGCCGTGATGAAATTGAGACAGCTCTTGATGCATTTCAAAAGGAGAATGGTTTCTCCGATGAAATTTTAAAAGCGATTCAGGATGGTAATATCGAAGGTATGATTCCTGCATTTGTTGATGCGAAAGATTCTCGTTACCAGTCGTTGATTGGTCTTACATTAAGAAACATTGTACGTTTTGTAAGTTCTTACATACGCATCGAGAAGGGACAGTTTGTCACCTCTCACAGTGCAAAGTATATTGCTTACCAGCATACAACCGGTGATTATGATGGTTTTCTTGGTTTCACCTGTGATGATGACAGCATTTTAGCGCTTGCCGACGGTTACGCAAAAGAAACTTTTGATGCGGTCGATGAAGACGCTTTGGATTCGGTTTGTGAATTTACAAACTGTGTCAACGGACTGTATGCTACTGAATTAAGTTATCAGGATACAACCATCGATATGCAGCCGCCGGAATTTAAATTTGATTCATCCATTGATGGAGAAGGCGAGTTCTATGTATTGCCGGTTTACATTGACGGCAAACATTCAGACCTTATTGTAAAATTAGGCTAGATAAAGGAGATTGGAACTATGGCAAAAATATTGATTGTTGACGATTCCCGTACGTCGCGTCGTATGCTTCGCAACATTCTCGTCGAGAATGGACACGAAGTCATCGGGGAAGCAGAGAATGGTCAGATTGGATTTGAAAAGTATATTGAATTAAAACCGGATATTGTAACACTGGATATCACGATGCCGGTTCTGGACGGTCTTGGTGCATTGAAGAAAATCATTGCTTATGATGAAAATGCACACGCAGTAATGGTTACTGCTGCCGGACAGAAAAACAAAATGGTGGATGCCATTAAATTAGGCGCAAACGAATTTGTTCAGAAACCTTTTGAGCCGGACCAGATTTTAAGCGTCATAGGAAACATTACAAAATAATAACAAAATATACGAAAAAGAAGAAACGGCAAATCGACTCGAAATCGGGAATTCGCAATGCGAATTATATTTCTCGCTGATTTGTCGTTTCTTCTTTTTAAGATTTTCTTATTATTTAGCTAATTTTAAATCTCAACTTGATAGGTGGAGAAGTCCTGAATAGTTATTATTTAGCTAATTCTAAAACTGTTTTTTCGCTTGTTTCTCCGATTGATACCAGTTTCTTACCAGCCACACAGATATGGCGGCAACGAATGCGAGTACAACCATATACACAATCTTAGCGACAAGTGCCGGTGCATAAGTATTTAAAATCACGTCGGTAAACCGGATAAATACATACACAATGATTGGCGTAAGCCATGCGGCAAGTCTCTTCTTTTCCAAATAATTCTTTCCAACCAAAAAGGCAACGCCCATGTAAACAAGTACAACTAAAATGTTGCGGACGGCGTCCAAATATAACGATGCGGTAGATGTCGATAAAATACTTGCTTTTGCCATATCAGTTCCGGTAAATGCTCCTACGTTAATCCGTATCGCATAATAAAGCTGGAATCCATAAGTAAGAAGCGCAGCTCCAAGACCAAAACCAAGTCCTACCGTTGTTGAGCGGTACAAGGAACGCTGCTTGGTGTTTGTCAAATAAACACCCCAGTACAATCCTGCTGCAACAAAAACACTGCCCGCAAGTGCTTCAACAAACGCAACCACAACCGCATTTCCACCGGTCGCATTTAAAACATCCCGCATTTTCGTAAGTGCAAGAAGTCCTAAGAAACTGTAGATAATTTCCTGCCAGAAATATCCCATGATTCCGTAACCAATGGCTCCGAGCATTCCACGCTCCACTTTACTGGACTGTTTCCATAAGATATAAAAAGGAATCAAAACGGCAATCAGTGGCAGCAAAATTGCCATCACATAGCCCATCATTTGTCCTGTTGATACCATAGTTTCCTCCTTCTCAGTGAGTCTCTCTTTTGTTAGAATCCAACACGAATTCTCGTAATAAATGTATCAAACTGAGAAATGGTTTCGTTAAATTCTTTTTCAGTCATGGTTCCTGTCAAAAAACCAAATTCATCTGCAATTCCACCATCTACCGGTGTAACCTCTTCAAACAAATCTTCTGCTTTTGCTTTTTCACTTGCGCCGATGCGGACGAAGAAACGGTTTTTCATTTCATCCATCGGAGCAACTTCCTGTTTTTCATCTTCCCAGATTGTCATCACATTGACATTCATATGTTTTACTGCATCAACCACATCCGATACAACTGCGCTTGCTGTTGCCTCTTTTCCGGCACCTTTACCATAAAACATAACATCACCAAGCATGTTTCCTGTCACACAGATTGCATTAAATACATCATTCACTGCGTACAGCGGATTGTCTGCCTGAATCATCTGTGGTGCGACCATTGCATACAATTTATTTCCTTCTTTACGGCTTGTGCCAAAGATTTTAATAGCAGCGCCAAGGGCTTTTGCATATTTGAAATCTTCTGCCGTAATTTTGGTAATTCCTTCGGTATAAATATCCTCGTAATCCACCTGCTGTCCGTATGCTAAAGAAGTCAAAATCGCAATCTTACGGCAGGCATCATATCCTTCCACATCTGCGGTCGGGTCTTTTTCTGCATAGCCAAGTTCCTGTGCCTCTTTCAAAACGTTGGCAAAATCAGAACCTTCCTGTGCCATCTTCGTAAGGATATAGTTTGTCGTTCCATTTAAAATACCATTAATCTGCTCGATTCGGTCAGCAGTCAGACTCTGGTTTAACGGTCTGATAATCGGAATACCACCGCCGACACTCGCCTCAAACAAGAAGTTTACCGTCTTGCTCTTTGCGATGTGCACAAGCTCTGCTCCATAAGCAGCCACTAATTCTTTATTGGATGTACATACACTTTTTCCGGCTAACAAAGATTTTTTCACAAATTCATAAGCCGGTTTCGTTCCGCCCATGGTCTCTACAACAATATCCACTTCCGGGTCTTCTAAGATAACATTAAAATCATGTACTACTTTGGACTGAATCGGGTCGTCCGGGAAATCACGAAGGTCTAATACATATTTCACTTCAACTTCCTGTCCGGCTCTCTTTGCAATAATTTTTGCATTTGTCTGAATCACCTTAACAACACCGGAACCAACCGTTCCATAACCTAACACTGCAATTCGAATCATTTTTTCCTCCATTTCCAAATCAAAAGTCTTACTCTTCGCTAGACTCTTCACTTTTGCTTTTCAGCACTTTATCAACTTCCTGCCACTCTTCTTTTGTGAGAAGGCTTCCCGGATTAATACTAAGAATCAACCGTCCCTTGTGGTTTACCACAAAGTCGGCATACGCCGTCTTTTTCGTGTGCACAAGTGCCGGGAAATCCTGTATTTCATCGCCATCCGCCTGAATAATATTCGCAACACCATCCACTAAAACGGCTGCTTTCCCCTGCGGCAGCTGAAACACCAGATACTTGGTCTCCCCTGTTACGGGCACCGGCGGCAGAACCAGTTTCTTTTTCAGATTTAGCAAAGGAACCCACTCATCACGGATTGAAACAATGCCTAAAAAGCCATCGGAAAGCCCGGGCTCCTTTGCGTATTCCACGTAATTTTCAATTCCCTGTATCTCGGAAACATCTGCTCCGTATTCTTTGCCACTCAAAAAAAATGTAACGACTTCTTTCATACCTTATCCCCTTCTAACTGTTAATCCATTTCAAATAGGCATTCATAAACATGTCAATATCACCATCTAATACCGCAGAAACATTTCCGGTCTCTGCATTGGTCCGATGGTCTTTTACCATCGTGTACGGCTGCATAACATAAGAGCGAATCTGACTGCCCCAGCCAATTTCTTTGACTTCACCACGGATATCGGATTCTTTTGCAAGATTTTCCTGTTCACGCAAAATCAAAAGTTTCGCTTTGAGCATCTGCATCGCTTTATCCTTATTCATATGCTGTGAACGCTCATTCTGACATTGTACCACAATACCCGTTGGAAAATGGGTAATTCGGATTGCCGATGACGTTTTGTTGATATGCTGTCCACCGGCACCGCTCGAACGGTACGTGTCAATTCGGATATCATCATCTGCGATTTCAATATCAATATCCTGCTTAATATCCGGCATGACGTCACACGACACAAACGAAGTCTGTCGTTTTCCCGCCGCATTAAACGGTGAGATACGCACCAGACGATGAACGCCGTGCTCACTCTTTAAATAACCATAAGCATTATCTCCTTGAATTTCCAATGTGACGGATTTCAGTCCTGCCTCATCACCATCCAGTGAGTCTAAAACTTCTACGGTAAAGCCGCGTTTGTCTGCCCATTTCTCATACATACGGCACAACATACTTGCCCAATCGCAGCTCTCTGTGCCACCGGCTCCTGCATGCAGGGTAAGAATCGCATTCTCGGCATCATGCTCACCGGTAAGCATTGTTGTAATTCGTAAATCTTCAAATTCCTTCTGGAATTGCACAAACTCATTTTCAACTTCCGGAACCAGTGACTCATCCGCCTCTTCATTCCCCATCTCAATCAGCGTCATAATATCGTCATACGCCATGCTGAGTGCATCGGCACGTTCAACAATACTCTTTAAGTCCTTTAATTCCTTCATATCCGCACTTGCCTTCTCGGCATCGTCCCAAAAGTCAGGTGCTTCCATATTTCTCTCAAGTTCTTCAATCCTTAACTTTTTCTCTGCTAAGTTAAAGTGAATCCCTTACTTCCAGAAGTGGTTTTTCAAAACTGCTCAATTCGATTCGGATGTTATCCAATTCAACCACAAAATCACCACCTTAATTTTTTATATGCAAACGCAGTTATTCACTGCTTATCTGCCACAACAATATTTGTATTTTTTACCGGAACCACATGGGCACGGTGCATTTCGGCTGATTTTTTCCGATTTGCGGACAACCGGTGCATTTGCCGAATCATCTTTATTGGTTCCTGTCACTTCAGCAACCTGCTCACGCTCAACCTTCTGCTCGATGCGGACATGCATCAGCATCTTAACCGTCTCTTCACGAATGGACTCCGTCATATCGTTGAACATATCATAGCCCTGTAAACGATACTCGACAACCGGGTCTCTCTGTCCAAATGCCTGAAGTCCGATTCCCTGACGAAGCTGATCCATATCGTCAATGTGATCCATCCAGCGGCTGTCCGTTACTTTCAAAATAATGACACGCTCAATCTCACGAATCTGCTCCGGCTCCGGAAATTCTGCTTCTTTTGTCTCATACAGACGAAGAGCCTCTTCTTTCAAATTCTGAATCAATTCCTGTTTTGAACCGCAGCCCTCACCGGTAACCGGTTTAACCGGAATCATCGGAATGAGAATTTCATTCAACTCCTTCAAATTCCACTCGGAAGGTCCCTGGTCATCGCCAATTACCATATTGACATATTTTTCAACCAGTTCATCAATCATGCTGATAATGGTATCACGCATGTCATCGCCATCGAGTACCTTGCGGCGCTCTGCATAAATAATCTCACGCTGCTCGTTATTAATCTGGTCATATTCCAACAAATTTTTACGGATTCCGTAGTTGTTGCTCTCAATCTTCTTCTGTGCACGCTCAATTGCTTTATTCAGCATCTTGTGCTGAATCTGCTCGCCTTCCGGCATACCAAGCGAATTAAACATCTGCATCAGATTCTGGGAACCGAACAAACGCATCAAATCATCTTCCAATGAAATGTAGAATTTCGATTCACCAGGGTCGCCCTGACGTCCGGCACGACCACGCAGCTGATTATCAATTCGACGGGATTCATGACGTTCCGTACCAATAATTTTCAAACCGCCGAGTTCGGTTACGCCCTCGCCCAGTTTAATATCCGTACCACGTCCGGCCATGTTCGTCGCAATCGTAACTGCACCAATCTGACCGGCATCTGCGATAATCTCTGCCTCAAGTTCATGGAACTTCGCATTCAATACTTTATGTGGAATTCCGCGCTTTTTCAGCAACTGTGACAATTCTTCCGAAGCGTCAATCGTAATCGTACCAACAAGTACCGGCTGGCCTTTTTCATGACTTGCCACAATATCTTCAACAATTGCATTCAATTTCTCGCGTTTTGTTTTATATACGGAATCGTTGTGGTCAATACGTTTTACCGGCAGGTTTGTCGGCACTTCAACAACGTCCATGCCGTAAATCTCACGGAACTCTTTTTCCTCTGTGAGAGCGGTACCGGTCATACCACATTTCTTATCATATTTGTTAAAGAAGTTCTGGAATGTAATTGTGGCAAGAGTTTTACTCTCTCTCTTCACTTTTACATGCTCTTTTGCTTCAATTGCCTGATGTAAACCGTCCGAATAACGTCTTCCCGGCATGATACGTCCGGTAAATTCGTCTACGATAAGTACCTGGTCATCTTTTACCACATAATCCTTATCAAGGTGCATCAACGCATGTGCACGAAGTGATAAGTTTACGCAGTGCTGAATCTCTAAGTTTTCCGGGTCGGCTAAGTTTTCCAAATGGAAGAAACGCTCTACCTTTTTGATACCCTGCTCGGTAAGATTTACTGTCTTTTCCTTTTCGTTTGCAACATAGTCACCGGTTTCGTTATTATCTTCTTTCATGATAATGTCCATCTTGGACAATTCTTTTTCAGTACCTTTTTTCAACTGGCGCACTAAATTATCACACGCCTCGTAAATCTTTGTCGATTTTCCGCTGGAACCGGAAATAATAAGTGGTGTTCTCGCCTCGTCAATCAATACCGAGTCAACCTCATCGACAATGGCATAGTGTAAATCTCGCTGTACTAACTGCTCTTTGTAAATAACCATGTTATCACGCAGGTAATCAAATCCCAGTTCGTTATTTGTCGCATATGTAATATCGCAGTTATATGCTTCTCTTCTCTCGTCATTGTCCATGCTGTTCAAAATAACACCGACTGTCAGACCAAGAAATTCATGAATCTGCCCCATCCACTCCGCATCACGCTTTGCCAGATAGTCGTTTACTGTTACGATATGAACACCTTTTCCTTCGAGCGCATTCAGATAAGCCGGGAGAGTAGATACGAGCGTTTTACCTTCACCGGTACGCATCTCTGTAATACGTCCCTGATGTAAAATGACACCGCCAATCAACTGCACACGAAAATGTCTCAATCCGATGGTTCTCTTAGAAGCCTCACGTACAACCGCATACGCTTCCGGTAAAATGTCATCCAAAGTTTCTTTATCTGCTAAACGTTTCTTAAACTCCGCCGTTTTGCCACGAAGTTCTTCATCAGATAACTTCTCCATTTCTGGTTCAAGTGATTCAATTTTGTCAACAATCGGAATCACACGTTTCACTTCACGTTCACTATGTGTTCCTATAACCTTACTAAATAATCCCATTTTGTCACTCTCCAATTATTTTTTTAGCATTTTCTCGCTGCTACATGCCATACATCCTAACAAGAGACGTTACTGTCTCAATATGGTATTTTATCATTAGTCGGGGGAGAATGCAACCTTTTCTATTTCTTTTCAGGGTTTGTCTTTGTTTGTGACAGATGTTCGCTTAATTTTTTCAGTTTCCGTAATTTAGAAGAAATGCTTTGCGTCTTGTGGGCGCTTTCGCTTGTTGAGTGCGTAACGGTATGGGCACTGAAACTACCAGTGCCACATACCGACGTACTCAAAACCCACAATCCACAAAGCATTTCTTCTAAATTACTGGAATCTCGAGCAACTTTAAGCAAAAATCTGACAACAAATAAAATTAAAACCCGAAAAGAATAGAAAAATACATTTTTAGGAAGAGATTCTTCCCTTTTCCCGTTTCTTCTCTTCCTTTTTTTGTGAAAAATAAAATCACCCCCGGGGGAAGCTATATTTGCGAAGCAAATATCCTGCTTGCCACCGGGGGTGATTATCATTTTTCATTTAGAATTCCGGCTCAATCAAACCGTATGTATTATCTTTTCTCTTATAAACAACATTTACTTCGTCGGTTTCCGAGTTGCGGAAAACGAAGAACGTGTGTCCGAGAAGTTCCATCTGTACACAGGCTTCTTCCGGATCCATCGGCTTCATCGCAAATTTTTTAGAACGGATGATAGAAATTTCTTCTTCATCATATGTGTCCTCATCAACAAATCCTTTGCTAAACTGTGCTACGTTCTGCTCTTTCTGAATCAGCTTGTTCTTATATTTACGAAGCTGGCGTTCGATAACTTCTTCCACCAAATCAATCGATACATACATATCGGTGCTTGTTTCTTCTGCACGGATAATGGTTCCTTTCATCGGTACCGTAACTTCAATTTTCTGACGATTCTTCTCTGTGCTCAATGTAACATGAACTTCTGTTGAATCATTGAAATACCGCTCGAGTTTTCCAATCTTCTCCTCAACTGCTGCACGCAATCCTTCCGTTATGTCAATGTTTTTTCCACTTATTACTAAGTTCATACTAATCAGCTCCTTTGCCCATAAGTTTCAAGATGTCCATTGGCTCATCTCGTAATCATATTATACAACAAAAACCTCTGTTCGGCAACATAAAAATCCATAAATCAGATAAACATTTTAACCTTGTGCCATCAAGTTGTCACACAATTAATTAACTTGTCTTATGGTCAAAAACATGCTACATAAGTATACTTAAATTGTTGACAATGTTTATAACTTTGTTCACAACTAACAAATATCGCAATTTCGTTGTTTTAATTGTTGATAAATAACGCCTGCACACATGACTACAATTGTCTGCGTACAGGCGTTCGTTTTCGAGTTGTATGACTTCTTAGATTTAACCAAGAACTCGTCTCGCACAATATGGTTTACGATAATACATATTACTTGTCTTAATTCCAGTACGTGGGTTACTTGCGTGTACAACCCTGCCGCCGCCGATGCAAAGTGCAACGTGGTTGACATGTCCACCACTTGCATAGAAAATCAAGTCACCGGCTCTTGCGCTGGATGGGCTGATTTTCTTACCCACTCCCGACTGTGCGCCGGAAGTACGTGGCAAACTGATACCGAATTTCTTAAATACTGACATGGTAAATCCGGAACAGTCCGTACCATGAGTCAAACTGGAACCACCGTAGACATATGGGTTTCCAACAAATTTCAAAGCGTAAGAAGCAATTGCGGAACCGTCACCGCTTCCCAATGTGCTACCGCCATCGGACGATGAGGAACCACCGCTTGCACCACCGGAACCATTGCTGGATCCACCGGAGCTGCTGTTTCCACCTGCGCCACCGGAACCGTTACTGGAGCCGCCAGAACTTCCTTTCGCACCACCTCCGCCATTACTGGAGGATGCACTGCTTGATTTATGACTTCCACCGCCACCATTCGAAGAACTCTTTCCTGAGCTTGATGACGATTTATGACTTGAGCTGCTTGAAGAACTGCTGCTTGAAGAACTGCTGCTTGACGAACTGCTGCTTGACGAACTATTTCCTGAATTCGATGAAGACTTCGCCGGACGTTCACTTTCTGCCGCTGCTGCCTCTGCTGCCGCCTTTCTTCTCTCTTCTTCGCGTTCTTCCTCAATCGATACAGCCTTTTCAAACTGAACCGAGATTTTTACATAATCATCTCTGACATAACCGGTTGTATCGCCATCGACACGAACCTTTACCCAGCCGGATTCATGTTTAAGCACTTCATAACTTTCATCGCCGGCCAAAAGGTCAAGAATCTTACTCGTTTCACTTTCTTTCTCGCGGACACGAAGCGTCTCCGTGGTAACTGTCGCCCACTTCGTACCAAACTGGTCTACCAGTTTTTCCGCACTGTAGCCGATTGCCAGATAATCTTTCATAATATAACCGGAAACCGAACCGGACTTAATATAAACCCAGTCACCTTCTGTCTTAGCAATCGTAGCTGCGCTTCCGCGGTACAATTTACCAACGATTTCCGCATCCGTATTTGGTTTCTTACGAATATTTACATAATCTGCCGCAATGGAAATACCAACATTGGCATATTCCGATTCCGGTTTTGGTGTCGCCGTCGCTGTCGCTTCTTTCGTCGGCTCCGGTGTTGCATTCGAGACAGCAGAACCACTTACTGCGCTTGTCCCATTATTGGTGTTACCCGGCATATCCTCAAACGCTACAATTGCTTCCGGATTTGACTGTGTTGCACCAACCTGAATCGTACAGTATTGGTCTAACATATAAGCCATACCGGCAAGTTCCGTCTCAGAACCCATCGTAGTTGAAGATGAAACCATATACTTGCCAAATATTCCAAAGGATAAAACAAGTCCTGCCCCCAACGCACATTTCACAAGCCTTGTGTGTTGCATACTTTTCTTCCCTCCATTGTCACTCATCTGCCGGCCTCAAACTCATCCGGCATTCTAAATGTTACAAATTTGTTAAATACTTGTTTCAGTATAACAACTCTGTCCGCATCTGTCAACCTTTGTAAACTCATTGTTTCTACTAATTTTTACCACAATTTTACCGAGAAAATTAATTTTACATTTATTCTACAGGATTCGACTATTTATTTCGCAACAATCGCCTCAATCTCAATCAGAACATCTTTTGGCAGTCTTGCCACTTCCACGCAGGAACGTGCCGGGCAGTCTCCCGTAAAAAAGTGGGAATAAATTTCATTTACCTTGGCAAAATCATTCATATCTTTAATGAAGACAACTGTTTTAATCGTGTCCTCAATTTTTGCACCACTTGCTTCAATCAGCGCCTTCAGATTACCGATTGCCTGCTCCGCCTGCTTTTCAATACCGCCTTCAACCAATTCACCGGTCTCCGGAATAATCGGGATCACACCTGATGTAAATACAAGACCATTTACCTCTACTGCCTGAGAATAAGGACCAATTGCTGCCGGTGCCTTATCTGTTGAAATAATTTTCTTCATATAAAAACACAACCTTTCTATTCATTGTTTTCATAGCTGATATTACCACATTTTCAAAAAAAATTCACTAGTTTTTTTCGGGTAAGGGTAGTATAATGAAACTGTTTGAACGAAGGGAGGAAATCGTATGTATTCCTATCATGATAGAGTATCTTACAGCAGAATTGATAAGGATGGACTGCTCGGTGTCTCCGACACTGTAAATGCAATGCAGGACTGCTGCCTGTTTCATAGCGAGGACGTTGGACATTCTGCCTTAGATTTATTAAAGAAAAACCGCGCTTGGTTAGTAAGCGCATGGCACGTTGTATTCAAACGCCGTCCGGTTATGGGCGAGCGTTTCACGGTGCATACATGGCCGTATCAGTTTAAAGGCATTTTCGGATGTCGTAATTTTTTAATGGAAACGCCGGACAAAGAGGTTCTTGCCTACGCCGATTCAAGATGGTTTTATTTTGACCCGTCTACCGGTCAGCCAACAAAAATTGATGACAGTGAAAAGGCCGCCTATCCGACAGAACCTGCTTACGACATGGAATATTCTTCCAGAAAGGTAAAATGTCCGGAAAACTTGACACTTGTCGAAGAAGTCGATGTGTGCCAGAATTATCTTGACACAAACCACCATGTAAACAACGGACAGTATATTCGTCTGGCTGTGAATGTTCTGCCAATTGATTTTGAAGTTTCCGAATTCCGTGCCGAATTTCGTCTGGCTGCCAAAATGGGAGACACCATGTACATTCGCACAGCCAGTGAAAATGGCAAATTTTATGTAGTCTTTACGGACAAAGAGGAAAATCCTTATTTCCTCAGCGAATTTACCCCGACAAAGAATGGAGAATAATATGAACGAATCAAAAGTTCTTGGCAAATTTGCCAGATTGTATGTTTCAAAAATCACAAAATTCGGTGTGATGCTTCGCTCTTTTGAAGAAAAAGATTTGGAAGTACTGCTCCCGAATAACCAGGTAAAAAAAGGGACCGAAAAAGGCGATTTTTACGAGGTGTTTTTGTACAAAGATTCCGAGGACCGCTTAATTGCTACCACACAAAGACCGTATCTTTCACTCGGTGAAACTGCGGTTTTGGAAGTCAAAGACGTAACCGGCATTGGTGCTTTCTTAGACTGGGGACTTGCCAAAGATTTGCTGCTTCCTTTTAAGGAGCAGACAAAAAAAGTTCACCCAGGCGAACGCGTGTTAGTCGCTTTATACATCGACAAAAGCAGCCGTTTATGTGCAACTATGAAGGTGTATGACTATCTTTCCTGTGACAGCCCTTACCAGAAAGGGGATCACGTAGAAGGTTTGATTTATGAAATTTTGGATTCTTTTGGTGCATTTGTTGCTGTGGACAATCAGTATTCCGCTTTAATTCCACACAACGAAATGACAAGAGAACTTCACATCGGCGATGTCGTGAAGGCACGCATCAAAGAAGTTACCGAAGAAGGAAAATTGACCTTAAGTTTACAGGAAAAGACAAAAGTGCAAATGGGCAAAGACGCTGAACTTATTTACGAGAGGTTACAAAAAGAAGGCGGTTTCCTGCCATTCCACGATAAAACCTCTCCGGAGATTATCAAGCGTGAATTCAAAATCAGCAAAGCCGCCTTCAAACGAGCCATCGGCCGGCTGTTAAAGGAAGGAAAAATCAAACTGACCGATAGCGGAATTGAACGTATTTAATTTTAATAAATTAGTTATCTAAAAAGCGCATACGGCTATCCGCGACGCTTTTTCTTGGTGCCGGCTGCGGTGCCGGTCTTTTATCCTGTCCTGCCGCATGGCGGAATCCGGTCGCTAACTCTGCTTTACATTTATCACAGAAACGTCCGGTCTTAATTGTTACGCCACAGCTCTCGCAAGGAAGTCCGACCGGTGAATCATCCGAAAATACCAGTCTCTCCTCACGCACCCAGCGGTTAATCTGACGGACAGAAACATCCATTTCCTCCGACAATTCCTTTACATCTACATTGGGATGCTCTCTGACATATTTCTTTACTTCCATAAACTTGTCCTCTAATTTACGGGAGCACGCCGGACAGACTCGCTGCCCACGTATAAAATTAAATAATTTTCCACATTCTTTACAAGAAACAATTTCCATTGTAACTTCCTCCTCTAATAATCTCTACCAATGCAAAGGCAGGCAGAATATATTTCACTAACACCGGCTTTTTTTAATTCTCCGGCGCACGCTTCTAACGTTGAACCGGTTGTATAAATATCATCAATTAATACAACCCGCTTGCCATTTAACTTATAACCGGCACTCTCCGGAACATAGAAAGCACTTGACATATTCCGGTATCTCGCCTTATCATCCAGCTGCTTTTGCGGACTCGTATCGAGACTTCGGCACAAGACATCGGTTTCTACCGGAAGATGTAACCGCTTCCCGATTTCCTCCGCAAGAATCTCTGCCTGATTATAACCGCGAAACCACCTTCTGTGTCTGTGCAGCGGAACAGGAATCAGAAAATCCGGCTTCCATGCCAGCAGTTTTTCTTTGCGGAATCGAATAAATTCTTCCGCGAAAAATGCTGCATTTTCATAACAGCCTTCGTATTTGAACGACGCCATTGCTTCCTTGAGCGAATCCGTATAAACCCACAACGCTGTCCCTTGACGTAGAAAGTCATACTTTCCCCGGCGTTTCTTTTCGCAGTCTACGCAGTACTCAGTCTCAATCTCCTCTAACGGCTTTCCGCACCGGGCACAGGCAGGTTCTGTTACACGCGCTTCAGACAATTTTCTGCGGCAGGATAAACAAACCTTTTTCTCTGTCTTTTTCAATACTGTTCCACAAATCGGACAAGCCGGTGGAAATAAAAATCCAAATGGATTCAAAGGCACTCCTCCCCCTCTTCTATCATAGCAAATTTTTCCTCATTTTGCATCCTTTTTTTACTACTTTTCCAATGACTCCTGCTCCAATTCCTGCAGACGGCGGCACAGCGAAGAATAGCGAATCTGCTCGGATTTATTTTGTATCATTTCACGCACAGTATCCTTGTTTCCGACAATCGTCACACACTTTTTGCCACGTGTAACCGCTGTATACAAAATGTTTCGATTCATTAACGGCCGTGGTCCCGATAAAATAGGCAACACAACTGCCGGATACTCGCTTCCCTGCGACTTATGTATGGTAATGGCATACGCCAGTTCCAGTTCATCCAGATTTCCCTGCGGATAAGTGACATATTTTTCATCATCAAAACGCACCGTCACCTCTTTATTGAATGTATCAATTTCGGTAATGATTCCGCAGTCGCCATTAAATACGCCACTCCCCTCTTCAATCATCATATGATTGTACCCGCGGATTTCCCATTTAATCTGGTAATTGTTTTTCATCTGCATGACTTTGTCACCTTCACGGAATAAAACACCGTGAAGTTCCATTTGATTTTTCCCCGGTGCCTCCGGATTCAAATACCGCTGCAAAACTTCGTTACATCGGTGAACTCCCAGTTCTCCCTTTTTCATCGGGGTCAAGACCTGCACATCAAACGGCGTGCAATGCGTATATTTTGGCATCCGGTCTCGGACAAGCCAGAGCATCACTTCAAGCACACCATGGCTGTCATCCCGTTTTAAGCAAAAGAAATCTTTACTCTGATTATCCAGCGCAATCTCTTCTCCGCGATGGATGCGGTGGGCATTTACAATAATATCACTTTCCGCTGCCTGACGGAAAATATGAGACAGCCTCACAACATTAAAGCAGTGAGAATTAATTACATCCCGCAGCACATTTCCCGGTCCCACACTCGGAAGCTGGTTTACATCACCCACCAAAATCAGACGGGTTCCAACAGCAATCGCTTTCAATAAATTATGGAACAGGAAAATATCTACCATCGACATCTCATCAATAATTACGACGTCGGTTTCAAGCGGATTCCACTCATTTCTGCCAAATAAATCCGAGCGTTCCTCGCTCACATTTTCCTGTTCTGCCGCCGCTCCATTATACTCTAACAGACGGTGAATGGTCTGTGCCTCCTGACCGGTTGCCTCTGCCATTCGCTTAGCGGCACGTCCGGTTGGGGCCGCAAGCAAAATCGACAACCCTTTTTCCATAAGACACGCAATCAACGTGTTAATCGTCGTTGTTTTACCGGTACCGGGTCCACCGGTAATTACTAAAAATCCACTGGTGAGAGCTTCTCTCACCGCGATTTTCTGCTGGTCATCGAGTACAATTTCCTGACTTTTTTCAACACGCGAGATTAGTTCATCCAAAGCCTTCGTCGGACGCTCCACCGGCACATTTAGGTCAAATAACATTCTGGCACAGTTCATTTCCGAATAATATAAGGACGGCAGGTAAACATCCCGCTCCTCAGTCACAATCACGGATTTATCATATACCAATTCTTCTAAAGAATCCATCAGCTGTTCCATCGACACACCAAGCTGATAAACCGCCTCCTGTAAAAGCAGTTTTTCCGGCATGTAGACATAGCCCGCTTTGGTTCCCGCATTTAACACATACAAAATACCTGCACGGATTCTCGGTACAGAGTCCATCGCAAAGCCGCTTTTTCTTGCAATTTCATCCGCAATTCGGAATCCGACACCGCTGATATCTTCTGCCATCCGATACGGATTTTCACGGACAATTTCATAAAGTGCGCTGCCATAGGTCTGATAAATTTTTACGGCAAGTGCATTTGAAATTCCATACTCCTGTAAGAAAAGCATGGCTCCGCGCATTTCTCTTTTTTCCTCAAACTGCTCGGAAATTGCACGCGCTTTCTTTTCCGTAATTCCTTTGACCTCCGCAAGCCGCTCCGGCTCTTTTTCTATGATTTCAAAGGTTTTATCCCCGAATTTATCCACAATCCGCTTTGCCAGTCCGCCACGCACACCGGCAATCGCACCGGACGAAAGATATCTGAGCATCGCCAGTTCATCATCCGGTTCCTGCACCTCACAGGACATCACCTTCAACTGCTCCTGATAAATCGGGTGCGTAACAAGTTCTCCCCTCACACATACATATTCTCCCTCGTTTAGAAATGGAACATTTCCGACGCAGGTTTCCTCCACATCTTCATCGGGATTTTCCAATTCAAATACCGTGTACCCATTTTCCACGTTGCGGTAGACGATGTGTGACACATACCCTCTTCTTTCCTCCATGAGTGCCTCCTAAATATGTAAAAAGCCCTTGACTGTGTTTCTTTTCGTCAAAGGCTTATTCTTTCTTTGATTTTCGCATTATACTTTGTTGTTCACCATTGATTCGTAAAGTTTGTCTGCGATGCCAAGTCCCTGACCGCTGTTTACCATCTGGTCAGCGATGGCAGATAAATAATTGTCCTGAAACATATTAACGTAGTCATTGCTGTTATCCTCGTCATCATCCGAAAATACTTTTGCAGATTCTTCCATGGATTTAAACATCTGCTGCACCAGATACGATTCAAACTGCTTGCACGCATCTAACATTTCTTCATCCGTTTCGGCATCCTGAATCTGGCTTGTCATTTTCTGCGACACTGCATCGTTTGCCTCGGTCGAATAATTTGTAAAATAAGTATCACCAATTGAAGATACTGCCATATGTCTCACCTCGCCTTACTTATCATGAACGTAAATTATTTGCCTGCTGAAGCATCTCATCCGATGCTGTGATTGCTTTTGAATTCATTTCATAAGCACGCTGGGCAATAATCATATTTACCATTTCATCGGCTGCCTGTACGTTTGAGCTCTCCAAGTAGCCGGATACAATTTTCGAATTTAATTCTGTTGCCGTATAAACCGTAGGTGCTCCTGACGCTTCCGACTGCAGATAATTCGAGTTTGATGTTTTCTCAAGCCCACCGGCATTCGGAAAATATGCCAGCCCAATCTGAATTCCGATATTCTGCTGGTTGTTATTCGCATCCGGATAAGTCAAATTACCAAACTGGTCAACGCCAATTTTACTGGAACGGTATGTATTCGGAACAGTAATTGCATTTCCGTTTACATCGAGTACCGGATTTCCCTCACTGTCTGTCAGGGCAATGCTGTCACCCTGAATGGACATATTAAAATGACCATTTCTCGTATAAGCAATACTTCCGTCTGCTAACTGTACACGGAAAAATCCCTCGCCCTGAATGGCGTAATCAAATGCGCCATTTGAAGCATTTAAGGCTCCCTGTGTAAAATCAGAAGAAATTGAGCCAACACGGACACCAAGTCCAACCTGTGCTCCTACCGGCTTTGGTTCTCCGGTCGTTGTCGTTGACTTTGCCTGCAAATTCTGATAAATCAGTGATTTAAAATTTGCTTTCTGAGTCTTGTATCCGGTTGTATTAATATTTGATAAATTGTTTGCAATCACGTCAAGATTGCTCTGCTCGCCAATCATTCCACTGGCTGCAGTCCATAAAGAACGCATCATCAGCTGCCACCTCCAAATAAACTATTACTTAAGTGCTCCTACCTGATTAACCGATTTGTCTAACATCGAATCGTATGAGTGAATCACTTTCTGACTTGCTTCATAAGCACGGGTTATAGTAATCATATCGACCATTTCGCGCACAACATTAACATTTGACTGTTCGGTATAACCTTGCAAAATTTCTCCTTCTGCATCTTTGGTCGTGGCTCCGTCCACTGGTTCATACATAGTATCTCCGTATTTTTTCAAATAATCGTAGTCCTCAAAATCAACAATATTAAGAGTATCTACAAGTTCGCCGTCTGCCGTAATCTGTCCGGTCGCCGAAATTGATACGTTTTTCGACGAAGGGTCGATGGTAATATTTCCATTTTGTCCCTGGACGGCATTTCCATCAGCATCTACCAGCAGGCCGTCTTTCGTCAGATGAAACCTTCCGTCTCTTGTGTAACGCATATGAACCTCTCCTGCCTTGTCCGTTACACTCACTGTAAAGAATCCACTGCCACTCAATGCCAAATCATATGTACCACCGGTCTGTCTGACCGAACCCTGCGAATAATCGGTATAAGTTTCTCCGATTTTTACGCCAAGGCTTAAACTTCCAATACACTCATTGTGATATGCCTGTGAGCCGTCTCGAATCTTAATTCCAAGCACCTGGTCAAATGCCTGACTGGCAACTTTTTCATCTTTATAGCCAACCGTATTTGAGTTCGCCATATTATTGGAAATAACATCCAGTCTTTTCTGTTCATTTGCCATACCGGTCCACGCTGTATAAAGACCTCGGAACATATCATACCTCCTGTTCTTTTTGTGACCTATAACCGGAAAACTTAATTAGCATCCCCTATAGTCACTTCTCCACTTAAAAATTCCACATAACGACCGGTACCAATTGCAACTGCTGTCATCGGATCTTCTGCCGTCATCGTTGTAATTCCTGTTTTGGATTCAATCAATTCTTCTAATCCATACAACAAACTTCCGCCACCAGTGAGTACGATTCCGCGGTCTGCGATATCGGCTGCCAATTCCGGCGGTGTTTTTTCCAGTACACTATGTACTGCTTCTACAATCTGTGAAGTTGTATCTTTTAATGCTTCTTCTGTTTCCTCAGAAGTAACGGTAATGGTCTTTGGCAGACCGGTCACCAAGTTACGTCCGCGGACATCTACTGTCACACTTTCCGGCCGTGGATAAGCAGAACCAATGCGAATCTTTATATCCTCAGCGGTTCTCTCACCAATCAGCAGGTTGTGTTTCTTTCTCATATAACGGACAATCGCATCATCGAAATCATCTCCGGCAATCTTAATCGAAGCACTGACAACAGTACCGCCCAAACTGATTACCGCAATATCCGATGTACCACCACCGATATCTACAATCATATTGCCACAAGGACGAGCAATATCAATACCGGCTCCAATTGCAGCTGCAATCGGCTCCTCAATGATCTTTACATCGCGTGCACCTGCCTGAAAAGCAGCATCTTCTACAGCTTTTCTCTCAACCTCTGTTACCTGGCTTGGCACACAGATACTAATAAGCGGTTTACGAAATCTCTGTTTACCAACCGCTTTCTGAATGAAATATTTTAACATCTTCTCCGTTACGGTGTAATCAGAAATAACACCCTGACGAAGAGGACGAACTGCTACAATGTTTCCCGGCGTACGTCCTAACATCAGACGCGCCTCTTCTCCAATTGCTTTAATCCGGTTTGTGTCACGGTCAAAAGCAACAACACTAGGCTCTTTTAATACAACGCCTTTTCCTTTTACATATACCAATATGCTGGCGGTACCCAAATCAATTCCAATATCAAAAGCCACTTTACTAATCTCCTTTCACTATCTCCTGTATACCTGTATAGCATTCCCATTATCTATACATATTATAAACGTATTTCCAAATATTTCAAAGTTTTTTTTGCAAAATTTTCATCTTTTTGAAACGACGAAGGCTATGCTGTCCTAATTTCCCTCATCATAGGCTTCTGCTGCCTTGAGCATAATCGCACATTCCACACGTTTGCGCTGCAATTCACAGCCGGTTTCATACGGTTTGTTAATGTCACCGTGGCAGTGATAAGCATTTGCTGCGCAGCCACCGCTGCAGTAGAATTTGGCAAAGCAGTTCCTACACTCCTCTTTTGCATATACATTACACAATTTAAATGTATCACGCATATCCGTATTTACAACACCGTCATCTACATTTCCCAAGCAAAATTGTTCTTCGCCCACGAACTGATGACAAGGATACAAATCGCCCCACGGTGTAACCGCTAAATATTCTGTTCCGGAACCACATCCGGACAAACGTTTGTAAACACATGGACCGCCGCTTAAGTCAATCATGTAATGGAAGAAATTAAATCCTTTTCCCTGCTTTTTGCGGGCAAGCATCTCTTTTGCAAGAATATCATAGCCCTCACAGATTTGAGGAATATCTTCCGGCCGGATGGCATACGGTTCATTCGGGTCTGCTACAACCGGCTCAACCGAAATCTGTTCAAAGCCTTCATCTGCCAAATGCAGCACATCTTCAACAAAATCCAGATTATTATGGGTAAATGTTCCACGCACATAATATTTCTGCTGGTTTCTCGATTCTGCTACTTTTTTGAATTTATCAATAATAAAGTCATAACTGCCGGTTCCATTTTTGAACGGGCGCATGTGGTTATGCACTTCTTTACGTCCATCAATACTTAAGACAATGTTGTCCATTTCCTGATTCGCAAATTCAATGATGTCATCGTTTAACAAAACACCGTTTGTCGTTAAGGTGAAACGGAAATGCTTGTCTTTTTCTTTTTCAATTTCTCTGCCGTAAGCTACTAATTTTTTTACAACATCAAAGTTAAGAAGCGGCTCTCCGCCAAAGAAATCCACTTCAAGATTTCTTCTGCTGCCGGAATTGGCTACCAAAAAGTCCAATGCTTTTTTTCCTACTTCATAACTCATAAGAGAGCGGTCGCCCTGATATTCTCCTTCACCGGCAAAACAGTAACGGCATGCCAAGTTGCAGTCATGGGCAATATGCAGGCAGAGTGCTTTTACTACCGTCTGTCTCTTTTTGAAATCAATGACGCCTTCTTTGTAAACATCTTTTGTGAAAAGTGTTCCGTTCTCTTCTAATTCCTGTAAGTCGGAAAAGACGTCTTTTAAATCCTCTTTCGTAACTTCTTCTTTATAATCATTCTTCAAAATAACGTCGGCAATACGTGAAAATTCAGCTTCTCCATAGCGATCTGCATTTTCTTCATCCATCAGAGAAAGCACGTCATAAACAACGTCATCTACAACATGAATGGAACCGCTGTTTACATCTAACACAATATTATATCCATTATTCTTATACTGATGTATCATCCTTGACCTCTCATTCTATAACGGTGACGCTATAACGTGCAATGAGGACTAGACCGAAGTCTCCTTCGATCAGCCCTCCATTGCTCATAATCACCGTTTATTCAAACAGTTTCCTTACTTATTTGTTTTCGCAGCTCTGGTTTCCTACTGTACAGGATGTTTTACAAGCTGACTGGCAGGATGTCTGACATTCTCCGCATCCACCTTTTTTCAATGTTTCTTTTAAATTCTTTGTTGTCAAAGTTTTAATTCTTTTCATGATTGCCTCCATTTAAATCCATCGTTTCGTTTTCGTAATTCTTATTGTAGCATAGGTTTTTGTGTTGTGCAAGTAGGAATAATTGTTGGTTTGCGACAATTGTTCGCTGGCACTTTTTTGTTTTCCGTAATTCCGTAGAAAAATTTTGCGTCTCGTGGGCGTTTTCACTAATTGAGTGCGTAGCGGTATGGGCACTGAAACTACCAGTGGTCTCCGCTCCGCTTCGGTCGTTGCATAACAGAAGTCCACCGGACTTCTTGCAACACATACCGACGCACTCAAAACCCACTCGTCACAAAGGTTTCTACGGAATTACTGGAATCCAAGGAAACTGACAGCGAACATTTATTGCAAATCAACAATTATCCCGCTCTGCTTGCTCCGGAAGTTTCGTTCTGGGATTACGTGAGCGACGGAAAAAGCTTCTCAGACAACTCTTTTTCCGGTATTTGTGGTAAAGAGTTGCATTTTTTGCTTGATTTAACGTTATCGAATGAAAAACTACGCTACACATGCAACTCTTTTTGTCAGATTTTACGCAAAGCGTTGCTTTTGGAAGAAATAGCGAGGATTTTTCTCCAAAACATGCAACGCTTTTTTACATTCAAGCCGATTTACGTTGCATTGAGACCAAGCAACACTTTAGTTCTGCAAGATTTACTTTCTGCCTGCCTGCGTCATGCCTCCCAACATGCCACCGAATGCGCAGAGAAATAATGCAGGGAAAACGCCCGGGATTCTTGTGAATGCTTCCCGGTTCAGTATCATGGAAACGGCAACTAAAATGACATAGTACAAGATTCCTGCCAAGAGCCCCCACAAATATTTTTTTCCTTCCTGCTTTCCGCTCACTACCATGCCGCCAAGGAAACAGGAAAACACATATGAGAAAATAATGCCACCCCGCAGCACGCCTTCCGGCAGTTCAAACTGAAACAATAAAAATGCCAAAATCAGCAGGCAGATACCAGATATCAGATAGGAAAAAACAACACCTTTTGTCAATGTCAACACACTCGATTTTTTCATAACCCCTCCGTTCCCGGCGAACCCCCGCCGGCATTACCGTGTACTCTCTTTTCTTACAATATGATACTTTTCAAAAAAATAGAACTGTGGTACACTGGACTTTGAAACCCGCCCGAACATGAGGAAGGAGCGATTTGCTGTACAAATCTGCGGATTCCGAATGTTTGACCAAATTGCGGGAGCAACTTGCTGCGAAGCAATTTGTTGACATCCATGTATGTCTTGAAAGGCGTTCCTTATGCGTCCACGCAGGAAAGGGCTGTCTTTCAAAACATACATGAACACTACATCAGGAGGCAATTATGAAATATATTGATTTACATGTTCACTCACTTTTTTCAGACGGCACCTGCACTCCGGAGGAGCTGGTAGACAAAGCATCTGCGCAGGGACTGGTTGCTTTTGCCTTAACCGACCACGATACAGTTGGCGGCGTTGACCGGGCATTAGCGGCTGCAAAAGATAAGCATCTGCAGGTTATCCCGGGCGTCGAATTATCTTGTGAGTATCAGATTACACCGACACGTTCCAAAGAAATTCATATTCTTGGCTACAATATTGACTGGAAGCAAAAAGAACTTCTTGATACATTAGAAGCTGTCGCAAAAGAGCGTGACGACCGCAATAAGAAAATGTGTGAAAATCTGCAAAAAGCCGGGTATCCGATTGATTATGATTCCTTAATCGAGCGATTTGGAAACACAATACTCACCCGTGCACATTTTGCCCGCTTTTTATTGGAAAAAGGAGCAATTCCAAGCATTGACTCAGCATTTAAAAAGATTCTTGCAGCCGATGGTCCTTATTTTGTAAAACGGCACTATCTGACACCCAAAAAGGGAATTGAATTAATTAAAAATGCAGGAGGACTTCCAGTTCTTGCTCATCCCCTGTTATATAAAATGTCCGTGACCGAACTTCATCATTTACTGGATGAGTTATGCGGCTACGGTCTTCGCGGAATCGAGGCAATGTATTCGAGAAACCGCGGAAACGACGAAGCTTTTGTGCGGAAATTGGCAAACGACTATGGTCTTTTCATCACCGGCGGCACCGATTACCATGGTGCAAACAAACCGGATTTGGACATCGGAACCGGCGAAGGAAATTTACGGGTGCCGGTTATGCTCCTCGAAAATTTGAAATAAGTTCTTCTGCTGCGGCCGTAATATCTTTTTGTCCGACAATGGCAGAGATAACGGCTGCACCGTCCACACCGGTTTCACGCAAAAGAGCAATATTATCTTCATTTACCCCGCCAATGGCAACAATTGGTATTGGTACGGACTCTTTAATTTCTTTTAATTCTTCCAATGTAATATGACGGGTATCCGCTTTTGTGGTCGTGCCAAACACATCCCCAACGCCAAGATAATCGGCACCTTCACGCCATGCTTTTTGCGCAAGTTCCACGGTATTGGCTGTCGCCCCTACAATTTTATCAGCACCTAAGAGATTTCTGGCTGCATCAAGCGGCAGATCACTTTGTCCCAAATGAACGCCATCCGCGCCTACTGCCAAAGCAATATCTATGCGGTCATTAATCAAAAGCGGCACTTCATACGCATCGGTAATCGTCTTTACGGCCTTTGCCATCTCATAAAATTCTCTCGAAGAACACTCCTTTTCCCTCAGCTGGACAACACTCACGCCGCCCTTAATTGCCAGTTCCACTGATTCCTCGATGGTCTCCGTTGTCATAATATTTCGGTCAGTGCATAAATACAACGTATAATCAATATCCGGTTTCATGTTACATTCCTCCTAAAATTCGTTCCACTTCAACTGCATACTCCGGTTTCTTACTCCGGATTTTATCAATTTCATCCAGACACTGTTCCATAATGCCGGTGTTATAATCCATCTGTTCACGCAGTTTCTGTCTGCGCACATTCAAATCATGCCTTACCTCAACCATTTCCTTTGGCTCGACTAACGCTTCCACCTGACCTAACCAGATATCACAGTCCTTAACCTCTAACTTGCGAAGTTCCTGCAAAACCACCTGATTCGCCTCATGAATCCGGATACTGCTCTCACGCTGTCTTTCCCATTCTCTCTTGGCACGGACATACTGCGTGCGGACAAAAGAAAGCTCAGCCGCGTTGCGCACCTGATATTTATGATACATATAATCCAGTGTGCGGACATTATTTACATATTTAATTTTGACACGGTTCAAAAGAAAAATGGCACGGTTGCCTTTCTTCTCCGTAATCACCATATCAATCCGGTTTTTTCTGGCTTCATTCAAAATAATAGCCGCAAATACAAACGTCACAAAAACCGTCACGACAAACGCAACATTAATATTCACCTTAAAGCATGCCATCAAAACCGCAAGCATTGCAAAGGTTGCTATCAAAAGTGCTGTCAGGCATTTTCCAAGTACCTTTAACATCCCCTGCCTGTGAATGATATCCTGTTTATCCGCAAGCAAAAGATTTTTCTCACCGGAAAGCTGACGCAAATCCTGTTTGATTTTCATCTGGTATTCTTCGTATTCCGTTAATTTTTTAATATCATCTTCCACCACGTCCTCATAATTATCCATGGCACGGCGCTGGGCTTCCGTAAATTTGTATTCCTGCTTCTGGCTCTTTTTGCGCTCTTTCGTCAACTCTACAATCTGCTTTGCCGCAGCCAGAAGTTTTTCCTGCTCCTCTTTTGGTGCGCGGTCAATAAGCTGAATATCCTTTAAATACGATGTTACCTGACCATATTCAAACTTAATATCTTCGCACTGCTTTTTGGCCTCTTTAATGTTCTCGCATAGGTGCTCCAAATAAGCAATGCGCTCCTTGTCATTGCGCAAATCCACTTTTTCTTTTTCAACACGAACCATTTCCTGTTCCAGTTCATTTAACAGTTCCTTCGTATCCTTTTTCTCCTTCACCATGTCACCTCCTGCCTAGTAAGCAAATGCCCTTCGCAGCTGCTCTTTGTAATCATCCATCATCGATTCCGTTTCTTCCGGCACATAAAAACCGGCAAGCACTTCCTGATACTTTAACCGTATCTGCTCAATTTCCGACGGTTTTAAGCCAAACGACAAACTCTCTTCCTCAAACGTTTTATCTTTTTCTTCCATCAGCAAAATCCACAAATAATGCTGCAGCGATTCTCTTTTATTGTTCCGGATATAGGCTTCGCGGAAATCCTCCCCCGCCTCCAAAAACGAAGACGTGTAAAAATGAGCAATTCCCTCATTATGTAAAATATCTCCATACTCTTCCGGTGTAAACGAAATCGCATCCGGTCCCTGCAAAAGTTTCCGGTAAGCCATCACTGCCTTTCCGTAATGTCCGGTGCGCACATAATTGTCCGCCTTAATCTTCTTTTTCTGATAAGACGGCAAATGGTCAATCTCATCTAATACCTTAACAATCCCGCGGATTTCTTCTTCGTTGTAGTAATCACAGCCGCAAAGTGTCGTAACAACCAAATCTTTCAGCCCATGCTCTCCCACAATCATTGCCTCTAATTTCTCTGCTAACTCTTTTAATCCCAGTTCTTCCTTCATCCATTTTGCTAGAGAGATCTGAAAAAATTCCTCGTTTATGCCGTAAATATTGTGGTAAATGACATAGCACAATTCTTCGATGGAATAAATATTTTGCCCTAAATACGATAATTCATATGGCTTTTTGGCTATTTTCCCTTTGGCAAGAATCATTTTTTCCTCTCCTTTCTCTTTTACAGTTCTACCTGTTTTTCCCAAATCCGGTTTGACGTTGGAAACAGCTCTCCGAATCCTTCATCCTTTATTGTCACAATACATTGGCTCGGTGACTCAAAACGAATGCGTAACATCAGCCGGCAGCGCCTGTCAAGCCGTCCGGTAAGTGGGTCAAGTTCTATCATAAACTGCTTTTCTTTTTGGGTTAATACATTTTTTGTCTGCAAAGCAAGCTCGGTCTCACCCGAAGGAATCAGTTCCAATTCTTCATCGACTAAATACCAGGGAACTCCTGCCTCTACAAGAACTACCTTCTGCTGCTTAGCCTCCGCATATAAGTTCACCGCAACCTGCGAAGTCACCATCTGCTCATCTAACAGAAGATAATCTCCTAACCGCTTTTCTTCTGCCATCTCACGCGCCATCAGACAGGCACCGCTCACATACAGATTTCTTCCTTTGAAAAGCCTTCTGCCCACACACAATTTACGGAACAGCGAATCTGCCCATCCGCCTTCAAAGCCCTCTCCGGCCATGTAAAGCGTTGACAAAAGTTTTTTGTGAATCGCACCATACACAACATTTTCAAAAACGGCCGCCTTGTGCTCTTTATTTTCCTCCGGTAGAGAAACCGCCCCCGAATAATCGCGTTCGGAAACACCAACCAAAATCGGACTTTTGCTTCTATCTACCTGCATCTGATAATATGTCAACGTATTTCCCTCATAATCAAATAAGCCGACATCATTCATCCACAGTTCTTTCTTTTGGTTTAGCACATAATACGGAAATGCCTGCTTGTGGCTAATCACCATCGCACGCTCCCTGCCAATTCCAAGTTGTTCAAGTGCCGCATAAATGAGTTCCATATATTCTCTATCCGCATCCTTTACCGTAACAACGAGCTGCTTAATCGTTTCGCCAGGATAATCTTTTCTCGTAAGGGAAAGTGTTTTCCGAAAAAAGTAAGACAGCATATTCAGAGGTTTTGAAATTTTGCCGTCAACAACCACATCTTCCTGTCTGCGAATCCGCACAAGAAAATCCCGCAAAGGCTTTTCGCCCGAAAGTGCAATCTCGGTCGGAATCAGCCCTTCCGGATTTTCTTCCGTTTGTCCGATAAGCACCGGTATATTCTTTTCTCTGTCATAGACAGCCATCTGTGATTTTTCTTCGCCCAGGTCAAACCCAAGCAGCAGTGTTCGTTCACTCATGTGCTCTCTCCGTTTTCCTTCCCTTTTCTTTACTGAAGCGTAAATAATTTCTTAGCCGCAAAGCGGTCTTTTTCATAACGTCTGCGCAGACTGCCATACAACTCCATATCACCTGTATTCTTTGCTGCAATCATATCGTTAAGCATATGGAAAAATCCCAGTGCGCCTTTCGCCTGCTCTGTGCGGCGGGCGCACATCACTTCCGTTCTCTCTCCCGTTGTCTGCTCCTCAATGTAACAATATTTTTCTTCGCCGTCAAACAACAGCATTTCATACACATAAACACCCGAAAAAATCTGCCGCATCGGCATTGTTTTTTTCACTTTGCCGCCACGGTCTGTCTCACAAAGGAGAATTTCTCCCGGTGCGCCGCTATAATACTGGATAATCACTGTATTTTCAATTTCAAACGGAACATTTACCTTGCCAATATAATCTTTCATAAAGGCGAAAACAGTTCCCTCGCTCGCAAATTTTTCCAGATTCATTTCCACAAATTCTTTTTGCTTGCTGGCAAAATGCTCCTCTAACCGGTAATGGCGCAAAGCAGCCAAAACCATAACCGCATCTTTTTCATACATCGCTTCTTTTTCAATTTTAACAAACATTGGTTCCGACAACTCCTGCCGCTCCACGACATAATCATAAGCGAGCTGCGACAAAAACGCCTTCACTAACATCCGGTTTTCACCCGATTCCATATATTCCAGATAAATCGGCTCATACGGCTCCTGACTGGCACCAACAAACAAAACCTGTGCCAAAAGACGCTCCGTAATATCTTCATCCGCCCCGACTTCCGGCATTTTCCGGCACTTTTCGTAAAGAGAAGTAAAAGTAATTAAATCTCCGGTATAATAGCGGCGCAGATATTTCATTGCATCCTTTCCGGCACAGCCCTGATGATACAAGTAAAGCGCCCATTTCACGAGCATTGGCTCTGACTCGTCCTTATGTTCCTTCACAAGCGCCTCTACGAGCGTGGAAAATGCATTCTTATCACATTCCGGCACACCATAGCGCAGCAGCATAACCTGTGCTTTTTCGTATTTTCCCTGTGCAATGCAGTCCGCCGCCACATCCGCAATCCGTTCCCTCTTAAGTGTAATCGGATTAAACTGCTCAATCAGCGAAAACAATGGCTCTGCCATGCCCTCGCGGTGATAATAATCATATAAACAAAGCAAAATTTTCTCCCGCATTTTCCGCCGTAAACAATCCATTTGCAGTGCATCCTGTAACACCAGCGCCTGCATATCCGTCATTTTTGCAGAACGCTCTGCCTTATATGCCAAGTGCGTAATCAACTTCGGATTTCTTGCACCCAGTTCATAGCACACCGGCGCTAACTTTTCCATCGAAAGCATTTTTTCCATCCGGTAATCAACCGTACCCGAATAATAAAGCCCTCTCTCATCCACGAAAAACAGCTGTGTATTCGGAGTATAAAGCGAAACTACCGCTTGTCCATTTTCAAAGGAATAATAGGTCTGCTCCTTCGTCTCACGGTGCACAACCGCCACACCGTCCATCCGGTCATTGCCGCAGGTAATCCGATGTGAAAACATCACTTCAGAAAGGTCATCCGCCATTTCCTTTGTCAGCGTTTCTTCTGTTACACACGCTTCATAGAGCAGCGCCAAATCCTCTGTAATCCGGTGGTGTGCAAGATTTCTCTCTACAAATTTATGAATCTGCTCGCCATAAGCCTCTAAAACTTCCGGTCTCTCACCGGCATGTTTTACCAGATAAGCATACAGAAACGCTTTGCATCTGTCATTCAAATGGTTCTCATATTGAAAATACGATAAGACCGCATCCGGAAGCGTCCGAACTTTCTCCGTATCTATCGTATACATATAATATTCATACAAATCCGTCAGCCGCAAATGCTTGTTGACACCTTTTTCAAACCACGAGAAATATTTTGCATCGCGGATTTCATTTCGGATGAGCATTCCACAGATGCCATGGAGCGTATCGGTCATGACAAAGAACTCATACAGTTTTTGTAAAATGGAAAACACTCTGGCATCAAAGTGTGGCAGGCGTTCTCCAAGAAAACTAACGGCAAGAGATACTTCTTTCGTAGTTAAATCACGTTTTAACCCATAGTTTACTGCGTTAATTGTCACGTCATCCAGACTGGAAATCAGGGTGGCATCCTCGCGGTAAGCAAGCATCATCGCCGAATATAAAAGCGGGCTGTTGCTGCCACTCTCCAACTGCGTGCGCAAATCTTTCTCTAACAAATGTCCAAAGCGGTAACGCTCGTCCACCTGCGTTAAAAGGTAAGTCAGTAAATCACTCTGATATCCGTTTTCCGCATACGAAGAAATCAGATTTGCCAGTCCAATGCGGTCCTCTTTGCGCTCAGAATCCATGATTTTAATAAATTGAATCAGGATATAATTTTCTACTTCTTCCAGTGATTCCCCTAGCGGTGGCATTTTTAAATTTTCCGTCTCCTGGAAAAAGGAGAGAATATTTTCCTTCTCGCGCAGAATCACGGCAATATATCCGCGCACCGCCTGCTCATATGTGCCACTGATTTTTTCGAGAATTTCGCGGTTCTTTTTGAGGAACTTTCCGAATGCCTCTCTCGTAACCCGCTTCTCCTGATATGATAAAAACATACGAATTGCCATGGCAATCGCTTTTTTTCTGGCTCTTTGAATCTTTCGCTCTTTTTCGCCGATTCGGTTGTGAGCTGTAATATGTATCACTTTTTTCTCGTACGGCGTCTGCAAAATCAAATCACCGTGGCGTCTTCCGGCCGGTACTTTATCTGCACAAATCGTAAATTCCAAAACATCTCGTCCATCCACAAATTCATCCGTCCACAGAACATGCGTCTGCACTTCAATAAAATCTGCCGTTGTGCGGACATGAATCCCCGCATGTCCCCATGTATTCACACGAATCGAAATTGCATCGGCTTTGTCTGTTCCATCTAATTCATATATCAGTTCTCTGCCGGATGGATGCTCTGTTTCAAAGCGGATGGCTTTCTTTTTCTTCATCGCCACCAGAAATTCTTCCAGACTTTGAAGTTTTGTATTTTTCTTTAACAGACAGTCGTATAAAATGCGCCCGCTCTCATCCCGATATAAAAAGGCATCCCGAAACTCCGGTGCCAAAAATAAATCAACGCCATGTTCCGGATTTTTCTCAATCCGCTTCTTTAAGGTCGGATAATCCCGAATCTCTCCTTCTTCATCCCGAAGCACAGGAGACACAATTGTAATCTCATACGGCAGTTTTTCTTCGCCGCAGTCAGTAATTAAATCCAGATTTCCCTTTAGTTTTTCCCCCGGATTTAATTCGCCGGCATCCACATCAACCGTCAGTTCATTCTTTGTCCCATCAAAAAAAGGCAGGAAATCAATGCACATCTCCTCGACAGTGCCAAATCCTTTCACTCTTGTGCCGAAAGAATTTTCCAAAAGAAAGCTTGCCGTCCCATGTGTTCCCGCTGTTACCTCAAACACCAATTTTTCAATTGATAAACAAAGTTTTGGCGTTTCATATATGAAATTTCCTTTTGCCAATGACAAAATCTTTTCTCTCATTGATAACCTCCTAACCTCAATTCTATAGTATACCATTTTTTATGCATTCTGTGAATAGTAAGAATCAATCTATTTTTGTATTGCTAAGTTCACGCAGTATGTCTATAATAAGGAGAGGACGAAAGAGAGGAGTGACTCAAATGGCACTAAAACCAAAAGAACATTTTCACGGAAGCGATTTAGAGAAAATCGAGGCCGTCTATGGAATAAAAAAAGAAGACATTATAAGTTTTTCTGCGAATGTAAATCCACTTGGTGTTTCGTTTCGTTTAAAAGAAACTTTAACGAATCACATTGACGCTATCACGACCTACCCGGACCGTGAATACACATCTCTGCGCAAATGTATTGCAGACTATGTACACACAAACTATAAAAATATTGTTGTCGGGAATGGTTCGACAGAATTAATTTCGCTCTTTATCCAGATTACACACCCGATGAAGGCACTGATTGTCGGCCCAACCTATTCCGAATACGAGCGGGAAGTCGCAATGGGCGGCGGACGCTCCCATTACTTCAGCCTCACGGAAGCCAGCGAATTTGAACTGGACACAAAAGCACTCACCGAGGAACTTTCCGCCAATGTCGATTTGCTGATTTTGTGTAATCCAAACAACCCAACGTCATCTGTCATCAAACGCCAGCAGATGCGTGAAATTCTGGATTACTGCAAACGCAAATCTATCACCGTGCTTGTCGATGAAACTTATGTGGAATTTGCCGAGGAACCAGATGAAGTAACCGCGATTCCACTTACCGAATACTACAATAACATTGTCATTTTGCGCGGTATTTCAAAATTCTTTGCAGCACCGGGACTCAGACTTGGCTATGCCATTTGCGGAAACCGTGATTTGCTCAATGAAATCAATCAGAAAAAGAATCCTTGGACGATTAACTCATTGGCTGCAATCGCCGGAGAAATCATGTTTCAGGATGAGGATTATATCAAAAAAACGAGAGAGCTAATCTCTTCGGAACGAGCACGAATCTGTGCACGCCTTGATGAGAGTCCGAACTTTAAGGTTTATCATGCACACGCTAATTTTGTACTCGTAAAAATTACGACCGATAAATTTACTTCGGAGGACGCATTTGACGCCTGCATACGCAAAAATCTGATGATACGGGACTGCTCTACATTTCCTTTTCTGAATAATAAATATATCAGACTCTGCTTTATGATGCCGGAGCAGAATGATGCGTTGCTGGAGGTTTTGCTGGGATTATAAAAAGATTGTATTAACGGTTGCCTTGAGGCTATTTTAGGTTCTACATTACGTTTTTATTCCTATGCGCTTCGTGTGCCGCTCCCACTTAACAAATACGAAAATATCGATAGACAAAAGACGTCTATCTCATATTTTCGTATTTGTAGCACACTCACCACATAGGAATAAAAACGTAATGTTTGAGCCAAAAAAGTCAAGCACCCGTGATACAATCTTTTTCTTTTCCTCCCAGATGCAAAAAATCCAAGTAACTAGTAACTCTACTACTGTACAACCCCTACATTCATTGTACAACAATTGAATTTTGTCAGATATTTTGCTGCTAATCTTTTGGATTCCCGCAAAGCAGAAGAAACTCTTTGTGACTCGTGGGTTTTGAGTACGTCGGTATGTGTTGCAAGAAGTCCAGTGGACTTCTGTTCTGCAACGACCGAAGCGGAGCGTAGACCACTGGTGTTTTCAGTGCCCATACCGCTACGTACTCAACGAGCGAAAGCGCCCACGAGACGCAAAGAGTTTCTTCTAATTTGCGGAACCAAAAAATTGGAGCAAATTTTTATCGATGAATAATCTCATGTCTTCCCGGTCCATTGGAAACCAATTTAACCGGAACACCTAATTCTTTTTCAATAAACTCGATGTACTTACGGCAGTTTTCCGGAAGTTTATCGTATTCCGTAATGCCACGGATATCTGTCTTCCAGCCCGGAAGCACTTCATATACCGGTTTTGCCTTTTTCAAAGAAGCTGTTGTTGGGAAATCTTTTGTTACTTTGCCATCGATTTCATAGCCAACACATACCGGAAGTTCATCCAGATAACCAAGTACGTCAAGCACGGTAAGTGCAACCTCTGTCGCACCCTGAATCCGGCATCCGTAACGGCTTGCTACCGCATCAAACCATCCCATACGTCTTGGGCGGCCTGTCGTAGCACCGTACTCACCGCCGTCACCACCGCGGCGTCTTAATTCATCTGCCTCTTCTCCAAAAATTTCACTAACAAATTCACCGGCTCCAACAGCACTTGAGTATGCCTTAACAACCGTAACAATTCTCTTAATCTCATATGGTGGAAGTCCTGCTCCCACTGCACCATAGCCTGCGAGTGTAGAAGAAGATGTAACCATCGGGTAAATACCATGGTCAGGGTCTTTCAGGGAACCAAGCTGTCCTTCTAACAAAATTCTCTTGCCCTGCTCTCTTGCCTCATAAAGGAACGCAGACACATCACATACATATGGCTCAACCATCTTGCGGTACTCGCGCAGCGTATCCATCAACTCGTCAACATTCAATGTCGGTTTGTGATACAAATGTTCCAAAATAACATTTTTCTGAACACAAATGCGCTCTAACTTCTCACGGAGAAGTTCTTCATCAAAAAGCTCGGAAACCTGAATTCCGACTTTTGCATATTTATCAGAATAGAATGGCGCAATACCGGATTTTGTCGAACCAAATGATTTTCCAGCCAGACGCTCTTCCTCATACTGGTCAAACAAAATATGATATGGCATCACAATCTGAGCGCGGTCCGAAACTTTAATCTTCGGCATCGGTACACCACGGTCCACAATTCCCTGAATTTCCTTAAATAAATCCGGAATATTCAGCGCAACACCATTTCCGATAACACTTGTCGTATGGTTATAAAAAACGCCGGACGGCAGAATATGAAGGGCAAATTTACCATAATCATTTACGATGGTATGACCTGCATTACTACCTCCTTGAAAGCGTACGATAATATCGGACTCTTCACCGAGCATATCCGTAATCTTTCCTTTTCCTTCGTCTCCCCAGTTTGCTCCTACAACGGCTGTTACCATAGCCATTCCTCCTTAATGTCCCGCTTTCGCGGCACCGATTATTTGCATCAAAAAGCACATGCGTTAATATTATACATGAAAACACGCCGCACTTCAACTTCTTTCGCAAAATTAATCCCATTTTTCCATCAATAAAAAATCACGGATATTCTTATGCTTAATTCCATTGCGCCCAAAATCAAATTCATCCATAGAAACCACATATTTCGGATAATTATCTCGTATGGAATCAAAAATACCAAATTCTCTTGTAATCGTTTCCTCTGCCGCTAACAGATACGTCACCTGAACATATAATTTGTCACCGCGTTTGTCTCCCACAAAATCAATTTCCCGGTTTCCGTATTTCCCCACCGTGACCGTATAACCACGACGAAGCATTTCCATATACACAATATTTTCAAGCACAAGATTAATGTCCCTCATATTTCCACCATAAGCAGCTTCTCTTAATCCGTGGTCCACCAAATAATATTTTTCATTTGATGCAAGAATCTGTTTGCCCTGTAAGTCCTGACGTTTCACCTGATAAAATAAATACGAATCACAACAGTATTTGATATAATTTAATATTGTCTCTGCTGCCACTACCCGGTGCTCACTCTTAAAAAATTTAGCAACCGATGACGCTGAAAATGTAGTTCCGATATTCGCCATCACATAGGCAACAATACGCTCCAGCAAATCAATATCACGAATTTTATTACGCCTCACGATATCTTTCAGTTGAACAGAATTAAAAACATCTGTCAGATACTGTCTGGAAGGTTCTTCCTCATAAGAAAGATTCGCCAAATACGGCATTCCTCCCAAAAGCAGATATTTCTGAAATGCCAAAGTCTCTGTTTCATCCGGCATCTTTTGACGGTACAATTCAAGAAACTCCGCAAAAGAAAACGGATAAATGACAAACTCAACATACCGCCCGCCAAGATATGTCGCCAGTTCGCCTGACAGCAATTTGGCATTAGAACCCGTAATATAAATATCACAGTCTAAACTTACCCGAAGGGAATTAATGCACTTTTCCCAGTCGGTGACTTCCTGAATTTCATCAAAAAAAAGATACACTTTTCCCTTTATCTCTGCCGCACGTTCTAAAATTTCACTGTGCAGATTTTGTGCTGTCTGTAAATGTGCATATTGCATATTCTCAAAATTAATGCAAATAAACTGCGACTGTGAAACACCTGCTTCCAGTAATTCCTCTTGAACCAATTCAAGCATAACCGATTTTCCGGCGCGCCGCACCCCCGTCATAACCTTAATCAGGTCATTTCCTATAAATGGACGAATCCTTTTCATATACAATTCTCGTTTAATCATAACTGAACATCCCTCCATTTTCTCAATTTCTTACTTATAGTATATCCAATTTACAACAAAAAAACAAGGAACAATTTTGAATTTTATCAGTTATAACTGATAAAATAATAAATCGCTCCTTGTTTATTCGATATATCTGCTATTTTTCAATCTCCGCCAGCCGTTTCTCCGGCCAATCCGTCGACGTATGAACATTCAATATGCTCGGCGCCTCATGCATCGCATTGTAATACCACAGTGACGCCTCGGAATCATCGCCTCTCTCGTGGAAATACTCGCCCAGTTCAAAACACATTTCGGCGGAGCCTTCGGTGAGCATATCTTTCAATGCCATTTTCATCATAATGCCCGCGTCCTTCCGGATTCTTGCCGCACGGCAGACCACGCATGCAGCTTCCTTCATCTCATCCGCACTCCGCTCCGGGTCCATCACAGACGCCGCAAAAAATTCTTCCGCTTCCAAAAAATCTTCATCATCCCCGGAAATATACAACTCCATCGCATACATGTGATGCAGCCGTTTTGACAGCCGAAGTCCTTTGTGAATGTGTTTCCGGAAAGTTGCAAAATCACGCTTACAGTGGTTGCTCTCCGGATAGTGCCCGATGACAATATCCGAATCAAAAACGACCGGGTCTAGACGAACCATCTCGTGAATCGGTTCAATCCATGTAAATTCCCGAAGTCTTTTAAAAAGTTTCGGACGATACTCTTCGTCAAAATTATATGCCGTTCCATGAGACAACTGATTGCCATACTTCATCTGCACAATTTCAATTTCCGGCAAAAGCACTTCCTTTAATTCACGAAAGCGTTTTCTGTTTTCCTCGTCAATTACCTCATCCGCATCCGCTGTGTAAATATAGTCTTTTTCTGCCTTAGAAAAAGCAAAATTCCGCGCTGCCGAAAAATCATCCACCCACGTAAAATCATATATTTTATCTGTATAATTTGCCGCAATTTTCTTTGTTGCATCCGTGGAGCCGGTGTCAACAATCACAATTTCATCCACCAAATCCGCCACACTATCTAAACAGCGTGTGAGAATTTTCTCCTCATTTTTCACAATCATACATAAACTAATCTCAATCATATTCTATCCTCCTATCGTGGAATCCGGCACCAGCCGGCAATTTGTATCTGTAACTCACGGCGTCCATTATATTCATTCACCGACGGATAATATGTAAATGCAATGTCTAATAGATTTTCGCGCCCCTCGTACATCCGCTTTAACTCAGCTTCTCCCCACTCCGCAATGACAAACTGCTCAAACTCCTCCGTCCGCCGGAAACAGACCGCTCCGATGCGATTGCCGACATCGTTTTGCACCTGCAGCTTTAACACTGTCCCCTCAACGCCAAATTTGCGCCCCGACAAAATACGAAAATGCTGTTCTGCAAAAATCGGCTTTGGATTTCCCACGCCAAACGGCTCCATTTGTTCAATTTCACTTAACAAAGTTTCTGTTATGTAGCCAATCGGCATCGGTGCGTCAATTCTTACAACCGGGCGAAAATCCTCTTCTGTCAGCACACAATTTTCATTTAACCGCTTTTCTAACTCCGGCAAATCCTTCTCATGAAGTGTCATGCCTGCCGCCATTTTGTGGCCGCCAAACCGCTCCATCAAATCTTTGCACGCCATCAATTCGTGAAACATGTCATACACCTCAATCGAGCGCCCGGAGCCCTTCACAAGACCATCTTCCGTTTCCGTAAAAACAATCGTTGGGCGGTTGTACCTCTCCTTCACCCGTCCGGCAATAATACCAACAAGGCTCTCATGCGTATCCGGCAGTAATACAATCAGCACCTTTGGCAGCTTATTTTTGGCCTCTTTCTCCTCCAGTTTTAAATAGGCTTCTTCCGCACCGTCTTCTGTCATTTGCTTGCGGGATTCATTAATTTCTTTTAATCTTTCAGCTTTCTCCAACGCCTTTTCTTCATCCTCTTCCATCAAAAGAGAAAAGGATTCTGCTACGGTCGCTATACGCCCTGCTGCATTAAAGCACGGTCCCAGGATAAATCCAATATGTCCTGCCGTAATCTGCTTATCTTCCAATTCCTGTACTTTAAGCAATGCGCGAAGCCCTATATTTTTCGTATGCGAAAGTGCTTTCAAACCATATTTTACCAAAATCCGGTTTTCCCCTTGCAGTTCCATTACATCAGCCACCGTTGCAATCCCGGCGTATTCTAGCAATTCATCCTTAGCTTCCGCCGGAACCTGCTGCGCATCATACAGTGCACAAATCAGCTTAAACGCCACACCGGCGCCACACAACCCGCGAAACGGATAAGTTTCATCATCCCGCTTTGGGTCTAATATAGCATCCGCATTCGGCATCTGCTCCTGCACCTCATGGTGGTCGGTAACAATTACCGTCATACCAAGTTTCTTTGCATAATCCACTTCCTCATTCGCCGCAATTCCATTATCGCACGTAACAAGAAAATCACGTCCGCCCGCGAGCGCCTCATCTACAATACGTCGGTTCAGTCCGTACCCTTCTTTTACACGGTCCGGCGTAAAAATTTCAGAATCCAATCCAATCTTTTGAAATCCCTTCCACAAAATATATGCGGAAAAAATTCCATCGCAGTCAAAATCCGAGGCAATTGCCACCTTGCGCCCCTGCTCTTTCGCCTTTACAATCTCTCGGACCGCCTCATCCATCCCTTTCATCAAAAAAGGATCATGCAAATCATCAAGCGTACCATATAAAAACTCCCGCATCTCCTGCTCACTTTCGACACCGCGGTTCATAAGACACCGCACCGCCAGAGGCGAAACCTTTAACTTCGCCGACAAGCCATTAAAATCTCCCTTTTTTGTTTCCACAATCCATTTTTCGCGCACAACTTTTTCCTCACTTTGCTAATTTGCTTTCGTATATGTCAAGTATAGTTGATTCGCAGTGGATTTTCCAGTAGATTTTAAGGTTAGTTTGTGTCAAGTGTTGTTGGCACTTTTTTTGTATTCCTATAATTCCGTAGAAAAACTTTGTGACGAGTGGGTTTTGAGTACGTCGGTATGAGGCACTGGTGGTTGCAGTGCCCATACCGCTACGCACTCAATTAGTGGGAACGCCCACGAGATGCAAAATTTTTCTACGGAATTACAGAAAACAAAAAAGTGCCAACGAACACTTGACACAAACGATTTTAAGGTTAAATTTGACTTTCCACCTGCTTCTCTTTATAATATCCAGTATACGACAAGAAAGGGGTACCCTCTATGAAATGGATACGTTTTACACTTGATACACATACAGATGCCGTGGACATGCTCAGCTATATGCTTGACGAAATCGGCGTGGAAGGAATTGAAATTGAAGACCATCTTCCATTAAGCGAAGAAGATAAGAAAAAAATGTTTGTCGATATTTTACCGGACCCAGAAGATAACGATGGGACTGCAAAAGTTCACTTTTACATGGAACCGGAAAACTGTGACCCGGAAAAAGTCATGATTCAGGTACAGAATATTTTTCAGAAAATCAAGCCTTTCTGTGAAATCGGAAAAGGAACCATTTCTCTTTCGGAAACCGAAGACAAAGACTGGATTAATAACTGGAAAACATTTTTCAAACCGTTTCGTGCTGCCGACGATATCGTCATCAAGCCAACCTGGGAAGAATATAAAAAAGAAAAAGATTCCGATATTCTTATCGAAATCGACCCCGGCATTGCTTTTGGCACCGGTTCCCACGAAACAACGAAACTTTGCATTCAGGCTCTTGATAAATATGTAAAAAACGGAGACTCTGTCCTCGATGTCGGATGTGGCAGCGGAATTCTCTCAATTGCCGCTTTGAAGCTCGGTGCCAAGCACGCCACCGCAATTGACATTGACGAAGTCGCTGTAAAAGTTGCCGCTGAGAATATGGCAGTAAATCATATTCCGTCTTCTGACTACACCCTTTACGATGGTGATTTAATTTCCAACGCTTTTTTGAAGGTGAAAGCCGGAACCGGTCACGACATCGTGGTAGCAAATATTCTTGCCGACGTCATCATCCCGCTCACAGGCGTTGTAAAACCTCACCTTAAAAAAGGCGGTCTTTACATTACATCCGGCATCATTGATACGAAAGAAGCCGAAGTACGTGAAGCGTTACTTGAAAATGGATTTGAAATTCTTGATGTGACCTATATGAAGGAATGGTGCTGCTTTATTGCGACAATCTAGGCATGAAAAAATACCACCCGCCAAAATTATTTTGACCGGGTGGTATTTTTATTTTAAGAATCTCTTATTTACTTATAAGCATCCTTTGCGTTTGCTACTGCAAAGAAAGCAGATTTTGGTGAATACAAGCCATTGAACAAGCAAGGTACACTGCTTGCACGCCATGAAACACCATCATACAAACTCCAGATAACAAGGGCACTAATCTTTGCTCCCTTTGCTTTACTCTGCAAAAGAGCACCCATAATCTGGTCATAGTAAGCAGCCTGATCCTGATCGGTTACTACTTTATCTGCTGTCGATGTGTAACCGGCATCAATCTCTGTGATATGAATGTCCATATCCGGCATATTTGAGCGGAAGCACTCAAGTGCCTGTGCATACAAATCCGGACTGTGTGCTGCATTGCCAACCGTCAAGTGACTCTGCATACCAAGACCATCACAAATCTTTCCATCCTCGTTAATAAAGTCAATCAAAAGAACTTCATCTTCCGGACAAAGATAAGTATTAAAGTCATTGTACATCAATTTCACATCGTCGCGGTCGTATTTTTTGCAAATTTCATCTGCCCACTGGAATGCTTCTTTGACAAACTTCGGACGAAGCGTTACTCCTGTACTTGACATATAACCGGCATTTTTCTCTTTATCTGAAATGCCATAAATCGTATTCCAGTAAGTTCCCTTTGGTTTTGCACTATGCATGTACTCATTTACTACGTCATACGCATAAAGAACGCATTTGTTCTTATCACCGCCGGCAAGTTCCAAATCTTTCTTCAAAACATGTTCCATTACATTCTTTACAAAATACTCAAGACGCAAGTCCATGTTTTCTTCAGAAGTATTCTTGCTCTTGTTATTTACAACAGAGAATCCTTTCTGGAAGAAATAGGTAGGAGTCTGCTCATGCCACAGTAACGTATGTCCACGAAGCTTCAATCCTTTTGCGTGGCACTCGGTCAAAATTTGGTCGATTTTGTCGAACTTCAACTTAGGAACAACGACACCTGTCTTTTTAACAATTGTGTCTTTTCCATCTACGGTCTCTGTTACGTTATAAGTTGCAGAATTATCTGCTTGTTTGTCATATCCTTCCGGAATATACAAACCTTGTGCTTTGGCATCTTCAAGTGGCACTGCATCAATTTTGTCAGAATCCATAACGGCATTCGGTTTCATCTCGTTACCAGGAGTAATGCCATTGTACTGTTCATTCAAGAACTTAGAAGCTGTATCTCCAAGAAGATCATTTGCCGATGCACCAACAGCTACCACACCAAAAGTATCACTGTAAATATCTTTCAGTTTCGGAATATCCGTTGCCTTGGATGGCTGTGCCGTTTTTACAATCTTCATGTTATCAACATACATATCACCGGTTGTACCATCATCACTCTGGAAATAGAATCCATAGAAGTACATGTCATCCGGCACAGTGATTTCGTAGTCGAAATCTTTCCACTGGCCTTTTGTTGTTTTCCAACGGGTTTCCGTGATACGAGTCGGCATATAAGCATACGACTGATCGCCACCTTCAATCGGAACCACCTGTTCGTTAAAGTTCAATGAAGACACTTCACTGTAGGCAGTAAAGGAAATGCGGTAAGTAGCACCACCTTCTAATTTCTTTGACAGATTAATCATAGCTCCCTGCCAACTCTTTGAATTTGCTTCACGGTGGCATTTGAGAACTTTCTTGCCAACTGCACTGTTGCCGGTTGGAAGTGTACTCGAATCAACAACCTCCAGATAATCTTTTCCGGTGTTGTTATCATCTGAGAACGAGCGAAGAATCCATCTTTGCAATCCTTCCGGATCCGGAGTATCCTCGTTTACGCAGTCCGTCGACTTTGTACCCGTTTCTACATCCTCAAAATCTTCATCATACACAGTTGCTGTTGCCGGGTCAATCTTTGCTTCCGGCACTGTTGTAGGGAATGTATCCGGGTCTTTTGCTTCCGGTGCCTTTGCCGTTTTGTAACCCTGGTCAAGTGCACGCAGTGTAGGAACTGCTGTCGGAGCAGCCGTCGGTGTAGCCGTAGCTTTTGCTCCCGGTGTATCAGTTACCTTTGCCGGTGCAGTCGGTGTTGCCACCGGTGCTTTTGTTACTGTTACTTTGCCTGCTTTTTTGACTGTAATCTTACAAGTCTTTTTGTAGGTCTTTTTCCCTACTTTGATTTTGGCAGTCAAAACTGTCTTTCCTGCCTTTTTACCTTTGATTGTTACGCTGTTTTTCTTTTTCTTAGAAAGCGTGACAACCTTCTTGCTTTTCACAGACCAAGTTGTCTTCTTAATCTGCTTTGTCTTAACACCTTTCACTGTAACTTTCTTTGTTTTACCTGCTTTTACAGAAACCTTTTTTACCAAAGATGGCTTCTTTGCAGCCTCTGCCTTTGGTGCGCTAAGCGCAGGAATAACAAGAGAAAGAGCTACAGCGGAAACAATGAGTTTCTTCATCTGTCTCTTCAATGTCTTGACCTCCTTTTTTATGTTTTTATAAAAAAAAGCACTACCCGATTCGAGTAGCGCTTTTTTATCTGTATAAGTACTCGTATACGTACTTATATTTTATCATTTTAATAATGAAATAGCAATCACTTTATAAGATTTATGGTATATATAAGCAACATTATATGTGTGTATCACCATATCTCTATATTAACTAATCCCAATACTGCTTTTTTGCATCAATTACAGCATAGAATGCAGCTTTTGGCATATACAAACCATTGAACAGACATGGGAATTTTGCCGGTCTCCATGATACACCATCATACAAACTCCAGATAATCAATGCTGTGATGTTGCCGCCATTTTTCTTGTTGGTCAAAATCGCATTCATAATCTGGTCATAGTATGCTGCCTGATCTTCATCCGTCAATGGCTTGTCCTCTGTGCTAACCATTGTTGCATCAAGCTCAGTAATCTGAATCTCCAAATCCGGGCAGTTCAGACGGAAATACTCCAATGCCTTTGCATAGTTTGTTGCACTGTGGAACGAATCCGTAATATCCAAGTGTGACTGCATACCAATACCATCACATACTTTACCATCACTGTTAATGTAATCTACCAGGTGAATGATATTTTCCGGATTCTGATAGCAGTTATAATCGTTATAAATCAGTTTTACATCCAAACGGTCATATTTTACAAGCATTTCGTGTGCATATTTGAAAGCATCCTTTACATAAGAAGGACGAAGTGTCACACCATGGTCTTTCACAGACTTATCATATGTGCCGTAAATCAATCCCCAATAAGTAATATTCTTAGAGTCTTTCTCCGCATTTGCACTGTGCAGATACTCATTTACTACATCGTAGGAGTATAAACAATCTGCATACTTACTGCTCAATACATGGTTCATAACTGTCTTAACATAGAACTCAAGACGCGTATCCATGCACTCTTTGGATGTGTTGTACTTCTGTCCTGTCGTAATTTTATAATTCTGCTGGAAGAAATACTTCGGTGTCTGCTGATGCCATACCAATGTATGTCCACGCAGTTTCACGCCATTCTCATGAGCAGCTTTCATAAGCTTATCTACATTATCAAAATTCAGTCTCGGCACGGCATACTCACCCGTAGCTGATTTGAAACGGTTGTCATCATAAGAAGTGTAGTTATCCGGAATAATATATCCCATGGATTTTGCATCCTCTACTGTGATGAAATCGGTCTTATCCGTAGAAACTTCATCGGTTGGTTTCACAAGTTTACCAATCGAAGAACCAAGAATTGCATCCGGTTTCATTTCGTTACCCGGTGTAACGGCATTGTACTGCTGAGAAATAAACTCGGAACCATTCTTACCAAGAATCGAAGCAATTCCTGCTCCAACGCCGACAATCGGGAATACATCTTTGTAAGTATCCTTCAAAGAAGCAATTGTTTTGTCCGGATTTGTCTGCAATGTCTTTGTCAAAGTAATGTTGTCAAGGTAAATATCATCGTTACCATTTCCGTTATACGACTCAAAATACAGTGCATAATAAAACTTATCATCCGGTACAGAAATCGTAAATGTTACCGTATTCCATTTTCCTTTCGGAATCTTTGTAATTGTTCCGGAAGTCGGACCAAAGTTACCATAACTTGGCGACAATTCTTCGAGTGTCTGCTCCTGATAAGAACACATCAAATCGTTGTTCTGACAGAATACATCTGCCTTAAGTTCATAGGTACATCCTTCATCCAGTTTATCGGTGATGTTCATCATCGGTCCCTGCCACGTTTTATCTTCGCGGTGAAGGTGAAGTACATGTGTATTGTTTCCTTCAACCGGAAGATCACTTCCGTCTACAACATCCAAATAGTCTTTTGATGTTCCAACGCCACCGTCATCAGCCTTTTTATGTCCACGAAGCACAACTCCTTTGATACCATCTCCGGTAATTGCATCTTCCGTTTTTGTTCCGATTGTAACATCTTCAAAATCTACGTTATAACCAACTTTGGTAGCCGGATCAATCGTAGCTTCCGGTTTCGTAGTTGCAAATGAGTCTGCACTCTTCTTTGGTACTTCTGTCATATTTGGTGTTGCCAACGGTCGGAATGTAGCCACTGGTGTTGCCGTAGGTACCGCTGATGCAGTGTTTGCCGGTGCTGTTGTTGCCGGAGTCTTCGTTGCGCCCTGTGTTGGTTTTGCAGTAATAACTGCAGTTTTCTTTACTACAGTAATTTTCGTCTTTAATTTATAGGTCTTTTTGCCAACTTTAACTTTCGCAGTCAAAGTTGTTTTTCCGGCCTTTTTACCTTTTAATGTAACGCCGGTCTTTTTCTTTGCCGAAAGAGAAACAATTTTCTTTCCTTTCTTTGGCAATGACCATGTCGTCTTTTTAATTTTCTTTGCTTTAACTTTTTTAACAGTTACTTTTTTCTTTGCTCCTACTGTCACTTTAACGCTTTTCGCACTCAGCTTTGGTTTTGCTGCAGCTTCTGCCTTTGGAGCCAAAACCGCCGGAACCAATAAAGATAAAGCCATAGCAGAAACAATCACTCGTTTCAAACTCTTATTCATGCTTTTCCCTCCAAATATAAATCCTTACATATATTTCCTATAACAATTGTGTTATAAAACACTTTTTCACTACACGTCCAAATTATAATATCTTTACATGAAAAGAAGCGCCACTCTTACGAGCAGCGCCTCCCATGATTCAATTTTAGTCAGCCTTATCAGCAAATGATTATTATATAACACTAACTATTTGCTAACCAATACAATCTTGGTAATTGACAAATACTTGTCAGCATCCATTGCCGGAAGCTGGAAGTTAAAGCCTGCTGCAGTACCTAAACCTGCTGCATCAGCCTTTGAAAGATCAAATACCGCAGTATCAGCAATTTTGTTTCCAATTGTTCCTGCTAACACACCCGGATTTGTATATCCATTCAAATCATTTTTAGTTACTAATGCGAAATTTCCCCAAGATGGTGCTGTTGTATATTCGCTTGCATCACTACCATCCTGATTTTTCAACTGATACGTAACCTGAACTTCTGCATAATCAGATAAGTCCAAATCATTTGCTACTAAATACTCAGACATATCCACATAAAGCATGCTTCCGCCTACCATAAAGTCAATCCCTGCTGCTGTCTGTGTCGCTGCGATGGAATCTCCCGCACCAGGATTTGTTTTACCTACTACTTTTGTCAGATCTACATATGCATTATTATCTTTATATAATGTGATTCCTGTAATAGATATATATTTGTCAGCATCCATTGCCGGAAGCTGGAAATTAAATCCTGCCGCAGTTCCCAAGCCGGCCGCATCAGCCTTTGAAAGATCAAATACCGCAGTATCAGCAATTTTATTTCCAATTGTTCCAGCTAATACACCTGGATTTGTATATCCATTCAAATCGTTTTTAGTTACCAATGCAAAGTTACCCCAAGAAGGTGCTGTTGTATACTCACTTGCATCACTACCATCCTGATTTTTCAACTGATATGTTACTTTAATTTGATCATAATCCGAAAGATCCAAATCATTTGTTGCCAAATACTCAGACATATCTACATAAAGCATGCTTCCGCCTGTCATAAAGTCAATACTTGCCGCCGTCTGTGTCGCTGCGATAGAATCTCCCGCGCCAGGATTTGTTTTACCTACTACTTTTGTCAAATCTACATTGTGAGATTTGATTACAGTAGGCTCTTCCGATGGCTCCTTAACTGTAATATCAACAGAACCTGTTACTTTGCTTCCATCTGTAGATGTTGCAGTGATTGTTGTTGTACCTTCTGCACCCTTCTTAGCTACTACAGTACCATTGAAGTTTACAGTTGCTACATCTTCGTTGCTGGATGTCCATTTAACGATCTGACGTGTTGCATCAGCAGGTGTAACTGTAGCCGTTACAGTTGTAGTCTTACCAGGAGCAATCTCTGTCTTAGCAGCTTTTACATCAATACCTGTAACAAGTTTGTCATATTTAACTTTTACAAAGTCAATTCTGTGAATTGTTACTTCAGCACCAGAAGACTGTGGGCAGAATGCGATAGCTGTCAAAGTCTCTGGGTTCATTCCTTTACCCATAAGCATAGAAATAGGAATGAAGACTGTACGTGTCTTGTAAGCTGCTTTTACTGTGTTACCAGCAGTGAAAGTAGATTCAGCTTCCCAAATCTCATCATCTGTGTGGGTCCATCCGCCTTCGTATGTCTCAGAAGAAGAAGAACCTGGGAAACCAGCGGAACGAAGCTGGTCATTTCCGTTATAAGTACGGCAGTTCATCTCGTTCTCTGATGTTACTTTAACACGAACGTAGTCATAAGCAGACATGTCTTTTGTACCATTGTCATAACCCATGAATCCTTCACCACGTGTATCAGAGATATCAATGATGTCATCATCTTTTGTTGCCGGGTTGATGTAGTAAGATACACCGGAGTTATAATCTTTTGTGGATGTGAATGTTACAGAACCGTCTTTGTTGTACAAAGTACCATCTTTAACAGTCTCACCATCAGAACGTTTAGCATCACAAGTAAATGTAGTCTCATTAAGTTCTGTCAATGGAACATTGTATGTAGCAGACTCATCTACTGTGTAAGTGCCGGCTTCTGTTTTGATTACGCTTACAGGAGCTTCTGTAGGTTTTGGTGTAGCAGTTGCTGTGCTTCCACCATTGTTGTTATTGTTGTTTGCCGGAGTTGCTGTAGCTTTTGCTGCATCTGTCTTAGCAGGTACCGGTGTTACATTAACTTTGCTTGCCTTCTTAACAGTAATCTTGCAAGTCTTTTTGTAGGTCTTCTTACCTACTTTGATTTTAGCAGTCAAAGTAGCTTTACCAGCTTTTTTACCTTTAACTACTACGCTTTTAGCTTTTTTCTTGCTAAGAGAAACAACTTTTTTGCCCTTCTTATTGAGAGACCATGTTGTCTTCTTAACTTTTTTCTTAGATGTTACTTTAACTGTTTTTTTCTTACCAACAGTTACGGTTACTTTCTTCGTAAGCGTAGGCTTTTTAGCTGCTGCCTCAGAAGAAGTGTTTGGTGCGATTCCTGCAAGACTGAAAGCCATAACTACAGCCATTGATTTTGCAAGAACGGATTTGATACTTTTCTTCAAAACTCTTACCTCCTATTTTATAGTATTGTTTTGGTTTTTATTTGTAAAGCATGTTTCCCGCTTTCGCAGGAAACAGCTTTTACAACATGATTATTTATATTCCGGATATTTTTCCGGGTTTGCTTTGATTTCTTTATCAGTAGGATTTGTATTTTCTTTCCAATCTTTACTGAATACCAAAGACTTCAATTCATATACATGTTCTGGTTTGTTAGCATCAAACTTATTAGCTTTCAATACAACATAACGAACATTCGTAAGATTTCCTTTCGGTGTTGTACCATCCACTTTTACATTCTTTGAATCAACGCCATCAATCCAGTTGCACCACCAGTTTTCTTCTACACCGGCTTCACCATAACTTGTTCCCTCATAAGAACGAATTGCATGAGATCCTTCGAAGAATGGATAAGTAGCGAACTGTACCTGTTTGGTCCAGTATTTATCCTGCTGGAAGTCTGCTGTATCCGGATACAATTCAATTGACATCTGCTCTGTTGCTTTACCGCTTAACGCAACACCTTTGTAGTTTGACAAATCATATATCTTGCCAAGATCCAGCACATACATATCTTTGTTTGCCTGAGTAAACGCAAGACTTAATACTCCACCAGCCTGTTTAGCACCATCTACTGTAGAATATACTTTTGTTGTCTTATCATCGTCAGCTTTCTTAGGCATAATCTTCAATGTAGAAAGATCAATTGTAAGATCGGACGCTGCAGCAGTTCCTTCAACAACTTCTACATCAAAGGATGTCTTAACACTAGGATTCTTTGTTACAACTGCCGTCAAAGTAACCTTACCGGCGCCAACTGCTTCCAGTACAGGATCTGTTTTGGAAGAATCAATCTTCAAAACTTTTTCATCACTGGATGTCCATGTCAGCTGTGTCTGAGTTGTATTATCCGGTGTATAAGCAAAGTTATCAGCAGACATACTCAATTTCATGCCCTTAACCATCTTAGTTGGAGCATTCTCAATTTTAACTGCTGTACAAGGTGTCTCACCTTCCAATACAGATACATTATCAATATAAAGTGTCAAACTTGCGTTAGTGCTTGGATATCTTCCTGTATAAGTACTTCCAAGTACCAAAGAAACATTCTTCTGGTTCAAAAGACCGGTCTCTGTGATATTACCTTTAGTCAGGTTCATCTTATTTGGATGCCATCCTGCTTTGTACTTATCACTTTCGCTCTCTTTGAAACCAATGGTACGGTTTTCATTCTTCTTCTCTTTTGCCCAGTCATCATACATCATTGGGAGAGAGTGGTTATTGTATACCATACCCTCGAACTCATCGCCCTTATTTGGAACGGTGTAGTTCTCATCCTTACCGGATGCATGAGAAGAATCAACGGAGAATTTAATCAGTTCTTCAGAGATTCCCTTCTTCTCAGCGTCTGCTTTCTTAAGAGAAGTTGCAAAGTAATACTCCGGTGTAATCTTACCATATTTTGCAAAGTAAGCATATGCTGTCTTGTACTTCACATCACCGGTGTTGCTTGCTACCACGCGGGACTCGAACTTGATACCAGAATACTCATCGAGTTTTTTCTGCAGTTTCAAGTTGAAGATAGGTGCATAATCGTATGCCTGTGTATCACCGGTATACTCAATCTTCAAGCACTTGTTCTTAGGATTTTCAGGGTCAGTTGCAACTGTCATTTTACCAACATTGCTGTTTGCATACTCTTTACCTTTTGTAGCTTTACCGGCAGTTCCCTGCTCTTCGTCACTCTCCCAGTTATATCCTACCGGATAGCTCTCGAAGTCTTCTACAACGGTCTGAGTTCTTGTGTCTGCCGGCTCATAGTTTGGAGTCGGAGTAGCTGTTGCAGGTTTTGCATTAATTTTAACATTAATCGTAACCTTCTTATTTGTACCGTCTTTGGTGTATCCGTAAATCTTAGTAGTACCAGCTTTAACCGGAGTAACTACACCGTATGGAGATACATAAACAACCTTAGAATTCTTTGCTTTCCATTTCATTCCTTTATAACCAACTTTTGTTGGGGAATATTTTACATAAAGCTGTGCTGTCTGCTGATTTGTAGTAGCAGCTGCTTTATCATCGTACTTAACTGTCATAGTAAGTACACTCTTCTTGGTAGAAACGAATTTTGTCGTTTTCTTCGTTTTCTTTGTACGCTTTGTTGCGTCAGCCTCTTTTGTGTTTGTTACACTTGTTGTAACAACAAACTTGCTAGGCTTAACGGATTTGATTGGTGTACCAATCTTAATTCTCAACGTAGCTTTCTTTTTCTTATTTGCTTTGGAAGCAATTGTAATCTTAGCAGTTTTGTTTTTCTTACCTACTGCCTTGACATAAACTTTTCCTTTAGATTTAACAATCTTAGCAACTTTTGGATTACTTGATTTGTATGTAACCTTTTTGCTAATCTTGCCGGATTTTGTAACTTTTACTTTAATCTGTTTTTTCTGGCCTTTTTTCAAAACCAGTTTACCGCCGTTTACAACGGGGCTTTTCACTTTGACAGACTTGATTTTTGCTTTTGCATCAGCTGTCGTTCCTGTGATTGACAAAGATGTCACAACCATAGCCAGGGAAAGCACGCCGGCCAATGTCTTTGTGACAATTTTGGATGTCTTGCTCATGATTATCCTCCTTTAATATATTTAGCATGTACAGACACTTGTACACATTGAATGTAATCTCATTGTACCATCCTTTATGGGAAAATGCAACCAAAATAAATAAAAAATACCCACTTTTTTGGATAAGTTGCACATTATTTTTTCTCATTTCTTGACAAGAACTAGGAAACTGTTACAATGGGGACAGATACAAGCGGTCACACGCATTTTGACCGGTATGAGAGGAGAACGAATGGAACAAGCACATCATTTATTAGACCTGATACACTCGTATTTTCCACATGAGTCTGCCGATATCCGGACGATATCACCACTGAAACTGGCTTATCTGGGAGATGCTGTCTACGAAATCATTATCCGCACATTAATTATGGAACGAACAGGTGGTCCTGTGAAAAATCTGCACAAAAGAACGAGTGAGTTTGTCAATGCCGGCTCACAGGCAAAATTGATTTTGTGTCTGCAGGACGATTTATCTGAGGAAGAAATCCGCATTTACCGTCACGGGCGCAACGCGAAAACGTCTTCTGTGGCAAAGCACGCAGACATTCATGATTACCGCAACGCTACCGGTTTAGAAGCTTTGTTTGGCTATCTTTATCTGAGTGGCAGATTAGAGCGCGCCATTGAATTATGCAAAATTGGTTTCGAGCGGCTGGATATTTTATTATAGAAAGAAGAGGATTTTAATCATGAAAGAAGAATATAGAGAAGAAAATACAACAAGTTCACGAATTGAGGGCCGTCACAGTGTCCTTGAGGCTTTGCGCGCAGGCAGCCTGATTGAGCGTCTTTTTGTACAGAAAGGCTGTCAGGACGGTCCGGTTCTTACTATTTTAAGAGAGGCAAAAAAGGCAGATGTCATGGTGGACTTTGTTCCAAAAGAGCGTTTGGATTTTATGAGCGAGACAAAAAATCACCAGGGCGTGGTTGCCGTTTTGTCCGCTTTTGCTTATTCCACGATTGATGATATGTTTGCAGTCGCAGAGAAAAAAGGTGAGACACCGTTCTTTTTTATACTGGATGGTATTGAAGACCCGCACAATCTGGGTGCCATCATCCGTACCGCAAACCTTGCCGGTGCCCACGGCGTGATTCTTCCAAAGCGACGTGCTGCCGGATTGACTGCTACGGTAGTCAAAGCGTCTGCCGGTGCCATTCATTACACCCCGGTCGCTAAAGTTACTAATATTGTGTCCACGATTGAACAGTTAAAAGAAAAGGGAATGTGGTTTGTCTGCGCTGATATGGATGGCGAGCTGATGTACCGCCAGAATCTCACCGGACCAATTGGCCTTGTAATCGGCAACGAAGGAAAAGGCGTCAGCCGCTTAGTAAAAGAACACTGCGATTTCATTTCATCCATTCCGATGAAGGGCGATATCGACTCACTTAACGCATCTGTAGCCGCCGGCGTTCTTGCTTACGAAATTGTACGTCAGCGTATGAACCACTAATTGAGGAGGATTTTATGTTTGATTATCACGCAGCAAACGATGAAACAATCATCGCCCGCTCCCACGACGGCGATGATGCTGCCACAGATTTTTTACTGGAAAAGTACAAGCCCCTTGTCAAGAAGAAGGCTCGTACTCTTTTTCTGATTGGCGGCGACAATGATGACCTAATTCAGGAGGGAATGATTGCCCTCTATAAAGCCATCCGCGCTTTTAGGGCAGACCGCGAAAGTTCCTTCGTACACTACGCTTCTCTTTGCATTGATAATCAATTATACAACGTAATCAAAGGTGCAAACCGACTCAAGAATTCGCCGCTCAACACCTACGTTTCCCTTTACTCGCCGCTCAACTCCGACACGGAAAACAATTCCCGCGAGACACTTGCCGATACACTCCAGCCTTCCGAACTTATAAATCCGGAAGACATCGTAATCGACAAGGAAAATGTAACGGACATCGAGAGTCACATCGAAAAGCACCTAAGCAAGTTTGAAAAAGAAGTGGTAACTCTCTACCTTGACGGCAACGATTACCAGCAGATTGCCGTAGTCCTTGGGAAATCTCCAAAATCCATCGATAACGCTTTGCAAAGAATCCGGGGGAAGCTGTTGAAGATTCGATAAGAAGATGAGAAGTTGACTCGTTGGTTTTTGCCGGTTGTTTTTAGTGGCTATCTTTAGGGGTTGGGGCAGCATACAAGCAACTCTTTTACTCATAATTTGTCAATATGGTTGCATTTTCCGGTCGATTTCCCCCATTCTTACGATAAAACTCAGTGAAAAGACAACTCTTTTTCCTATTTTCATGCATTTGGGTTGTTTTCATGTCAAAAATTTTTTTCATCATGCAACGCTTTTATGATATAAAGCCCATGTAGGTTGCTTTTGATACGCCAAAGGCTTTATGGCAAAAAAATAAGACCTACCGGTCTTACACAAAACTTTTAAATCCTATAAAAGCTGTTAACGGGACTCGAACCCGTGACCTCCGCCTTACCAAGGCGACGCTCTACCACCTGAGCTATAACAGCACCGTGGTCATAAAAGACCTTACGAATTGATATTCTACCAAAAGAATTGATTTGTGTCAACTATTTTTTACTTAAACATATGTTCCTATTATGTTATACTATTCATGTGTAATCAAAAAGAAATAGCATCCCAACCTCCTAAAGTCTGGATGCTATCCTTTTAGTTTCCACTGTGGGCAAATCGGAGTCATATCCGATTCACTTTCTAAGTAGATTATACACTAGGGTACTTGAAAAAACAAGTACCCTTTTAAAATCGTTTGTGTCACCGTTTGTATCAAGTGTTCGTTGGCACTTTTTTTGTTTTCCGTAATTCCGTAGAAACTGGCAGCAAACATTTGACACAAACTTTTTACTCTGGCACCTTGAAAGATATTAAGTTTGCATCTACAATTAATTTCATCATACAGTCTCCTTAAATTTTTCCAATCTGTAATGACGTTCATCGTCCAATTCCTTAACACCATCCTTATAATCATATCCAAATTTCCTATAAAATTCCGTTGCCGTAATGGATGCCGGTATCTCAATTCGATTTGCTCTTACATAAAACTCATCCTGTTCCAATGTACTTATAATTTTACTTCCAATACCTTTTCCATGAAATTCCGGAAGAACAAAAATACACAGAAGTATGCTCTCTGTTTCACTACCCCAAAAACTTGAGATAGAACCTGTTCCAACAATTTTTTCTTCAAATTCAAAAACGTACATATGCGCATAACTTGCCACATTTAGGACCTTTTCTTCATCATAAACCTTTGCAAGCGTCTCCATCGCCGATAACCCATAATCTCTACTGTTAATCTCTAAGAAATTCTTGACAATAAGATTTCTGACTTCTTTCACGTCCTCTTTTTTAAATCTTCTAGTCTTAACACAGTTCTTAACATAATCAACCGATTTCGAATTTTTGATTAAATCATTCATTCTCTGCACCTCTTCCTTGTAAATACAAAAATCGCACCAACCAATACAATGTCTAGTGCGATATCACCAATCGAATAAGATGCAATATATAAAATCTTCTCTTATATTCTGGTTTTATGCACTAGACTAAAAGACCTACACGTTATAACCTAATGCATTTACCCTGCATGTTTATAACTGTGTATGTCCGCAATACATGTACATATAACATCTTGAATATAAGTTCTGATTCATGTGTATCCTCTCCTCGTTTTTTTGTTAATATAACACCGTTGATAGCTCATGTCAACCAAATTCTAGCACCGGTTATTGATACACCATTTGCAATTTTCGTGCCAAGTGTTCGTTGGCACTTTCTTTGAATTCCAGTAATTCCGTAGAAAAACTTTGCGATGAGTGGGTTTTGAGTACGTCGGTATGTAGCACTGGTAGTTTCAGTGCCCATACCGCTACGTACTCAACGAACGAAAGTGCCCCACGAGACGCAAAGCTTTTCTACGGAATTACGGAAAGCAAAAAAAATGTCAACACTCACTTGCCCCCTAGCATTTTCCCACCATTTGAATTAAAATAAACCTAACAAGACCATCACAAAAACACTCAGGAGGATGCCACTATGAAAAAACGCTTACAGTTTTATCTGAACTACTACGAAACATTAACAACAAAAAAATCCCTGACCACCGAAGAGACAGCCAGGGAACAAGAGCAATTGCTCATTCAAATTCAATTTTTTCAGCACGAACGTCTGATTCACTTAATCGTGACGGCACTTTTTGCACTGCTCACGATATTGAGTTTATTTGCCAGCCTGCTTCTTCCAAAACAGCCGGTACTTCTTGCACTGGATATCTTATTTCTTGTGCTTTTAATTCCATACATCTTTCATTACTACCGCTTGGAAAACGGCGTGCAGAAGTTGTACGAATACTACGACAAACTTAGTTGCCGGTGAAACCGCCGTATGCTTTTCCGTCGTGCATAACAGCGCCTTTTCGCTTGGCAAGCTCAGAAACCGTCAAGATGTCATAATCATTTTTTACAAGCCATGGAAGAACCTTCTTCAGCGCCTCCACGGTAGTCGGGTGAATATCATGCATCAGAATAATGTCTCCATCTTTGACATTTTTCTTGATTTCCTTCATGATAGCTTTTGTGTTTTTTGATTTCCAATCCAAAGTGTCGGTATTCCACAGCACCATCGGATGTTTTAATTTTTTTCGCATTTTTGCACTGATAGCACCATATGGCGGGCGCAGCAGTGTAATGTCGTAACCAACTAATTTCTTAACCAAATCAGCAGTCATATCATACTGTTTATTCACTTTTTTCATACTCAGTTTTGCTAAATTGGCATGATCCCACGTATGGTTTCCAATTTCACATCCCTGTGCTACTTCCTGTTTCAAAACTTCTGCGCCTTCCTTTACACGGGTTCCTACCACGAAAAAGGTCGCATGTGCCTGATACTGTTTTAATAAAGCAAGCACTTTTGGTGTATTTACTGTGCTTGGACCATCGTCAAACGATAAGGCAACCGCTTTCGAGCGAATCTTTGGCATAGGTGTCGGAATGGTCTGCGGCGCAAGTGTCGGAACTGCGGCAATTTCATTTGCAATCCCATCCGGCGCATAGGTTGCCTGTCCCTTTTCAGGAACTTTTGTTTGCTGTGACGCAGCACTTGCACTGTTCACTGCCGCCGTCACTGCTGCCGTTGCCTGTGCCGTCTGTGTTACCGTAACACCGCTTCCACTCGCCACAGCCTGCCCTTTTGGCTGTTCATCATCACCAAACTCAGCCTGAACCAAGCAGACGGCGCCCACTGCAATCAGCACAATTACTGCAATGAGACAGACAATCCATCGACCTGACACTGCCTGTCCCATACTGCTTCGATATTTACTTCTGCTTGAATATGAACTGTTTCCTATATAGTTATCAGAGCCTTTAGAAAAACGGCTGCGCCTTCTTCTTCGTCTCTCGCGATTATTATAACCTTTCATGTAATTCATCTTTACACCTCATTCCGAGAGCAATTCCCTGCTCCCATTACGTAGCCCTAGTATAGCACTAATCTTTCGGCTTTTCAATAACGATTTTCCCTCCAATAAATTCCAGTTTAACTTTATTTCCATCCATTCCCATTTGTTCCAGCAGCTCGCTTGGAATCTGCACACGTCCGGCGCGGTCAAGAACAGCAAACTCTTCCTGCGTCTCTTCTTCCTGCCAATCAATGTCCAAATGTTCCATGCGCTCGCGGTAATCATTTTTCATAATACGCTCGCTGCTCGTTTTCCCATCGCGGATAGAAACAACACGATTTACCTTTTTTGCCAACTCTTTATCATGCGTTACAATGACAATCGTAAGTCCGAGTTTCTCATTTAACTTGCGGAACATTTCCAAAATGTCATCCGCAGTCTTTCGGTCAACGGCACCGGTGGGCTCATCCGCCAGTAACAGTTTCGGATTATTGGCAAGCGCAATTGCAATCGCAACTCTTTGCTGCTCACCACCGGAAAGCTGGCTTAATTTACTGTCCTTTCTGTGTCCAAGACCCACCAGTTCCAGAAGTTCCAGTGCCCTTTTCTTTTTTTCCTCCTCAGAAACTGCCTTTTCTTTTTCTTCCACAAAAAGCATCGGTGTCATTACATTTTCCCACGCAGTCAAATAAGGAAGAAGATTTCTCGCATTGTTCTGCCACACAAAACCAACGGTACTTCTCTTATATTTAACCAGTTCGTTTTCCGTCATTTGAAAAAGATTTTTGCCATCCACATACAGTTTACCCGCTGAAGGCCGATCTAATCCACCAATCATATTTAAAAATGTGGACTTACCGCTTCCGCTGTTTCCAATAATTGCCATAAGTTCTCCACGCTTCACGGTCAAATCCAACCCTTGAAGCGCCAGCACTTCAATATCTTTGGTCTTGTAAATTTTAACCAGACTGTCACACTCAATCATCACATCGTCCGGCACATCCATCGTCTGTTCCGGATTTTCCATTGCAGATTCAGGACTTTTTATTTGTTTTACTTTGCTTATTTTTTCTTTTAAATTAATCTTCATCGGCAATCTCTCCATCCTCAATATGATAGATGCAGTCGGCAATCTCCATCAATCCGGTATCATGCGTCGTCATTACTATAGTTACTCCCTGTTTTTCAATCAGTTCCTTAAAAATCTTCATCACCTGAAGCCCGGTATTGCTGTCAAGCTCCGCCGTCGGCTCATCGGCAAAAATAATCTTTGGCTTGTGTGCAATCGCACGTGCAATCGCCACTCGCTGCTGCTCACCACCGGAAAGTTCCTGTGGCATATGATGCATACGGCTTCCGAGACCAACTAATTTCAGACATTCTTCCGTCCGCTTTCTCCTGTCCCCTTTGTATCCGGCGAGTCTGAGAACAAACTCAACATTTTCGTAGGCGGTCATCATCGGAATCAGTGCCACCGACTGAAAAACAAATCCAATCTGCGTTTTCCGCATCTGCTCCCTGTCATGTTCCGGCAAATCTTGAATCGGTTTTCCCTCAAACAAAATTTCACCGCTTTTCGGGTAATCGAGTGCACTCAAAAGATTCATCAGCGTCGTTTTACCGGAGCCGGAACGTCCTCTTAGCATCGTAAGTTTCCCGGTCGGAATCCGAATGTTAATGTTTTTCAAAACCACCAGCTCCTTGCCACCGGCAATCGGAAAGCTTTGAATCACATCTTTGGTTTCTATCATATTTTCCATTCTGACACCTCCCTAGTCTTCACCAAGCTTCAACGCCTGGGAAATATTAATCTTACTAATCAGCTTACCAAGAACTACCATGCAGATTACAATCACAATACCGATGACGCTAAAGAGACGAATCATATCAAACGCCTTAAACACAACTGCAAGCGGTACCGTCTGGTCGGTTGATGCATAGAAAATCTGCACCAGTGGCACAAACAGAATAGATGACAAAACACCAAGTCCGGCACCAATCAGAATGGAAATTCCGGAACTGAAAATCTGTTCATTAATTAACATCTGAATAATCTCTTTTTTTGTCATGCCCATCGCACGGAACACACCGAAAAGCAATTCTCTCTGCCGGATTGACAAAATCCAGTAAATCAAAAATCCGGTACTGCACAAAATCAAGATAATGATAAAACTCATCGTCAAAATACCATTGGTTCCTTGGAACAGTGCATCGTTTTTTACGTCTACCAGTTTGGATGCCACATCCTCAAATACCGTATATTCGATGCCGTTTTTCTTCGCATAATCGTAAATAAATTTCGAAGAACCGTTGGTCTGAATCCATACCTGATACGGCTTCACGCCAAGCGTCTGCTGAACCGGTGCCAGATTGGCAACAATCAGATAATGATCCGTTGTCACAAGCGTATCCTGCTGATTTAGTTCATGCGTCTGCTTCACATAACTTGGAAAATAATCAAAGAACCCATACACAACTCCTGTCATTTCTTTTTTATCTTTTGTTGTATAGGTTACTTTATCCCCCAGCTTGACGCCCATTTTTTTCTGAAAATTCATACTCAGAAGAATGGCATCCGGATTACCCGCCATTGCATTCAAATAATTATTCAAATGCGTCGGCAAAAGTGTCGAATCAAAATCACTTACCGTCAAGCCAAAATTTTTCGTGTCAATTGCCATCAACGAAGTTTCTGTTTCATTGTCACTCATTTTTTTGCCAAGTGATGTAGAAATCTCATCCTCACAGTAAACTTTCGTTGCATGTTTTACACCTTTCATGCTCTCATAGGTCGAAAAATCCGGCTCCGTATAGGATACTTCCTTATCCGGATTATCCGCAAGGAACGCTTCGTTGCTCTCCCATTGCTCTTTAAGAACAAGTGTTGCTCCCGTTTCATACCGGATATTACTCTCCGAATTGGAAAGAATCGTCCGCGCCACCGTTGCGTTAAAAATACCAAGTGCAACCGTCAGCATCAAAAAGACCATCATAAAGCTCTGTTTTCCCTTTGTTCTCAAAATCTGTAAAAACGAAGCGAAAAATGCCGGTTTCCAGCGTTTTTTCCCAATCAGATAAACAAGTTTAATCAAAAGCGGCTGGATGCGCAGCGCTACCAGACTGGCACTGATGATAAACAGCGAAGAGCAAATAAACAAAAACGGGTCTAACGATTCTCCTTCTAACATCTGCGTCATAAGACTTTCCTTCTGCTCTGTAAAATTATACAAGCCATACAGAGAAATCACGAGCAGTATCACATCCATATATACTCTCTGGAAAATGTTTTTATGCTTTTTGTTTTTGTTTCTTTTTACATTAACAATTGTAACATTGGCGTCGCGGAAGACCGGTAACACCATGAAAGCAATGGATATAAGCATCGCACCAAGCATATACAAAAATACCGAAGTGCCAAGCGTGATATGTAATGTTTTTCTTTGAATAAATTCCAAAAATCCATTCGTTGAGCCAAGTGCTTTACATAGGAAATAGCCAAGCGGCAGTCCCACAACAGCACTCATTGCTGACAAAATAACGGACTGCAAAAAATAAATCAGTATAATCTGTTTCTTACTCGAACCACGGCTTTTTAGCAGGGCAATTTCATTTTGTTCCAAATCTAACATCTGTCTGGAAATCATAAAAATGAAAGCCAGCAAAAGCGCCAGTACCGGGAACTGTAAAATAAGAAGTGTTGTGCGCACTTTCTTTGCAGACGTCTGGTATTCACGGAGAACCTCCAAGTAAGCCGGCTCATCAATTTTACAATTATATGCATCCGATGTTTCCTGCATCATATCTTCCGTTTCGCTTACGAACGAATCAATCTGCTCAGCAGCCAGTTCTTTGTAATCGAAAACCAACGACCATGTGGTGGTCATTACAAAAGACTGTTTCTTTAAGTTTATAAAATCACTTTCAAATACTTTTGGTGAAATAAACAAATCCATATAATAATCGGACGGAGACTGTACCCAGTAGGTATCATCTGCCTCTTTATTGGTAAACACACCAACAATTTTTACTCGGATGGCATTGCCCTTAGCATCCATAAAACGGTTGAGCTCAATGATGTCGCCCACCATGATATCTAATTTGCTCATACATTTTTGGGAAACAATTGCCTCCAATGCGCCATCTGCACCCACTTTATCCTGATACATTTTTCCAGACAACATCGTGCTGTGTTTCTCCAGTTCCGACAAACTGCTGATTTTGATTGTCTTTGTCATGTCATCTTTATTGCGGGTTCCTACATAGTGTCCTCTGGTTTTGGACGACTCGTTATATGTCACAAAATAGTTTTGCTCCACATCAAGACGGTCTGCTGCACCGGCAGCCTCATCCTTCATGCTCTGATATTCCTTTTCCTGTCCATCCTGCCCTTTCATATTGGCCTCAAAAGAAATCACACCCGGGTTTTGATTCTCCTCTTGAATATACTCATCCAGTTTTGAGGACAATGTTTTCTGCAGTGCCGCTCCCTGATACATTGGATTGCTGCAGGCAATGGCAATCAACAAAATATTACCGATTAAAAGACTTACAACCATCCATTTTTTATGGAGAAGTTTCTGCTTGATAAAATGAATCATAACGACTTACCTCTCCTTTCTACTTTGATACAATCGCCAGCGTCTGGCCTTCTTCCAGACCTTGGTTTACCAAATACGTTTTTTCCTGTTTATAGTTACTAACAATATAGCGTTTATGTAATTTGCCGTTTTCTACAAGATAAACAAAATTCTTGATTTCCTCATTCTCCGTTTCCTCATATACGGCATCCGCATCGACAAGTAAGGCATCCTCAATTTTCAAACTCACTCCTGTGATGTAAATGTTATATTTTGAAAATTGGAAGGATTCTCTATCTTTCTTAGAAAGACGAATTAACTGAGCACCGCCGCTTTCATTTTGCTGCTCACCGTCATTGTCATTTCCATCCTGCAAGTCCTGCTGCAAATTATCGGTCGAAATCACTTTGCCTTTTAAGTGATACTTAATACTATCAAGTGTTGCTCCCAAACCAACATCTACCGTCATGTTATACCGCAGACCGGAAGCATCTTCTGCACTTAACAGAAAATCTTTTTTATCACGAATCAGCATAATATTTTCACCGGACGCCTCATCACCGATAGAATCCGTTATCTCTGCAACTGTTCCGCTGTATGGAGACGTAAGTGTGGCAGATTTCCGTTTTTGTACCAAATCGTTATAATCTTTCTCTTTTTTCTGAATGGATTTCCCCTGCTTCTGCAAATCTTTGTACTCGCTTTTTAACTTGTTTAACTGCAGCACTGCCAGTTTTTTTTCGGTTGCATCCGTGAGCGTTTTTATTGTTCTTTCCTGCTGCAGTACTTCGTTTCTCTTGCTCTTTAGGTTCACGTCATACTCAGACCTTGCCTGTTCCGTTTCCAGCTTTTTCTTTTTTAACTTTGTATCTGAAATCTTTACGTGATAGGTGGCAAGTTTTTGTCCCTTCACTACCTTCTGTCCGTTCTTTACCAAAATCTTATCCAGATAGGCATTGGAATCTTTAATCATTACTGCTTTATCATTCTGATAAACCAGGCTGGCTGTCGCCGAAATTTTCTCTTCGTAGGTGCCTTTTTTCACCTTCGTCGTTTTATAATGCTCTTCTTCCTTTTTGTTTTTATCTCCTTGATACAGCATTACTTTAGACTTCTGCTGCTCACTGCTTCCACAGGCGGTAATCACCATACACAAACCAAGGAGAATTGCCAGATTTTTAATCCTGCACATAAACAACATCTCCTTCCTTTAATCCTGACGTAATCTGTGTATACGCATCCGTCTTTGTCCCCAGCGTCACTTTCACTTTCTTTTTCGCATCTCCATCCATACGGTATACATAATGCTCGCTTTTTGCTTTAAAAACTGCATTGCTCGGTACAACCAAAGCGTCCTCTGTGGCATTGTTGTAAAACTCCAGCGTCACCGAATCACCAACCGAAACATTCGCATCTTTTTCATAACCAAAATAGGTACTTGTCGGGAGATTTCCCATCTCCACATCCATCTGTGAAACGTCCTGCTCCTGTGCCGTAACTTTATATTTTTTCCCGTTAATCACTGCCTGATATCCGCTCGCGCGGTCTAACACCGAAGAACCAATGTATTCGGTGCGAATCTGTGTTTTATCCATATCAGCAATTGTAATCACCGAAACACCGCCTGTCACAAAATCTCCGGGTGCCAGATTTTTCGCAATTACTTCTCCATTTACCGGGGAATACAGCCGGTTCAATTTGTTTGTTTTTTTCGCATTTGCAATATCACTTTTTAATTCACCGATGTACTGTTTCTGCGTCTGTTTCTGCAATTTCAACCGTAATCTTTCCGTTTTGATTTCTTCCTGTTTCTGCACAATCTGCTTGCCGAGATTTTTCTTGTCTTTCGCATTTTGCGCCTGTTTTTTCTGCTTTTGCACCGATTTTAATTCAATGTTTAACTGCTCGATTTTACTCTGAGAAGAGGTATTTGTCTCCGCATTTTCTGCAATCTGAGATTTTAACTCTTTCTGCAAATCTTTCACCGTCGACTCCGAACCGGTAAGTGTAGCCAAAAGCTGACCCTTCTTTACCTTGTCGCCAATTTCTACTTTCACGGCACCAGCCTGCCCCGAATTTGCAAAATAAGCGCCTACCATATCCGGCACTACCTCGCCGGAATAGGAATTCACACTGCTTAAATTCATTTTCTTTACTTTTGCCGTATCCACATCAACGCCGACGGGGTCTTTGAGTTTTGGCACGTTCGCTGTCGATTCCTGTCTGCCACAGCCAGAAAGTCCCATCAGCGATAAAATCAAAAGCCCCATCACCAATACACGATACTTTTGCACTTTACAATTCATGGTTTCCTCCCTTTTTGCAAAATACTCCATTAGTTTGTCAATATCTGCTCGTTTTCTTTTAATCCGCCGGTAATTTCGATTTCATTCTGAATCTGTTCTCCGGTTGTGACTTCTCTCGTTTCCTTTACTCCCTCTTTTCCCTCTATGTAAACAACTTTTTTGCTTCCCATATCAAAAACAAGTGCTGACGGAACATAAAGAACATTTTTCTTTTCTTTCAAAACCAAATCTACCGTTCCTGTTACTGCATTTTTCAAAGCCAATTCCTGCTTCGGGACAAAATAAATCTGTTTCCCTTTTCCTTTTTTCACCGTGGTCTTGTACTGCTGCCCCATAACCATGACAGTTGCCTCACTCCCCTGTGAAAAACGGGACGTATATTCGGTTTTACAGGAAAAACGGTTCTTCTTCGCCGCCCTTATGGTGACAAGTAGATTTTCCTGATTTGCATAACCGCCCTCAAGCGATTTTTCTACAAATGTCACCGTTCCGCTAATCGGCGCCTTCAAAGATGCTTCCCGTATCGTTTCTTCTAAACTTTGAATATCTAATTTTGCTAATTCTAAACTTGACCGGCAGCTCTTAATCTGCGCATCGTACTGTGTCTTTACATTTTCTTTTTCTTCTTTACTGCCACCTGTACGATTTAACTGTTCTAACTCTCTCTGCCGCATCTGTTTTGCCTGGCTAATCTGAAGGGTAAGCGTACTGACCTGACGTTTACCGGTCTTTAGCGACTCTTCTTCATCCTCCAGATATTCTTGTAAAAGAACATCACCTTTTTTTACGTGCTGCCCTTTGGAGACACATATTTTTTTGATGCGGATACCGTCATCCGTACCATACACATCGGATTTTTTCGTACCTTCATACCGAACGGCAATGGATTCGCTTTGAACCATATCTCCCCTCGTAACGGTATATTTTCCTACATTTTCATCACTGTACTCTTTTACTAACGGTGCTGCATCAAACTCTTCTTCTGTTGGCAGAATACCACATCCACACATCATACAAGCTGCTATTCCTATACATAACAAACGGCTGCCCCTTCTCATATCCTTCATCCTTTCTTATTTTCGTCCCCCGGCTCCCATGCATCATCCCATGCCTTGCAGTAACATTCTGTCTCCGTCGGCAACTGCTTTTTCGCAAGCCGTCCGGCACAGAACCGTTTCACCATGCGGTAAATAACGGCAAACACCGGGACTGCACAAATCATACCTAAAACTCCAAACAAGGAGCCAAAGAATAAAATGGAAAATAAAATCCAAAAACTCTTTAAGCCAATGGAATCACCAAGAATTTTCGGTCCTAATACATTTCCATCAAACTGCATTAAAATGATAATCAAAATCAAGAACAAAACACCTTTGCTCGGACTTGCAATAAAAACCAGCACCGCACTCGGAATAATACCGATGTACTGGCCAAAAAACGGAATGATGTTTGTCACACCAATTAACACGCTTATCAAAATGGTGTACGGAATTCCCGCAATGTTCATAATGATAAATGTCAATACACCAACAATCAGGGAATCAATAATTTTTCCGCTGATAAATTTTGCAAAAACACCATGTGTTTCGCTTAACACAGACAACACGCTTCCCGCTCTTTTTGCCGGCAGAACCGCAAAAATCAGTTTTTTCGCCTGAGCACAGAAGTTTTCTTTTCCTGCCATCAGATAAATGGAAATGATAAGCCCGATAAAAAAGTCAACCAAAACACTGGTTGCATCCATAACACCGTCGGTAATTGCCCCCAAAAACTTATCACTATTTGGAAGCAAATCATTTTGCAGCCAATCTAACAATTTATCAAATATATCTTTAGATGCTTTCGTAAAATAATCCGCAAATTCCGGATTCGATTTAAAAATATGAGTCCCCCAGTTCTTCACATTGTTATAATACTCCGGCATACTCTTTGCAAGCCCTGTGATACTGTCAATAATCTCCGGTATTACTAACATCATAATTCCAAATACAACAAATATCGCCAGAAGAAGTACAAAAAACACGGAACATCCCCTCGCAGCATTTGATGCTTTTTTCTTTTTCCCCTTAAAAATTTTACTCCACAACGGAATAAATATATAACGGTCCGATTTATTCACAAGCGGACTGAGAAGATACGCAATCACAACGCCTATGTACACCGGCATCAATGCCGAATTAAGTGCACCGAATATTTTCCCAAGCCCCGTCAAATTACTCGTTATTGCATAAACGATCAACGCTGCCACAATCACAAAAAATCCCGTGAGTCCGGCGTACCAATACTTTTCCAATTCCTTTCCCGGTCGTTTCAAACAAGTTCACCACTTTCTATAAACTCTTATTCACTATATGCCAAACCAACAAGGGGTATCAGCCAAACGACACCCCTTTGCCTCTTTGGAAAATATTGTATCACAACCGCTTTTTCAAGTAAATGTACAAAACGATAAAAACGTGGATATTTTACATCATTTCATTTTTGATTTAAAAACAAGGCTTGCCAGATATCCCATAATTAATGCACCGGAAATACCGACCGCTGCACTTTCTAATCCCCCATAAAAAGTACCGATAAATCCCTGCTTGTCAACTGCCTCTTTAACGCCCTTAAACAGCAGATGCCCAAATCCAATCAGCGGCACGGATGCGCCGGATTTTGCCCAGTCAGCAAATGGCTCATATAGTCCGAAGAAACTTAAAATAGCACCTGCACAGACAAGTCCTACCATAATTCGTCCCGGGAGCAGTTTCGTATTATCCATAATAACCTGCACAATCGCACAAATTGCACCGCCAATCAAAAACGCTGTTACATAGTCCATTCTCCCACCCCCTTTCCGGAGCCGGAAATTCCCTCCAGCATAACTGCATGGGCAATGCCCGGTATCGAATTTCCCTCGTTAAAACTTACTGTAGATAACAGCGCACCGGTCGGAACAAACAGCACCCTTTTCCACTCTTTCTTTTTCATTTTCTGAAGAATATATCCACAAAGTGTTATCGCACTGCATCCGCACCCACTGCCGCCGGCATTGGTTCCCTGCTCTTTATTGTAATAAATTTCGGTACCGCAGTCGAAGTGCTGTTTTTCAATGTCGTAGCCATAGCCCCGCAGCATATCAATCAAAATTCGCTGTCCAATGGTTCCCAAATCGCCGGTCACAATGCAGTCATAATAATCCGGTCCGATTCCCATATCTTTAAAGTTATGAAGAATGGCATCGCAGGCAGCCGGGGCCATACAGGCTCCCATATTCATGCTGTCTTTGATTCCATAATCGGTTATCGTTCCTGTTGTAATCCCCGTCACTTCCACATAACCGGTCTCTTTGCGTTTCCATTTTGCCCGTGAAGATGCTAAAACCACTGCACCACTGCCCGTCACCGTCCACGTTGCAGAATACGGACGCTGGCTGCCATAGGCAAGCGGATAACGGAACTGTTTCTCCGCACTGGCAAAATGACTTGAGGTTAATGCGACCACATAATCGGCAAACTCTCCATCAACGAGCATCGCTCCAATCGCCAGAGACTCTCCCATCGTTGAACATGCGCCATATACACCAAACATCGGGATATTGAAATTCATGATACCAAAAGAAGTGGCAATTAACTGTCCAAGCAAATCTCCTGCCACTAAATAACGGATTTCCTGCGGCTCTAGCCCCGCTTTTCTCAGTGCAATCCGGGTCGCCAGCTGCTGCATTTTGCTCTCCGCTTCCTCCCACGTTTTTCCGCCAAACAAAGGGTCTTCCTCAACCATGTCAAAGCACTTGCCAAAAGCACCGTTTCCTTCTTTTTCCCCGGCAACACTGCCCGCACCAATGATAATCGGCGGTCTGGAAAATAAAACGCTCCTTTTGCCTACCATTTTTTTCTCATTCATAACCATGTATCCTTTCCGCTTAACTTAGGATTTAGTATGGTTTATGGATTTGTTCTTTATACATTTGAGATTAAAATTCTGCGTGACCTTCTAAAAGATAATCATAAGAAGTTTCGAGTACACGAGTCAATTGCATTAACGTATCAACAGAAAAACCAAAGCCCTGCTTTTCAATTTGAAAAATAAATTTAGGCGAAATCCCTGACATATCCGCCAAATCACCTCTGCTAAGCCCCTTTTTCTTTCTCACCTCTTGGATTCTCAATCCAATTTCCTGATTCATTCTTTTTTCCTCCTTCTTTTCTTCACCAAAGCAAAGACATGCTATTTTATCATTACCCGAAAAAGCCTATATTCTTTTTTCATAACGCATCCCTTTTATGGCATGAAAGCATTATTATTTTCCAATTTCATAAAAATCTATGCGTTTATTCTAAAAAATCTTGCACTTATGCATATTTGTCCATTTAAAAAAACTATCACCTTATACTGCTTTTGAAGTGGAACGGTGGGGAAGGCGCAGCGCTAAAGGAATCTATGCAGAAAGGAGATACTCATTCATGAAAAAGTTTAACAAATCTTTTTTGTACAAAATCAGCTCTTTATGTATCGCTCTTGGCGGTCTTATCTATGCACAGGGAATGTGCATGATGTTTTTTGGAGAGCCTGACTTCAAAGAAGTAAAAGAAGATTAAGAAAAAAGGCTGCAAGTCACTTTGGATTTGCAGCCTTTTTACAATTTACAAATCCCCCCTCTTCATGATTTCATATAACGAAGATAACATAAGATACACTTTTCCCAATTGATTTGGTTCAAATTTTTCTATCAACTCTATAATTTCATTTTCATAAGGAAACTCCGTATGCCCTCTAAGCAGATAATCACAGGATGAATCCAGTGCTTTGGTCAGTTTTAACAATATGTCTACCGAGAAGCCTGTGTGCTGCCGTTCAATCTGGAAAATATATTTTTCCGATACTCCCGACATCATGGACAAGGTATCTCTTGTATATCCTTTGTCCAGTCTCACGTGTCGTATTCTCTCTCCAACCTCTTTGTCCATTGTAAATTCCTCCCTTTTCTTTATTTAGAGATGAAATATTTTATCATTTATAAAGAAATAAATGTTTTTATTTTCATAACGTATTTATTTTCTTGCACAAAAGCAATTTTCTTATCCTTTTTCTACTATATGACGCTTTTATTCCGTGCAGTATTTACACTTACGCATATTTTTCCTCTTCCAATTTTTTCTTTTCTATACTGGCTTGCAAAAGGAGGGAACAGCATGAGTGTCTATGATAAATCGCTGGAACAAATTCAAAGTTCCTATCAGTTTACAGACTTGGAAATGGCAAAAATGGACTACACATTAAAAGTGTTCGCCTATGAGTTATCAAAGCTCGTTTTCTTTTTCGTATTTTTCGCTGTCATCGGAAAATTTTCAGAATTTGCAGTTTGCTTGGTTGCTTTATTGCCGTTTCGCTGGATTTCCGGCGGTATTCATCTGAAACATTATTGGAGTTGTTTTATTTTCAGTTTTTGCTTTTTTGCTGTTATTTTGTTCATGGGTGAAATGTTTACACTTCCCCTATATGCACAAATCAGTTTGTTTGTTTTAAGCAATTTACTTCTCTTTTTTATCGGACCTGTTCCCTCTGCCAAAAGAAAGGTAATGACAAAAAAACAGTATACAAATAAGCGTTTTTTGTCTTCTTTAATTCTTTTGGTTTACACCATTCTTTATTTTGCCTTGCAAAATGTGCCCCATCGCTCTGTCGTTTTTTGGAGCATCATTTTACAAATTATACAATTAATTTGTGCCAAGTTGACACGGAAAGGAGAGATATATGAAAAAGATTAACAAATCATTCTTGTACAAGTTTAGTTCCTTGTGCATCGCTCTGGGCGGTATAATTTTTTACCATGGTCCATGCTTAATGTTCTTTGGTGAACCTGAATTTAAAGAAAAATAAAAAAAAAAGCTACAAATCATCTATTTGCGATTTGTAGCTTTTTTTCTAAATCACAATCCACAGTTCGAAACAATCACCCCCATCCCTTTGTCCATTCTGAACAATTAAATCACCCTTATTTTTATGAACCAGCATCTTGACATCATAGAGTCCGATTCCACGCCCTTCACCTTTTGTACTATATCCATACTCAAATAATTGCTCTAGTTCATCTTGGCTTTTCTTATAACAAGCATTAGCAATATAGATTGATACCTTTCCCGCATTTCCTTTTTGTTCTTGTATTTCAATCCACATCTTCTTTTGTCCATCAAATTCTTCCTCCGCTTCAATTGCATTATCAAGCAAAGTACCTAAAATCTGTACCCAGATAACATCAGAAACACCTCTATACAGCATACTACACGAAAAAATCGTATGAACTTCAATTCCCTCTTCAATCGCTTCATTAATTTTCTCATATATTAATGCCACCACCGCTGGCTCTTCCAAAACAATTGCATCCGTTGGCAGTTCGTAATCCCATATTCTTCCTAGAAATTCCTTCTGCTTCGCAACTAATTCGTCGTAATTGTCATATAAGCGATACATCCCAAACGCTGTATCAAACTGATTCTTAACTTTATGCTGTCTCCTCCGAATTTGCGAAATAATCTCGGTAAAGCTTTCCAAATACTTTTTACGCAATTGATTTTCAATTTTATTTTTCTGTATTTTTGATATCAAAAACCACATAACCAAAATACAAACTGTAATGTAAAAATATTCCGCTACGACCAATTCTTTAAACGCTCGAAGCACAACAACTGGGGCAAAAATCATTAAACTCAAAAACGCAACAAAGAAATATGAGACATCCCAGCGCTCAAAAAGCCCCATAAGCCTATAAATTTTTAGTTTTGACAAGAGTGCGCTTACAACCACTAACAGCGTAGATGATATTGCCTCTAACCAGCCATCTGCCAAATCAAGAGGCACAAAATAATAAACTCCCTGAGACAGTAACAATTCAACAACACCAAGTATTATTAAGCCCATTACACACATAGCCAGTGTCTTTACAATTCCATCATGATAACACCAATAAATGTATGCATATAATAAAACATATCCAATCACAGAACATATCTGAGGCAGCCCAAAATACATAAAAGCTGCATAATATAACATATTTCCTAAGAAGTATACCCCTGCCTTTTTAGGTTCTATGTGATACCGTTCATCTCCCAGAGCTTTCACCACCAAAACAATCCCGACCCATTCCATCAATGTTATATAGATCCAAAGCCAGCTCATCATCTCATCCTTTGCAATTCTTCAATTTCATCTAAAAATTGTTTCTTCATTCTTGTTCCAATTTCTATGAGTTCGTCCCGTCCGCGCAGTTTCACATAGCGGTTCACGGGATCCACATACTCCAAATAGGCGTAGTTCACCGCAATTCCTTTGGTTGGAATCAAAAATTTCTGTGTTCTAATTTGTTTTAAAAAGTGATTTAGGGATAGATTTGGAATTTCTAACTCATCATCCGTCTTAATAATATATAACTTCTTATGTCTGCTGGAAAGCATAACAATATCCTTTTCATGCACAGCGTAAGAAACTTTATCTTTTCTAACAAAACAGACGGCATCCTCCAAAACTGTACTGTGCATTTTACGGAATGCCTGCATGACGACCTTACGGACACGACTTTCTTGAATTGGTTTTTCTATATAATCATAACAATGTATCTTTCGTAAAAGTTCTGCCTCAAGCCCAATCAGACTTGTTACAAAAATAATATCAACACCAAAATATTCTTCCTGCTGCCTTACATACTCTGCAAACTTTATCCCTGAAAAATCATTTGCAACTTGTGGTTTTAATATAATATCTACAAAGAACAAATCAATATGATTTTCCATCATACATGCAAGTGCAGGTCCCACCTCAGAAAATGCATACGCCGTAATTGCATCATCACATGATTCCACAATACGCTTCAATGCAGTTCTTGTGGTTTCCATATCCTCCAAAATAAGTACCTTTTTTCGCATCACATATTCTCCTACAACATTTCTTCAACATAAGAAATAAGTCGGGCAAGAATAAGTTTTTTCTCCACACGACTTGCCGTAAGCCAAAGCTGCCGCAAATGATTGTCAAAATCCGGCTTATTACCTGTTAAAAGATAAGTGATATCAATCTCATATTTATCATACAACATCTGTGCTTTATCAGAAGTTAATAAGGAGCAGCCCGTCTCAATTTTACGATATGTATTCACATCCCAGTGCATTTCTTCTGCAAATTCTTTTTGAGTCATATGCATCGATAAACGGAATCCTTTCAACCTTTCACCAACAGCTTTCTTAGAAAAGCTCTCCTTCAAAAGAAAACACCACCTTTAACCTTCTTTTTCCTATATTTTATCAATGTGTTTTCCCTTTGTAACTGCACTTTATATTCCGTTTTATCGTATTTATTTTACTATCCGAGTGCCACATCAAGAACCATCATCAGCGTAAAACCAACCGCCACACCGATGGTTGCTATATTGGTATGCTCCCCCATTTGTGATTCCGGAATCAATTCTTCCACCACAACGTAAATCATAGCACCTGCCGCAAACGACAAAAAATATGGAAGAAATGGAACAATGATACCGGTTAGCAAAATCGTAAGCATTGCTCCCACCGGCTCAACAAGCCCGGACAACACACCATACAAAAAAGCCCTCTTTTTCGATACGCCAAGACTACAAAGAGGCATAGAAATAATTGCTCCTTCCGGAAAGTTTTGAATTGCGATTCCAAGTGCCAGGGCAAAAGCACCCGAAAGTGTAATCCCTGTATTGCCAATCAGCACTCCCGCAAATGTAACACCGACTGCCATTCCTTCCGGAATATTATGCAGTGTCACCGCCAGCACAAGCATGGCTGACTTCCCAAGTTTGGTTTTCGGTCCCTCCGGCTTATCACTATCCAAATGAAGATGTGGAATCACACTGTCTAACAATAACAAGAATATCATGCCAAGCAAAAAGCCGACACACGCAGGAATCCACGCAATACCGCCCGCCTGCTCCGTCATCTCAATTGAAGGTATAAGAAGCGACCACACCGAAGCTGCAATCATAACACCGGCAGCAAATCCCAAAAGCATTTTCTCCAACTTTTGATTCATGCTTCCCTTCATGAAAAATACCATGCCTGCTCCCAATGTTGTTCCCAGAAAAGGAATCATTAATCCAGAAAAAATCATCAATTACCTCCTTGTTTTCCGACAACAAACCATCCTTTGGTTATCTTATTGATATGCCAAAAAAGCTCGTCTTGTTATCCATGTGTGTTCGTTATCGCCCACAGTATATCACAACGAGGGATGGGCTGTAAAATGCTTTCTTGTATTTTTATTTTAATTCCTCAATCAGCCGCCCTACATTAGACCCTGCTTCATACTCTAATTTTACTATATCCTCACAAAACTTTTTCTCATTTTGTACCGCTTTATCCACTCGACTCATAAGTGCCTCAACATTATATTTGGACTTTGTATACCCCGGCAGTAACTTACGCAATTCATATTCTGTATAACGTCTTTGGGATGTTATTTGGGGATTTTCCAACAATTTATCTCTGTCTAGGCAAAACACCTCATCAAAATGAAGCAGAAGCCAAAACTCAAAGCACGGATTTGTCACATACAGACCAAATCCTTTCTTCTTACATGTCTTTACTACATATTCATACTGCCTATTATTCGGTGTTGAAATGAAACTATCCTTATCTCTGTCTATAACAAGACAAATTTTATCGATGTTCTCATCATAAGTAATGCTACTGGTAGATTTAATAATATCAGAAATATCTGTTACTATATTAACAACTTCTGATTCTTTGTTTAGATACTTTATCAAGATGTCACAATCTTTGGCAATATCCTCTACGTCCTCTCGCAACGTTTTTTGCAGTACCTTTGTACAACAAGTCTCTAAAATATTCCAAATAGCTTTTGCCTGAACTTTACTCGTTGTAAGAATATGTTGTTCATTCAAATATTCCATTATCCTATTAAGAAGCGATTCATATGTTATCCAGCCCGTCTTTTCTTCTTCCAAATTTGCAATCACTCGATCCAATATCTTTTTCGGATTACTCCAGCCATCTTCGCTATAACTCCGAATCAACGGCACTAATTCAATCAAAGGATTCTTATCTGTATAAACTCCAGAATTATCCAAAGCGTTAAAATAAATTTCCTCTGTGCTTGCTCCCTCATAGACTAGAAAAAACTTCCTTTTTCCTTCATCCGATTTCAACACCTTTGTTCGCTCTGCAAATGTTCTTCTTTCCCTCATCCACTAGTCCTCCCCCATCGGAAATATTGTATTAAAGATAGGAACCCCTCCATAGCGCCCCTCCAAGTATGCCTTATCTATTTTCTGATCAAATCTGGTATTATATTCCTCCAGCGAATATATGTCACTTTCTCCTGTTTTTCTTTTATTCACAAACCATATCTCATCGCGGCGAAGCAAATCAAAATCGAGCAGTCTCGACTCATGTGTCGTTACAATCAACTGTATATTTTTCTTCGCAGCCAGTTGCAGGAATGTTTGAATATATTTATATGTCAAACTAGGATGTAAACATCTGTCAAGTTCATCAATGACGTAGGTCTTCCCCTCATCAGACAGCAAAATTTCCAATAAATCCAAAATTCTAACAGTACCATCGGATTCCTCTGACAAATCAAATAATACATCATTGTTATTATGTTCAAACCGTATTGTCTGACACTCAATATCATCCTCTTTGATGTTGAGTATAAAAAAGTCTCGCTTACTGCGCATAATAATACCTACAACGGATTCATCACCCGTTTCTTTTTTAGCTTCATTCATAATTTTTTCAAGTTGAGCTAACAGCAATTCCTTTCTTTCTTTCGGCAGACGAGACATCACTCTGTCTACAGGAACAGTCACCAGTTTATAGTCTGTAATTCCCGTTCCAAACGCAGCAATCATCTTACATATCTCCTCGACATTTTCCATACTCGCCATATAAGAGTAACTTGAAATCGGCGAATCCGGATAATTAATATCCAAACAATCTTTTATCCAGTGATACATTTCCTGCAATACTGCTGCTTTTTCATATTTCTCGTATAAATTCTTCTTACTGTGATTCATAATGGCGAGAAACAGAGCCGTTCCGTCATCCCTGATATCCTCCGCATAGTTATTTATCTTTTCATACAGACCTTTTGCCTTGAGGCATCCATCCAACTGATACACTCCATTAACAATATCTCTCTCAAAAATAATCTTTTCCTTATTATCCGAAGTTAACTCAATCAACCACTCTGTCCGAAACTCTCCTGTGTTTAAAAGCACTTCATATCCATAGGAATAGTATTTTTCACCAAGCTTTACTTCTATCTCAAAGTAACTCGGACGTTCTTTATTTTCCATATTTACTTTGCAGTATTTCGTACTGTAACCACTTGGCAGACCATGGACTACTGTTTTTTTCATAAAGTCTAATGCTCTAACTAAATTCGACTTACCCGATGCATTAGCTCCATATACCGCTGCAAATTTTAATAATTTAATTTTTTTGTCATCATAAATATGTTCGTTTTTATTGCGTACCTTCCCTGCAATCATAGAAAATTCTTCTGATTTTCCATCTTCACTTGCCGAAAAGGACAAAAAGTTTTTTACATTAAACCGAATTAACATAATTATCGTCTCCTATTGGTATGATACATTGTATGATATGTGATTTTTTCACTTTTGTCAATTGTATTGTTGCCATATTTTATTATTTTTATTCTTTTCCAGTGGTTTTATCTCTTCTATTCATTTATTATTGACCCCATCCCCATTCTCCGATATACTTAAATCAACATAGGAGGGATTCACATGAAGACTACATCAAGAACCATTTCACAAATTGTCCGGGCGCACACGCTTACCTATTTCAACTTGCTGAATGTAATTTTAGCAGGTTTTATCATTCTCTCCGGACAATATAAAAATATGCTTTTTATGGGAATTGTCATTTCCAATTCTTTGATTGGAATTATTCAGGAATGTAAGGTAAAATCCCTCATCGATAAACTTTCCGTAATCACAGCAACAAAAGCAAGAAAACTTACAGCCGATGGCACAATCACAGAAATTCCGATTGAATCCCTGGCAGTTTCCGACACCATACACATTATGACAGGTGACCAGATTGTCGCAGATGGTGAAGTTCTTACCTCGGATGGATTAGAAGTCAATGAATCGCATCTGACCGGCGAGTCCGTTCCGGTATTTAAAAAGCCGGGTGACTTTCTCTATTCCGGCAGTTTCATTGTGGCGGGTTCCGGCACGGCAAAAGTTTTGAAATCCGTTGAAGACAGTTATGCAGCCGAATTAACGAAAAAGGCACAGACGAAACGCCGGGCAACGTCTGAAATGCAGGATGCCATTAAACGAATTATCCGCTATGTAAGTTTTGCCATTGTACCAATTGGTGCCGCCCTTTTCTGTATTCAGTATTTCCGTGCAAATGACACCTTATCAAATGCTCTGGTAAGTACGGTTGCCGGTGTTCTTGGCATGATTCCGGAAGGACTGGTGCTCTTAACCAGTGTTTCCTTTATTCTAGGCGTAGGACGCCTTGCGAGAAAAAAAGCACTGGTGCAGGAGATGGAAGCAATCGAGGCGTTAGCCCGCGTAGATGTATTATGTTTAGACAAAACCGGAACGATTACCACCGGCGAACTGACCGTTGATGAAGTAATTCCTTTCGGTGTGGATAAAGAAATGATTCACGATATCATGGGGACGCTTGTCTATGCATTTACTGAAACAAATGCCACAAGCACGGCACTACAGGCTTTTTTCAAAGAAACTGATACATATTCGGTAACTGACAGTGTTCCATTTAGTTCCCGACGCAAATTTATGGGAATCCAAACGAAAGACAAATGTTTTCTTCTTGGTGCTCCGGATTATCTCACAAAAGATGACGAAATATTAAAAAAAGCAGCCACTTACTCCAATGAAGGACTTCGTGTACTGCTGCTTGGTTCGTGCCAAAAATTATACAAGGATGCAAAAGAAATCGAGGAATTCACCCCACTTTCTCTTATTGTACTCTCTGACTGCGTAAAAGAGGATGCACTCGATACATTCGCCTTTTTTGCAAAACAAGGTGTAGCAGTCAAAGTCATTTCCGGCGACGATCCGGTTACTGTTTCATACATTGCAAGACTTGCCGGAATACCGGGGGCAGATGCATATATCGATGCCGGAACACTTCCGGATGATATCGATGAGCTTTGTAAAATAGCACCAAAATACAGCGTATTTGGGCGCGTTACACCGGAAAAGAAGCAGGCACTCGTTCACGCCTTCCAAAACGCCGGACATGTTGTCGGTATGGTGGGCGACGGCATTAACGATGTTCTCGCACTCAAAGATGCTGACTGTGGAATTGCCATGGCAAACGGAGCGGACGCTGCAAAACAATGTGCACACATTGTACTGATGGATTCCAATTTCGCCTCTATGGAAAATATCGTAAAAGAAGGACGAACTACCATTGCCAACATTGAGCGTGTCAGTGCGCTCTATCTGACAAAGACAATTTACTCCGTCCTTCTGTGTACCATATTTATTATTATTGGAAAATCCTATCCGTTCATTCCGATTCAGCTCAGCTTAATTGGTGCTACGGCAATCGGAATTCCAAGTTTCTTTCTTGCCCTCGAAAAACACGAAGAGCCGACAACAACCGGATTCTTGCGCCATGTCCTGCGTATTTCGCTTCCTGCCGCACTCATTCTGTGTGTCGGAATTTGCGCCATCCAGTTTTTGTCCCTTCGTTTTGGTTTTACAACAGCATTTCATCAGACGCTGAATCTGTTAGCCGGTGGCGTTGTCTCCCTCGGTGTCGTAGCACGCGTCTGCCATCCATGGACAAAGCGCAGAACGCTTTTATTCACCCTAATGACAATTATTTTCGTTTGCGCCATCCTTGTCGCACCACACTTTTTCGGAGTCTTGTCCCTGCGGGAATTTATCCATGTAATATCATTCATATAAGAACAGGTTCTTCCTCTAACAAACAGATCGCCTGTGCCGATATGCCCTGACCGCTTCCGGTGAAACCAAGCCCTTCTTCCGTTGTTGCCTTAATGTTAATCTGGGAAACATCTACACACAAAGCTTTCGCTACATTTTCACGCATTGATTCAATATACGGACGCATCTTCGGTTTCTGTGCAATAATGGTTGCATCCACATTTCCAACAACATATCCCGCCTCTTTCACTTTGCCACGGACACACTCTAACAGCCACAGACTATCTGCACCACGATATTTCTCATCATTGTCCGGAAAATGTTTGCCAATGTCACCAAGAGAAGCCGCACCGAGCAGAGCATCCATAATCGCATGCAGTAAAACATCCGCATCCGAATGACCTAAAAGTCCCAGTTCATAATCGATCGTCACACCGCCAAGAATCAATTCTCTATTTTCCACCAAGCGGTGCACATCATATCCCATTCCAATTCTCATCGTGTCTTACCTCACTTTCTTCTCATGCTATGTCAAGATATACAAAAGACCTCCGAAGTTACCTTCGGAGGTCTGTAGTAGCGGGAAAGGGATTCGAACCCCCGACACCACGGGTATGAACCGTGTGCTCTAGCCAACTGAGCTATCCCGCCATCTAAACTGCCAAGACGAAACTGTCTTGACATATATATAAACTTTTCACAATTGAAAAGTTCAATGGGACCTACAGGGCTCGAACCTGTGACCCTCTGCTTGTAAGGCAGATGCTCTCCCAGCTGAGCTAAGATCCCATGCGTCACTCACAGCGACTTCTTAATTATACCAAAAACATCCATTTTGTCAACACTTTTTTCAAAAAAATTATACTTTTTCTTGACGCTCCCTACACATATCATGTACAATATGGATTGGACTTATCCAACAATTGTTTATTATTAGGAGAAATATTATGTTTGTAAAATATCTGATTTTGTTTTTCATTTCCATGGTACCTATTGTTGAACTGCGTGGTGCCATCCCTTATTCCGTTGTTTTCGGACTGCCGCTTATACCATCTTACATCATTTGTGTAATTGGTAATATGCTGCCGGTTCCTTTTATCTACCTTTTCGCAAGAAAAATTTTGATTTGGGGTTCCGATAAAAAGGGCATAGGCAAGTTCTTCCGATTCTGCTTGGAAAAAGGCGAAAAGGGCGGACAGAAATTAAAAGAAAAAGCAGGACGAGGTACATTCGTCGCACTGTTTCTCTTTGTTGGTGTTCCGCTGCCCGGCACCGGTGCATGGACCGGTACACTCGCTGCCAGTCTTCTCGACATGGATTTTAAATCCTCAATTTTAGCATGCATGGGTGGCGTACTGCTTGCCGGAGTTATTATGGCTGTTGTCAGCACCGGCGTATTCAGCGCAATTTTAGCACTTTTTTAGTAAGGCATTTCACACATACGAAAATCTATTTTCCCATCTTCACGAATTTCCATCACCGTGTAGGTGGGAATTTTATTATCCTGTCTCGGTTTTGAAATGCTCCCCGGATTCAAAAGAATCAAATCATCGGTTTTCTCTAAATACGGCACATGCGTATGTCCAAACATAACAATATCGGCATGATTTTGCAGCCCAAAGTAGCGCAGAGCGTCCGGTGCCCCGCCATACGAAAGATAGCGGTGCCCATGACACATCGCAATGCGCTTGCCGCCAAATTCAATCACCATACTCTCCTTGAGCGAAGAAGAAAAGTCGCAGTTTCCTCTCACCATATAAACCGGATAAGGCGTCAGCGAGCGGATATAAGCCTCATCATTTCCTACATCCCCAAGATGAAAAATCGCCTGAAAATCCGGATACCTGTCCATCGCTTTTACAAGATTTTCGGTTCTTCCATGTGAATCACTAAAAATCAGTGCCTTCATTATGCCTCGCCTCTCTTTTTCAAAATCTCAACCATTTTACGGATTGCAATGCCGCGGTGGCTGATTGCATTTTTCTCTTCCGGCTCCATTTCTCCGGTCGTCATGCCTCGCTCCGGCAGATAAAAAATCGGGTCGTAGCCAAATCCATTCTCTCCTTTTGGCTCTTTAGCAAGTTTTCCTTCAATAATTCCCGTTGCCGTATCAACTGTTCCGTCCGGGTAGGCACAGGCAATCACGCAGACAAACCTGGCGTCTCTCTTTTCATCCGGCACACCCTCACAGCGTTTGAGAATCTCCGCATTTTTAATTGAATACGGGGTATCTTCTCCCAAATATCTCGCCGAATAAATCCCCGGCTCTTTGTTCAGATAATCTACCTCAAAACCGGAATCGTCCGCAAGAACCATCTCGCCGGTCTCTTCCATAACTGCTTTCGCTTTAATCACAGCATTTTCTTCAAATGTCTTTCCGTCCTCTACAATATCAATATCCACACCAATATCTTTCATAGATAAAATCTCATAGTCATCACCTAGCATCTGGCGGAATTCGTTGACTTTTCCCTGATTTCCGGTTGCAAAAACCAATCGTTTTTTACTCATTTTCTTTTTTATCCTTTCTTCTCGCCGGCGGTTTTTCGCCCATGTACTGATACAAATACGTTTTCATCATACCATTGTAAATTTTACGGTTTTTCGTTGCTTTTTTTCTGTTTCCGCCCGCAGCCACAGCCTTTTGCGCATCCTCATATCCACTTAGCAAAAAGAACGACCACGTATCATTTTCTGACATCACACGTCCAACCGTTTTGTACAAATCAAACATTTCTTCTTTGGTCGAGAGACGCTCGCCATACGGCGGATTGCTGATTACAAAACCATACTTTTTCGGTGTATTAAAATCAGCCACATCACGCTGCTGGAAATGAATGTACTGATCCACACCGGCAAGTTTTGCATTTGCCCTCGCCATTTTCAGCACCTCATCATCTATATCATATCCCTGAATATGAATCTCTGCATCATTTCGGATAGCGTCTTCCGCTTCATCAATCGCATCGTACCACGCCTTTTTCGGCACGAGATTTTTCCAGCTCTCCGCAGTAAATTCACGATTCATCCCCGGTGCCATATTCAAAGCAATCATCGCTGCTTCAATTGGTATCGTTCCACTTCCGCAGAATGGATCAATCAGCATACGATCGGCATGCCACGGCGAAAGCAGAATCATCGCTGCCGCCAATGTCTCCGTAACCGGTGCCGGTGCCGTAAATTTGCGGTAACCGCGTTTGTGAAGCGACTCTCCGGTCGTATCCAGCCCAATCGTCACAATATCTTTCACAATACTAATCCGAAGTGGGTAAGACGCCCCGGTCTCTTCAAACCAATCCGCGTGGTAGGTCTGTTTGAGTTTTTCAACCATTGCCTTTTTCACAATTTTCTGAATGTCCGACGGACTGAACAATTTACTGCTCACAGAGTTTGCCTTCGTCACCCAGAACTTTCCGTCTTCCGGTATGTAATCCGCCCACGGAATTGCTTTTACCGCCTCAAACAAATCATCAAAACTTGTCGCACGGAAGCTGTCAATTTTCAGCAAAATTCGTTCCGTTGTACGCAGAAAAATGTTGGCACGGGCGATTGCCGCCGCATCTCCAAAAAATGTCACTTTGCCATTATCCACCTGCGAAATTTCATAACCAAGATTTTGTATTTCACGTTTCAGCACCGCCTCCATTCCAAAATGACACGGTGCAATCAATTCATACTGTTTCATAGTAACCTCATTTTTTCATTTCTTCGTATCCTCCGGCGATACTGGACGCCCATTTTCCTTTTTTTGCCAGTTCTCTCGCCGCCTGCAGACTATGATTTCCATGGTCGCAGTAAAAAATAATTCTGTCGTAGTTCATCATTTCTTCCTGATACTGTGAAAGTTCCTCATACGGGATATTCCACGCACCGGAAATATGTGACGTTGCAAATGCTTCCCTGCTTCGCAAATCCACGAGAAGTGTTTTACTGTGGTAAATATATTTTGACGCTTCTGAAAAAGACACTAGATTAGGTTTCATATCATACCCTTTTCTTTTTAATCTATTCCAGCCTCTGCGTCATTATGACCAAAGAGCCGGTCTTAATCGACCGGCTCCGGAAAATTAATAACAATCTTTGGAATTGTTTGCAGCAGAATCTTTTGCACGGTTCTTGCTGCTATTTTTGCTCGCATTCTTACTTGCATTTTTACCAGCGTTTTTACTTGCATTTTTGCTGGAATTTCTGCTTGTATTCTTGCTATCATTTTTGCTGCTATTCTGAGCATCGTTATACTCATCTAAAAAATTCTTAGCCATGATTTCCTCCTTCGCTGCATTCTTGTGAATACGTTACGAAATTAGTATGTCACATGACTGATTTTTTATGCAAAAATTTAATGTCAGGCTTTTCCAACCGAACCAAATAATTCCATTTTTTCTTTTACTGTTGCTTTGATTGCTTCTGTACCCGGAGCAAGCAGTTTACGTGGGTCAAAACCTTTACCTTCCAAATCTTTGCCTGCTTCAATGTAAGCACGTGTTGCTTCCTGGAACGCAAGCTGGCACTCTGTGTTTACGTTAATCTTAGATACACCAAGAGAGATTGCTTTCTTAATCATATCTTCCGGAATTCCGGTACCACCATGAAGTACAAGCGGCATCGTTCCTGTTTTCTCCTGAACAGCAGCCAACGTCTCAAAGCTGAGTCCTGCCCAGTTTTTCGGATATTTACCATGGATATTACCAATTCCTGCTGCTAACATGGTAACACCAAGGTCAGCAACCATCTTACATTCGTTCGGATCTGCACACTCGCCGGCACCAATGACACCGTCTTCTTCACCGCCGATTGAACCAACTTCTGCTTCAATAGACAATCCTTTTTCTTTGCAGATTCCTACCAGTTCTTTTGTTTTCTCAACGTTTTCCTCAATCGGATAATGAGAACCATCGAACATGATGGATGAAAATCCTGCCTCGATACAAGCTTTTGCGCCTTCATAACTGCCGTGGTCAAGGTGAAGAGCAACCGGAACTGTGATGTTCAATTCCTCAAGCATTCCATTTACCATACCAACAACAGTTTTATAACCGCACATGTACTTTCCGGCACCTTCGGACACACCAAGAATAACCGGTGAATTTAATTCCTGAGCTGTAAGAAGGATTGCCTTCGTCCACTCAAGGTTGTTGATATTAAACTGGCCAACCGCATATTTTCCTGCTTTTGCTTTGGTTAACATTTCCTCTGCTGAAACTAACATAATAAATTCCTCCGTTTTCATTTATTTAGACAGATGGGAAGTTTTTCGCTGTTTTATTTTTTTAAACGTTCATTTTTCTTCGCCAGCTGTTCCATTTGCTTTTGATTAATATAATGCCCAATCATCTCATTTTTCTTCATTAGAGCACATCCGTACAAAAAACGTCCATCGTCAAGCGGCATCGTCCTTACGATTTTTCCAAACAAGGCAATTTCCGTAACTTTTTTTTCGTACTGCGCCATGTATGTCATATAGACGAATGCACCATCTGCGTCCTTTAATTCTTCCTTGTAAATAAAGGCAAATCCGGTGTTGCTTAAATCTTTGAGATGAACGATTTTTTCACGCCCGCTATGCCCAATTCTTGCGTGAATTTCTTCTCCGATATACAATCTGTATGCTCCTCGCCGGTTGTACTCACGACCTTCGTTCGCCGCCTCGGATGCATAGTAAATCTTGTGTTTGTGGCGAATACAACCCATCTTCGCCCCTTTCCACAAAATCGGTTTGTCATCTTCACGCATATACATAATGTCTACGTCAACCTGATCGCTCTGAACATTCAAAATTTTCTGGTCTTTGCGAATCGGCTCAAGTAAAACATCATGCTTGTGCTTTCCCTGCACGATTGTCTCAAACTCAAAATGTTTGCCATCAATCGTAAGCAGTAGTAAAACCTTAGCCCCCTGCTCTAATTCTGATAGTAACAATTTAGACTTTCTCCTTTCCTTTGTAACCCCACATAATATAGGATAACACAATTGGATTGGTTTTTCAATACAAAGCGGTGACGGCAGATGGGTAATTAATTGCTGCTATTTTTTTAGATTCCGTGATTTGTTTAAGAAAAGTTTGCATCACGTGGGCGCTCCCGCTAAGACAAATACGCAGAAGTATCGGCATGCCAACTACGCATGCCAGATACTTGCGCATTTGTACCCACGTGATACAAATCTTTTCTTAAACAAATCACTGGAATTCTTAAAAGATTAGCAGCAACTATTTACACATGCCTGCCCTGCACACACATCTTGAATGAAACTAACTCTACATTTTTCCCGTAATGATTACTAATCTTTTTGTTATTAAACTTAGGAACAACAGGAAGCTTCCCGCATGGGTTTTAAGCACGTCGGTATGAGGGTTGTCAGATGTTTTTCTGACAATCCCATACCGCTACGTGCTTAACGAGCGAAAGCGCCCATGCGGGAGTTTCCTGTTGTTCCTTAATTTGAAAAGAAAAAGAATATCTAACACCAAAAAAGGACCCACTTCCAAGTGTTTCACTTAGAAGTCAAGTCCTATTAATAACTGGGCTAGCTGGATTTGAACCAGCGAATGTAGGAGTCAAAGTCCTATGCCTTACCCCTTGGCGATAGCCCAACATCCCGTAAAGGGAAGGGTGGGTAATGGGATTCGAACCCACGGCCTTCAGAGCCACAATCTGACGCGCTAACCAACTGCGCTATACCCACCATAAAGGATAAGCCGCATACGGCATTTCCTACAGCGTGTCAGGAGGGATTCGAACCCCCGACCCACGGCTTAGAAGGCCGTTGCTCTATCCAACTGAGCTACTGACACGTAGCAATGCTGTTTGCACCACAAAAGCGGGTGATGGGAATCGAACCCACGTATCTAGCTTGGAAGGCTAGTGTTCTACCATTGAACTACACCCGCATAGGGTTTTTTATACAATTAAGCGACTGTATAAAACAGTCGCAGTCGGGGTGACAGGATTCGAACCTGCGGCCTCTTGATCCCAAATCAAGCGCTCTAGCCAAGCTGAGCCACACCCCGGATTGAACACATATTTTTGTGTCTTTCCAGCGTCTCTGAGCCGTGACGCAAGACCTATTATATTATAGAACCACCTGCTTGTCAACTAATTTCTCAAAAATTTTAAGACTTTTTTCCTTGGTCGCTCTGTCGTGCCAATCTTTCGTTCTTTTTATGCCATAATACGGTCGATTGCCTGCAACAGACAATCCATCTGTTGATCGGTTCCAATCGAGATTCTAAGATAATCCTTAATCCGCTCTCCATTAAAATGACGAACGAAGATTTTTTCTTTTTTCAGTTCTTCAAATAACCAGCCGGCATCCACTGAATTCGGTTTTGCAAACAAAAAATTTGCGCTGGAATCAAGCACCTCAAATCCACGGCGTCTCAATTCTTCTTTTGTCCGCTCACGAGTTGCAACCACCATTTGTTTCTTTTCCTGAAAATACTCCTCATCAGCAAGAGAAGCCGCCCCTAACACAATGGATTCTCTCGTCATCGTATATGAGTTAATTGACTCTTTTACATCGGTCATTGCCTGAATCAAACGTTTATTTCCCATCGCATAACCGATACGCATACCTGCCATGGAACGTGATTTCGAATACGTACGCACAACAAGCAGATTTTCATATTTTGGCAGAAGCGAAAGTGCGCTCTCTCCGCCATAGTCAATATAAGCTTCATCCACAATCACAATGGCATCCTGATTTGCCGCAATAATTTCCTCAATTTCATCCCGGCTTAACGCAAGAGAGGTCGGGGCATTCGGGTTTGCAATAACAACGCCGCCATTTTCTTTTTTATAATCATCCGGACAAATTCGGAAATCGTCTGTCAATTTTGGACACTCGTACGGAATCCGGTAAACATTAGCCCAAACAGGATAAAACGAATATGTAATATCCGGGAAGAGAATCGGCTTATCGGAATTAAAAAACGTAAGAAATGCAAGTGCCAGAACATCATCTGAACCAACACCGACAAACACCTGTCCGGCATCCAGTCCATGATACGATTCAAGTGCTGTCACTAATTCTTTTGCTGCCGGATCCGGATATAGGGCAAACCGTGAAACTTCCATTTCTTCGTGAGCCTTTTTTACCCCCGGTGACGGCGGATATGGATTTTCGTTTGTATTTAACTTTATAATATCTTTTACCTGAGGCTGTTCACCCGGAACATAAGGAACAACCTTTCGAATATTTTCTTCCCAAGCTTTCATTGGTACCCTCCTCTTTTTTTCTCCCTAAATATACTCCTTTCGCTCTCTGCCGTCAATAGTCTGTTATACTCCGGTACGCATCAACAATGCCATAACCCCACTCGGTATTCGGATAGGGTTCTCCTCTTGGCACGGCCCCCCGGATGAGTGCCTCACGCACCGTATTACTGTTTGCACCGTCATCTGCATATTCCTGCATAAAAAGTGCGCTGATTCCTGCCACAAAAGCCGCTGCTACACTTGTTCCCGTCATTGTGCCGTATCGGTTTCCCGGATACGTTCCCGTCAGTTCCACGCCGGGTGCAACAACTTCCGGCTTAATGTAGCCAAAAGGAGTAAAACCACGCCCTGACTGCAGATACAGAGCACCATCTCTTACGTCGTATGCCGACACTCCCGTCACAAATGGCGTTGTCGATGGATTTGTAGCCGTCATATCGGGGTCCGGATCTAAAAATACAACTTCCTTTTCCAAAAACTGCTGAATCGGAAGCCACATGGAAAAATTAGGAACTTCATAATCAAACTGTGTTCGCACTTTCCAAATTCCGGTCGTTGGATTCTGAAAGCGAAAAACGACAACCTGCTCTCTCGTCAGTTCCTGCGCTACACCAAAATAAATTTCGACCGTTGTATTTTCCGGCACAAACCGATGCTCATAGCGGATTCCTGAAACCGCACGGATTTCACGAATTGTCTCCCCGCTCGGTGAAATGACGTCCACCGACAAGCTTCCCGGCGTCTGCCACCACAACTGCCCCATAAATCCATTCATATTTGCGGATACACTAATATCTATCGTATCTTCTTTGCGGCGTATTGTGTGATGATGTCTTGTATTTCCCTCATTTCCCACACACGTTACAATTGCCACACTGCCTACCGACAAATACCGGTTCAAATAAACGCCAAGAGCTGTACTTCCGTTGTGGTTTCCCATACTGCTGCCCATACCAAGGCAGAGAATGATTGGCTTTCTCTCCTGCGCCGCCACGGAAAGTAAATAAGCAAGCCCGGTCATCACATCACTTTCCAGATAAGCCGGCACATCCGACGGGATTCTATAATAATTTCGATAACTTTCATTCGCCTGACGGCACTTAACAACAACCAATTCAGATAATGGTGCCACCCCGGAAAATTCTTCGGCCCGGTTCTCGTTTCCTGCCGCTACCCCCGCCATAAATGTTCCGTGACCAATCTCATCCTGACTTGGCACAATTTCAAACGGATTTTCCGACGAAAGTGCCTGATTCAGCTGCTCCCTTGAATACATCCGTCCGTATGGAAATTTTTCATTTCCAACCCCTTCTTCTACACTCTGATCCCAGATTGACACAATCCTTGAAGTTCCATCCGCCGCCACAAATGCCTTATGTGTAAAATCAATTCCGGTGTCCACAATCCCAATCAGTACACCCTGTCCATATAAATCAAGGGACGGCTGCCTGCGAATCCGAAGCACACCACTGGCTTCCAGCGCTTCTTCACTCATCAGACCAAAGACGTTTGGAATTGCTGAAAAACCATATTTTTGTATCGCCTCACCATTTACATTTTGAACCTGCTGGTAAATAATTGCCTGCCTGTCATCCAGCCGAATATAACAGTCCGGGTTGTACACTTCCCTTACATACCCCTCACCACGGTAATTATCCACAACGTAAATGAGAACATCCTCTGCAAAAACTGCTTCCCTGCACTGCATAAAAAAACCTCCTGCGCTTTGTTTCATCTTACGCAGAAGGTCTTACTTTTATCCATCAGCCATTACTTCGCATCAAAATCGTAGGAGAACCTTTTCCTTCAATATAATCTTTGGTAATGATAACTTTGCCAATCATTTCATCTTTCGGAATTTCATACATAATATCCATCATAAATTCCTCGATAATGGAACGGAGTGCTCTGGCACCGGTCTTTTTCGCCGCTGCTTTTTTCGCTACCGCCATCATGGCATCATCCTCAAATTCCAAATCCACTTCATCCATCTGCAAAAGTTTACGATACTGTTTCAAAATAGCATTTTTCGGTTTTTGCAGCACCTGAACTAACAATTCCTCATCCATCGCCTGTAAGGAAAATATAATCGGCAGACGTCCGATAAACTCCGGAATCAAACCATACTCGCGGATATCTTCGGTTTCTACTAAACGGAACAAATCTTTCTCATGGTCATACTTATCCCGAAGTTCCGAACCAAATCCAATCGTTCCCTGACTGGTAAGACGTTTTTTTATGATGTCTTCAAGCCCCGGAAAAGCTCCACCACAGATAAATAAAATGTTGCTCGTGTTCACCGTTGTCATCGGAACCATTGCATTTTTATTGGTTGCGCCAACCGGCACTTCCACATCGGCACCCTCCAACAATTTCAAAAGTGCCTGCTGCACTGATTCTCCACTTACATCGCGGTTATTGGTGTTCTGCTTTTTCGCAATTTTATCAATTTCATCGATATAAACAATGCCTCGCTCTGCCAATTCTACATCGTTATCTGCATTGGCAAGAAGTTTGGAAATAACGCTCTCTACATCATCGCCAATATAACCGGCTTCTGTTAATGCTGTGGCATCTGTAATCGCAAGCGGTACCTGCAAAAGGCGCGCCATCGTCTTAACCATAAATGTTTTTCCACTTCCGGTTGGTCCTAACATCAGCATATTCGACTTTTCAATTTCCACACCGTCATCGGTCTGCCCGGCAAGCACACGCTTATAATGATTATAAACGCCAACAGACAGCACTTTCTTTGCCTGCTCCTGCCCCATCACATATTCATCCAGGTTTCCTTTAATGACGTGAGGTGCCGGAAGTTTGTTAATATCCAGTGCCGGTTTTTCCTGTTTTTTCTTCTTTTTCGTTTTCACCTGATGGCGCTCCTGAAATTCATTCGGTGGCTCTAAACCCATACTGCCAAGATTCATCATATCCATTCCCGGAAAACTTGGCATTCCCTGCATTCCTATCTGGTCGAACGTTTTCTGCATACAATCCGAACAAATTGTAATTTGATTCGGAATGGTAATCATTTTATCTACTTTACTTTCCGGACGATGGCACAAATAACAAATTTTTTCGTAACCATCGGAATCCTTTTTATGATTCTTATCATCCGGATTCATCTCTTTTATTTCTTCACTCATAGTTTCCTCCATTTTTAGCACAAATCCCACCGCACAAATATGCGGTGGGACTTATTATACCCGATTTCACTCAATTAGTAAATACTTCCGCCCCAAGGTACTACCTGAGAATTGTCATTATCATAATTGTTGTTATAATCCTGACTGGAATCATTTTGCTGTTGTGTCGAACCATCATCCAATCCATCTAATGTATCTTTACCTTTGAGTACAACATCTACTTGTTTCGCTTTATAAGTTCCGTCGTTACTTCGCTGAACGGTAACTTTAATGGTCGTACCGGCTTTTGTACTGTTTACCTTTTCCTGTACTTCCTGAATAGACTTAACCGTCTGGTCACCAATCTTTGTAATAACATCGCCCTGTTTAATACCTGCTTTATAAGCAGCACCGGTATCAGATACCGCAGCAACATACACGCCAACCGGAATACCATATGCTTTGCTTACACTTTCTGAAATGTCTCTTCCGGTAATACCCAGATAACCTTTTTCGCTGTCTTTCAAAACTTCGCGGTCCATCAAGTCATTGATAACAGAAACTGCATCACTCATCGGGATCGCATATCCCATACCTTCAACATTTGTTGAACCGTAGGAGAAATATTTGGACGAGTTGATACCGATTACATTTCCGTTTGTATCAATCAAAGCACCACCACTGTTACCTGGATTAATCGCTGCATCTGTCTGCATCAAAACCTGTGTCGTACTCTTTCCGCTTCCATCCGATGCAGACACTTCACGGTTTTTCGCGCTCAGATAACCAACGGTTACAGACTGTCCATAGCCAAGAGCATTTCCGATGGCAATTACCATCTGTCCGACTTTTGCCTGATCTGAATTTCCTAAGGAAGCAACGCGAATACTTTTCTTCGTGGATTCTTTAAGGGAACTTAATTTAACGGTAATAACCGCAAGGTCATTCGACTCACTTGTTCCTTTTACCATTGCATCCGCTACTTCATTATCGTTAAAAGTAACTGAAATTTTATCCGCGTCAGCTACAACGTGGTTATTTGTCACAATCAGGAGCTGGTCATTATCCTGTTTTACAATAAATCCGGAACCTGCTCCCTCGGAAGAATAAGTCTGTCCAAAGTAAGAAGTCTGGGTACTCTTCTCTGTAATCGCAACAATCGATGGCATAACCTTTTCCACGATACCGGACACATCGGCAACCGTGGCTGCTGAACCGGATACCGTTGTCAGGGCAACACCATTATTGGAACTGTTATCCACGCCCTGAATCTCGCTCTTTGTTCCGAACAAATCAGATAAGCCCTTATTTACTCCAAAGAAACATCCCGCTGCAATCACGCCAAATAAAACTGCACTGACTAAAATTTTAGGAATTGACATTCCTTTTTTGGCTTTCTTTTCTTTTTTCTTTTTCACGTTCTGCGCTTCTACATTTTGGAAACGGTACGTATTATCTTCAGATGGCATCGGTGACGGCTGCACCGGCTGCTCATAATTAGTATTCTGCTGCTGTGCCGGTTCCGGTTCCGGCTGTGTATACTGTGAAGTTGCTTCCGGTTCCGGCTGTATATACTGAGATGCTGCTTCCGGCTCCGGCTGCACCGGCTGGTTCTGATTCTGGTTCTCAGTCTGCGGCTCCTGTGGTTCCTGTGAAGCCTGTGGTGCCGGATTGTCAACCATGACAAATCCATTGGCATCGTTGTTATTTTCTATGCTATTGTTATTTCCCATGTTGTTTTCGTCCATGCTAAAACTTCCTTTCGTCTTAAGTTAGGTTTATTATAGACAGTAATTGTGTTGAGAATGTGAATGATTTATAATATTTGCGTCTTGTGGGCGCTCTCGCTTGACAAATTGCGTAAGGGTATCGGCATGTAAAATACACATGCCGGATACCCACGCATTTGTACCCACAATCCACAAATGTTATAAATCATCTATAAGCAATCAAATAGCTCTGATGTGGCGGCAGGAAGGTTATGCAACCAAAATCCTTACAAACTCCCAAAAACGTTGCATGATTTTAAATTTTTTTCAAAATCATGCAACCAAAACGACTACAATTAAGGGAAAGAGTTGCATTTATCCACGAATTTGTCCTGCCAAACTCGAATAACACGGCTGAAATGCAACCTTATGAGCCAAATCAAGCCAAAAACGTTGTTCTGTGCAAATTAAAAACCATTGAATGTATTTTCGCACCTCTTCACCCCTTCCTACTTAATGCTGTCAAGTGCCTTTTTTAATATTCCAGCAGTTTACCGGGAAGGATTGCAAAGAATGTGCTAGGTACACGCAGGTATCTGATATGCGAATTTTGCATATCGATACCTCTGCGCGTACCTTAAGCGGGAGCGGCACATGAGTAGCAATCCTTCCCGGTAAATTGCGAAAATAAAAAAGCCGCTGACATTTTTCTTGTGAAAAAGGCAAAAATGAGATATACTATTTATACTTATGGACATACTAAACTATAAATAGAAAGGACTGGATTGATTTGATTAAGGGAAATCAAAAACTCCTAAATCTTTTTCGTATATTAATAGACACGGCAATTATTGTATTTTCGTTCATCCGCGCATATTACCTGCGCTTTAGCAACGATAGCATTTTAATTCGGTGGGAATGGATTGAGGAACCGGTCGGTATTTACGGCTCGTTAAAGGATTACATGCAAATTTTGATTATGCTGATTCCTTGTTACCTCGTTTCCTATTATTTTTTCCACTTGTATGACCCCAAACGTACCAAGAGCAGAAAATCAGAAATTTTTAACATTTTAAAATCCAATGTTGTAGGAATTCTCTACTGCGTTGCCTTTCTGTTTTTTATTCGCAATGGTACTTACGCCCGTTTGTTTATTATTATTTTTGTTACGCTGAATTTTATACTGGAAGTTTTATTCCGTTTTTGCACGACAACACTTCTTCGCAAGATTCGCAGAAAAGGAATGAACCACAAACATATTTTATTAATCGGTTACAGCCGTGCCGCAGAAGGTTACATCGACAGATTGTTGGCACATCCGGAATGGGGTATTTCCATTCATGGTATTTTGGACAACCATAAACCGCTTGGCTATTCTTACCGCGACATTCATGTGATTGGACGAGTGGACGAGTTAGAGAAAATGCTGTCTGAAAATGATTACGATGAAACAGCAATTACGCTGAGCATCGACCACTACGACAGTCTGGAAGGGATTGTTGCCGTAACAGAAAAATCCGGCGTTCACACAAAGTTTATTCCGGATTACAACAATATCATTCCAACCCGTCCGTATACTGAAGATTTGGATGGACTGCCGGTCATCCACGTGAGAAATATTCCGCTTTCAAACTCGTTTAACCGTTTTTGCAAGCGTGCAATTGATATTGTAGGTGCGCTGCTTTTAATTATCCTGTTCTCCATTCCGATGGCAGTGGTGGCAGCGATTATTAAAATCACATCGCCGGGACCACTTATTTTCAAGCAGGAGCGTGTTGGTCTTCACAATAAGCCGTTTAAAATGTTTAAGTTCCGCTCAATGGAAGTGCAGGACGCCTCAAAAGAAAAACAGGCATGGACGGTGCAGAACGACCCCCGCGTAACACCAATTGGCAAATTCATCCGAAAAACCAGTTTGGATGAATTACCACAGTTTTTCAATGTGTTAAAAGGCGATATGAGCCTTGTCGGACCAAGACCGGAGCGTCCGTTCTTTGTGGAAAAATTTAAGGAAGAAATTCCTCGTTACATGATTAAACATCAGGTTCGTCCGGGCATCACCGGCTGGGCGCAGGTAAACGGCTACCGCGGTGATACATCCATCCGCATGCGAATCGACTGTGATTTGTATTACATTGAAAACTGGACGTTAGGACTGGATATTAAAATTTTATTCCTGACAATTTTCAAAGGTTTCGTAAATAAAAATGCATACTAAAATTATGGCGGACTCCAAAGAATATGGAATCCGTCGTTTTTATTCCTGCCAAAACTCTGCAAGCAGTTCTTTCATCTTTTCACAATTCACAACATCAAATGGGTACCATTCCCTCGGGAACAAATCCTGATACTGCTTTTGCATAAACCGCTCATCCAAAAGAAGAATTGCCCCTTTGTCGTTTATTGTACGAATCACTCGTCCACCCGCCTGAAACACTTTATTTACTGCCGGATACAAATAGGCATACGAAAACCCATCCCCTTTTTTCTCCTCATAATAATCCTTAAATAACTCCCTTTCATGGCAGACCATTGGAATCCCGGTTCCCACCACGACCGCGCCTATCAGACATTCTTCTTTCAAATCAATTCCTTCACTGAAAATGCCTCCCATAACGCAGCACCCAATCACGCTTTTGTCTGCTTCTTCAGAAAATGCCTCTAAAAACTCTTCTCTCTCCCGCTCACGCATTTCGGGCATCTGTACAAGAATCTTCTGATTCTCTCTATTAGGAAGCCTTGTTACAATTTCATCCATAAAACGGTACGACGGGAAAAAGAGCAGATAATTTCCCTCCTTTGCTGAGATAAAACTGTCAATGTACGCCGCAATCTTTTCGTATTCTGCCGCCCCGCGCCTTGTATATTTTGTCGTCACATCGCGGGCAATCATCACTTTTCTCTGTTCCGGTAAAAATACGGATTTAGCATAAACCGCGGCATCTTCCTTCTCCCCGCCAAGCTGTTCTTTATAGTAGCGGATTGGCAAAAGAGTCGCCGAGAAAAAGATGGTGCTCTGCACCCGTTCCATCACTTCTTTCAGGCAGCCGGACGGGTCCATGCACTGGATTTTAATGCGAAACTTCCGCTCCTCATCATAATCCAGATAAATCCGGTCACTCTCATCAAATTTTTCCAGCACTGCAAGAAACCTGCGGACATCAAAATAAAGCGATAAAATCGTGTCACGCTCTGGCAGTACCGGATATTCTTTTGCCACCAATTCATAATCTCCTGCCACACGAAGAAGGGCAAACTCCAGCATTCCCGCATCCGAAATCACTTCAAATTCGTCGCACTCTTTTTTCCATGCAAGCAGCACACGGTTCACCGCCTCCAGCGATTTTTCAAATTTCCGCAGTATATAATGTACTTCCGGGCGTTTTTCGTGCCGTTCCATCGCCTTCACAATCTTCTTTACTGCAAGAAAATCTTCTTTCACAAGCCTCGCACTATACATTTCCCTGCCGCGCTCCACAAGATTGTGTGCCTCATCCACCAAAAGCACCATATTTCCTTTTTTCTCAGTCGAAAAAAATCTACGCAGATACACATTCGGATCAAAAACATAGTTGTAATCACAAATCACGGCATCTGCAAAAAGGGCGGCGTCCAACGCCATTTCAAACGGACAAACCTGATGTTTTTCGGCATATTTCTCAATCATATCCCGGCTCATTTTATGCTCATGAATTAACATGTCGTAAACCGCCTCATTCACTCGGTTATAATGCCCTTTCGCACGCTCACACTCACCCGGATTGCAGGAAACCGTGTCCATTACACACATTTTTTCCTTTGCAGTAATCGTTAGGGTTTTAAAAAGCAGTTTTTGTTTTCCAAGCAGTTCAAAACAGTCTTCCGCCACCGTTCTGGTTATCGTTTTTGCCGTCAGATAAAAAATCCGGTCGCAAACTTCTTCTCCCATTGCCTTTACCGCCGGAAAGACTGTACTAATCGTCTTCCCTACCCCCGTCGGTGCTTCAACAAACAGCCGCTTTCCTTTTTCCACCGTATGATAAACCATCGCCGCCAGTTCTTTCTGTCCCGGACGATAGGAAAACGGAAAGGTAAGTTCCGTAATGGATGCATTTCTCTGCTTTTTCCAGTCATACTGATAAACCGCCCATTTTTCATATTCATCCATCAAATTCCGAAACCACTGCACAATCTCAATTCGTGAAAATGTCTCCCGAAACCGCACCACCTGCTCGGTCTCCATGTGACAATAGGTAAGCTGCACTCCGATTTCATCCAGATTTTCATTTTCCGCCACGATATAGGCGTAGCACATTGCCTGTGCCTGATGGATAAACAACGGCTTTTCCAAATCCTGCACCGGCAGATACACGCCCTTAATCTCATCAATCACTGTCAAATCGCCATCGGTAAAAATGCCGTCCGCACGCCCTTCAATTTTCAAGGAAAAATCTTCTTCATATTCGGCGCTCTTAAATTTTTGTATTGTAAATAAAGGAACCTCGGATTCATACCCAACGCCCATACTTTTTTGTATTTTTCTGTGAATACGGCTGCCAAGCTGCATCGCCTCTACATTTCTCACACCCGCGCCGCCACTTACAATATCTCCCTCGCGGAAAACAAATTCCACTAGGTTTCTTACGGATATTTTAATCGTCTTTTCTTTGCTCATACCTATAGTATAAAACGAGGATGGCGCGGACGCAAGTGGTTAAAATACAATGTTAGTGCCAGAATAGTTGCATTTCCGCTAAAAACATGATACAGTTTAAGAAACAAATTAGAAATCTGAATTGGAGGAAATTATGGCAGATATTAATTATGAAGAATTAGAAGATTTGACACTTACCATGGAAGATGAAGACGGCACAACAACAGAGTGTGAACTTCAGTTTGTGTTTGAATATGATGGACAGGATTATGGTGCTTTTTGTGAGGCAGAGAATGAAACCGGTGAGTTTTATTTCTTCTCCATTGATGGCAGTACAAACTGGAAAGGAGAAACCGAGTTAGAAATTGCGCCGGTCGAAGATGATGCCCTGTTAGAACAGCTTGTCGATGTTTTGCAGCAGATTATTGATTCCGAGATGTCGGATATCGATGTCGAAGATGAGGACGATGCAGAAGAGGATGAAGACGACAGCGTCTGGGATGAATTTATTAATAAAAAATTAGAGGATTAAAAAAGTCCCTTTGTGCAGAGACGGGATATCGCTTCGCGATATAGTCTCTCACAAAGGGGCTTTTTTTATTTGTTTGTGTACACTTTTCATTGACTAAAATAAAGGGAAAGTTTTTTCTTGAAACTTTTTCCCCTCCCATGACAATATACTTGTGAAAGATGTCTTTTGAGCAAAAGAAAGGAAGATTCATGTGACAAAACAGGAGTTTAATGAATATGTGCAGGCGCAGGGTGCTGACATCCTTCGATTCTGCCGCATGACAACAGCGAGCAAAATAGAGGGGGATGAACTTTATCAAGATACGATGCTGAAATTGCTGGAACAATTACAGCATTTGAATGTTGATAAAAACCTCAAAAGTTACACGCTGTCTGTAGCCATCTTCCTCTGGAAAAATCAAAGAAGAAAATATGCAAGGCGAAAGCGGCTGGCATCCTTTGAAAGTTATGAAGCACAGGATGAGAGCGGCAATTTGAAAGTTATTTCGGCTGACACTAAAACACCGGAGCAAACGGTAGTGCAAAATGAAACCAATGCACTGGTGCAAAAAATGGTTTTTGATTTACCGGAAAAGTACCGCACGGTAATCGAACTATTCTACTCTGCCGATTTAAAAATTTCAGAAATTGCCACTTGTCTGCAAGTTTCAGAAAATACGGTAAAGAGCCGACTGCGCCGCGCAAAAATGATTCTTAAAAAGAAATTGGAGGCTGCCTTATGATGAATGATACTGAATTTGAAAACATCTTAAAACAAGCACTCAGACCGGATATTTCCGATGAGGAAATCCTCGTAAAGAAAACTCCGTCTAAGTCAAAAAGGAGAAAAAGCACTATGAGAAAACATCGAATAATACAAAGCGCCGTTGCCGCAGCCGCTTGTCTGGCACTTATTTTTGGTATTGGATATAACGTTATTCAAAAAACAGAAACTATTAAACCGGAAAAAGTACAGACCACAACCGGCACAAATTCCTTTGTTGTGAAGGTCAACGCAGCAGAAATCAAACACACAAAGAAAAATCAGATGAAGGTCTATGCCAATCCCGGTTATACCTCGATGTGGTGTGACGGCGATGCAGGCAAACAGTTTGTTTCCTACAATATAAATGCCCCGTTGCAGTTTGAGGGAAACAACATTAAAACGGTCACATACCGCATCAATAAGGGGCATTTCTTTGTTACAAAAGCAGAACACTCCAAATATTTCAAGGAGGGCGAATTGTGCAAAGGAAGCTCTCAAGCAAATTACCGTTTCTTCACCGTAAACGCGAAAGAAACACCGGAAAAACAGTTTACTGTAAGTATAACCGATGACGACTGTAAAATTTCTTCTGCCGATGCAACGGCACTTTTCGATGGAAAAGCAGAAAGCGATTCGGAATTACACGCAAGAAACAAGGCACTTGGCAATGTTACCATAACCTGCACTGCTACATTTAATGATGGAACACAGAAATCTGTAAACATCAAAGTAAAACACCAGAAATTAACAGGAGCGCAAGTTCAAAATTCAAAATTTAACAAAGACAAAAAATATATCTTCGTTACCTTTGAAGTAGATGCCTAGAACAAGAAGTTCCCTTGTGAGAGACTATAACGCAAAGCGTTATCTCGTCTCTGCACAAGGGAACTCTTTTTTCTATTTTTTTTTCGGCTTTTTGCCACAGTTTGCACAATCACCATGGCATCCGGAACACATCGAGGAACCACGGTCATGCGCCACATAAGTAATCACAAAGATAGCCGCAACCACAATTAATACAAGAATCAGAACACTAATTGGATTCAAACCAATCCCTCCTTATTTGGCAGCGTTCAGCACAGCAAAATAAGCTGATTTCGCTGCATAGTCTGCTCCAAAGAGCAATGGATAACTCGTTTCTCCTTTGAAATCAGACAACCAGGAATCTCCATCGGTAAGTCCCCAGAAGGTAACACCGGTAATATTGATTTTCTGATTTCTTCTGCTGTCTACCAGCATGTTAAATAATGACTGGTATTTTGTTGCTACACTTTTCTGGTCAGCCGCTGTCCGGAATGTATTATGAATATCTAACTCCGTCAACTGAATTTCAATCTTGCCCGGATCAATCTGGTTGTACTTCTGAATTGCTACCTTTACCGCAGCAATTGTCGGACTTGTCATGGAGTAATGAGACTGCATACCAACGCCGTCACACAAGCCTTTGTCATACAAGTCTTTTACCACCTGATAAATACGGTCTCTTTTTGCCGCTGCATACTCATTGTAATCGTTTAAGAAAAGTTTCACATCTTTATCTGCATATTTACGGGCAAAAGTAAACGCATCTGTCACATAGCCGGCATCACCATATACTTTATACCAGTTGGATGATGTGCGCATCGTACCATCATCATTGACCGCCTCATTTACAACATCCCATGCATAGACAACACCCGGATAATTTTCCTGGCAGTATGTGAGAACCTTCTTAATATAGCTTTCCATTCGTTGACGCATCACATCCTTAGAAACAAGTGACTTGTCAACATTATAATCTTTATGGAAGAACCATTCCGGCGTCTGACTGTGCCATACAAGCGTATGTCCACGCAGTTTTAATCCGTTATCACTGGCAAGTTTCAATACTTTCTGAAGAATTTCTTCATTAATCAAAACATTGGTGTCGGTTCCGCGTGTCTGATTTTCTTTGCTCAGAAGTGACTCCGGTTTCATCTGGTTTTCCATTGTAATCGAATTAAACTGATTGGTAATCAGTGCCTTCGCTTTTGCGTAGGCTCCGGCTCCCTCAAGCTGCCACGTATTCACCGCTGCACCAATCTTAAAATCTTTAATGTAAGCGGTCTTTAACGTATCACTAAGCACCGGTGCTTTTACCGTAACTTTTACCTTGACGCGCTTGCCGCTGTAGGTCTTTGCACGAACCGTCGTTTTTCCGACATACTGACCGGTTACAACACCTTTGCTTGTAACGGTAGCCACTTCCGGATTGTAAGACTTCCACATCACTTTGTCGTTTGATTTCTTTGGTGAAACTACACCGGTCAATTTCACAGAATCAAATTTATTTAAAACAATGGAATTGACACTCTTTTTGTCTTCGTCCACAATACGAAGTTTCTTTGCCCCCTGCAAAACCGTAACACGGCACTTTAATTTCTTCTTTTTCCCACGGTAGGAAACGGTTGCTGTTATGGTTGCTTTTCCTTTTTTCTTTGCCTTCACTTTACCACGTGAAGAAACACTCGCAATCTTTTTCTTGGATGAACTCCAACGCACCTTTGCCTTTCCTTTATTTTTCACCTTCAGCGTAACCGATTTTCCGGTTGCCAAGGTAACCGATTTCACATTTAATTTTCCCTTTACAGACGCCTGTGCCTGTTCTGATGCTGTCAGCCCTGCCGCTTCAAACATCATTACTCCGGCAAGCACATAAGCTATTGCTTTTTTCACCTTCATCTACCTCACTTCTTATTTATTTTATTCTTCAGAGCCGGCGAAATTTCATATAAAAATGGTGACGGCTCCGCCTCTTTATGGAAACGCTCTTTCACAAATGACAGATGCAAATATGTTTTTGCACGTGTCATTGCCACGTAAAGCATACGTCTTTCTTCTTCTAAATTTCCCTCTTGAACAGCCTTGCGGTACGGTACAATATCCTCATTTAATGTCGGCACAAACACAACCGGAAATTCCAAGCCTTTGGAGGCGTGCATCGTCATCAATGAAACACCTGGTTCTTCTTTGACCTGCTGCTTCTTCTGCTCCTGCCGCATTTCCTCCAGCGTATCCCCGTAATTTTCCACAAAAGAAAGGAACTCCGGAATGCTCTTTTTGTCGCGTGCCATCTCCTGCATTTCATCCAGCACATCAAACCAGTCATCGGCATTTACATTTCTCTCATCGGCATAAGTCTTCAAAAATTCATCGTAACCAATGCCTTTTCGTATAAAATGAATTGCCGCATAGGGTGAAAGCGATGCCAGATTTTTTAAATCATACTCAAAATTCCAGATTCGCTCTTCCATCCACTCCTGATTTTTCACTGCATAATAGGCACGGAGTTTATCAAAACTTACTTCTGGTTCTGTAAAAGCCGTACGGCTTAAGTATCTGACCGGGCGGTTTGCAATCTTTAAAAATTTCTCACGGCTCCGGTTTCCAAGTGCAAGCTGCAAATAGCACATAATATCTTTTGCCATCCAAGTATCAAATAAATTCGGAAGATTTTCCCGCATGGTAAATGGAACTCCATGTTCCATCAGTTTCCCGGCTAGCAAACGCATCTGCATATTCGTCCGAAATAACACCGCCATCTCCTGATACGCAATGCCTTCTTTCTGATACATCTGTATCTGTGCCACAATCTTCTCGGCTTCATCCGGTAAATTCTCGCATTTTTTCATATGCACCGGCTGTTCCTTGCCCTTGTTTGCAACAATATGTTTTTCGTACCGTTCATTATTTTTTCCAATCAGCCGTTCTGCCGCTTTCATAATCTCATCCGAACAACGGTAATTTACACCAAGCACAATCTGTTTTGTGTCCGGGAAGCGTTTCGGGAAAGAAAGCATGATACCCGGCTTAGCACCGCGGAATCCATAGATTGACTGGTCATCATCCCCGACAATAAACAGATTATTCTCCGGTTCTGCCAACATACAAACCGTCTCGTACTGCAAACGGTTGATATCCTGAAATTCATCAATCAGTAAATACCGAAACTGTGCCTGCCAGCGTCTGCGGATATCTTCTCTCTCTTTTAGAAGCTGATATGTATATACTACCATATCATCAAAATCAAGACAACGGTGTCTTTGTAGTTTTTCCTGATATCCCCGGTACATTTTCTGAAAAATTTCAGCGGAACACGCCGAGGAAAAATAACAGTCTATTTCGATTCCTTCCCCTTTTACACGGCTGATTTCTTTTTCAATATCGGAAAGAAATTCTTTTTTATCGTCCACCTCGTATCCGGTTTCATTGAGTGTTTCTTCCAGAAAACGGTATTTTAATGCCGGAGTTGCAATGTCTTTTACCTCATAATGATACGCCAGCCGCAAAATCTGAAAAAAAACAGAATGGAACGTTCCAAATCTGACTGGCAGACGCTGTCCACCTGTCAGCATTTCAAAACGTTCCTTCATCTCCACTGCCGCTGCTTTTGAAAATGTTACAACAAGAATTTGTTCCGGCTTGACTCCATATTCATCAATCAATGCTTTCACACGATTGGTAATAACATAGGTTTTTCCTGCACCGGGACCCGCTAATACCATAGCAGGTCCATCTCGGTGCATAATTGCCTCTTCTTGTTCTTTATTGCACTCCATTAAGCAACTCAATTCCTTTTCTAATTCGCTTTAATGACTCTTCTTTTCCAAGAATGTCCATAATCTCATAAGCACCACCCGGTGTCATCTGTTTACCGGAAACCGCTGTACGAAGCGGCCACAGTGCCAATCCATTCTTACATTCTTTTTCAGCCACATAATCTTTTACTACTTTTTCTACATTCTCAAATGAGAAATCCGGTAATGCTTCTAATCGTGGCAGCATCTCGTTCAATACTTCCAATGAATTTTCACTGTTTGTTTTCATTTTCTTATGAGTGTACATCGCCACATCATATTCCGGCAATTCTTCAAAGAAATCAATCTTCTCTGTAATATCCGGGAATACTTCAATTCGTGTTTTTACCAAATCCGCAATTTTTTTCAAATCCAAATCTTTGGTAATCACTTTTTTGATAATCGGAAGTGCATGTTCATAATACGCATCATCGGACATCGCCTTGATATATTCACCATTCATCCAGCGAAGTTTCACAATATCAAATACTGCCGGTGATTTATTAATTCTATGATAGTCAAACACTTCTTCCAATTCTTTCAAGCTGAAAATCTCACGGTCATCCGCCGGACTCCAGCCAAGTAAAGCAACATAGTTTACAATTGCTTCCGGCAGAAAACCAAGTTCTACCAAATCCTCAAAGGAAGAATCACCACGGCGTTTGGATAACTTTTTATGCTCCTCATCCGTAATAATCGGACAATGAATATAGGCCGGCACTTCCCATCCAAAAGCCTCATACAGGCGATTGTACTTCGGTGCGGAAGACAGATACTCATTTCCACGGACAACATGTGTAATCTCCATCAAATGGTCGTCAATTACATTGGCAAAGTTATAGGTTGGATAACCATCTGACTTAATCAGAATCATATCATCCAATTCATCATTTGGTGCTGTAATTTTTCCATAAATTACATCATCAAAGGATGTTTCTCCTTCCGTCGGGTTGTTCTGGCGGATAACATACGGCACACCCGCTGCCAGATTTGCCTCAATTTCCTCTTTGGTCAAGTGAAGACAATGTTTGTCGTACTTTGCAGCCTTTTCCCCTCTTGCTTCTGCTTCATCATGAAGTTTCTGCAGTCTTTCCTTTGTACAAAAACAGTAATAAGCCTCTCCTTTTTCTACGAGTTTTTTCGCATACTCAAGATAAATACCGGTTTTTACACGCTCGCTCTGTACATAAGGGCCATAGCCGCCATCTTTGTCCGGACCTTCGTCATGCTTAAGTCCTGCCTGGTCCATCGTTTTATAAATCAAATCAAGAGCACCTTCAACATAACGCTCCTGATCGGTATCCTCAATACGTAGAAGGAAATCTCCGCCTTCATGTTTTGCAATCAAGTACTCATATAACGCTGTTCTTAAATTGCCTACATGCATTTTACCGGTCGGGCTCGGTGCATATCTTGTTCTAATTTTTTTACTCATTGTCTTCGTTCTCCTTTAATCTTATTACATCTGGTCTAAATATGCTTTCAGACACGCAACAGTGCCATCAATTCCACACAAGTCACTACGGATAGCAAAATCATAATTAAGCACGTTATCCCAGCGTTCACCAGAGTGATACTTATAATAGTTCGCTCTGCTTTTATCTTTTTTCATAACCATTTCTGCTGATTTTTCTTTCGGAATTCCCTCTACCTCAATCGCACGTTTAATGCGGAAATCGAGTGTTGCGCGAATAAACAGATTGACTACATTTTCCTGATTTTTCAAAATGTAATCCGCACATCTGCCAACAATTACGCAAGGACCTTCTTTTGCTACATTGCGAATCACCTTCGACTGCGCTAAGAAAATACGGTCATCTAACGACAAACCGGAAAATCCGACATCCTGACTGGAAAATACATTCATTCCCATCGCAATGGAATAAAGCAGACTGTTGCTTGCTTTATCCTCTGCGCGCTCAAAAGCCGCCTCTGCAAAACCGGTGTCTTTTGCCGCACGGGAAATGATTTCATTGTCGTAAAATGGAATTCCATAAGCCTCTGCTAACTTCTTTCCGATTTCTCTTCCCCCACTGCCAAACTGTCTTGTAATCGTAATCACTTTATTCATGATAATCCCCGCCTTTCTGTAAAAAAAACTCATTTTTTATACTATCTATTTTACCATTTTGGCAGAGATTCGCAAGCGGTTTTTGTGCTTTAGGGACTTATATTCTGTTAAAAAAAGTTATCAATTCCGTCCGCAATTCCCTTGACAATCTTCTTCTGATAAGAAGCTTTTGCCATCTTTCTGTCCTCGCTTGGATTACTCATAAAGCCCATTTCCACAATTGTAACCGGAACCTTACACCAGTTGATGCCTGTCATACTGTTCGTATACATAACACCGCGGTTCTTTGCTCCTGTCGTTTTACACATTGCCTTTAAAACCTTTTTGGAAAGTTTCTGGCTTGCTTTACGGTTTGCTTTTGTCATGTAGCGGTTGTTAGACGCCGGCGCTATCGTCAGTGCCCCTTTGACACTCGAACTTCCCGCACTGTTTGCGTGAATCCGGATAAAAGCATCCGCTTTATATTTATTCGCTACTTTGGCACGCTGCACATTTGACATGCGGACATTATTCTTTGTGCGTACCATAATTACTTTATAACCACGTTTTACCAATTCTTTCTGTAACTTTTTAGCCACCTGAAGATTCAATTTATATTCCGGCAGATGTGTCACACAGCCACTCGCTCCTCCGGTCACCTTTGCCTTTCTCTGACTTGAGCCCGGTCCAATCGGCTCCGTTGCACTCATCGCACGAGTCTGGTGTCCTGCATCAATTACAATCACTTTCTGTTTTTCTTCTGCCTGTGCTGTCTTTGCTGCTCCCGTCGCACAAAGGGATAACAAAAGCACTGCTGACAAACACATAGAAATAATTCGTTTCATCCTGTTCCTCCTATTTTGCTGCTTATCCATTTTCTTAATTTTTTTCGTGATACAAAAGCCTTGTACCACATAAAAAAGTGTATCATATCACGCCTTATCTGTAAAGAAACATCGACAGCGTATTACGCCACTCATTTTCCTTAAAATAAGAAAATGCTGTACAGCCGATTTCATCGTCTATACAGCATCTATATGACATGCGGAGTATGGGACTTGAACCCACACGCCCTACGAGCACATGATCCTTAGTCATGCCTGTCTGCCAATTCCAGCAACTCCGCATTTTCGCCGACAACCACTGCCAGCGAATAATATATTACCAAAAAACAAAGCCAATGTCAATCATTTTCTGAAATAATTTTTATTTGAAAGCATATTGCATAAAAGTGTAAAAGGCACGATCCCAGCACCTGTCATCATGACCGGTTCCTTTTACTTCCAAAAACATATTATTTAATCCAAGCAAATCACACTGATTAACAAATCTTCTTGCACTATCATCCATCATATGGTCCTGCTGTCCGGTGATAAAGAAACACAACTTAATCTGACTGTTCAGACGATTGGCATCCTCTTGTGTCGTTACAATCGTCTGCTTGGTTGAAGCAAATGGTCCAGCCGAGAAGAATCCCATATACTGGAACAAATCCGGATGTTTTAACCCCAGTTCAATGGCTTCTCCACAGCCCATAGACAGCCCGCACACACCTGTATGAGCAGCGCCTTTTTTTACCGGATAATTTTTTTCCATATACGGAAGTAAATCATAAATCACTTCATATTCGAACAAATAACAGTTACTCCACGAATTCTGAACAACCGGATTAGGCTCTGTATTTGGATATGTTTTACTTTTATCATAGTTAATGTTGCCATTCGGAAATACTACAATACACTCTTCCGCCTCTTTCGTATCATACAAATAGTCCATAATATTGTTTGCATGACATCCGGCTCCGGCTGATGTCTTTCTTCCGCAAGTCCAATAATCCTCATTTTGTCCGCCACCGTGCAGACAGAACAACAAATTATATGTCTTATTTTTAGGATCATAATCCGGTGGAAAATAAATCTTGGCATGTCCTTCGCCGCTTTCACGGTATTGGGAAGGATATGTAAAATCCGATACCTCGCCATGTGCAATATCTTCTTTATAGAAATTATAACCATCCTCCGCAACAAATTCATCCGTTACACAAAGTTTATAAGTTTCTTTTTTTGTATCATCTGCCTTTGATGTCAAAATGAGAGTACACTTTCCAATGTGCAGAGGTTTTATCTTTCCTCTTGCATCAATAATTGCTACATAATTATTCGACGTAGAAACATTATAATCCGTAATGACTCCCTCCGACGGTTTTACTTCTTTCTTCACATCAAGGGTACTTCCAAGTTCTACTGTATAATCGGCCTTATATGTAATTTCTACCGGCGTAGGCGATGGTGTTTTCGTTGCACGCGGTGTTCCTTTAGGCGCAGCATTTGGTGTTGCAGTCGGATCAGTTATTACCGGCTTTGCTGTTGCCGTTGGTGCTGGCTGCTGTGTATTTGCTGCCGGTGCAGATGGTTGTATCTGCTTATTGATTGTCTTCCTTTTTGATACAACCCTCACTTTACAAACTGCCTTTTTCTTTTTTCCTTTGTATTTAACAGTCGCGGTAATCGAAGCCTTTCCAGGCTTTTTCGCTTTGACAAGTCCCGTTTTATTTACTGACACCACCGAGCGCTTTGACGATGAAAAAGAAACTTTCGCCTTTGCCGGTTTCTTTTTCGCTTTCAATCGAAATCTTTGTCCGGTCTTTAGCGATAGTCTTTTTTTATTAAGCGTCACGCTAATTTTTTTTGCTACAGCTTTTGATGATGCCATATTGCTTTGGAACGGACTGGCTGCTGCACTTACCAAAAGTGCAATAAGTACTGCTTTTGCCGTCACTTTTTTGGTTCTACTTTTCATTCTAACACTTCCCCTTTACATATAATTTTGCATTAATTTGTTTATTACCTGATAATATTTTATCTATAATTAAAAACCCGGTCAATGTATTATGCTTGCAAAAAGCTGACACATACTATATACTAAGCCTTAAGAAATTGATGAACAGAATGGAGAAGAATCATGAATGTAACAAAACCCAGTGTAGAAATCATTGATATGAAAGATTACGATGAAATGATTCGTAAAATAGAGAAAATCGGACGTGTATGCTACAAGAGCGAGGGAAATATTACAGAGGAGTCTGCGGAACGTTTTATCCGCAATATTTTGAAAAGAGGACATGAATCTGTCATCGAACACGAGGCTGTTACAGTCCGTATGATTTGTGACCGCGGTATTACCCATGAAATTGTACGCCACCGCATTGCCAGCTACAGCCAGGAAAGCACACGTTACTGTAACTACTCCGGTGACAAATTCGGCAACGAAATTACTGTTATCGATATCGCCGGTGGATTTTCTTATGATTTAAACAACGAAACTGATTTACAGAAATACGAAGCATGGATGCGTGCCATGGAAAATGCAGAGAAATCTTACTTTGAGCTGATTGAACTGGGTGCCACACCACAGGAAGCCCGTTCGGTACTTCCAAACAGTTTAAAGACAGAAATCGTCGTGACAATGAATCTTCGCTCCTGGCGTAACTTCTTCCGTCTGCGTTGTGACTCCCATGCACACCCACAGATGCGCGAAGTAGCAAATATTGCCCTCGACTTATTCAAAAAAAGACTCCCTATCTTCTTCGATGATATTAATTAATATTATGAGGAGAGACCCACGTAGTGGGAGGAGCCCTGATAATTGATACTATGAGGAGGGACCCGCGCAGCGGGAGGAGCCAACAAGTTTAGAACCGACAAAAAAACAACGCTTTCTCATCAATTGAAGGAAAAGCGTTGTTTTATTTGCGTTTGTTTCCATTACTATTTTATTTTTTGCAACTTTTTTTGACTGATTTTGTACATAGCGTTGCATTTCAGGACGTCCTTAGAAAAATTTTCTCTTAAATATGCAACTCTTTTTAACTTTTAAGACAAATAACGTTGTCTCACTGAAAGAATCCACAGATTTTACGATGCCAGCCAAATCGAACCAACAAACACTGCTGCCATAATCACGGCACTGCAAACCGTTGCCAAAAACGACATTACAATCTTCTTGGCAGCACCGTCTACTTCTACCGACTGCAAAAGGGCAAAGTTTAATGCCCATGAAAAAACTGTGCAGGCACAGGTAACAGTAACCATCGTGGTAAACTGTGAGAAATCACCATCGAGAAGAACAATTCCAAGGTCCATTACGCAAATAAAAGCAAGGACAAAGAACAACAAATTGATATTTTTATCTGTCCACTTCGAAAACAACGCATTGACAAGGCACAAACCTCCGGCGGTCATCAAGGTAAACGGAATCTGAGAAAGTCCCTCTACCGGATGAAAAAACCAGTTCATGACAAAACCAACGAGGAGAAACGCCAAACCAATGATGCATTTTTTTCCATTGCCAAGCCAGTTGTTTACAAGTGTCCATAATTCTTTAAGTTGTTTCATTTCTTTTATCCTTCCTTTATCCAATCATATTTTACACAAGCTACACACACAATTCTATAAACCTGCGCAGTCTAACAGTTCTCTCACGTGCCTAACGCCAATAAGTTTAATTTTTTGGGTATCAAGATTACCTGCTTTTTCAATAGAGGCACGGTTACTCTCCGGCAGCACACACACCGTGTAGCCCGTTTTGATTGCCTCTGCTACACGACGCTCTGCCTGTGATACCGCACGCACCTCACCAACCAGTCCGACCTCACCAAACAAAAGCATGCCGTCTTGGAGACTCCGGTTATGATAACTCGACAAAAGTGCCGCCACAAGTGCAAGGTCTAACGCCGGTTCAACAACTCTCATGCCGCCGGCTACATTTACATAGGCATCGCAGTCTGCCATCCGCACGCCCATTCGCTTTTCCAGTACCGCCATCAAAAGATTCACACGGTTATAATCTGTCCCTACCGCCGTACGCCTTGGCATCGGGAAACTGGTCTGGCAGACGAGAGCCTGAACCTCCAAAAGAAATGGCCGGCTGCCTTCCATCGTACAGGCAACCACAGAACCGGCTTCATTTGGGAGACGTCCCTGCATCAGATATTCCGAAGGATTTGGCACCTCCACTAAGCCCTGATTCTGCATTTCAAAAACACCGACTTCGTTTGTCGAACCAAAACGGTTTTTGACACCCCGGAGCATCCGGTACATCGCCGTTTTATCACCCTCGAAATAAAGCACCGTATCCACCATATGCTCTAACATTCTCGGACCAGCCACATTTCCTTCTTTCGTCACATGACCGACAATAAAAATCGTAATATTTTGACTTTTTGCCAGCTGCAAAAGTATCGAAGTAATTTCGCGCACCTGGCTTACACTGCCGGGTGCCGCATCCACACTTTCCTCAAAAACGGTTTGAATCGAATCTACAATCAACACCTCCGGCTTCACCTCATCCACCGCCTGTAAAATGGTACCGATACATGTCTCTGAAAACAAATACAAATCATCCGTAAATTTACCAATCCGCTCGGCACGGAGTTTAATCTGTCTTGCCGATTCCTCACCGGAGACATAAAGCACTTTCGTACCTTCAGCGGACACCAGACGGCACATCTGCAAAAGCAGAGTGGATTTTCCGATTCCCGGATCACCACCTACCAAAATCAAAGAGCCGGGTACGATACCACCGCCTAAAACCCGGTCCAATTCTTTCATACCGGTCGGTCGTCTGCACTCTTTCTGCGTCTCAATCTCATTCATTTTAGCAGGCTTTGCTGCCATCGGCACAGAGCGGCGTCCGCCACTTAAAGAAGTCCTTCCCCGCTTGCCATTAGCAGGTGCTTCCACCATCGTATTCCACTCATGGCATGCCGGGCACTGTCCAACCCACTTTGAGGACTCACAACCACATTCCTTACAAAAAAATACTGTCTTTTCTTTCGCCATAGTCACCTTTCCCACGATATAATGTGCAGAAGCACCGGCAAATTCTTGCCGGTGCCCAAAAATCACTTCATTTCCTTTTCCGAGGTATCCATACTTATCAGCACTTTACAATCTTAACGCTGGATTTCGCGCCTTCGTTCAAAGATAAACTCGCATTGAGTTTGCCTCCGACATTTGTCGGGATTCTTCCTGCCGACACACCATCAACAACCAATTTATACTCGGTGGATGGTTCCATCTCAAGCGTGAAACTGATATCGCTTGGTGCTTCTACTTCAAACTCAACCACATCCGGATTACCCTTAAACTTTGTTACAGTAGAACCCGGTACCGATTCATACACTAACGTACCATTCTTCTCCAATTTGGTAATTTCCTTAAAGGTCTTGATTTTGTAGGTTGCACCCTCGAATGCAAAATCCGATTTTTTCGTCTTCGTATCCAGCAAATAATTGCCAAAGCTTAACGTCCCATCCGCATCTTTGCGAATCAATTCTTCTACTACGCCCATCTTGTGATTCCTCCTTCGTTCACTCGTTGACGCCTTTTCATTGCAGCATCTTTTTTATACTTCAAGTATACAATATTTCGACTTATTTTGCCATTACTTTTTTGTGATTTTTTCTTCACTTTTTCTCATCCGCAAAAGTCTTCTTTTTTACTACAATTTTCTTCTTCGTTCCTTCACAAGAAAGCGAAACATCCACTGTATCTCCGATAGAAATATCTCCCATAAGCACAGCCTCTGCCAAAACGTCCTCAAGTTCGGTCTGCAAAGCACGGCGGATTGGTCTTGCACCGTAATCTTTATCAAAGCCTTTATCGGAAATAAAATCAACCACATCGTCTGCTATGCAAAGTTCCATATCCATCTGGTTTTTCACTCGTTTTGCAAACTGCTTTAACATAATCTTTGTAATATCTTTTATATTTTCCTTATTAAGGGCATGGAAAACAATCATTTCATCCACACGGTTAATGAACTCCGGCTTGAAGATATGTTTCACTTCTTCCATCACGCCTTCCCTCATCTTCTTGTATTCCTCCTCGCTCGTCTTCACCTGTCCAAAGCCAAGTGTTTTTGGAGAAATAATCCGGTTTGCGCCGGCATTTGATGTCATAATGATAATCGTATTTTTAAAATCCACCTTTTTGCCGTGGGCGTCCGTAATGTGACCATCCTCTAACACCTGCAAAAGCATATTAAAGACATCCGGATGTGCCTTTTCAATTTCGTCAAACAAAAGAACCGAATACGGCTTTCTGCGAACCTTTTCGCTGAGCTGTCCGCCCTCTTCATAACCAACATATCCCGGAGGTGAACCAATCATTTTCGACACGCTCTGTTTCTCCATGTACTCCGACATGTCAACGCGAATCATATCTTTTTCTGAACCAAACACAGCTTCTGCCAAAGCCTTGCTAAGTTCTGTTTTTCCGACACCTGTAGGTCCTAAGAATAAAAATGAACCAATCGGACGTTTCGGGTCTTTTAAGCCCACGCGCCCCCTGCGAATTGCACGAGCCACAGCCTTAACAGCATCATTTTGTCCAACGACACGCTCATGCAAAATGGCATCCAGTTTTTTGAGTCTCTCTTTCTCCGCTTCCTCCATCTGCTCTACCGGAATGTGTGTCCACTTGGCAACCACCTGGGCAATGTGAGATGGCAGAATTTTATCTTTTTTCTGTCGCTGTTCCTGTTTTAATTCTTCTTCTTTTTCTATTTTCTTTTCTAACTTCTTTTCCGCAGCAAGCAGCTCTCTCACGCGCTCTAAGTCACCGGCAATCAAGGCCTGCTCTTTCTGCTCATACAAATCTTCCCGCTCTTTTTCATATTCCTGCGTGCGGTCAGACTGTGCATAAACAGTCTGCAAATGGAATTTGGCAGATGCCTCATCAATCAAATCAATCGCCTTATCCGGCAGATAACGGTCATTCAGATAGCGCTCCGACAACTGGACTGCTGCCTCAATGGCTGCATCTGTAATTTCCACTTTGTGAAATTCCTCATAGCGGCTTCTAAGCCCCTTTAACATGCTAATCGTCTGAACAGCAGATGGTTCTTCAATGACAACCGGCTGGAAACGGCGTTCTAAGGCAGCATCTTTTTCAATATGCTTACGGTACTCTTCTCTCGTTGTCGCACCTATCACCTGAATCTCACCACGCGCCATCGCCGGTTTCAAAATATTTGATGCGTCAATTGCTCCTTCTGCGCCGCCGGCACCAATAACGGTATGCAGTTCGTCGATAAAAAGTAAAATATTTCCTGCCGCTTTCGTCTCGCGAAGGGCACGTTTAATCCGCTCCTCAAATTCGCCACGGTATTTCGAACCGGCAACCATGCCGGACAAATCCAATGTAAGAATTCTTTTTTGTTCCAATGTATCCGGTACCGCACCATCCACAATACGGGATGCCAGTCCTTCCACAATTGCCGTCTTACCAACACCCGGCTCACCAATCAAACACGGATTATTTTTCATGCGCCGGCTGAGAATTCCAATCACACTCTCAATCTCATCGTCACGATTTAATACCGGATCCAGTTTTCCGTCCTTTGCATACTGCGTCAAATCTCTGGCATACTGGTCTAATGTCGGAGTACCCGAATTTTTCTTGTTGCGGGAACGGCTGGCAATCAGTTCATTTTTTGCCTGTACCATATCACCGCCGGTCGTGAGAATAATGTCTGTATAAAGCTTCTGAATCGGCGCACCTGACGCCAGCAAAATCTTATACGCCACACATGACGTGTCTTTTAAAATTGCCAACAACATATGCTCGGTTCCGGTCTCTTTTAACTGCATTTTCCCGGCTTCCTCTGCCGCCGCCAGTAAAAGTGCCTCCAGTTTCGGCGAAGTCTCACCCCGCAAAGGCTCTATTTCGACAACATCCGACATACCGCAGTATTCACGAACTTCTATGTCTAACCGCTCTTTATCCATGCCATTTTCTTTTAAAACTTTTGCTGCCACACCGGGTGCCGCACTAAGCCCAAACAAAAGGTGTTCGCTTCCAACAATCCTCTGTCCCATACGAATGGCAAATTTAGCAGCTTTATTCAACGCTTTTTCTGCTTCCGTAGTAAACTGTCTACTCATAATGATTCTCCATTTCGATATCCTTCATATTGGTTATAAATTTCGTCCACTAACTTGTGTACATCTTCACGCGATACATTTTTACAAATCGCCTGTGCTAAAATCAAATCCATTGTCTGCGCCAGTTCCATCCGCGCTTTAATTTCATCCACATCAACCGCCACAATTGCACCGTGACGCCTGTCAAGCTGCAGATATCCTTCTTGTCTGAGCATCGCATATGCCTTATTTACCGTGTGCATATTAATCCCAACCGTCTCTGCCATATCACGGACGGAGGGAAGATTTTCCCCTTCTCTTAACTCTGCCTTAACAATCGCATAAACAATCTGATTTCTAAGCTGGAGATACAATGCTTCATCACTGTTAAAATCAATGGATATATACATTTTTTATTTCCTCCTTTGTTCTATCCGCAGTATAACAGATAGCCTCTTAAAAATCAAGTTCCTTCCCTTTTTTATCCCGGCGCTTCATCGCCATCTTAAGCATGACAATCAAAAGGCTCAATACCGTAACAATCAAAACAATAATCACTGCCATAAGGACTGTCGTGGAAATCGGAAATGAACCACTGTCATCTGCCGTTTCGCCCTTATTCACACGTTCTACCATCGTTCCGGTATATTTCTGAATCGTCTGCTCCGTGCGGTCATACTGGTAAAGTGCCGCATCACCGCCTTTTGGCTTCAGATACAAAAGCAGATAATTGTTATCCAAATCATGTTCCATCGTAAAAGCCGGCACCGTAACACCGGAAAGCACAACGGACGATTGAATATATCCTTCCGGCACCCGCTCTAAATCATCGGGATTTGCAACCTCAAATTCATAAGAATTTTTGATAATCTTTTTATCCCCTTTCTGCTCGACCACAAATCCAACGGACTGCGTTGTATCTGCCTCATCTTCCCGGCTCTCGGTCTCTTCCTTTGTTTCTTTCGTAACCATCACTTTATATTCTCTCACACTGCCATCTTCCGCCGTCACAACAAACGATACATCATTATTTCCCTCAGAAAGATTCTCGCCGCCACGCACCAAAACTCTCGCTTTCTCATCCTGAAGCGCATACGAATAATACAAAGAATCCGAATTAGCATCTACTGTCGCCTCATAAGCCGTAACTTCCGGCGAAAACTCCGGCGTCATCGAAACAGCGTCAAGTTTCAGCGTTTTCAGACGATTTTCTTTGGATTTTACCGGCGGTGCCGTCACTACCGGAACATTTGTTGCCTTCGGTGTAGTTTGTACCTCAGTATTTCCCGTCTTTTTCTTCTTTTTCACAACCGAAACCGCCACCTGGTTACTCCACATGGAAAATTTTTCGCCGCTTGCATTTGTCACCGATATATCTCCGTCTGCCCGGATTATCGTGGTTCCTTTTTTCTTTGCCTTGAATTGCAGGGAAAAGGTCTTTTTCGGCACTTCGGCCGTATTTCCCGTGGAGGCAATTTCCAGCATGCCATTTCCACCGCTTACCTTTTTGCCACCGGAAAGAAAAGTTAAAATCGAATCATCATAGGAAAGACGGAACGAAACATCCGCAAAGGACTCGGCAGACGCCACCTGACATACTACCGTCACCTGACTTCCCTTGCTTACCGTCTCTGACAGTGCCGATAACTGCAGCGAACCGCTCGCCGCCTTTGCCGTAACCGGCAGACAAAATGCCATCATAAGTATCAAAATAATTCCTGCTGTCATTCTTTTTTTCATCGTATCGTCCCTTCCCTTTCTTGTCCTTTTTATTTGGGCATTGGGCTGTTTGCCGCCGGCATATTTTCATAAACCGGAATTGAAAATACCAATGGAGATTTGTCCATCATACCGGCATATGCCTTTTTCGTCTTAATCGATTCTTCATACGCTGCCTCCACATTTGTCATGTACTGATGGGAATAGCGTTTATAACTTGTCACGTTAAATTTTTCAAGATAACACGTATTTTGCCCCTTGGCAATATAGCCGGAACTTATGTACTGCGCGCCACCGACAATCGAACGGTATGGGTCGGTCCAAGGTCTTAAATAGGTACCCGCCTTTTTATCACTCGCCCACTTCAGTCCGTTTAACACCGGTGTACTGCTGCTAGTCGCACCAATATTATAAAAATTATAAATTCCTGGATAGGAAGATACCGTACCGGTAACTGCCGTACTCGTTGTTGTCGCACTTGTCACGACTTCCTGTTTGACACGGCTAGCCAGATGATAAGGACTTGCCTTGCTAATCTTCGCTGCCTCCATGAATGCAGTCACATAATACATCGTTTTCGCCGCACCGGTGTTGACATCCGTATAGGAAAACTTCTTGTTGTAAAATGGTGTGTTGGACAAAATTGTATTGACACCGGATTTTGTCTGGTACTGCGACTGATATTCCAGTAACTCAAACATGTAAATACTTCGATCATTTAAATAGTTTCTGGGATCCATAAAATATGCCACCGCAGCTTTCGATGCAGCAACCCATGTGCTTCCGTCAAATACCTTCCACTTGCCGGTAGATGCATCGTATGCATCTTTTTCGGTTGACTTCCATGCCTTTGCTCTCGCATTGGAAATCAGGTTCACACCCGTTTTCGATTCCTCCGTTACAGCCGTATTCCAGTCAAGACCGGTTTTATAGGCTTTAAACTGCCAATACGGATATGCCGAATGAAGTGCACGTAAACTCTGTTTATACGATTCCGGAAATCCCTCGTTTTTCATTGCCTGCTCAAACTGCGCATCGCTCATGGCAACTACCGCAACTTTTTTCGTCACCGGTTTCTTTGCAAGTTTTACATATTTCGCATTGGAATATCCGGTATAGGTCTTTCCCTTGTAGTTAAAACGCAGTTTATACCATCTGGTACTCTTTACTGCCACATCACTTACAATCGTAACTGCCGCTTTCTTGGCAATGGATACTTTTTTCCCGCCTACCTTTTTATATGCTGAACCGGTTCCTTTCTTTTTACGGATATTCGCCGCCTTTTTCACATTGAAAATCTGTGCATATATACCTTTTCCCGCCGTCAATTTCACATATTTATTCTGCAGATATGCCTTTCTTTTTTTCTTTTTATATGTAAAAGAAACATGGAACCATTTTTTCCCTTTCAGCGTCTTTTCACCAATTACTTTTATTTTCTTTCCCTTTGCAAGCGACATTTTTTTCCTGCCAACCTTATAAACACTCTTTCCATTTGCTTTGTAAAGCTTGGATTTTTTCAGCACCTTTGCACCCACTGAAACCGGCTGGTAGGATGTCTCATAGCGATAGGTAATCGTTGGTTCTGATGTAGATGCCGGCGTTACTGTCGGTGCAGGTACCGCAGTCGACGCCTGTTCAATCGCAATATAATTGGAACTGACAAAGCCTGTCAAAGTCGTGTTATCCTTTACAAAACTAACCTGATACCAGCCTGACAATTTCTCCAAAATAGTCACTTTATCTTCTTTCGCCAACAAAACATTGGCATTGTTATACTGTAAAATATCATAGGAAGTACCTGCCCCCGTGCGTACATTCAATGACGATGCCGTCACAATTCCCGTCTGGTTTGCCGCCAGTGAATTACCGCTGTGAAAAAACACCAGTCCACATAAAATTGTCATTCCTAAAATGGTGTAAAAGACTTTCCGGTTCATCGAATCTCTCCTTCTCATGCTTGTACAATTACATAAATGCGCTCGCTGGTTTCATTTGGCATCTGTTTCATATCTTCATCCAGAAAAGAAACTAACGCAAGCCCATTTTTCTCAATCAGTCGTTTTAATGTGTCCATATCATAGGCACGCTGGTAATGCGCTTCCTCCGTGCGCTCATACAGTTCGGAATCTGCCTGTTTTCTAAAAATTGTGAGCATATATTCGTTAATATCCTGATCTTCATAAAAATAGTTTTCCCAGATATAACTGACTTCCTCATCCTGCTCAACCCATGTCTGGTTGCCGATGATGTTTCGGTAACAGTACGCCGTCTTCAAATCGAAAATGAAATAACCGCCCGGTTTAACATACGTTTTCACCCGGCTAAAAAGTTTATTCATTTCCTCCTCATGAAGCAGATAATTCACGGAATCGCACACACTGAGCATCGCATCTACCGGGCCGTCCAATTCCATTTCTTCCATGTTCTGATGCAGATACAAAATATCGGAACCGCTCTCTTCCTGCTTCTGCTTCGCAATCGCAAGCATATCCACCGATTTATCCAGACCAATCATGTCATATCCGGCAGCCGCAAATTTCTCCGTCATTACGCCGGTACCGCATCCCAGTTCACAGATTCTTCCGTTCAAAACGCCCTTCTCATGCAAATACTGCAAAAGATTTTCAAACCATGTCTCATAGGGAATATGATTCATCATATGGTCATATACATTGGCAAATCCTTCATACATCATCTCAATATCCTCCTAACATTCAATTGTCTCACTCAGTGAGAAAGAATACAACAGGCATTTTACCACCTTTTTTCCTGTCATTTTTTCCAGTGCATCCCGGTATAACTCCATCTGTCTCCGATAACGCGATATAAGCACTTTTTCATCCCCGGGCTTAAGCGAATCGGTTTTGTAATCCATGAGCACAATTCCGTCATCGGTCTCATAATATCCATCAATGATTCCCTGAACCAAAACTGTCTCATCTTCCCCGCGTTCATCAAACAAATCACATGCCGGATACCCCATAACAAACGGCTGCTCTCTGTGGAGACGTCCTTCCTTTTGTGCTTGTCGCATTTTTCTTCCTAACGTCGAGTCAAAAAAAGCTGACAGCCGTCTATAATTTAACACCTCGGTATCACTTTCGCAAAGTCTGCCGGTCTCAACTAACCGTTTTACTTCTTTACGAATCTGTTCCTCATCTTCCGTATTTACAAAATCAATTACCGCCATCACCTGATGCCAGATTGTTCCGTATAAAGCACCTCGGTTTGCCGATTTTTCTTTTGTCTCTGTCTGCATAAACGCAGGAACCGGCTTTTCTTCCTCCTTCTCCTCATGTGTGAGAATGGTAAAGTCTTCCATGTCCAGTTCTTCCATCGACTGAATTTTCAAATCGGATACCGACACTTTTACCGGCAGTGGTTCCGGCTCCGGCTCATCCGCCGCATCCATCCATTCATACATCTCCTGTAAAGGTTTATCATAGCAGATGGTTGTGTCAAAATTATAAAGAGCCTGCTCCTTTACCGTCTCTTGTACCATACCATGTTCCACCTGTAAAATCAAATCATCCGTCTCGACTTCTACCAGATGAAATAAATCCGTCCGGATATGTACCGCCGGCAAGACCATATCGAAAAAGGTCTTTATTTTCTGCCTGTTTTCCCCGGTTACCGCCGCTGAATCCGTATTCTTTGCACATCCCAATAAAATCAATTTTTCCTTTGCACGCGTCATCGCAACATAAAGTTTACGCATCGCTTCGCCAAGTTCATCCTGGGCGTTTACGTATTTGAGATAATGGGTATAAATCGTTTTCTTCTTTGTCCTTTTTTCATTATCCACAACCGGCATTACCATCGCAATATCCGGATGAATCGTAAGGATGCTTTTATCCGGAACATGAATTGCGTGCCCCATGCCGCCGATTATGCAGATTGGAAATTCAAGTCCCTTACTTTTATGAATTGTCATAATCCGCACAACATTTTCTTCTTCTCCTGAGAGATTTACTTCGCCCATCTCCTCGGTCTGCTGTGAAATTTTTTCCAGATAACGAACAAACGAATACAATCCGTGATAGGTCGTCCCATCAAATTCCCAGGCAATCGCCATCAAACTGTCCATATTCGCATTTCGCTGCACACCATTTGGCATTAGGCGGACCGCCTCGTAAATTCCGGTATGGTCATAAATATCCTGCACAATTTCTCCAACGGCCGCATAAGACGCCTTCTTCCTAAAATATGAAAGTGTCTCGAGAAAGTGCTGCAATTTCTCATACAAAGCATCACTCTTGTCATAGGTTAAAATGGCATCATACAAATCTGCCGTGCGATTTTCCATGCGGATAATGGCAAGTTCATCTTCAGTCAGAGAAAACATTGGTCCAAGTAACACTGCCGCCAAAGGAATATCCTGATGCGGATTGTCAATCACCTGAAGCATGGAAACCATAAGACCGATTTCTCTCGTATCAAAAAATCCTCTCTTTTTCTCCATCACTGCCGGAATTTCATAATCCTTCAGTGCATCGAAATACGCCTGTCCCTGTGAATTTGTCTGGACGATGATGACAACATCCCCATACTCAGCCTTTCGGTACCCTTCTTTATCCTTCACATAAAGCGGCGTTTCCCCCGATACCATTTCCTGAATTTTCAGTGCTGCAAGTGTGCCCTCCGCCTCCATATTCTGCTTTCCTAAAATCGCATAGACGTCCACACTTTTCGCAATTTTTTTTTCTGTGTTTTCAAAATCACTTCCCAAATGCAGTTTGGCTTCATCGTCGTATTCCACACCGCCGATATCTGTATGCATCATACGGGAAAATACTTCATTCGTACTCTCTAACACAATTTCTCTGCTTCGGAAGTTCTTCTGCAAATCAATTCTGCGGTATAACGTTCCCTCTTTTTTATTGTAGGACAAAAGTTTTTCGGCAAACAATTCAGGACGTGCGCCACGGAACCGGTAAATACTCTGTTTGGCATCTCCTACCATAAAAATATTCGGCATTTCACCGGCAAGCCCATCTCTCGAAACCGCATGAAGAATCGTATCCTGCACATAGTTACTATCCTGGTACTCATCAATCATAATTTCAACAAATTCATTCGCCAGTTCCTTCGCTGCATCCGTTCGGACATATGCGCCGCTCTCCTCATCCTTTTGTAAAAGAATCGAAATCGTCAACTGCTCTAAGTCATTAAAGTCGAGAATCCCCCGCTCCCTTTTTTCTGCCACAAACAGTTCATGCAGCCTTCTGGTCAGGCGGAATAACGCCTTCATCTTCCGGCTCGTATCCTTTAAATCATTAAGATGTTCCTCTGCCTCTTTATCAAAATACTGTTCTTTCCATTCCACCATGCGTTTTTCAGCATCCTTGCAGCTTAAACGAACGGCTTCTTTATTTACCTTTTCCTCTCCCGTCAGGCCTCTTGGTGCACGGATTGTAAGTTTCGGAAGTCTGCCAAAATAAGCGCGATACTCTTCATATCCTGAGTTCTCCGGCAAATCCGACAAAAATGCCAGCATCTCATCCAGATAAGGCTCATAAAACAGCGGTTGGTTCGGTCCATGGCAAATATCTTTCAGTGCCTTATATTCCTGAAGTATTCCCTGAAGAAATGTTTTCGTGGAAGCCAGTAAGTTTTTCATAAATTCCGAATTTTCCCATTCGTCCACCGTTTGGGCATCATAAAATGCCTCCATCTCATCCAGAAATCGGAGCGGAAACGGCTGCCCCATCATTTGATTATAAATTCTTCCAATCAGATTTCCCATTTCATCATCATGGCGGTTAAACTCACTCATTCCCGCCAGTTCCAGAAAATCTTCTTCACCCTTTCCATACTCCTCCTCCAACAATTCATCCAAAACATCCTGCATAAGAAGTCTTGTCTCTGCCTCGGTTCCCATGCGAAAAGCCGGGTCAAGACCAATCCGGTGAAAATACCGCTTTACGATTTCACTGCAAAAACTATGTACGGTAGAAATGTGTGCAAGCGAAAGACGCCCCTCCTGCCGCAGCAAATGTTCATTTGACGGGTCTTCTGCCAGTGCTTCTTCAATACGTTCGCGCAGGCGGTCTTTCATCTGGGCTGCCGCGAGTTTCGTAAATGTCACGACAACAAACTGATCCACATTTACCGGGTCTTTTTTGTCCGTAATCCGCTTAAAAATGCGCTCCACTAACACGGCTGTCTTACCGGAACCGGCGGCCGCCGAAACCAAAATATTGCAGCCTCTCATACCAATAATCTGCTGCTGGTCTTTTGTCCAATTAATTGTCCCCATACAATGCCTCCCATACTTCGTCATCACTCATTTTTTTCATTTCACGCACACCATCTTTTTTCGACTCATGCCCGCACACACTTCCGTACGGACAATAAGTACAGCCATCATTATCTTCATACACATATGGTATGGCTTCGATTTTACCGTCTAGAATAGCTTTTCCGCATTCTTTCATTTTTTCCTTTGTGTGAGCAATCAATGTTTCAAAGTCCTTTGTGGAAAGTGTTCCGGAATTTTTTTTCAAAAGTCCTTTTTTGTCAACAGCCACCGGAACCACACCGGATTTTTGTCCGGGTATGAGCTCACCGCCATTTACTACCGACTTGTCAAGATGCCCAATAATTTCCGGCTCCTCATTCACATATCCTTTGCATTTCATGCTGTCAAGAACACGTTTTTCGTATTCTTCTTCGCTTTCCGGCTTCCAATCCAAATTTTTCTCTTTAATGACATAGTAAAGCATCGCCGCCGGAACCGCCTCTTTGCCCTCATGCTCCTTTTCAACCATTTCTTTTGCCGCCTCCAGATAGGTCAAAAGCTGCATCTGCAATCCATAGTATACCTTTGCTAACAACAAATCCTGCGAGTCACTACTCTTATAGTCAATAATCTTAATCAATTTCTCTCCCGGAAGAGAACATAAATCCACGCGGTCAATCACACCATTGAGACAGATTTTTGCATCTTCACCAAACGGAATACACATCGATTCCCACTCTTTATCATTGCCCCGGAATCCTTTTTCCGTGTAAGTCTGCACAAAGTCGCCCTCCTGCATCTGGTGCCACATCGCCCAGACCGAATGAACCACCTCATTTTTCAACCGCTTTAACATAAAGGACACTCGGTTCGATTGAAAATATTTTCTTCCCTGGTAGCGCTCCGCCACGGCATCGACACACTCAGCCGCCAGTGAAACAGCTTCTTCTTCACTTAAATCCTGCCAGTTTTTGTTCCTTTGTTCCAGTTCATGTGACAAATGTTCCATCGCCTGATGGAATAAATTTCCATGATCAAGACTGCTGATTTCGTACTGCTGTCGTTCGTTCAGTAAAAGTCCATAGTGCGCAAAGAATGCAAACGGACACTGCACATACTGCTCAAATCTTGTCACGCTTCCATACAAAACATCGCCAAACAACCGCTTTGCCGCTTCTTTTTTGAGTGAATTATTTCCTGCACGTTTTTCCCGAATCCGCAGCAAATCTTTTAAAATACCGGGCGTTTTCTTTTCATAATGGGATGCAATTTCCCACCAGATAACATCCTTTGCATAAGTGCCGTCCGCCAGATGCGAAATTAAATAACTCTTTCCCTTATCACTTCCCATAATTTTTTCATAAGAAGTATCGCTTTCCTCTTTTTCTACAACAAGCTTTGGAAATACCTGTTTGACGCGGTTAATCAGATAGGAAGGTCTTTTGCTCTCTCCCTTTGACGTCATAACCGAATAGGTTAGAATCACCTGCTCAGACGCTTTCGTAAGCGCTAAATATAAGTAAAACTGCTCGTTATACGATTCTTTTTCCGCATCCGGTGCTAACGTCACGCCCTCTTTTTCCATGCGCTCCCTCTCACGCTCGGTTAAAAGCCCCGGTGCCCCTTTCGCCTTCGGAATACAGTTATCATTGACACCAAGGAAGAAAAGAACCTTAATATTTTTCAAACGGCTTCTTGTCACATCGCCAATCATAACCTGCTTAGCCGTTGGCGGAATAAACCCGACAATTCCTTCTGAAATTCCGGCCTCTAACATTTGTGTATACTCTTTAAATGTGACAATTTCATCTCCGAGAAGTTCCACAAACTCATCCCACAGATGAATCATCAAACGGTAAATGCTCTTATATTCTCTCGCTAAAATAAGCTTTCCATCGTTTTCAAAATTTTCGCTCATGGCAAGAAGACGCTCATAAATCCCGTTTTTCTCAGCGAATCCATAAAAAATTTCCGTAAATTCACGAACACTCTTTTTACCGCCTTTTAATGCCTGCAGCGTCTCCGCAATGGAATTCACAAAAATTCTCCGATATTCATTGACTTCCAGTAAATCCAGTCCGGAAACAGCATACTCCCATTCACTCTGATAGGCTGCCATCCCCCGGCATCCCCTGGCTATCACATAGTTTTCCAGGCAGTCTGTCTGCTCCCTTGTAAGCGGTGACAGGGCACAGCGTAAAAAACGGAACGTGCTCTCATAATCAAGTCTCTGCTGCACCATATGAATAAAGGCTAGGAGGTATTCAGCCATCGCATTTGCCCCAATGCTTTTCGTACTGTCCAAAAAGTATCGGATGCCAAGTTTTTCAAACTCCTGCACTAAAAGCGGCTCATAAGCCGCTTCATCTGCCGTCACAACCGCAATGTCTTCCGGCTCATACCCCCCTTCTTTCATCAGCCAGTAAATCCGTCTCGCCACATAGGAAACCTCATCCCGCTCCCTGTGGCACATCGTAATGTGAATGGACTCCGGCACTTTTTCCCACGGTTTAAACCCATGAGTAAACAACCGCTCCTCCATAAAGGCAAGTTCCTCATTTTTCGCTACCCGGTAAGGAATTTTTTCCCTGCCTGCCCCTGTGATAACCGGCTCCTCTACAAGAACACCTCGTTCTCCTGCCATCTGTGTCAGACGGCGTATCGTATCGGCACTCATGGAAAACACACGGTCTCTGTGTCCGGTGCGGTCCGTCGTTACCGTTATGTACATATCCTCACATACCCCTAAAATTTCGCGCAAAAGTTCATACTGTGTCGGTGTAAAACCGGTAAAACCATCTAAACAGACCACACAGTGTTTCATCATCTCAAGTGAGGAAACTACCCGTGTAAGCTGTGGCACCAGTTCCTCTGCCATCATATACGTATCGCCCATCCGCTCTGTAAACGCCTGATACACCAGACGGATATCATGCAGTTTCAAGCCAAGCAGTGAGTCCTCTCCGACTTTCTCCGTAAGTTCTTCCAATGCTTCTTCCGAAACATCATACTGCGCCAGTTCACACAAAAGGGATTTACATTCGTCCAAAAATCCCGCTGCATTTAACCCACGCTTAAAATACAGCATTTCTTTTTTCTTTTTGGAAAATACCTGATACAAAATCATGATTTTCCCCATATCTTCCAAAACCGTTCGACGCAGCGCCGGAACCTCTTCAAAGGCACGGTATGCCAGACGGTGGAAACTGAGTACATCAATATTTAAAATCCCCTTATTTCCATTGAGGGAAACTAATGTTTTCTGGGTTTCTAATGTAAACTGATCCGGTACTAAGACAAGATAATTGATACCCGGATTTCCTGACGCGTCTTTTTGAATTTTTTTGAACAGCCAGGTGCTTTTTCCACTGCCGCTCCCGCCTAAAATAAAGTGCAATGACAAACAAACTCCTCCTCTCAAAAATAGAATGCATAGCGGCAACATGCCGCTCATATATTAACAGTAAGCACACGCAAGCACAAAATCCATAAGGAGGTTTTTCCATGGCAAAAACTAAAATTGTAGTCATTCAAATGAAAGAATTAATTTATACGGCAATTTTTGCCGGCCTTGGTATACTTCTCATCGTTTTGCTTATTATTATGTTTCTTCCGGACAAATCAAACAAAGAAAAGACCGGTTCCACAAAGCAGATTTATACGCCCGGTGTTTATACTTCACAGATTAAACTTGGAGATACCACATTAAACCTCGAGGTTGCCGTGGATGCCGACCAGATAAAAAGTGTTGCTTTAGTCAACTTGGAAGAATCGGTGACGACTATGTACCCACTTGTGAAACCATCACTGGAATCCATTGAAAAAGAGTTGATTGCCGGCACTAAACTGGAGGATGTTCCTCTCTCGGACAAAAGTAAATACACAGAATCACTCTTAATTGAAGGCATCCGCACCGCCTTAAACAAGGCAGTCACAAATCCGGTCTAACTCCGTCTGCCACAGTGCTCTGCTGGCATCGCTTGGCATACGCAGATCACCGCGTGGCGATACCGATACCGTACCAACCTTTGGCCCGTCCGGCAGACACGACCGTTTGAACTGCTGTGCAAAAAAACGGCGAAAGAACGTATTTAACCATTTGGCAATCGTTTTTTTGTCGTATGTTCCTTCAAACGTCACGCAGGCTAGACGGAAGATTTTTTCCGGTCCGTAGCCTAACCTTAATGTATAATACAAGAAAAAGTCGTGAAGTTCATAAGGTCCCACAAGGTCCTCTGTTTTCTGTGCGATTTCGCCCTCTTTCGGAGGAAGCAGCTCCGGACTGACCGGCGTATCCAACACATCGTAGAGAACTTTTTTCAAAATGTCATTTTCACAAGTGTCGGCAAAAAACTGTACCAGATAGCGGACAAGCGTCTTTGGCACGGAACAGTTCACGCCATACATCGACATATGATCTCCATTATATGTCGCCCAGCCAAGAGCAAGTTCCGACATATCGCCGGTTCCAATTACCATACCGCAGACCTCATTGGCAATATCCATCAAAATCTGTGTGCGTTCTCTTGCCTGTCCGTTTTCATATGTTACATCCTGCACTTCCGGGTCATGTGAAATATCTTTAAAGTGCTGCATAACCGCATCCTGAATCCGAATTTCACGTAATGACGCACCTAACTGCTTTGCTAACTGAACCGCATTATCATAAGTGCGGTTTGTTGTTCCAAAACATGGCATTGTGACACAGACAATTCCTTCTCTTTCTAAATTTAACGTATCAAACGCGCGGACTGTCACAAGCAGCGCAAGGGTCGAATCCAAACCGCCAGACAACCCGATTACCGCATGTTTACAGCCGGTGTGGCGCAGGCGTTTGGCAAGTCCATACGACTGAATTGCCAGAATTTCTTCACATCGTTCTTCTCTGTGAGCACGGGTCGAAGGAACAAATGGTGTCTTCTCAAAACTTCTTGTAAGTTTTGTTTCTTCCGGCACACTTGAATCAAACCAGATTGTCGTAAAATCGTCTTTTTTCTGTCCTTTGGTAAAGGTCGTCATACGCCGTCTTTCATTGTGAAGCCGCCCCAAATCAATTTCCGTAATCAAATCCTTTTCTCCGGCAAATGGTTTGCTCTCTTTCAAAACGACGCCATTTTCCACAATCAGATTATGACCGGCAAACACCATATCCATCGTGGATTCTCCCTCACCGGCATCTGCATATAAATACGCCGAAAGGGTACGTGCTGACTGGTTCTTCACAAGTTCTCTGCGGTATCCCGCCTTGCCGGTCAGCTCATCACTCGCCGACAAATTCAAGATAATATGTGCTCCCGCCATAGCAAGTTCACCGGATGGCGGTATCGGTGTCCACAAATCCTCACATAATTCGATTCCAAAGGAAAAACGATGGTATTTTTGGTGCGTAAATATCAGATTGGCACCAAACGGAACGCTCTCTCCTTCTTTCCAGAGATGCTCTCCGTTTTCTGCCGGTGCTTCTACAAACTGACGTGCTTCATAAAATTCACTGTAGTTTGGCAGATAGCTTTTTGGCACAAACCCAAGAATTTTACCGCCATAAATGACCGCTGCCACATTATAAAGTTTTCCGTTATGGTCAAGCGGAAGTCCGACTACACTGACGATTTCGTACGATTTTGTCTCCTCGCAGTATGCAGCCAGAGCATCTTTTGCGCCCTCCACTAAGGTATCATGCAAAAACAAGTCACCGCACGTGTATCCGGTCAGAGAAAATTCCGGAAAACAAACAAGAGAAACTTTTTCGTCTGCCATTTTTTTCACTTTTTCAACCATTTGATTTTTATTATATTGGCAGTCTGCCACGCGCAAATCCGGTGTCGTAACCGCTACTTTCAAAAATCCGTTTTTCATCGTTTTTTCCTCATTTCTTTTTCCACATATAGAAAAGGGCAGCGACCAATCGCTGCCCAACTCTTTCGTAAATACCCGAAATGCCGGCTTCTGATTTTTGACTCCTAGCTATCGGCTAGGTGGGCAACCGCATGCAGCCTTCTGTCTTCCGTTGCTATGTCACCATAGTACCTTGCGGCAGTGACGGCCCGACATCCAACTACAGATATAAGAATCCCGTTTAAAGTATTGTAGGTTCAAAAATTCAGAAGGTATCGAACACTCCAGGAGATGTTCGTTTCTTGATACTATTAGTATACTGAAAACATCGCAATTTATCAAGAAATATTTTCAGAAGTTTCTGGAAATTCTATCGTAAAAATAGTTCCGTTTTTTTCATCGCTTCGAACAAAAATATGCCCGCCGTGACGGCTCACAATATTCTTTGCCACAACAAGCCCAAGCCCGGAACCTTCTTTTTCACCGTGGCTGCTTGCCCGGTAAAATTTTTCAAAAACATTTTCCCATTCACTCTCCGGGATAACAATGCCAAAATCGCGCACCGTTGTCACAATCAGTCCTTCTTCTTTTGCAACATGCATGGTAATCTCCGTTCCCTCGTCCGAATATTTTACGGCGTTTTGCAAAAGAACGGTAAACAACTGGCGGACTCTGTCGTAATCTCCCTTCATCAGGGAACATTCGTCGTCATAGGTAACACTGCCCGTCAATTTTTTCTCCTGCATAAGAATACGCATTCCACGCATCGCATCCTGTGCCACGGCAATCACATTTAACACTTCGACATTTAATTCGTAATCCGGATTTTGCATCCGCGACAAAATCAAAAGATCAGACACCAGATGTTCCATACCGTTACACTCGCTCTGAATCCTCTGCAAATATTCTTTCTGCTTGGTTTCATCCGTTACATAACCAGCCACCAGCGTGTCAGCATAACCTTTCATAACAGCAATCGGTGTGCGGAGTTCATGCGATACATTCGAGAAGAAATCCCGGCGGCTCTGCTCTAAGTCCTCGCGAAATTCTTCCGCTTCCACCAACTTATCCGAAAGGGTATCCATACTCTCTGCCAGCGCCCCCAGTTCATCTTTTCGACGGATTCCGGTTTTATGAGCATAATTTCCGGCAGCCAGCACAAGAGCTGCCTCTTTAATCCGGATAATCGGACGGACAAGCTGACGGGAGAAGAAAAAGGATAATAAGAGTGCCAAAAACGCTCCTACCATAACGCAAATCAGCATGTATTTTTCGTACTGAATCACGGTATTTTCCTGCATTTCCATCGGTCCCGATACGACAACTGCTCCCGACACGTCACCACTCTTATCACGAACCGGCACTGCCACATGAAGCATAACCGTCTGGTAAATTTCATCGTAATCGCTGTAACTTTTCTTTTTCCCCTGAAATGCCGTTTTGATAATATTCTCTGTTTCCTTCGGAATATCCAATCCATCCATCTGCACATTCGTATACGTGTCAGATAATTTATGTTTACTCGATTCGTCTGCTACAATCCAGATGTCAACATTCTGCATCCTTCCAAAATCTTCCATCGCACGCAGATAATCCATAAATTCATCTTCTTCATGGTCTTTTACCGCCTGGCTTGTCCGAGTGACAACACCATCTGCCAAATCCCCTAACTGTTGTTTGTACGCCCCGACAATATTCGTGCGGTTAAACCGTGTAAACATAAGTCCAATCAGAATTGTAAACACTAAAAGTACAACGCCGAAGGCAACGAACACACGCCAAAATATTTTCTTCATAGCGGCTCCTTATACAGTCAGTTCAAACTTATATCCTAAGCCCCAAATCGTCTTAATCTCCCAATTTGGATGTGGTACTTTATCTAATTTTGCACGCAGTCTCTTGATATGGGAATCCACTGTACGGCTGTCACCAAAATAATCCTGCCCCCACAAACTGTCCAACAGGTTATCTCTGGTAAATACCTTGCTTGGATTTCCGGCAAGAATCCACATGGTCTCCACTTCTTTTTTCGTCATCGGAAGTTTTTCCGCTCCTACATAAACGGTGTAAGTCTCAATATTTACCGTCAAATCACTGATGTTTAAGATTTTCTTTTCCTCTGTAGCCCCCGAACGTCCCATACGTCGTAATACCGCACGAACACGTGCCATAACCTCGTCTCCGTTAAAAGGTTTGACAATGTAATCATCGGCTCCGATATCCAGTCCCATCACACGGTCGTAATCGTCTCCTTTTGCTGTAACAAGGATAATCGGCACATCCGACTGTTCTCGAATTTTTTCACAAACTTTGTAACCATCCATGCCCGGCATCATAACGTCAAGCAGCACGACTGCCGGATTGGCTTTCTTAAACAGGTCAAGTGCCTCAAATCCATCCTTTGCCACAACCGGCTCAAAACCTTCTTTTGCTACATAAGTACCTAAAACCTCTCGAATATCTTCATTATCATCTACAATTAAAATTCTCTGCATGGTCTTTCTCCTTTCCCATCTCTTCCTATTGTTTTTTTCCATCATAACAGTTTCAAAAACCAATTTCAAGACCCCTTCACAAAGTGACAAGTTTGTGCCACAAGCACATAATATAGTTACAGTATAAAGTAAATATGCAATGGAAAGGAGCCTTTTCATGAAGAAAAAGTTTACCTCTCTTTTGGTATTTGTACTTCTAATCAGTATGGTTTTACCGGCCGGAACTTCTTTCGCCGCAGGAAAAAAACCAAAACTGAACATGAAAAAATTAAATATGACTGTTGGAAGCACCTTTTCACTTCGCGTTTATAACGCAAAAAAGAGGCATAAGATTACTTTCACTTCCTCAAAACCTTCGATTGCAACAGTAAAAACCGAAACGCAAAATGCCAGATATGCCAGTGTATCAGCTCTCGCAGTCGGTTCTTCGGTCATTACCGTTACTGTCAAAAAAGGAAAAAAAGTAGTCCGCAACCTCAAATGCCGGGTTCGTGTTTCACCAAATGCAGTAAGTATTAAATTTATGAAAAATCAGGTTTCTGTTCCTCTCTCCCAGAGAACAAGACTTGAAACCATTATTAAACCAAATACTTCTGCCGAAAGACCGGTGTTTGAAAGTTCCGATGAAAGTATTGCCATTGTAAATTCCCGCGGCGTAGTAATGGGAGTTTCTCCCGGTACGGTAACAATCACCGCCACCTTACTTTCACGTAATTTAACGGCATCATGCGTCGTAACCGTACTTCCGGACAGTACGACTTCAAGTACAAAGCCCAAAAAGTACTACGAAAAAAAGAAGCTGCAGAGCATCGCCTATCAATCGGCTGACACTCTGTAGCTTCTTTTTTATCTTTACTTTTTACTGCTGCGCATGAATAACTTTCTTTGGACATTTTTCTGCACATTTTCCACAGCCCTGACACTTTGTGCCATCAATTACGGCAATATTGTCTTCCAATGTTACGGCACCAAATTCACACTGTCTCACGCAAAGTCCACAACCGATACAGCCGGACTGGCAGACTTCCATAACTGCTTTACCTTTATCCTTCGAACTACACTGTACCGCATAAGCAGAAGAATACGGAATCAAATCAATCACATGATTTGGGCAAGTTGCTACACACTGACCGCAGGCAACACATTTGTCACGGTCTACTTTAGCAACTCCATTCTGAATGGATAATGCACCAAACTGACAGACTTCCACACAGGAGCCGAGACCAAGACAGCCATATGAACATGCCTTTTCACCACGTCCCGGTACCATCGCTGCACGGCGGCAGTCCATCTCACCAACATAGTGATATTTATTTGCTGCCACATCACAAGTTCCGGCACATTTTACAAATGCCACCTGTTTTTCTGAACTTCCGGCTTCCACACCAAGAATTTCTGCAATCTTGCCGGCTACCGGTGCTCCACCGACCGGACAACCGTTTACCGGTGCATCCCCGGCTACAATCGCCTCTGCCAAACCATCACAACCCGGATAACCACAGCCGCCACAGTTGTTTCCCGGCAGACACTCACGTACTTTTTCAACTCTTTCATCGGTCTCTACGGCAAATACCTTACCTGCTACCCCAAGAAGAATACCAATCAGGATACCAAGCACCGCAAGGAGAACTACTGAGAAAATAAATACTGTCATTTCAAGTTCCTCCTTTCCTAAAAGCTAACGCCGCCGAAACCGCAGAAAGCAATCGCCATCAAACCTGCTGTTACCAGCACAATCGGTGTTCCTTTCAGTACGCTCGGAATGTTACAATTTTCAAGTTTCTCACGAATACCGGCCATCAGTACAATCGCAAGGAGGAAACCAAGTGATGCACCAATACCGTTTACGGTACTAGCCAGTACTCCATAGTTGTTCTGTACGCTGAGCAGTGCCACACCAAGTACCGCACAGTTTGTCGTAATCAGCGGAAGGTATACACCAAGTGACTGATACAGAGCCGGCATCATTTTTTTCAATACCATCTCAACGAACTGAACCAAAGCTGCAATTACCAAAATAAATACGATAGTATTTAAATATACCAAATCATTTGGCAAAAGCAGGAAGTTATACAATAAACTGGTAATAAAGGAGGCAATCGTAATTACGAATACAACTGCACCGCCCATACCGGCAGCGGTTTCCACTTTCTTGGATACACCAAGGAACGGACAAATGCCAAGGAACTGACTCAATACGAAGTTATTCACAAGTGCCGCCGTAAAAAGAATGGTAAAAATACTCATGCGTTTTCAACCTCCTTTTCTTCCTCGTCCTCTTCTTCTTTGTTTGTTGCGCTCGGCATTTTCAGTTTATTCTGAAGGGCAGTAAGTCCTGCCAGAACAAAGAATGCGCCGGGAGCCATAACAAAAATTGAGATATTTACTGCGCTTGGAAGGATTGTGAATCCAAAAATGGAACCACTTCCAAGGATTTCTCTGAAAATACCAATCAGCGTTAATCCCATCGTAAATCCAAGACCCATACCAATTCCGTCAAATGCTGATGCAATAACCGGATTTTTGGAAGCATAGGCTTCGGCACGTCCTAAGATGATACAGTTTACTACAATCAACGGAATGTAAACACCAAGTGCCGAGTACAAAAATGGAATGTACGCCTGCAAAAGCAGCTGAACAATCGTTACAAACGATGCTACAATTACGATAAATGCCGGAATACGAACTTTATCCGGTATAATCTTACGCAATGCTGAAATCAGCATATTGGATAAAATCAATACAACCGTTGTCGATAATCCCATGCCCAGACCATTCATGGCCGAGGATGTAACCGCCAAAGTCGGACACATACCAAGCATCATGACAAACGTAGGGTTTTCTTTAACGATACCGTTAATAAGGCGCTCGCCACAAACATTTTTACTCATACTGACCAGCCTCCTTTCCGGATGCATCATAGAACAAGATTCCCTTTACCGCTCTCGTAATCGCACGGGAAGTAACCGTAGCGCCCGATAATGCCTGTACCTGGGTATCTGTTGTCTCATTTTTATTATACATTTCTTCCGATGTGCTCTCCGGTGCTTTGATTCCTTTGAAACGTGCCTTAAACTCATCGTTTTCACAGTTTGCACCAAGACCTGCCGTCTCGCTCTCACTGGTAATCTGAATACCGGTAATCGCACTCTGTGCATCTACACCAAGAGCAAAACTGATTTTACCACCATAACCTTTGAGTGCGTTGGCAAGATATACTTTTCCGCCATTTGCTGTCGGATGTACTTCAGTAATCTCTACATATTCGGAAAGCAAATCGCCTTCTTTTACTTCTGCATTTGAAAGGTCATGCTTACCTAAATAAGCAGCCGCACCGGATACCGCTTCTGCATCGTTATCCTTTACGGAATCTCCCTGTGCGACAACAACAGCGCAGGCTTCGTTATTTGTTTTTTTCTGAGCATTGTCAATCGGGTCCTTTGTCAGCATATAAACACCTGCTAACACGGCACCAAGAATCAGGGTGATCGCACATAAGATAATGGCGTCCTTCATCATACTGCTTTTCTTATCCATTTGCTTTGCCCTCCTTTCCAAATGCCTTTGGAACGGTATAGCGTTCAATCAATGGTACAAACAAGTTGCCGATAATGATGGCAAAGGATACACCTTCTGCGGACTCACCGAAGAATCGGAACAAGCCGGTCAAAAGACCAAGTAAAATTGCATAAATCACTTTACCCTTTGAAGTAATCGGACTCGTCACGTAATCAGTTGCCATAAAGAATGCACCAAGCATCAAGCCGCCACCGCAGAGTTCATACAAAAGCGGATAAGCAGCCGCACCGGCAATTACCATATACAAAATGTCAAATACGGCAAATGTTGCGATGTAAATAACCGGGATTTTCCAGTCGATAACACGACGGAGCAAAAGGTAAATGGCACCAAGCAAAAGTGCTGCTGTCGATGTCTCACCAATGGTTCCTGTCGTTGTTCCCAAAAACATCTTCAAAAGACTTGGGTAACCGCCTTCTTTAACATCCATAAGCGGTGTGGCAGAACTTGCTGCGTCAACGGAAATACCGTATAACCAGTTACTTCCTTCTTTTACCGTAAAACTTGTCATGACGCTACTGAATGACAACATCAAAAAGCAGCGGCCGCCAAGTGCCGGGTTCATGAAGTTCTGACCCAGTCCTCCGAATAACTGTTTCACAACGATAATGGCAAATACACTGCCAAGAACACACATCCACAGATACTTTGGATTTCCCATCGTAGCCGGCAGATTCAATGCTAACAATAAGCCGGTCAAAAGGGCACTAAAGTCATTTGTTGTTACCTTCTGTTTCATCAATCTCTGCCAGATGTATTCTGCCAACATACAGGATACACAGCAGGTTAAAATTACTAATACTGCACTTAACCGGAAATTATAAATACCAATGATGGTAGCCGGCAATAAGGCAATTACGACATCTCTCATGATGGACTGCGTAGAAGAATGGTCACGTACATGAGGAGATGAAGAAACGTTCCATAATTTCTCTTCCATTGTTTCCTCCATTCTGCTGCTTTTGCAGCATATTTTCATGGCTAAACATGCTTATTTTTTTCTGTTCTGGTCCATAACCGCACGTCTTGCCTGTTTGAAAATCTGTGTCAGGCGTCTCTTCGCCGGACAAACAAATGTACAAGTACCACATTCATAACATTCCATACCATTAAGCTTCTGGAAGTAATCCAAATCATTGCGCTCAGCAGCCTGTGCCATCATCTGTGGCACCAAGTGGCTCGGACATACCGTCGCACAACGGCCGCATCGAATACAATTCGTCGGCTCAAATTTTTCAACTTCATCCTCGCTCATTGCCAAAATGGAAGAACTTGTTTTCGTAATCGGCGTGTTCAAATCATACATTGCCATACCCATCATCGGGCCGCCGGAAATCAGTTTCTTCGCATTTTCTTTGAGTCCGCCTGCTTCTTCTAACAGCTCGGCATGGCTCATACCAAATTTGACTTTATAGTTCTGTGGTTCTGCCATCGCATCACCGGTCAGTGTTACCACGCGGCTCATCGACGGTGTTGTCTTACATACGGCATCATAAATAGCAAGTACCGTCTGTACATTATCCACGATACAGCCTGCATCAGCCGGCAGCATTTTGGAGTTAATCTTACGTCCGGTCGTTACATAAATCACCTGACGCTCTGCTCCCTGTGGATATTTTGTTTTTAATACCTTTACCTCAATATCCGGATCGGAATCCGTGAGATACTGAAGTTTTGCAATTGCCTCCGGTTTGTTATCCTCGATGGCAATGACACCTTTTGCATTGTCAAACAAAGATAATACAACGTGAAGTCCCTGAATCAAATCCTCCGGACGCTCTAACATCAAGCGGTAATCCGAAGTCAGATACGGCTCACACTCTGCTCCGTTTACAATGACATAATCAATTTCTTCTTCATTTTTCGGCGTAACTTTGACGTTTGTCGGGAATCCGGCTCCTCCCATACCGACAATGCCGGCATCTTTGATAATCTGACGGATTTCCTCCTTTGTCAACTGGGTATAATCCCTGTCTGCGCCAAGTCCTTCAACCGGCTGATATTCCCCATCATTTGCAATTACAACGCACGTTGCTTTTGCTCCCGATGACAAAAGTCTTGGCTCTACGGCTTTGACCTCACCGGATACAGAACTTACAATGTTGGCGGAAATAAAACCACTTGCTTCGCCAATAATCTGTCCCATCTTCACTGTATCACCAACAGCTACGACAGGTGTTGCCGGGGCTCCAATATGCTGGCTCATAGGAAATACAAGTTCCTCCTTCGCATCCATTTCACGAATTGGAGAATCCATGCTGAGTTCCTTGCCCTCATAAGGATGTGCTCCCCCTTTAAAGGTTGACTGTCCCAATGAAACTTCCTCCTTTACCGAGTTTTTGATACATATTTATCATTATAGCACATTCGACAAAAATGACAAGTTATCGTCTCAATTTTCAAAGTTTGTACACATTTTTTCCTTTTTTTTCCGTTTGAATATGTAAAAACAGCGCCACCCCGGATAGACCGGACCAACGCCGTTTCATTAACTCATTCGATTTCCCGGAAACATCTGTCTTTCTGCATGAAGATGGCTGTATTTTTCCTTTGTCGCCATCCCCCCGCGGATATGCCGTTCGGATTTATTTACATCAAGTATTTTCCTTGCTTTTGCAGCAAGGGAAGGATTAATCCTAAGTAACCGCTCCGTTACATCTTTATGTACCGTACTCTTGCTCACGCCAAACTGGCCTGCCGCCTGCCGTACGGTTGCCTTATTCTTTACAATATATTCAGCAATCGCCACCGCACGCTCTTCAATCGGTGTTTTTTGAATATGATATCCTTTCAAAAAAATCCCCCTGATTTGGTGTTTGTATAATCTATGCACCAAAGAGGGGGATTATTCGTCTATTTAGAGCAAGGCGTTCCTATACATAAATCTGCCATTCAGAATCTCCCTGATTATAGGAAGAAATGGCCTCAATCACCTGAAAATAATGCTCTTTTGCTTTCCAGTAATCACTAAACAAAAGAGGAACTCCCTCACTTCGCCAGGAATACTTATCACTCATTCCCCACCAGACAATGCCGGTAATTTTCGCACCACTGTCCTTTTCCGTCATCAAAAGCATCATAAGATTATACCATTTAGCAATTTGATTAATCTGTGAGGTTTCACTCTGCACCTTGTCCGTCAAGTCCATCTCAGTCAACTGAATTTCAATACCTGCCGCTTTAAAGACATCAATCGCATTGGTACCAATATCCTCAATTGCCGGATATCCCATGTCCAAATGTGTCTGCATGCCAACACCGTCACAGATGATTTCGCCGGTTTTATTTACCTCATCTTTCGTATTAAAATACTGAATCATCTTGACCATTTTGTCACTCACCTGATAGGTATTATACTCATTGCAAAGCAGACTCACATCATCCGTAAGTCCAAAATCTTCAAGAATCGAATGTCCAATTGCAAATGCTTCCTTGATATACACAGGGGTGAGAATGCCGCTATGCTTATTTTTATTATACGTATATTCCGGATAATAAACTTCATCCCAGTAACTCTTTGTGCCGCCATCGTTATTGTGCAAATACTCATTGGCAATATCCCAGTTATCAATTACCTCTCGTCCCACATAAACACCATCCGCGTTTTGATATGTGTAAATATGAGTCATAACATTACGCACTAAATACTCCAAGCGTCCATCCATAACATCTTTCGAAACGTATGCACCCGACTTACTGAAATTTTCCTTAAAGAACCACTGCGGTGTCTGCTTATGCCACACAAACACATGGTAGCGCATTTTAAGTCCGTTTTTATAAGCGGTGTTTAAACAGTTATCAATGGAATCCATATTAATAATCGGATAGGTTGTATCCTTATACTTGTAGGTAAATTTAGCGGTGTCTACATATCCATCCGGATTTGTGTTCGACAACGTAGCCTTTGTACTGCCAAGCAAGTAATCCGGTTTCATCTCATTTCCCATAGTAATGGAATTGTGCTGGGATGCAACAAAACTCATATTTCCGGAATTATTCATTTCATAACTGCCAATCGCATTTCCCACTTTGCCAAACATATCACCATAAGCTCGTTTCAAAGAACTTCCGTCCACAATGTTTGTAATTTCACCATTTCCCAGAGTTACAGACAAAATCTCAATATAACCAACTGATGCCTGCGCATTCTGTACCACAAGATATAAATCACCGCCTGCGTATCCTGCAAGTGAAAGTTCCGCTGTACGATTTACATAAGCATCCGAAAATCCGGCCCAGTCACCATCTTTATTGGCCAGCTTAAATCCAACCAAATTTCCGGAAGTATCCGAAATCTCGACACCATTTTTATCATATACCTCTGCCGTAACCGTAACGGTAGAATACTTTGTCATATCAATTCCCGACAAATAGGATGTCAAATTATAAATACTGCCGGACCACTGACCATTGTACGCATTTTCATTTTTCCAGATACCACCGGACAAATCTAATTTTTTATCCGCTGTTGTGCTCGCAACCGCTGTCCCTGTCACGGAAATATTTAGATAAATAGATGCTTCTCTATATGTTTCCTTATCACTTGGTGTAAATACTACCATATAGTGTTTTTTGCCCGGACTTGTAAGCATAAGTTCCGGATTGGCAAATGAGAATTTTCCTGCCACCGTCACACCGTCTGCATCGGTTACTTTTCCACCGGAAAGTGTAACCGCACTCAATTTTTTCCCGGTCACGGCTCCCGTATATTTTGGCTTTGTCTTAACAACTACCGCCTTCTTTACCGTATAAACCGGAAGTGAAATTCCTTTAATCTCCTCAAAAGAACTGTCTTTTGGAACAAACTTTGCTGTCGCATGGCTTTTCCCCATTTGCTTTAATACGGCATCCGGCTGTTCCCACTCGTAGGAGCCAGAGATTTTTTCTCCATTGCTGTCCGCAATCTCTCCACTAGAAATCGCAACCTCTGAAAGCTTCTGTCCCACTTCAGCCTGAGCCGCAAATGGCTTTCGCATCAATGTGCTGGTGCCATCCGGTACGGGAGTTTCCGTCGGTTTTGCCGTCGGAGCCGCTGTCGCCTTGTCGGTCGGCGATGGCGTTTCTTCTGTGCCATTTGTCGGTTTTGTTGTCGCGCCCGCCGTCGAATTTGCTGTCGGTGCCACCGTTACATTCTGTGTTTTCTTCTCTGGCTGAGCTTTCTTTACCACAATCGTGAGAACAGCCTTTTTCTTTTTATTCGTCTTTGACCGCACGGTAATTTTGGCCGTACCCGCCTGGCAGGCAGTAAGTTTTCCCTTTGACGAGACTTTTACTACCTTTTTCTTTGACGATTTGTATGTCACCTTTTTATACTTCGCCTTATTGGGCTTAACTTTAACGGATACTTTCAGTTTGAAAGAATCTCCTTTTTTCAATGTCAGCTTCTTTTTTACATTTTTAATTGTTACTGATTTTACTTTTGCTTTTGCCTTTGCATCGGCTGACGCAGGCTCATTCAGTGAAAGTCCGGAAACCATCAGCCCCATCGCCGCAAAAAACGCCACAACTCTTTTTGTTGTCTGCTTCATCACAAAAACCTCCTTGTTTCATAACATCCATCGTTATGGATATTATACGAAACAAGGAGGTAATAACGCAATGTATTATCCTAGCAAAACACTACATTTTTAGACATGCTTACAAATCTTCATCCTCATCATAAATTTCATATTTTTTCGCTGCCTGCGCAATATTCAATGAATGGTCGGCCACACGCTCCAAGTCTACTAAAATTTCATTAAAGTATAAGCCCTGAACCGCTTCACATTTCATTTTGCTCAAGCGCTTACTGTTGGACGCACGCATCTTGTCAACCATCTTATCAATATCCGCTTCCAAATCATAAATAACGCGGTACAATTCTTCACTCGGATTTGAAAAATGCTCACATGCCAAATCGTAAATCTTATAAACTGCCTGTGACAATTCCTTCAAATTCTTCAATGCCTTATCAGAGAACTTACGCTTGTCCTCTTTCATCTGCAGTGCATATCCCAGAACATTTTCCGCATGGTCGCCGATACGCTCCAAATCCGTCACAATATGATACAGATTACCGGCATGGGTCGCTTCTTTCTCAGAAACTCCAAGCTGGTTTGTACGAATCAGTGCCGCCACGATTTCTTTATTCAAAAAGTCCACTGCTTCCTCATTTCTCTCGAACTGCTCTTTGGAAATCGTCATATTTCCAAAATAGACTTTTGTCGAAGCCTCCATATTTTCACGAACCAAAGAATGCATTCTGCCGACTTCCTGGTCAATCTGTCCAATCAAAACCGTACCGGACTGATAACCGGATTCATCAATATAATGAAGTGCTGCTTCCTCTTTGTCATCCTCACCGCGAATGACAAATTCAGAAATTTTAACCAGATATTTCGCACATGGCAAAAGAATCGCTACTGTCACAAGGTTGAAAATCGTATTGGCATTGGCAATCTGTCTGGTCGGATTTCCCGGAGCTGTATTTAAAATCCAATCGAAGATAACCGGGAAAATCTGCGTAAGTATCATGAACAGCACCATGCCGATACTCTCAAACAAAATAACGATAAAAGCCACACGTTTGGCATCTTTGCGTCCACCAAGGGAAGCAAGTGCCGGTGCAACACTCGCACCAATATTCATACCGAGCATAATGTAAAATGCCTGTGGAAAGGCACCCGGGAATGCCATAACACCACTGAGTGCCAACATCTGCAAAACACCGACGGATGCTGATGCACTCTGAATAATAACGGTGAAAATAACACCAATCACAACGCACAAAATCGGATTGGAAAACTTCTGCAATAAACTCTGGAACCAAATCTCGCCTGCTAACGGCTTCATTGCTGCACTCATCGTACCAAGTCCAATGAACAATACACCAAGGCTGGCAATAATCTGTCCTACATTTTTTACCTTAGGTTTTTTCGAAAACATAGTAATTGCCACACCAACGAACGCAATCACCGGTGCAATTTCGGAAATATTAAAGGCAATCAACTGTCCGGTAATCGTTGTTCCAATCTTTGCTCCCATCAGGATTCCAACGGAACGCTCCAACTGCATCATACCGGCATTTACAAAACCAACCACCATGACACACATGGCATTGGAACTCTGAATCAATGCAGTCAAACCAGCACCTACAACCATAGCAATAATGCGATTCTGCGTCAGTTTTTCCAAAATTTTCTTTAAATAAGAGCCTGCCACCAATTTCAAGCCATCACTCATTAAGTTCATACCAAAGATGAACATCGCAAGGCCACCCGCCAAATTAATCACATTCCATATAGACATTTCATTATCCTCTCTCTACGTTTTGTAAAGTCATGTAAAATTTATGTGTATCCATGTAAAGCCCCTAACAACTAATATATCATTGTTAGAGGCTTAACTCAATAACTTTATTGTTTTTTTATACTTGCACGGGCAGGGCACTCAAGGAGCAAAATCTCCAGTACCTACAAATAAAGGCAATTCATCACCGAATTTCTTTCCTTGTCTCCCGCAGCATTTCCGCAGATTCATGAAGTCTTGATACCTCTTTTTCATCCAGCGAAATCGGAATCGTTGTCTCAATTCCTCTTGCTCCCACAATTGCCGGCATACTCAGCACAACATCCTCCAGAGCATACTCGCCATGCATACGGAGTGAAATTGGAAAAATCGATTTTTCATCCCGCACAATTGCCTGACAAATCCGCTTTACCACCATCGCAATTCCATAATATGTGGCATCTTTTTTGGCAATAATCTCATAGGCGCTGTTTTTTACCTGTTCTTCAATGCTCTCGGTATTTCCTTCGTGATTAAAGTGCCCCCGCATTTCACAAAAGGAATTTAACGGAACGCCCGACACATTGGCACTGCTCCACGCCGCAATTTCACTATCACCATGCTCACCGATTACAAAGGCATGCACGCTTCGGCTGTCAACTCCTAAATGCTGCCCCAGATGATACCGAAGTCTCGCAGAATCTAACACGGTTCCTGAACCGAACACACGGTGTTCCGGGAATCCGCTCACTTCCATCGCAACCTGCGTCATAATGTCAACCGGGTTTGAGACAATGAGTAAAATCCCCTTGTACTCCTGTTCTTTTATCTGTGTCACAACATCTGTCATTATTTTTGCGTTTTTTTGAACCAAATCAAGCCTTGTTTCATTTGGCTTCTGATTGGCACCCGCCGTAATTACAATAATTGCCGCATCGCCAACATCTTCATATCCGCCCGCATATATTTTCATTGGACCGGCAAACGAGGCACCATGGCTGATATCCATTGCCTCGCCTTCCGCACGATCTTTATCCACATCAATCAATACCATTTCCGAAAAAAGTCCGCTTTGCATAAGCGCAAACGCTGACGCCGAGCCAACAAAACCGCAGCCGACAATTACTACTTTTCTGACATTGACACATTCACACTTCTCTGACATAACACCCTCCATTTTTTACATAATAAATCCATAAGCATCTGCCACTGATTTTCTATTCTGTGTTATGCCCATAAATTGTTTTTTTATTCGTTTCGATGTGGTTTTATCGGACAGACGACACTTATTTTATCTATGTTATTCTGTTATACTTATGACTTGTAAATATAAACCAAATCCGCTATACTATTTTTATTAGGAAAGGCGGTGAAAGGATGGATGAAATGACAGATAAGGAATTAATTACCATACTCATTGACAAGTACACAGATTTACAACGCATTAAAAAAGCAAACAATGACACCCCAAACGAAGAGCTTGATTATCAAATCAAAACAACCACGGCAAAATTATCTTCCATGGGTATTAATGTTGAAGATTTGACCTTATAAAAAGCAAAATTTTAGATTATGAGTATAATAATACCCTCCATAGGAAATAGTATTTCTCATGGAGGGATTCTTATGAAAAAAGATAAAATGAAATCAAAAAATACGGATTATTCCTGTGACGACTATGACGATTTCTTCGAGGACGACATAGCCGAGACTGAATCGGACTACGACGACATTTCTGATTTTGAGCCGCCAAGAGATGTGCCCAAAAGGGAGGAATGATTCTTATTATATTTAGGACAGTGCAATATATGTTGATGCGACTTCAGCCTTTTCCAAGGAATAATATAAAATGTTCTTTTTCTTCCTATCAAATGCCTTTGAATATCCACCGGGAATGGTAGCGATATACGGTGTTTTATTTTTCCCCAGCAAATACTGTTTTATGCTGCCATTTTCCCCTATGCCAAAAAATGCATAATTCATCCAGTTTCCAAGTTCAGTAACCGGTGTCTGCCCCTGTCCCAGTGAAAAGTCGTTGTTCTCTCCATCCTTATCATAATCACTTATCTGCAATGAAAATTCCGGTGTGAATGCTATTTTATTTTCCACCCCAAACCGTTCTTTCGTTAATTTCATCGTATCCAGAATATCATTTCCTTTTTTCGTTTGTATATAAAACTCGCCGTCATCATAATACATTGATTTCGGATTGTTTTCGATTTTTTTCTGAGAAGCATACATTACCTCTACCGTTACACCCTTTATTTCTGCCTTTGCTAATGACTTTGTGTATTTTCCCTTTTCACTAACACTTTCCGTTTGGGCTGCATCTTTTGTATCCTGCTGTCCCACAGCATCGGTCAGACACGAACAGCCTGCCAGCAGAAAAACAACCACTGCTACTGCGCCCATCCATTTTTTATTTTTTCGATATGTCATAATATTCTTTACCCTCCTTCTTACACCCGACTCACCAAAGCAAAGTGACCCTGCCGCTAAAATTCTTTTATTCATGGCAAATCCCAAAAGTGCTCTTCCATAAACAGCACGAATATCTTTTCCACTTTTACTCATCACATACTCGTCACAGCTCATTTCCATATCTCGAATCATGGCAAAATACGAAAGCCAGACAAGCGGATGAAACCAATAGATGCACACAAGGAAAAAGGCAAATAACTGAATCCAATTGTCTTTTCTTGCAATGTGATGTTTTTCATGACACAAAATGAAATCTTTTTCTTCCTCCGGCAATCGGAAAGGAAGATAAATTTTCGGTCGAAATACCCCCACAACAAAAGGGGAAGAAATATTTTCACACTCCCATATGTTATCTTCTAACCGCACCGCCTTTTTCGTTCGTCTTTGCATTTGTATGAACGAGAAAAAATTCCACACCAGAAAAACTGCCATTCCCGCAAGCCATACATATAAGAAAATCTGCCAAATATTTTCCCAGTCAGAATTGTTTCCGGCATTCGTTACAAAAAAGTCACCTGTGGCATCTGACTTTATCCGCTCCGCTTGTTTTTCATTTCCCAATGTCTGCTTTTCTTTTATGGTCGTCCTGCCTGCTGATACCTCCGACAACTGTTCTTTCTCCGCAACAACTGTTGACTGCCCCGACACCGGAATCAACTCCAGCAAACGAAACATACTCATCGGTGAAGAAATGGATACCGGCAACACTAAACGCACCGCCACTAAAAGCCATAAAAAATACAAATACTTTTTAGGAAAGCGGTGTAGTAAAATCCGCAAAGCAAAAACAATCACAATAACAGGAACCGCCTGACTTCCCATGAAAAGAATTTTCTCAAAAATATCCCTTATCATCATTTCCTTCCTTTCTGCTATTTTTCATCACTATAACGGTCAATAATATCTTTAATTTTTTGTGCCTCCTCCGCAGAAATTTTCTTTCCACCCAAAAAAGCAGTAAGAAAATTTGGAAGAGAACCTCCAAATGTCCGCTCAACAAAATAATCGGATTCATCTCTCTGCACCCGCTCTTTAGAAATCAATACCGTCACAAATGCATTTTCATTTTTAATGTAACCCTTTTCTGACATTTTTTTAATCGTTGTATATGTCGTAGACTTTTTCCAACCAAGTATTTCATTGCATAATTTCACAAGTTTGCCAGAGGGAATGGGTGCATAGTCCCATACAATTGACATAAAACGGTAATCACTGTCGCATAATTTTAATTGTTCCATTACAGCCTCCTTTTGGTCTACAACTATAAACCTTGTGTTTAGTCTATAACAATAGACCTGTTTTGTCAACACTCTTTTTTAACAATAGAATTTGTTGCAACTCTCTTTTTCACGTGCTAAAATAATGTGTTATCAGAGCAGCAAAAGCCCCACACAATCCAAAAGGAGGAAGCAGACATGGCAAAAAGGAAATTATCATCAACCCAAATATGCTACCGCATTAGTCTGGCACTTCTTCCTATTATGCTTGGTCTTTCCCTTTTGTATCAGGCAGGGATTTTTATTCCTACTAAGATTTTTCCACCTTGCATGTTCCATGCTTTGACCGGTTTTTCCTGTCCCGGCTGTGGCAGTACACGTGCGGTTTCCGCTCTGCTTCGTTTTGACTTACTCACCAGTTTAAAACTTCAACCGGCAATCTTTTACTGTGCCCTTGTCTATACCGCCTTTGTCCTTTCTCATACGCTGGCATTGCTCATAAACGGCATAAAAAAGAAACACCCCTCTCTTTTCAAAAAGGGATGTTTTCTTCATCATTTTTCTCATTTTCGCGGTATGCACCTAAGCGCGAATATCCTTTATGTACTTGTTTGGATTTTCCTTGGTTTTGGTGTACTGCGATTTGGTTATGAATTGTGGGTTAAGTTTATGTAATTGCAATTACTACATATTATCAATTCTAAAAAAATGTCTTATATGCAGAGTACGATACTGATGCTGCTGTACAAAATGCAACCACGCAAACTGCAAGTACAATTGCACCAAGTACACAACCAATAATCGATGTAATAAATCCTGCTGTTGCCATGCCTTTTTTCTGAGGCGAAAACATCGTCTTACTACGTGAATACAATACCAATGATACAATGGCGCACGCAAGACTGATTACTCCCCAAGCGATGCAGCAAAAACAAATCGAAACAATACCAAGCACAAAAACTGCAATAGCAATACCATCTTTATTCGGATTTGGCATTGGACTAGGATTCGGCTGATACTGGTAGCCATTATTATTCATCTGTTCGTCCATTTTTTCCTCCTTATAAACTGTGATGTACCTAAACAACTATCATAATAATTCTTGCAATCAGTCCAATTCCCCACAAGCAAATGCCGATAATACTAGTTACAAAACCAGCTGTTACCATGCCCTGCTTCTCCGGTGAAATATCATTTATGCTTGATGCGCGCAGTGCCAATGCCACGATACCACAAGGAGCACAACAGCAAATTGATACTATACCAAGAACCAAAATAGCAACTGCATAATTGTCCTTATTCTGATTTGGCATCGGATTCGGCTGACTCTGGTAGCCATTATTATTCATCTGTTCATCCATCTTTTTCTCCTCCTTATCGTTTATTTATTTTAAGTGTAACCGAATTTCCGTTTCCTTGTCAAGGAGTATCTTTATTAACCTTCTGCGAAATCACACGTTCATAATCATACCCGGTGTCCTGCTGCCTCTCGACCGGTTTCAACTCAAATGCTGCAACCGCATTTTTCTCCAAACAGAATGAAATTTTCAAGCAGTCTTTTTTCGCTTTTACCGTCTGGGTTGTAATCCATGGCTTCGCCACCTCACGCAGCAAACTCACCTCATCTTTCGATGGATTTGCCGGCTCCCCAAGGTCGTGCCAGACTTTCAGTGGATTGCCATGCTCTTCATCTACAATTTTTACAAGATTGCAGTATTCTTGTCGTTCATAATTCTCCGGCAGATGAATGGTATAAGTGACTTCCTTCTTCTCGCCTTTTCCATCATTGTCCGGATTCCAGATAACACCATAATAACTGCCATCTTTCTGCTTTGTAATAAGCGAATCCTCAGAGTGGTGAATGCAGGTGCCGGTTAATTTTTTATAAAAAGCAAATGTCCAAAACGTCGGCTTTGGAATACAGCCATTTGCCACCAGTCCAAATCCACCATGAAACGGAGTAAACGGAACCCCCAGTTCCTCAAACACATCGCCAAATGTCCAATACGAATACGACGTGTGGCAATCCCCAAGTCTCGACAGCATATGCGCCACATACGCAGCGTTATAACAGGTATCGTGTACCGGTGCATTCGGAATATACGACGTGTTATATTCTGTGATATGAATATCTTTGCCGGCAAACTCCTCATAACTGTCCACAATTTCACGCGATTTTTCCAATCCAGTAAATGCATCGTCCGGATCATGTAAATCAATATAGCCATAATGTCCTACCCGATCCGGCACATAACTTGTATAATGATGCCGCGACACAAAGTCAAGCGGCAGTTTTTTCTCCTTTACATAATCAAGAAAATCCTGCAGCCACGACACATCATCAACACCGCAAATCGCCGGTCCGCCAACCAGAAGTCTTTCATCCACTTCTTTCACTGCCTTTGCCGTAACTTCATATAAATGAAAATATTCCTGTCTGTCAGCATCTTTCCAAAACCCTGGCAGATTCGGCTCATTCCAGACTTCAATCGGCCACAGCAAAACCTCATTTTCCCCATAACGCTGCATAAGATGACGAAGCGTGTTCTGCACAAGGCGCGCCCACTTATTATAATCCGCCGGGGGCGTAATATTACCCTTCCAGTAAAATACCGTCTCTTCGCCGCTTGCCATTTGTTCCGGCATAAAACCAAGCTCAATAAATGGACGGATTTTCAAATCCTGATAAGCATCCATCACCATATCCAAATAAGTAAAATTGTATTCTTCTTTCACGGAACCATCCGGCGTAATAAATTCCTGATAAATTGCCATGTCCTTACAGAAAAGTCCATGACCACGGATATAGTCAAATCCAATCTTTTTCTGGACCAGCGCTAACTGGTCTAAATATTCTTTGTGAAGCGCCAAATCCATGCGTCCTGTTCCGATACAAGAAAATGCGCGGTTGTGAAACATGACCGGTTCATTTTCATAAACTTCATATTTTTCCATAGTAACCTCCCTCAAACAATCATAAATAATGAAACAAGCTGGCAGCATTTATTTGTAAATAACAAACGAACACCGTCAGCCTATTCCCACATTCAAAAAAGTGCCTGCTAAACCTTTTTCATCGTCATTGTATCATATGCCCCACACCTAGAAAATGGATTATCCAATCATTCTATTGCATTTTTACAATAATTTAGTCCATCCTTTTCCCATATTGCCTGCCTTCTCTTTTCATCTAAAACAAGCCATTCTTCCAGAGACAACGGTGTATAATCAGAAAACATGCAGAATGTATTAATCATCCGGCATGGAATCGGCATAGGTTCATTCTGCCCCGGATTCTGGTGCTTCGTGTTTCGTGTCATACGGATGAACTCATTTACCAGAACTTCATCGTGTGTATCATGTACATGTCCATACATCATCACCGTTTTCGGATTTCCCTCCTTATTACGGCGGTACTGCCCATTGTAGCAAAAGATTGGATAGTGCGATAAAATAATCTTTCTTTTATTATCGTTTAGCTCCGCATACGGCTTAATCCACTCAAAACGGGTTGCATCAAACCGGCGGTCCTCGAGATAATTGTCGTGATTTCCTTGCACAAGAAACAGCCTGCCATTTAACTGCTGCAAAATATCATTCGTCTTTTTCCCACGTTCCATAGAAACATCCCCAAGAATAACGACCTCGTCATTTTCCCGGACTTTTTTGTTCCAACGCTCAATCATATATTCATGCATTTTATCACAGTTTTCAAACCCGCGGCAATCCATTTTCGTAAGCAGGCTTTCATGGTAAAAATGTAAATCCGAAATATAGTAGCGCATCAGCACCTTCCTTCCTAAAAAAGTGTAATTTGTAAGTTTTCAAAACCGTTCTCATCAATCCGCAAATAACGAAAAAGTTTACCCAGATATCCGGATAAACTTTCTCACATAAAAAGGGATTTATTGAAAAGCAAGCACTTGTAAGCAATTTAAAATTACAAGATTTCATGAATCCAGCCTTTTGGAGCTTCGATACGGCCCATCTGGATTCCTGTCAATGTATCATAAAGTTTCTTTGTAATCGGTCCCATCTCATCCATACCACTTGGGAAACAGATTTCTTTACCATGGTCAACGATTTTACCAACCGGCGAAATAACAGCAGCTGTTCCGCAAAGACCACACTCAGCGAAGTCTTTTACTTCATCGAATTTAACTTCTCTCTCCTCTGCCTCTAATCCCAAATACTCTTTCGCTACATACATCAAAGAACGTCTAGTGATGGATGGAAGAATACTATCCGACTTCGGTGTTACCACCTTGTTATCTTTGGTAACAAAGATGAAGTTTGCACCACCGGTCTCTTCTACCTTTGTACGGGTAGCAGCGTCCAAATACATATTCTCATCATAGCCCTGATTATGAGCATCTACGATTGCATGAAGACTCATCGCATAGTTCAAACCGGCTTTTACATGACCGGTACCATGAGGTGCTGCACGGTCAAAATCACAAACACGAATCGTAATCGGTTTTGCACCGCCCTTAAAGTAAGGACCTACCGGTGTACAGAACATACGGAACTGATATTCCTCTGCCGGTTTTACACCAATTACCGAACTGCTCGCAAACATGTACGGACGAATATATAAGGTAGCACCAGAACCATAAGGCGGTACATAAGCCGCATTGGCTGCTACTACTTTCTCAACTGCTTCTACAAATCTATCTTCCGGAAATGGTGGCATTTCCAAACGCTTTGCCGTATTTGCCATACGGGAAGCATTCAAATCCGGGCGGAACGTAACAATCTTGCCATGCTCCGTAGTATATGCTTTCAAACCTTCAAAACAAGTCTGTGCATACTGCAATACACCGGCACATTCATTCATAACGACATTGGCGTCCTTTGTCATCACGCCATCATCCCAAGCGCCATTCTTAAAATTTGATACATAACGCTCATCGGTCTGATAATAACCAAAGCCAATATTGGACCAATCGATATCTTTCTTTTCCATCTAGAATTCCTTCTTTCTTCTGTCATTTCACTGACTTTTGTCCTTGTTCTATCTTACTCCATCCATCTGGCACTGTCAAGACAGCAATGCTAAATTTTCACGAAAGCTACAAGCCATGCAAAAAAACAAACTCACGCTGCTTCGTCGGGAGCTCGCTCACGTAAGAAGCAGTGGGAGATTGTCTTTTTATAGGGCGACAGCCCGTGACCGAGCAGGCTTTGCCTGCGAGGTTGCATGGCTTGTATAGTATAACGTGACAGCCCGTGACCGAGCAGGCTTTGCCTGCGAGGTTGCATGGCTTGTATAGTATAACGTGACAGCCCGTGACCGAGCAGGCTCTGCCTGCGAGGTTGCATGGCGCAGCTTGTGAGGCGACAGCCCGTGACCGAGCAGGCTTTGCCTGCAAGGTTGCATGGCTTGTGTAGTATAACGCGACAGATTAGAAGATTCCTTGGCGCACCAGCGAGCCGGCAACTTGCTCCATGCAACGCAAATTGCCTCCAAAGTCCAAAAGCGTTGCATACGCAGAAAAATCTTCCATTCCCAATGCAACGCTATGTCTCAAACCAGACAAAAAGAGTTGTTTTTGTGTCGGAATTCGCCTAAAAGCGTCGCAAAACAAGAAAAATATGCAACCCTTTTCTCAAAAAACATGAAAAAAAGTTGCATGGCGTACCAGCACGGAATTTTTACAAAACTTGACATTTCTCCATTGCAATATAACCTCTAATGATTTAATATTAAGTTATGTTAATCTTGTGCGTGTTTTTTCACTATGTTTACCCAAAAAAATTGTACTAAAAAGGAGGTGCTACGAATAAACTTTCTATAGAGGCAAATAAACGCAATGGTTCGCGAACCGTATTTAACCATTGATACAAAAAGAAAGGAAAGTATAATAATTCATTGCCTCATTATCATACAAGGGTTTATTATGAAAAATAGTAAAGGTATTTTATTAAGGGCGTTACTGTGTTTTGCTCTATCGTATTTTTTATGTGCACAGTTCATTATACAGCCTGACGTATGCAGCGCAAAAATCTACAAAGTTAAGGAGCATAAAAAACCGGCTGGTTTAAAGGGTGAATTTATTGCTTACTACGACTTCCAGAAGAAGGAAACTACATATTACGATAAGAATGAGATTCCTACGAAAAAGTTCCAAAAGACAATGAATTATGAACCACAAAAGCCAGACGAAAAAATGATACAGCGCCATAAGGTAAAAAGCGTTAATACACCAGCCAAACTACTAAATACTAATTTCACGAGTGATGTCAATACTACAGGTACAAGTTTATATTCCTATTTACCGGATAATAGAACGAAATTAAGTTCTTCTGAAATTAATTCAGCCCCATATTATTCAACGTGCAAGTTAACAATGAGATTTCCAGACACACCTGGAATATATCACTTTAGGAACAGGGTATGAATTATGGAATAAACTATGTGCAACAGCAGGACATTGCCTAATAAACTCAAATGGACAATATTTTAAAACGATAAAAGCCGAGTTTGGATACAATAATGGTTCAAGTATTTATACAATGACGGAAAAAGATTTGGCAGGTTATGTTGTTCATGGCGAATTTAACGGAACAAACTGGAGACCAGAGATTGACTACGCCTTTTTACATTGGAATAGAAATATATCAAATAACGTTGGTTACTTTGGAATTTCCTGGTCCTACTCACCAGGCGATACTTGTTTATCCGTAGGGTACCCGGATGATAAAGAGGATGGTGAATACTTGTACAAATCAACAAGTACCATTACCTCTATCAACAACTGCGTCATTGACTCCAACAACTACAGCATGCCGGGACAGAGTGGCTCACCATTATTTTTACCTGGAGGATATGCTATTGGTATAACTTCAGCAACTACCGGTGAACATTCCATGCGTTCCGTCCAACTTGATAATGGTATTACGACTTGGCTTAACCAAAATGGCTATTTTGACTAAAAGGAGAATTGAAAATATGAAGCGTATTATTTTGTCTTGTTTAAGTTTACTCATGTTATTTTCCATGCTTACCCCTTGGAAAACAAGTGCAAAATCAAAAATCAAGTTGAACAAAACCAGTATTACCATGTACACAGGAACAAAAGTAAAATTAAAACTAAAAGGGACTAAGAAAAAATGTAAATGGTCCGTAAATAAACCACAGATAATCTCAGTTTCCCAAAAGGGAATCGTAAAAGCAAAGAAAAAAGGAAAGGCTAACGTAATTGCAAAAATCAAGAAGAAAAAATATATTTGCAAAGTAACAGTAAAAGTCAAAAAGAAGCAAACAGATAAATCAAATTCCGGCAACAAGTCAACACCGGACACTTTAGCAAATACAAACACCAACACAAATGACAGTGCGGTCAAAAGTCTGACTAATCTGTATATTAAAAATGTACTGCAAAACAATACCGACACATGGATTTTGGTAAACACAAAAGATTCATCCGGTGTAACCTACTCCATTTCGTATCAGTCAATTGGTGCAAATGTTGCCATCACGTTAAACGGAAAAACTGTCGATAAAACAGCATTGCAGAAAGGGGATTCCTTAGAGATTGGGTACACAGGAGATTTGCCGGATGCCAGAAAATCATGGATACCTCATCTTGCATATCTGAAAGCAACAAGAGCATAACAAGTTTTGCCGGCTGGATTTCAGACAGCAAACAATTCTTGTAAATTAAATATTTATATTTTAGCAAAGCCACACTGCTTCGTCGGGCACTGCCCGCAATAGGAAGCAACGTGGCTTTGTTTTTTTAGGGCGACAGCTATTTGGGTTATAGAACTGTATATGCGTAGTTTAGTTCATATTTCTTTTACACAGTCATTCTATCTATACGCTCCATTGAAAAATAGGAAAACAAAACAGTATATTACATGATAAAATTTACAAGAAAGAGTATTGTTGCCGAATACAATACGAACTTTATGATTATAGCCACCCTTTATTGAATAAATGTTTTATTTTATCGGCGACAAAACAAACAGTCTCAAAAACAATTTTAAAAAGGAGGGTTTTCTATGAAGAAAACACACAAAAAACATGTAGCTTTATTAACAACATTAGCCGTGATTGTTTGCACATTATTTTATACAAACACAGCCAAAGCAGATACTGAAAATTCTTGGGATTCTTCAGATGTAGTAAAAGTTTCAAAATGTACTGTTAATGGGACCGAACGGATATTAACTTTATATTCAGATGGTAGCTTATTCTTCAAGGTAAAAGAAAATGGATATTCAACTATTTTGCCTGATGCTTTAGATATAGGCTTTGACAAACTTGGAACCATCTACTGTATTGATTCCGACAATATTATACGTTGGTGGAACTATGACTTAGCAGCAGATGCCCCCGGTTTTCATTCTATTTTTATATTAGTAAACAATGAAGAAATAGGTATCGATAATGTTAAAGAATTAATACTTGATGAAGACAACAACTATGTTATTGGTTTTAGAACTTTTTCTGGAGAAACTTATCCAACATTAACAATGTCTGAAATGAAAGCTTTTCTGGAAATTCCTGACAGTCCTACGCCAACGCCTACTCCGACCGCACCAGTGTCTATTCCTTCTGCAACTCCAAAAGTTACCCCTACTACTCCTCCAAAAAACACAACTGATCCTGTTGTTACACCAAAAACAGTTACAACAAAGAAAGTTGTTAAAAAGAAAGCTGGTTATTCCTGTCTTTCTATTGGAAATAAAGTAACTAGCAAGTACAAACTTGCAAAGGGTAAACTTACTTGGAAAGGAAGCAGCAAGAGTAAGAAATATTCTGGAATTAAGTCAGCTGCATTCATAAAGAAAAGTGGCAACCTTGTCTTTTTGACTAAAAAAGGTAAAGTATACACCTTATCTCCTAAAGGGAAGAAAAAGTGTATTGTTAAAAAGAAGGGTAAAAAACTTATCTTAAAAAATAAGTTTGCAGTAAAAGTCCAGGCAGGCAAGAAATATATTAACATAGTAAACAAGTAATTTCGATAATTGAAGCCATGCAAAAAGACAAACTCACGCTGCTTCGTCGGGAGCTCGCTCACGTAAGAAGCAGTGGGAGATTGTCTTTTTATAGGGCGACAGCCCGTGACCTCGCAGGCTCTGCCTGCGAGGTTGCATGGTATCACAAATCAGAAGATTCCTTAGCGTACCAGCAAGCCGGCAACTTGCTTCATGCAACGCAAATTGCCTCCAAAGTCCAAAAACGTTGCATGCACACAAAAAACTTCCATTCCCAATGCAACGCAATCTCTCAAATCAGCAAAAAAGAGTTGTTTTTGTGTCGTGATTTGCCTAAAAACGTCGCAAAACAAGAAAAATATGCAACCCTTTACCTCATACCAAGACAAAAGCGTTGTTTTAGACACCCCAGACAAAATCCCCCGGCTAAACCACCCCATCTTCCCTCATACAGTAGAGATTTTATATCTTTTTGGTATCCTGCGTATAAATACGCGGGTATCTGGCATGCTTGCATGCCGATACCCCTGCGCGTTTATCAGCGGGAGCGGCGCAGGAATACCAAAAAGATATAAAATCTCCGCTTGAAACCATCCCCCCTTTCATTGTAAAATAAACTCAACCACACAAAAAGGAGACCGTTATGAAACACATTTTATGCTATGGCGATTCGAACACACACGGATACATTCCCAGTGGCGGACGCTATGATGACGATACACGCTATACCGGTATTCTCGCCAAATTACTCGGCAGCGACTACCGGATTATCGAGGAAGGACTAAACAGCAGAACCTCTTCCTTTGATGACCCTTTTGAGCCATACAAAAACGGAATGGACTGTCTGGTTCCCTGCTTAGACTCGCATAAGCCATTGGATTTAACCATTCTTATGTTAGGAAGCAACGACATGAAAGTTTATTTCTCGCCTTCCGTCGAAAAAATTGCAGGAAGTCTCGCCAAAGTATGCCAGACAATCCTAATGGTAAGCGAGGCACCGGTTCTGTTAGTAAGCCCGATTTATCTGGGCGATAACATGGCAGATTCCGACTTTGCAGCAAGTTTTCCGCCATCTTCCATTGCAATTTCGCATGAACTTGGCGGTGCACTTGAAGAAGTTGCAAGACAACTGGACATTCCATTTTTAGATGCCGCAAAAGTCACCCTGCCATCAAAAGAAGACAGTCTTCACTTAACAAAAGAAGGACATCTGGCACTTGCCAAAGCACTTGCCAAAAAAGTAAAAGAAATCTTAGAATAAGCGAGGCGATCATATGAATGTAGTAGGAATTATAGCAGAATACAATCCCTTTCACGAAGGACATGCCTATCAGATTCAAAAAGCAAAGGAACAATGTGGTGCAGAATTCGCCGTTGTCGTAATGAACGGTGATTTTGTCCAGCGTGGCGAACCTGCCATTTTTGATAAATATACCCGCACAAAAGAAGCACTTTTGGGCGGTGCCGACCTCATTTTTGAACTGCCGGTCCGGTTCGGTCTATCAAGCGCCGGTGATTTTGCCATGGGCGGCGTTCTCGCATTGAACGCTCTTCCATTTGTCACACATTTATGTTTTGGCACGGAAACCGGCGACCTCACCCCTCTTTTGCAGGCCGCCACCTTTCTTTGCGATGAACCCGATTCCTACCGCACGCGCGTGAAACACTTTGTGAAACAGGGTATTCTCTATCCAAAAGCCCGCTCACTTGCCTTGGCTGCTGAATCCGGGCTGCCGACAGAAACCTGGGACTCGCCAAACAACATTCTTGGCTTAGAATACTGCGTCGCCCTGCAAAAGCTTCATTCTAAAATTAAACCTTTTACTATACGACGCGAGGGGCAGGGATACCATGACAATGACACACCGGCACTCTCCGATTTTCCTTCTGCTACTTTTCTGCGCAAACAAATTCGCAAAGCCGGGGAAAAGGAAAACCTTTCGCTAAGCGATTTTTCATCCCTGATTGGCTACTCTCTTTTAACCGCAAAAGATTTGTGCCGGATAAAAGATATTACGCCGGATTTGTCTGACCGCATCCGGAATGAATTGCCAAAATACCGGGAGATAAATGAATTCGTAAAGACAATTAAAAATCCGTCCCTCACAACCGGGCGAATCAAGCGCAGCTTCTTTCAGTGCCTGTTTGACATCGAAAAAGAAGAACCGGTTATGCCGTATCTGCGTGTTTTGGGCATGAAAAAAGAAGCATCTTCCCTGCTTTCACAAAAAGAAAATGCTTCTTGTCAGATTCTCACAAAACTTGCCTTTGATGTGCCAAAAATGGACGATACTGCAAAAAAACTCTTCGCAAAGGACTTACTCGCTTCCGATTTATACCGGCAAGTCTTTTGTCACAAATACAATCAGACACTGCCTAATGAATATCAGCACTCGCCGATGGTCCTTTGAGTCTGCCATATAATTTCGTCATTTTTCTGATTTTTTCACAAAGTTTATCATCAAACACGCCACCGGCCATTCGCCATTTCCAGTTGCCGCCAAGTGTCGATGGTGTATTTATTCTTGCCGAATTTGGCAGACACAGATAATCCTGTGCAGGAATAATGCAAAGATCCGAAACACTTCCCATCGCCAGCGCAATCAAATCCCATGTCAATTTTTTCTTCGAGGTAAACCAGCTGCGGTTCATATAGCGAAGTGCCACATCCTTATCCTCTTTTTTCAACTCATCAAAAAAACTATACGTTGTCGCATTATCATGCGTTCCGGTATAAACAACCGAATTTCTGTCATAATGATACGGCAGATAATCGCTGTCCTCTCTGGAATCAAATGCAAACTGTAACACTTTCATCCCAGGGAAACCGGAATCCGCCAAAAGTTTGCGGACCGAATCAGTCAAAAATCCCAAATCCTCAGCAAGAATCGGAAGTTCTCCCATTTGATTCTCCAAAGTCTCAAACAACTCAATGCCCGGACCTTTTTCCCACTCACCAAATTCTGCGGTTGCATCTCCATACGGAATCGCATAATATTCATCAAAGCCTCGAAAATGGTCAATGCGGAGCATATCATACAACTCGTAACACGTTTTAATTCTTGAAATCCACCACGAATACCCCTGATTCTTGTGAACATCCCAGCGGTACAATGGATTTCCCCAGAGCTGCCCGGTTGCAGAAAATGCATCCGGCGGACATCCCGCAACTGCCGTCGGCAGTCCATTTTCATCAAATTGGAACAATTCCGGATGTGCCCAGGTATCCGCACTGTCTAAGGCAACATAAATCGGAATATCCCCAATAATTGAAATCCCTTTGTCATTGGCATATTTTTTCAACGCCGCCCATTGAGTATAAAATTCATACTGAACAAATTGGTAAAAATTAACATCTTCCAGCAAACGGTTTCGATAAGACACCATTGCCTCCGGCGAACGAAGCCTAATAGCGTCCTCCCACTCCAAATAACTTTTTCCGGACTTATTATCTTTAATTGCCATAAACAAGGCATAATCAGCAAGCCACTCGGAATTTTTCTGCACAAACGCCTGATAAGAAACATCCGCTTCAATACTACTGTTTGCATATGCCTTCCGTAACAGACCAAGCCGCTTCTGAAACAACACATCATAGTGTACTTCTTTACCACTCGTTCCTTCGGCGGCGCGAATGCAGTCATTCTCGGTTAAGTATCCTTTTTTCACAAGGTCATCCGGTGAAATAAAATACGGATTTCCGGCGAAAGTGGAAAATGCCTGATATGGCGAATCTCCATAGCCGGTCGGTCCCATCGGCAGAATCTGCCAGTAACTTTGACCCGCCTTCACCAACTGGTCTACAAAATCATAAGCGCACCGGTCAAAACAGCCAATCCCATACTTGGAGGGGAGGCTGGCAACCGGGAGCAAAACACCACTGCTTCTTTTCATAACCTATGCTCCTTCTATCTGTGGCAGCACTTAATTTGCTGCTAATAACGCTTTACTTACTTTCACATCAAATTTATCCGACCATGTCTTGTATGTCTTTTGAAAACTTTCCGTCTGTTTTTCAGACACAAGCTGGTTCCGGTACTGCTGCTGCAATGCCGCAGAATTGGTCTGAATACAATGTGCAATATAAAAACCGTCTTTTTCCTCAATAAGAGCAGATGTCTGATTCTTTTTCAGGCTGACAACAGCTTTTGCAAGATTAGTACGGCTGTCCTGATTTCCAATTACATACTCAATCGCATCTGCCTGTGTTTTGTTTTTTGCCACCGTGTAAAAACTATTCTGTGAGCTTGTCACTTCACTCAAAATCTGCGACATCGTATTTTTCACGGTTTCCTTATTTTTCGCGTTCGCTGCCTGATAAATCAATTCCACCTTAGCTGCCGAAAGTGTATTGGCCGCATAATCAATTTTGAGTTTTCCCATCTGTACATTGTACATTTTCTGCGCCAGTTTGTTTTCCTCGAAAATTTTAGAAAGTACCTTTAATTCAATTCCCTGCGTCTGCTTGTCCTTCGCCGAAATCGAATCAAACACCGTCTTTGCCCGGTAATCTGCCTCTTCCTTTTCATCCGTTGCAAGCTGCACCTTCTCGATAGCAGCCTCTTTGCCAATTACCTTTACCTGAATAATCTGGCGAAGCACCGACTCAATTGCTTCCTGTCCGACAGACTTATCCTTTACCGCTTTATTGTACTTCCAAATATCGGTTCCCAAAATACTCTCATACTGATTCTTCATAAAATAATAGTAGGTCTTGTATTCCTTATAAGAAACTGTCGTCTTTCCTACCGCAATAACGGAAGAATCCTCTTTTAAGTTACTGTTTGATACCGATGTCGCACGCTCGGAAGAGCTTGTTTCCTCCACCGCCTCGCTGCCGCATCCAACAACACCAATACACATGCCGGCACATACTAGTATTGCCAAAATAAATTGTTTCATATCGTTCCTCCTCATTCTTTATTTGATATGCTAAGTGCACGAATTTCATCTACTATTTTCTCCGCCTCCGAAAGCACATTGCCCGTATATTGATAAACAAAATATGGTTTTGCCCCCGGCACAAAACGAAGTTTTCTCCCCATCGATGCGATGAGTTTAGGAATTCCTTCCACATCAATTTTCGCCTGTGGATACATCACAAACTGAAGCTGCTCTTTTTTACTTGCCACCTCCATAATAAACGCTTCATGCGCCTTCGCTTTCAAAATGGCAATATTCAAAAGATTCATTACACTCTTTGGCGGCTCACCAAAACGGTCAACCAACTCATCAATCATGTCTGTTTTTTCGTCTTCCGTCTCAAGTTCCGCAATTCTTTTATAAATGTCCAGTTTTTGGAATTCATTTTTAATATAACTGACCGGAATAAATGCGTCAACCTTTATTTCGACACTCGTTTCATATTCTTCCTCCGGCACTTCTTCTCCTTTGCACTTTTTCACCGCTTCATTGAGCATTTTACAGTACAAATCATACCCGACTGCTTCCATGTGTCCATGCTGGCTTGCACCCAAAAGATTACCTGCCCCTCGTATTTCCAAATCTCTCATGGAAATGCGGAATCCCGAACCAAGTTCCGTAAACTCCTTAATCGCCGCCAGACGTTTTTCTGCCACTTCTTTTAGCAATTTGTCCCGTTTATAAAGGAGAAATGCATAAGCCGTTCGGTTACTTCTTCCCACACGTCCGCGTAACTGGTAAAGCTGGGACAGCCCAAGCCTGTCAGCATCCTCAATAATAATCGTATTTACATTCGGAATATCAAGCCCGGTTTCCACAATCGTAGTCGCTACCAAAACATCAATCTCACCCTCGACAAACCGAAACATTGTCCGCTCAAGTTCGCGTTCATTCATCTGTCCATGGGCAAAGGCAACCACCGCTTCCGGCACAAGTTTCGCAATTTCATTTGCTACAATATCCATATTGCCAACACGATTGTATACATAGTACACCTGACCGCCTCTTCCGATTTCTCGTAAAATGGCTTCTCTTACAATCGGCTCACTTTTTTCCATAACAAATGTCTGAATCGGCATACGGTCTACCGGCGGCTCCTCCAAAACACTCATATCGCGGATTCCAACCAAACTCATATGAAGGGTTCTCGGAATTGGTGTCGCCGTCAGCGTCAGCACATCAATATCATTTTTCATCTGCTTTAATTTTTCTTTGTGCGTCACACCAAACCGCTGTTCCTCGTCAATCATCAAAAGTCCCAGATTCTTATAAGAAACACTTTTGCTTAGAAGCCTGTGAGTTCCAATGACAATATCAACACTGCCCTTTTTCAAACCCTCAATCGTTTTTTTCTGCTCCGACGGTGTTCGCAGACGGCATAATAATTCCACGTTAATTCCGTAATCTCTCATGCGCTGTGAAAAAGTATTGTAATGCTGCGCCGCGAGAATCGTTGTCGGCACTAAAAAGGCAACCTGGCAGCCATCCATCACCGCCTTAAACGCGGCACGAATCGCAATCTCTGTCTTGCCATAGCCAACATCGCCGCAAATCAAACGGTCCATAATGCGGCTGCTTTCCATATCCGCCTTTGTCGCCTCAATTGCCTTTAACTGGTCTTCCGTCTCCTCATACGGGAAAAGTTCTTCGAATTCTTTCTGCCAGACCGTATCTTTTTCAAAACAATGACCTTTTTTTGCCTGCCTCTTGGCATACAATTCGACAAGTTCCCCGGCAATCTCCTTAACCGCACCTTTCACCCTCGTTTTGGTCTTTTTCCATTCCGGCGAATTCAATCGGTTCAGCTTTGGAACTTTGGCATCACTTCCCGCATATTTTTGCAGCACTTCAAGCGATGTCGCAGGCACATACAAATTACTTCCTGCCGCATACGCCACCTTGAGATAATCTTTTGTCACATGGTCTTTTTCAATTTTTTCAATTCCCTGATAAATGCCAAGGCCATGATTTTCATGAACTACATAATCACCGATTTTTAAGTCGTTAAAACTGTGAATCGCAGCACCATTATACTGCTTTACTTTTCGTTTTTTCTTTTTCTTTGCGCCGAAAATATCACCTTCTGTGACAACGACAAAACGAAGCGTGGGATACTCAAACCCTCTTCGCAGATTTCCTCTTGCCACCATGATTTCTCCCGGCATGATTTCACGCTCAAAATTTCCTTCATAAGATGCCGTCAAATCAAAATCCTGCAAGTCCTCACACAGTCTGCGCCCTCTTGTCTCCGACCCGGACAGCAAAAGCACACGGTATCCGTTTTTCTTAAACCGCTGTAAATCCTTTGCCAGCATCGAAAAATTATTGTTATAGGAAGGTGCCGCCTGCACAGAAATGAAAAATTTGTGCTTCACGGTCAAATCGGAAATCGGCGTATCAAGGGTCATCAGCAAAACAAGCGGATTGTCCTGCAGCCGTTTCATCACTTCCGGTAAAGAATACAAAATGTCCATCTGTCGGGGCAGAATATATCCCTTTTCCAATCTCGTACTCATGCTCTCTCGAAACTCATATTCCACCGTCTCCGCACGCTCTACTAAACGCGCCGGCTCATCAAGAAAAACAAGCGTTTTTCGATGCGCAAAATAATCAAAAAAGGAAACGACCTGCTTTTCAAAATACAAAATATAACTTTCAAGATTTACCATGCCGTGATAAGCATGAAATGTTTCCTCAAAACTCTCAATGTTCTGGCGAAGTCTTGCTGCTTCTTCATTTTTCCCCTGCTCTTTTAACTCTTTTACGGTCTTTTCCATATCAAGCCGTATTTCCCTAAGGCCTCTCACCGCGGTATCTTCGGTCATAAACACTTCTGCCGCCGGGTAAATTTCGATTTCCGAAAGGTCTTCCACGGAACGCTGGCTCTCCACATCAATCCGGCGAATCGTATCGACTTCATCATCCCACAAATCAATTCGGCACGGGCACTCCTCAGTCAACGGATAAATATCTATAATCCCGCCCCTTACCGAAAATTCGCCTTCACTTTCCACCTGGGAAACATTTGCATATCCCATTGCGGAAAGTTTATGCTGCATCTCTTCTAAATCAAGCAAATCACCCGGTTCAATCCGAATCCGCTGGTTTTCATATTTTTCATAAGGTACACAGGCATCCATACCCGCATCAATCGTCGTGATAATAGTCACAGGTTTGTCTCCGGCAAGCGCCTGAATTGCCTTTAACCGCTCTGCTACAATAGCACTTCCGTGGACGTCTGCGCTATAGAAAATCAAATCCTTCGCCGGATAATACATCACATTTTTATCATACAAACGATAATCCTCTAAAAGCTCTCTGGCACGGATTTCGTTGTACGTGACAATTAGGCGGACGTCAGCCAAATCTTCCATGCCGTAAATCATATGACACTTCTGTGCTTCCATACCGCCCACTACGGTAACCGGAGTCTCCCCCTTATCAACCGCAAGCCTTAATTGGGTATATTCCTCCATTTCACGAAGGGGTGCTAATAATGTCTCCACCGTTTACTCTCCTACTTTCTTTCCATTTACCGCATTCATTGCCGTCTTTACATCTTCCTGCAAAATGGCCAGAAGTCCCTCTTCTGCCAATGCAAACACATCGCGGATTTTTGCATCATCTTCTTTGCTAAAACGTCCCAACACATGTTTTACCAAATCTCCATTTTCCGGTTTTGCCCCCACGCCAATTTTAATTCTCGGAAATTCCTGCGTTCCCAGATGTGCAATAATACTTTTGATTCCATTGTGCCCGCCCGCACTTCCTTTTGGGCGAATCCTCACCTGTCCAACCGGCATGCTGATATCATCGTAAATAATCACGATTTCATCCGTTGTCAGCTTGTAATAATCCATGAGCGCACGCACACTCTCTCCACTCAGATTCATATACGTCTGCGGCTGCACAAGCATGACCTTCTGCCCCTCAATCACACCTTTTCCAACAATCGCTTTTCCTTCTTTACTGCGAAGTGCAATTCCATATTTATCACTCAGATAAGTCACCATATCAAACCCAATATTATGCCTCGTCGCTGCATATTCCGTTCCCGGATTTCCAAGTCCAACAATTAAAAACATTTTCCTCATCCTTTCCGTTACCAACACGTAACGCCCGGCGGCATCTTAAGATACCCCCGGGTCAATTTTATTTTCTTAGATTCTGGTTGTATTTTCTTACATGTAATAGTGATAATATCCCGAATGGTCAAAAATATTATACACGGTTCCTGCTATCGCAAATCCGACAATTAAAAGGATTATCACAAGAACTACCGTAATTAAAAGCCAGCAAAAATAGGACCTTGCGTAGTTTCTCAAATTAATACGGTTTGTACCACCCACGGCAAATACAATCGCAAAAATAAATCCAATAATCGGAATGCTGAACAGTAATGTATATAAGAAATAACTCCATGCGCCAAGCGGTGTGTAATCAAACCGCGGGTCGTAATTCCGTATCGGAATGTTATTTGGCTGCGACTGTGATGCTGTCGTTTCCTCCACATTCACATTCTCAGTTTCAATTTTCTTTACAGGCGTGCCACATTCCGGACAAAATAAAGCCCCCTCATTTAATGGTTTCCCACAATTTCCACAAAACATGGTTTATCCTCCTTATTTCCTTCATCTTACTTGTGGTTTTTATTGTAACATATCCGGCTTGTTTTGCAAACACGGAAAAGAACATTGAGGAAAAAAGAATTATTACTTTAGACAATGCTTTATTTCATCCAGTGAAACCTGGTAATGTGTAATCTTTGCGGTTTTCTTCTTTACAAGAACAGCAACCTTTATATCCAGATACTTCTCCGTATAGGAATTGCTCGGTATAAATTCTTTGCCTATCTTTTCTGCATAATTTTCATTATAAACGGTTTCTTCTTTTGTCTTCACCCCGTTTTCTTTGGCAAATTGAATCCGTTTTTGCTCCGGCAGTTCATTCCATTTTTTCATGATTTTATGCATTTGTGTAACCTGCGTATCACGCGTGTCCTCGCTCTGCGTTTCCCCCTGCGCCATTTTGAATGCTTCCTGTGCTTTATCTTCATTTGCCTTTGTCTTATCCAATGACACTTCAAATAAAACACTGACACCTTTGTACTTCGGATTTGCCGAAATCTCTCCTGTCTTTTTATCGTAACAGAAATTTTCAGCACCCGGTGTCTGGTCACTCACACCTAAATAAACACCATGATTTGCAAAAATATCGAGATTATCACACTCATAAATATAATAGCGGATACCATCAATTAACTGGCTTTCCGAACTTCCGCCCATGACAAAAAGATTATACTGCCACGGTGCCTTTCCCTTTACAAAAGGCGATGCAATCATCCGTTCATCCTTTTCCTTTGTATTTTCTACTGCCACAACATAATACGATTTTTCCTTCGACACACCGGAATTAATCTCCTCGTCAAGCAATTTCTTTCCGCTCACTTTTCCGAGATAACTAATTTTATAGTCACCTGACTTTTTCGTTACGACCTGTTCCGATAATCCCGCAAATTCTTTTGCCAGCCTATCATTTCCCATCTGCTCTGCTGCCTCATTTGCCGCGAGCAAATGAACCGCTGCATAGGCCGTCGTTCCACCAACAAGCAGGCACAACGCAATGACCGCTGCTTTCATAAAATGACTGCCGGCAAAATTTCTCCGGCGTTTCTGTAAAATTGCTTGATAAATCTTTTCTTTATCCTCCTTTGAGCACTCCATTTTCTGATAAATATCTTTAATCTCCATTTCTATTCCTCCCTGGTCTGATATACACTGCCTCGATTAACTCCGACAGCATTTCCTTCATTCAATTCCTGTTTCAATAATTTCTTTGCTTTCTGCAAATACGTTCGTATCGTAGATTCCGGCTTTTTCAATAATTTTGCAATCTGCACACTATTATAGCCCTCGTAATAATAAAGATACACAACGGTTTTGTACTTCACCGGGAGATTTAACACAAGTTCAAGCATTTCAATTTCATATTCATCATAACGCCCTTTTGTCTCCTCATTTTCCTGCCAGCTTCGATTTTTCCGCCACCAATGTTTCAAAATATTTTTGCAGACATTTCCCGCTGTGACAAGAAGCCACCCTTTTACATGTTCTTTTTCTTTCACGCGCTCCATTGCCTGATAAAAGCGGCAAAAAGTTTCCTGCACGGCATCCTCCGTGTCCATCTTATTTTTCATATACGAAAAGCAAAGCCGGTACACATCCTGCATATAAGCATCGTATACCTTTTGAAATCTCGCTTCCTTATCGACGTCGTATAAAGAATGTTCCACTTTCATCCCTCCTTTCACTTAATATACAATTGGCAATGGATTTGCGTCGAGTTTTTTTCTTATTTTTCAAAAAAACTTTCAGTTGGACCCAAATAGGATTCCGGAAGTTCCTTGTCTTTTTCCCATAACACAATCCGTTCCAGAACAATTGCCGGGCTCATGCCGTAAAAATAAAGGCGGTTGCATCCCTTTTTACATATCGCTTCCGTTTCCGTAATTTTAATCTGCTCATACGCTTCTTTCTGCCACTGAGCACTGGTAAAAAAAGGCTTATCCTCTTCTTTCACCGTATTGATTATTTTCACATTTCCCTCGTTCAATGAATATCCAAGATACTGCCTGCTCTCATTTGTCACCGGAGTTGTTGGTGCCAGATAAAAACGCAGGTTGTACTCGCCGCCTTCCGGCACATAAAAATCATAGGCAATCCATGGGCGGTCATTTTCCCCGTAAAAATCCTTTGTCACAGGATATACTTTTACCGCCGTGTCCGTTCTGCCATACGGAGAAAGTGTTATAAATCCAGTATTTTTTACATCTTTTTTCGCTGTGTAGTGACCGGCATCCATTGCCACACGTCCATTATCCCAAAGAAAATATCCGGATGGATACTTCTTTTCTTCTTCTGCCTCAATATGGATTTCTGCCTCGCCATACCCGACATTTTTCACAAAAAATTTGCCTGTCTCTTTTCCCTTTAACTGCGATTTGTCAATTGTAACCGTGATATGTTCTGTCTTAGCAACTGTTCCCTGTTTTTTAGAAAAATGAAGCCACGGGCAATCCGTGTGAATTTCATATTGGACTTCTTTTTCACTGCCACAGGCAATTTCAAAAGCTATTTCTGATACATCCTTTCTCATGGCATCCCGCCAGACAAGCGGACGCTCGCACCAGAAACCACCTGTGAGATAGTGCTCATCATTTTTCTTTGCTACAATCATCCTCGGCTCATCCGCAGGATAAGCATAAGTGCGGAGCGGATACTGGCAGTTTTCATCGTTCCAGTTTTCATCACGGAATCCAATATGTTTGGATAAACCAAAGCCATAAAAAGCACCATCGTCAATTTCGTGATAATCCTTTACATACTCCTTATCCGCTTTGATACATGCTAAAACTTCATCTGCCAAATCATTGGCTTCCATGCGGTTTTGCTTTGCATAGAGTTTATTGCGCCCGGCAAGAATCCACATTTTCATCAAGTTTGCTGTACCGCATACCGGAAAATAAAACAAGGAAACAAATGCACCTAACATTTCTATTGGGCATGCTCTTCGTGCCTCTTTTGCTGTGTTGAGCAGTTTTTCACAACACCTCAAAACATCCTCCGCTTCAAAAAAATGTACCGGATGATATACCCGCTCATTCATTACTTCATGTTTTCTCCTTGCCAGCAGCCGGTTATAATCCCATAAGGCTTCTGTCATCCGGGAAAGTATGCTTTCCTCAAAACAGGCAGCGAACTGTGTCCTCAGCCATTTCTTCGTATATTCTTTTGTAATCGCTGCATCCCTTCCGCCCCATTTATCAATATCATATGCCAAATCCAGGAAAAAGGAAAGACCGTATTCCTGGGTCCCGATATCTCCAATGTTAGTAACCCAGATTTCCTGCACACCAAATTCATATGCCGCAGTCATCTGCTCCCACAATTTAGGCAGATACGTTGAACCAATCCACTCAAACGCCATCGGTCCACCATGCATATCCATATGATAATACATTCCGTAACCGCCCTTGTGATTTCGCATCGCTTTTGTCGGCAGTGTGCGCGCTGCGCCCTGATTATTATCGCTAAGCATCAGTGTCACACCCTCTAATTCCGGTTCATCCAATAGCCCTTTTGTCTTTTCATCCCCATAAAAGAATGCCTCAACCTCCGTAAAAAGTACCATTATGCGCGGAACTTCATCCAAGTTTTCATTGATTGTTTCTCTTATTAACTGATTCTGCGTCTTTAACACACGGCGCAAAAGATTGACATTGTCCTCCATTGTTGCATCTGCACCGAGAATTGCCGTGTCATTTTCACCGCGCATTCCCATTGTAATCACATTTTCAAAGGAGCGGTTGCGAATCAGTCCGTCCCGCCAAAAATTCGTAATTCCATCTTCATTCGTAAGAAAACTCCATGCGTCACCATACGGCGAATCTTCCCCCCGCATTTTTCCGTATTCCGCACCCGCCCGCATACACGGCTCATGGTGGGATGTTCCCATAACAACGCCTAATTCATCCGCTAACTCAGCACTTTTTAAGCCCGGACCATCCAAATTAAAATTGGACGCCCACATGGCTGGCCACAAATAATTTCCCTTTAATCGAAGAAGCAGTTCAAACACACACTCATAACACGCTGCATTAATTCCGCTAAAATGCTTGTCTGCCCAAGTGCCAAATGCCGGCCACTCATCGTTAATAAAAAATCCACGGTATTTCACCGACGGTTCCTTTGAAACAAAAGAATCTTTCTCTGTCAAAATCACATATTCTCTGCGTTTTGGCAGCACATGATTCCAGTTGACAAGCGGTGATACGCCCAATTTTTCCGACAAATAAAACAACCCGTAAATCGTGCCTCGTTTGTCGCTTCCTGCAATCACAAGCGCGGATTTGACTCCTTCCATCGGGTTTTCCACAACTTGAAATAAATACACTTCTCTCTTTCCGCGAACCCCCGACAATTCCAGCTTTCCCGCACTTTCTAACATATCTAATCTTTTACTTTTCCCAATGGTTCCGTACAAAATAACGGTCTGGCTTTTCGGGCTGTCACCCGCGCAAATAGCCGGCTTTTTTCCAAATACCTTTTCCATATCATTTCTTACATAGCCCGCCACTCGTTTCACGCCCTGCCACGCACTTTTTTCCTCCAAAAACTCAATTTCTTGATTGATTACTATATTTACCATATTCCGGACCTCCTAACTATTTCTTGTCATCCTTTCAATTCTATAGTAAAATTATAGCATCTTGTTTTTGCAATAAATACATAGATTCATACATAAACATTGCAAAATCCTACTTATTGAAATAAATTTACCGGAGGTGATTATATGACTCATCCATTTTTTTCAGAATTAAATGAAACGCTCATTTGCGAACACAAAACAAATAGTTGGAATACGGATGATACGACGCCCTATCACTGCCACGATGGATATGAAATTTTGGTTTTTATAGGAGGCCACGCTTCCTTTTTTGTTGAAAATGATGGCAAAATTCTTGAACCGGGCGATATTGTCTGCTGCCCGCCAGGTGCGTTTCACCGCGCCATGCCTCTTCAGGATAAAGCATATGACCGCTTTTTAATTGCCATTCCTCATGAACAATTAGAAAAATTGAATACCGTAAATACAAATCTGGCCTCCTGTTTTTTTCGTGGGCGTGCCTCGCTTCCTCTGCTCCATCCGTCACAGAATACGTTCCAAAAAATATTATCCTGCTGTAGAGAACTGGAACAATGCCTGGCAGAACACATCTATGGCTGGGATGTTTTGTGTACAGCGCTTTTAAGTCAGATTTTGGTGATGTTAAATCAGGAAAAAGCAGTCCTAAGTGCACCTTCTTTTTCCAATCCTATCCCACCTCTCGTTTCCGAAATTTATGACTATATTGATAAAAACTTTACGGATACTTTAAGTGTCTCGCAGTTAGCAGTGCATTTTCACCACAATGCGGACTACTTAACCCGTGTATTCCAGCGTTTCAGTGGATATACAATCAAGCAGTTCATCCTTTTAAAACGAATTTCCTACGCAAAAGAATTGCTACAAAAAGGGCATTTGCCAAACGATGTCTGTTTCTTATGCGGCTTCCAGAACTACTCCAATTTTTCACGCTGTTTCCATAATCATCTGGGATTGTCGCCAAGAAAGTATCAACAGTCTCTGTCAGAGCGAACCTTGTAAAAAAAATTTTCTCATGCTATACTTAGTTTGTTACTGGAATTTTTTTACAGGGAGGATTTATATGAAACGAAGAATAAATATTTTATGTCTTATCGCACTTTTGCTTTCTTTTGTTCTGCCATACACACCGGCTGCTGCAAAAGCGCCCGCCATGAAACGTCATCTGACGCTTACCGTAGGACAAAAAACAACACTCAAAATTTCCGGCGGAATTATCCGCAAAAAATCCTTCAAGAGTTCAAAAAAGAGTATCGTATCGGTAACTTCTAAAGGAAAACTTACTGCCAAAAAAGCAGGTCAATGTAAAATTACGGCAACCATCCAGTGGAAACCGAAAAAGAGTTTCCGCAAATTTTTCAAGAAAAAATTATACTGCCAAGTTACCGTACAAAACAAAAAAGAAAGCGGTCTTACCTTTCGCTCAAACCGCCTCCTCACAGAACACTTTTTGAAACATGGTGCCGAGTTTCCTTATTCATCCGCCGCCGAGTATCTGCGCGGAGCAAATCGGGTAATAAAAGACCAAAATGCTCTCCATAAAGCGGAAGCCGAAGACGGTGATGATGTTTATTATTTAGCTGCTGCCAATGAAATTGTTTTTGTTTCCACAGACGGCTACATCCGAACTTACTTTAAACCAAACGATGGAATCGACTATTTCAACCGCACCTAGTATTAATCCTGATTTTTCGGAACCGCCAAAAGCGTAAGCGCAAATGGCAGAATTGCGCAGAAAAACAAACCGATTAGTGCCACCAGATAGTGACGGAAGAAAATAAATAAAACAACATATAAAGTTAACAGGAAACACTGCAGCGCAAGAAGCAGTGTTTTTACCTGCCTGTATTTTTTCTCATCCAGATTTTTTTCCAGTTCAAAACCATTCATTAAGATTCCTTTTTCCTGACTTGTTACCGCCGTATGAACTGCACTTATAATAAGTGCCAGCGTACCAATCACATAAATTGCTACTGCTCCATGCCATTCCATACAAACACCCCCGTTATTTAAAATAAAATCCGGCAATTAAATTTTCTGTATCCAGAGAAATCGTATACACAATCTGACGCTTGCCATAGTCTACAGCCACTTGATAAACCTTCAAATTCTGTCCTGCCTGAGTGGTTTGTGTCACACTTAATAACTTCTCATTTTCTGCTTTTTCAATCATCTGTGATGAAGCTATTTTTTGTGCATCTTCCCAATTTTTCTTAGAAAATGCCGCCTGCATTTTCGCATCACACCGAGCGATAAATTTTTCATATGCGCCATCCGAAAAATCGGTAATTACCTCTCGTACAACATCAGGAATTTTCTCGATTTTCTGAGTTTCAACATTCTTTGTCAACTGCTGCCCGCTGTTTTTTTCGTGCGAGTGTGCAAACCAAACACCTGCCGCCACACAAGCAAATAAAACAAGCACTGCCACGCTGCCAATCAGGATTCTTTTCCCTTTTTGTATGCTCCGTCCATCTTCATTAAATTCACTAACAAACTGCTCCGGTGTTCCCCACTCCTGCCTTATCTCCTCCCAGCTCTTTCCGCCTTCTTTCGCACTCGCAATGTCTGACTCAAGCTGTCGCAGTATCTCTCGTTTTTTGTCCGCTTTACAATGCAGGAGTCGCTTTATCTGTCGTAAAAATTGTTGTTCTGTCATTTGCCGTTCCCCCTTAATAATTCATCCACTTTCTTTTCAAACAAAGTCCAATGCTCCTTTTGAAACAAAAGTCTCTCTCTCCCCTTCTTTGTTATTTCATAATATTTCTTGGGTGCCTTGCCATCTTTCGGCTCAGACCAGCTGCTTTTTGCAAAATCATTGTCCTCCAAGCGGTATAAAATCGGATATAGCGTTCCTTCTTTTAAAGCAAAAAAATCCTCGCTCGTCCCTTTTAAGGTTTGTATCATCTCATACCCATACATACTCTTTTTTGCCAAAAGTTCAAGAACCAGCATCTCTAATACACCCTTTTTTAACTGTTGTTCAAAACTCGCCGTATGCCCTCACCTCTTAACTGTTTAGTATTACTAAATACATTGTATCGCTTAGGTTTAGTTCTGTCAAGTTTGAAAATAAGCTTCCAGTATGAAAGCAACAACTTTTACCCTTGTAAATGCTTTTCATATTTTCCAACCACAGACATCCCATCTTTTACAATTACAAATGCATGCTCATCCACTTCTTTTAATTCCCGCTTTAAATGAGCACATTCATATTTGGACAAAACAACAATAACCATATATGTATTTTCTTCCGTATAACCGCCTTTTGCTTCCCACCAGGTCGCATCGCGGTGATATTCATTGACAATGTAATCAATAATCTTCAAAGGCTTCTTTTTGGTAAATATAACCACTTCCGTGTTAATATTCTGCGTATGAGCCCGATCTGTCATCAACATACTTACTGCCGAATATATAATGCTATATACTGCCGTAGGAAGTCCGAACAATACTGCACAAACAATATAAATAACTGCATTTACCGACAGTGACACTTTACCAACACTGAATCCCTTAAACCGTTTGGTAAAAATCATACCAACAATATCCAAACCACCGCTTGATCCACCGGATTGCAATGCTATCCCAATTCCTGTTCCTCCAAAAATTCCACCAATTATGCTTGCGGTAAGAGAATCTCTTACAATTGGTACCGCCGGTATCGGAATCAAACTAAGAAACAATGTTTGACTCACCACACAAACCAATGTCCGAAAGAAAAATTTCTTACCGACAAATACATAGGCAAGTACAAACAATGGAATATTCAAAAGCATGTTAATAATACCCGCAATATCCGTTGTTCCGGATGCCAAATGAAAATAACGCACCAATACCGTACGAATCACCTGACTAATTCCCAAAACACCACCATTATAAAGATTTGCCGGTACGATAAAAAGATTAATACCCGCTGAAAAAATCAACATACCAACCACTGCAACCACATTTCGCTGCCAAAATTCCCGCTTTGTATTCATATCATCGCCTCTTTTCTCCAAATGCAAGTTTTGTATCGTGTTTCTTTCTCTTATTTTAACAAATTCCTTGTTTTTTGGCTAGTTATGAACTTATACCCTTGAATAACTATGGTTGGTAATATTGCCAGTCCCAGAATAGTTGCATACTCCATTCCACTTAATGGAGTTACCTCAAAAAGTATCTGCAATCCCGGCAGAAAAAGCACTGCAGCCAGTAATAATGTTCCCGCTGCAAAAGCACCGATGCTCCATAGATTCGTAGAAAATTTCAAATCTACCAGCGAACGCTCGCTCCGACAGGTAAAGCCGTGAAATAACCGTGCCAATGTCAGGGTAGCAAATGCCATTGTAGCCCCCATTGCATCGCTCCTATTCAACCCCATACAAAATGCTGCCATTGTTGCTGCAGCAATAAGCGCACCATAGCCAAAGAGATGGCTCACAAATTTTCCTGTAAGAATACCTTCCTCTGGTTTTCTCGGCTTTTGTTTCAATAGTTCAGGATCCGATGGCTCCATTCCAATGGCTAGTGCCGGCAGCGAATCTGTCAACAAATTTATAAAGAGAAGATGAACCGGTTTGAAGGGTGATGGGAGTGCTGCTACCGAGCAAACAAGTACCGCAATAATTGCAGCCATGTTTCCGGAAAGCAGAAACTGTATTGCATTTTTTATATTACGATACACGTTTCTTCCATTTAACACAGCCTTAATAATGGTAGCAAAATTATCATCCGCTAAAATCATAGAGGAGGCATCCTTTGATACTTCTGTTCCTGTAATTCCCATTGCCACGCCAATATCTGCTTTCTTTAGTGCCGGTGCATCATTTACTCCATCCCCTGTCATAGCTACAATGCGGCCTTTCTTTTGCCAGTTTCTCACAATTCGTATTTTGTTTTCCGGTGAAACTCTTGCATAAACAGAAATTTCTTCCAAAAGCCCATCCAATTCTTCGTCACTCATAGCATCCAATTCCTGTCCCGTCACCGCCAAATCGTCTTTTTGGAAAATGCCTAGTTTTTTTGCAATTGCCACTGCTGTCACTTTATGATCTCCGGTAATCATAACCGTGCGAATTCCAGCTTGTCTGGCTGTCTGTACAGCATCCACTGCTTCCTCTCTCGGTGGATCAATCATTGCTGCCAAACCGACAAAGATAAATCCGTTTTCCTCCTCCAACGTCAGTTTCTTGCCCTCATTAACCTCTTTATATGCAAAAGCAAGTACTCGGAGACCATTTTCAGAAAACTTCTGATTCTGTTGCAAAATTTTCTCTTTCATCTTGTCAGTCATATCACGATTTCCACCAATCTCGGCACATTTTACGCATCGTTCCAGTAAAACATCCACTGCACCTTTCGTTAGTATCATCGTTATACCATGCAGACGGTATTTGGTGCTCATAAGCTTACGTTCTGAGTCAAAAGCAAGTTCTTCCATTCTTGGTATCATTCCACGAATGTCCTCTTCAGAAATTCCAGCCTTTGTCAATCCGGCTTTTTGTGCCATTGTCAAAAGACAGCTCTCTGTGGGATCTCCAATTTCCTTTTTCATTTGAACGGAGGCATCATTATTCAAAATCGCGTTGTACAAAAAAATTCTGTGAAGCGGTTCCGTTAACTTAAGGCTCTCCGGCTTAACAACAGTATGATTAATATATATATCTGTTACCGTCATTTTGTTTTGTGTCAGCGTTCCTGTCTTATCCGAACAGATTACTGACACACACCCGAGGCTTTCCACCGCTTTTAATTCCTTAATAATGGCATTCTCCTCTGCCATTTTCCTTGTTCCCATGGCTTGCACAATCGTAACAATAGAACTAAGCGCCTCCGGAATTGCCGCCACAGCAAGAGCCACAGCAAACATTAATGAATCCAGTATTGGCTGTTTCTGACAAATTCTCAGCACAAACACTATTGTGGAAATAATCATGATTACAATAGCAAGCTTTTTCCCAAAATCATCTAAACTTTCCTGCAAAGGTGTTTTCCTCTCTTGCGTGGCATTCATGAGTTCCGCAATCTTTCCCATCTCCGTTTTCATTCCTGTCGCCGTTACTAACACCACCGCACGTCCCTGCGCAACCAATGTACCGGAATATACCATGTTGATTCGGTCTGCCAATGCCACCTCTTCCTCAATAGCATCTTCTGATTTATCCACATTTGTGGATTCCCCGGTAAGAGAACTTTCATTAACCTGAAGCGAATAATTATCCAAAATGCGTCCATCTGCTGCAATCATGTCCCCTGCTTCCAGAAGAAGAATATCCCCTGGTACAATCTCTTTAGAAAAGATTTTCATTTTTTTACCATCACGAAGTACTTTTGCATGTGGTGATGAAAGTGCCTTGAGAGAATCAAGTGACTTTTCTGCCTTGAGATATTGAACCGTTCCAAGCACAGCATTCATCACAATAACAACAAAGATTACAACCGTACTCTCCACATTTCCTGATAACATCGACACAACTGCGGCTATCATTAAAATAATAACCAGCAAATCCTGAAACTGCTCCGCAAAAATGCGCATCGGACTTTTTTTCTTTGTTGCTTGTAACTGATTTTCCCCTATTTTCTGCCTTATCTCCTGCACCCTGCTTTCTGTCAGGCCCTTCTCCGAGACATGTTGGTTTTGGAGTATTTCTTCCCTAGTCATCTGGTAAATTTCTTTCATCTTTTCTTTCCTTTCTCTGATTAATAACAATTTCAAAGTTCGCAACCCGCCTCAATAAAAAAAGACTTTTTGTGCATGCAAAACACATGCACAAAAAGTCTTGTTCAACAAATCTAATTTGTTCCGTAAATTCCGGATTCTTTCAAATCGTACTGACGAAATCTACACCTCACCTTTTGGCGCGGAACTACTCCCTCTTTGCGGGTTGTTCTTATCTTATCACATATTCTTTTCCTTGTAAACAGTTATAATCCTTTGGAACGGTTGTATGCAGCACAAATCATATTTGAGTTTTTAATCAAAATATGCATTGCAACAAACTGTCCGATACCACATAGGAAAGCACCAAAAATGCACCACATCAATACGGTCGTACCATTTTCCTGGAAATTTAAATTGTAACGAACGGCGTTTGCCGCCAAACGATTACCCAATTTGTAGTACCAGTAATAAGCATAAATACCGCAGGTAATGAATGACAGTAAAATAAATGCAACAAGTCCTGAAGTCTGCTCACCATCTCCCTCGCAGGCAATATTAACTTCCTCAGCCAATTTGTAAATGAAGTAATAACCGTATATGCCACAGGTAACCAGTGAAAGTAAAATGTATGTAACAAGCGAGCGGTCTTCTTTTAATCTGCCACCGGAATATGGTGGAGGTGTACTTCCCGTTCCACCTTGGAAATTCTGCTTCACATCTTCAAAAGCATTTCCTAATTCCTGTTCACTTTTGTTAAACACATCCTCTGCTGCCTGTTTCACCTTTTCTCCTGTTGAACACGGTTTTCTTTCTTCATCAATTTACAGCTCCTTCCTAATGCTTCTTTTGAAATAAAAATCCTGCCTTTTCTATAATCTACGGTAATTTTCAAGCAATTTTCTCAAATCACTGATTTCCTCCAGCAAATGTTTCCCGATATCCGTATCCTTTACAAACATACGCTGCAAATCTTTTTCAATAATCTCAGAAGAGGATTCAATATCCGTATTATTCATCAAGGCGTCTTCCACTGAAGTAAATGGGGTATGCGCTTTCAGCCTTAACCCATGCGAATTAAAAATCAAGGTATAGCCGGCAATCCCTGTGGCTTTATTCATGGAGCGGCAGAAACCGCCATCAATTACAAACAGCCTTCCTTTTGCCCTGACCGGATTTTCCCCTTCAATGGCATGGACTGGTGTATGTCCATTGATGATATGGGAATCGTCATCATAAAGTCCAAATTCATGAAGTATCTGGCAGCAAAAACTTTCATCATAATACTTGCTGTAATAAGGATTTGACTCCTCTGTCCACAAACTTTCTTCATCCACATATTCACGTTCAAAAGTCTTAAGTTTTCTTCCACACAAAGGCGACTTTTCACCGCCCCACAAAAACCACATGAAATCAATATCATCTTTGTCCGGGTTGTCCAAATAAGCGGCTCTTGCTTTTTCCTCGCACTTATCTAACAACGCTTTTCCATGATAAAATTTTCCATCAATGCACAATTTATCAAAGGCTCCGTTTTTATCAACCGGAACACACCCGTGATAAATTAAATTTCCGTTGTATACATTGTACATACTTCCTTTTTCATACAGAAAACGAATATGTTTTTGCAGACGCTGGCTCGACACAAAATTCCGGTGCAGTTTCCGCAAAATTTCCGTTTCTTCCTCTGTTAATTCATAAGGATCTGCTAAATCTACAGTCGGAAACACATTGGTATTCATAGTGACCCATTCGCCCTCAATCATAACCTTATTTTTTGTATCATCCATTTGCCCCAATAACAGCCTGTCACTCATCTCATACTCCGGATGCGCCTTTATCAACTGCCCTTCCAGCTTAAAAAGGATAACGGTAACCGCTGCTAATGCTGCCTTTATGCCATCCTCAATTCCATACGTTTTCATACCAAAAAGAATCAACTGCCTTAAGCTGATTCCATAGGCATTTTCTAAAATTTCGACATTATCATATTTGAGATTATTACGAATCACACTGCATATGCACGCATCATTTCCGCAGGCAGCTCCCATCCATAAAATATCGTGATTTCCCCACTCAATATCCAGTGAATGATAATCATACAATAAATCCAGTATTTTATCCGCACTCCCCCCTCGGTCAAAAATATCTCCGACAATATGAAGGTGGTCAACAGCCAGTCGCTTAATCAACTGCGACAGTGCAATAATAAATTCATCTGCATCCTCCAGCTCAATAATCGTCTGTAATATCTGCTTATGATACCGAATCTGGTTTGCATCTTCATCTTCCTGCGCATGCAGCAGCTCGTCAATAATATAAGCATAGTCCTCCGGCAATGCCTTCCTCACTTTTGACCTTGTATACTTCGACGACAATAACTTGGCAACCATAATTAAATGATTCAATGTCATGGCATACCAGTTGCCATCAATTCTGTTCGTTTCCCCGAGCAGCGTCATTTTTTCTCTCGGATAATAAATCAGTGTACACAGTTCCTGTCTGTCAAACTCCGATAAGGTATCTTTAAAAATCAAGTCCACTTTTTCTTTGATTACACCGGAACAGTTATTCATAATATGCAAAAATGCTTCATATTCACCATGAATATCACTTAGGAAAAATTCCGTCCCTTTCGGCAGATTTGTAATGGCTGTTAAATTTACAATTTCCCGGATTACCGCCTGACTTGACGAATAGTTTTGTTTTAACAGTTTTAAATATTTTGTGTTTTCCTTTCCGTTATACACATGCTCCATCAATCTATTTCCTCGTCTTTCAAATAAATTCCCCAATTGATTATATCATAACAGAAGATGTTATTCTTGTGCAACAAAAAAAGGACGTGTATGCGTCCTTTTTTTGAACCTACTTTTTGCTATAATGACACAGATAAGTTTCATCCATACTATAATCTTTCTCTTTTTTTATTGCCAAATAATAGTCCTCGTCATTGCCACACAATATTACTGATTGGTCACATAGCTTATAATTTGATGACAAATAATACATCTTATCTTCTTCGGCATCCACAACTACATGAAAATTTTTCTCTCCAATTTCTGCACTGTAAATCCCACCTTTTGTTGCAAGTATAATTTCATCGGACGATACCCCTAAACAGATTTCCGGATACTGACCGGAATACAACTGATCTGCATTGTATGATACGTCCGTTGGCAATGTGTACTGTAACTTACCATCCTGAGAATAAACACGAATATCTACCATTCCTGTTTCTTGATTCAAAACACCCAGGGCAAAAAAATCATCTCCTGCCACTATCTCTGTACAGCATGCTACCTGAGAAATATTTAGTTTCCCTGCAATCTTTTTGCATGTTTTTGCATCATAAAGTCCGCTTTTCGCCTCATCATAAGAGCCAATAAATATACTACCATTTTTTAAAACCGTGATAATATTAGGCAATAATTGGTCTTTTTTCACATATTGAGCATTATCCAATTTATTGACATTGTAATAATCCTTAGCATTTACCTTTGGGAAATTCAACCGCTCTACTTGCTGCTTCTTTTCATTTATCCGGAAACAATACTGGTCAACCAAATAGTAATCATTTTGATATTTTTCTTTATTATCATAATACACACGAGGATACAGCGAATATTCATTGATTGTCAGATATAACACCCCATCGTCAGTATACGAATAATGATCAATAACAACATTTTTTGAATTTAACATTTCATTAATTTTATTTTTCCACGCTATTTCAACTTCTTCCCATAGCCCATCTTGCATTTTTACACAATACAAATTAATGTTTGATTTTGAACTTTCATTATATTCCTGCGCAAACTCAAACAAGTTTCCATTATTATCCATCTCTGGGTAATGAAACTCCATAATTTTACTTTTATCAAACAAATCCTGCGGCCAGCACTTCATCGCTTTTTCCGTGTAAGAACTTTTTGATTCTGAAACATACACTTGTTTTTGCTGTGGTGTTTTTGAAGAATCGGTACATCCAGAAAACACTCCCAGCAATACACTGCATCCTATTAATACACATATTTTTCTCATAATTATTCTCTCCTTTTTTTTGCTTCATAATTTACATTACAAATATAACAATCTATTGAAAAAACGACAGAAAAATGTAAATCATCGAAATTCCCGCCAATTGAACTTCTAATGCATCATACCAAGATGTGTCATATTTTGAGGTGTCTATAAATCGAACCCGTATAGCCACATAGATGAAACATAAAATGGGTGGCCACACTCCTAAAGCAATGCCTGAGAAACAACAAACATAGCAGAAAATCTTAAGATAAATATTCTTTTTTATTGGTTTGTATTCACCTAACTCTTTTTCTTCATCCATAACCTTATTACGCGCTCCTTAATTGTATCATCAATCATATTACATATGTATGTGATTCTTTTTCATTAATTATTTTTTCTTATTCTATCACACTACCATACACCCTTGCAACATTAGAAAATTTTTCGTTTCACTTGACATCAAACAAACATTCTGATAGATTTACGTTAATAACTAATTCTATGGAAACCTTCATCTTAGCAAATAAATTATAAAGGAGAATAACATGAAAATCATTGTATTAGCGGGTGGATATAGCCCTGAAAGAGAAGTCTCACTATCTTCTGGCTCACTTATTGCAAACGCACTTATTGAAAATGGTCACAAAGTCCTTCTTGCAGATTTATATTTAGGTTTGACTTCAAATTACGAGAACTCTTACCTAACAAAAAACATGGATAAAAGATTTCATTTTGAGGTTTCCAACAAAGAACCAGACTTATTAACATTAAAAGATAAAGCTTCCCACACCAATAAATATATTGGTCCTTACATTATAGAAGCTTGTCAAAATGCTGATTTAACCTTTTTAGCATTGCATGGAGGAATCGGTGAAAATGGTCAATTACAAGCACTTTTGGACATCTATGGAATAACCTATACAGGCTCCTCATACGAAGGATGCTTATTATCCATGAATAAAGATATTTCTAAAAAATTAATGCTCACAGCAGGTGTAAAAACAGCTGACTGGAAAACGTACAATCTCAATTCATTAGAATTACATAATGAATTAAATATTACGTATCCTGCTGTTTTGAAACCTCTAAATTGTGGCTCAAGTATTGGTGTAACTATCTTAGAAAATATTCACGATTTGCAGGATGCTATTAATGCAGCCAAGGCATACGAATCTGATGTATTAATAGAGAAAAAGATTATTGGCAGAGAATTCTCGGTTGGAATTTTGGGCGAGAAAGAATTACCTCCAATTGAAATCATCCCCCGCAATGGATTTTATGACTATACAAACAAATATCAAACTGGCGGTACAACAGAAATTTGTCCCGCTAATATAACCAAAGAACTTGAAAGAAAATTAATCGACAACGCAAAAATAGTTCATCAAATATTAAAACTTGGATTTTATTCAAGAATCGATTTTATTGTTGACGAAAATGAAACTCTTTGGTGCTTAGAAGCAAATTCATTACCTGGCATGACACCTACCAGTCTAATTCCTCAGGAAGCAAAAGCCGCCGGAATAGAATATAATGAATTATGCGAGATGATTGTTCAAGAAACCATTAAATAAAAATGATACGAGGAATAATGCCGTATGTTCGAAAAAGCAACGGCATTATCCCCCCTACCTGCCCTTCCCACTCCGCCACATCCACACCATAACCACAACGCCCACAAACCCAACACCACTACTCAAAAGCATAAGATTTCTCAGACCAAACGCATCTTTAATCAAACCACACGAGATACTTCCTGCCATCTCTCCAAGCCCCATCCCGGCGAGGTTAATGAGGGAAGCACCTTTTACGGCATCCGCCTGTGGCAGATAGTCCATGACAAAATACACCGTGCCGACATAATAAATACTGAGTCCTAACAGTTCCAGTGCCTGCGACAAAATGACAAGTGTTACGCTGCCGGAAAATGTCGTTGCCGTGGCGCGAAGGAAGCAAAAGAACGCACAGACTACCATCAGTTTATCAATGGAAACTCGTCCACGAATCCGGTAAAAGACAAGTGCCACCGGAATTTCCGCCATTGCAAGCACGAACTGAGCCATCCCATAGTCCGCGTGATTTCCTCCCATGCCCTCAATCCAGTCAATGAGAAATGTACTATTCATATTATAAGCGGCAAAGACAAACACGAGTCCAAGCAAAAATAACGAATATTTAGGAAAATGTTTCAGCAGATAAAAACACGAATGAACTTCTCCTATTTCACATTCCGCGTCTGAATTTCCGGAGGCTAAGTCTTCCGTTTTTTCTTCCTTTTTTCTTCCCTTTGAAAAATCGACAGCATCCATTTTAAACGCAAAAAAAGCAAACAAAAAACTTACGACAATCTGGAAAATCAAAATCCGGTTTGCCCCAAACGCATCGGCAATCAAACCAACCACAACGCAGAAAACGGCCCAGCACAAAGAACCGCAGGCACGCGATATGGCGTAGTTCATTTTCACGCCGTGGTTCATGTACTGGATAGACAGCGAATCCACAAGTGGCGAAGCGCAGTGAATTGTCATGCCAAAAATAATTAGCGTGAGCATTGCCATCCACATCGTATGTCCGGTTAAATAAAATAAAAAAGAAAAAATAATATTTACAAAAGTCATGAGAATCAGCATGCGCTGCAACGGAACCTTTTCGGCATGTTTATCCGCAAAACTTCCTAATACCATTTGAAAAATGAGCACTGCCAGATATTTGACAGCGCTCAAAATTCCGATTTCTGTTCCGGAAAAACCTTTTGCCTCTAAAAGCGGTGTTGTAAACGCCATCGCTACAGCTGCAAGCGTCCAGTATCCTCCCTGCAAAAAACAGTATTTCACCGTAATTCTTCGATTCATACCAACCGCCCCCTTTGTTAATAAAGATACGGTTTTTCCCATAAATTCAATGTCGTTCCAATGCCCTTTTCTTTCGCCTTGCAGTAACACTCATAGCCCCAGCCGACATCTAAAATCGGCATACCGCCGACACTGACCATAATAATTTCATCATCCGATTTGCGTCCTTTTTTTTCACCAAGCAAAATCTCACCAAGCTCTGTCACTTCTGAACGCTCAATTTTCCCATCGTCCACCATGTTGACATAATACATGCCGGGGATTCCTGATGAGAGACGCTTTCCATTTTCATCCCACTCCTCATAAATTTCTATGTACTCCTCATACATCGGGTAGTTATCCACAATTTTGCGGATATCTTTCACCATAAAATCATAATCGCTAAAATCCATTGTGCCGGAGGAAATAATCAGACAGCCGGGCTTAATCCATTCGGGCTTCAGCACCGGCCACCGGCGTTTTTCGACCGAAGTTGCCTCGCTGATGATATCTGCATCCTTTACCGCTTCTTCATCCGTACCGCACAAAACAATATGGGAAATCTGCGGATACTTTTCTTTAATAAAACGCTCCATTTCTTTCGCTGTTGCGGATGCCGCAGAACTTCCTTTAATTTTAATGGTATCAATAGAATCAAACTGGGACATATATGCCATCAGACATGTTTTGTTCACAACGCCCGGTCCCAAAAGTGTCAGCACTTTCGGATTTTTTACCGACAAATGTTTGGCAACCACCCCCGGCACCGCACCGGTGCGCATGGCAGACAACAAATTGGCTGACATATAAGCAAGCGGCTGTCCGGTCTCCACATCATTTAGTGTTGCCATCAAAATGGAACGCGGCAATCCTTTTCTTACATTCCGCCCGTTTGAACCATAAAATTTTTCACCGGCTAAATGAAACCGTCCTCCGAGATACGCCGGCATCGACATAAATCTTCGGTCACGCGAATCCTCAAGAGGGAAGCCTGGGATTTCTGATTCTTTTGGAAAAATCAATTGGATGCCATGCTCTCTCCGATTTTTTCCGCCCATCAAAACGTCGCCTTTTGCCAAAAGACAAAGTACTTCTTCCATCGTCTCCACACAATGTCCGGCATCCAAAACACCGGCATCTATCATATCTTTTTCATTTAAATATAAAAAATCAATTCTTGTATCTGACATAAACACCCTCCTTTTCCAGAAAACAGTTACATCATCGCATTAGCACGAACCTTTTTCACCTTATGTGCATGCAGCATCCAGTGAATGAGATAAGCCAAAAGCCCAAGCAGGCAAACGCCAAAAATAATCGTTGTCAGTGCATTGATTTCCGGCGAAATACCTTTCTTAATCATTGAGTACACCTTCATCGGCAGTGTCGTTGTCTCGGCATTGGCGAGGAAACTCGTTACAATCAGTTCATCCAGTACCAAAGAAAATGCCATAAATGCGCCGGACATAACTCCCGGCATAATCGCCGGCAGTGTCACATGAAGAAATGTGTACACACGGTCTGCACCAAGGTCCATGGACGCCTCTTCAATACTTGGGTCCATGCCGACAAGTCTTGCCTTTACCGTAATGTAAACATACGGAAGAACTAACGTTGTATTACCAATAATGATAGTACCGATACTTAATCCGATATTTGATAGGTTAAAGACAAGCAACAGTGCAACCGCAAGCACGATTTCCGGAATTACAATCGGAAAATAAATGGTATTCATAATCAATTTCTTTCCTTTAAACTTTGCATTGCGCAATCCGACCGCTCCGGTTGTTCCGACAACCAGACCAATCAAAGTGGAAATTACGGCAATCAAAAATGTCGTACCAAGTACTTCCCAAATCCCGGAATCACTAAACAGTTTCACATAATATTTTGTTGTAAATCCCGACCACACTACATTGGCATGACTATCGTTAAACGAAAAGGCAATCATGACAAAAACCGGTGCGTAGATAAACAAAAACAATAGGACGACATATACTTTTCCGAGGATTGACATCACTCGTTTTTTCTTCTTTCTCTTTTCCATAGACTAAGCCCCCAAATCATCCAAATCTCCACCAAGTTTCGTGTAGATTAATACCATTAACAAAATTATCGCTGCCAGAATAATGGATAGGGCGGCGCCAAACGGCCAGTTTCTCGCGATGGTAAACTGACGGTAAATCAAGTTACCAACCATCATCGAGGTACCGCCACCGAGCATATCCGTTACCATATAATATCCGATACAAGGGATAAACGTAAGAATAACTGCGGCAAAGATTCCCGGTGCCGTAAGCGGCAGAGTCACTTTGCAAAAAGTCTTAATCGGTCCCGCTCCCAAATCTTTTGATGCCTCAATCAGACCCGGATCAAGTTTTTCAATCGATGAATACATAGGCAGTACCGCAAATGGCAGAAACATATAAATCATACCGACGATAACTGCAAAATTGTTATACAAAAGGTCAATCGGCTTTTTGATAATACCAAGTGACATAAGTACCGTATTGATGATACCGGAATTATTTAACATAACAACAAAACTATACAAAATAACCAAACCGCTGACCCATAAAGGAAGCATCAGAAGCACCGTCAGAACACCGGAAGTCTTTTTCTTCACATGAGCAATCACGGTAGCTAGTGGATACCCAAGTAAAATCGTAAGAACAGTCGTCCACACGGCAATCAAAAGCGACTGTTTCACAACCGTTACATAAACCGGTTTAAAAATTTCTGCGTAGTTATCCAGTGTAAATTTATACACGATTTTTCCAAGCGGTCCCTTCGTCATAAAACTCATGAACAAAAGCATTCCGACCGGCACAAGCACAAACAGAACCGACCAAATTGTAACAGGCGCACACATTATAATTGAAGATAGTCTCGCCTTAAACGATTTTTTGTCTTTGTGTTTTGCAACCTGCGTTCCTTCTTTATTCTTCTTCATCCTCATCGCCTCCTTCAATATCACGGGAAGCATCCGTATCTACCAGATTTTTCTCCGGCAGTACAATTCCCTTTTCCAGATGCCAGTACAGATAAATCATCTCTCCCTCTTTTGGAAGGTCATCCATCGAAAATCGATTAATTTTTACTTCCGTTCCATCATTTAGTAAAACAATGGTTTTAATCAGGTTTCCGACATAAATATGTTCTTTCACCACCCCTTTGATATGAAATCCTTCTACCCGCTCTCTCGAATACAGCATATTTTCCGGACGAACCGATACCGAAACGGCAGTTCCTGCTGCCAGTTCACCGGTAAAGCCGGATGCCTGCGCCTTTCCGACTTCCGTACCTACGGTTACGGTATCGCCATCCTGACTGATTACAACAGCATCAAAGATATTGGATTCGCCGATAAATCCGGCAACAAACCTTGTCTTTGGATGTTCATAAATATCAAATGCTGTATCCACCTGTTCCAAAACACCCTGATTGATAATCGCAATGCGGTCACTCATCGTAAGTGCCTCTTCCTGATCATGCGTTACATAAACAAAGGTAATACCAAGCTTTCTCTGCAAACGCTTTAACTCAATCTGCATCTGCTTTCTCAGTTTCAAATCAAGTGCGCCAAGCGGCTCATCCAAAAGCAATACTTTCGGGCGGTTAATCAGTGCCCTTGCAATTGCCACACGCTGCTTCTGTCCACCGGACATCTGAGTGATGCGCCGCTTGCCAAAACCTTCAAGCTGGACAAGCTTAAGCATTTCCGTTACCCTCTCTTTAATTTCAGCTTTCGGAACTTTTTTCACCTTAAGTCCATACGCTACATTGTCAAAAACATTCATATTCGGAAATAACGCATAATTCTGAAATACCGTGTTGACATCACGCTGATACGGCTCTTTTTTCTCTACGCTCTCCCCCTGGACTTTAATCACACCGGAAGTCGGCAGTTCAAAACCGGAAATCATACGCAGTGTCGTTGTCTTTCCACATCCGGATGGTCCTAACAGTGTCAGAAATTCCCCTTCGGCAATATTGATATTCATGTTCTTTACCACATGATTGGTTCCATACCATTTTTCTACATTTACAAGAGATACAATAGGTTTACTCATAGTTCCCTCCATTCCGACTGTTTCTAAGAACGGTCTACATCAGTGCGTCATCGCCTCGTTCATTGGTACGAATACGCATCGCATCTAAAACTTCCGTAACGAATACTTTACCATCACCATTTTTACCGGTTCCAATTGCGGTCGCAATATCCGCCAAAATTTCCTCAATCTGGTCATCCTCCACAACGACGAAAACCATGATTTTCGGAAGCAGGTTGATATCATCGCCGGTGAAATTCATCTCCGGCAGATATCCTTTCTGACGTCCACATCCCATAACGGATAAGCACGTCATACCCTGACAATTGTGAGTGGCAAATATTTCTTTCAAACCGACCAATTTTTCCGGTCTTGTAATTACTTCAATCTTTTTCATGGTATCATCCTCCTATTCTGCTGCATTTCCCATCAATTCCGTGTAGTAAGTATCCATTAAGTTAATCTGTTCATCACTTACAGCAATGCTCCAGGAAATCGGGAATAACTCTTCCTCTTTTTTCAATGCCGGACTTTCATAAAAATCTTTGTCAAGATGAGGTGCTAACAAGTCCTGTTTTAAGTTTGGCACACCGCCGTACTCGGCATTGCTTTTTGCATTTTCTTCCGGACGAAGCAGAAAATCAATTAACTCGGTTGCTTCACTCTGTTTTTCCGATGCTGCCGGAATCGCCCAATACTGCTGGAACCGCTCACATCCTTCTTTCAAAGCAACGGCTTCGAATTTATCCCAGTTATCTTTGGAGTCTACACAAAGTGTTGTATAATCCCAGCAGAACGCTACCGGACACTCACCATTTTCAAGCTGTGATACCGCGCTCTCACCAACGAATGCTTTTACATTTGCCTTAATCTGTGTCAAAAGTTCATTGGCTTTTTTCATCTCTTCTTCATTTGTCGAATCCGGCTTAAATCCACAGGCTGCTAACGCTTCACCGTAAAGGGAAATCGTTGAATTGACCATCGCAATTTTTCCTTTCAGTTTTGGATTAGCCAAATCCTTAAACGAGGTAATTTTGATTGGACAGGTCTCTTTGTTATAAACAATCGTTGTATAACTACATCCCATGTTTGGAATTGTATATTTTTCTTCGGTATCTCCAATCGGTCCCTCTTTCAAAAAACTCTCCTGAATATTTTTCACATTTTTGACCTTACTCTTATCAATTGGAGCTAACAATTCACCATCCAAAAAGGATTTTACATAAGCACCCTCTAAGTCAATCAAATCGTAATCGGCACTTCCTTCAATCATCTTCGCTAACAAAGTATCCGTATTGTCGATGTAACTGATATTGACTTTAATTCCGGTCTCTTTGGTGAAGTCTTGAAACATCTCCTCCGACCAGGTTCCTTCCCAAACCATAATGTTTAAGCTGTCTGCTTTTTCTTTTGAACCGGTACTCTCTGAACTGCTGCCGCATCCCGAAAGAACGCTTATGCTCAGTACAAGACACATCGTAACTGCTATTAAATGTTTCATTTTCTTTTTCATAATCATGCCCTCCTTACGTTGATTGATAAGTTTTACTTGTTACAAAAAAAGAAAGCCAGCGGAAACTCCACGAGTCTCCGTTGACTTTAAAGCGATACTAGCACCAAATTATTTTTCTGTCAATGCTAATTTTTATTTTTTGTGAAAATGTAACGATTTCATTTTCATCATTTCATACATTTACGGTAAATTTCTACAATCTTGTCTTTATCGAGCGGAACCTGGCACTCATCAAGTCCATCCGCAGCGCGCTCTGCCATGCTCTCAAAGTGGCTTTCGTCCGTAATTCCAAGGTCCTTCATCGACAGTTTCAGCCCCATTTTTTCAAAGACTTCTTCCGTCTTTTGAATGGCAAGTTCCGCAATTTCATACGGCTTTTTGTCCGGCGAAATACCAAATACATTCACTCCGTAATTCACAAAACGGTCCACATTATCGTCATTTAAAATATAGCGCATCCACACCGGAGTGAGCACAGCAAGCCCGTGTCCATGTGTAACATCATACACCGCCGAAAGCTGATGCTCCATCGCATGCACCGGCCACAAAGACGTAAGACCACACGCCAAAAATCCATTAATCGCCCAGCTTGACGTCCACATCAAATTGGCTCTTGCCTCATAATCATCCGGCTTCTCGCAAGCAACCGGTCCAAAATGGATACACGTTTTCAAAAGCCCTTCCATCACGCGATCCTGCATATATTTTCCCGGTGTTCCATCAAAATACAATTCAAAAATATGGCTCATAATATCTGCCGTACCTGCTGCCGTCTGGTATTTTGGCACAGTAAATGTATTAACCGGGTCCATGATAGAATATTTCGGATACAGTAAAATACTGCACATCTCCTGCTTATCCGAAGTTTCTTCGTTGTTAATTACCGCAAACCCGTCCATTTCAGAACCGGTTGCCGCCAGCGTAAGCACCGTAATAATCGGGAGTGCTTTTGTTATCAAACTGTTATCCAGCACCAAATCCCACGGACTTCCCTCATGGTAAAATCCCGCTGCAACCGCCTTCGCACAGTCAATCGTACTGCCGCCGCCAATCGGAATCACCACATCAATTTGATTTTCACGGCAGATTTGCACACCGCGGCGCACGGTACTAAGCCGTGGATTTGGCTCCACGCCCGCAAGGTCCCACGTTGTAATTCCTGCCTTTTTTAGCAGCGACACAATCGTATCATACAAACCACTGCGCTTTACACTGCCGCCACCGTACACCAAAAGGGCACATTGTCCAAATTCACTGACAAGCTCCGGCAGATTTTGAATCTGTCCCTCACCAAAAAATACTTTCGTTGGAATATCATAATAAAAATTCTGCATCGTATCCACTCCTTTTCAAAACGTTAGAAAATGAATCCTGCCGCCAAATAAAGTGCCGCAGAAATCGCACCGGCAATCAGCACATACGGCTGGCTCGTCCGATACTGGTCATATATCGTTACCCGGCATGCTCGCGCCGAAACAACGCCTAGGTCAGAAACAACACACGCATTTGCTCCGAATAATCCGGCAGAAATAATCGCACCAAGGCACAACGGAACATTTGCACCAACGCCCGGTAATACTACCATCATAACCGGAATCGCAATCTGATACAACGTATAATTTAAGCTGAACAAATATTCCGAGCAGCTAAAGAATACGAAGAAAATAAACGGCAGAAGACTGGCAACCGGAATTGCCCCGCAGACAGCGGATACAAAATCTTCCATTCCCATCGCATACATACATTCCTGCATCGCATAACCAAGCATCAGAATAATTACCATGTCAACCATGTCGATAAAGCCATCCACGATACACTGCACATACTCGGAAATCGTCTGTAAGCCCTGCATGACATATAAAAATCCGGTAAATATAACCGCAATAGCAAACGCCGTAAAGCAGTTAAGCCCCGTTGCTAACAAAGCAATTACAATACAGACAAGCGGCAAAATGAGGTTTAACACACTGACGTGTTTTGTTCTCTCATTATTTTCATCAAAATCCTCTTCTTCCTCTGCATCAGCCTCTTCATCACTCCCTTTAATGTCACCCATCTGGATTCCTTTTTCTTTCATCATCCGGTACGCTTTTTTCATCGGTCCGATAATCGGAATTTTACCGGCAGCAAATAAGAGCGAGAGAACAATCGCAACAATCGCATAAAACATAAATGGAATTGACTGGATGAAAATATCCGTCGCCTGTGCCTTATCCGCAACATTATCCGCTTCCACAATCTGGTAAATGATAAAATATCCCCACGCACCAAACGGAAGCATCGCCGACGCACAGATACTAATCGTACGGATGATATAAGCAAGTGCCAATCTCGGCTTCTTCAGTGCATCAATCAATGGAGAAAACGCCGCACCGGCAGTCAGTGCCGACACATAATCATCCACCGATGTCGCACCGGCGTACACACCAGCCGTCACCATAACGGCAGCTGCTTTTCCCTTTTCCTTGCTTGTCACAAACTCGGTAAATGCCTTTGTGCTTCCGGTTCGCTTCATAGCTATAATCAAACCGCCGCAAAGGAAAAACGACATATACATCTCGATATTTTCCGGGTCACCAAGCACGGTATATAAATCATTGATAAAGCCGCCAAAACAAGCACCTTTATACCACAATATGTAACATGAAAATGTACCTAAAACCAGCGACTGCATAACATCTTTTGTGACCAGAGCATATACAAACAGCCCTGCCAGTGGAACAAGAATCCAGAAACTTCCTGTCACCATTTTTGTTGGCACCAAAAACAAGACAACCCAGAACACAATCCAAAACGCCCAGAGTTTTACCATTTTCGGCTCGATATGCTTCGGATTCATGTAATATAAAATTCGTTTAAAAATGTTTTTACTGTCCATATCAATCACTCCAATCACACAAAAAACTTACTACCTGGATGAATGATCCCAGATTTTTAACTGCGTACCAATACCATGGTCGACGGCATTGCGGTAAATTTCAGAACCCCATGCAACGTCCTCAATCGGCATTCCTTCAATGGCAACAAAAATAATTTCATCGTCAGACTTTCTTCCCGGTTTTTTGCCGCGAATAATTTCACCCAAATGGTCAATGGAATCTCTCGTAATCAGGCCATCCTCTACCATGTAATAGAACTCCTCACCCATGCAGCCGGTCGCCTTACGCATTCCATTTTCATCGTAACCCTCTTCATCCTCGATGCCGTACTCCTCATACATCTTCCAGTTATCGACAACTTTGCGGATGCCAACAAGTTCTTTTTTATCCATGTTGAAAAAGCTCGTCGCAATCAGGGTAACACCCGGTTTTAACCATTCTTTTTTGTAGGTCGGATACTGCCCCGGTTTCACAGAAACCGACTCGCTGATAATATCGGAGCCGCGGACTGCTTCCTCTAACGTCTCACAGATGATTACTTCCTTCACCTGTTTATAATGGGTTTCAATAAACTCCTTAAGTGCAGCCGCCGTTTTGGATTTTAAAGAACCTGCCTTAATTTTTACCGTGTCAATATTTTTTGCATTTGTCATAATGGCACGGAAACAAGCTTTCGCAATCGGTCCTGCACCCAACATTGTAAGAACTTTTGAATCTTCTCTTGCCAAAAGTTTGGTTGCCAGTCCCGGCATTGCCCCGGTACGCATTGAACTTAACAAGTTCGCTGACATATAAGCAAGCGGTGCTCCGGTCTCCACATCATTTAGGGCAAACATCAAATTGGAACGCGGAATTCCCATCGGGCGGTTATTTCCGTTTGAGCCGTACCATTTACATCCTGCGACATGGAATTTGCCCCCTAAGTACGCCGGCATGGCGATAAACCGCCGGTCCGCGCCGTCATTAATCGGGAATCCGTCAATATCGGATTTTTTTGGAAATTCCAGCATAATTCCGTGAGAGTTATGCTCCGGACCACCCATGATGAAGTCGCCGTCTTCCAAAAGTCCCATTGTCTCTTCCATCACATCAACGCATTTGGCAGCATCCATAACTCCTGCCTCAATCATATCCTCTTCATCTAAATAAAGCATACGGAGTTTTTTCGATTCTACTAATTTTGCTTTTTCTTCTGCAATTACAGCCTCTAATTCACTCATGCCTTTCATCTCCTTTGACTTTCACTCAGTTTATTTCAAACTCTTAAATCGGTCATAGCTTAAGGAAGAAATATCAACTATTGTGTCTTCTCCTGCTACCATCTGGGACAACATCAGTCCAACTGCCGGTGCGGTACCAAATCCATGACCGGTAAATCCACAGGCAAGAATCAGTCCCGGAACTTCATCTACACGGTCGATAACCGGTACGCCGTCAAAGCACAAATCACACCAGCCGCCCCATGTGCGGACAATTTTGGCATCTGCCAGTTTCGGAATGTATCCCATAATCGCGCGGCATCCTGCTGAAGCAGTAATCGATGTTGTGCGCAAATCGTCAAACGATTTATCAATCGATTCTTCCAAACCGGAATCCGAACCGAATACAAATGAACCATGCTGTGACTGATGTCCATAGAAATCGGCATCTGCGGTTCCTAACATGATATCAAACATATGTGGCTGCATTTCCGTTACCAGACATTCTTCAAAGAATTTTGTCATCGGCACATCAATTCCTACCGTGCGGGCGATAAAACGGCTCTCGTAGCCGGCAGCCAGAATAATGGTTTCGCCCTCAAATACTTCCCCGGTTGTAAGAATTACTTTTCTCGCTTTTCCCTTTACTTTTTCAATGGCTTTTACCTTTGCTCCGGTTATGTAACGTGCACCGAGTTCCAGTGAACGGGTATAAAAGGCAAGGGTTGTTTTCATTGGGTTTGCGTGACCGTCGGTTGGACACCAGCTTGCACCAATGACTTCATCCGAAAGATGCGGACAGATTTCTTTGACTTCTTTGCCGTCAATTACATGCATATCCAGTCCTACGCTTCTGGCATTGGAAGCTAGGGTTTCAAGTTTTTTCAAATGTGCTTCCGTTTTACCGAGACGCAAGTTTCCTCTCTGGTAATACTCAACGTCTACACCAAGTTCTTCGGAAAGTGTCGGCCACATATTGTTGACCGCATACATCGCATACGGAAGTTCTCTGACATCACGTCCAGACTGACGGACACCACCACCGTTTCTTGATGAACCACCGTGTCCGATACTGTCATCTGCTTCTAATACTAAAACATCTTTGATTCCTCTTTTGGCAAGGTAATATGCGGTTGCACAACCGTTAATACCGCCACCGATAATAATTACGTCTGCTGTTTTTTTCATTTGCAGTCACCTCCATCCCTTGCTAAAACTTTCATCTCTATTGGTCTCATCGGAGCTCTTGATACCGCCGGTTCAATATCCGTCGGTCTTACGTGAAGCTCTCTTGCCATAATTCCTTTTACTAATTTTCCACAGGTCTGTCCCTGACAGAGCCCCATGCCATTTCTCAGATATCGTCTCATTTCCTCCATTGTCACAATGCCCTCGTGAATGGCTTTTCGAATTTCGCCTTTGGTCACTTCCTCGCATCGGCATATCAGCATATCATCATCTGCGCCAGGTACAAAGGGACCGATTTCTTTTAATTTTTCCTGAATATCCATCATATCGTTTTCCTCTTTTCTGCGCTGTCTCGCGCGTTATTTTCGCGTTCTCTATGCTCTCTTATAGAAGCGTGCCTTCATTGTCATATCACTTGGCACCTTAATTGTCAACAGATTGGTGTGGTCAAATGCTTTAGCAGTTTTGCAGGATACCACTTCGCAGTCGCACACTTTCTGTCCGTCTCGTCCGAGCGCAATTCCTTTTTCACCTGCCTCCGGCAGCGGAAGAAATTCGTAAGGAAGAGTGACGGTACCAAATCCGGGCTCCGTTTCCTCATCGACTAAGAAGATTGCCTGACCGGAACAGGAAGCTACACACATACCACATCCGATACATTTGGAACCCGGCACAACAACCGGCAGTGATGTAATGTTATCGCCAATGGAAATACATCCTTTCGCACAGGCATCCTGACATGGGTTACACGGAATGTTCTGTGTACATTCCATAACCGGATGAACACCGACTGCATGGGTAACACCCGGATACCGCTCAATCTCATCGTCTGCTACATAACCTTTTGCAAGAAGGTTTTCGGAAATGTCTATGCCCTCTTCGGTTTTCTCAATTTTTTTGCCTCGGTTTTTCGGAGCAAACATTCCCTGACGAAGAGCTTCCAGTGCGGATTCCAATTCGCTTACGCGGGCTTCTCTTTCTTCTTTTGTCATGTAACCCAGATACTCAGAAATGACCGCTCCGGAAATTCGTCCTTCAATCATTGCTGAACTTGCTTCCTCGATTCCGGATACATCACCTGCTGCGTAAATACCCGGTACACTGGTTGCGCCAAGGATGTCACAAACCGGTACATAACCACCCGGTGTGTCGTTCATTTCGCAACCTGCCTGTTTGAGTAACTGTGACATCGGTGACAAACCAACTGCCATACAAATGGTGTCTACATCGAAATGTTTTTCCGTTCCTTCGATGAACTGGAAGTTTTTATCGACCTCTGCAATCGTAACACCCGTTACCCGGTCTTCGCCTTCTGCTTTTACGATGGTGTGTGACAGATAAAATGGTACCCCGAGTCTTGCTACTTTCGCAGCGTGTACCCCGTATCCGCCAACTCTCGGTGCCGCATCAACGAGGGCAACCACTTCGCATCCAGCCTGCATTAACTGGAAGCTGACAACCAATCCTACGTTACCGGTTCCAAGCATCAGAATCTTTTCTCCGGCTTTGATGTGATGAAGGTTCATCATCGTCTGCGCTGCACCTGCTCCGATTACACCAGGAAGTGTCCAGCCGGGGAACGTTACCATGTTTTCACTGGCTCCGGTTGCCACTAAGATGGCATCCCCTTTCATATGTTTTACTTCATCTCCGATTCGCACCGTGATTTCTTTTTCCGGATACAAACCGATTACGGTTGCATTTAACATAACTTCAACGCCATACTTTTCTGCCTCAGCGAGAAGTTCCTCTCCTATTTTAAATCCGCGGATTTTTGCTTTGTGCTCCTTTGAGCCAAAGAACTTATGAATCTGCTTAAATAACTGTCCGCCCGGTTTTTCATTTTCATCAAGTACCAGAGGATGCAATCCATGTTTTGCTGCTTCGGTTGCTGCGGACAATCCGGCCGGTCCTGCTCCAATTACAATCAAATCATATCTTTTCATTTACGCTTCCTCCTTTGCACTTGCTCCATACTGGGTTTCTACTACCATTCCCTCTTTCAACGGGGTGATGCAGGTTCTCACATTTGGCTTTCCATCAACTACCATAACGCAGTCGGTACAGCGTCCAATCGCACAAAAGACACCTCGTGGTTCATGGCGTTTTGCTGTATAACGATGTGCCATCACACCTGCTACACGAAGAGCTGCCGCAATCGGCTCTCCCTCATACCCTTCCAACGTTGTTCCGTCATATGAGAATTTCACTAATTTTCCTTTTGGAGATTCCCCTAAAATCGGATGATTTTCAATTCTCTTTTCCATACCGTAATCCTCACTTTCCAAAATTCAAATTGATTTAGAAACAACAAAAGAGCCACTGGCACCAAACGCGGTCACCATTGACTCTTTACGGGAAGTATAAACCCTAGAACCATACTAGGGTCAAGGGCTTTTTTTGAAAATTTGACATTTTTTTTCATCTTTGCTAAAATATGTGAGTAAGCAATGGCGCTGTTTCCTCGGAAATAGTGCCTTTTTTAGGAGGAACCGTCAAGAACGTAGTTCTTGCTTGAAATCGGTTTCGACGACTTGCCGTCTGGCGCATGTGAGGGGGCACTACCTTTATATTAGGAGGAATGATCATGGCAAACAGCACATTTCACATCGGAGAATTATCAAATTTATTTAATATCAGTGTCGATTCGATTCGTTATTATGAAAAAAAGGGATTAATCTGCCCGACACGAAATGAAAATAACGGATACCGGGAATATTCTCTGGATGATTTCCAGACTTTAGTGATGATTCGTGAACTGCTGGGACTTGATTTTCACAAAGAGCAGATTAGCGAGTTCTTAAAGAATAGAAATATTTCCACCACAATGGAAATGTTAGATACGGAGCTTTCTATTATAAAGGAAAAGATGGAAGTTCTTCAAAAGAAAAAGGAGCAGATTGTCAGCCGGATTCAGTCTTTGCAAGCCGTACAGAATGAGTCATCGGACACTTCCATTCGATTAAAGACATTCAAAAAACGCCCGATTGCCATGATTTCCACGGAAAATCTGCCGGACGCTTATGTTGACTACACAATGGTTCAATATATGAAAAAGAACCAGATTAAATTAGATACCATCGGTTTCTGCGACTGTTACACGCTGGATTTAGAAAAATCAAATCCAGACTCCGATTACTACCGCACGGAAAATGTTTTCTTTTTGACTGACAGCACAAAAACGAAGACGGACACGTTTCTCCCTGCCGGCGAGTATCTGTGTCTGTACTACCACGGCTCCTTAAAGCAGACCAAACAGTTGATGCCTTCTCTCTATGCCTATGCGAAAGAACATCACTTAACTGTCACCGGCCACCCGATGGAACTTTGCCACATCGACAGTTATGAGACGAACCGCGAAAGCGAATATGTTATTGAATTAGAACTTCCGGTGAGTTCTCATCCTTTTGCAAAACAGTAATCACTTTATCCCAATTGTCCAGTACAAATCTGCCAATTACCGGATCATACATTTTTCCTAAATTCTTTTCTATTTCCTGATAACAGATATCAAATCCAAGCGCCTTGCGGTAACGTCTTGTTGAAGTCATCGCATCAATGGAATCACAAATCGCAATAATTCGTGCTCCCACCGAAATTTCTGCCCCTTTCAATCCATCCGGGTATCCTTTTCCATCAAACCGCTCATGGTGATGAAGCACAATATCAATCAGCCCTGAAAGCATACTGGATTTACTCAAAATCTCGGCTCCAATCGCCGGATGTTCTTTCATAATCTCCCATTCTTCATCCGTCAGCCGCTCCGGTTTATTTAACACGGCATCCGGGATTCCAATTTTTCCTATATCATGTAAATGCGCCGCCACATGAATATCGTTTTGGCATTCCCCGGTAATCCCCATCTCGCCGCATATCATCTGAGCCAAGTCACTGACCCGCTCCGAGTGTCCTGCCGTGTAAGGGTCTCTGGCATCTAATGCACTTGTTATGCACTCCACAATTTCATGGTAGGCATCAATATTTAACCTGTCAAGTTCCTGTATCATGTAAATTACACATCTTCTTTCCTTTGTTCGCTAACTTTTATTATACAACGAATACAGGGAGAGGACAAGAATTGGGAATGGAGAATTTATTTCAAGTAGGGGTGGCAACTTGCATTGCTTCCCCTCCTTTCACCACACAAAACTTTCGCCACCATCGCAAAATAAAACCATTGCGAAAAAATGGATACAAACGCACAGGTATCAGACATAAATTTTGCTGCCTATTCATACCTGTGCGTTTGTCACGCGAATGCGCCATTTTTTTCAATGGTTTTATTTTATATTTTATCCCCACACTTCTTCTGCAATCTCTTTTACGAGTTTCAATTTTGCCCACTGCTGCTCCTCAGTCAATTTATTACCGATTTCACAGGAAGCAAATCCACACTGTGGACTTAAGCACAAGCGTTCAAGCGGAATATATTTCGCTGCTTCATGAATTCTTTCAATAACTTCTTTTTTATCTTCAAGCTCCGGTGTTTTCGTTGTAATCAGTCCAAGTACTACTTTTTTATCCGGTGAAACTTTAGCAAGTGGTGCAAAACCGCCGGAACGCTCGTCGTCATACTCTAAGAACAAAGCGTCTACATTTTCTTTGGCAAATACATAATCAGCCACACTGTCATAAGGACCGCTGGTGAAATATGTCGAATGATAATTGCCGCGGCAGATATGTGAAGTAATTACCATATCCTCCGGCTTTCCTTCCAATGCCAGATTATTCACAGCCAGCAAACTCTGTTTCACTTCTTCTAAGTCAATACCAAGGCTTTTGTAACGCTGTTTTGCGGCATCACCCACAACGGCACCCCATGTACAGTCATCCAACTGCAAATTGCGGCAGCCTGCCTCATAAAACTGGCGGATAACATCCTGATATGCCACTCCAATATCATGAATCAGCTCTTCATCTGTCGCATAAAATTTTCTTGTTGATTCCACATTCTGCGGAACAATAAACTGCTGGAACATCTGTGCCGGTGCTGGAATTGTATATTTTGCAACTGTATTTTCATCTTCCAAAGTTTTCAAAAACTTAAAGTATTCAACAAATGGATGTGCTTTCGCTTTAATTTTTCCAACTACATAAGTATCTTCCAGAGAAGCGAGCTCGCCTGCAAACTGTACGCCGCCTCCAGTTAATTCATGCGCAACTCCCTCAAATCCCCACATAAAATCCAAATGCCAGTAAGTTCTACGGAACTCACCATCAGTAATCACATGGAATCCCAAGTCCTTCTGTTTGGCAACAACTTCACGAATTGCCTCATTGATTGTCTCGTCTAATTCTTCTTTTTCAATTTTCCCATCTTCGTATAATGCCTTCGCTTTCTTTACTTTTTCCGGGCGTAAAAAACTTCCTACATAATCATATCGAAATGGTTCCTGCAATGCTGTCATATTCAAATCCTCCGTTTCGTTTTACTTTTGATGAGGATAGTGTAGCATTGTTCATTTCTTTTGTGAAATACATATAATCATGCCTTTTTCATAGTTTCAAACTATAGACAAATAATTTTTTATTGCTTCCTGATAATATAGTGCGTAGCGGCTTAACATCGTATTTTTCTTACGAATCATGCCAATCCGCATATTACAATCCGACACAAGGGGTTTTGCAATAATATTTTCACCATTTAATTTCTGGTCGATGACACCGGAGCAAACCGTAAATCCATTTAACCCAATGACAAGGTTAAACAGCGTTGCACGGTCACGCACCTGAATATTTTTCGGAAAATCCAGCATACTCAAAAACTCCTCAGCAAAATAAAAGGAGTTCCGCTCGCCCTGCTCATATACCAAATACGGATATGGCTGCAAATCATCCAATGTAATTTCTTTCTTGTTTGCCAGCGGGTGCTCACGGCAGATAAAGACGTGTGGCTCTGCCACAAACAATTCTTCAAATACAAGTCCGTTTTTCTTCATAAGTTTCGTCAGAACTTCCTCGTTGTGCGCCGACAAATATAAAATTCCAACCTCGCTTTTCCCCTGCGCCACGTCATCAATAATCTCTCCGGTCTGTGTCTCGCGCAAAATAAAATTGTACTGGCTGGCATCGTACTGTTTCACCAAATCCACAAACGCATTGACCGCAAAGGAATAATGCTGGCACGACACCGAAAATTTCGGCGTCCGGTTTTTATCCTTACCAAAATGCTCCTGCATAATATCCGCCTGCTCCAAAAGCATCCGTGAATAGGCAAGCAGCTCCTCACCTTCTCTCGTTATCACAACACCTTTGCTGGAGCGTGAAAAAGCAGTCACGCCCATTTCCTTTTCCAAATTTTGAATTGCCGCACTAAGACTTGGCTGCGAAATAAAAAGTTTCTGTGCTGCCTCCGAAATGCTCCCACACTCCGCAACTGTCACCAGATATTTTAACTGTTGTAATGTCATACCTTTTCCCCTTATCGTATATAAATCCCTTTCATTATAGGATTTCCGGCAAATTCTGTCCATAGACAATTCTTTCATTGACATAATAATTTCCCACATGCTATAATTGGGTTACAACTCAAATAGCAATTCATTTCTATTTCGAGACACACGAAGGGATTTTACATAAAATAAAAAAGGAAGGAGGAATGCAAAGTACATGGCAAGAAAATACGACAGTGAAGAAACGAAGCAGAAAATTCTGTCATCCAGTGTCCGCTTGTTTATAGAAAAGGGATATCATGAGACGACGATGACGGAAATTCTTCATGATGCAGGCGTATCCGGCAGCAGTTTTCACTCCATTTTTCACACGAAAGATGGCGTCTTGGCAGAGCTTACGGAATTTATGTTTGAAAATCAGTTTGGTGTAGCAGAAAAAATCATTGGAACCGGGAAAAATCCGGTGCTTCTCTACGCCGTTGAAACCTGTATTCAGTTGACGCTTACCGAGATGAATGAACATCTCCGCGACATTTACATGGAAGCCTACACACAGCCGGCATTGATGGATTATATTCACAAGCATACAGCAAAAAAAATTGCGATGATTTTCAGGCAGTATAATAAAGACTTTCAGGAAAGCGATTTTTACGAAATGGAAATTGGGACAGCCGGATGTATGCGTGCCTATATTGCAAAAAAATGTGATATGTATTTTACTTTGGAAAAGAAACTTGAGCGGTTTCTAAGAGTAACGCTTGGCGCATATCATGTACCGGATGACATACAGCGTGAAACCATCGCTTATATCGGAAAATTAAAAATCCGGGAAATCACCGGTCAGGTCATGAATAAATTGTTTATGGCTCTGGCAATGAAATATGATTTTACATTTCATGAGGCAAACACAAAAAAGAAATGAGGGATATTATGACAAGGAAAGAATTTCACAAGAGACTTTTGATTACGTCTCTTCTTCTGGGGCTGGTACTCCCCTTGGCAAATGTACCGGTAACATCATCATTAAACCAGACCAAAAAAGCGGCGGCAGCAGAGCCGGCCGTAATGACTTTTGCCGAGGGCGAGGGTACCGGAGAAGAATTTAAGGAAGAATCCTGGGTGATGGACTCTAATGCGGCTGGAGAGCCACACAAAGGTTCACTGGCTATTGAAAGCTACCAACCCAGCTCAGACACTTATGGTATTAAAAAAAATCCATATTCAAAAAAGGAAACCCCGGAAAAAGTAATCCGGCTGTTTGACGTGGCAAAACCGTATTCTGCACCCGAATCCGCCGCCGAGGAAGATCCGAATAAAAGTACCTCTGATTACCGTTCCACAGTAATCACACTAAATCAACTGGTTCCGCTAAATAGCAGATCGCAGTTTTCCACAAAATTTACCTTTTCACTCCCGGACGCCTGCGTCAACACCAAACAGGCAGGAGGGAAAGAATTCGCCAGAGAAGTCGGCGGCGACGGCCTTGCCTTTTTCATGGAAGATTACATATCCGATCCGGAAGATTTAGCGTATACGTATTCCGGTGGTGACACCTATCCATTCGGCATGCAATGTGACGAAAAAAGACTCATGGTCGAAATGGATTCCCAATATAATGGTGCCTATTGTAACATGAATAAAACGGGCGACGTATATCCATATGATGAAAATCGCCCATATTCCTATGAAAGCTGGGATTATGATAACCAATTATACTTTCACAAAGACCAAACCTATACCGGGAAAAATGACTACGAAAAAAACTTTAATCCTTATGAGGGCACGGACGGCAGAGAGTACGCCGCTTACCGCAATTACAAGTATGCCGAACGCTTTGACCATATCGGTATCACGCTAAACAGCGACCATGCCCGTCACGATGCCATTTATTACCTAAACGGTCTTGACCCAACCAAAACGGTTGAAAAAACAAAAGATGGAAAAAACTATACGGCGTACGAGAATCTTGCTTATTTTGATGCCTGTGCAGGTGGCGTTCTGGATGACACAGATAAGTTAGAAGCTGCCTATCAGGACACCACAAAAAAGAGTAACAAGGTCAGTGATTCTTCCACCTGTGCCACGCGTTTTGCAGACGCAGGGGTAAATGACAGGCTTTTTACCGTATGGATTGACTATG